>OIFU01000002.1_pt1 | contig 671318 bp, 611 predicted proteins | sample 1582141 | NCBI WGS metagenome assembly OIFU01 (sample SAMN07501047, study PRJEB24779) | human gut metagenome | isolation source: stool | host: human infant | place: USA: Pittsburgh, PA
GGCAGGCCAGCATCGATGTATCCGATATCACCGATGCAATCCTGGAGGACATGAAAGGCTCCGATACGTTCAAAGACTTGATCGAGAACGCGGTGGACAGCAGCGGAAAACTGGCAGAACTGGCTGATGCAATCAAAGAGAACGCAGACGGCCTTGCTGCTGCGGTTGGCTCGAACAAGCAGACCGCTGAAGCAATCATCGGAAACGCGCTGGCTATTGCCGATGTTGTCGTGCGCCAGACAGCCCAACAGGGCGCTAACTCTGCGACCTTCGAACAGCTCCGGGAGGTGATCGCCACTGAGACGGAGGCTCGCGTCACGGATGTTACTCGTCTTGAGGTAAAAACTGAGCAGAACGAGGCGGGAATTACCGAGGTAAGGCAGGCTCTGTCAGATGAAACGCAGGCGAGGGCGACAGCTGTCGACCAGCTTACTGCGAGTACTCAGGTCATTTCTGATAAAGCTGATTCGGCTTCGAGTAAAGCTGACGCTGCATCAGGTAAGGCAGATGCAGCTGAACAAGCCAGCTCACAAAACACTGCTGATATTACCACGTTGCGACAGGTTGTCACCGACACGACTTCATCAATGGCATCCCGCCTGGAGGAGCTGGGAGCAAGAACCGATACTGCCAGCGGCGGCATCCAGAATAACGCTATCGCACTAATAACGAGTACGCTGGCGCAGGTTGATCAGCGGGTGAGACTCAGCGCGCAGTACGGTGACAGCAAGGCCAGCATCGATCGTCTTGATAATGTCATGGCAAGCGACAGGGAGGCAACGGCGCGTTCGCTGCTGAGTTTGCAGACTGACGTGAACGGCAACAAGGCATCCATCAACAGCCTGAACCAGACCTTCTCCGATTACCAGCAGGCCACCGCCACGCAGATAAACGGCATCACGGCGACCATCAACGGACATACCTCAGCCATTACCACTAACGCTCAGGCCATTGCGAACGTCAACGGCGACCTGAAGGCGATGTACAGCATCAAGGTCGGGTTATCCAGCAACGGTCAGTATTACGCGGCTGGGATGGGGATCGGCGTTGAGAATACGCCTTCTGGTATGCAGTCGCAGGTTATCTTCCTGGCTGACCGCTTCGCCGTTACTCACCAGGCCGGAGCCACGGTGACCTTACCGTTCGTTATTCAGAACGGTCAGGTAATTATCAGGGATACGGTAATAGGTGATGCCACTATCACGCGAGCGAAACTTGCTGAAACAATCAGCTCGGTTAACTACGTTCAGAACCAGGCTGGCCTGTCCATAAACTTTAGAACCGGCACGCTTGAGAACTACGGTTCAACCGCGGGAGAAGGGGCCATGAAGCAGACTAATCAAACGATCAGTGTCAAGGATGCCAACAATGTGTTGAGGGTTCAGATCGGGAGAATCACGGGCACATGGTAACGGGAGGCCTCTTACGGGGCCTCTTTTTTTCAGGAGGACTGGATGGCGGAATATGGTGTTCAGACATGGGACGCCTCAGGCAATGTTAATAATTATGGCGTTAAGCCTGTCAGCGTTTGTGGCTATCTCCAGCTGGCCCAGAACCAGAAAACAGGCTCTTACACCGTAGCGCTTCCACCGGGTTGCAGGCTGACCTATTTTCAGAGCATGAACGGCGATCAGTTTGGAACGAGTCGGAGGAAGATCACCATTTCGGGGGGAACCGCAACAGTGTCAGCTGTAGGCGATACCGACTACTCAGCAGGGACTGAGCCTGCGGCAGCGGCTTATCTCATTTTCCAGATCGAGAGGGCATAAATGGCGGAGTATGGCGTTTTACTGACGACCACGAGCGGGGAAGTATGGGTGACCGCGAACAGCTCGCCAATCGCTCTTCAGGCGCGAAAGACAGCGGCACTTCAGGGAACATCGGGGTTCAATACCAAAGTGACGCACACATTCCCCGCAGGTCAGCCTGTTGTCGCCTTCGTTCATTGCACGGTTGAGGTCGAAATCACTCAGACGATAAGCGGGAACACCATCACGATTGATTTTCTCAGACCGAATGCAACCGGCACAGCGTACGTTTATTTTTTCTCTATTTTCCCGCAGACAAAGCCAGACTACGGGCTGGCTGTGTGGGATGCATCAGGGACGCTGATTTTAACAAACGAAACGCGCACGCTGAGCGATGTTGTCACCCTCGGTACCGCCGGGGTGGATGCCAGCTCAGGATACAACATCAATACAACTCTGGCGGGGAAGTGGGCCTGCATGCCTGCCATGCTGGGACTAATTACCGGGGTTGTATCGGCTGGCGGTCAACCGCAGCCCTACTCGGCCATATACAAGAGCATGGCAAAACTTGAGGGAAGCAATACGCGGATATTCGCCAGGCCGCAGACAACCCCCGGCGGCAACCTTCAGAACGTCGCGTATTCGAATCTGAGGAACGTGATTATGGCCATTAACTGCGCCAATTATGATTGATCGTTTTTAGCGATCAATTTTGAATAATTGATCTACCAAATCAATTATATCCCATTGATTCATATTGTTATTGTGTAGTTTCATGAATGCCCTGGGATATAACCACTATGAAAAATATGATTCTTTGCCTGGCGGTAGCGGTATTGCTCTCCGGTTGCGCTGGCGTTATTGAGAAGCAGCAACCCGTATGCACCGGAACAGCCCTGGTCGGCGGACAGGAAAGCAGCGTCCAGATCTACGGAGTCCGTAAACAAAACAATCAGACGCAGTACCGCGCCGGTTATCCCTTTAACTGGTCATGGGTGAGCGCCAACACGTTTACCAGCACCACCTGCCACTAACCCATTCAGTTTTGAACAAACCCCGCTCCGGCGGGTTTTTTTATTGCCTGGAGAAAACATGATTTATACTACTGGCACTATCGCCATCAGCGGAAACACCCTTACAGGTACCGGCACAAACTTCACTGCTGCTGGTTCTCTTATTCGTAACGGCTGTACCGTTATTGCAATGACCAGCCCTGTGCAGGTATTTCAGATTACCACCATCGGCAGCGCAACAAGTCTCACCGTAACGCCAGCAGCTAACCCAACTGTTCCCGCTGGAACCCGGTTTGCCATTCTTCTGAGTGACAGTCTGAGCGTGGATGGGCTGGCGCAGGATATCGCTGAAACCTTCACGATGTACCAGCGCTACATGAGCGGATTCGCTGATGTGATGAACGGTACTACAGACGTCACCATCACGATTAACGGTGTGGCCGTCACGGTACCGGGTCAGAAATCGCTGGCGAAGAAAGGGGCAAACAACGACATCACCAGCCTTTCCGGGCTGACTACCGCCCTCAGTATCAGTCAGGGCGGAACAGGTGCAAAGAATGCTTCTGACGCTCGTGCTAATCTTGGTGCGGCAAAATCTGGAACAAACGATGACCTTACTCTGATACGCGGACTCACGGGGCGTGCTCAACTGTGGGGTGACACTGATTATTCCACAGGAACGCTGGTAAGTTACACCGGGACTACTGTAGGTGCCATGGTGCGAGCCACTACTGCCATTGTTGCAACATCTACTTATGCGGCCAGTGCATCCTTTGGTTACTGGATTGATGCAAACAGCATTGGTAGCAGTGGACCTATGCTCGCAAGCACAGGCTCGCAACAAAACCGATGGATCTTCAGAAATTCTTCTGGTGCTATCAGTACGGCTAATGGGGACATAACCCCATCAGTTTGTGACGAGCGCGTGAAAAATATAATAAGAGAGATTACCGAAGAGGAGGCGGTTGAATTCATATCAGGACTAAAACCAATCAGGTACACCTTCAAATGGGCTCCTGAAAAGGTAAAGGTTGGCTATAGTGCGCAAAATGTTGAGGCTCTTGATTCTGAGTTAATCTCAGTATCAGCACTGACCGTTATTGATCCTGAGAGCAGTGAAAGCACAACATATGAAGACGGAAAAATCATCGATCCAGGAGAGGTCGGTGCTGCGTATTTAGTTCCTGTAGTTAAACAGCTTTTGCGCCGAGTAAGTGAGCTTGAGGAAAAGCTTAACCTGAAAAGTGCTCAATCTTAAAATTGACTGGCGCAAAGGTAGTCATACGTCGACTGCAACCGTTACATTCCAATCTGACGAACTCCGGCAGCGCGGCATCCACTTCAAAAGCCTTACGGATAGCATAGACACTTCCAGCCCAATGGGGCGTTTCATATTCCACATCATGTCAGCCCTGGCCGAGATGGAGAGGGAGTTGATCGTGGAACGCACCCGGGCAGGACTGGCGGCTGCCCGGGAGAAAGGGCGGATAGGTGGCAGACGGCCGAAGTTAACCCCTGAGCAATGGGCGCAGGCTGGCAGGCTGATCGCAAACGGAGTGGACAGAAAGCAGGTGGCGATTATTTACGACGTAGCGGTGTGCACGCTGTATAAAAAATTCCCGGCCACCAAATTTATCAATAATTTACTCACTGAAGAAAATTGATAGGCAACATCGGGATTGAACATTTTTATCGTCAAAATAAACTGTATATAAATACAGTGTTTTTGGTGAGGTAATGATGCCACGCACAGCAGACATAAATGCCGCATTTATAGCGGCTATTGAGCTTAACCCAAAAGGCTATCGCTATCTGAGGACGGATAGTTTCATTCAGAAGTTGAGGGGCTTTAACTGGCACTTTACCAGGGCCGATGCAAATTCGTGGATAGAGCGGAACCAGCCTGGCTTCGCCGACAAGACGACAGACGGCAGCGACAACCGTTATTGGATCCTGCGCAACATGGGGAGAGTTCTCTAATGGGATTTCCTTCACCAGCAACAGACTACATTGAGCGCCGACTAACCCCAGCAATTCTGTGCAATATGGGGGCTGATAGTAGGGTGCTTGAAACGGATGTGGGGTTTGCGGTCATAGAGCCAGCAACGAAAAAGACACCTGGAGATGTGTTGTTAATTTTGTGCGACGGCCACACACAATTTGCAAAACTCATGGGCAAGGCGCTCATTACGGATGATGGTGAAGCGATTGAGGGATCAGCGCTTGAAGGAGTGGAAGTGCTGGGTAGGGTGACGTTCTTCATCAACCGCGCGCTGGGTGATGATGACTGCCCAACAATTTAATTTACATTGCTTAACCGTAGCCACTCGTTATCACTCGATGAACAGGAGATCGTATGCTGACGATTTGGGCGCTACAGTGTAATATGCATGCCAGTCGTTGATGGGGTAGTTACTGTGGAGTGTCCACCGCTGTGTCCATCAAGAAGATTTAATCCGCATAGCGAGTAAATAAATTCATACATATGAAGAACATAAGAAATTTCTCCATCATTGCTCACATTGACCACGGTAAGTCGACGCTGTCTGACCGTATTATCCAGATTTGCGGTGGCCTGTCTGATCGTGAAATGGCAGCCCAGGTTCTGGACTCCATGGACCTGGAACGCGAACGCGGTATTACCATCAAAGCGCAGAGCGTGACGCTCGACTATAAAGCTTCCGATGGTGAAACCTATCAGCTGAACTTTATCGACACCCCAGGGCACGTTGACTTCTCTTATGAAGTGTCACGCTCGCTGGCGGCCTGCGAAGGCGCGCTGCTGGTGGTGGATGCCGGGCAGGGCGTAGAGGCCCAGACGCTGGCAAACTGCTACACCGCCATGGAAATGGATCTTGAAGTGGTGCCGGTTCTGAATAAAATCGACCTGCCAGCCGCCGATCCTGAGCGCGTAGCGGAAGAGATTGAAGACATCGTCGGTATTGATGCGACCGATGCAGTGCGCTGCTCGGCGAAAACCGGCGTCGGTGTTCCGGACGTACTGGAACGTCTGGTGCGTGATATTCCGCCGCCGGAAGGCGACCCGGATGCGCCGCTACAGGCGCTGATCATCGACTCCTGGTTTGATAACTACCTCGGCGTTGTCTCGCTGGTGCGTATTAAAAACGGCACCATGCGTAAAGGCGACAAAATCAAGGTCATGAGCACCGGCCAGGTCTACAACGCTGACCGTCTGGGCATCTTCACGCCAAAACAGGTTGACCGTACCGAACTGAAATGCGGCGAAGTGGGCTGGCTGGTCTGTGCAATTAAAGACATCCTCGGCGCGCCGGTGGGCGATACCCTGACCGGTGCACGTAACCCGGCAGATAAAGCGCTGCCAGGCTTCAAAAAGGTGAAACCGCAGGTTTATGCGGGTCTGTTCCCGGTCAGCTCCGACGATTACGAGAACTTCCGCGATGCGCTCGGAAAACTGAGCCTCAATGATGCCTCCCTGTTCTACGAGCCAGAAAGCTCAACGGCGCTGGGCTTTGGCTTCCGCTGTGGCTTCCTCGGTCTGCTGCACATGGAGATCATTCAGGAACGTCTGGAGCGTGAGTACGATCTGGATCTGATCACCACCGCCCCAACGGTTGTCTACGAAGTAGAAACCACGTCGAAAGAGGTGATCTACGTTGACAGCCCGTCCAAGCTCCCGCCGCTGAACAATATTCAGGAACTGCGCGAGCCTATCGCAGAGTGTCACATGCTGCTGCCGCAGGAGTTCCTCGGTAACGTGATCACCCTGTGTATTGAGAAGCGTGGCGTGCAGACCAACATGGTTTACCACGGTAACCAGGTGGCGCTGACCTATGAAATTCCGATGGCGGAAGTGGTGCTCGACTTCTTCGACCGTCTGAAGTCTACCTCCCGTGGTTATGCATCGCTGGACTACAACTTCAAACGCTTCCAGGCCTCGAACATGGTTCGTGTGGACGTGCTGATCAACGGCGAGCGTGTGGATGCGCTGGCGCTGATCACCCACAACGATAACGCACCGTACCGTGGTCGTGAGCTGGTTGAGAAGATGAAAGATCTGATCCCGCGTCAGCAGTTTGACATTGCGATTCAGGCGGCCATCGGTAACCACATCATTGCCCGTTCAACCGTGAAGCAGCTGCGTAAAAACGTTCTGGCTAAGTGCTACGGCGGCGACGTCAGCCGTAAGAAAAAGCTGTTGCAGAAGCAGAAAGAAGGTAAGAAGCGTATGAAGCAGGTCGGTAACGTTGAGCTGCCGCAGGAAGCATTCCTTGCCATCCTTCATGTTGGTAAAGACGGTAACGGTAAATAACCTTAAGGAGTTGGCATGGCGAACATGTTTGCCCTGATCCTGGTCATCGCTACCCTGGTGACAGGTCTGTTGTGGTGCCTCGATAAGTTTATCTTCGCCCCAAAACGCCGTGAACGTCAGGCTGCCGCGCAGGCAGCCACGGGCGATGCGCTGGACGCGAAAACCCTGAAAAAAGTCGGCCCAAAACCGGGCTGGCTGGAAACAGGGGCATCGGTATTCCCGGTGCTGGCGATTGTGCTGGTGGTGCGTTCATTTATCTATGAACCGTTCCAGATCCCGTCAGGATCGATGATGCCAACGCTGCTGATCGGTGATTTCATTCTGGTTGAGAAGTTTGCCTATGGCATCAAAGATCCGATCTATCAGAAAACGCTGATCGAAACGGGTCATCCGAAACGTGGCGACATCGTGGTGTTTAAATATCCGGAAGACCCGCGGCTGGATTATATTAAACGCGCGGTAGGTCTGCCGGGCGATAAAGTGACCTACGATCCGGTGGCGAAAGAGGTGACCATTCAGCCAGGCTGTAGCTCTGGCACCGCATGTGAAAATGCGCTGCCAGTCACTTACTCCAACGTTGAGCCAGCTGATTTTGTGCAGACCTTCGCCCGCCGTAACGGCGGTGAAGCGACCAGCGGATTCTTCCAGGTGCCAAAAGGTGAAACCAAAGAGAATGGCATTCGTCTGGTTGAACGCAAAGAGACGCTGGGCGATGTTACTCACCGCATTCTGACCGTGCCCATCGCACAGGATCAGCTGGCAATGTACTACCAGCAGCCAGGCCAACAGCTGGCGACCTGGATTGTGCCGCCGGGACACTACTTCATGATGGGTGACAACCGTGATAACTCTGCGGACAGCCGTTACTGGGGCTTTGTGCCGGAAGCGAATCTGGTCGGTAAAGCAACCGCTATCTGGATGAGTTTTGAGAAGCAGGAAGGCGAGTGGCCGACCGGCGTTCGCCTGAATCGTATTGGCGGAATTCATTAATTTTCGCCAAAAATAACACGTAGCGGCTTTTATTCGCCGCTACGTGAATTATTTCAGCGATAAATCTCTTTGAACTAACGACATCCCCTGTCGTTGTGTATAGAATATTCCCCCGAAGTTTAAGGTTGGCCCTGCAAGGGTGCCACGGCACACGAAACCGCGTTGGTTTTCTCAGGTCGGTTTCGTGTGCTGCATTTTTGACGCATTCATTTATTGGTATCGCATGAACCCCATCGTAATTAATCGGCTTCAACGGAAGCTGGGCTACACTTTTCATCATCAGGAGTTGTTGCAACAGGCATTAACCCATCGCAGTGCCAGCAGCAAACATAATGAGCGTCTCGAGTTTTTAGGTGACTCTATTTTAAGTTTCGTGATTGCAAATGCGCTTTATCATCGTTTTCCGCGTGTGGACGAAGGTGATATGAGCCGCATGCGCGCCACGCTGGTGCGCGGCAATACCCTCGCTGAAATCGCACGCGAATTTGAGCTGGGTGAATGCCTGCGTCTGGGGCCAGGTGAGCTGAAAAGTGGTGGTTTCCGTCGTGAATCCATCCTTGCCGATACGGTCGAGGCATTGATCGGTGGCGTGTTCCTGGACAGCGATATCCAGACCGTAGAAAAGCTGATCCTTAACTGGTATCAGACCCGCCTGGACGAAATCAGCCCGGGCGATAAACAAAAAGATCCTAAAACGCGTCTGCAAGAATATTTGCAGGGTCGTCATCTGCCGCTGCCATCCTATCTGGTGGTGCAGGTGCGTGGCGAAGCCCACGATCAGGAATTTACCATCCATTGCCAGGTCAGTGGCCTGAGTGAACCGGTGGTCGGCACGGGTTCAAGCCGTCGTAAGGCTGAACAGGCTGCCGCCGAACAGGCGTTAAAAATGCTGGAGCTGGAATGAGCATCGACAAAACCTATTGCGGATTTATTGCCATCGTCGGACGTCCGAACGTTGGCAAATCCACCCTGCTGAATAATCTGCTTGGGCAGAAGATTTCTATCACCTCGCGTAAGGCGCAGACCACGCGTCACCGCATCGTCGGTATCCATACTGAAGGCGCGTATCAGGCGATCTACGTCGATACACCGGGCCTGCACATGGAAGAGAAGCGCGCCATCAACCGTCTGATGAACAAGGCGGCGAGCAGCTCCATTGGCGACGTAGAGCTGGTGATTTTCGTTGTGGAAGGCACCCGCTGGACGCCGGACGACGAAATGGTCCTGAACAAGCTGCGCGACGGCAAAACGCCGGTGATCCTCGCAGTCAATAAAGTGGACAACGTGCAGGAAAAAGCCGATCTGCTGCCGCACCTGCAATGGCTGGGCAGCCAGATGAACTTCCTGGACATCGTCCCGCTGTCTGCGGAAACGGGTCTGAACGTTGATACCATCGCGGGTATCGTGCGCAAGCATCTGCCGGAAGCGACTCATCACTTCCCGGAAGACTACATCACCGATCGCTCTCAGCGTTTTATGGCGTCTGAAATCATCCGTGAGAAGCTGATGCGTTTCCTGGGCGCTGAACTGCCGTACTCTGTGACGGTGGAGATCGAGCGTTTCCAGAGCAACGAGCGTGGCGGCTACGATATTAACGGTCTGATCCTCGTTGAGCGTGAAGGGCAGAAGAAGATGGTGATCGGCAATAAAGGCGCCAAGATCAAAACTATCGGAATCGAAGCCCGTAAAGACATGCAGGACATGTTTGAAGCACCGGTTCACCTGGAACTGTGGGTGAAAGTGAAATCAGGCTGGGCCGATGATGAGCGTGCGCTGCGCAGCCTCGGTTACGGCGAAGATCAGTAACCTAAGACGACGAGCATATGGATGGATGGCAGCGCGCCTTTGTCCTGCATAGTCGTCCCTGGAGCGAAACCAGCCTGATGCTGGACGTCTTCACGGAAGAGTCCGGTCGCGTGCGCCTTGTTGCCAAAGGCGCACGTTCCAGACGTTCTAATCTGAAAGGTGCCTTGCAGCCTTTCACCCCGCTGCTGGTCCGCTTTGGCGGGCGAGGGGAAGTCAAAACCCTGCGCAGTGCTGAAGCCGTCTCCCTGGCGCTTCCTCTTTCTGGTATCACGCTCTACAGCGGTTTGTATGTTAACGAACTCATCTCACGGGTTCTTGAACATGAGACCCGCTTCTCTGAACTTTTCTTTGATTACCTGCACTGTATTCAGGCACTTGCTGGCGCAACCGGCACCCCTGAGCCTGTTCTGCGTCGTTTCGAACTGGCTCTGCTCGGGCACCTTGGTTACGGCGTCGATTTTCTGCACTGTGCGGGAAGCGGAGACGAGGTAGAAGACACCATGACCTATCGCTATCGTGAGGAAAAGGGCTTTATTGCCAGTGTCGTCGTCGATAACAGCACCTTTACCGGGCGCCAGCTCAGAGCACTGTATGAACGCGAGTTCCCGGACGCCGACACTCTGCGTGCGGCAAAACGCTTTACCCGAATTGCGCTCAAGCCGTATCTTGGGGGCAAACCTTTAAAGAGCCGCGAATTATTCAGGCAGTTTATGCCGAAACGCTAATGTTTTACCCCTCACCCCAGCCCTCTCCCGGAGGGGGAGGGAGAAGGTAAATGAACAAAAATACCGAGGATTGTCATGGCTGAATTACTGTTAGGCGTCAACATCGATCACATCGCCACGTTACGTAATGCACGCGGTACCGCGTATCCCGATCCGGTTCAGGCGGCGTTTATCGCTGAGCAGGCTGGCGCCGACGGCATTACCGTTCACCTGCGTGAAGATCGTCGCCACATCACCGACCGGGACGTGCGCATCCTGCGTCAGACGCTGGACACCCGCATGAATCTGGAGATGGCGGTCACCGAAGAGATGCTGGCGATTGCCTGCGAGACCAAACCGCATTTTTGCTGCCTGGTGCCGGAAAAGCGTCAGGAAGTGACCACCGAAGGCGGTCTGGATGTGGCCGGGCAGCTCGACAAAATGCGCGATGCCTGCAAACGCCTGGCGGATGCCGGTATCCTGGTTTCTCTGTTTATCGACGCCGATTTCACCCAGATTAAAGCCGCTGCCGACGTGGGTGCGCCGTATATTGAAATTCACACCGGCTGCTATGCCGATGCCGAAAACGATGCAGCGCAGGCGAAAGAGCTGGAGCGAATCGCCAAAGCGGCAACCTACGCCGCGAGCCTGGGACTGAAGGTTAACGCCGGTCACGGCCTGACCTATCACAACGTAAAAGCCATCGCTGCCCTGCCGGAAATGCACGAGCTGAACATCGGCCACGCCATCATTGGCCGCGCGGTGATGAGCGGTCTTAAAGAAGCGGTTTCCGAGATGAAGCGCCTGATGCTGGAAGCGCGTCAGTAATGGCTATTCTGGGCTTAGGCACCGACATCGTTGAAATAGCCCGCATTGAAGCGGTGATCGCCCGGAGCGGCGATCGCCTCGCAAGACGCGTGCTGAGCGATAACGAATGGGCTATCTGGGAGGCGCATCAACAGCCGGTGCGCTTTCTGGCAAAGCGTTTCGCGGTAAAAGAGGCGGCGGCGAAAGCGTTCGGCACGGGCATTCGTAACGGCCTGGCGTTTAACCAGTTTGAAGTGTTTAACGATGAGCTGGGTAAGCCACGTCTGCGTTTATGGGGCGAGGCGCTTAAGCTGGCGGAAAAGCTGGGCGTGGCGCACATGCACGTAACGCTTGCCGATGAACGCCACTACGCCTGTGCGACGGTGATCATCGAGAGTTAAATTTTGTCCGCATGGTGCATCAGGACAAACTTATCCCACAGCTGTTCTTCGTTCTCGACGTGTGCCGGATCTTTTAAGATCGTATTGGGAATGGGGCACACCTTCTGGCAGGTCGGCGTCTCATAGTGGCCGATGCATTCGGTGCAGCGGTCGCTGTTAATCTCATAAATGCTGTCGCCCATCGAAATCGCCTCGTTCGGGCATTCGGGTTCGCACATATCGCAGTTGATGCATTTTTTGGTGATTAACAGCGCCATCAGGAAATTCTCAGAAACATCACAAACAGGGCGGGCATTATACGCTCATTCGTTGTTCAGACCAGTTTTTTTACCAGCTCTTCGCTGTGACGAATACGCTCTGGCGCACGCTCCAGATCCTGCTGAACCAGCGCCATAAACAGCAGGTCCGTCAGCATCATCTGCGCACTCGTCGACGAAATCGCCGCACTGCGAGTGGCCTGTTCCTCGGCAATGGTATACAGACAGCGGGTGGCCCGTTGCTGGAGCGCATTCGGGCTGAAGCCAGTAATCGCCAGAATTTTTCCTCCTACGCGCAGGGCTTCGTCGGTAGCCATATTAATTTCACGACGCTCGCCGGAATAGGAGATGGCCAGCAGTAAATCGTCAGGATCCATGGCCTGCACGGTCGCCAGCAGCGCGTGCATATCCTGTTCAACGATGGCGTTATAGCCGATTTTTGTCAGCTTCCAGCCAAAGTTACGCGCAACCAGTCCGGAGGCGCCGATCCCGGTCAACACAATACGCCGCGCGTCGCGAAGCATGGCTACGCTTTCCAGCAGCTTCTCTTCCGTGTTCACATCCAGCGTGGCATGCATTGCCGCCACGTTCTCTTTGATCAGCTTTTCGCCGACCAGACGCATCGGATCGTCGCCGCGGATCTGGTTATGCACCGGCATTGACTGCGGATTAGGGTTGCTTACCAGTGCTTCACTGATCGCCAGTTTTAGCGCCGGAAAGCCTTTATAGCCTATCTTCTGGGCAAATTTCACCACGCTCGACTGGCTCACCCCGGCTTCGCCTGCCAGCTGCTGGGAGCTGAGGTGTCGCGCGCGATCGGGCTGGGAAAGTAAATAATCCGCCAGCTTTTTGTCACTCTGGGCAAACCCTGCGTAGCGCTGGCGAATACGAATTAAACAGTTCATACGGTCTCCTGGCGAAAATGTGATTACCCGCGCAAATACGAATTTTGCTCGCCTGAATGAATTTTATATTCCATTATAGTGCGTTTATTATGAATTAAAAATTCCAGAGGTAAATAACATGAATCTAGGCTCTCTTGTTTCTGAAACGCGTAACCCGCAAACCATGGATCTTGATGCACTGTCCACGCTGGAGCTGGTAAACCGCTTTAATCAACAGGATACCCTCGTCGCGCTGGCAGTCAAAGAGACATTGCCCGAGGTGGCGAAAGCCGTAGACGCCGCTGCCGACGCTCTGAAAGCAGGAGGACGCATTATTTACATGGGGGCGGGTACCAGTGGGCGCCTCGGTGTGCTGGATGCCTCAGAGTGTCCCCCGACCTTTGGCGTTCCGCATGGTCTGGTCGTTGGCCTGATTGCCGGTGGCCCCGGCGCGCTGCTGAAAGCGGTGGAAGGGGCAGAAGACAATAAACAGCTTGGGGAAGACGATCTCAGGGCGCTGAACCTGACCGCGCAGGATCTGGTCGTCGGGCTGGCGGCTTCTGGTCGTACGCCGTACGTCATTGGTGGGCTGGAATACGCCAGACAGACGGGATGTACCACGGTGGCCATCTCCTGTAACCCGGGTTCGCCGATTGCGCAGGTGGCTGCCATTGCCATCTCTCCGGTCGTCGGGCCGGAAGCGCTCACCGGCTCCACGCGCCTGAAATCGGGAACCGCGCAGAAGCTGGTGCTCAATATGATCTCCACCGGCGCGATGGTGAAATTCGGCAAGGTCTACCAAAACCTGATGGTGGATATGCAGGCCACCAACGTCAAGCTGGTGGACAGAGCCTGCCGCATGGTGATAGAGGCGACAGGGGCAGGTCGGGAAGAGGCGGAAGCGGTACTCAAACAGACCGATTACGACGTCAAACCCGCCATTCTGATGATATTAACCGGGCTGGATGCAGCCGCGGCCAGAGCCAGGCTCGAAGCCCATCACGGGTTTTTACGGGCGGCATTAGAACACCAATAAGAGGCGTGTATGGACAAAACAGCAGCGCTCGCCAGCGACATCCTGCTTGGGATCGGTGGGGAAAAAAATATTCAGCGTCTGGAAAACTGCATGACGCGTGTACGCGTCGAGGTGCACAACGACGAAAAGCTTGATGTAACGCGCCTGAAGCAACTCCCCGGCGTGAGCGGGTACGTTAAACAGGGGCAACAGCACCAGCTGATTGTCGGTCCGGGCAAAGCGGCGCAGGTGGTTGATGCCATGCGCGCCCTGATGACGGGCAGTGAAACGGCTCCCGCCTTTGACGACGCGGAACGCACCAAAGCGCAGGCGAAAGCCAAATACAAAGCCCCCATGAGCGATGCGCTGCGCCAGCTGGCAAACGTCTTTATTCCTCTGATCCCGGCGTTTATCGCATCGGGGCTGATCACCGGGATTATCAATATCCTCAAGCGTCCGGATATTGTCGGGAATTTCGCCACCCAGTATCCGAACCTGCTGGGTATTCTGGCGATTTTCGGCAGCGCGGTGTTTGCCATCATGAACATTCTGGTGGGGGTAAACACGGCCAAAGTGTTCGGCGGCTCGCTGGCGATGGGCGGCGTAATGGCGGGTATCCTCTCCAGCCCGCAGCTGGCGCAGATTACGCTGTTTGGCGAGGCGCTTCAGCCAGGCCGCGGTGGGGTGATTGCCGTGCTGCTGGTGGTCATTCTGATGTGCTGGATCGAGAAAAAGCTGCGCGCGTTGCTGCCAGGCTCGATTGAGCTGATCCTCAACCCGCTGCTGACCACATTGATTACCGGGAGCGTGGCGATTGTGGCGCTGCAACCGTTAGGCGGCGCGATCTCTGAAGCCATCGCCCACGGCGCGTCTCTGGCGATCGATCGCGGCGGGCTGCTGGTGGGGGCCGTGCTGTCCGGGACCTTCCTGCCGTTAGTGCTGACCGGTCTGCATCAGGGGCTGGTGCCGATCCACGTCGAACTGGTACAGGCGCACGGCTATAACGCACTGCTGCCGATCCTGTCGATGGCGGGCGTTGGGCAGGTCGGCGCGGCCATCGCGGTGCTGATGAAAACCCGCAACGCGCGTCTGAAAAAGGTCATTAAAGGGGCGCTGCCGGTCGGGTTACTCGGTATCGGCGAACCGTTGATTTTCGGCGTGACCTTGCCGCTGGGTAAGCCGTTCCTGGCCGCCTGCCTCGGTGGCGCGGTGGGCGGGGCGTTAATCAGCTACTGGAAAGTGGCGACCGTCATTACCTTCGGGATCTCCGGTTTACCGCTGGCATTAACCATCGTGACCGGAAAAGTGATGCTCTATCTGTTAGGCTATCTGGTAGCGGTGATCGCCGGGTTCCTGTTTACCTGGCTGTTAGGATTCAACGACCCAGAGGAGTAAGGTTTGGCCAGTCACGAGCGTCGCGTTGTCTTTTTTGATCTGGATGGAACGCTGCATCAGCAGGATATGTTCGGCACCTTTATGCGCTACCTGCTGCGGCGCCAGCCCCTTAACGCGTTGCTGGTATTACCCCTGTTACCCGTTATTGGTATCGCGCTGCTGGTGAAAGGCCGTGCAGCGCGCTGGCCGATGAGCCTGCTGCTCTGGGGATGCACGTTTGGTCATAGCGAAGCGCGCCTTAAGCAGCTCGAACAGGATTTTGCGCACTGGTTTCGCGGGCACGTCGCCGCGTTTCCCGTGGTACAGGCGCGCCTGACCAGCTATCTCGACGCCAACGATGCCGATATCTGGCTGATTACCGGCTCCCCGCAGACGCTGGTGGAGCATGTCTATTTTGATACGCCCTGGCTGCCGCGCGTGAATCTTATCGCGACACAAATCGCGCGCGGCTACGGCGGCTGGGTGCTGACTATGCGCTGCCTCGGACATGAAAAAGTGGTGCAGCTGGAGAAACGCATCGGTACGCCGCTGCGTCTGTACAGCGGCTACAGCGACAGCAAGCAGGACAACCCGCTGCTCTATTTTTGCCAGCACCGCTGGCGCGTCACGCCTCTGGGCGAACTTCAGCAACTCGAATAGTCTTATCTGTACCGGCTGTGTATAATGCCGCCCGCTTTTCGACTGGAGTATCAGCCCTTGTCCAACCCTGAACACAATCATGAATACTGGATGCGCCATGCGCTGGCGCTGGCTCAGCGCGCCTGGGACGAGGGCGAAGTGCCCGTGGGCGCGGTACTGGTCCATAACAATCAGGTGATTGGGGAAGGGTGGAACCGTCCGATTGGCCGTCACGATCCTACCGCGCATGCTGAAATTATGGCGCTGCGTCAGGGCGGACTGGTGCTGCAAAACTATCGTCTGCTTGATACCACCCTGTATGTCACCCTTGAGCCGTGCGTAATGTGCTCCGGGGCGATGGTGCACAGCCGAATCGGTACGCTGGTGTTTGGCGCGCGGGATGAAAAGACGGGCGCTGCTGGTTCACTGATGGACGTACTTGGGCATCCGGGGATGAACCACCAGGTGAAAACTATCGGCGGGGTACTTGCACCAGAATGTTCGGGTCTGTTAAGTGACTTTTTTCGAATGCGTCGGCAGCAGAAAAAGCAACAAAAGGCAGAATTGAAACCGCAGGATGATTAAGCTCGTCCGGTGCGACCACCGGATAGCTTTCAGCCAGCTGTTGCGCCTCGGCCGCCTCTTTTTCTTTCTCCAGCAGATATCCCACCAGGCTTATCTGGTACTTACGAATATTTTCCACGTAGGCATACGCTTCATGCCCGCGCGCATAGCCGTACGTCAGCTTCTGGTACCACTGTTTCTGGCTAAGCAGCGGCAGGCGCTGTTTTACATCTGACCAGCTGTCCGGGTTACCTTTGGTTTTCGCCGTCAGCGCCCGCGCGTCGAGCATGTGCGCATAACCCATGTTATAGGCGGCCAGCGCAAACCAGATCCGCTCCCCTTCCGGGACCGTCTCCGGCACTTTCGCCATCATATCCTGTAAATACTGCGCGCCGCCGCTGATGCTCTGTTCCGCATCGGTCCGGTCGCTGATGCCGAGGCTCTGGGCGGTATTTTTGGTCAGCATCATCAACCCGCGCACGCCCGTGGGGGAGGTGGCCTGAGCATCCCAGTGCGATTCCTGGTAGGAAATCGCCGCCAGCAGCTTCCAGTCAATCTCCTGGGCGTACTTCTCAAACAGCGGTTGCAGATCCGGCAGCACGCTGTCCACCGCGCGCAGGAAGGTGCGGGTGTCAACGTAATCAAAATCGTCTCCGTGACCGAGATATTTCTCTTCCAGGCGCGCCAGGGTGCCGTCTTCATTGATGGAATTAAAGAAATCGAGCATAGCCGCAGAGACGGTTTGATCGTCGTCTAGCTGGGTAAACCAGGTCACCGGCTGTTCGTCGGTCACATCCAGCGCCACGGCGATTTCAGGATGAACGCGCTGGAAAAGGCTGATCGCCACCGAATCAGCAATGGTATAGGCCAGCTTTTTATCTTTTACCTGCTCCAGCAATTCAGTCGTGCCGAGTTTAGGATCGACCGTCCAGCTGAGGTTAGGGTATTTTTTCTCTTTCAACGCCCGCAGATCGTCAATCACCACATGGCCTGGCGCAATGGTCAATTGCTGGTCGGTGATGTCGGCCAGTGAGCGTGGGCGCAGGCTACCCACACGATAAACCACCTGCTGCGACACGGAGTAATAGGTCGGGCCCGGTTGATAGTTTTTGCTGCGTTCGCTGTTGTACACCAGACCTGCGGCGAGAATATCGGCACGGTCATGGTCCAAATCATCAAACAGCTGGTTGATGTTCTGCCGCACGGTAACTTTCAGCTTCACGCCCAGATAGTCCGCAAACAGCTGTGCCAGTTCGTAATCAAGACCGATGGTTTTACCGTTGATATCGTCGTAAATAAGCGGGGAGGAGAGGGTACTGACGCGCAACTCCCCCCGCTCCTGAATGGCGGCGATACGGTTTTCGGCCTTGCCGAACCAGGGGATAGACGGCCAGAGGGCCACTGCCAGCAGCAACGTAACAATGCCGATGAGCAGATAATTAATCTTTAATTTTTTCAATTAGTTAATTCTCTGCGACGCCGGTTGCCTCAGTGTGCTGTAGTCATGTTAAGAGTAGAGTTTGCCATTGATTGAGCGGCATTTTGCGCAAAGTAGCGCCAGTTGGCAACCAATTAGAGAGACAGGTCACATCTATTGTTAAACATAAAGGATGATTTTATTTCGACGCAAACGGTTTCGTCGGCGCTCAGGATTCTCTATAATGACGCCCGTTTTCCCCCCTTGCGCACACTGTAAGCGCCCCGGCGCTTCGAAGACGAGAGACTTATGATGGAAATTCTGCGTGGTTCGCCTGCACTGTCTGCCTTCCGTATTAACAAACTGCTGGCACGTTTTCAGGCGGCCGACCTTCCGGTAAGCAATATTTACGCTGAGTATGTCCATTTTGCTGACCTGAACGCCCCCCTGAATGCAGAGGAGCGCGTACAGCTGGAACGCCTGCTTAAATATGGCCCAAGCCTGAGCAGCCATACGCCGACCGGCAAATTAATCCTCGCCACGCCACGCCCTGGCACCATCTCCCCCTGGTCTTCCAAAGCCACCGACATCGCTCACAACTGCGGCCTGAGCCAGATTAACCGTCTGGAGCGCGGTGTGGCGTACTATGTGGAAGCGTCAACCCTGAGCGACGCGCAGTGGCAGGTGGTTGCCGCAGAGCTGCACGACCGCATGATGGAGAGCGTGTTTGATTCTCTGGATGATGCGCAGAAACTGTTCTCCCACCATCAGCCTGCGCCGGTACAGAGCGTGGATTTGCTGGGGCAGGGGCGTCAGGCGCTGATCGACGCAAACCTGCGTCTTGGTCTGGCGCTCGCAGAAGATGAAATCGACTACCTTCAGGATGCATTCGTTAAGCTGAATCGCAACCCGAACGACATCGAACTGTATATGTTCGCGCAAGCCAACTCCGAGCACTGCCGCCACAAGATTTTCAACGCCGACTGGATTATCGACGGCGAACAGCAGCCGAAGTCGCTGTTCAAAATGATCAAAAACACCATGGAGCAAACCCCTGACCACGTGCTGTCTGCCTATAAAGACAACGCCGCGGTGATGGAAGGTTCCGAGGTGGGCCGCTTCTTCGCCGACCGCGAAGCGGGGCGCTATGACTTCCACCAGGAGCCTGCGCATATCCTGATGAAAGTGGAAACCCACAACCACCCGACGGCGATCTCCCCGTGGCCGGGTGCAGCGACCGGCTCCGGCGGTGAAATCCGTGACGAAGGTGCGACCGGTCGCGGCGCGAAACCAAAAGCGGGTCTGGTCGGTTTCTCCGTTTCCAACCTGCGTATTCCGGGCTTTGAGCAGCCGTGGGAAGAAGACTTCGGCAAGCCAGAGCGCATTGTCACCGCGCTGGATATCATGACCGAAGGCCCGCTGGGCGGCGCGGCGTTCAACAACGAATTTGGTCGTCCGGCGCTGAACGGTTACTTCCGTACCTACGAAGAGAAAGTGGACAGCCACAACGGCGAAGAGCTGCGCGGCTACCACAAACCGATCATGCTGGCGGGCGGGATCGGCAACATTCGCGCCGATCATGTGCAGAAAGGCGAGATCGTCGTCGGCGCGAAGCTGATCGTGCTCGGCGGCCCGGCAATGAACATCGGTCTGGGCGGCGGGGCAGCCTCGTCTATGGCTTCCGGCCAGTCTGATGCGGATCTCGACTTCGCGTCCGTGCAGCGCGACAACCCGGAAATGGAGCGCCGTTGTCAGGAAGTGATCGACCGCTGCTGGCAGCTCGGCGATGCCAACCCGATTCTGTTCATCCACGACGTGGGTGCGGGCGGCCTGTCCAACGCTATGCCTGAGCTGGTGAGCGACGGCGGTCGCGGCGGACGCTTCAACCTGCGCGATATCCTGAGCGATGAGCCGGGCATGAGCCCGCTGGAAATCTGGTGTAACGAATCCCAGGAGCGCTACGTGCTGGCGGTTGCCGCCGATCAGCTGCCGCTGTTTGACGAGCTGTGCCGCCGCGAGCGCGCGCCGTATGCGGTCATCGGTGAAGCGACCGAAGAGCAGCACCTTTCCTTAAGCGACACCCATTTTGACAACCAGCCGATCGATCTGCCGCTGGACGTGCTGCTCGGCAAAACGCCGAAGATGACCCGCGACGTGCAGACTCGCAAAGCGGCGGGCAAAGCGCTGGATCGCCAGGGCATCACCGTGGCAGAAGCGGTTAACCGCGTGCTGCACCTGCCTGCCGTGGCAGAGAAAACCTTCCTGGTGACCATCGGCGACCGTACCGTGACCGGTATGGTGTCGCGCGATCAGATGGTCGGCCCGTGGCAGATCCCGGTCGCTAACTGCGCTGTGACCACCGCGAGCCTCGACAGCTACTACGGCGAAGCGATGGCGCTGGGCGAACGCACGCCAGTGGCGCTGCTGGACTTCGCCGCTTCTGCCCGTCTGGCGGTCGGTGAAGCGCTGACCAACATCGCCGCGACGCAGATTGGCGATATCAAACGTATCAAACTTTCCGCGAACTGGATGGCTGCTGCCGGTCACCCGGGCGAAGATGCCGGCCTGTACGAAGCGGTGAAAGCGGTGGGTGAAGAGCTGTGTCCTGCGCTCGGCCTGACCATTCCGGTGGGTAAAGACTCCATGTCGATGAAAACCCGCTGGCAGGAAGGTAACGAGCAGCGCGAGATGACCTCTCCGCTGTCGCTGGTGATCACCGCGTTTGCGCGCGTGGAAGACGTGCGTCATACCGTTACGCCGCAGCTTTCCACTGAAGATAACGCCCTGCTGTTGATTGACCTCGGCAAAGGCCATAACGCACTGGGCGCCACCGCGCTGGCGCAGGTTTACCGCCAGCTCGGCGATAAGCCAGCCGACGTGCGCGACGTCGCTCAGCTGAAAGGCTTCTACGACGCAATTCAGGCGCTGGTGGCGCAGCGTAAGCTGCTGGCCTACCACGACCGTTCCGATGGTGGCCTGCTGGTGACGCTGGCAGAGATGGCCTTCACCGGTCACTGCGGCGTTGAAGCAAACATTGCCACGCTTGGCGAAGACCGCCTGGCGGCGCTGTTTAACGAAGAGCTTGGCGCGGTCATTCAGGTACGCGCCGCAGATCGCGACGCGGTGGAAGCGATTCTGGCGCAGCACGGTCTGGCAGACTGCGTACACTATCTCGGTAAAGCGGTGCAGGGCGACCGCTTCGTGATTGAAGCCGACGGCCACGCGGTGTTCAGCGAAAGCCGCACCACGCTGCGTATGTGGTGGGCGGAAACCACCTGGCAGATGCAGCGCCTGCGTGACAATCCGGAATGCGCCGATCAGGAACACAACGCGAAGGCGAACGACAACGATCCTGGCCTGAACGTGAAGCTCAGCTTCGACATTAACGAAGACATTGCCGCGCCGTACATTGCGACCGGTGCGCGTCCGAAAGTAGCCGTGCTGCGCGAGCAGGGCGTTAACTCCCACGTTGAGATGGCGGCGGCCTTCCACCGGGCGGGCTTTGACGCCATCGACGTCCACATGAGCGACCTGCTGGCCGGGCGTACCGGGCTGGAAGATTTCCAGGCGCTGGTGGCGTGCGGCGGTTTCTCCTACGGCGACGTGCTGGGCGCGGGCGAAGGCTGGGCGAAGTCTATTCTGTTCAACAGCCGCGTGCGTGACGAGTTCGAAACCTTCTTCCATCGTCCGCAGACGCTGGCGCTGGGCGTGTGTAACGGCTGTCAGATGATGTCTAACCTGCGCGAGCTGATCCCGGGCAGCGAAGCCTGGCCGCGCTTTGTGCGTAACCAGTCTGACCGCTTCGAAGCGCGCTTCAGCCTGGTAGAAGTGACCCAAAGCCCGTCTCTGCTGTTGCAGGGAATGGTCGGTTCACAGATGCCAATCGCGGTTTCGCACGGTGAAGGTCAGGTTGAAGTGCGTGATGCGGCGCACCTGGCTCAGCTTGAAAGCAAAGGACTGGTGGCGCTGCGCTTTGTTGATAACTTCGGCAAGGTCACCGAAACCTATCCGGCTAACCCGAACGGTTCGGCAAATGGCATTACCGCCGTCACCAGCGAAAGCGGTCGGGTGACGATCATGATGCCGCACCCGGAACGTGTCTTCCGTACCGTGAGCAACTCCTGGCACCCGGAAAACTGGGGCGAGGACAGCCCGTGGATGCGCATTTTCCGCAACGCGCGTAAACAACTGGGTTAAGTTTCAACGCCCTGACTGTAGGCCCGGTAAGCGCGAGCGCCACCGGGCTTTTTTGTACCTGTCGCAAAATCGCGACAATCCTCTGGGTTGAGTGTCTCCAATAAGAGACATTTAACTTATTGATTTATATATGTCAGGACGGGTTCCCGTTAAGGTGTTGCTTAATAGCGACACTTAGCCTGGAAATCATTCACCTGACAATCAATGCATTTTAATAATAAAACGATTATTAATCATAAGGATAGTATCAATTTTTGCAATCTGGCACGCGCGTTGCATAATAGTAACCAGTGGCTCATTCACCTTCTTATGTCAGCCCCTTCGGGACGTGCTACATAAACTTCGAATGACGCACAAAAAGGTGCCTGCCGTCCAACTACTGATTATTGCAATGCTTTATCAGGCCAGGGCGAAACGTCGAGTTAGGCACCGCCTTATTCCATGACAAAGCCGGGTTTTTACCCGGCTTTGTTGTATCTGAAGGGCAGACTCAGTTACGCTCTCCTCAAACCCGGATGATGAGAGTAATGTGTTGAAACGCTGGCCCGCTTTCCCTCGCTCCCTGCGACAGCTCGTTATGATGGCCTTCCTGCTGATCCTGCTACCTTTGCTGGTTCTGGCGTGGCAGGCATGGCAAAGCCTGAATGCGTTAAGTGCCCAGGCGGCCCTGACTAACCGCACCACGCTTATTGATGCCCGCCGTAGCGAGGCAATGACCAACGCCGCGCTGGAGATGGAGCGTAGCTATCGCCAGTACTGCGTGCTGGACGACCGCACGCTGGAGAGGGTCTATCAGAACCAGCGTAAACGCTACAGCGAAATGCTGGATGCCCATGCCGGGGTCTTGCCGGATGACAAACTCTATCAGGCGCTGCGTCAGGATCTGAACGATCTGGCGCAGCTCCAGTGCAAAAACAGCGGTCCTGATGCCGCCGCCGCCGCCCGACTTGAAGCCTTCGCGAACGCCAATACGGAGATGGTGCAGTCCACCCGTACGGTTATCTTTTCCCGTGGGCAGCAACTCCAGCAGGAGATTGCCGAGCGCGGCCAGTTCTTCGGCTGGCAGGCGCTGGTGCTGTTCCTCGTCAGCCTTGGGCTGGTACTGCTCTTTACCCGCATGATTATCGGCCCCGTAAAGGGGATCCAGCGGATGATTAACCGCCTGGGGGAGGGCAAATCTCTCGGGGATACGGTTGTTTTTAAAGGCCCGCGCGAGCTGCGCTCGGTCGGTCAGCGTATCATCTGGCTTTCTGAACGCCTGGCGTGGCTGGAATCGCAGCGTCATCAGTTCCTGCGCCATATCTCACACGAACTCAAAACACCGCTGGCCAGTATGCGTGAAGGCACGGAGCTGCTGGCAGACGAAGTAGCGGGGCCGTTAACCCCTGAGCAAAAAGAGATCGTGGCGATTCTGGATGCCAGTAGCCGCAATTTACAAAAACTTATTGAACAACTGCTGGACTATAACCGCAAGCTGGCGGATGGTGCTGTGGTGCTTGAAAGCGTTGAGATTGAACCGCTGGTGGACATGGTGATCTCCGCCCATAGCCTGCCAGCAAGAGCTAAAATGATGCATACCCAGGTGGATCTCAATGCACCTTCCTGCCTGGCAGAGCCGATGTTGTTAATGAGCGTACTGGATAATCTTTATTCCAATGCGGTGCACTATGGTACTGAATCCGGTACCATTTATATCAGAAGCAATAACAACGGTTCGCGGGTATGTATTGACGTAGCGAATACGGGAAGCCCGATTCCGGATGATGAAAAAACGATGATCTTTGAGCCCTTCTTCCAGGGGAGTCATCAGCGAAAAGGTGCGGTAAAAGGAAGTGGTCTGGGGCTGAGTATTGCCCGCGACTGCATACGACGCATGCAGGGTGAGCTTAACATCGTGAGTGATGAACGCGCCGATGTCTGTTTTCGTATCGAACTGCCTCTTGAGCCGGAAAAATCAATGAAATGAATAACAACCTGGTGAGTATGTCACACGTCTTTTACCGCGCACTGCGCGCGGTGTTTTCCAGCAAAAATGTGCGCCTGAGCCTGCCCTGCTTACTGCTGGCCGGCTGTGTAACCCATGCGCCGAAAAGTGCAATTAGCCACAAACAGGAAGATAAATGGCCGCAAAAACAGCTGGCCGATTTCCTTTCAACACGTTGCGATGATATCTGGAACCTGTCGGGGCGTGATGTTGAATCCAATCCGCTGTTCTGGCTGCGCGGAATAGACTGCGCCCAGCGGCTGGCGCCCGCCGAGGCCCGTGCCCAGGCGGCGATGCTGGTGGACGATACCTGGCAGGACGCGTTTAAACGTGGGATCGTGATGGCGGATGCCAGAATCACGCCTGTCGAACGCCGCGCCAACGTGACGCGGCTGGATACTTACGTGATCAATATTCCCCCGCAGGTGCGCCCGGTCTATCAGCTCTGGCGGGATGGACAAACCCTGCAATTACAGCTGTCTGAAGAGCGTTTCCGCTACAGCAAATTGCAGCAGTCGAGCGACAGCGAGCTTGATGCGCTTCGCCAGCAGCAGGAGTCGCTGCGCGAGCAGCTGGAAACCACCACCCGCAAGCTCGAAAATCTGACCGATATCGAAAGACAGCTCTCGACGCGTAAGCCGGCAGGCAGCTATCTGCCCGATGGGTCGAAAGGCAACTCTGCCACGACGCCAGACAGTGAGACGCCGAAACAAGAGGATGTGAAGCCATGACAAGCCGTAAACCTGCCCATCTGTTACTGGTGGATGACGATCCCGGGCTGTTAAAGCTGCTGGGAATGCGTCTGGTCAGCGAAGGCTACAGCGTGGTCACCGCTGAAAGCGGGCAGGAGGGGCTGAAAGTGCTCAGCCGCGAGAAAATCGATCTGGTGATCAGCGATTTGCGCATGGATGAAATGGATGGCCTGCAACTGTTCACGGAGATCCAGAAGCAGCAGCCCGGGATGCCGGTGATTATCCTCACCGCTCACGGATCTATTCCTGATGCGGTGGCCGCAACGCAGCAGGGGGTATTCAGCTTCCTCACCAAACCAGTGGATAAAGACGCTCTCTATAAAGCAATCGACAGCGCCCTTGAGCATGCGGCGCCATCCGGCGACGACGCCTGGCGTGAATCCATCGTGACGCGTAGCCCTGTGATGCTGCGCCTGCTGGAACAGGCGCGGATGGTGGCGCAATCCGACGTTAGCGTGCTGATCAACGGCCAGAGCGGGACCGGGAAAGAGATCCTGGCCCAGGCGATCCACAACGCCAGCCCGCGCAGTAAAAATGCCTTTATTGCCATCAACTGTGGCGCGCTGCCGGAACAGCTGCTTGAGTCTGAGCTCTTCGGCCATGCCCGCGGCGCCTTTACCGGCGCGGTGAGCAGCCGTGAAGGGCTGTTCCAGGCGGCTGAGGGGGGCACGCTGTTTCTTGATGAAATTGGCGATATGCCCGCGCCGTTGCAGGTCAAACTGCTGCGCGTGTTGCAGGAGCGAAAAGTGCGTCCGCTTGGCAGCAACCGCGATATCGATATCAACGTGCGTATTATTTCCGCTACCCATCGCGATTTACCCAAGGTGATGGCGCGCAACGAGTTCCGTGAAGATCTTTACTATCGACTGAATGTCGTCAACCTGAAAATCCCGGCGCTGGCCGAGCGTGCGGAAGATATCCCGCTGCTGGCAAATCACCTTTTGCGCCAGGCCGCTGACCGCCACAAACCATTCGTGCGCGCGTTCTCCACCGATGCGATGAAACGCCTGATGACCGCAAGCTGGCCGGGCAACGTACGCCAGCTGGTGAACGTGATTGAGCAGTGCGTGGCGCTGACGTCATCGCCGGTGATCAGCGATGCGCTGGTGGAGCAGGCGCTCGAGGGGGAAAACACGGCCTTACCGACGTTTGCGGAAGCGCGAAACCAGTTCGAGCTGAACTATCTGCGTAAGCTGCTGCAAATCACCAAAGGCAACGTGACCCACGCGGCGCGCATGGCCGGGCGTAACCGTACCGAGTTTTATAAATTGCTCTCACGCCACGAGCTGGAAGCGAACGATTTTAAAGAGTAATACCGCAAAATTCGCCTGAATATGATACTGTGAGCAACCGATTACGAGGCTGCTTACTGGCAAGAGTTTAAGGACCCACCATGAAAAAGATTGATGCGATTATTAAACCTTTCAAACTGGATGATGTACGTGAAGCGCTGGCAGAAGTAGGCATCACCGGGATGACCGTAACTGAAGTGAAAGGTTTTGGTCGTCAGAAGGGCCACACCGAGCTATACCGTGGCGCAGAGTACATGGTGGACTTTCTGCCGAAAGTGAAAATCGAGATTGTGGTGAGCGATGATATCGTCGATACCTGTGTGGATACCATCATCCGCACGGCGCAGACCGGTAAAATTGGCGACGGGAAAATCTTCGTCTTTGACGTGGCGCGCGTGATCCGTATCCGTACCGGCGAAGAAGACGACGCGGCGATTTAACATTCTTGCCGGGTGGCGCTGCGCGTACCCGGCCTAAAAAACCCTTCGTAGGCCCGTGCAAGCGCAGCGCCGCCGGGCGATTACAGCACTTTATGCGGGCCGAAACATTCGTAATGAATGTTGTCTTTATTCACGCCCAGGTCTACCAGCTGCTTCGCGGCATACTGCATAAACGCTACTGGCCCACAAACGTAGAACTGCATCCCCGGTGCGCTGAACGCCCCTTCATGCTGCCCTAAATTCATCAGGCCTTCGCTGTCGAAACGAGCCGCTGCGCGGTCTGCCTCCGTCGGCAGGCGATACCAGGTATGCGCGGTGAAACGCGGCAGGGTCGCTCCGAGCGCTTTGACTTCATCCGCAAAGGCGTGCACATCACCGTTCTCCGCCGCGTGGAACCAGTTAACCTGCGCGCTGTGGTTTGCTTTCGCCAGCGTATCCAGCATCGCCAGCATTGGCGTCTGACCTACGCCTGCGGAGATCAGCGTCACCGGGGTATTCGTTTCAACGGCCATAAAGAAATCGCCCGCCGGTGCCGCCAGATGGACCACGTCGCCCACGCTGGCTTCGTTATGCAGCCAGTTGGATACCTGACCGCCTTCCTCACGTTTAACCGCAATGCGATAGCCTTTGCCGTCTGGCTTGCGGGTCAGGGAGTACTGGCGAATCTCCTGGTGCGGGAAGCCTTCAGGCTTCAGCCAGACGCCCAGATACTGGCCCGGCTGGTAATCGGCAACCGGCTGACCGTCCACTGGCTCAAACTCAAAGCTGGTGATCAGTGCGCTGCGCGGGGTTTTCTCAACGATGCGGAAGGCGCGCGTGCCTTCCCAGCCGCCATTCTTGCTGGCGTTTTCGCTGTAGATCTGCGCTTCACGGTTGATGAATACGTTTGCCAGTACGCCATAGGCCTTACCCCAGGCATCCAGTACTTCCTGGCCCGGGCTGAACATTTCGTCCAGGGTTGCCAGCAGGTGACTGCCGACGATGTTGTACTGCTCAGGTTTGATCTGGAAGCTGGTGTGCTTCTGCGCGATTTTTTCCACCGCAGGCAGCAGAGCCGGCAGGTTTTCGATGTTGCTGGCATAGGCGGCAATAGCGTTAAACAGCGCTTCGCGCTGATCGCCGTTACGCTGGTTGCTCATGTTGAAAATCTCTTTGAGCTCCGGGTTATGCGCGAACATGCGATCGTAGAAATGGGCGGTCAGTTTAGGACCCGTTTCAACCAGCAGGGGGATTGTGGCTTTCACGGTAGCGATGGTTTGGGCGTCGAGCATAGCAGCTTCCTTCTGATGTTACTTTAATGATGTATTTTATATGCATCTTATAAAAATACCCCTGCAATGTAAATGGTTCTTTGCATCGTGAAAAATATGCATCACAAAGCTGAAAAGAAATCCGTTGAAAATGGCGAGAGCTTTATTGCTCAAACCCTTGCGTGGCGTGGAGGTAAACGTTTGCGTAAAATCGTTTGTCAAGACCTGTTATCGCAGAACTATTCAGTTATACTGTTGCCCGTCGTCCAACAGGACTGCCTTTTCAGGCCAAAAATTTACTTGTTAGCTGAGTCAGGAGATGCGGATGTTAAAGCGTGAAATGAACATTGCCGATTATGATGCCGAACTGTGGCAGGCTATGGAGCAGGAAAAAGTACGTCAGGAAGAGCACATCGAACTGATCGCCTCCGAAAACTACACCAGCCCGCGCGTAATGCAGGCGCAGGGTTCTCAGCTGACCAACAAATATGCTGAAGGTTATCCGGGCAAGCGCTACTACGGCGGTTGCGAATACGTTGATATCGTTGAGCAGCTAGCGATTGACCGTGCGAAAGAACTCTTTGGCGCTGACTACGCGAACGTCCAGCCGCACTCTGGCTCTCAGGCTAACTTCGCTGTTTACACCGCGCTGTTGCAGCCGGGCGATACCGTTCTGGGTATGAACCTGGCGCAGGGCGGCCACCTGACTCACGGCTCCCCGGTTAACTTCTCTGGCAAACTGTACAACATCATCCCTTACGGTATTGATGAGTCCGGTAAAATTGACTACGAAGACATGGCGAAGCAGGCCAAAGAGCACAAGCCGAAGATGATCATCGGTGGCTTCTCTGCTTACTCCGGCATCGTTGACTGGGCAAAAATGCGTGAAATCGCTGACAGCATCGGCGCGTACCTGTTCGTCGACATGGCGCACGTTGCCGGTCTGATTGCGGCAGGCGTTTACCCGAACCCGGTTCCACATGCGCACGTTGTGACCACCACCACCCACAAAACCCTGGCAGGTCCACGCGGTGGCCTGATCCTGGCGAAAGGCGGTGACGAAGAGCTGTATAAAAAACTGAACTCCGCCGTGTTCCCAAGCGCCCAGGGCGGCCCGCTGATGCACGTTATCGCCGCGAAAGCCGTCGCGCTGAAAGAAGCGATGGAGCCAGAGTTCAAGGTTTACCAGCAGCAGGTTGCTAAAAACGCCAAAGCGATGGTGGAAGTGTTCCTGAACCGTGGCTACAAAGTGGTGTCTGGCGGGACTGAAAACCACCTGTTCCTGCTGGACCTGGTTGATAAGAACCTGACCGGTAAAGAAGCTGACGCTGCCCTCGGCCGCGCCAACATCACCGTGAACAAAAACAGCGTGCCAAACGATCCGAAGAGCCCGTTCGTGACCTCCGGTATCCGTATCGGTTCTCCGGCCGTAACTCGCCGTGGCTTTAAAGAAGCGGAAGTGAAAGAGCTGGCGGGCTGGATGTGTGACGTTCTGGACAACATCAATGACGACGCGGTTATCGAGCGCGTTAAAGGTAAAGTGCTGGACATCTGCGCACGCTTCCCGGTTTACGCATAATTCTCTGCGTCGCAAAACTGAAAAAGGCCGCTCATGCGGCCTTTTTTTATGGGCTAACGTCGGTCAAGGGAGATGGCCCCCGGCCCGGTAATCGCCAGCAAAATAAAGGCGCCAGCGATACTTACATTTTTGTAGAAGTTAATCATATTTGGCAGAACCGCATCGCCCGTCATATCCCAGTAGTGGTGACCAATCACCGCTGTTCCCAGCGTATAGAAGACAAAGATCACCGCGAGGGGGCGGGTGAAAAAGCCCAGTACAATCAGAATCGCGGCGGGGACTTCCATCACCACCGCAACAATGGCGGCCAGCATGGGCATGGGGGCGCCGAGCGACGTCATATACTGAACGGTGCCGCTAAACCCCGTCAGCTTGGGATAACCGAAAATAATAAACAGGACCACAATAGCAATGCGGGCAATTAAAAGCAGGAAAGAACGAGAGGAGCCGAAATCGAAATAACGTAAGCTGTTCATGGCAAACGACCTCTTCAGGCGATGTCTTATAAACGTAATACAGTTTTACCGCTCTCGCCATACGCTGTCCGGCTGGTGATGATGTTAATTTATCGTTAATTTATAGCGCGCTAACGACTTGCTAAAGTCAGGGATTAACGCCAGACTATCGCCTCCATTTCGGGAGGGATTCATGGTCTTGCATTCCACGCGCTGGCTGGCGCTCAGCTATTTCACCTATTTCTTTAGTTACGGTATTTTTTTGCCTTTCTGGAGCGTCTGGCTCAAGGGAATTGGTCTGACGCCTGAGACCATTGGCATCCTGCTGGGCGCGGGGCTGGTGGCACGTTTCCTGGGTAGCCTGCTGATTGCGCCCCGCGTCAGCGATCCCTCCTTACTGATTAAAGCGGTGCGAATTCTGGCCCTGCTGACGCTGGTCTTTGCGGCCTGCTTCTGGGTCAGCCATCAGTTTGCCTGGCTGATGGTGGTAATGGTTGGCTTTAATCTGTTCTTCTCCCCGCTGGTGCCGCTGACGGATGCCCTGGCGAACACCTGGCAAAAGCAGATCATCATGGACTATGGCCGCGTGCGCCTGTGGGGATCGATTGCCTTCGTGATCGGCTCTGCGCTGGTCGGGAAACTGGTCAGCCTCTATGACTATCGTGCCATTCTGGCGCTGTTAACGCTCGGCATCGCCTCGATGCTGCTCGGTATGTTGCTGCGTCCGTCGGTGATGCCGCAGGGCGAAAGCCGCCATCAGGAGAGCGCCGGCTGGCCCGCCTGGCGCTCGCTGGTGGCGCAAAGCTGGCGTTTCCTGGCCTGCGTCTGTCTGCTCCAGGGGGCACATGCGGCCTATTACGGCTTCAGCGCCATCTACTGGCAGGGGGCGGGCTACTCGGCTTCTGCGGTAGGCTACCTGTGGTCGCTCGGCGTGGTGGCGGAGGTCATTATCTTCGCGCTGAGCCAAAAACTTTTCCGTCGTTTCGGGGCGCGTGACCTGCTGCTGCTTTCCGCCGTTTGCGGCGTGGTGCGCTGGGGCATCATGGGCTGGACGACTGAGCTGCCGTGGCTGATTGTGGCGCAAATTCTGCACTGCGGAACCTTCACCGTGTGCCATCTGGCGGCGATGCGCTACATCGCGGCGCGAGAGGGTGGGGACGTTATTCGTCTTCAGGCGGTCTATTCAGCGGTGGCGATGGGCGGCAGTATTGCGGTGATGACCGTATTTGCCGGTTTCCTCTATCAGCACCTGGGGCACGGTGTGTTCTGGGTGATGGCGCTGGTCGCTTTACCTGCCATCGTCATCCGCCCTAAAGTCGCTGCTCGCACGTAACTACGATTCGAGCATAACGCGAATATGTTCCTGCTGCTGCGTGTTCAGGGTCTCAACGGCATGAATGAGCGGCGGCGAGAACAGCGGCAGGGCGGTTGGATAAGGCGTAATGACCAGCGCTGCCTCGCGGGGGGCGCCCTCCTTCTTAAACGCCTCCAGGCTAAGATAACGAATATTGAGCGGCAGCAGCGTCAGCTCGCGAAGCTGCTGCTCAATTAACGCTTCGCAGGCTTTATCTTCCCCCGTTAACAGGACCACCTGTTTTTCATGCAGGTCGGTCTCCTGCATCAGCCAGGCACCAAAAATCACCGCCACCAGCGCCATCTCTTCACCGGAGAATCGCAGACCAAATTCGGCTTCCAGCTCAAACAGCGCCTCTTTAGTGGTGCGCAGCAGCCGGGGGTATAAACGGTGGATCTCTTCCGGCAGACTGTTGTCGATGCCGATGTCAAATAGGGAGCGGTCCAGCGCCTGAGCCAGATGAATATAAAGCTGATCGGTCAGCCCTTGCTCATCGCTGAAGTTCATCCCGGTTTGCGCCCGGAAACGGGCAATCATACGCACGATGGCGCGACGCAGGCGCTGATCCTGCTGGTGTTTATCCATCACCGGGTCGGGTGTGCGAAGCATCATAAACAGCAGTGCCAGGAACAGCTGTTCATCGCTGTGCGTTCCCTGCGGGACGCGCCGTTTCCAGTGGCGGACAATTTCCTGCGCCGTAAAGTATTCCCCTCGGGACTGCGTCCAGCTGCGCTGAACGGGCGAAAACTCTGGCGTATTGCCCAGATGATGCTGAATCAGACAATATTGCAGATAAAGCTGTAAAAACTGTACGTCGCGGGACTCAAACTGGCGCTGAAGCTTGCGCGCACAAAAGTTGATAAGCGCCCGAAGGTTCGCATCGTCATAAAGCGGGCGGGCAATGCCGTGCTGTTTAAGCGCGGTTTTTAAGGCAGGGGTAAACTGTTGGGCGACAAAATGTGGACAGAGCCGAAGCGCCCTGCGCAGCCAGTGCAGCAGGCACAAACGTTGATTCAGGGCGGAACCCTCAATTCGGTAGCAGCCATCATGGTGCGTGACGATATCAAGCCGATGATAGCGCTGGATTTCATCGCGCGTCTCGGCTATATCTTGCCGTGCCATGACGTCGTCCACGCCGTTGGCAGCGATTATGCTCTGTGCGGTGATGGCAGCATCGGGCAGGTAAAGCATCAAAAGCACCTGGCAGCGGCGCTGCGAACTGGAAAGCACAGATGGAATTTCAAGCGTCGTCATCATCTGTCGGGTATCCAGTGTGAATGTTTGATAAGAATAGCTAAAGGATGGGCGCTGAAAAGCGCACCGGCAGGCCTTTCACTCAGGATTGCTGGCGAACATCACAGAATTTTTGACGTGAGGAACAGATGCAAATAGTTAAACAAAGCGCGGTAGCGTTATTTTTGGCGGTTTTCACTTGTGCCGCCGGCGCACATCCTCACAGTTTTATCAGCCTGAAAACCGAACTGGTGACGGACGGCACGCAGCTCAGCGGCCTGAAAATGCGCTGGACGATGGATGAAATCACCTCCGCCGACCTGCTGTACGATGCCGGAAACGCAAAGCCCGGCGATGAGATCTGGAAAAAGCTGGCGGCGGAAGTGATGGCCAACGTGCTGGGTCAGCACTACTTCACCGAGTTCTGGCACAACGGACAAAAGGTGAAATTTCTCAACCGTCCCACGGTGTACGGTATGACCCGCGACGGACATCAGGCGGTGCTGACCTTTATCCTTCCGCTGGCGCACCCTCAACCGCTGGCCGGGCAGAAGTACAGGTTTTCCACGTTTGACCCAACCTACTATGTCGATATGCGCTATGACAATGACAGCGACGTACGGCTGCCGGACGCGCTGCAAAAAAGCTGCAAAATTGCCGTGCACACCCCGAAACCCAGCGAAGAGATGCTGAACTTTGCCGTTTCTCTTGATAAAGAGGATGCGCCCCCCGAAGACATGGAGTTAGGTAAACAGTTTGCGCAGGAGGTGACGTTACAATGTCAGTGATCTCCTCTCCCGTCAGTAAGCCGCGTCGCTGGCTGCACCTCTGGCCTCTGGCGCTCTTTTTGTTGTTAGCGGTTGGCGGCGCGCTCTGGCTGTGGCAGGCATGGCCGCAGGTGATGATGAAAAGCATCCTCTGGCAGCGGGAAGTTAATCAGCAGATGAGCGGTCTGCTGAAAGCCGTGGCGGAAAATCCGACCAAAGCGGGCGGCGCTCTTCTGGCGTTCAGCTTTATCTATGGCGTGCTGCATGCCCTGGGACCGGGGCACGGCAAAATCGTCATCACGACCTGGCTTGCCACGCACCCGTCGAAGCTGAAATCGAGTATCGGCCTGACGCTGGCTTCTTCTTTACTTCAGGGCGGTGTGGCGATTGCGCTGGTCGTGGTCGTCCTTTCGCTGCTACAGCTGCCGGCCCGCCAGCTGCATATGAGCAGCTTCTGGCTGGAGAAGGGGAGTTACGCGCTGGTAGGCGTGCTGGGGCTGATCCTCTGCTGGCGGGCGCTGAAAAAATTGCGCGCGTTACTGCGAAAACCAAAATTCAAATCCTTTACACCGCATCACGTTCACCATGAAAACTGCGGGTGCGGGCATCAGCATCTGCCGACGCAGGAACAATTACAGAACGGTGAGGACTGGCGTGCGCGCCTGATGATTGTTCTCTCAATGGGGATGCGTCCATGCTCGGGCGCAATCATGGTGCTGTTGTTCAGCAAAGTGACAGGCGTATTTGGCTTGGGCATGCTCTCGGCGCTGGCGATGGCGGCGGGAACGTCTCTGACGATCTCTTCGTTAGCCCTGCTGGTGCACAGCTTCCGTCAGCTGGCGGTAAAACTCAGCGGCAATAAAACGCCGGTATTGTGGCGACAGGTTGGCTGGACGACTCTGGCGCTGGCGGGCGGGGTGATTCTGCTGGTGGCTGCGGTGACAATGTGGATGAGCGCGGTGCCGGTGGGAAGGGGGGGGCGGCCTTTCTAGCCGTATCTGAGGCGTGTTGTAGGCCCGGTAAGCGTGGCGCCACCGGGCTTAACAGACTGAATTAACGCTTCAGCGCATCGCTCAGTTCATCACGCATGTTTGCCAGCATGGCTTTAACAACGCGCGGGTTACCTGCAACGATGTTGCCGGTAGACATATAGTTATGGCCGCCGGTGAAGTCGCAAACAATCGCGCCAGCTTCACGAGCGATCAGCTCGCCCGCCGCGAAGTCCCACGGCTTCAGAGACAGCTCAAAGTAACCGTCAACGCGGCCGGTCGCGACGTAGGCCAGATCCAGTGCAGCAGAGCCGGTGCGACGGAAGTCCGCGCATTCGGTGAACAGCTTGCCCAGGATATTCATATAAGTGGTTGCGTGCTGCTTCGCCTTGAACGGGAAGCCGGTCGCCAGAATCGTGCCGTCCAGATCGCGTGCATTGCTGCAACGCAGACGGTAGCCGTTCAGCTGCGCGCCCTGACCGCGGGTCGCGGTGAACAGTTCGTTACGCATTGGATCGTAAACAACGGCGACTTCAGTACGGCCTTTGATGCGTACTGCGATAGACACAGAGAAGTGTGGCAGGCGTTTGACGAAGTTGGTGGTGCCATCCAGTGGATCGATAACCCATTGAACATCCTGATCGGTACCTTCATGTTCACCGCTTTCTTCGGTGATGATGGTGTGCTGCGGGTAAGATTTGCGGATCGTTTCGATAATAATCGCTTCTGCGGCTTTATCTACGTTCGTCACGAAATCATTGCTGCCTTTCTGGCTGGTTTCTACGGAGTCTGGGGTTTCGTAGTGTTTGGCAATTACATTACCCGCCTTGCGCGCTGCGCGCACGGCGATGGTCAGCATCGGATGCATCGGTCTCTCTCACTGGATGTTAAAGAACAGGAAAATCGGCGCAGAGTATAGCAGCGGGATCGGATTATGTCTCTCGTTTATGATAATATGCCCGAATATTCTTCAGACACTGAATCCAGACATTTAAAAATTATGCTGCAAAACATTCGAATCGTGCTGGTCGAAACATCGCACACCGGCAACATGGGCTCTGTGGCCCGCGCTATGAAAACCATGGGCTTAACGAACCTGTGGCTGGTGAATCCGCTGGTGAAACCAGACTCTCAGGCTATTGCTCTGGCGGCCGGCGCCAGCGACGTGATCGGGAATGCGCAGATCGTGGACACTCTGGATGAAGCTCTGGCCGGTTGCAGCCTGGTGGTGGGGACCAGCGCGCGCTCCCGTACGCTGCCCTGGCCGATGCTGGACCCGCGCGAATGCGGCCTGAAAAGCATCTCAGAAGCGGAACAGGCGCCGGTTGCGCTTGTGTTTGGCCGTGAACGTGTTGGCCTGACCAACGAGGAATTACAGAAGTGCCACTATCATGTGGCGATTGCCGCCAACCCGGAATATAGCTCGCTGAATCTGGCGATGGCGGTGCAGGTGATTGCCTATGAAGTGCGCATGGCATGGCTGGCGACGCAGGAGAAACCGGTCGAACCTAAAGAAGAGACGGCCTACCCGCTGGTGGACGACCTTGAGCGCTTCTACGGTCATCTGGAGCAGACGCTGCTCTCAACCGGCTTTATCCGTGAAGGCCACCCGGGTCAGGTGATGAACAAGCTGCGCCGTATGTTCACCCGCGCGCGTCCGGAAAGCCAGGAGCTGAACATCCTGCGCGGGATTCTGGCGTCGATTGAGCAGAAGAATAAAGAGTAGTGCAGTGTGTTCGCCGGGTGGCGCTGCGCTTACCCGGCCTACAAAGCCCGTAGGCCCGTGCAAGCGCAGCGCCGCCGGGCAAAATACGGCACAGAAGGTTAAATACCTGACTAAAACAGTCAAGTAAATAGTTGACCAATTTAGTCAGGAATGTCAGACTTGGCCCTGCTATGCAATACCCCCATTTTACAATAAAAAACCCCGGGCAGGGGCGAGTTTGAGGTTAAGTAAGACATGAGACTGACATCTAAAGGGCGTTATGCCGTGACCGCGATGCTGGACGTTGCGCTCAACTCCGAAGCGGGCCCGGTTCCGTTGGCTGATATTTCTGAACGACAAGGGATCTCCCTCTCTTACCTGGAACAGCTGTTCTCCAGACTGCGTAAAAATGGACTGGTGTCCAGCGTTCGTGGCCCGGGCGGCGGTTATCTGCTGGGTAAAGACGCAGGCAGTATTGCGGTTGGCGAAGTGATTAGCGCGGTTGACGAATCCGTTGACGCGACCCGTTGCCAGGGTAAAGGCGGCTGTCAGGGCGGCGATAAATGCCTGACCCACGCGCTGTGGCGCGATCTGAGCGACCGTCTGACCGGCTTCCTGAACAACATCACCCTGGGTGAACTGGTTAATAACCAGGAAGTTCTGGACGTGTCGGGTCGTCAGCATAGTCAGGATTCACAGCGCAGCACCCGTTCGCAGGACGCCATCGACGTTAAACTGCGCGCGTAATAAAAAGATAAGTATTTCAGAATCAGGCCGGGGCGTTAGCTCGCCCCGCGTACTCGGTCGTACATCCAGCCGGTTGCCTGATTCCTTGCATTGAAGCGATGTACGGAGTTTATAGAGCAATGAAATTACCGATTTATCTCGATTACTCCGCAACCACGCCGGTGGACCCGCGTGTTGCCGAGAAAATGATGCAGTGTCTGACCCTGGACGGAAACTTTGGTAACCCAGCTTCCCGTTCTCACCGTTTTGGCTGGCATGCTGAAGAGGCGGTTGATATCGCCCGTAATCAGATTGCTGACCTGGTTGGTGCCGATCCGCGTGAAATTGTTTTCACCTCCGGCGCGACCGAATCCGACAACCTGGCGATCAAAGGTGCTGCCAACTTTTATCAGAAAAAAGGCAAGCACATTATCACCAGCAAAACCGAACACAAAGCCGTGCTGGACACCTGCCGTCAGCTGGAGCGTGAAGGGTTCGAAGTGACTTACCTGGCGCCGCAGAGCAACGGGATCATCGACCTGAAAGAGCTCGAAGCGGCCATGCGTGATGACACCATTCTGGTTTCCATCATGCACGTTAACAACGAAATCGGCGTTGTGCAGGACATCGCAACCATCGGCGAAATGTGCCGTGCGCGCGGCATCATCTACCACGTGGATGCGACCCAGAGCGTGGGCAAACTGCCTATCGACCTGAGCCAGCTGAAAGTGGACCTGATGTCCTTCTCCGGTCACAAAATCTATGGTCCGAAAGGTATCGGCGCGCTGTACGTTCGTCGTAAGCCACGTATCCGCATCGAAGCACAGATGCACGGCGGTGGTCACGAGCGCGGCATGCGTTCCGGTACGCTGCCTGTTCACCAGATCGTGGGCATGGGCGAAGCGTATCGCATCGCGAAAGAAGAGATGGAAACCGAGATGGCACGCCTGCGTACGCTGCGTAACCGTCTATGGGACGGCGTGAAAGATATGGAAGAAGTGTATCTGAACGGCGATCTCGAGCAGGGCGCGCCAAACATCCTCAACGTCAGCTTCAACTATGTTGAAGGTGAATCGCTGATCATGGCGCTGAAAGACCTGGCGGTTTCTTCCGGTTCTGCCTGTACGTCTGCAAGCCTGGAGCCATCCTACGTGCTGCGCGCGCTGGGTATGACTGACGAGCTGGCACACAGCTCTATCCGTTTCTCTTTAGGTCGTTTTACTACCGAAGAAGAGATTGACTACACCATCAAACTGGTTCGTAACTCCATTGGCCGTCTGCGCGACCTTTCTCCACTGTGGGAAATGTTCAAGCAGGGCGTGGATCTGAACAGCATTGAATGGTCACATCACTAATCGGTACATAAGGAGAATTCAATCATGGCATACAGCGAAAAAGTTATCGATCATTACGAGAACCCGCGCAACGTTGGCTCTTTTGACAACAGCGATGAATCTGTCGGTAGCGGTATGGTTGGCGCGCCAGCGTGTGGCGACGTGATGAAGTTGCAGATTAAAGTCAACAATGAAGGTATCATTGAAGACGCGCGCTTCAAGACCTACGGCTGCGGTTCTGCTATCGCTTCCAGCTCCCTGGTCACCGAATGGGTGAAGGGCAAGTCTCTGGACGAAGCACAGGCAATCAAGAACACGGATATTGCTGAAGAACTCGAACTGCCGCCGGTGAAAATTCACTGCTCAATTCTGGCAGAAGACGCGATCAAAGCCGCCATTGCGGATTACAAAAGCAAACGTGAAGCAAAATAATTGAGGTTTGAGTATGTCGATTACCCTTAGCGACAGCGCTGCCGCGCGAGTAAGCTCTTTTCTGGCGAACCGTGGTAAAGGCTTTGGCCTGCGACTGGGCGTACGTACCTCCGGCTGTTCTGGTATGGCTTACGTACTGGAGTTTGTTGACGAACCGGCGTCTGATGACACCGTGTTTGAAGACAAGGGCGTGAAGGTGGTGGTCGATGGCAAAAGCCTGCAATTCCTCAACGGCACTCAGCTGGACTTCGTAAAAGAAGGCCTGAACGAAGGGTTCAAATTCACGAATCCGAACGTCAAAGACGAGTGTGGTTGCGGCGAAAGCTTCCACGTTTAACCGCGCGTCATCCGAAACCCCACCGTGGCTTTGCTACGCGTGGGGTTTGTTCTAACAGGCTACCCCTGAGATTGTTATGGATTACTTCACTCTCTTCGGACTACCCGCTCAATACCCGATCGATCTCCAGGCGCTGACGGTCCGTTTTCAGGATCTCCAGCGTCAGTACCATCCGGATAAATTCGCCAGCGGGACGCAGGCAGAGCAGCTGGCTGCGGTGTCACACTCCGCAACCATCAACCAGGCCTGGCAAACGCTGCGTCATCCGCTGGCGCGTGCAGAATATCTGCTCTCGCTCCACGGTTTCGATCTGGCGAGCGAACAGCATACCGTGCGCGACACCGCCTTTCTGATGGAACAGCTGGAGCTGCGCGAAGAGCTGGATGAAATTGAACAGGCTAAAGACGAAGCACGCCTGGAAAGCTTTATCACGCGCGTAAAGGGCATGTTCGATACCCGCCATCAGCAGATGGTGGAGCAACTGAACAACGAGACCTGGGACGTGGCGGCAGACACTGTGCGCAAACTCCGTTTTCTCGATAAACTGCGAAGCAGTGCTGAACAACTCGAAGAAAAGCTGCTCGATTTTTAATTTCGGAAGCAATTATGGCCTTATTACAAATTAGTGAGCCTGGCTTAAGTGCCGCACCGCACCAGCGTCGTCTGGCGGTCGGTATTGATCTGGGCACCACCAATTCTCTCGTGGCGACCGTGCGTAGCGGCCAGGCGGAAACGCTGGCTGACGAGCAGGGGCGCCATCTGCTGCCTTCCGTGGTCCACTACCAGCAGCAGGGTCACGCGGTCGGGTTTGATGCCCGCACCAACGCCGCGCGCGATCCGGCCAATACCATCAGCTCGGTTAAGCGCATGATGGGCCGCTCGCTGGCTGATATCCAGACCCGTTACCCGCATCTGCCGTATCAGCTACAGGCCAGCGAAAACGGCCTGCCGATGATCGCGACGTCTGCCGGTCTGCTGAACCCGATTCGCGTTTCCGCTGACATCCTCAAAGCGCTGGCGGCGCGCGCCACGGCGACGCTCGGCGGCGATCTCGACGGCGTGGTAATCACCGTTCCGGCCTACTTCGACGATGCACAGCGTCAGGGCACCAAAGACGCCGCGCGTCTGGCGGGCCTGCATGTGCTGCGTCTGCTGAACGAACCGACGGCGGCGGCCATTGCCTACGGCCTCGATTCCGGTCAGGAAGGGGTGATTGCGGTTTACGATCTCGGCGGCGGGACGTTTGATATCTCAATCCTGCGCCTGAGCCGCGGCGTGTTCGAAGTGCTGGCGACCGGCGGGGATTCCGCGCTCGGCGGCGATGACTTCGACCATCTGCTGGCAGACTACATCCGCGAGCAGGCGGGCATCAGCGATCGCAGCGATGCACGCGTACAGCGTGAACTGCTGGATGCGGCCATCGACGCCAAAATCGCCCTGAGCGACGCGCAATCGGTCACGGTTAACGTTGCGGGCTGGCAGGGTGAGATCACCCGCAATCAGTTCAGCGAACTGATCGCGCCTCTGGTTAAGCGTACCCTGCTGGCCTGCCGTCGCGCATTGAAAGATGCGGGCGTGGAGGCCAGCGAGGTGCTGGAAGTGGTCATGGTTGGCGGCTCAACTCGCGTGCCGCTGGTGCGCGAGCGCGTGGGCGAATTCTTTGGCCGCACGCCGCTGACCTCTATCGACCCGGACAAAGTGGTTGCCGTGGGCGCCGCTATCCAGGCCGATATCCTGGTCGGCAACAAGCCGGACAGCGAAATGCTGCTGCTGGACGTCATCCCGCTGTCTCTGGGTTTAGAAACCATGGGCGGCCTGGTGGAGAAAGTCATTCCGCGTAACACCACCATTCCGGTGGCGCGCGCGCAGGAGTTTACTACCTTCAAAGACGGCCAGACTGCGATGTCCATCCACGTGATGCAGGGCGAGCGCGAGCTGGTGCAGGACTGCCGCTCTCTGGCGCGCTTTGCGCTGCGTGGAATTCCGGCGCTGCCGGCGGGCGGGGCGCATATTCGCGTTACCTTCCAGGTGGATGCGGACGGTCTGCTGAGCGTCACGGCGATGGAAAAATCGACCGGCGTGGAATCGTCCATCCAGGTGAAGCCGTCCTACGGCCTGACCGATGGCGAAATCGCCTCCATGATTCAGGACTCAATGAGCTACGCCGAGCAGGATGTGAAGGCGCGTATGCTGGCTGAACAAAAAGTTGAAGCCGCACGCGTGCTGGAAAGCCTGAACGGCGCGCTCGCTGCCGATGCCGCGCTGTTAAGCGCCGCTGAGCGTCAGGTGATTGACGATGCTGCCGCGCGCTTAAGCGCAGTCGCCGAAGGCAATGACGCTGACGCAATAGAAGAAGCCATTAAAAACGTTGATAAACAAACCCAGGACTTCGCTGCTCGCCGCATGGACAAATCTGTCCGCGTCGCGCTGAAAGGCCAGTCCGTGGACGAGGTTTAATATGCCAAAGATTGTAATTTTGCCTCATGCGGACCTCTGTCCGGATGGCGCTGTTCTGGAAGCGAAGACCGGTGAAACCATTCTCGATGTAGCCCTGCGTGCAGGTATCGAAGTGGAACACGCCTGTGAAAAATCCTGTGCCTGCACAACGTGCCACTGCATCGTGCGTGAAGGTTTCGACTCTCTTGCAGAGAGCACCGAAGACGAAGACGACATGCTGGACAAAGCATGGGGTCTGGAGCCCGACAGCCGCTTAAGCTGCCAGGCTGCGGTGACCGATGAAGATCTGGTCGTGGAGTTCCCACGTTACACCATCAACCACGCACGCGAGCATTGATATGGGACTGAAGTGGACAGACAGCCGTGAAATCGGCGAGGCGCTCTACGACGCGAACCCGGATCTCGATCCGAAGACCGTACGATTCACCGATATGCATCAGTGGATTTGCGATCTGGAAGATTTTGACGACGATCCAAACGCATCCAATGAAAAAATTCTGGAGGCGATTCTGTTAGTCTGGTTAGATGAAGCAGAATAGATAACATAAACGGGCTGCCTTCAGGCGGCCCGTTTGCTAGTTGCTAATAAGGATAAATAAAATGACCGAAGCGATGAAGATTACGCTCTCCACGCAGCCAGCCGACTCACGCTGGGGCGAAAAAGCCACCTACAGCATCAACAACGACGGTATTACCCTGCACCTGACGGGCAATGATGATTTGGGCCTGATCCAGCGCGCCGCGCGTAAAATTGACGGCCTTGGCATTAAGCATGTGTCGCTGGAAGGCGAAGGCTGGGACACCGACCGCAGCTGGGCGTTCTGGGCAGGCTACAAAGGGCCGAAAGGCACCCGCAAAATCGAGTGGGCGAACCTCGACGAAGCCGGTCAGAAAGAGCTGGAAAGCCGCCTGCAAATCATCGACTGGGTGCGCGACACCATCAACGCCCCGGCGGAAGAGTTAGGCCCTGAGCAGCTGGCGCAGCGCGCCGTCGACCTGCTGTGCGGCGTGGCGGGCGACAAGATGTCTTACCGCATCACCAAAGGTGAAGACCTGCGCGAGCAGAACTACATGGGCATCCACACCGTGGGCCGTGGCTCCGAGCGTCCTCCGGTCCTGCTGGCGCTGGATTACAACCCAACCGGCGATAAAGAAGCGCCGGTCTTTGCCTGTCTGGTCGGAAAAGGCATCACTTTCGACACCGGCGGCTACAGCCTGAAGCAGAGCGCGTTCATGGACTCCATGAAGTCCGACATGGGCGGTGCGGCCACCATCACCGGCGCGCTGGCGTTCGCCATCACCCGTGGCCTGAACAAGCGCGTGAAGCTCTACCTGTGCTGCGCGGACAACATGGTGAGCGGCAACGCCTTCAAGCTGGGCGACATCATTCGCTACCGCAACGGTAAAAACGTTGAGGTGATGAACACCGACGCCGAAGGCCGTCTGGTGCTGGCCGATGGCCTGATCGACGCCTCTGCGCAGAAGCCGGAGCTGATTATCGACATGGCAACCCTGACCGGCGCGGCGAAAACGGCGCTGGGTAACGACTATCACGCCCTGTTCAGCTTCGACGACAAGCTGGCCGATCGCCTGCTGGCCAGCGCGGCGGCGGAAAACGAACCGTTCTGGCGTCTGCCGCTGGCCGAGTTCCACCGCAGCCAGCTGCCGTCCAACTTCGCCGAGCTGAACAACACCGCGAACGCAGCGTACCCGGCGGGGGCAAGCACCGCAGCAGGCTTCCTGTCTCACTTCGTTGAGAACTACCATGAAGGCTGGCTGCACATTGACTGCTCCGCAACCTACCGTAAAGCGGCGGTTGAGCAGTGGTCTGCGGGTGCGACCGGTCTGGGCGTGCGTACCGTGGCGAACCTGCTGACGGCTGAGTGATCTTTTTTGCCGGGTAGCGCTACGCTTACGCGCGCCTTCGGAGTCATCATATTGCCCGGCGGCGCTGCGCTTGCACGGGCCTACGGTTTTGTAGGCCGGGTAAGCGAAGCGCCACCCGGCGTTTTTTGAAGTAGCCAAACTATGTCAGAAACCAAAAACGAATTAGAAACCCTGCTGGAGCAGGCGGCGACCGAACCCGCCCACCGTCCGGCCTTTTTCCGCACGCTGCTGGAATCCACCGTCTGGGTGCCGGGCACCGCGGCGGAAGGGGAGCAGGTTGTCGAAGACAGCGCGCTGGATCTGCTGCACTGGGAGAAAGACGACGGCACCTCGGTGATCCCGTTCTTTACTTCGCTCGAGGCCTTGCAGGAAGCGGTAGAAGACGAACAGGCGTTCGTGGTGATGCCGGTGCGCACGTTGTTCGAAATGACCCTGGGGCAGACGCTGTTCCTCAACGCCAAACTGCCGACCGGGAAAGAGTTTACTCCGCGCGAAATCAGCCACCTGATTGGTGACGAGGGCAACCCGCTCAGCACTCAGGAGGTGCTGGAAGGGGGCGAAACGCTGCTGCTGTCTGAAGTGGCCGAGCCGCCCGCGCAGATGATTGACTCCCTGACCACGCTGTTTAAAACCATCAAGCCGGTAAAACGCGCGTTTCTCTGCTCCATCAAAGAGAGCGCTGACGAAAAGCCTGTTCTGCTGATAGGGATTGAGGCCGACGGCGATATCGACGAGATCATCCAGGCAGCGGGAAGCGTGGCAACCGACACCCTGCCGGGCGATGAGCCGATTGATATCTGTCAGGTGAAGAAAGGTGAGAAGGGGATCAGCCACTTTATTACCGAGCACATCACCCCGTTCTACGAGCGTCGCTGGGGCGGCTTCCTGCGCGATCTCAAGACCAACCGCATTATCTGATTACGGCGGGGTGACCTTCACCCCGTTGCTTCCAGCAGCAGTAAATCCATCAGCAGCACCAGATTCGACTCAAACGACGTTACCCCTGCGGCTTCGGCGGCGAAATGTACCGCTTCGTCATAGAGGGCAAAATGCACGTCCGCCATACCCGCCAGCGTATTGGCCGACGCGCGGGTAAACGCGACGATCGTCATGCCGACGTTTTTGGCGATCCGCGCTTTATCCAGTACCTGCTCCGTTTCGCCGCTGCGTGAAACGGCAATAAACACCTGATAGCGCGCGGCGTTGCTGAGAAAAATATTCCGGCTGTCTCCCGGCCCGGAGATGAACGCCGTTTTTCCCAGCACCTGCAACTTCTTGGTCAGGTACTCGGCAAAAAGGTACGAAAACCCGGCGCCGTAGAGAAAGAAGCTCTCTTTCTGGCGCAGCAGGCTGGCAAACTGCTGGCGTTTGTCCTGAGTGACCCACTGGAAGGTCTGCTGATAGTTGGCAACGAACCGGGTAAAAAGCCCGGGCATTTCCGCATGTTGCTCAGGCTGTACGGTGATATGCGGCGTGTCAGAAAGCAACTGCTTGCAGTGCCAGATAAACTCGCTAAAGCCGCTAAACCCCAGCTTCTGACACAGCCGCATAATCGTCGCGGTAGAGACAAATGTCGCCTGCGCCAGCTCGCGCACCGTGATGTTGCCCACCAGCAATGGATGCTCAGTGAGGTGGGCGAGGACGCGATACTCCGCGCGGGTCAGCGACGATCCGCGCGTTAACAGCGTTGCCAGGCGGTTATCCATTATTTCGCCGGTTCAACCGGCAGATCGTCCCGTGCACCCCATTCACTCCAGGCGCCGTCGTACAGAGTCACGTCATTCGCGCCAAGGGTTGCCAGCGCCAGGATCACCACGCAGGCCGTCACGCCGGAGCCGCAGCTGGCAATAACCGGACGATGCAAATCCACGCCCTGACGTTCAAAAATGGCACGCAATTCATCGGTGGTTTTCAGCTCGCCTTCAAACACCAGATCGCCCCACGGTACGTTCAGCGCCCCCGGGATATGTCCGCGTTTCAGTCCCGGACGCGGCTCGTCCGCTTCTGCGTTGAAACGTGGAGCGGGACGCGCATCGACGATTTGCGCCGTGTTTTCGTGGCTCACGACCAGCACGTCGGTCAGGCGCTTGACCACGTTAGCGTCAAACGTGGCATCAAATTCCCCTTCCGGCAGCGTGACGTCACCCTGCTGAAGCGGTAGTTCGTCGCGCTTCCAGCCTGCAAGTCCGCCCGCCAGAATCGATACCTTTTCCACGCCGAAGTTTTTCAGCATCCACCACGCTCGCGGCGCGGAAAACAGATTACCTTCATCGTAAACAACAAGATGTTTATCTTTGCTGATGCCCAGCTCGCGCATCGCCACGGAAAACGCTTCCGGGCGAGGCAGCATGTGCGGCAGGGGAGAGGTGTGATCGGAGAGGGCTTCGATATCAAAAAATACCGCGCCAGGCAGGTGCCCTGCACGGTATTCAGCGGGAACGTCACGATGCTCCTGGCCCGGAGGGGCCATGCGCGCGTCGATAATCTGAACTTCCGGGTCGTCGCCGTGCTCAATCAGCCAGTCGGCAGCGACAAAATATGAGGTGGACATGGTTGCCTCCATTCTTTTCCGTAAAAAAGGATTGTCGGTGTTTTTTCTGACACCGACAAGCTAACCACGTTCAACTCGCGAGCAAGCCCCTATTTTTTCACCGCTTCACCGTCCTGCCAGGCCTTTTGCAGCGCAGGCCAGTAGTCGCGGTTGGCTTCGATCATTTCATCCAGAATCGCTTTCGCGTGCTCCATGGTCGGCACGGTGCGGTTCAGAGTGAACGCCTGCAACGCTTTCTCGTAGCTGCCTTCGATGGTTGCCTCAACCAGCAGCTGTTCAGAGGCCAGCTGCTGTTGCAGGAGCGTCTGGTGGAACAGCGGTACCTGACCCACGCGGACAGGCTCCGGCCCTTCGGAGGTGATATAGGCAGGCACTTCCACCACCGCATCGTACGGCAGGTTGGTAATCGCCCCGCGGTTTTCCACCATCACCAGATGGCGTTGGCGCAGGTTGAACGCCAGTGAGCAGGCGACATCGACGATAAATTCGCCGTGAACACCTACGTGGAAGGCGTCCGGTAAAATTCCGGTGCGCTGGTACTCTTCGGCGGCGGCAAACAGCTTTTTCTCACGCCCGTTCATCACTTCGTTGGCGCGGGTATAGTCAGGGTTCTGATGCTCCACAATCTGGTTTGGCATCAGGTAGTACTGTAGATACGGGTTCGGCAGGTACTCCGGGAAGTTATCCATAATCGGCTTGATGTTGCGCCAGGTTTTCACCCACGACGGATCCGAGTGCTGCGGGTCGGTTTTCGCGGCATCTTCCGTCAGCAGGCCAAACTTCGCGATATGTTTACGCAGCTCCGGCAGCTTGTCCTCGCCGTCCACCCGCACGCGGGTAAACCAGCCGAAATGGTTGAGGCCAAAATAGTCCACCTCCAGTTTATGACGATCCACGCCCAAAATGGCGCCCATATTGCGCATCGCGGCGACAGGCATATCGCAGATATTCAGCACGCGTGCGTTGGGACGCAGGCGACGCACGCCCTCGGCGACGATCGCCGCCGGGTTGGAGTAGTTCACGATCCACGCCTTTTCGTGCGCGTAGCGTTCCACCCGATCGATCAGCTCTACCATCGGCAGAATCGTACGCAGGCCATATGCCAGCCCGCCGGGTCCGCAGGTTTCCTGGCCGACCACCCCGTGGCGCAGCGGGATCTTTTCATCCTGCTCGCGCATTTTGTACTGTCCGACGCGCATCTGGGCAAAAACAAAATGCGCGCCGCTGAAGGCCACTTCCGGATCGCTGGTGACGGTGAATTTGATGCTCTGGCTGTGGTCGCGAATAACCTTCTCCACCACGGGCGCAATGGTGTTCTGGCGCGCCTCGTCAATGTCATACAGGCGGATCTCTGCCAGAGGGAAATCATGCAGACGTACCATCAGGCTTTTCACAATACCTGGCGTGTAGGTGCTACCGCCGCCGGCAATCGACAGAATAAATGGGGATGTAAACATCTTTAGCTCCTTTCAGAGAAACGTCTCAACGGCTTCTCGCATTTTTTTGACATGCAGCCCGTAGACCACCTGAACGTTGTTACCTTGTTTGATAACCCCTTTCGCGCCGGTCGCTTTCAGGCGCGGTTCGTCGATGATGTCGACGTCCTTCACCGTGACGCGTAAGCGGGTGTAGCAGTTATCCACTACCTCTATATTTTCCCGACCGCCCAGACCCACCACGATGGATTCGCCCAGCTCGTCGTTATTGCCCTTCGCCTGGTACTCCTGCTTGCTGTAAAGGCGTGTCTCCTGGTCCTCATCTTCACGCCCCGGCGTTTTCATGTTGAAGCGCAGGATCAGGAAGCGGAATACCACGAAATAAAGGGCGAACATGATCAGCCCGACCACGATGTACATGGGCCAGTTGGACTTCTCCGTGCCGAGCGGCAGGTTGTAGAGGATGAAATCGATAATCCCGTTGGCGCCGATGGCGTGAACGCCAAACAGCGAGAACAGCATCATGCCGATGCCGGTCAGCACCGCATGCACCACGAACAGCAGCGGGGCGACGAACAGGAAGGAGAATTCAATCGGCTCGGTTACGCCGACCAGCAGCGAGGTCAGCGCCGCCGGGATCAGAATCGCTTTCGCAATCGCTTTACGCTCTGGCTTCGCGGTCATGTACATCGCCAGCGCGGCGGCAGGAAGGCCGAACATCTTGCTGATGCCGCGCGCATCCCACACCACGGTACTGCTGAGCTGCTTCACGTCCGGGCAGGCCATCTCGGCGAAGTAGATATTGCGCGCGCCCTGATAGGTTGCGCCACACACCTCCTGCGTACCGCCCAGTTCGGTATACAGGAACGGCGTATAGACCAGATGATGCAGGCCCGTCGGCACCAGAATGCGTTCAAGGAAACCGTAGATCGCTACGCCAAACGGACCGGACCCTTTGATCGCCAGCGCCAGAGCGCTTATTCCATGCTGTGCGTACGGCCAGAGTTCGCTCATGACCACGCCGAGCAGCATAGAGACAGGCAGCATCACAATCGCGACAAAGCAGTGGCCGGAGTAAATCGCCATCGCGCCGTTAAACTGGACACCGGAATATTTGTTGTACAGATAACCGGAGAGCGCCCCGGTCAGGATCCCGGCGAAAACGCCCATCTCCAGCACCTGGACGCCCAGCACCATGCTTTGTCCGGCGGCTTTCATCTGTTCCGCAGGGGCCAGTTCTCCCTGAAGCTGTAACGTCACGTTCATCGCGTTAATGAATACGATAAAGGTCACCAGCCCAATCAGCGCCGCGTAGCCTTTGTCTCGTGTTGCCAGTCCAATGGGGATCCCGACGGCAAATACCAGAGCCAGGTTGACCAGCACCGACACGGCAGATTTGGCGATCAGCTGGCCGACACTCTGGATCAGCGGGTGGCCGAGAAACGGCAGGTACTCGGCCAGATTGCCGTTACCCAGCACATTCCCAAAGGCGATAAACAGGCCGACGATGGGTAAGATAAGTACAGGTCCGTACAATGATTTTCCGAAATTTTGTAGGGCGTTCACGGCTCGTTTCATGGCTTTCTCTCTTATTGAACCGCGCACTCGGGGTGCGTCATGGTCATAAAACTAGCAGGCCTGATGCGAGCTTATCCAGCTATCTTCTTGTTTTAAAAACAAATGACGCGAAAGGTAACATGTTACGTTATGCGCTGTGATCGCCGTTCCATCACGGTTTGGCTGCGTGATGCCATTCTGCGAGGTGCTTTCCAGATTATAAAATTGGACTTTTTGTATTAACGAAACTTGCGGATAATACTTATCCGGACGATGACCAACAGGCCCCTCAGGCCAGGGACACAGGATGAAACCGTTTCGCTTAGCTGCGATCTCTCTCGCGCTGCTCACCACCTTTACGCTTGTCGGCTGTGATAACAGCGACGACAAACCTCAGGCCGCTGCCCCCGCAGCGTCTACTGCATCAGAACAGAAAACCCCGGCAAAACCGGATCCTGAAAAGCTGGCTAAGCTGGTCGCGCAGAGTCAGGGCAAGGCGTTGACGCTGCTGGATGCCTCTGAAGTGCAACTCGACGGCGCTGCGACGCTGGTTCTGACCTTCTCTGTACCGCTGGATCCCAGCCAGGATTTTGCGAAAACGGTGCATGTGGTGGATAAAAAAAGCGGCAAAGTGGACGGCGCCTGGGAACTGGCCCCCAATCTGAAAGAGCTGCGCCTGCGCCATCTGGAGCCGAATCGTAATCTGGTCGTCACCGTCGAACGTAATTTGCTGGCGCTGAACAAAGCGACATTCGGCATCGACTATGAAAAAGCGATCACCACCCGGGATGTTGAACCGACGGTCGGATTCGCCAGCCGCGGATCGCTGCTGCCGGGTAAGGTGGTGGAAGGGTTGCCGGTGATGGCGCTCAACGTCAACAATGTGGATGTGAACTTCTATCGCGTGAAGCCGGAGTCGCTGGCCTCGTTTGTCAGCCAGTGGGAGTACCGTAACTCGCTGACCAACTGGGAATCTGACAACCTGCTGAAGATGGCGGAACTGGTCTACACCGGCCGTTTCGACCTCAACCCGGCGCGCAATACGCGTGAAAAACTGCTCCTGCCGCTCAAAGATATTAAGCCGCTCCAGCAGTCTGGCGTCTATATCGCCGTGATGAATCAGGCTGGTCACTATAACTACAGTAACGCCGCGACGCTCTTTACCTTAAGTGATATTGGGCTGTCCGCTCACCGTTATCATAACCGCCTGGACATCTTCACCCAGAGTCTTGAAAACGGTGCGGCACAGTCAGGTGTGGCTATTACCCTTCTGAACGATAAAGGGCAGACCCTGGCCGAGGCGAACAGCGACGCCGATGGTCATGCGAAACTGGAAACCGATAAAGAAGCCGCGCTGATCCTGGCCAGTAAAGATGGCCAGACCACGCTTCTCGACCTCAAACTTCCGGCGCTCGATCTGGCGGAGTTTGATATCGCCGGTAACCCGGGTTACAGCAAACAGTTCTTTATGTTTGGCCCGCGCGATCTCTATCGTCCGGGTGAAACGGTGATCCTGAACGGCCTGCTTCGCGACAGCGATGGCAAACAGCTTCCCGATCAGCCGGTAAAACTTGACGTGCTGCGCCCGGACGGACAGGTGGCGCGTACGGTCGTTGTGCAACCTGAGAACGGCCTTTATCGCTTCAACTATCCGCTTGATAGCGGCGCCCAGACTGGCATGTGGCATATTCGCGCGAATACGGGCGATAACCAGCAGCGTATGTGGGATTTCCACGTCGAAGATTTTATGCCTGAGCGTATGGCGCTGAATCTGACCGGGCAAAAAACGCCGGTTTCTCCGCAGGAGGATGTGGACTTTAACGTTGTGGGCTATTACCTGTATGGCGCGCCAGCTAACGGCAATTCTCTGCAAGGCCAGCTTTTCCTGCGTCCGCTACGTGACGCGGTGCCTGCGCTGCCTGGCTTCCAGTTTGGTGATATTGCCGAGGAGAACCTGAACCGCAGCCTGGATGAAGTGCAGCTTACGCTGGACGAACAGGGGCGCGGACAGGTTACCACCGAAAGCCAGTGGAAAGAGGCGCACTCGCCGCTGCAACTGATTTTGCAGGCCAGCCTGCTGGAATCAGGTGGGCGTCCGGTAACGCGACGCGCCGAGCAGGCTATCTGGCCTGCGGCTGAACTTCCAGGGATCCGCCCACAGTTCGCCAGCAAGGCCGTTTACGACTACCGTACCGATACCACCGTCAATCAGCCGATAGTCGATGAAAACGGCAACGCCAGCTTTGACATCATCTATGCCGATGCCAGCGGGACGAAAAAAGCGGTATCTGGTTTGCAGGTGCGTCTGATCCGTGAGCGTCGCGACTACTTCTGGAACTGGTCCGAGAGTGAGGGCTGGCAGTCTCAGTTTGATCAAAAAGATCTGGTTGAGGGCGAGCAGGAGCTAAACCTCAAGGCCGATGAAACCGGTAAAGTCACCTTCCCGGTGGAGTGGGGCTCATACCGTCTGGAAGTGAAAGCCCCTGATGACATGGTCAGCAGCGTGCGCTTCTGGGCGGGGTACAGCTGGCAGGATAACAGCGATGGCACGGGCGCTGCTCGCCCGGATCGTGTGACGCTGAAACTGGACAAGCCATCCTATCAGCCAGGCGATACCATCAACCTGCATATTGCAGCGCCGGCCGCAGGCAAGGGCTATGCAATGATCGAATCCAGCGAAGGACCTCTGTGGTGGAAAGAGATCGACGTGCCAGCAAACGGTCTGGATCTCGCCATTCCGGTGGATAAGGACTGGAAACGTCACGATCTCTATCTCAGCACGCTGGTGGTTCGTCCTGGCGATAAATCCAAATCCGCCACGCCAAAACGGGCGGTTGGCCTGCTGCATCTGCCAATGGGGGACGAAAATCGTCGCCTGAACATCGCACTGGATAACCCGCAAAAAATGCGTCCGAACCAGACGCTTTCTGTGAAAGTGAAAGCCAGCGTAAAAGAGGGGACTGTGCCACAGAAGGTGAACGTACTGGTCTCGGCTGTCGATAGCGGCGTGCTGAACATTACCGACTACGTCACGCCGGATCCGTGGGAAGCTTTCTTCGGTCAGAAGCGCTATGGCGCGGACATCTATGATGTTTACGGCCAGGTGATTGAAGGTCAGGGACGTCTGGCCGCACTGCGCTTTGGCGGAGACGGCGATGAACTGAAACGCGGCGGTAAGCCACCGGTGAACCATGTCACCATAATTGCACAGCAGGCGCAGCCGGTTACGCTTGATGCCAACGGCGAAGGCACCATCACGCTGCCGATTGGCGATTTCAACGGCGAACTGCGTCTGATGGCGCAGGCCTGGACGGAAGACGATTTCGGCAGCAGCGAAAGCAAAATCATTGTGGCGGCTCCGATTATCACCGAGCTTAACACGCCGCGATTCCTCGCCAGTGGCGATACCTCCCGCCTGACGCTGGACCTGACTAACCTGACGGACCAGCCGCAAACGCTGAACATTGCGTTAACCGCAACCGGTAAGTTGTCGCTCGAAGGCGCTCAGCCAGAGCCGGTTAAGCTGCCGCCTGGCGCACGTAGCACCCTGTTTATTCCGGTGCGCGCCCTGGAAGGCTATGGTGATGGTGAAGTGACTGCTCAGGTGTCGGGGCTTCAGCTCCCTGGGGAGACGTTTGCGCCGCAGCAGAAGAGCTGGAAAATTGGCGTGCGTCCCGCATTCCCGGCGCAAACGGTGAATACGGGCACGATGCTGAACCCTGGCGAATCCTGGAGTACCCCAGCACAGCATATCAACGGTTTCTCGCCTGCCACGCTACAGGGGCAGCTGTTGCTCAGTGGTAAACCACCTTTAAATCTGGCACGCTACATTCGTGAACTTCAGGCTTATCCATACGGATGTCTTGAGCAGACCACCAGCGGCCTGTTCCCGTCGCTTTACACCAACGCGGCACAACTTAAGGCACTGGGTATTAAAGGCGATACCGACGATAAACGCCGTGCGGCCATTGATATCGGGATCTCCCGTCTGCTGCAAATGCAGCGTGACGATGGCGGTTTTGCCTTGTGGGATAAAAACGGCCCGGAAGAGTACTGGCTGACCGCCTATGTCACGGACTTCCTGGTGCGGGCAGGGGAGCAGGGTTACAGCGTGCCTGCCGAGGCAGTGAATAACGCCAACAGCCGACTGTTGCGCTATTTACAGGATCCGGGGATGATGTCCATCCGCTACAGCGACGACACCCAGGCCAGCAAATTTGCTGTTCAGGCGTACGCTTCGCTGGTGCTGGCTCGTCAGCAAAAAGCGCCGCTCGGTGCGCTGCGTGAAATCTGGGAGCGCCACGCTCAGGCTGCTTCCGGGCTTCCGTTGATGCAGCTGGGCATGGCACTCAAACTGATGGGGGATGCACCGCGCAGCCAGCAGGCGCTGGATCTGGCTCTCAAAACTCCCCGTAACGACAGCCGAAACTGGATGGCGGATTACGGCAGCCAGCTGCGTGATAATGCCCTGATGCTCTCCCTGCTTGAAGAGTACAAGCTGCTGCCGGATGCGCAAAACAGGCTGCTGAACGCGTTATCTGAAGACGCGTTCAGCCAGCGCTGGCTGTCTACCCAGGAGAGCAATGCGCTGTTCCTGGCCGGACGTTCACTGCAAACCTTGTCAGGCGCGTGGCAGGCAACGACCAGCCTCTCTGAACAGACCCAGAGCAGTGATAAAGCGCAGGTAGAAAACCTGAACGGCGACCAGCTTGATGCCTTGCAGGTGACGAATACCGGCACTACGCCGCTGTGGGTACGACTGGACACGACTGGCTATCCGGAGTACGCGCCTCAGCCATCCTCTAATGTCTTGCAGATTGAACGTCATATCCTGGCGACAGACGGCAGCAGCAAGTCGCTCTCTTCTCTGAAGAGCGGTGAGCTGGTTCTGGTGTGGCTGGAGGTGAAGGCCAGCCAGAACGTGCCGGATGCGCTGGTGGTGGATCTGCTCCCGGCAGGTCTGGAGCTGGAAAACCAGAATCTGGCGAGCAGCAGCGCCAGCTTGCAGGACAGCGGCAGTGAAGTGCAAAACCTGCTGAATCAGATGCAACAGTCTGATATTCAGCACATGGAATTCCGCGACGATCGCTTTGTGACCGCGGTGCCGGTCAATGAAGGTCAGCCGGTCACGCTGGTTTACCTGGCCCGTGCCGTTACGCCGGGAACCTACCAGGTGCCTGTTCCGATGGTCGAGTCCATGTACGTTCCGCAGTGGCGGGCAACGGGGGCGGCCAGTGGCCCGCTGATCGTTGTTCCGTAAGATGCGGATAGCACGCCTGATTCGCTCCCGCTGGCTGTGGCTGGCGGGAGCGCTTCTCGTTTCAGGGGGGCTGATTGTCGTCGCTGACCGCGTGTGGCCGTTGCCCCTGAAAGAGGTCAACCCAGCGCGAGTGGTGGTGGATGAGCAGGGTGTTCCGCTGTGGCGTTTTGCCGACAGCGAAGGCATCTGGCGCTATCCGGTTACCATTGAAGAGGTTTCCCCACGCTATCTTGAGGCGCTGATCCAGTATGAAGATCGCTGGTTCTGGGATCACCCGGGCGTCAATCCGCTTTCTGTACTGCGTGCCGCCTGGCAGGATCTCACCTCCGGGAGAGTGGTTTCCGGCGGGAGCACGCTTACCATGCAGGTGGCGCGCCTGCTGGATCCGCATCCGCGTACCTTTGGCGGTAAAATTCGTCAGCTGTGGCGGGCGATGCAGCTGGAGTGGCATCTCTCCAAGCGTGAAATCCTGACGCTGTATCTTAACCGTGCCCCGTTTGGCGGCACGTTGCAGGGCGTGGGCGCGGCAAGCTGGACTTACCTTGGCAAACCGCCGTCTCAGCTGAGCTATTCCGACGCGGCGCTGCTGGCAGTGCTGCCGCAGGCACCCAGCCGTTTGCGCCCGGATCGCTGGCCGGAACGTGCCGAAGCGGCGCGGAACAAAGTGCTCGACCGTATGCTGACTCAGGGCGTCTGGTCTGAGAGGCAGGTGAAAGAGTCCCGTGAAGAGCCGGTCTGGCTGGCTCCCCGGCAGATGCCGCAGCTGGCGCCGCTCTTTTCCCGCATGATGCTGAGTAAAAGTCGTGACACAAAAATAGTCACCACGCTGGATGCAGCTTTGCAACGACAGCTTGAAGAGCTGGCAATGAACTGGAAATCACGCCTGCCTGCCCGCAGTTCGCTGGCGATGATCGTCGTGGATCATACATCCATGAAAGTGCGTGGCTGGGTAGGCTCGGTAGATATCAATGATGACAGCCGTTTCAGCCACGTGGATATGGTCAATGCGATCCGATCGCCGGGATCGGTCCTCAAGCCATTCATCTATGGCATGGCGCTGGACGATGGTCTGATCCATCCCGCTTCGTTATTACAGGATGTGCCAAGAAAAACGGGGGATTATCGTCCCGGCAACTTTGACAGCGGCTTCCATGGGCCGGTCAGTATGAGCGAAGCCCTGGTGCGTTCCCTCAACCTGCCTGCGGTGCAGGTTCTGGAAGCGTACGGCCCAAAACGTTTTGCCGGAATGCTGAGCAACGCGGGATTACCGCTCATTCTGCCTGCGGGGGCACAGCCCAACCTCTCTCTGATCCTGGGGGGCGCAGGCGCACGCCTGGCTGATATCGCTGCCGCTTATAGCGCCTTTGCGCGTCAGGGTAAGGCGGGCCGGCTGCGTTTACAGCCGGGCGATCCGCTGATCGAACGTCCGCTGTTATCGCAGGGGGCGGCGTGGATCATTCGTCGCATTCTCGCTAATGAAGCACAGCCCCTGCCGGACAGTGCGCTGCCCCAGGTTGCACCGCTGGCGTGGAAAACGGGCACCAGCTATGGCTACCGGGATGCCTGGGCCATCGGGCTGAACGCCCGGTATGTCATTGGAATCTGGACCGGACGCCCGGACGGCACGCCCGTTGCCGGGCAGTTTGGTTTCGCCAGCGCGGTACCGCTCCTGAATCAGGTCAATAACATGCTTCAGTCCCGCTCGATGGTGGATGAAGCGCGCCTGCCGCGCGATCCGCGTCCTGCAAGCGTAGGACGGGGCGTGATTTGCTGGCCGGGGGGCCAGTCCCTGCCTGAAGGGAGCGAAAACTGTCGGCGTCGGCTGTCAACCTGGCTGCTGGAAGGCAGTGAACCGCCTACGCTACTGCTGCCGGAACAGGAAGGTATTCGCGGGATCCGTTTCCCGGTCTGGCTGGATAAAGAAGGCAAGCGCGTTGCGGCGGATTGTCCTGATGCGACAGAGAAAGTGCTGGATGTCTGGCCGCTGCCGCTGGAGCCCTGGCTGCCTGCTGCTGAAAAACGGGCTGCTCGTCTCCCCGCCCGTTCAGCGGTTTGCCCTCCGCTGGATAACCATAATACGGCGCCGATGATGTTGTCAGGCGTCAGAGAAGGGGCGGTAATTAAACGTCTTCCGGGTGAGAAAAATATGACCCTCAACGTTTCAACCAGCGGCGGGGAGGGACAACGATGGTGGTTTTTGAATGGCGAACCGCTGGACGGGCATCAGAAGAATTATTCACTGCAATTATATTTGCCGGGTAAATATCAATTAATTGTATTAGATGAAACAGGACAAACGGCGACAGTGAATTTTGAATTAGATCGCTAAGTATTACCCCTCAAGAGTTAGCTTGATAATTATCAATATTCGTTCCTGAAAAAAAACGAGAATGCGTTTTTATTTGAAGGAACGAGCAATGAAAAAAAATAAACATCAGGGAGAAGGGCTTATTCCCGCCATATCCCGGCGTCAGTTTATTCAGGCAGGGTCGGCGCTCGCCGCCCTGCCGTTTGTCGTCAAAACCGGCAAAGTACAGGCACAGGGCGCGGCGGTTTCAGACGCTACGCCTGAAGAAAAAGTGGTGCAAACCTGTAGTACGTTTGACTGCGGCGGGAAGTGTGATATTCGTGCTCACGTCAGTGATGGCGTTGTGACCCGAATTTCAACGCGTCCGGATAACGCGCTGGATCCGCAGATGCCAGTAATGCGCGCCTGCGTTCGTGGTCGGGCTTATCGGAAATTTGTTTATCACCCCGATCGACTGAAATATCCAATGAAACGTGTAGGTAAACGTGGCGAAGGAAAATTTGAGCGTATTACCTGGGATGAAGCCACCACCCTCATTGCGAATCAATTAAAAACTATTATGCAAAAATACGGTGCTGCGTCACGCTATGTTCATGTGGGCACCGCGGTGTCCGGCGGGACCTTTTCCGGCGATAAAATGGTTCGTCGTCTGCTCAACTTAACCGGCGGCTATCTCGAAAGCTATCACTCGGTCAGTATGGGTAACACGGCGGCGGCAACGCCGTATACCTATGGCACCGCCGCCAGCGGCAGCTCTCTGGACACGCTGCTGGACACCAAACTGGTCATTCTCTGGGGGCATAACCCGACGGAAACCATCTTCGGGCACAGCAACCACTTCTACCAGAAGATGAAGCAAAACGGCACGCGCTTCATTGTTGTCGACCCACGCTATTCCGATACGGTTTCCTCCCTTGCCGATCAGTGGATCCCGCTGCTTCCCACAACAGACAACGCCCTGATGGACGCGATGATGTATGTGATCGTCACGGAGAATCTGCACGATCGCGACTTTATTCAACGCTACACCCTGGGCTTTGACGAAGACGCCATGCCAGAGGGCGTTCCGGCCAATGAATCCCTGATGGCTTACCTGAGCGGTGCAAAGGATGGCGTGGCGAAAACGCCTGAGTGGGCAGAGAAAATCACCCACGTGCCTGCACAAACTATTCGTCAGCTGGCGCGTGACTACGCAACCACCAAACCCGCCGCGCTGATCCAGGGCTGGGGACCGCAGCGTCACAACTGCGGCGAGCGCACCGCGCGCGGCTCGACGATACTGGCCACGCTAACGGGTAACGTCGGGGTGAAAGGCGGCTGGGCAGCAGGCTATGGCGGCTGCGCAAACCGCAAATTTGCGGCCGGGCCAGAGATGCCGGACAACCCGGTCAACGCCAAAATTTCGGTCATGAACTGGGTCCAGGCCGCGGATGATGCTTCTAAGGTAACCGCGGAAGATGGCCTGAAGGATGCTGAGAAGCTGGACAGCAATATCCGCATCCTGTTCTCGCTGGCGGGCAATTATCTGGCTAACCAGAACCCGGATCTTCATCATGCAACCCGTGTCCTGGAAGACGAGTCGAAAATCGAGTTTATCGTCGCAAGCGATCTGTTTATGACGCCGAGCGCCAGATACGCCGACCTGCTTTTGCCGGAAACCAGCTTCATGGAACGCTGGAATATCGGCGAAACCTGGGGCACGGCAAGCTATCTGATCCTGTCAGAAAAGCTGATTGAACCTGAATTTGAACGCCGTTCAGACTACGACTGGCTACGGGAGGTCGCTGCTAAGCTTGGCGTCGAGCCAGCGTTCAGCGAGGGCCGTGACGAAAAAGCGTGGATTGAGCACATCTGGGAGCAGACGCGGCTGTCCATGCCGGATGAAAACCTGCCGGACTTCGCGACGCTACAGAAGACGCGTCAGCATCTTTTCAAAAGCGCGCCGTACGTTGCCTTTGAAGACAACATTCGCGATCCGCAGAATCATCCGTTCCCGACGCCGTCCGGAAAAATTGAGATCTTCTCGAAGCGTCTGTACGACATGCAGCACCCGGAAATCCCGGCGTTGTCGCACTACGTGCCTGCCCATGAAGGGCCGGAAGACGAGCTGGTCAAAACCTTCCCGCTCCAGCTGATCACCTGGAAAGGGAAAAACCGCGCTAACTCCACCCAGTACGCCAACCCGTGGTTAATTGAGGCGCAGCAGCAAAAGCTGTGGATCAACCCGCAGGATGCGCAAAAGCGCGGCATTGCGCAGGGGGATACCGTGCGTATTCATAACGCGCGCGGCATTTGTGAGATCCCGGCGGAGGTCACGCCGCGCATCATTCCAGGCGTGGTGGCCATGCAGGCAGGCGCCTGGTGGCAGCCGGACGCGCAGGGTATCGATAAAGGCGGCTGCGCGAACGTGCTCAGTTCCGCCCGTATTACCGCGCTTGCGAAAGGGAATTCCCATCAAACCATGCTGGTGGAGGTAGCTAAAGCATGAGTCAGTTTAAACATTACGCACCGGTGAGCGACAAACAGCTGGGTTTTTATATCGACTCTTCTCGCTGCTCGGGCTGCAAGGCATGTCAGGTGGCGTGCAAAGATAAAAACAACCTTGAGGTCGGACGTCGTTTCCGTCGCGTTTATGAAGTCAACGGCGGGGGTTTTATCCCGACCGGGCAGGGCGGCGTCAGCAACAACGTTTTTGCCTACACGCTCTCTATTTCCTGTAACCACTGCGCAGACCCTGTCTGCACCAAAAATTGTCCGACCACAGCGATGCATAAGCGTCCGGGGGACGGCATTGTGCGCGTTGATACTGATAAGTGCGTCGGCTGCGGCTACTGCGCATGGTCTTGCCCTTACGGCGCGCCACAGCTCAACGAGCAGACCGGGCAGATGTCCAAATGTGATTTCTGCGTAGATCTCCAGGCGAAGGGAGAGCAGCCCGTCTGTGTGGCAACCTGTCCACTCGAAGCGATTAAATTCGGGCTGATTGATGAACTGCGGGCGAAGTATGGTGCGGTCTGTGATGTGAAAGGCCTGCCTGATTCCTCCATCACCAAACCAAACCTGGTGATCAAAGCGCATCAGGGCGCAGAGAAAGAGGGGAAACGTCATGCATGAGTTACCGCTGCTGATTTTTACGCTGTTCCTGCAAGGATCGGTTGGCGTTACGCTGTGGCTGGCGTTCGGAAGCACGCAACGCAGCGCGCTGCTGCCGGCAGCCGGAGCGTTTGTGCTGGCGAGCCTGGGGCTGCTCGCCTCCGCGCTGCACATGGGCTATCCGCTTAATGCTCTTAACGCGCTGCGCCACGTATCCAGCTCCTGGCTGAGTCGTGAGATTATCTTTGCCAGTCTTTATCTTGCGGCGCTTGGCTTCGCAACGCTGCTGATGTTTGTCAAAAAGCCAGGCTGGAAGCCACTGTTGGTTGTGGCAGGTCTGGTTGGTTTAGTCGACGTGTTCTGCATGGCGCAGATCTACATGCACGCATCCGTGGTGACATGGCAGCACGTTAACACGTTGGTGCTGTTTATCGGCTCGGTAGGAATAATCGGCTCAGCCTGCATGGCCTGTGCGCCGCATGCCCGCATCAACGTGCGTGCGGCGGTTGTCATTATCACGCTGCTGGTGCTTGTGCGTCTGGTGATGCAGCCCGTCTGGCTGGCAGATATTACGGCTATGGACAACACCGTGGTGACGTTCCCTCACGCACCGCTACAGATGCTGGAACAACTGCGAACCGTTCATCTGCTGAGCTGGTGCGTATCCGTTGCGGGTATGCTGTGCTTTGCTGCGGGCGGTCTGAAAGCGGCGCGATCTCCCATGCTGCTGGGAAGCGCATTGCTGATTGTCGGTGAGCTGATGCTGCGCTTCGTTTTCTTCAGTATTGGCTGATGGGTGGATTGACCTTTGCCCCGGCGATGGACGTGACGCATGCGTGCGTCCGTCGCCGTTTTCGCCACGCTTCCTGCCTCGCCTGCGCGGACGTCTGTCCTGTGCAGGCTTTTACTTTTACCGACTCAAGCGTCTCGGTTGATGACAGCCGCTGTATTGAATGCGGTGACTGCCTGTTCGTCTGCCCCGCTGAGGCCATCACCGGCATCACGCCGCGAAAACGCTTTCTGTGTGGCGATACGCTTGTTGGGCCGTTTACTGACCGTGCGCCAGGGGTGAATGAGCTTCTGCTGTGGCACGCGCAGTACCACGTTCGTTTTATCAGTATCGACGCGGAGCAGAATCCTGACTGGTTGCTGGCGATTGCCCGGCTGAATCTGGCGCTTCGCCGACGCGGTGAAGCGGCGTGGGCGTTTAAACATATACCCGTCAACGAGGTTAATACCGCCCGGCGTGCGCTGATGCACGTTCCCCGTGAGGATGTCCGGGCCTGTAGCGTCGTGCCCGGTCAGCGTGAACTGCGCAGGGCGTTTTCTGCGTTTAGCGAGGCAGAGATAACTCTCGATGCCAAATCCTGCATACTGTGCGGCGCGTGCTGGCGAAGTTGTATGGAAAACGCGATTCGGTTTGAGAACGCTGAACTGATCGTGGAAACCGGACGCTGTACGGGGTGCGGCGGCTGCGAAGCGGTATGCCAGCATGCGGCGGTAAACGTGACGCAAACAGAAGGAACAGCGAAAAGCGTGACCATACCGGCATATGAAGCCGTTTGCCTGACGTGCCACCGTCATTTCTGGTCATTTACGTCTGATGAAAAGCAGTGTCCGCTCTGTTTTCATCATCAACACGGTATGCGAAATACGAGCTGTTGCTAATCTTCGTCTCATTTTAAAAAAATGTTATGCATAACCATAGGCAATGGCGCTATTGCTCTTTATAATCCGCGCCACACCATACTCAGGTATGCAAAAACAACAGAACATTTTACAGAGGTTATCAATGGCTATTGAACGTACTTTTTCCATCATCAAACCAAACGCGGTGGCAAAAAACGTTATTGGCAGCATCTTCGCTCGCTTTGAATCAGCAGGGTTTAAGATCGTTGGCACCAAAATGCTGCACCTGACCGTTGAGCAGGCTCGCGGTTTTTACGCTGAGCACGAAGGTCGCCCATTCTTTGATGGTCTGGTCGAGTTCATGACCTCTGGCCCAATCGTGGTATCCGTACTGGAAGGCGAAAACGCGGTACAGCGTCACCGCGATCTGCTGGGTGCAACCAACCCGGACAACGCGCTGGCAGGTACTCTGCGCGCCGACTATGCAGACAGCTTCACCGAGAACGGCACCCACGGTTCCGACTCTGTTGAATCTGCTGCGCGCGAAATCGCATTCTTCTTCGCTGAAGGCGAAGTGTGCCCGCGCACTCGCTAATAATTTCGTAAATGCCGCGTGCAAACGTGGCATCCCTGCGCCAGACTTTGTACAATGCAACGCCCCGGACGAGCAGACTGCTTACCGGGGCGTTTCTTTTCAACCCACCAAGGGCCACAACGTGTAACAACGAGGCCGGAAAAAATTATGTCTGAATTAGTGAATACCTCCGAAGTCGCCATTCCTGCGGTTCCCAATAAAAATGGAAAAATTAACCTGCTGGACCTGAACCGTCAGCAGATGCGCGAGTTCTTTAAAGAGATGGGCGAGAAGCCATTTCGTGCCGATCAGGTCATGAAATGGATGTACCACTATTGCAGCGACAACTTTGATGACATGACGGACATCAACAAAGTGCTGCGCAATAAGCTTAAAGAAGTGGCGGAAATCCGCGCACCGGAAGTGGTGGAAGAGCAGCGCTCTTCAGATGGCACCATCAAGTGGGCCATTGCCGTTGGCGATCAGCGCGTTGAAACCGTGTATATCCCGGAAGACGATCGCGCCACGCTGTGCGTCTCTTCTCAGGTGGGCTGTGCGCTGGAGTGCAAATTCTGCTCTACGGCGCAGCAGGGCTTTAACCGTAACCTGCGCGTGTCGGAAATCATCGGCCAGGTCTGGCGTGCCGCGAAAATCGTGGGCGCGGCGAAAGTCACCGGTACACGTCCAATCACCAACGTGGTGATGATGGGGATGGGTGAACCGCTGCTCAACCTGACCAACGTCGTTCCGGCGATGGAAATCATGCTCGACGATTTCGGTTTTGGTCTGTCCAAGCGCCGCGTTACGCTCTCTACTTCCGGCGTTGTGCCTGCGCTGGACAAACTGGGCGACATGATTGACGTTGCGCTGGCCATCTCCCTTCACGCGCCAAACGACGCCATCCGTGACGAAATTGTGCCGATCAACAAAAAGTACAATATCGAAACCTTCCTGGCTGGCGTGCGCCGTTACCTGGAGAAATCTAATGCGAACCAGGGCCGCGTGACCATTGAATACGTGATGCTGGATCATGTTAACGACGGTACCGAACATGCACATGAGCTGGCTGAACTGCTGAAAGATACGCCATGTAAGATCAACCTGATCCCATGGAACCCGTTCCCGGGCGCGCCGTATGGCCGTAGCTCGAACAGCCGTATCGATCGCTTCTCAAAAGTGCTGATGGAGTATGGTTTCACCACCATCGTTCGTAAAACGCGTGGCGATGATATCGACGCAGCCTGTGGTCAACTGGCGGGTGACGTTATTGACCGTACCAAACGTACGCTGCGTAAGCGCATGCAGGGTGAGTCAATCGCGGTCAAAACCGTTTGATTATTATGTAGACACGGCGCGTTTTTTGCGCCGTGAAGCATTAATTTACTGAATATTCAGTCACAATCCTTATGACTGATTAATAATTACGGTGCGTTTCATACGACTTTCGGGCAGTATGTAACGACGTAACAACAGTTTAGCGTGAAGGCCTGCCAGCGCTGTCATCTGCGGCCCGACAGTCTTATACTGTTTGTTCCAGGTTAACTGACCTAAAGTTTCGCGGTGCGGGTGGCATTGTGACTCACCGGCACCTGAACCCTTATTTTCACGTACCAGTAGTTGTAGCGAATGAATACTGAAGCCACTCACGATCAAAATGCAGCACTCTCCACTGGCGTTCGTCTTCGCAACGCCCGTGAACAACTCGGACTCAGCCAGCAAGCCGTTGCAGAACGCCTGTGCCTGAAGGTTTCCACCGTTCGCGATATTGAAGAAGATAAGGCACCCGCCGATCTGGCTTCAACGTTTCTGCGCGGTTATATCCGTTCTTACGCCAAACTGGTTCATATCCCTGAAGACGAATTACTGCCGATGATGGAGAAGCAGGCGCCTGTGCGTGCGGCAAAAGTTGCGCCGATGCAGAGCTTCTCTCTGGGTAAACGTCGTAAAAAACGCGATGGCTGGCTAATGAGCTTTACCTGGCTGGTCCTGTTCGTGGTTGTCGGCCTGACGGGCGCATGGTGGTGGCAAAACCACAAAGCGCAGCAGGAAGAGATCACGACGATGGCCGATCAGTCCTCCGCTGAGCTCAATCAGTCTGGTAATAACGGCGCGCAAAGCGTGCCGCTGAGCACCGAAGGAGCTGCGACCTCCAGCGAACCTCAAGCGGCAGCAAGCAGCACGCCTGCAACCGAGCCAGCGACGACGCCAGAAGCGACGGCGAATACCGCACCAGCCACCCAGGCCCAGGATCAGAACGCGGTCGTATCACCTTCACAGGCCAATGTTGATACCGCCCCTGCGGCAACGGCACCGGCAGATAACACCGCGGCGTCACTGCCAACTGACCCGGCGGGTACGGCGGCACCTGCCGTTGACCCGAATGCGCTGGTGATGAATTTCACGGCGGATTGCTGGCTGGAAGTGACTGATGCGACAGGTAAAAAGCTGTTCAGCGGCCTGCAACGTAAAGATGGCACGTTAAATCTAACGGGCCAGGCACCTTACAAGCTTAAAATCGGCGCACCGGCAGCGGTACAGATCCAGTATCAAGGAAAACCTGTCGATCTGAGCCGCTTTATCAGAACTAACCAGGTTGCGCGTCTTACCGTTAATGCCGAACAATCAGCAGCACAGTAACAGACGGGCAATGCGGGAGATTTTACATGCATAACCAGGCTCCTATTCAACGTAGAAAATCGAAACGGATTTACGTTGGGAACGTGCCAGTCGGCGATGGGGCGCCTATCGCCGTCCAGTCGATGACCAATACGCGTACTACGGATGTAGAAGCGACGGTCAATCAAATCAAAGCATTAGAACGCGTAGGCGCGGACATTGTTCGCGTCTCTGTACCGACCATGGATGCCGCCGAGGCGTTCAAACTGATCAAGCAGCAGGTGAGCGTTCCGCTGGTTGCCGATATTCACTTCGATTACCGTATCGCGCTGAAAGTCGCTGAATATGGTGTCGATTGCCTGCGTATTAACCCAGGCAATATCGGCAACGAAGAGCGCATTCGCATGGTGGTTGACTGCGCCCGCGACAAAAACATTCCAATCCGTATCGGCGTGAACGCTGGCTCTCTGGAAAAAGATCTCCAGGAAAAGTACGGTGAGCCGACGCCGCAGGCGCTGCTCGAATCCGCAATGCGTCACGTCGATCATCTGGATCGCCTTAACTTTGATCAGTTTAAAGTGAGCGTGAAAGCGTCTGACGTCTTCCTGGCCGTTGAATCGTATCGTCTGCTGGCAAAACAGATCGATCAGCCGCTCCACCTTGGGATCACCGAGGCGGGCGGTCTGCGAAGCGGTTCGGTAAAATCGGCGATTGGTCTCGGCCTGCTGCTCTCTGAAGGCATCGGCGACACGTTACGCGTCTCCCTGGCCGCCGATCCGGTGGAAGAGATCAAAGTCGGTTTCGACATCCTGAAATCACTGCGTATCCGCGCGCGTGGGATCAACTTCATTGCCTGCCCAACCTGTTCACGTCAGGAGTTTGACGTGATCGGCACCGTGAATGCTCTGGAGCAGCGCCTGGAAGACATCATCACCCCGATGGACGTTTCCATCATCGGCTGCGTGGTGAACGGTCCGGGTGAAGCGCTGGTGTCCACGCTAGGCGTGACCGGCGGTAACAAGAAAAGTGGTCTCTATGAAGATGGCGTTCGTAAAGATCGTCTGGATAATAGTGATATGATCGACCAGCTCGAAGCCCGGATTCGCGCGAAAGCGACGATGATGGACGAAGCGAAGCGCATCAGCGTTCAGCAGGTTGAAAAATAACGTGATGGGAAGCAGGCTGCTTCCCATGTATGATTGAACCCATTCTTTGGGTTCTTTTTTGTATATAGAAAGAGAATAAACGTGGCAAAAAACATTCAAGCCATCCGCGGCATGAACGATTATCTGCCTGGCGAAACCGCCATCTGGCAGCGCATTGAAGGCACACTGAAGCAGGTGCTCGGCAGCTACGGTTACAGCGAAATTCGTTTGCCGATTGTAGAGCAGACCCCGTTATTCAAACGCGCGATCGGCGAAGTAACCGACGTGGTTGAAAAAGAGATGTACACCTTTGAGGACCGCAACGGCGACAGCCTGACTCTGCGTCCTGAGGGGACGGCGGGTTGCGTACGCGCCGGCATCGAACATGGTCTCCTGTACAATCAGGAGCAGCGCCTGTGGTATATCGGCCCGATGTTCCGCCACGAACGTCCGCAAAAAGGCCGCTACCGTCAGTTCAACCAGCTTGGCGTGGAAGTGTTTGGTCTGCAAGGACCAGATATCGATGCTGAACTGATTATGCTTACTGCCCGCTGGTGGCGTGCGCTCGGTATTTCTGAGCACGTTTCCCTGGAGCTGAACTCTATCGGTTCTCTGGAAGCGCGTGCGAACTATCGCGATGCGCTGGTGGCGTTCCTGGAACAGCACAAAGAGAAGCTCGACGAAGACTGTAAGCGTCGTATGTACAGCAACCCGCTGCGCGTACTCGATTCCAAAAATCCTGACGTACAGGCGCTGCTGAACGATGCGCCAGCGCTAGGTGACTACCTGGATGAGGATTCCCGCGAACACTTTGCCGGCCTGTGCAAGCTGCTTGAAGCGGCGGGCATTGCTTATACCGTTAACCAGCGTCTGGTGCGCGGTCTGGACTACTACAACCGCACCGTATTTGAGTGGGTCACCACCAGCCTCGGTTCGCAGGGCACCGTCTGTGCCGGCGGTCGTTATGACGGTCTGGTCGAACAACTGGGTGGTCGCGCAGCACCGGCTGTAGGCTTCGCGATGGGCCTTGAGCGACTTGTTTTGCTGGTTCAGGCAGTTAATCCGGAATTTAAAGCCGATCCTGTTGTCGATATATACCTGGTGGCCTCAGGTGCGGATACGCAGTCTGCGGCGATGCAGCTTGCCGAACGCGTGCGCGATGCGCTGCCGGACGTTAAGCTGATGACCAACCACGGCGGCGGCAACTTTAAAAAACAGTTTGCTCGTGCCGATAAGTGGGGCGCAAGTATCGCACTGGTGCTGGGTGAGTCCGAAGTGGCCAACGGCGAAGTGGTAGTCAAAGACCTGCGCTCTGGTGAGCAAACTACGGTAACGCAGGATGGCGTTGCGGCGCACTTGCGCACTCTATTGGGCTAAGGAGAAGGACTGCGTGGAAATTTACGAGAACGAACACGACCAGGTTGATGCGGTTAAGCGCTTCTTTGCTGAAAACGGCAAAGCACTGGTTGTAGGGGTTATTTTAGGTGTTGGTGCGCTGGTAGGCTGGCGTTACTGGAACAATCATCAGGCTGACTCTGCTCGCGGTTCGTCCCTGAACTACGAAAATACCGTTAGCGCAATCCGTGCCGATCAGCCGCAAACGTTGACGGCTGCGGAGAAATTTGCCGCTGACAACAAAAACACCTACGGCGCGCTGGCTGCGCTGGAAGTGGCTCAGCAGTATGTTGATAAAAACGAACTGGACAAAGCCGCTGCGCAACTGTCTCAGGGGCTTGCTGCTGCCAGTGACGAAAATCTGAAAGCGGTGATCAATCTGCGTCTGGCGCGTATCCAGGTTCAGCAGAAAAAAGCCGACGACGCGCTGAAAACGCTTGATACCATCAAAGGCGAAGGCTTTGCCGCTATTGTTGCCGATCTTCGCGGTGAAGCACTGCTGAGTAAAGGTGATAAAGCGGGCGCGCGTAAAGCGTGGCAAGCTGGCGTGGATAGTAAAGCTTCACCTGCGCTGAGCGAAATGATGCAGATGAAAATAAATAATTTGTCCGTCTGAGAGGGACCCAATGCAATTGCGTAAATTACTTCTGCCAGGACTGCTTTCTGTTACGTTATTGAGTGGTTGTTCACTGTTCAGTGGCGAAGAAGACGTTGTTAAAATGTCCCCGCTGCCGACGGTTGAAAACCAGTTCACCCCATCCACCGCCTGGGACACCTCTGTGGGAGATGGTATTGGCGATTTTTATTCCAACCTGCACCCGGCATTTGCTGACGGCGTTGTCTATGCGGCCGATCGCAAAGGCACCGTTAAAGCGCTGAACGCTGATGACGGAAAAGAAGTGTGGTCCATTAACCTGGCGGAAAAAGACGGCTGGTTCTCCCGTAAACCTGCACTGCTTTCTGGCGGCCTGACCGTTGCCGGCGGTCATGTGTATGTGGGCAGCGAAAAAGCGCAGGTTTACGCGCTGAATGCCAGCGACGGTTCGGTTGCATGGCAGACCACCGTTGCCGGTGAATCCTTGTCGCGTCCGGTTGTCAGCGACGGCCTGGTGCTGATCCATACCAGCAACGGCCAGTTGCAGGCGCTGAACGAAGCCGATGGTCTGGTAAAATGGACGGTTAACCTGGATATGCCAGCGCTGTCTCTGCGTGGTGAATCTGCTCCGGCGACCGCCTTTGGCGCCGCCATTGTGGGCGGTGACAACGGCCGTGTCAGCGCGGTACTGATGCAGCAGGGCCAGATGATCTGGCAGCAGCGTATTTCCCAGGCGACCGGTTCAACTGAAATTGACCGTCTGAGTGACGTGGACACCACGCCAGTTATCGTCGACGGTGTGGTTTACGCGCTGGCGTACAACGGCAACCTGACGGCGCTGGACCTGCGTAGCGGCCAGATCATGTGGAAACGTGAGCTGGGTTCCGTGAACGATTTCATCGTCGACGGCAACCGTATTTATATGGTGGATCAGAACGACCGTCTGCTGGCGCTGAGCACCGAAGGTGGCGTGACGCTGTGGACGCAGAGCGATCTGCTGCACCGTCTGCTGACCGCACCGGCACTGTATAACGGCAGCCTGGTGGTGGGCGACAGCGAAGGCTATATGCACTGGATCGATCCAGAGAATGGTCGCTTCGTGGCACAGCAGAAAGTGGATAGCTCAGGCTTCCTGACAGAGCCCGTTGTGGCTGACGGCAAACTGCTGATTCAGGCAAAAGACGGCACGCTGTACGCGATCACGCGTTAATTACACGGCGGTTGTAGTATACTAAACGGCTCCTGTTCACTCAGGAGCCGTTTTGACATTTTTAAAAACGCTGCGAAAGCGACGTTATTTTGAATTTTATGAGGCTTCAAACATGGTACCTGTGGTCGCGCTTGTCGGGCGCCCTAACGTTGGAAAATCCACTCTTTTTAACCGTTTAACACGCACCCGTGATGCGCTGGTTGCGGATTTCCCGGGGCTGACGCGTGACCGTAAGTACGGTCGTGCAGAGGTGGAAGGACGCGAGTTCATCTGTATCGATACCGGGGGTATTGACGGTACGGAAGACGGCGTAGAAACCCGCATGGCAGAGCAATCTCTGCTGGCTATCGAAGAAGCGGATGTGGTTCTGTTTATGGTGGATGCTCGCGCTGGCCTGATGCCCGCAGATTCTGCTATCGCTAAACATCTGCGTTCACGCGAAAAGCCAACCTTCCTGGTGGCGAACAAAACTGACGGCATCGATGCCGATCAGGCTGTTGCGGATTTCTGGTCTTTAGGCCTGGGCGATATTTATCCTATCGCGGCCTCGCATGGTCGTGGCGTTACCAGCCTGCTGGAAACCGTTCTGCTGCCGTGGGTAGATGAAGTGAACCCGCCGGAAGAGGTGGACGAGGACGCTGAATACTGGGCGCAGTTTGAAGCCGGAGAGGAAGGCGAGGAAGAGCCGGAAGACGACTTCAACCCGCAGGATCTGCCTATCAAGCTGGCTATCGTGGGTCGCCCAAACGTAGGTAAGTCTACGCTTACTAACCGTATTCTCGGTGAAGAGCGCGTGGTGGTTTACGACATGCCAGGCACAACGCGTGACAGCATTTACATTCCAATGCAGCGCGATGAACGTGAGTACGTACTTATCGACACCGCAGGGGTGCGTAAGCGTGGGAAAATCACCGATGTGGTAGAAAAATTCTCGGTGATCAAAACCCTTCAGGCGATTGAAGACGCCAACGTGGTGCTGCTGGTCATCGACGCACGTGAAGGTATCTCCGATCAGGATCTCTCTCTGCTCGGCTTTATCCTCAATAGTGGGCGCTCGCTGGTTATCGTCGTCAACAAGTGGGACGGTTTGAGCAATGAAGTGCGCGAGCAGGTGAAAGAGACGCTGGACTTCCGTCTGGGCTTTATCGACTTTGCCCGCGTTCACTTCATCTCTGCCCTGCACGGGAGTGGTGTTGGCAACCTGTTCGAATCCGTTCGTGAAGCCTATGACAGCTCTACCCGCCGTCAGAGCACGGCGATGCTGACCCGTATCATGAACATGGCTGCTGAAGACCACCAGCCGCCGCTGGTGCGCGGTCGTCGCGTGAAGCTGAAATATGCTCACGCCGGGGGGTATAACCCGCCTATCGTGGTGATCCACGGTAACCAGGTGAAGGATCTGCCGGACTCCTACAAACGCTACCTGATGAACTACTTCCGCAAGTCGCTGGACGTGATGGGTACGCCTATCCGTATTCAGTTCAAGGAAGGGGAGAACCCGTTTGCGAATAAACGCAACACCCTGACGCCGAACCAGATGCGTAAGCGTAAGCGTTTGATTAAGCACATTAAGAAAAGCAAATAATTCTTACCGAACTCACTAAAACCCGCGCCTGTCGCGGGTTTTTTTCGCCCATTCAAAAGGCCTGCCTTCCCTGTGTGATGTCAATCACTATTCGCTTTTAACCATGTTTATATCTAAGAAAGTAGACAATCATCGAATTTTCGTCTTAAAGTCCAGGGTTCGGTACTAGACAAAACTAGCGCCTGGTTATCAAATGGTTAACCAACATTTCGCCGCATGTAAAAAATCGATCGGATACGTAACCGTTCGGCGTACATGCTGGTGTTTACAAGCACGACACATACCTTTTCGGGAGAATTATGCAATCCTCTGTTAATCAAAAAGAGAGCCGAACCTTCTTCGGCCATCCTTATCCGCTCGGTTCGCTGTTCTTCACCGAGATGTGGGAGCGTTTTTCGTTTTACGGTATTCGCCCGCTACTGATTCTGTTTATGGCCGCCACCGTCTATGACGGCGGGATGGGCCTAGCGCGTGAAAACGCCTCGGCGATTGTCGGCATCTTTGCCGGCACCATGTACCTCGCTGCGCTGCCGGGCGGCTGGCTGGCGGATAACTGGCTCGGCCAGCAGCGGGCCGTCTGGTACGGTTCGATTTTGATTGCGCTCGGGCACCTGTCGATCGCCCTGTCGGCCATCATGGGCGACAACCTGTTCTTCATCGGCCTGATGTTTATCGTGCTCGGCTCCGGCCTGTTCAAGACCTGTATCTCGGTCATGGTCGGCACCCTGTATAAAAAAGGCGATGCGCGTCGTGACGGCGGTTTCTCGCTGTTCTATATGGGCATCAACATGGGCTCGTTCATTGCCCCTCTGATTTCCGGCTGGCTGATTAAAACCCACGGCTGGCACTGGGGCTTTGGTATCGGTGGTATCGGGATGCTGGTCGCCCTGATTATCTTCCGCGTGTTTGCCGTTCCGGCCATGAAGCGCTACGACAGTGAAGTCGGTCTGGACTCCACCTGGAACAGTCCGGTAGTGAAACGTAACGGCGTGGGTGCCTGGCTGCTGGCGCTGGCTGTGGGTGTTGCAATCATCGTAACGTTGATTGCCCAGGGCGTGATTGTGATTAATCCGGTCGCGGTCGCCAGCGTGCTGGTGTATGTGATTGCCGCCTCCGTCGCGCTCTACTTCATCTATCTGTTCATCTTCGCCGGGCTGAATCGCAAAGAGCGCGCAAGGCTGCTGGTGTGCTTTATTCTGCTGGTCTCCGCCGCGTTCTTCTGGTCCGCGTTCGAGCAGAAGCCAACCTCCTTCAACCTGTTCGCCAACGACTACACTAACCGCATGATCGGTGATTTTGAGATCCCGGCGGTGTGGTTCCAGTCGATCAATGCCCTGTTCATCATTCTGCTGGCCCCGGTATTTAGCTGGGCATGGCCGAAGCTGGCGAGCAAAAACATTCGTCCGAGCAGCATCACCAAGTTCGTGATCGGCATTCTGTGCGCGGCGGCGGGCTTTGGCCTGATGATGCTGGCGGCGCAGAACGTGCTGAGCAACGGTGGGGCAGGGGTTTCTCCGTTCTGGCTGGTGGGCAGTATCCTGATGCTGACGCTCGGGGAACTGTGCCTGAGTCCGATTGGTCTTGCGACCATGACCCTGCTGGCGCCGGAGAGAATGCGCGGCCAGATGATGGGCCTGTGGTTCTGCGCCAGTGCGCTGGGTAACCTGGCTGCGGGGCTGATTGGTGGTCACGTGAAGGCCGACCAGCTGGATATGCTGCCAGACCTCTTTGCCCGTTGCTCCATTGCGCTGCTGATTTGTGCTGCGGTGCTGATCGTCCTCATTGTTCCGGTGCGCCGCATGCTGGAAAATGCGCAGACTAAACCGGCCGCTAACGCCTGATAAACCTCGACCTTGCCGGGGTGGCGTTATGCCCCGGCAATTGACTTAACGAGGTAAGAACATGCTGTTAGGGTTTGTTGGGCTTGGTGCTGTGGTTGAAACGGCTTACTTACCGGCAATACGAAATCTTTTTCCTGATACTCCGCGCTGTTTAGGTTTTGATATTCATCCCGAGAAGCAGCCTGAAGGGGTCACACGTTGCGCGTCGCTCGGTGAACTTCTTTCCCACCCGCTGGATACCCTGTTTATCACCACTTCCTCCCTGTACCACCTCGAGGTACTTGAGCAGGCGCTGGCCTCACCCGCGTCGCGTATTGTGGTAGAAAAACCGATTGTCGCCACGCTGCCCCAAATTGAAAAACTGAAAGCGCTGCTGGCTCAACCGGGAGCCGCCGACCGCGTGCTGGCGCTCGATCACTGGATGGCGCGTCTCGATAGCGTAAAGCAATCACTGGTCGCTCATGTTTCTGACATCGTCAAAATCGAAGGTTTTTTGCAGGAGCCAAGCGGGTATAACGCCGAAGGAGAGCCCATTGCGCTCAACTTCGCCACCGGCGAGCCAGACGCGCGAACGCTTCGCCATCCAGATGGTGTGATTCTGGATATCGGTACGCACGTGCTGGCGATGCTGCGTGAAACGGTGCGTTACCTGGACGGCAGTGACGATATGACGTTGCAGGTGGTGACAGCAAAAGACCGCCTGGGCCGCGAAATCGCAATGGGCGATCTGACCACGGCGGAAGGCGAGGCGCATTTGCAGGGAAGCATCAGCGGCGTGCCGGTGGACATCTGGCTTAACAAATACGCGGGGCCTGCGGGCGGGCAAAAGGGATTACGCTTCCATTTGCGCGACGGGCGCATCGTCAGCCACGACCGACGCGGCGCAGAAGATGTGCTGGAGCTGATTAAGGGTAAAGAAATTCAGCGCTGGCATATTCCCGGTACGATCTACGAGCATTGCCTTGCGGAGCATATTCTGGGGGCAAAAAGTCTCTTTGAACGGGATCCGCACCAGGTGAGCCGCACGACGCGCCGGAGGGTCGAGGAGGTGACGCTGCTGCTAACCTTACAGCAACAGTTGCGTGGCCCGCACTGAACGCGACGTGGTAAAATTATCGCAGACCTGAACGCTTTGAAGGAGTCACCATGACGATTACCTGCCCGGATTGCCAGACACCGCTGGAGCCCCTGAACGGGGTAGCGCACTGCGAAAGTTGTAATAAAGATATCGCGCTCGAAGCCCGCTGCCCGGAGTGTCATCAGCCACTCCAGGTACTAAAAGCCTGCGGTGCGGTGGACTATTTTTGCCAGAACGGCCACGGTCTTATCTCTAAAAAACGCGTGGAGTTTGTTCGGGCCGAAGGTTAATCGCACACGCAGCCTTCACCTTTCTGCCACAGTTCCACCAGCGACTCGGGTGCTTCCTGCTCGGGTACCAGCACGATGATATCGGCGTAGTGCGCCTGATTTTGGCCGGTCCAGATAATCTGGATGCGGAAATAGCGCTGGTCACCGCTGCCGGGGGAAGAGGCTTGCCCGGGCGGCTGGCCGCGCGGGAAAGCCTGCTCAAGAATGCTCACCAGGCGCTGGCGCTGGGCCTCATTAAGCGAGGAGAGCGCAATGGTGCGCTGGCCGCTCAGCTTAGGGATAAAGGCGACGCCGCCTTCCCGGGCCAGCTCAACCACGGCGTCATCCGTCAGTTCCGGAACCTGCATTACAGTACTCCCACCTGTTCCCAGGCTTGTTTAATGGCCGCCCCAACGTCGCTACCGGATCGTTTCTCGCCGTGCGCTATCGTCAGTTTTGCGAAAGCGTCAAAATCCGCATCCTGCGCCAGGTTGCGATCGCAAACCGTGTCGTACCAGGCATAACCCGCTTTTTCCCAGGCGTAGCCACCGATCGCCGTTGCGGCCAGGTAAAACGCGCGGTTGGGGATGCCGGAGTTAAGATGCACGCCGCCGTTATCCTCGCGCGTTTTGATGAAATCTTTCATGTGCGCGGGCTGCGGGTCTTTGCCGAGCAGCGGATCGTCGTAGGCGGTACCGGGTTCAGACATGGAACGTAGCCCTTTGCCGTTAATCCCCGCTGCCAGCAGCCCTTCACCAATCAGCCAGTCTGCTTTATCGGCGGTTTGCTTCAGATGATACTGCTTCACCAGCGAGCCAAACACGTCGGATAACGACTCGTTCAGCGCGCCCGACTGTTCAAAATAAATCAGCCCGGCTTCGGTCTCGGTCACGCCGTGGCTCAGCTCATGCGCCACCACGTCGATGGCAATGGTGAAGCGGTTGAAGATTTCTCCGTCACCGTCGCCAAAGACCATCTGCTGGCCGTTCCAGAAGGCGTTCTGATATTCCCGACCATAATGCACGGTGCCGGTGAGGATCAGTCCTTTGTTATCGAGTGAATCGCGCTGATATTCTTTCCAGAAGAAATCATGGGTGATACCCAGATAATCGTACGCTTCATCCACCGCCACATCGCCGTTGGAGGGCTGGCCTTCATAGCGCACCTGGGTACCCGGCAGCTCCTGGGTCTGTTTCGCATCGTAGATGTCACGCTCAAGCTGACCGGCTTTATTCACATGCGGCGCGGCGGGTTTGCCCGGCATATGGGCCATCAGCGTCTGGACGTGGGTTAAGGTCTGACGGGCGCAGCGCTGCTGCGGCTCAGAACCGCTTTCGATAATACGGCGAAGAATATACGGAGGGATGACGCTATGAAAATGGGGCATGCTGCTCTCCTTATTAAAAAAGGCAATAGCAGCAGTATAGTTTGTAACCGGCGAAGATTTATCCGCTTTTACGCTGGCGCGTTTTTTTCACCGGTTTGATCTCTTTCACCTCACTCTCGACCCAGCCGTCAGAAAGCCGGGTGGTGAGCACATCCCCGGCTTTAACCTGTTTCGTTTGTTTCAGCACTTTGCCGTCCGTCGCGGTGGTCACACTATAGCCGCGAGCCAGCGTGGAGAGCGGGCTGACGGCTTCCAGATGGGTGACCGCATTGCCGAAACGCTCGCGCGTGGTGCTCAGGCGTGAGCGGATATTTTCCGCGAGGCGGAACTCAAGCTGCTGGATACGCGTTTGTGCGCGATAAATCTTCGGCTGCGGGTTTTGCTGGTTCAGACGCTGCGTGACGCGCTGCTGGCGAGATACCGCCCGCTTAAGCTGGTTATCCAGCGCGAAGTTCATCCGCTGACGCAGACGTTCCAGCACGGTTTGCTGACGCGCCAGACGCAATTGCGGATGCTGCTGTTGCAGACGATGGTGAAGCTGGGTAAAGCGGCGGGTACGGTTGGCGAGGAAGTAATCCATCGCCATCTCCAGGCGCTGCTGCCCGTTCTGGATCTGACGCAGCAGCTCCAGCTGGTTACGGCTGACTACCTCTGCCGCCGCGGACGGCGTGGGCGCGCGTAAATCCGCGACAAAATCGGCTATCGTCACATCCGTTTCATGGCCGACGGCGCTTACCACCGGGATAAGGCTGGCAAAGATTGCCCGCGCCACGCGCTCGTCGTTAAAGCTCCAAAGGTCTTCCAGCGAGCCGCCGCCGCGCCCGACGATCAGGACATCACACTCCTGACGGGCATTTGCCAGTTCAATCGCGCGCACGATCTGCCCCGGCGCATCGTCACCCTGAACGGCAGTTGGGTAAATAATGACGGGCAGGGAAGGGTCACGGCGCTTCAGGACGTGCAAAATATCGTGCAGGGCCGCACCGGTTTTCGAGGTAATGACCCCAACGCAGTGAGCGGGTGAGGGCAGGGGCTTTTTAAACTGCTGGTCGAACAATCCCTCAGCCGAAAGCATGGCTTTGAGCTGCTCGTACTTCTGTTGCAGCAAGCCTTCACCGGCGGGCTGCATGCTCTCGACGATAATCTGATAATCGCCGCGCGGCTCATACAGGGTAATGTTGGCGCGAACCAGAACCTGCTGGCCATGCTGAGGACGGAACGTCACGCGACGGTTGCTGTTGCGGAACATCGCGCAGCGCACCTGAGCGGTGTCGTCTTTCAGCGTAAAGTACCAGTGACCGGAAGCAGGCTGCGTGAAGTTAGAGATTTCACCGCTGATCCAGACCTGTCCCATTTCCTGCTCAAGCAGCAAACGTACCGTCTGATTAAGGCGGCTGACAGTATAAATTGAGGGGGATTGAGAGGATAACATGTGAGCGGGATCAAATTCTAAATCAGCAAGTTATTCAGTCGATAGTAACCTGCTGAGAGGTGAGCGCAAGCATTTTTTTCAAAAAAGTGTGGATGCAATCGGTTACGCTCTGTATAATGCCACGGCAATATTTAACCACCCAGGTCAGAGATATTGCCCATGCTACGTATCGCTAAAGAAGCACTGACGTTTGACGACGTCCTCCTCGTTCCCGCTCACTCCACCGTTCTGCCGAATACTGCCGACCTCAGCACGCAGTTGACGAAAACCATTCGTCTGAACATTCCTATGCTCTCCGCAGCAATGGACACCGTGACTGAAGCGCGTCTGGCTATCGCCCTGGCACAGGAAGGCGGCATTGGCTTTATCCACAAAAACATGTCTATCGAGCGTCAGGCGGAAGAAGTTCGCCGCGTGAAGAAGCATGAATCCGGTATCGTGTCCGATCCTCAGACCGTTCTGCCAACCACCACGCTGCACGAAGTGAAAGCCCTGACCGAGCGTAACGGCTTTGCAGGCTATCCGGTAGTCACTGAAGACAACGAACTGGTGGGTATCATTACCGGTCGTGACGTGCGTTTCGTGACTGACCTGAACCAGCCTGTCAGCGTCTACATGACGCCAAAAGAGCGTCTGGTGACCGTGCGTGAAGGCGAAACCCGCGACGTGGTGCTGGCGAAAATGCACGAAAAACGCGTTGAGAAAGCGCTTGTAGTGGACGCGAACTTCCACCTGCGCGGCATGATCACCGTTAAAGATTTCCAGAAAGCAGAACGTAAACCGAACGCCTGTAAAGACGAGCATGGCCGTCTGCGCGTCGGCGCTGCGGTTGGCGCAGGTGCGGGTAACGAAGAGCGCGTTGACGCGCTGGTTGCTGCGGGCGTTGACGTGCTGCTGATTGACTCCTCCCACGGCCACTCCGAAGGCGTTCTGCAACGTATTCGTGAAACCCGTGCTAAATACCCGGATCTCCAGATCATCGGCGGTAACGTGGCAACCGGCGCAGGCGCTCGCGCGCTGGCGGAAGCGGGTTGCAGCGCGGTGAAAGTGGGTATCGGTCCTGGCTCTATCTGTACCACCCGTATCGTCACCGGCGTAGGCGTGCCGCAGATCACGGCGGTTTCTGACGCGGTTGAAGCGCTGGAAGGTACCGGTATTCCGGTCATCGCGGACGGCGGTATCCGTTTCTCTGGCGACATCGCCAAAGCGATCGCCGCAGGTGCCGCAGCCGTGATGGTGGGCTCCATGCTGGCCGGTACCGAAGAATCCCCGGGTGAAATCGAACTCTACCAGGGGCGTTCTTATAAATCCTACCGCGGTATGGGCTCCCTGGGCGCGATGTCTAAAGGTTCCTCTGACCGTTACTTCCAGACCGATAACGCCGCAGACAAACTGGTGCCGGAAGGTATTGAAGGCCGTGTGGCGTATAAAGGCCGACTGAAAGAGATCATTCACCAGCAGATGGGCGGCCTGCGCTCCTGTATGGGTCTGACCGGCTGTGGTACCATTGACCTGCTGCGTACCAAAGCGGAATTCGTACGCATCAGCGGTGCGGGTATCCAGGAGAGCCACGTTCACGACGTGACGATCACCAAAGAGTCCCCGAACTACCGTCTGGGCTCCTGATAAATTTCCGCGCCCGGCTCAATGCCGGGCGCTTTGTTTTGTTTCACTTGCCTCGGAATTAGCGTCAATGACGGAAAACATTCATAAACATCGCATTCTCATCCTGGACTTTGGTTCTCAGTACACTCAGCTGGTGGCGCGCCGCGTGCGTGAGCTGGGCGTTTACTGTGAGCTGTGGGCGTGGGATGTCACGGAAGCACAGATTCGCGAGTTCAATCCAAGCGGCATCATCCTGTCCGGCGGCCCGGAAAGCACCACCGAAGAGAACAGCCCGCGTGCGCCGCAGTACGTGTTCGAAGCGGGCGTACCGGTGTTCGGCGTTTGCTACGGCATGCAGACCATGGCGATGCAGCTGGGCGGCCACGTAGAAGGCTCTAACGAGCGTGAGTTCGGCTACGCACAGGTTGAAGTCGTCACCGACAGCGCGCTGGTGCGCGGTATCGAAGACTCCCTGACCGCAGACGGCAAACCGCTGCTGGACGTGTGGATGAGCCACGGCGACAAAGTCACCGCTATCCCGTCTGACTTCGTGACCGTTGCCAGCACTGAAAGCTGCCCGTTCGCCATCATGGCGAACGAAGAAAAACGTTTCTACGGCGTGCAGTTCCACCCGGAAGTGACCCACACCCGTCAGGGTATGCGCATGCTGGAGCGCTTCGTGCGTGACATCTGCCAGTGTGAAGCCCTGTGGACCCCGGCAAAAATCATCGACGATGCCGTGGAGCGTATCCGCCAGCAGGTTGGTGATGACAAAGTGATCCTCGGCCTCTCCGGCGGCGTGGACTCCTCCGTAACCGCGATGCTGCTGCACCGCGCCATCGGTAAAAACCTGACCTGCGTCTTCGTGGACAACGGTCTGCTGCGTCTGAACGAAGCCCAGCAGGTTATGGACATGTTTGGCGACCACTTCGGTCTGAACATCGTTCACGTGGAAGGCGAGCAGCGCTTCCTGGACGCGCTGAAAGGCGAGAACGATCCGGAAGCGAAACGTAAAATCATCGGTCGCGTGTTCGTGGAAGTGTTCGACGAAGAAGCGCTGAAGCTGGAAGATGTGAAATGGCTGGCGCAGGGCACCATCTACCCTGACGTGATCGAGTCTGCGGCCTCCGCTACCGGTAAAGCGCACGTCATCAAATCTCACCACAACGTGGGCGGCCTGCCGAAAGAGATGAAGATGGGCCTGGTTGAGCCACTGCGTGAGCTGTTCAAAGACGAAGTGCGTAAGATTGGCCTGGAACTGGGTCTGCCGTACGACATGCTCTACCGTCACCCGTTCCCGGGCCCGGGTCTCGGCGTACGCGTGCTGGGCGAAGTGAAGAAAGAGTACTGCGACCTGCTGCGTCGCGCGGACGCGATCTTCATCGAAGAGCTGCACAAAGCTGACCTGTACAACAAAGTGAGCCAGGCGTTCACCGTGTTCCTGCCGGTTCGCTCGGTCGGCGTGATGGGCGATGGCCGTAAGTACGACTGGGTAGTCTCCCTGCGTGCGGTGGAAACCATCGACTTCATGACCGCGCACTGGGCGCACCTGCCGTATGACTTCTTAGGCCGCGTGTCTAACCGCATCATCAACGAAGTGAACGGCATTTCCCGCGTGGTGTATGACATCAGCGGCAAGCCACCGGCTACGATTGAGTGGGAATGATGTATAGCTAGGTCATAGCACATCATATCTATTCAATATCCTCTATAACCCTCTGTAATTGCAGAGGGTTTTTGTTTATATCTACTCATATCTATTCACTCTACACCACATTTTTCGACGGTACAGGTGACGGTATTACCCGAAAGGTATACTCTCATACCGATAAAAACATGGATGCATTACGGGTGAATCGTGCTTACCGATACCAAACTGAAAAACCTCAAGCCGCAGGAGAAACTGTACAAGGTTACAGACCGTGACGGGCTGTATGTTGCCGTGCTTACTTCAGGCTCTGTCTCGTTCCGCTACGACTACCGCATTAACGGCCGCCGGGAAACGCTGGTGATCGGCCAGTACGGCCGTGACGGTATCAGCCTGGCGGAAGCTCGCGAGGAACTCATTGCCGCCAAAAAACTGCTGAAGTCAGGCCGGTCGCCTGCTGCGGCGAAACGTGACGGTATCAGGCAGATCGCCGGAGCCGAAACATTCGCGGTATATACCGACACCTACATGAAACACGTCACCCTGGCCGACAGCACCCGCGCCATGAAGCAGGCAGTGATCGACAGGGATATCCTCCCGGCGCTCGGCAACAAGATGATGACTGAGATAACCACCAGAGTGGTGCGCGACCTTTGCGATCGTATCGTTGAGCGTGGCGGCCGGGCGACGGCGATTCAGGTCAGGGAGATAATCAGCAGCGTATACCGGTACGCCAATGACCGCGGGCATGGTCTGTTCAATCCGGCAGCCGACATTAAGCCATCATCCATTGCCATGTTTAAGCCTCGCGAGCGCACGCTGTCGCCTGAGGAGATTGGCATATTCTTCCGCGCGCTGGATGACGTCGGTGCTATGGGCACCATGAAGATGGCGCTGAAGCTGGTGCTGCTGACGCTGGTTCGAAAAAGCGAATTCACTTACGCGACATGGCAGGAGATTGATTTCAGGAACTTGACATGGACGATACCAGCTGACCGAATGAAGGCCAGGCGCGCGCATGTGATTTATCTGCCGAAGCAGGCGCAGGATCTGCTGGTTGGCCTGCAGATGTGTGCTGGTGGCAGCGAATACCTGGTTCCCGGGCGCTACAACTTCCGCAAGCCATTATCGAATGCCGCGCTGAACTCCCTTATAGACAGGACCGTTGATGCCATAAACAAAGACGGTGAGAAGATACAGGCTTTCACGGTGCATGACCTGCGCCGCACGGCCAGCACGCTGCTGCACGAAGCGGATTACCCGTCAGACTGGATCGAGAAGGCACAGGCACATGAGCAGAAAGGCGTGCGCGCGGTGTACAACAAAGCGGAGTATGCCCGGCAGCGAGCCTATATGTTGCAGCAGTGGGCGGATATGGTTGATGCCTGGATTAATGGGGAGCACACCGATCTGGTGCCGTTCTCCCCGTCTAAATTTGAGAGGTGGATGAACCAGAGCTGTTAATTTCGCGATCTAATAAACTCCCTCTGTATTTCTACAGCCATTTGCAACTCTTCACACTTCTTATGCAAATGGCTATTTTCAGTTTGTAACCATTTCACCTGTGCTGTTTTTTGATGTATCACGGCGCGGCACTCTTCGAGTTGACGGATTAAATCCGCATGGTCAGATATGGTCATGCTGCACGCTCCCGGCCCTGGTTGTCTGTTGGTGAAAGCGGTGCATTTCCGAATGCCCGCGTCAATCCAGTTATATCCAGCGCGTAACCAGGGTGCAGCTGCACCGCCGGGCCATCGCACTGGTTGCCCCATGCGTCAAAGCCATGCGACGACTGGCGGGCGAAAAGCTCAATGCGTGGCACATCTCCCAGCAGCTGCACAAGTTTCTCCCTGATCACGTCAGGTTTGCGCGAGTTCTCCATGCGCGGCGCCGTGACATGCTGGCAGATCGAGGCATCCATGCGCGCCGGCAGCTTCCCACGCACCGCAAACAGGCAGTCTTCACTGTTCGCCCGGGTCATATGGCCCATTCCGATCGCGCTGTTGCCTTTGTGCTTGTTCGTCTTATGCCAGGTGAATCCCTTCATCGTCATCAGGCGGAATCCCCACGCTTCGATAACCTTCAGCGCTTCAACCGGCTGCGTCGGTACCCACCACATAGCCAGCAGGCAATCTTCGGCAGCCAGATCCCACACAGGCAGGCGGCAGATGTCCAGCACGTTCATAACCGGATACTTGAAGCCGGCGCCGCGCTCGCCGTCGGCTGCTTTGTCACGGTATACCCAAGGCGGGTCTGCGTAAATGAGAGTGTATTTTCCGGTCATGCCGCCACCTTCTTACTGTTCATCAGCTCAGCCAGGCGCTGAGCCTTCAATGGGTTTCTGATAACGTCGCCGCTCGGTGCTACCCATCCACGGCGATTAATGGAATAGGGCGGCGTGACACTGCCCACGGTGATCCCGTCGTGCGGATTAGTCATACACCACCCCGCGACATCCGATCCCGCTGTAGTCCAGATGCGGGGTGCGGTTACCTTTGGTGATGCACTGCTGGCGGCGCACCGCGATGCGGGCGCGCTCTACTTCACCGACAGCCGCATCCAGGCACTGGAGCCAGAGACGGGCTGCGATTCGGTAGTGCCCGCGGCGCTCGCGCTCGATGGCCCGGCTTTCGATCTCCATTGCTTCCGGCGTTACTGCCACCACTCTTTCAACACGGCGCTGCGACACGTAGTCTTCGTGATAGCGCTCAAGCTTCGTCTTTTTCATCTGATCCTGACCTCTCAACTGATTACCGCCGCCAGCCACATCAGGTAGGCGACCACGGCCAGATACAGGTACACATCTGACCATCTGCCGATATGCTTCTTCAGCGCCGTCATGCTGCCGCACTCACCGGGCGATACACGCGGCGGTCAACCGGCGGCTTTTTTCCGGTGAACGTCGCCGGACTTGCCGCCTTACGTTTATCCAGCCATGCTTCAACTTCGCTCTGGTCCCACGCGCAGCGGCGATCGGTTATCCAGAAACGGGACGGGAATTCGCCAGCCTGTTCCAGGCGGTCAATCGTGCTCCATGACAGTGGCACCACCGCCAGGAGTTCCTTCTTACCAAATGCACCTTTCATAAATACCTCTCTTGGTTGCAGGTGTGGCGCCGTGGCGCCACGGTGGTGATTACATAGGGACTTCGTTCAGTTCATTGCGGCGGACGTTATAAACGTCTTCTGCCATTTCAAGCCATTTGCCAGATAGCGCATCTTTGGCACCAGGGCGCTTTTTCCCGTCAGGCCATACCCCGCCGTTGAAGATCAAATCCAGCTTTTCTACACTCTCCGCTTTGCCAGCCGCATCAGTGAAAGACATCAACATCTCATCTGGATCTCGGTCATCGCTGCTCTTTGGTTTCTCTTCCTGGTGCTGCTCAGGCTTGGAGTTGATCAGCTTGTTCATGCCGGACGCGGTAGCTGGCGTAGGCGTGATATCGCGCTCAACGCGTGGCGCCGTCTCCTGCAATTCGTCAGGGGTGTACACGCCAAGCAGGACATCAGGAGCATTCAGGCGAGCCCAGCGTTTAACGCACAGATATGCGAGCTGCTGTCGAGGATCCTGCTCCCACAGAGGGGAGTTGCGCACACCGGCCTGGGCCATGCTGATCGTCAGCTCGCGCGGCTCTGATTCTCCTTTGAGGGTTGCCCATACGGTAACGGTCAGGCTCGGCGATTTGTCGGATTTTCCGTTTACTTTCGACCAGTCACCATCCCAGCGATAATTCAGACGTGTGGCCAGCAGATTGGAGGATGACACAACCGCGTTTACCAGCTGCGCTTCATAACCCAGCGTGCCGTTAACCACATGTGTTTTCTGCGCCACGGCGAACGGGTTCATGCCCCACTGTGCCGCCTGCATGGTCACGGCCAGGCAGTCAGCAGGCTTTCCTGCAAGATGCGCCGGAACGGTGGCCTTACTGTCAGCCATCAGGGTTGCGAAACGCACCAGGCGGTCCATACCCTCAGGACTGAATATTGCCGCAGCGGTGCCAACGGTAGCGCCAGGCTGCGATGTGATTGTGATGTCGTTGCTCATACGTACATATCCTGTTTGCGTGCCCATTCAGGGCGTTTAATAATTTCAAATCCACCCCATTCGCCAGACTCCCGGCACTGGTGGTAGGTATTCAGATCCCGGCGGAAAAGTGCGTGCCCGGCATCTACGTCCGGCGTATCCAGTTCAAACACGCGCACCGGGTAGCGCCCGCAGTCGATGGTTTCGCTCACTGCCAGGAAGAAGAATCCGTGAGGTTCTCCGGTGGTCTGCTGCGCGCCTTCGCGGTACATGGCATCCTGCACGTGGTACCTGAATTCCTCGATGTGGCGGGCGAACCGCTCCATATCGGCAACCTTCTTCACGTCCAGCAGCACCGGGTGATGCTTCAGGCGCTTGTCCGGGCGAATGCGGCACAGTTCGCCAGTCTCCGGATCCGTCCAGTAATGCGATACTTCGCAGAATCCTTCCGCCTCAAGCAGCCAGCGCGCCGCCGGGTGGGCCATCGCGCTGTCGCGCATCAGTTGCAGCTTCCGGCCCTGCTCAGCATCCATAACCGTCATGCCCATTCCTGCAACATCATTAAGAAACGCAGCTTCATCCTCTTTTCCGGAGGCTGTGCGACGGTTGAACTGCGGCGCCACGATGAAACGCTTATCGAATTCATCCGGCTCCAGCAGCAGGCAGTGCAGGGCGGTACCCATGTCCAGCGCCTTAAGCTTTTCGGTGTCGACCGGCGCGGATTTCTGCCACTGCAACAGGGCTGGGCTCAACGCCACCATATCCAACTGCGACTTACTCACGCCGTCGCCAGCGTGGTAATCCTCGTTGCTGATGTCGAAGTAAATTCCTGGCTTCATGCCGCAGTCCTCGCCGTGTCCAGCTGGTCAGCCAGATCCCACTTCGCGATGATGCTCGTCATCGCGGCCTGGTAAGCTGCGAGCGCCTCTTCGAATTCCGTGCTCATCATCAGTTCTTCAAGAATCTCGGTGCGCACGCCTTTGCGTTCCAGCTCATAGAAAGGCTTTTGCAGCTGGTGGAACTTGATAGCGTCGATCAGCTCCACCTGGCGCTCGTAGTGCAGCTGACTCAGCTGGTAGTCGCTGTCGATGCTGGTCATGATTTTTTTCAGGTTATTAATCTGCTGGATGTTCACTTGCTCACCCCCATATCCATTTCAGTTTTTACTGCCATCTTGGTGACAAATGCCCAGTTGATGGCCTCATGCAGAGTGCGGCACTTGGTGCTCATCAGCCCGCACGCCGTAACGCAGTACCAACCGTTGATGATTTTCCACTGCATAATTCGTTACCTCAGTGTTACCGTTGAGGTAATAATTATCCTTATGTGGTTTGATGTCAATAGATATGATTATAAAAAATTACCCGTGAGGTAATCTTTGGGGCAATAAAAAAGCCGCTCTGTGGCGGCTTAGTATCTGAAATTTAAAAAGTTATTCTTGCGTTTTACCGTTCTGAACAATCACGAAATCGACGTAACTCTCAATCTTGCTTTTCTCGCTCTCAGGTAACAATGCGTAGCGGGCCCGGTCGTAATGGATGGTCGCCGGGTCGCGAGGATGGATGAGCAGTTCATAGCCCCGGCGCCCGAACGCGCTGGCGATCGCCTCCAGGGTGGAGATAGAAACGCTGACTTCATTGTTCAGCATGCGCTGGATTGTAGCCTGGGCAACGCCGGACGCTTTCGACACCTTTCCCTGAGATGACAGGTCGCGGTTGTTCTGCATCCACGCTTCGAGGTTATGCGCCGCCAGCTGGCCGATATCGGAAGGGGTGATCTCCTCATGTGGGATGGCAACAGCAGATAATGAGTGATCGACGTCCAGCCAGTTCGACGGCTTGTTTGCTGCCTTCTCAATCTTGCGCGCCACCGTGTCGCCGACCACCTTCTGCCCGCGGGCCCAGCGGTTCACCAGGTTTGCCTGAGTTCCCAGTTTTTCCGCCAGACGAGTCTGCACCCCGTTGAAGTCACGGTCGATGATATCGTTAATATTCTGCCTGCGGATATCCTGAATACTTTTCATGCTCTGGTGAATCGCCTCATATATGAATTAGTTAGTGGTTCAATTAAAAGCGAATTTACCCTACAGGTAAATGCACCTCACGGGTAACAAACCTTGATTTTTATTACCTTCTGGGTGAATATTTGTTATCTGAAATTAATATCAGGCAATAGCTATGAGCGAGAACGAAAAATTCGACTTCAAAAAACACTGGTTGCAACTCACTCCTGATGAGCGAAATGCCTTTGCTGACGAGGCCGGAACGACCAGCCACTACATCCAGACGCATCTGACAGGCCGTCGCAAAATGCCCGGTAAGACATTGATGAATGGGCTATTTAAGGCATGCAAACAACGCGGATGGGTCAGAACAAAGCCGGAACTGGCTATCTTCTTCTACGAATAAAACCTCCTTCAAACCCCCATCAGGCCGCCTTCTGGCGGTCTTTTCATATCTATTCAGTCCCCTCAGGTAATAATGATCCAAATATGGTTGATCTTTTTTCGGCCATCGCACAAAATTACCAAAGATAAATTTCAAAGAGAGGTGCAAATGAAGCGATTAACTCAGCGTGAAGCTCTCGAAATGGGCCTCGCCAGGTTCTACACCGGCAAGAAGTGCATTCACGGGCATGACAGCGAGCGCTATACCCTCAGTGGTGAATGCGTTAAGTGCAACAACGAGCGGGCTCGACGCCAGCAGCAGTTGCGCTCAGAGAAAATGAAAATAAATAAATTAGCCAGGGAGACTGCTCAATGAGCGACGCAGCAATGATTATCGTGCCAACTGATATTTCACAGAAGATTAAAGAAATCGAATCAGCTTACCAGCGTTACGTCGATGAGTTCAGGATCCCTGAAGACCACAAAATCATCGTTAACTTTTCTGCCGGGAAAGATTCCACTGCCACTATGGCGATCGCGCATGCGCTGTTCGGAGACAAGGTGCAGGGGGTCATGGCCGATACCGACAACGAACATGAGCTGACAATTGAGTTCGGCAAAACCATTCATGAGCAAATCGGATGCAAACCGATAAGCATGGTTAAACGAGTTTACTCAGAGGAGCATTTCTCACGTCGGCGCGAAGCCATAAGCTCAGCATGGACCAAACGACAGGCAATAAGAATGGGCTCATACCGGGGGATTATCATGCCTTCCCTGGCAAGAAGTGATACTAAATTTGGCAAGGCCTGGCAGCGTACTGCTGAAAAGTGGGGTATTGAATTTCATACACCACTTGAGGCAGCGCTTTCTGTTCTGCATCCAAGCGGAAATTCATTTCTTGATGCCTGTTTACTTCATGGCAAGTTCCCTCAACTACGGGATCGTTTCTGCACAGATGAGTTAAAGATCCAAATAGCATTCGACGCTGTCATGCAACCCATGTTGGATGATGGTGAGGTTATCGTTCAGTGGTCCGGAGTGCGGGCGGATGAGTCGTCGAAGCGTGCCGGGTACGAGAGGTTTTCAACTGATCAGCGAGACCCTGAATTTCTCTACAACTTCCTTCCTATCCACCAGTGGACAGCAGCAGATGTATTTGCCCTTCATAAATATTTCGGTGTTGCCCCGAACCCTTTGTATACCCAGGGTGCTGCGCGCGTCGGCTGCATGAACTGTGTGCTGTGCAATAAAGAGGAAATAGCTGAGACGGCAGCTCGCTGGCCTGAATACATCGAAAAGCACAGGCAATGGGAGTTAAAGGTTCGCCTTGTCAGTCGCTGGGTTCACTGGATGAGCGTAGGTGAAATAAGCCAAAGGTGGATGAAGCAATTCAACCTTCCTCTGGGTAGGGAAGTACAACTCTATGGGCTTACACCTGATGTGGAACGGGTTGAATGGTCTGGATTCTATGGCCCACGCGGCGGGATGAACACCCCTGGAGTTGATGAAGTTTTAGAGTGGGCCAAGACCGGTCGGGGGGGGAAGGTTTACGACCTGGTGAAAGCGAGCATGGACACATCAGTTTGCTCGTCCCGTTATGGACTCTGTGAGTGAGAGGTTTATATGGCCGGTGACTGGATTAAGATGCGTGCCGACCTGCACACGCACCCTAAAGTTGTCCGCATGGCGTCCGCATTGAAAGCGGACAGATTGCGGATAGTTGGCGGACTACATTCCGCATGGTGTCTTTTTGATGTCCACTCCGTTGACGGTTTGCTTGACGGATACAGCGCGGACACTCTCGACGACCTGATCGGCTTCCCTGGGTTTTCCCGGGCAATGATGGCTGTCGGATGGCTCGAAGAAAATGGCGAAAGCCTAGTAATGCCGCGCTTCGAGGCCCATAACGGGCAGTCTGCCAAGCGTCGAGCACAGGACGCTGACAGGAAGAGAAATGTCCGCAAAGCGTCCGCATCAGAAGCGGACAAAAAGCGGACCAGAGAAGAGAAGAGAAGAGAAGATATAAAAGATAAACCCCACACAGGGGGCGAAAAAATTTCACCTGTGGATAACTCTGCTGGTGGCGGTGAACCAGATCCGGATGCGAACAACGCGATGCTGAATGGCTACATTGCGCCTGGCGGAATGGGTGAGTTTGGAAAATTCCAGATGCGCGACAACTGGAAGCCGGATCCGCAATTCATCCAGCGCGCTGCGCTATGGGGCATAACCCTGAAGACGGACATCACGCCGTTCGAACTGGCAGAATTCATCACGTACTGGAAAGCGGAGGGGAAGGCATTCCACCACGACCAGTGGCAGCAGAAGCTGGCGAGAAGCGTGCAGCAGTCCAGGGCAAGGCCGGTAGCCCAGCAGCAGCGAAGGGATATCAACGACGTTCCGGAGCCGGACAAAGCCATACCGCAGGGATTCAGGGGATACCAGCCCTCATAGCGGCACCAGCGCGGCAGCGCATTTTTTTACGCCTGCATAGTTACCCTGAAGGTAACAAAATATGCGCATAGCTATTGATTTTAATTCTAATGTGGATTTAAATTACCTGAGAGGTAAATCATGAAAAAGCAGTTACAGGCTCTTGGTCGACTCAAGACAGGCCAGATGAACAAAACAGAATCTGCGTACTGCCAGCACCTGGAGCTGCGCAAGCATGCCGGTGAGGTGGCCTGGTACCGGTTCGAAGGTATCAAGCTGAGACTGGCTGACAACACGTTCTACACGCCGGACTTCGCGGTGATGCTTACCACCGGCGAGATGGAATTACACGAGGTGAAAGGTTTCTGGACCGACGACGCCAGGGTGAAAACCAAAGTCGCAGCAGATCAGTATCCGTTCCGCATCATCGGTGTGACTGTGAAGCCGAAGAAAGCCGGTGGCGGATGGAATGTCGAAGTGTTCTGAATCGACGATCCTTTTTGATATCAACGTAATCAATAACTTATACGGGTAAGCGGGGGTAAAGATATGAGCGTGAATCGTTATAGCGTTGGATACAAAGACTCAGCATCAGGTCGATATGCAGCGATGCTGGATCAACCTGATGGTGGATATGTTAGCCACGAAGACTACGCAGCACTTGAGCAGAAGCTTGCAGAGTCTCAGCGCGAATTCCGTGCTGCTGATGCGACTATCGAGAATCTGCAGATGCAGGATGAGAAGCTGGCTGCGGAGAATGCGGGGCTGAAGGCTGCGATTGACGCAACTATCGGATGGCAGCAATCAACCGATCCGGAGAATATCGAAAGCGTTCGAATGCTAGTCGACATTAAAACCCCAGCCACCGATGCTTTCCTGGCTGATGTAATGGCGCAGGGGGTGGAGATGGCGGCTTGCGCTCTTGATGACGTAAACCAGTTTAATTACGCAAACATGCTTGACGATTTAGCGCAGAAACTTCGCCAGGAGGCAGTCCAATGAGCAACATCGACAAACAGGCGCTGCGCCTAACAGCAGAAAAGGCAAAAGATAACTTCATGCCGAACTTTATGGTCCCCACTCGGGATGTGCTGGCGCTGCTTGATGAGCTGGAAACTAAAGACAAGCGTAATGCGGAGCTGGAAGACCTTCTTGAAGCTGAAATTAAGTCATGGATGCAACGGTACGATAGTGCAAATAACCGAAGAGAAGCCGCAGAGAAGCGCATAGCAGAGTTAGAAAGTGATTCTCAGTCACAAAAGTTAGTTGAAGCAATCATTGTTGCGATAGAAAACGAACAGGAACGTCTTTTTGATGAAGATTACCTAATGGATTCGAAAGAATGCATTGACGTAATTCGTGAAGAAGTAAAGCGATGGGATGATTCCCGCGCCGCTGGCATTCGCATCAAAGGAGAGTGAGATGATTCACTACCACGGTGGGCCTATTACTCCTGATACGTGCGCAATGAGAGCATGGAAAGGGCGACATGCGTTTATCAGTTTTGCGCATTCAGGCCAGATCAATCTCGCTGCTGAATACTGTCAGTCGTTCGCGCTGGACAACGGTGCATTCACCGCCTGGAAAGCAGCTGGCAAAAACAAAATCGACTGGAGCGATTACTACGAGTTTGTTGCTCGCTGGAAGAATCACCCAGGATTCGATTTTGCCATTATCCCGGATGTTATTGATGGCGGAGAGGAGGAAAATGATGCGCTTCTGAATGAGTGGCCTCACGGAAAACTAGCTGGCGTTCCAGTGTGGCACATGAATGAAAGTGACGAGCGATTTATTCATTTGTGCAATGAGTTTCCGCGAGTGGCTATCGGTAGTTGTGGCGACTATGACGTAAAGCGCCCAACTCTTGCGGTAGCCAGAATGAAAGACCTGATTCGTCACATTGTTGATGAGCATGGTCAGCCGGTTACGAAACTACATGGATTGCGCATGTTAAATCCGCTGATATTCACAAAATTACCCTTAGCCAGCGCAGATAGTACGAACGTCGCTCGAAACATCGGTATTGATAAAGCCTGGTCTGGGGCTTATGCACCTGCAAGTAAAGAGACACGCGCAGCATTAATGGTAGAACGGATTGAGGCACACAATAGCCCTGGTTCTCTTGCGTATTGTGAACAACGCGACCGCTTTGAAATGCAATTGCAACTGGCAGTTTAAGGACTAACAAATGAGCACTATTACCAAAGAATGGCTGCTGAAAACAATCGCTGAGCTTGAAGAAGAGCGCGACGCTGTGCCCGGCGCAGTAAACGAAGATGCGGCCATGGCACTTGCTGCGATGAAGTTAGCGCTGGCATCGCTCGAAGCGGAGCCGATTGGGTTTGCATTTGCTGATGATGTAGACCTGATGCGCAAAAAGATAAAAGTAGGCGGAATGCTTACAGTTCGTCATCAGGGAGAGGTTGCTCTTTACACCGCCCCGCCAGCGCCGGTATCTGTGCCCGCTGCGATGGAAATGGATGATGACTTTGACAGCGCGTTTGAACACGGAAAAGCTGTCGGCTGGAACGCCTATCGCGCAGCCATGCTTCAGTCGTTCGGTAATTCCGAACAACTCAACTCTCCGGTGATTCCGGATGGTCTGCGCTTAGCGCTCAGCAACGCTGGAATAGCAGCTCCAGAGTCAGATGAAATGATGGCTGCAACCTGTGAGAAGCACATTCAGGCACTGGTTACCTGGGTAAAAGAAAGAAAGCCTTTCAGGTCAGCGGTGATTCCGGATGGATGGGTGGCTTGCAGTGAGCGGATGCCTGAAGCAGGTGATGACATGATTGTGTTCACCGACGACATTGTTATGTCTGGGGTTTCATACTCCAAAAAGAAAGGTTTCTATCTTCAGGCTCTCGGATATGACGATGACGAACCTGTCGACAACGTCACCCACTGGATGCCACTGCCAGCAGCACCGCAGCAGGAGGTGAAGTGATGGAAATCATCCAGGGGACTTGCAGTTGTGGTGAGGTCATCAGCATCGAGTTAAACGCCGATCCAAATTCATGCGGCCGCACCGACAGGAAGAGACCGTTTTATCCGGATGAGAACGTTGAGCCCGAGGTGATAGGTCAGTTTGTTTATTCGCAGGATGGTGTAACTGTTTTTCGGTGCAGGAAATGCTCAGGCTGGATTGCGGATACAGTTCCTGAAGCGTCGCTAGAGGTGCAGGATGCCTAACCCATTCTACATCGTGATGTTGGTTCTGCTATGTATGGCAGTGATTTATGGATGGCTGCCATGGTGAGCAAACTTAAACAGAGGCGCCTGCGCCGCCTTAAAGCCGACGTGGCATGGTGGAAAGGCGAAGCCTCGGACCTGTACGCCAGAGTCATGGAGCAGGCCGACGAAATAGCCGAACTCCGCAGGCTGGTTATCCGCGCGCCGATGCCGGTGGTGGTGCCAGCGGATATCATCCAGGGAATTAACGTGAAGGGCGCGTTTGCGATGGGGATTGAACGCTATGGCGATGCGATGCTGAAGTTGGCGAAAAAGGAGGATAGTGATGGCTAAGACAGCGGCAGAACGTAAAGCAGCGCAGCGCGCCCGCCAGGCTGAAGCTGGTGAGCGTAAGTTGGAGCTGGTGCTCGATGAGCAGGAAATGGAGATGCTGGCGAGGAACTGCGCTGAGCGTCGCCCGGGCCGCGACCCATACGAACTGAGCGAGTACATCGCTCTGCTGATCCGCCAGGATGATGCCCGGGTACGCGGTCGCATCAAAGCTATCAGCGCCAACCAGTGCGGCAAGTGTGGCGACAGCCTGCCGGTGAAGTCCTGCCCATGCGCCGGCGATTCGGCTTGCTGGGTAACGCAGGGCTGGCATGAAACGAAACTTGCGGTGTGACCTGTCACGGCGTATTGATTAAATCCTCACATGATTATACTGTTTAAATGTACAGTATTTTTATGTGAGGTTCCATTATGGGCTTTCCATCTCCGGCAACAGACTACGCAGAATCCCGCCTTACCATCACCAGCATGTGCGGCTACGACGGCAACTGCCGCACCGTTGAGACGTCGGCTGGATACGCAATCATCAATGTCGCAAATAAACCACATCCGGGTGATACAGTGCTGATTTCCTATTGCGGCCGCACGGAGTTCGCCATCGTGCAGGGGCGGGCGCTTATTGTTCCGGAGGGTGAGTCCATCGAAGGTGAGGCGCTGGACGACACAACGGTGCTGGGAGTGGTTACACATTTCCTCAACCGTGCCGGCAGCCAGGAAGACGATCCGATACCAGTCATGTAACATCTATCTGCGCGGGCGTGATAGTATTACCTTCATGGTAATAAAATTACTCAGGTGGTAATGATGCCCGCGACACCAAAAACCCACAAACGCAAATCAACGCAATATAAGCCTCTTACAGCGATGCAGGAGGCTTACTGCCAGTCCTACATTAAGACACCCGAAAACCAGTCTCAGGCGGCGATTGACGCAGGATTTTCGCCTAATACGGCAGCCGTCAAAGCCAGCGTGATGATGCGAGACGAAAGAATCCAGAAACGAATCGCTGAATTGATGGAGGAGCGCAACAAGCGAAACCGCGTCAGCGCTGACTATGTCCTCATGCGCCTGGTGGAGATCGACCAGATGGATGTGCTGGATATCCTGAACGATGACGGCGGGATGAAGCCGATCGCTGAATGGCCTAAGGTATGGCGTACCTCGCTCAGTGCAATGGATATCGCCACCATCAAGACGACACAGGCCTCTCTGCAAAAAGAGAATGGCGAGGCGGATCTCTCTGTTGAGGATGTCGAGCACATCCTGAAGAAGGTGAAGTGGCCGGACAAGGTGAAGAACCTCGAGTTGATTGGTAAGCACGTCGATGTCAATGCGTTCAAAGAGCGCCTGGAAGTTTCCGGTACCGTAACCATCGCCGACCGCATGGCCGCCGCCCGGCGCCGCGTCAAAGAGCAGGCTGGTGGTGAAGAATGACAGCCGCAGCCATGTCGCCGGAAGAGCAGCTCGTCGAGGATATTGCTTCGTTCACGTATGACCCGCTGGGCTATGCGCTGTATGCGTTTCCGTGGGGCGAGGAAGGAACAGAACTGGCACATGCCACCGGGCCGCGTAAGTGGCAGGCTGATGCATTCCGCGAGATACGCGATCACCTTCAGAACCCCGCGACGCGCCACCAGCCGATAATGCTGGCCCGCGCATCCGGCCACGGTATCGGCAAATCCGCTTTCATCTCGATGCTCATCAACTGGGGCATGTCCACCTGCGAGGACTGCAAGGTGGTGGTGACCGCCAACACCGACAACCAGCTGCGCACCAAGACCTGGCCGGAAATCATAAAGTGGTCGAATCTGGCTATCACGAAAGAGTGGTTCACCTGCACCGCCACGGCGATGTACAGCAACGATCCGGGCCACGATAAACGCTGGCGCGCTGACGCAATCCCGTGGTCTGAGCACAACACCGAAGCGTTTGCTGGCCTGCACAACGAGCGCAAGCGCATCATCGTGGTATTCGACGAAGCATCGAACATTGCCGATCTGGTGTGGGAGGTAGCAGAGGGCGCGCTGACGGACGAAGACACGGAAATCATCTGGGTGGCGTTCGGGAACCCGACGCGTAACACCGGGCGTTTCCGCGAATGCTTCCGCAAGTACAAGCACCGCTGGAAGTGTGCGCAGATTGACAGCCGTACCGTCGAAGGCACGAATAAGCAGCAACTCCAGAAATGGGTGGATGACTACGGCGAGGACAGCGACTTCGTGAAGGTCCGTGTGCGGGGGATCTTCCCTGACGCGTCTGAACTCCAGTTTATCCCGACCGGGCTCACTGACGAGGCGATGAAGCGCGTAGTGACCGCCGGGCAAGTGGCGCACGCTCCGGTTATTATCGGCGTCGACCCGGCATATTCCGGCGTGGATGACGCGGTGATATACCTGCGCCAGGGGCTGCACAGCAAAGTGCTATGGACCGGCAACAAGACCACTGACGATCTGATTATGGCGAAGCGTATCGCCGACTTTGAAGATCAGTACCAGGCTGACGCGGTGTTTATCGACTTTGGTTACGGTACCGGGCTGAAGTCCATCGGCGACGGATGGGGCCGGACGTGGCAGCTAATTCCGTTTGGTGGAGGCTCGACCGATCCGCAGATGCTCAACAAGCGCGGCGAGATGTTCAACAGTTGCAAAACGTGGCTGAAGCTTGGCGGTGCGCTGGACGACCAGGAGACGGCTGATGACCTGTCGGCGGCAGAGTACAAAGTCAGGGTGGATGGCAAGATCGTCATTGAGCCGAAGGAAGATATCAAAGAGCGCTTAGGCCGCTCGCCTGGTAAGGGTGACGCGCTGCTGCTGACGTTTGCTTTCCCGGTTACGAAGCGGCTGCGCATTCCTGGTCAGGAGAGTCAGCAGGGCAAAGCGGTTACGGATTACGACCCGTGGAAGTAGCAAAGCTATTTCTGTAGCTTAGGATTTCTTCAATAAAATCAATGGGCGCAATTTTGCTCCAGGCCAAAGCCCAAAAATGTCCTTTGGCAATAACCCATAAAACAAAGCCCGCGCATCGGCGGGCTGGCTGTGACATGTCACGGCTTAAAAACAGGAGGGGCAGATGCCGTCCTTTGGATATTCTTAATTAGCTCGCTTTCGTAATGATCTGCTCTTTGTTTCTGAATTTTCATGTACTGAACGATGGCATGTTGTTCAGTAATCGCACCATTCCTGAGCGCCGCAATAACCATCCTCGCATAAGTATCATGAGCAGTTAAAGACTCGAGGTGCTCAATAGCTGATGATTCTTTGGCCTGAATTTCCTGCTCGATAGCCATGCAGGATGGTGCTGGGGATGCGGTTGATACCATGGTTGCTTACCTCAAAAAGTAATCTTATCAAATGCGGCGTTGATCGCTTCTGCTGCATTGTTGGCTGAATTTTTGTCAATGAATGACTGTTTACCAAGAACCTCAGCCAGGCACTGCAATTTCGTGTGGTAGAGGTTCTCTTTTCGTAATTGTTCGTCTGGCGTCAGATTGGTGCTCTTGGCGAGCGTGATGATGGATAGTCTGCATTTCTCTTCGCGAAAGTCACATTCGGTAACATCAGTACCAGCATCATCAGCAGGCTGGAGCCCGGATAAGGATTCTGTACAAATGCTTTGAGGATTTTCAAATCCAACTCTCCATCCGAAGAATGCACCGGTATCAGGAGACATAAAAATGCCAGTTGTATCAGCTGGCCATGAGTTAAGATGCCTTGCCAATATCTCTACGGTCTTCATGATTATCACCTTAAAAAAATGCCCGGACGAACCGGGCGAACTGGAAGCAAGGGTCTACGGAGTGCCTTCCTTGGCGGGTGATGCAGGGTTTACAGCGCAACGTCATCTGAATGGCGTTCTGCTGTAAAAAAAGTGTCGGTACCAGCGAGCGGCAACTCGGGATGAATCTGGTACCGACAAAGTCACACAGCAATTACATGGGCACTACGGTTTACCACGGTCCTAACGTGATTTGGTTGTGGTGCCGGATTCGAACCGGCGCGGCGATCCTTTCGGAACCCATTACCCGCCCATGCAGCAATGGCAAGCATGGATGGAGCTCTAACCAATTCCTGAGCTAACCACAACGGAAAGAGCACTGGCTTGGCTCGACATCAGAGGGTGGAACAGCCCTGAAATGTCCAATGCTCTTACCTGTTGTGTGCCTGTCTTTCCAGGCTGTCAGCAATTCGGTAACACGGCTTGCTTGCCGTGGCGTCTGGGCTGTTTAGACCCTTCAGCAATACGGGATATACCCGTTCGAAAACACTACTTCCACTACCGCTACCAGTAGTGAAGAGAGCACCGATTACCACAGTGGACCACCCGGCGAGGGAGGCGTTGTTTCCGCCAATGCTCTCTTCACTACATCCTCGTCTCTTCCGAGGTGTCACACCTGATCGGCACGCTGGTGAAACGCTATGTCGTGCATACCGATAACACTGACTTGCACATTCCGGCTACCCAGTCGGGGGTAAGGAAACCAAGGAACCCCGCCGGACCGCTACGACACATGTGCCATATGCCGTACTGCTCACACCTGGAAGCGCACTCCCCAATTTTGATTTAACGACAAGACCTCAATGAATTGATATCGAAATGCGCTTTCATTATGTGTTACCTGAAGGGTAATAATTGCACGCCATTCTGTCAATACACTACGTAAAATAATCCGTATATGGTTAAATTGGTAATAATTTAATCGTGAGTGAGGTTATCGCTATGTGTATCGGCAGCAAGCCATCAGTGCCAGCGGCACCAGAAGTTCAGGCCGCACCTCAGGAGCAGGACGCCGCTGTGGTCAGTGCGCGCGATGACGAAGAGCGCCGCCGCCGTGCTGCCGCCGGTCGTAACTCGACCATGCTCACCGGTGCCCAGGGCGACACTTCCGCCGCAAATACCAGCGGTAAAACGCTGCTCGGTCAGTAACGGAGCACGCAGAGATGGCGGAAACCGAAAAAGAGCGGCTGCTGAAGCAGCTCGCACAGCTGAAGAATGAGCGCACATCGTTCGAGCCGCACTGGCGCGACCTGAGCGACTTTATCAATCCGCGCGGTTCCCGCTTCCTGACGTCTGACGTTAACCGTGACGATCGCCGCAACACCAAAATTGTTGACCCTACCGGCTCACTCGCTCAGCGCATTCTCGCCAGTGGCATGATGTCCGGCATCACCAGCCCTGCGCGCCCGTGGTTCAAGCTGGCAACGCCTGACCCTGACATGATGGATTACGGCCCGGTGAAGGTCTGGCTGGAAGTCGTGCAGCGCCGCATGAACGAAGTGTTCAACAAGTCGAATCTGTATCAATCACTGCCTGTCATGTACGCAAGCCTGGGTACTTTCGGTACCGCCGCAATGGCTGTGCTGGAAGATGACCAGGACGTGATCCGCACAATGCCTTTCCCGATTGGCAGCTACTACCTGGCTAACAGCCCGCGCGGCAGCGTAGACACTTCCTTCCGCCAGTTCTCCATGACCGTGCGCCAGCTGGTGCAAGAGTTCGGCCTGGACAACGTGAGCACATCCGTTAAGGGCATGTGGGAAAGCGGATCGTATGAAAACTGGATCGAAGTAAACCACTGCATCACGCCAAACATCAACCGCGACAGCGGGAAGATGGACAGCAAAAACAAGCCGTATCGCTCTGTCTATTTCGAGACAGGCGGCGACTCCGACAAATTGCTGCGTGAATCTGGCTTCGATGAATTCCCGATTCTGGCGCCGCGCTGGGAAGTTAACGGCGAGGACGTATACGCGTCTTCCTGCCCCGGCATGCTGGCGCTCGGGCAGGTCAAAGCGCTTCAGGTTGAGCAGAAACGTAAAGCTCAGCTCATCGACAAGGCGACCAATCCTCCAATGGTCGCGCCGACGTCGCTGAAAAATCAGCGCGTTTCTCTGCTGCCAGGCGACGTGACGTATCTCGACGTTCTGAGCGGCCAGGACGGTTTCAAACCTGCGTACCTGGTAAACCCGAATACCGCCGACCTGCTGGCTGACATTCAGGACACCCGCCAGACCATCAGCAGTGCCTACTTTGTCGACCTCTTCATGATGCTGCAAAACATCAACACCCGCTCAATGCCGGTGGAGGCGGTGATCGAGATGAAAGAAGAGAAACTGCTGATGCTCGGCCCGGTGCTAGAGCGCCTGAACGACGAGGCTCTCAATCCGCTTATCGACCGTGTGTTTTCCATCATGGCGCGCAAGAACATGCTGCCGCCTCCGCCTGACGTTATGCAGGGAATGCCGCTGCGCATCGAGTACATCTCAGTTATGGCGCAGGCGCAGAAATCTATCGGACTCACCAGCCTGTCGCAGACCGTTGGCTTCATCGCGCAACTGGCATCAGTCGGTAAAACAGATGCGCTCGACAAGCTGGACGCGGATCAGGCTATCGACGCGTTCGCAGAGATGGCAGGCACATCTCCAACCGTCATTGTTCCGCAGGAGCAGGTGCAGCAGATTCGCGAAGACCGCGCCAAACAGCAGCAGGCAGCTCAGGCGCTGGCAATGGGTCAGGCCGTAGCGCAGGGCGCGAAGACGCTCAGCGATACGCAAACCGCAGATCCAAGCGCACTGACAGCAATCACTAACGCAGTGGGAGCGGCGCAGCAATGACGTATATCGACGACGAAGAACGCAAATCCGAGCTGGAAGCTGAACAGCAGATCCTCGCTCAGCGCGATATCGAAGACATCCAGTTCGTCATGGGCAGCGAGCAGGGCCGCCGCGTTATCTGGTCACTGCTGGAGAAAGGGAAGGTATTCGCGCCGTGCTTCGCCGGTGATTCGCATTTAACCGCATTCAACGAAGGGCAGCGCAACCTGGCGCTGGTTCTGTTTCAACGCGTCATGGCGCACTGCCCTGATCAGTATCTGAAGATGGCCGCAGAGGCCGGTGAGGACAATGTATGACACAGGTACAAACCCAGCGCGTCGTGCGCTTTGATGGCGCAAATCAGGTGGTAGAGGTTCCGGATCCTGCCCCGGCAACAATTGGCGCCCCGACCGCTACAGATTACGGCGGCGTGAAGTTGGGGGCAGCCATTGCAGCACCGGCAGCAATGACAGCTACCGCTGACACCAACTCTTCCGCATCAGACGTTGCCGGGCTTGTTACTGACCACAACGACCTGGTCGCCAAATACAACGCGCTGCTGGCAGATACCACTGCACTGCGCACCACTCTTTCAGCTGTTCTGGCGCAACTCAAAGCCAAAACGATCCCGGTTTAAGGAGATAACCAATGAACTTATTTGATCGTCTGCTGCATCGACGTCTTTGCAATGAGCAGCCTGCTGATGGTGGCGCTGCACCGGCACAGTCAGAGCAAACCGCACCTGCTGCCGATGCTCCTGCATCAGCTGCTGACCCGGCAAAACCAGAAGTCGATAAGTCACAGCCTGGCACTGAAGGTGACAAGCCTCAGGAAGAAAAACCAGCTGATGGTGATAAGCCAACTGATAAGCCGGAGGACGAAGAGCAGAAGCAGGAAGGTGCGCCGGAGAAATACGAATTTACCGCTGGCGAAGGCGTAGAGCTGGATTCCGAAGCGCTGAAGGACTTCGAGCCAGTTGCCCGCGATCTGAACCTGACCAACGAGCAGGCGCAGAAGCTGGTGGACGCATATCCCAAAATTCTGGCCGGTGTGCAGCAGCGTCAGGCAGAAGCCTGGCAGAAGCAGACCGAAGGCTGGGCAGAGACCGTGAAGGCAGACAAGGAGATCGGCGGCGACAAACTGACCGCAAACCTCAGCGCTGCGCAGCGTGCACTGGACCAGTTCGGCACGCCGGAACTGAAAGAATATCTGAACGCTACCGGGCTTGGTAACCATCCAGACCTTGTTAAGACGTTCGTGAAAATCGGTAAGGCTATGTCAGAAGACGGCATGGTTACCGGGAAAGAAAGCGGTCAGCGTTCTGCTGCCGAAGTGCTTTATGGCTAATAAGAGAGGATATAACCATGGCTGTTAAAGGCGTAAATGCGCTGACGCTGGCTGACTGGGCTAAGCGTACTGATCCAGACGGGAAAGTCGATAAGATTGTCGAGCTGCTTTCCCAGACCAACGAAATCCTGACGGACATGATGTTCGTAGAGGGTAACCTGCCAACTGGTCACCGTACAACGATCCGCTCCGGTCTGCCATCGGCAACCTGGCGTTTGCTTAACTACGGTGTGCAGCCAAGCAAATCAACGACCGTACAGGTAACCGACACTGTCGGTATGCTGGAAACCTATGCTGAAGTGGATAAGTCACTGGCAGATCTTAACGGTAACACTGCTGAATTCCGCCTGTCTGAAGATCGTGCATTCCTCGAAGGCATGAACCAGCAGATGGCTCAGACCCTGTTCTACGGCGACACCAGTGTTAACCCGCAGCAGTTCATGGGCCTGTCATCCCGCTACTCCACCAAATCCGCAGGCAACGGCCAGAACATCATTGATGCTGGCGGCACCGGTACAGATAACACCTCTATCTGGCTGGTGGTCTGGGGTGAAAACACTGTGCACGGCATCTTCCCCAAAGGGCAGAAGGCTGGTTTGCAGACTCAGAACCTCGGCGAGCAGACGCTTACCGATGCCAATGGCGGCAAATACCAGGGTTACCGCACCCATTATAAGTGGGATAACGGCCTGGCTCTCCGTGACTGGCGCTACGTTGTGCGCATCGCCAACATCGATGTGAGCGATCTGTCAGTACCAGGTTCAGCTGCAAATATCGTCAGCCTGATGGTTAAAGCGCTGCACCGCGTCCCTAACCTGAAAATGGGCCGCGCGGCGTTCTACATGAACCGTACCGTTGCCCAGGCGCTGGATCTGCAATCTCTGGATAAAGCCTCTCTGGCTCTTTCCGTAAAAGAGACTGAAGGCGAATTCTGGACCACGTTCCGTGGCATCCCTATCCGTGAGACCGACGCTCTTCTCGAAACAGAAGCGCGCGTTGTTTAACGCCTGTCATTAACTGATGGGCCTTAACCGGCCCATAAATGGAGAAAGAAAATGATCCTCGACAAACTGTTGATGTTCTCCGAGAAGCAGGCGGTTACAGCTTCCGCTGCTTCTACGGACGTGATTGACCTCGGCCCTATCGACGGAACCCGTCGCGATATCGGCGTTGGTTATCCGCTGGAGTTCTGGGCAACCGTTGACACCACTGCAACCGCTTCTGGTGCCGCGACCCTCAACGTTCAGTTGCAGACCAGCCCTGACAACTCCACGTGGACCACTATCTACGACAGCGGCGCTCTGGCGCTGTCTGCCATGACAGTTGGTAAACGCCTGTTCTCTACCAAAGTTCCGGCGGGCGTCCAGCGTTATCTACGCGTTAACTATTCAGTCGGCACCGGTCCGCTGACTGCTGGCGCGTTCACCTCGGGCATTAATCTGGATGTTGACAACAACACTCCTTATTACCCGATTCGTTCCAAAGTGACTGGCTAAGGTGATGGCAATGGAAAAAGCAAAATACCGCGTCCTGCGCTTATCCCATATTCATAACAACCTCTGGCCTGAAGGCTCAGAGATTGAATATGACGGCGAGCCAGGATCTGCGCTGGAGCCGATCAACGCAGCGGCGAAGGCGGCAAAGAAAAAGGCAGACCAGAAGCGCGGAATCGTGCCGGTTGACTCTCAGCCTGAACCACAGGCTGAAGATGATGGCCAGGAAGATACTGGCGGTAAAGATGCCAATACCTTCAGTGAAGATGAAGCCGCGCTACGCCAGCAGTACGAAGAACTTTTCAACAAGAAACCTGGCAACATGAATGTTGAAACGATCAAAGAACGTATTGCTGAGGAACGGCAAAAACTGGGCGTCTGAGCCTCGCTAATAAAACAAGGGGCTTCGGCCCCTTTATTGCAGGAGTCCGTTATGGAACTGGTAAACCTCAAAACCGGCACCGACAGCTACCAGGATGAATCTGGTGAAACAAAAACCCGTGACGATTATCCATGGGGTCTATGCATCAACCTTGACAATGAAACACTGAAGAAACTCGGTGCAACGCCGCAGCCTGTCGGTACTGAGGTGATGATCTCCGCCAAAGCTATCATCAAAAGCATGTCGACTCGCGAAGATGGTGAGGGTGTCCGGCACGATGCCAGCCTGCAAATCACCGACATGGCAATCTCGCCTGTGTCAGGTGAGAAGCCAAAAACTGCCGCCCAGACTCTCTACGGCGGGGAGGATGATTAATGGCCTCCGTTATCGAGATCTGCAACCGCGCGCTGAGCAATATCGGGAACAGCCGCAGCATTAACAGCCTGACAGAGGCCAGCAAAGAAGCCGGGCAGTGCTCCCTGCATTTCGATTCCTGCCGCGATGCTGCGCTGGCGGACTTCGACTGGAACTTTGCCACCAAACGCCTGGCGCTGGCCGATACCAACAACCCGCCGCCGGACTGGGCTTATTCCTACCAGTATCCGACTGACTGCCTGCGTATCACCGAAATTATGGTGCCCGGTATCCGTAATCCGACGGCGGCCATGCGCATCAACTATGAGGTTGGGGCTGATTCCGACGGCACCGGAAAGCTGATCTACACCGATCAGCCTCAGGCATGGCTGAAGTACATCGCGCGCGTCACCGACGTGAACATGTTCGATGCAATCTTTATGGAAGCGCTGTCCTGGCGACTGGCCGCCGCCATCAATATGCCGCTGACCGGAAGCGCAGATCTCGGTAACAACGCACTGACTATGTACCGCAGCGTCATCCTGAGCGCTGGCTCGCACAGCCAGAACGAATCGCAGGAGCCGCAGCCGCCAGTTGATGAGTTCACCGCAGCGAGGTTGTCATAATGGCTTTCAGTTGGATCCAGCCGAGCTTTGCCGGTGGCGAGATTGGCCCATCGCTGTACGGGCGCATCGATATGTCGAAGTATCAGGTTGCGCTGCGTAAGTGCGACAACTTTATTGTCCGCCAGTATGGCGGGGTGGAGAATCGCCCGGGAACGCGCTTCGTCGGCGAAGCCAAATATCCGACGCGAAAATGCCGCCTTATCCCTTTCCAGTTCTCTACCGTCCAGACTTATGCGCTGGAGTTCGGGCACAACTACATGCGCGTTATCAAAGATGGTGCGTATGTGCTGAACAGCAGCAATGTGATCTACGAGCTGGCTATGCCGTATGCAGAGGCAGACCTGTTCCGCATTAAATTCACGCAGAGCGCCGACGTGCTTACGCTGGTTCACCCGGCCTATCCGCCGAAGGAGTTGCGCCGGTACGCACACGACAACTGGCAGATCGTCGACGTCACCACCAAAAACGGACCGTTCGAAGATATCAACGTGGATGAATCAGTGAAGGTTTACGCCAGCGCCAGCACCGGTACTATTACGCTGACGGCCAGCTCCGCCATATTCGGATCTGAGCAGGTCGGTAAACTGTTTTATCTCGAGCAGCCTGCTGTTGATTCCGTTCCCGTATGGGAGACCAGCAAGACCACCGCTATCAACGATGTACGCCGCGCCGACAGCAACTACTACCGTGCCAATACTTCCGGCAAGACCGGGACCCTGCGGCCGTCTCACACGGAAGGCATGTCCTGGGATGGATGGGGCGGAACCGGGGATAGTGATACCGGAATCCAGTGGGAATACCTGCACAGCGGTTTCGGCATTGCGCGCATCACTGCGGTATCCAGCGACGGACTGACCGCCACTGCTACGGTGGTTAGCTACATCCCGTCGCAGGTTGTCGGATCGGCTAATGGCAGCTACAAGTGGGCACGGTACGCATGGAACAGTGTCAACGGCTACCCGAGCACGGTTGTTTACTATCAGCAGCGCCTGTATTTCGCCGCGTCCACCGCGTACCCACAAACGATCTGGGCGAGCCGGACCGGTGACTATAAAGACTTCGGCAAGAGCAACCCTATCCAGGATGACGATCGCATCATTTACACCTACGCCGGGCGACAGGTGAATGAGATCCGCCACCTTATCGACGTCGGAAACCTGGTCGCGCTGACGTCGGGCGGGGAGTATACGATATCCGGAGACCAGAATAAGGTCCTCACGCCGTCGGCGTTCTCGTTCAGCTCGCAGGGAAACAATGGTTCCAGCAATGTTCCGCCGATCGCGGTGGCAAACATCGCGCTGTTCATCCAGGAGAAGGGGAGCGTGGTCCGTGATCTGGCTTATTCCTTCGACGTGGATGGATACCAGGGAACTGACCTGACCATACTGGCAAACCACCTGTTCCAGAAGCGTAGCATTGTCGACTGGTCATTCTGCATCGTGCCGTACAGCAGCGCGTTCTGCATTCGTGACGACGGTAAGCTGCTGGTGCTGACCTACCTGCGAGATCAGCAGGTATTCGCCTGGGCGCCGCAGTCCAGCACCGGTAAGTACGAAAGCACCTGCTCCATCAGCGAAGGCAGCGAGGACGCTGTTTATTTCGTGGTTAACCGCACCATCAACGGCCAGACGAAACGTTACATCGAGCGCCTGTCCAGCCGCCTGTTTACCAGTGATGAAGATGCGTTCTTTGTCGATTGCGGGCTGAGCTATGACGGACGCAATACCTCAACACGTACTATGACCATCAGCGGGGGAAGTGGTGACTGGAGCTATCAGTTCGACTACCCGGTAACAATAAGCGGCGGGGCATATTTCGTGGGCACTGACGTTGGTGCTCAGATCCAGTTCCCGTACTCAGAGACGGATCCAGACACAGGCGCGGTTGTGGCGAAAGAGTTGCGCGGCGACATCCTTTCCATAACCAGCACCACGGCGGTAGTTGTTCGCTTCAACCGTAACGTTCCCGCGGTACTGCGCACTGTGGCCACAACTAACTGGCAGATGGCCCGTCAGACTTTCAGCGGCCTGGCACACCTCGAAGGCCAGACAGTAAACATTCTTTCCGATGCCAGCGTAGAGCCGCAAAAAATCGTAACCGGTGGCGCTGTCACGCTGGAGTCACCTGGCGCGGTGGTGCATATCGGGCTGCCTATCACCGCTGAATTCGAAACGCTGGACATCAATATCAACGGGCAGGAAACACTGCTGGATAAAAAGCAGGTGATCCCCACTGTGACGATGGTGGTCAACGCCAGCCGAGGCATCTGGGCAACCACGCCAGGTGGTGAGTGGTACGAGTATCCGCAGCGGGAATTCGAGTTCTACGACGATCCGGTTGATGACGCTACCGGGAAGGTGGAAGTGAAGCTCGACAGCAACTGGGATAAGAACGGACGCGTTAAGGTGCGCCAGCTAGACCCACTGCCGCTTTCTGTTCTGGCGGTCCTGCCGCGCATGACGGTCGGGGGATTCTGATGATTAAAGCCCAGATCGTACCGGCAACCCAGGAACATATCGAAGCCATGCTGCCGCATGTCCGCCAGGCTGATGTTGATGAATTCCTGGCGACAAACGGGTGGAGCCCGCGCCGCGTGCTTGAAACCGGTCTGCGCACGTCAACCTTTGCCTGTGCCGGGCTGATTAACGGTGAGGTGGTGACCATCTTCGGCGTGGCCCCGGCATCAATGATCGGTGGTAACGGTATCCCGTGGCTGGTGGGCACCGATGCGCTGGAGAAATACCAGCGCACTTTCCTGCGCCGCTGCGGGAAAGTGGTCAATGCAATGCTGGCTGTTTACCCGTATCTTGAAAACTATGTTGATGCCCGCAACCACACAGCGCGTATCTGGCTGCACTGGCTGGGATTCACCATTGAAGAACCACAGCCGTATGGCGCTCACGGTCTTCTGTTTCATCGCTTCCACATGGAGAGAAAATAATGTGCGAACCCACCACAATCTTAGCCGGTGCGACGCTCGCGGCAGGCGCATTGTCAGCTTACAACCAGTATGAGACAGGGAAATATTCTGCCGCTGTTGCTGAGCAGAATGCGGATGTGGCAGAAGCTCAGGCGCAGGACTCGATTAATCGTGGCAATGCCCAGGCCGAGGAAGTGCGACGCCGCAATCGCCAGGCAGCCGGAACCCAGGCGGCAACCATGGGGGCCACCGGCGCTGACCTCTCAACCGGTAACGCTCTGGATATCTTCGGAGATACCGCTCAGTTCGGCACGCTGGATGCTCTGACGACCGTTAACAACGCCCAGCGCGAGGCTTACGGTTATCAGATGCAGTCCGCCAACTATGACGCCCAGGCGGTATCCGCGCGTAAGCAGGGGAATATGGGGGCGATGACAACGCTGCTCACAACGCCGCTACAGGCTTACGGAGCCTATCAAATGGCTGGCGGGACGTGGTCGCCATTCTCCCAGAAGGCAGCACCTATCAGCGCAGCCGTCGGCACGCCAACCGGTCGATAAGGAGATATCGAAATGCCAACAGTACCAACAGTCAGCGGGCGGCAGGTTGAAAGCCGCAGATTCCAGTCTCCAGGATTTCAGGCGTTCGAACAGCCGAATGTCGGCGACGTCATTTCTCAGGTCGCGCCAAAGGCGATCGACATGTTCGCGCAGGCCAAGCAGCGGGCGGATGTCGCCCAGGCTCAGGATGCATCGCTGCAACTGAGTCAGGTATCGAGTGATCTGCTGACGAATCCCGATACCGGCCTGCTGAATCTTCAGGGTAAGAATGCACTGGGTAAGGGCCAGGAGTACACCCAGCAGTTTGATTCCCAGGCAGAGCAGATCGCCATGACCCTGCCAGAAGGTGCCCGTGCCGGGTTCCTTCAGCAAGCACAGCAGCAGCGCATTCAGTTCACGACGCAGGCCGGGCGCCACGAGATCAACCAACTTAACGCCTACGAAGAAGGTCAGTTCCAGGCTACGCTGGAGAACAACGGGAAACTGGCAGCATCTGCATACGGCGATAACGCCAACTATGTGCTGTACAACCAGCAGACCTTTCAGCAGATCGAAACCTATGGCGCCGCGCATGGCTGGAGCGCCGAGCAGATTCAGGCGAAAAAGACCGAATTCAAAGAGAAGGTCGCTGATACAGCTCTTTCTCAGTGGTCGGCTAACAACTCTATCGAGTTTATCCAGAGCAATGGCGAGCTGAGCGACACAGCTGTTGGATCACGTCGAGCGGTATCTGAGGGCGGTTCAAGGGACAGCGCACGCGGGATTCGTAATAACAACCCAGGAAACCTCGAGTACAGCAAAACTAATCCATGGGTTGGTCAGACCGGTGATGATGGGCGATTTGCTAAATTTGAAACTCCGGAGCATGGCATCCGCGCGCTGGGCCGCAACCTGCTGTCTTATCAGCGACAGGGCATCGATACCGTCAGTGACATTATCAACCGCTGGGCGCCGCCGTCTGACAATAACAATACAGATGCCTACATTAAGGCAGTATGCGCGCAACTTGGCGTGACTGCGGATCAGCAGCTTGACGCATCAAACCCTGACACGCTGAAGGCCCTGTGTGCTGCAATCATTCAGCATGAGAACGGGAGCCAGCCATACAGCGACCAGCAGCTCGCCACCGGTGTCAGTGCAGCTATTGGCCTGTCACAGCTTCCGACCAGCACCAAGCGATATACCGGCAATGCTGCATTTGACGCTGCATCTCCTGAAGCGCAGGCGACCTTCCTCCGCCAGGCTGACCAAATCCGCAAGCAGCAGCAGGCGGAGTATCGCACCAGTATCGACAGCCGGGTTCGCGATGCCAGCGCGGCATACATGCGCGGTGTTGATTTCCCTGATGCACCAACGCAGACCGACTTCCTAGCGGCCTATGGGGTGCGGGAAGGTAATCTCCGCTATACCGAGTTTCGGAATACGCAGATCGCCGGGCAGTACATTGGCTCATTCCGCAACATGCCGACGAGCAGCATCACAGCCTACGTCAATCAGCTGAAGCCAGGAACCGAAGAAACAGGCGAGGGATATGCATCCCGCGCTGAATTATTCGATCAGGTATCGGCGGCGGCCACGAAGGTGATCAGCCAGCGCCAGAATAATCCGTTCAATGCTGCGGTGGAGATTGGCGCCTATAAGCCAATCTCCAGCAATAACCCTAACGACATCACAGCCGAGGTGGCCAACCGGTTCTCTTCACAGGAAAGCCTGCGCGCGCTGGGCATCAATGCGCCTATCCTGTCCAGTGAGGAGGCTGCGGCTCTGTCCGAACAGGTGCGCGGTACCAAAGACGTAAACCAGACAATCAGCCTGTTACAGAGCATGGGTGAGACGTTGTCCGCTCCGGCAATGCGGCAGGTAGCATCTGCCATTGCGCCGAACAACGCAGCAACTGCATATTCCGCACTGCTGCTGGGGACGCCGGATAACCAGTACGACAACAAAAAACCATCCATCGCATACAGTCAGTTCATTGGCTACAAGCCGACCATGAATAAGTACGACGTATCGAAGGTGATCCTCGCTGGCGATCAGTTGCTCAATCCAACGAAGGCAATGAAAGACGCTGGTATAACCCCGGTGCAGTTGCCGAGCGAAGATAAGCTGAAACGAGCATTCGACGATCAGGTAGGTAATGCATTCGCCAATAACGCGCAGGCGCGCCAGCTCAGTTACAACCTTTTCAAGGCAGCTTACGCCGGGATCGCTTATCAGTCAGGTGATGCCTCCATGACACGCACTGATGCAGCCAACTCCGACGTAGTGGAAAAGGCGGCGCAATATGCCACAGGCGGCGTGTACAAGGGCTTTAATGGTGGCGATGTGGTAATGCCGTTCGGCATGGACAAATCCACTTTCAAGGACCGCTATACCGCATCTGCGCAGCAGGCGCTGAAAGATGCCGGTTTGAACGTAAACGCCGCATCAAACTTCACGCCAGTCAACGTTGGCAACAACCAGTATCGGCTGGTAAGCGGCAGCGGGCGCTGGGCAACGGACCCGAAAACCAATGAAGCTATCGTCGTGAGGGTCGAATAATGTCTGATGTATTTTCTCTGGCTCCGGAAGGCCAGGCGTGGACCGACGATAAAGCAGCGGCCAATCCGGCACGACCAGAAGACTATGAGCCGACATTCTTCCAGGGTTCAATCGCCGCACCGGTGCGCGGCGTGGCGGAGGGCACTCTCGGCCTTGCACAGTCTGCCGTCGGATTCAGTAAACGCCTGATCAGCGATCCGGCATTCACCGCAGACGTTGCGCCAACGGTCAATATCTTCCGCGTGATGTTTCCCGATGCCGACAAAGCGCTGAATGAAACATACGACACGATTGGCAAACAGTTGCAGGATGCGCGAGGGTATGTGAAGCCGGATGCTGGTAGTCAGGGCACCGCTGCCGAGGTTCTTTATGGCCTCGGCCAGTTCGTGCCGGCCATCGGTGCGACCATTGTCGGCGGACCTGCGGTCGGAGCTGCCACGGCATTCAGTTCTACGTATGAACAGTCCTATCAGGATTTCAAAGGAAAGGGGGTAGACGAGTCGACGGCGCGCAACCTGGCAACTCAGCAGAGCCTTTTCAACGCAGCGGGCATGGCATTACCTGCTGCCATCGGCACCACTCTGGCAACGCGCATTGCCTCAGGTGTGGCAATAAACACCGGGTTCGGTGGCCTGAACCGTTACTCCGTCGGCGAAACGCTGGACGAGAAAGGATACACCGAGATGGCGAAGCAGTACCGCGTGTTCGACGGCCAGGCAATGCTGGTGGATGCAGTGCTGGGTGGTGCCTTTGGTGGTGCTCACCACCTGGCCGCGCGAAATGCTGACGTACCGCCACCGCCTGATGCTGAAGCACCGATCCCGGCGGCGGAAGTGCAGAGCGTACTTGACGCAACCGCAGAGCCATCCCCATTAACAGAGTCAGCGCCAGTGACTGATGCGCCTGGTGCACCGTTGCGATCTGAGGCTCAGGCACCAGTGACAGAGCCTGCCGCCGCACCAGATATTCCAGCCATAAAACCGAGCGACATCGATGCAGCTCACACGCTGAATGAGGGTCTCTATTACGATCTGGAATCCTCTCCGGTGCTACATGCCAGCAACGAAAGCATTAACAGCCATGTGGCGGCCATGGACGAAGCATACCGGCAATTGAATGACGGCCAGCCCGTTAACGTCGGAATGATGGCGCGCGGGCTGGATGGCCCGGCCCGGCCCGGCATGCTGGAATCTGCAAACGAGCAGTACCATGCAATGCAGCAGGTTTTCGAAGAGAATGGTGTCAGGTATGAAACGCCGTCAGAGCTTGCCGGGGAAGCTCCGGCGCCGCGCGCCGAAAGTGCATTCACGGCAGCAGACGAAACTGGCGGGCAGGTCAGCGTGGATCCAGACACTGGACAGGCTATTTCATCCAACAGTTACGACCTGATGGCGGCGCGCGATATGGCGACCACTAATCCGGATCTGACAATTACGCATCCCGACACCGGGCAACCGGCGAAACTCTCCGATGTTCTGGCTGAGTTTGATGAACAAATCCAGACCGTGCAGAACGAATCGAAAGTTTATTCAGTCGCCGCCGCGTGCTTCCTGAGGAATCCATAATGAAACAGGCATGTGTTGAAGCCATTGCGCAGACCCTGGGCCGCCAGCCAAAGGCTGACGAACTGAAAGGTATTGAGGACCGTATCAAAGAGGCCGTGCGCCAGGTACATAAAAAAAATGCCAGGGAAGGTAAAACTGGCATCCCTGATGCGCAGACGTACATGGAGGCCGCCGATCTTGTGCGACAGCGCGTTGTGCATGACGTTTATAAGAAGCGCCAGCGCGTCGCTCAGAACGCGATCGCCATCAGCAGGGTGACAGATACCCTCGACGCTAATATCCCGCCAGAGCAGCAAACACCCGCAAATTTGCAGCAATTTATCTTCGCAGGGCGGCGCACAACTGACGGTAAGGATATTGCCGTGACCTCGGCAGAGGAACTGGCAACCGGAGCATATCAGGACTGGTCACGCCAGCTCAGTGCTGAACTGCTCAAAGCCGGTGATGACGTCCGTAAATTCTTCGAGCAGAGTAAAGCGCTCGGCGAGCAGCGTTTCCGCAGCCTGTTCGACCAGCAGGCGGCAAAGTCAGCACAGTTCCAGATCCTGAAAGAGTTATATGGCGAGGACACCGGGAACCCTCAGGCGAAAAAAATCGCCCAGGTATGGAATGACGTCACCAGCCGGGCCCGGCAGGAAATGAACGACAACGGGTTTGATATCGGCCTGCGAGACGACTGGCATCTGCCGTATGTGGACGACGCTGATTTTATTCGCAACGCCGGACGAGATGAATGGCTGGCATCATTGCCAGTGGCAGAACAGGCCAAAGCTCGACTGTCAGGCCGCCAGCCGCCGATAGAGTTTGCCCGCCAGGCGTGGGTGGACGACGTTTACAACACACAGGATCGCAGCAACTACGTTAATCCGGACGGCAGCCCGATGAATGACATCGAGTATCGCCAGGCGCTGGAAGCGATCTTTGAAACGAAGGCCACCGACGGCGCCAACAAAATCGACCCGGGCGCGTTCATGGGCACCGGCGGGATAAAAAACCGTGGCTCACAGAGCAGGGTGATGGCGTTCAAGGATGCACAATCACACTTCGCCTACATGGAGCGCTATACGCAGCAGCCGGTGGTGGGAGTGATGATGTCCCACCTGCAATCCTCCTCTCGTGATCTGGGTGTTGTTAAAGCCTTCGGCCCTGATGCTGCGCGCAACTTTTCCCTGGTGCTTGACCGGGTGTATCAGCGTGCAGTCACAGGTGGTAAGCCCGTGGGGCACATGAACGAAGAACGCAAGATGGTCGAGCGGATGTTTAACTCTATGGCCGGGCTTAACGGTGTGGCCACATCGAGCGTTTTCACTTCTGCTGTTGGCGGTCTGCGTAACCTGATGACGAGCGCGATGCTCGGTACCAGCGTACTGACGGCAACCAGCGACCAGGCTATTATGCGCGCCAATGCCCAGGCGCTCGGTTTCACCCGAGACGGCATGCGCCTGTCGGCTAACACCATAAAAAACCTGTTCAGCGGTGATGCGAAACGAGCCAATGCAGAACTCGGCTTGCTGGTGGATTCGCATGCCGCTGTAGTCTCGAAGTTGGGCGGCTTTGACCTGTCGCGCGGAATCACCGGCTGGTTCGCAGAAAAAACGTTGAAATGGTCCGGTCTGATCGCCATGGACCGTGCTAATAAAGCGGCGTTCGGCCTGCTGATGTATAAAAACATTGGCGAACTGACCCGCAAATTTAAGACGCTGGATGACGTTAAAGGGTCAGATAAAACCATCCTGGCTAACAAAGGCTGGAGCAATGAAGACTGGGCGATAATGGCAGCGGCAGACCTACAGCCAATGACTACATCCGGGCACATGGGTATGACTCCTGATGCGATCTACGCCGTTCCCGATGACGTGATCACCGGCATCATGTCGGACCGTATTGCACAGGTGCGTGCCGGTAGCGAAGCAGCACTGTCGGCGCTTGGAGATCTGCCTCCTGAACGTCTGAAGCGGATGAAAGAAGCATTTGACGCAGAAGCAGAGCAGACCATCACTCGTATGGTTCGCAATGCCCGCGCCGAAGCCGCTCAGAAATTGCTGGGTATCACACACGGCGAGATGACCAGCGCTGTAACGACCGCCACTGGGCTTGACACTTACGCCCGCGACGACGCCGGGCAGCTGATTAAGAGCTTCATGCTTTTCAAAACCACGCCATTCGCCGGGTTCCGCCAGCTGGTAAACCGGGCTAATGATCTGGACACGGTACCAGCTCTTAAATTCCTCGCTTCATACATTGCAGGCACAACTCTGGCCGGGATGTTTGCAAACCAGATGAATAGCCTGTTGACCGGCAATGACCCACTGGATATGACAAAGCCAACTACATGGGTACAGGCTCTACTGAAAGGCGGATCATTCGGTATCTACGGCGATTTCCTTTTCCAGGACCATACGCAATATGGCTCAAGTATCGCGGCCACCATCGGCGGGCCGGTGCTCAGCTTTGCTGAACAGTTAACCAAGCTGCTGATCACGAACCCGCAGAAGGCATTACAGGGGGAAGAAACTTCTTTCGGTGCCGACGCGCTTAAGACGGCTCGAATGATCACCCCTTTCGCAAACCTCTGGTATGCAAAAGCCATTACCAATCACCTGATCCTGCAACAACTTCAGGAGATGGCAAACCCAGGCTACAACGACCGGGTAAGGGACCGCGCGCAGCGGGAATTTAACACAACGAGCTGGTGGGAGCCCGGCGAAACAGCGCCGCGCCGTGCCCCAGATCTCGGGAAGGCGGTGGGCCAATGATGGAAATCTTAGCCAGTATTGGATTGATGTTGTTCTGGTTTGCTGCCGTAGTTGTATGCGGTACTGCCTATTTGTGGGTGATTATAATTGCTATCAGGAAAAAGTGGTTAGGAGAGTGGTCGGCGAAGGTCGTTTACTTCTCGACCTTCGTCATCATTGCCGCAGTTATCTTTAAACTTCCTTTGCTGTGACATGTCACGAGGCCGCACATGCGGCCTTTGCTTTATGTCGTTTCCTGCTTCAGTTTTTCCACGCAATAATCAAGATGCATTTGCAGATCCTTCATAGACATCTGCGAGCTGGTGACATAGTTAACCAGAGCAGTCAGCTCAGCCATCGGTCCATCAACGTTAAACCCATCTTCACCCAGTTGGCGCAGCAACGTCATCAGGTGAGAATCTTCAACAAGGGAGCGGACGCCTCCCGGCGTGTGTATTCGTTCGGCAAATCCTTTTTCCAGCGGGTGATGATACTGACGTTGCATCTGATAATCTCCATGCATTCACTGTATAAATGTACAGTAGCAAAAGTTCGAAATACTATCCAGCACGAATTGCCATTTACCCAAAAGGTAATAACTTTACTGATTGTTATTCATTCAATTCATATAAGGTTTGCCAGGTAATAAACTGTCCTGATGATGCACGCGCGCCGGGCGCTGCTTTAATGGAGAGAGGCCATGACGGTATCAACCGTAGTTGACCATAACGATTACACCGGGAATGGCGTTACGACATCCTTCCCGTACACCTTCCGCATTTTCAAAAAAACAGATCTTGCCGTTTCGGTTGTGGACCTGAGCGAAAACATCACGGTGCTGGTACTGGACACCGACTACACAGTGACCATCGCCGGGGGTTACAACGGCGGTAATGTAGTGCTCACCGCGCCGTTGGCTACAGGATGGCAGATCTCTATCGCGCGCGAGCTGGAGCCAACGCAGGAAACTGACCTGCGCAACCAGGGTAAGTTTTTCGCTGAAGTGCATGAAGACGCTTTCGATAAGCTGACGATGCTGATCCAGCAAGTGGGAAGTATGTTCCGCCTGGCGCTACGTAAGCCTTCCAGTATCGCGAACTGGTACGACGCGCTGAATAATTATATCCGCAACCTGAAGGACCCCAGAGATCCGCAGGACGCGGCTACTAAGAATTATGTTGATACTGTTTCTAATTTCAACTTTAACAGGACATTGCGCGTTCCTGAGATCATTAATCAACTTCCTAATGCCGCTACCAGGAAAAATAAAATTCCGGCATTCGATAATGATGGCAATGCCATTGTTATAACACCACCTGGTGGTAGTGCTGCTGATGTAATGATTGATCTTTTAAAACGTTTCTTGGCAAGAACCCCGGAATCTTTCGGGGCAGTAGGCGACGGGATTAGTGACGACACGGCGGCAATGCAATTAGCGTTTGATTGGGTATCAGCAGCAAATGGCAGGCAGCTCATTTCTGGTCCAGGTACGCTTTACAGAATCACGTCTACAGTTACAGCTGATTTCAAAGGCCGAAAAAATTGCTCAATTTTATTCTCGACGCCTATATTTGCAGGCGCCGATACAGGCATTTGCCTGAAGATTTTAGACACGCTCATGTCTGACTTTAAATTTAGCTTCCAGGGAGGTGGGGTCTGGTCTGGAGGTACGCCAACCTATGGAACAAGTACCATGCCAACCGGCGCACAAATTGGTGTATACATCCAGGCCTGTCGGCAGTGCTCATTCGATGTGAGGGCTCAAGGGTACAAAGGCAGGGTAGTACACATCACTGAGCGAAATTCAGATGGGGCTACAGGGCAAACATGGAAAACATCAGCTTTAACCTTTAGCCACCTAATTACCGGAACAGCTACAAGTGATCCGTGTGGACAATCTCTATGGGCTGACGGAAGAGCTGGAGACCTGTCCAATATGGGTGAGTTTGTTACATGGTACTCACTGTGGGATATGTTTGGCCCCGTGTTCAACAAAGCTCTGGATGTCACCATTCATCATATGGAAGCAGGATGGCAGACAAATAACGGGATGATTTTTAAAGGTTGCGGTTCGCTTCATCTAATTGCCCTAAACTTGGGGGATGAGTCTGCGGGAACTGTTGAACAGGTTAGATTCCAGGCGGCAGATGACGGTGCAACATGTGATACAGTGCACATCGTTAGCATGCATGTTGGCAGCAGTTACAGGGCGATACATATCGCCGCAGGTGCATTCCTTCCTGGAGAGTCAAGTTCATGGATAAACCTTGACTCGAGCAATACCAGGGACGTTGGCGTATTTGTTGAAGGCTGGGGAATGGGTAAAATTACTCATTATTCCCGTAACGATAACCAAAGCATGCGCATTTCCAACAGTACCTATGGATTTGACGTAGAGCTGCACAGCGTTAGCACCAGAACAGTACCAGTTACCATCGCCTCTACAGTTAGCCGCATTCGCTTTGTCGGCGGGGCAATTATAAACCCGGCAAGTACCGCATCCGGTGCACTTGTGCAAATTTCAACTGGCTCAAGCGGGTTTGTATTCATGGGAATGCACTTCCGCATTTCTGCGGTCAACAGTTCTATCTTCAGTGCTACATCTACCTTGTACAGGGTAATTGGTTGCTCGTTTGATATGACCGATAACCCAACCGCTCCAGTCTTTGCTGGCGGCATTATCCCTAAGGTTACAAACAATAGTGGGTTTGTTTCAGAGAATCATGGGGCAGCAGTTATTCCGGCTGGATTAGCCTCAATAACCGTTAACCATGGGCTTGCGCTGACACCTTCAGCAGTAAATGTTTCAGCCGGGGCGAACGCTACATCGCAAGTCAGAGCTACAACCTTAGGCGCTACAACTTTCACCATAACCATCGCAACTGCTCCCGGTTCAGATGCGACAGTTTATTGGGAGGCTAAAATATGATAAGTGCAGGTGCAAATATATGCACCTGCACTATGTTTTTATTTCTTTTCCAATACCATCACCCAGCCTCTTGGATTTATAGGGAGGCTTACATTCTCGCCAGCGGATGCGTTTTCAAACACATTCACGCTTTCTATCCATTTATTATCTGGAAGGGTTTTTAATTTATATGTATAGTGCGACATCACCAGTATCGCCACCAGAAAAGCAGAGTGCAAATACTTAGACCAAGAATTAAATCCGCCTAAAAAAGAAAGCAATATTGAAACCCAGAATACATTTGGGATAACAAAATACCTCTCAGCACCACCGCTCATTATTATAGGCCATTGAGGTTCTGTATTGCTAATCATTGGCTTGGCAAGTGCAAACCCAATCATCAGTGCGGGGAAAATCACCATAGACCACTCTCGCCATGTTCCTTTGGCAAGAACGCAGCATATGATAGCAATTGAAACAATACATATCACGTAATTGTAAATGCCAGAATTCCAAAGCTCAATTGTCTCGGCTGTAGTTAAAGCAAAGCCAGCAAATATTTTAGATGATAGTATTCTAATGAGCAGGTCCAGGCTTGCTCCAAGCGGGGCATGGCTTCTATCAGCTGTTGAAGAAATCAAAATTGCCACAACCTGTATAAGACACACAAAGATAAACGCTATAGAAAAAGCGTCTAAATTTCTTACAGCATTACGTATTGTTTTGAATGGATTTTGGAATACTCTTCCATCAACCAATTTGAGGGCTACAACCGGCGCCAGAAAAACGATAAAAGGACCACTTAGTCCTGATAATAACAAGATTAAAAAATCATGCATTTTCCAGTAGGTGCCGTCAGGCTTGTTCGAGATTATAACCATAAATAGCCACATTGATAAATACCAGTGAGCATTGGTTATGTTTGCATGAACCTCACTAACATGAGGCATTGCAATAATGAACACAGCCAGAATAAACCTTGGTAATAGTTTGTATGAACTCATTCTTGATGAGAGTAAAAACATTACCACAAAGCATCTGATGGAGATTGCTATAACATTGAAGAATATAGGCGCGCACCAAAGAGGAAGTGCAAGAGAGAGTGATGCAGTAATTTTGGATATAGACTGGTAATATCCATTCTGGGGAAGAATTATAGAATGGAGTGGACCAAGTGTATATGCTTGATGGTACCAATACCTTCCATCTTCAGCCCAAAACTGAGGGTTAGTGATTAGATCTGGGCGACGCAAAACGAACAGAATGAAAGTCACCGCAAATATAGCGAAAAATAAGAAAACCTTATCCGTTTTTATGTATCCGTTCATTTCTTATCACTCTTTAATAAGTATCTAGGTCTGTTTTTCACTTCCACATAAATCCTGCCAATGTACTCACCAAGAACCCCAATCCCTATAAGCTGAATGCCGCCTAGGAAAAGAATGGAGACGAGGAGGGATGGGTAACCTCGAACAGCATTACCGAAGGCGAGGGTGTCTATAATCATCCACGCGCCGTAGATGAACGCCACACCAGCAACCAATAAGCCTATGTAGGTCCACATGCGGAGAGGGAATGTTGAGAAGCTTGTTATCCCCTCAAGTGCCAGGTTCCATAGCTTCCAGCCGTTAAATTTGGTGCTGCCGGCAACGCGTTCTGCGCGGGCGTATTCAACGACATCAGTGCGACCGCCCACCCAGCTCAGCACACCCTTCATGAACAGGTTGCGTTCTGGCATGAGCTTAATGTTTTCCACTACCTCGCGAGACATCAGGCGGAAATCGCCAACGTTTTCCTCGATCTTTGGATTGCTGATTTTGTTGTGCAGCTTATAGAACCATTCGGCGGTCTTGCGCTTCAGTCTGCCATCCGTAGAGCGGTCAGAGCGCTTAGCCAGAACCATGTCTGCGCCGTCCTGCCATTTCTCTATCAGGTGCGGAATGACCTCAATTGGGTCCTGCAGGTCTACGTCAATTGGGATAATTGCTTCGCCGGTAGCGTAGTCCAGTCCCGCAAACAGGGCTGGCTCTTTCCCGAAGTTACGCGTGAATGACAATGGAACTACAAGCGGATCTGCAATGGCAAGCGCGTTAATAATTGATTCTGTCGCGTCTTTGCTGCCGTCGTTAATGAATACTATTTCGATATCATGCTGCTGAAGTCTTTCAAATTCCCGCACGGTTTTATAGAAGATTGGAATTGCTTCCTCTTCATTAAACACCGGAACGACTAGAGAAATTTTCATTTCGCATCCCTAAAGACAATGAACTTTGAATAGATAAAACCGCACACCAGACTGATGGCGGAGAACACGATTAGCGTGATGACAGGGGCCATGCCAGATTTGTCAGCACACCAACCCACAGCTGCGCTAAGCGTCCCCATAAAGCCGACGTAAAGCATGTACCGCATGGTTGTCGTGGATGACTTAAACGTGAATCTGGCATTGGCGAAGAAGCTGAACGACACCGCCACAACGAACCCGGCAAAGTTTCCAAGCGCCTGACCCGTGTGGAATACATAGATGCAAATGGCGAACACCACCCAGTGAATGAGTGTGTTAATGACACCTATCGATGTGTACCTGGCGAATAACTTAAGCACTTTTTCATCCGTAAAATACAAAACCTTACTTTATCACCTTTAGGGTAATTTCGTTAAGAGTTATCCGATGAAATTTAATCCACATATGGTTTATTGTGTATGATGAACTCACCAACTAAGGGGGTTCTTTATGCACATTAAACGGTGGTCACTATGGCGCATGTGCTGACAACGGAGTCAGTAAATCAGGGGTTAAGCCTGACGGCACTGGCGTCCGTATTCGTTGGTATTCCGCCAGAGGTGGCGTTAGGGGCACTTGCTGGTGCGGTAATTTTTGTTACCTCAGCAGTAGAGTACCCGATAAAGCGCAGGTTACTCCTGGCTCTTCTCAGCTTCCTCTGCGGCGTTCTTTTCTACAAAGCGACAGCATCCATTCTTATCGGCGTTGCCAGCCTTATTCCCACGATTACACAGGACTCTTTCGAGAAGGGCATTGTGTTTTCTGCCGGGGCGTTCGTGTCGGCAATCGTCGCTGTGCGCATTGGCATCTGGCTGTATCACCGTTCTGAAAATCCGCGCGACCTGATCCCGGGGAGAAAAGACGATGACCAGTCCTGAGCTGCTTCTCATCCTTAACGCCGCTATCTGCGGCGGCATTGCTATTCGAGTCCTTCTGTTCCGACGTGACGGGTCACGCCACCGCTGGTGGGGCGGGTGGCTTGCCTACCTGCTAATCGTCGTGGCTGCCAGCGTACCCATCCGGACGTTCTACGGGTACTACGTCAGCGCCGACTGGTCAGAAGTCATCATCAAAGCTGTGTTCCTGGCTGCTCTCATCAAGACAAAAGGGAACGTGGTGCAAATTTTCAAGATAACGAGGTCCCAGCATGGACATTAACCAATTCCGCCGCGCCGCCGGCATTACCGAGCAACTGGCCGCGCGCTGGTTCCCGCATATCACCGCCGCCATGAAAGAGTTTGGTATTGAAGCGCCAGTGCACCAGGCGATGTTTATCGCGCAGGTAGGCCATGAATCGACAGGGTTCACACGGCTTCAGGAGAACTTCAACTACAGCGTTACAGGGCTGGCAGGATTCGTCCGTGCCGGGCGTCTCACTCAGGGCCAGGCCAATGCTCTGGGCCGCCGTGCTGGTGAGCCATCGTTACCGCTGGAGCGCCAGCGTGCGATCGCCAACCTGGTGTACAGCAAACGTAATGGGAACAATGGCCCGACTGACGGCTGGTTCTATCGCGGGCGAGGGCTTATCCAGATCACCGGCCTGAACAACTACCGCGACTGTGGCAACGGGCTCAAAATTGAGCTGGTTAGCCAGCCTGAGCTGCTGGCGCAGGATGAATATGCTGCCCGCAGCGCGGGGTGGTTCTTCGCCACCAAAGGCTGCATGAAGTACACCGGCGACCTGGTGCGCGTCACGCAGATCATCAATGGCGGGCAGAACGGCATCGACGACCGGCGCGCGCGGTACATCACTGCCAGTAAGGTGCTGGCGGTATGATCTGGGCATTCGTCAAAGCGTACTGGAAACAGTTGCTTATCGTGTTGATGCTTGCTGCTCTGGTGATCGGTTGCATGGTTGCCTGGAATGCTCACGGTGACCGGCAGTACTCCGCCGGGTATGCGCAGGCACAGGCAGATCAGAAAGAGGCCGACGCAAAATTGCGTTCGCTGAAAGAACAGGAGAAAGCGACCAATGAACGTGAAGCGCAGCAGAGGATCGACCAGGCGCGCAATGATGCTCTTGATGCTGCCGCTCGCGCTGGCCGGTTGCAGCAACAGCTCGTTGCCATCCGTGAGCAGCTCAGGCAGTATAACGCCACTGTCGGCGCTGGGACGTCAGCCGCAGACACCGGAGTTTTGCTTGCCGACGTGCTCAGCAAATCTCTCGAGCGAAACCGACAACTGGCAGAGTACGCTGACCGGGCCGCAGAAGCCGGAAGAGTCTGTGAAAAGCAGTACGATTCACTGACCCGGTGACATGGCATTTTTCATGGTACTGATTTCCGGTGACGGTATATAAAACGGTACGGTGAAAATAAGTTTTCAGAAACTTGTTATCAGTCAATTGGTTATGCATGCCGTAAATAATTGAGTGGGAATAATCTCCCTCTGAATTAACACCCAAACCCTCTGCCTGTGCAGGGGGTTTTTATTTCCTCACTTCCCTTCACCCAACCTATACGCCAGGGCCACTACCAGCGACTGCACCAGGCATAGCGTTGCCGACTGAGACCGAAACGCATCCACCTGCGCCTCTTTCACCACAAAGCAAAGATCGCTAAACGTCGCCAGGGGGCTTATCTGGCTGTCCGTAATCACGATCTGCCGCGCGCCGACGCTGGCGGCAGTTTCACTGACCATCACTGTCTCTTCGGCGTACGGCGAGAAGCTGATCGACACCACAATGTCGCGCGCTTTAATGCGGCTGATCTGTTCGCGCAGCATTCCGCCCATGCCGTCGAGCAGAATAGGGCGGCACTCCAGATGACTCAGGGCATAGGTCAGGTAAGCCGCGACGCTAAAGGAGCGGCGCAGTCCGGCGATGTAGATGGTGTCGGCGTCAGCCAGCAGCTGCACTGCGCGCTCCAGCATTTCCGGTTCCGCGCGGGCGGCCAGCTGCTGGAGCGCCTGCGCGTTCGAGCGGGCGAACTCGTGCAGAATATCGAGCGGCGTCTCCGGCACGGCCTCGCTCTCCATTTCACGGAACAGCCGCGCGCGGTCGCTGTAGCTGGCGGTCTCTTCCACCAGGTTCATGCGAAACAGCTGTTTCATTTCGTTAAAGCCGGTGAAGTCAAAGGCGTTGGCGAAGCGGATCAGCGTCGAGGGCGGCACGTCGGCGCGCTCGGCAATAACGGCAACCGTATCAAAGGCCACGCTGTTGGTGTTATCCAGTACATAGCGGGAGACCTGCTGCAACCTCTTACTCAGGTTATCGTATCGCTCGCGGATTTGCTGCTGCAGTTCGTTCAGGCTGGTTGCTGTCGTCATCTTATCCCCCAAATACAGTCTCATGATTCTAAACGCAAAACCGCGTCTTTTAAATGTCGGCCATCCATCTGGCAGCAAAAATGAAACAGAAACTTCAGTCATTTCCTCGCCCGAAATTTCTTAATAGCGCACGCTGAGCCAGTGTTACTGGCTGTAAACATAAAAATCCATCCTTGATCACAATAATCATCATTTATTTTATTTCAACTTAAAATGGAACGTTTGTTTCATATATAGTGTTTGTACACAGTGTTCAGTCAACAGTCACGTATCAACAGCGAGAGGTTAAGGATGGAGACGGTAGCGAATTTTATTCACGGCGAATGTGTCACCGGTTCAGGCCAGCGCGTTCAGGCGATCTTCAACCCAGCCACGGGCGAGCAGATCCGCCAGGTGGTAATGAGTACGGCGCAGGAAACCGGGCAGGCGATTGCCGCCGCGCAGCAGGCGTTTCCTGCGTGGGCGCGCCAGGCTCCGCTTAAGCGCGCGCGCGTGATGTTCCGCTTCAAGTCGCTGCTGGAGGAGAACATGACGCGCCTGGCCCGCATCATCAGCGAAGAGCACGGCAAGGTCTTCTCCGACGCGGTGGGCGAATTGACCCGTGGCCTGGAAGTGGTGGAATTTGCCTGCGGCATTCCGCATTTGCAAAAGGGTGAGCACTCTGCGAACGTCGGCACCGGCGTCGACAGCCACTCGCTGATGCAGCCGCTCGGGGTCTGCGTTGGGATCACACCGTTTAACTTCCCGGCGATGGTGCCGATGTGGATGTTCCCGATTGCGCTGGCGACAGGGAATACCTTCGTGCTGAAACCCTCTGAAAAAGATCCTTCTCTCGCGCTCGCGCTGGCGCAGCTCCTGAAAGAGGCCGGCCTGCCGGATGGCGTCTTCAACGTGGTGCAGGGTGATAAAGAGTCCGTTGACGTGCTATTGACCGATCCGCGCGTGCAGGCGGTGAGCTTTGTTGGCTCTACGCCGATTGCGGAATACATTTACCAGACCGCGTCCGCCCACGGCAAACGCTGTCAGGCGCTGGGTGGGGCGAAAAACCACTGCATTTTAATGCCGGATGCCGACATGGAGATGGCAACCAACGCCATTATGGGCGCGGCCTACGGCGCGGCGGGGGAACGCTGTATGGCGCTTTCAGTGGTACTGGCGGTGGGCGATAAAACCGCCGATGACCTCTGCGCCCGTCTGGAAAAACAGATTGCCGCGCTGCGCGTTGGGCCAGGGCTGGACCAGACGCCAGAAAACGAAATGGGGCCGCTCATCTCCTCCGCGCACCGCAGCAAGGTGCTGGGCTACATCGACAGCGGGGAAGCGCAGGGAGCGAAACTTCGCGTGGACGGTCGCGGCTTCAGCGTGAAGGGCCACGAGCAGGGCTACTTCGTCGGGCCGACGCTGTTCGATACCGTCACCCCGGAGATGACCATCTATAAAGAAGAAATTTTTGGCCCGGTGCTTTCTGTGGTTCGCGTAGCAGATTACAGCAGCGCGGTGGACCTGATTAATCGCCACGAATATGGTAATGGTACGGCGATTTTCACCCGTGATGGCGGCTGCGCCCGCCGCTTCTGCGAGGAGGTGCAGGCGGGCATGGTGGGCGTCAACGTGCCGATTCCGGTGCCGATGGCATTTCACAGTTTCGGTGGCTGGAAGCGTTCCATCTTCGGTGCGCTCAACGTCCATGGTAACGACGGCGTGCGTTTCTACACCCGAATGAAAACCATCACCGCGCGCTGGCCGGAAATGCAGCAGGAGACAGGCGCTGCGTTCTCCATGCCGACGCTGGGCTGACAGGAGGTGTTATGCAAACCGAACGTATGACCATGGCCCAGGCCCTGGTCAGATTCCTTAATCAGCAATACGTTAGCGTCGATGGTGACGAAACGCCCTTCGTGGAGGGCGTCGCCACCATCTTTGGTCACGGCAACGTGCTCGGTATCGGCCAGGCGCTGGAGCAGGATCCCGGTCATCTGAAAATCATGCAGGGGTGCAACGAGCAGGGGATTGCCCACATGGCGACGGGGTTCGCCAAACAGCATCGCCGTCAGCGCATTTTTGCCGTCACTTCCTCCGTCGGGCCAGGCGCTGCCAATATGATTACCGCAGCGGCAACGGCGACGGCGAACCGCATCCCGCTGCTACTACTGCCGGGAGATATCTACGCCAGCCGCCAGCCGGACCCCGTACTGCAGCAGATCGAGCAGTATCACGATCTTAGCATCAGCACTAATGACTGCTTCCGTCCGGTCTCCCGCTACTGGGACCGCATCAACCGGCCGGAACAGCTGATGAGCGCGATGCTAAGCGCGATGCGAACGCTCACTGACCCCGCCGATACCGGTGCGGTGACCATTTGCCTGCCGCAGGACGTGCAGGGAGAAGCCTGGGACTACCCGCTGAGCTTCTTCGCGCGTCGCGTGCACCACATCGAGCGCCGCCCGCCTGATCCGGAGCGCCTGGAGCAGGCGCGGGCGCTGATCGCCCGCAAGCGCCGTCCGCTGGTGGTTTGCGGCGGCGGCGTGCGCTATTCCGGCGCGCATGAAGCGTTTCGCGAATTTGTCGAGACGCTGCGGCTGCCGTTTGCCGAAACCCAGGCCGGAAAGGGGGCGCTGGTAAGTGACCACCCACTTAACCTGGGCGGCGTGGGGGTAACCGGTGGTATGGCCGCCAACCAGCTTGCGCCACAGGCTGACTTAGTGATTGGCATCGGCACGCGTCTTACCGACTTTACCACCGGCTCCAAGGCGCTCTTTTCCCACCCGGACGTTGAGTTCCTGCTGCTGAACGTGGCCGAGTTTGATGCCCTGAAGCTGGACGCCACCGCGCTGATTGCCGATGCCCAAACCGGGCTGAGAGGCTTGACCCACGCGCTCGCCGGGTATCGCAGCGCCTGGGGAGAAGCGATTGCCGGGGCGAAGTCCGCCTGGCGCGACGAGTGCTGCCGCCTGTGGGATCGCCAGTGGCGTCCTGATGACGCACCCGAAGTGGCTGGACACCTGGATGCGCAGCTGGCGGAATACGGCGAGACGCTCAACACCCGGCTGACCCAGACGCGGGTGCTGGGGCTGATCAACCAGCATATTGAGGATAACGCCATCATGGTGGGCGCGGCCGGTTCGCTGCCGGGCGATTTACAGCGTCTCTGGCAGGTCAAAACGCCGGACAGTTATCATCTGGAGTACGGCTACTCGTGCATGGGCTATGAGATCGCGGCAGCTATTGGCGCGAAGCTCGCGAAACCGCAGCTACCGGTTTATGCCATGGTGGGGGATGGTTCGTACATGATGCTCCATTCCGAGCTGCAAACCGCCGTACAGGAGGGGATCAAAGTCACCATTCTGTTATTTGATAACGCCGGCTTTGGCTGCATTAACAACCTACAGATGGGGCACGGAATGGGCAGTTTTGGCACGGAAAACCGCAGGCGCAACCCGGAAACCGGGCGGCTTGACGGGCCGCTGGTGAAGGTCGACTTTGCGCAAAATGCGGAAAGCTACGGCTGCCGTGCGTGGCGTGTGAACGATGAGCAAAGCCTGCTGGCGGCGCTTGAGGCGTCACGCGCGCACCCTGGCCCGACGCTGCTGGACATTAAAGTGCTGCCGAAGACCATGACCCATGACTATGCGTCGTGGTGGCGTACCGGTGACGCGCAGGTGGCGGCGTCGTCTGCCGTGCGCAAAGCCGCGGAGCAAACGCAGGCGCAGCTGAAAAAAGCCCGGCAGTATTAAGTTTTTTCGCCTTAACGAAATTTTCATTTCATTTTCCCCTTACCCTACCCTCTCCCCAAAGGGAGAGGGGATAGTTTGGTGCGCTCTTTTCTCCCTCGCCCCTTTGGGGAGAGGGCCGGGGTGAGGGGAGTTGCCGCACGTCCTTCCATGTTGTGAGATTGATAACAAAATTTATCTCATTCATCTCAAAAGTGTTAACTCACACTCAAAAACATAATTTTCACTATTTATAAAAATGAAATAAATGTTTTATTTATAGGGTCGTTAGTTCACAGCATTCACCAACACCGGGAGCCGTTATGTTTAACATTGCTTTACTGGGCGCTGGCCGAATTGGCCAGGTTCATGCAGCTAACATCGCCAGCCACGGCGCGACCACGCTCTGGTCCGTGGTTGACCCGAATCAGGAATTTGCAACCCGTCTCGCCGCGCAGTATCAGGCCCGCCAGCAGAGCTTGATTGATGCGATGACCGACCCTAACGTGCACGCCGTGCTGATCGCCTCCGCGACTGATACCCACGCGGACCTGATTGAAATGGCCGCCCGCCACGGCAAAGCCATCTTTTGTGAAAAGCCGGTACACCTCGACCTTGCCCGCGTGCGCGACTGCCTGAAAGTGGTCAAAGAGTACGATGTGCCGCTGTTTATCGGCTTTAACCGCCGCTTTGACCCGCAGTTCCGCCGCGTGAAAACCGATGCCCAGGCCGGTCGCATCGGCAAGCCGGAATCGCTGCTCATCATCTCCCGCGATCCATCTCCGCCGCCTGTGGAATACGTGCGCGTCTCCGGCGGCATGTTCCGCGATATGACTATCCACGATTTTGACATGGCACGCTTCATCATGGGCGAAGAGCCGGTGTCGGTGTATGCCCAGGGCAGCAACCTGGTGGATCCGGCGATTGGCGAGGCGGGGGATATCGATACCGCGTTTATCGTTCTGAAATACGCCTCCGGCGCGATGGCGACCATCGTTAACAGCCGCCGTTCATCTTACGGCTACGACCAGCGCCTGGAGTTGCACGGCTCCGAAGGGCTGCTGTGCGCGGGCAACATCCTTGAAAACCAGGTGCAACACTACGGTAAACAGGGCTGCACCAGCGCGCTGCCGGAACATTTCTTCCTGCAGCGCTACAAATCCGCTTACGCCGCGGAATGGGAACACTTTGTTGCGGTCCTGCGTGGCGAAGCGGTACCTGACTGCAGCGGCGATGATGGTGAACGTGCGCTGTACCTTGCGGATAAAGCGCTGGAGTCGCTGCGTAGCCAGCGCGAGATCGTCCTCTAAACACCACAACCCTACACAGAGAGACATAATAATGAAAAAACTGATCGTAGCCGCCCTCATCGCCATGACGTCCGGGGCCGCCCTCGCCGAAAACGAGCAAATAGTTTTCAGTACGCCAAACCTGGCCATGCCGTTTGAAGTTCACATGCAGCGCACGGCGGTGAAAGCCGCAAAAGAGATGGGCGTGAAGCTTCAGGTGCTGGACGGGCAGGGCAGTTCACCGAAACAGGTAGCTGACCTGGAAAACGCCATCACCCGCGGGGCGCAGGGCTTTATCGTCTCCCCGAACGACGTAAACGCGGTCTCCAGCGCGGTGGATGAAATTCAGGATGCGAAGCTGCCGGTGGTCACGCTCGACCGCTCCGTCGACAGCCAGAAGAAAGTGCCGCACTTCGGCGCCAACAACTACAAGGGCGGCCAGGCAATTGGCGACTTCGTCAAAACCAAATTCCCCAACGGCGCGGAGATCATTCTCCTCACCGGCCAGCCGGGCTCTTCCTCCAATATTGAACGCACCGAAGGGATCCGCGACAGCCTGAAGGCGGGCGGGGATAAGTACAAGATCGTCGCCGATCAGACCGGGAACTGGATGCGTTCAGAAGGGATGCGCATCGTGGAAAGCGTTCTGCCTTCGCTGCCAAAACGCCCGCAGGTGATCCTCTCCGCCAACGACGATATGGCGCTGGGGGCGATTGAAGCGCTGCAGAGCCAGGGCGTGAAGCCGGGCGAGATTCTGGTCACCGGTTTTGATGCGGTACCGGAAGCGCTGGCCCGCGTGCGCGACGGCTGGCTGGCGGTGACGGCGGATCAGCGTCCGGGCTTTGCGGTGCAGACGGCGATGAGCCAGCTGGTGGCTAACGTGCGCGAGAAAAAAGCCATCACCGGGGCCGACTACCCGCCGACGCTGATCACCAAAGAGAACCTACAGCAGGCCGAGCGTATCGGTGAGGCCGGTAACTGATATGTCCCGAGCCGCCTCTGGCGGCTCAACATGAGGAGGAGCAGACCGATGTCGCAACCCTTACTGAAAGTGACCGACCTGGCAAAAAGCTTTTCCGGCGTCTGGGCGCTGAGCAGCGCTCAGCTGACCGTCGGTAGCGGAGAAATCCACGCCCTGCTGGGGGAAAACGGGGCGGGAAAATCTACATTGCTGAAAGCGCTCGCGGGCGCGCAGCCGCAAACCCGCGGGGATATCTGGTTTAACGACGAAACGCTGCCGGTAGATGACTCTCCAGTGGAACGCCAGAACAAGGGCATTATCACCATCTATCAGGAGTTCAACCTGCTGCCCAACATGACCGTTGCGGAAAACATGTTTCTCGGGCGCGAACCGCGCAGGCGCAACCTGATCGTTGACGAAAAAGCAGTAAACCAGGAGGCGCAGGTCATTCTGGATTACCTGCAACTGAATGTTGCGCCGACCACACCGGTTGCCCGCCTGAGTGTGGCCCAGCAGCAGATGGTGGAGATCGCGAGAGCGCTGACCCTTAACGCTCGGCTGATCATCATGGATGAACCTTCCGCCGCGCTGAGCGACAGCGAAGTAGAAAGCCTGCACCGCGTGGTGCGGGAGCTTAAAAACCGTGGCGTGAGTATTATCTATGTAACTCACCGCCTGCACGAAGTTTTCCAGCTCTGCGATCGCTTCACCGTTTTCCAGGACGGCCGCTTCACCGGCACCGGCGCGGTGGTGGAGACCAACGTAGAGCAGCTGATCCGCCTGATGGTCGGGCGCGACGTAGCCTTTAACCGTCGTCCTGCCAGCGAAACGCATCATGAAGACAAACCCGTCCGCCTGGCAGTGAAGGGGCTGAGCCGCGAGAAGCCGCCGCTGGATCCGCACGGTATTGCCCTGCACGACATCAGCTTCCACGTCCACGCCGGGGAGGTGCTGGGCATCGCCGGACTGGTGGGCGCGGGACGTACCGAGGTGGCGCGCTGCCTGTTTGGCGCAGACGCGTTTACCTCGGGCAGCTTTGAGCTGGACGGCGTGCCGTATCAGCCGCGTGACCCGTTGTATGCCCTCGATCAGGGCGTGGCGCTGGTGCCGGAAGATCGCAAAAAGGAAGGGGCGGTGCTGGGGCTGTCGATCCGAGATAACCTGTCGCTCTCCTGTCTCTCTTCGCTGCTGAAATGGCGCTGGTTTGTGAACACCCGCAAGGAAGACGATCTGATTGAATCCTACCGCCAGGCGCTTCAGATCAAAATGGTCAACAGCGCGCAGGAGGTGCGCAAGCTCTCCGGCGGTAACCAGCAAAAAGTCATCCTCGCGCGCTGTATGGCACTCAACCCGCGGGTGCTGATCGTCGATGAGCCGACGCGCGGCATCGATGTGGGGACCAAATCGGAAGTGCATCAGGTGCTGTTTGACATGGCAAAAAAGGGCGTGGCGGTGATCGTGATCTCCTCCGATCTGCCTGAGGTGATGGCGGTGTCTGACCGGATCATCACCCTCAGCGAAGGTCGGGTAACCGGCGAGATCCACGGTGACGACGCTAACGAAGAACGGCTGATGACGATGATGGCTATCAACCATAACGCCCTGAACGCGGCATAACGGAGTTTCCCATGACGCAGATGATTTCTAAAACGCAGGCCCCGGTCAAACGCGCCGGACGCATCGATCCCATCGCCTTCTTCGAGCGCTTCGGGGTGCTGATTTTCATGATCCTGCTGCTGATCTTCTTCCAGTCGCAGAACAGCAACTTTTTCTCTGAACGCAATATTTTCAACATTCTGACCGAAGTCTCCATCTACGGGATCATGGCCGTGGGGATGACCTTCGTCATTCTCACCGCCGGGATCGACCTCTCCGTCGGCTCCATTCTGGCGGTGTGCGCCATGACCGCGGCGTACGTGATTAAGGGCGACAACTTTACCACCGTTGACCCGAACGCCTGGGGCGGCATGAGCTGGCTGATCGGCCTGGGGATTTGTCTGGCGATGGGCACGGCGATTGGATTTCTCCATGGCCTGGGCGTCACCCGCCTGCGCCTGCCGCCGTTTATCGTCACCCTCGGCGGGATGACCATCTGGCGCGGCCTGACGCTGGTGATTAACGATGGCGCGCCGATCGCCGGTTTCGACCCAGGCTACCGCTGGTGGGGGCGCGGGGAGTTGCTCGGCATATCCATTCCGATCTGGATCTTCGCCATCGTCGCCGTCGGCGGCTATCTGGCGCTGCATAAAACCCGCTGGGGCCGCTTCGTCTACGCCATCGGCGGCAACCCGGAGGCGGCGCGCCTGGCGGGCGTCAACGTCAAGCGCGTGCTGGTCAGCGTCTACGTGCTGATTGGCTGTCTGGCGGGGCTGGCAGGCTTCATCCTGAGCGCGCGTCTGGGCAGTGCTGAGGCGGTGGCCGGAATTTCCTTTGAGCTGCGCGTTATCGCCTCGGTGGTGATTGGCGGCACCTCGCTGATGGGCGGCTACGGGCGCATCGGCGGCACCGTTATCGGCTCCATCATCATGGGCATTCTGATTAACGGCCTGGTGCTGATGAACGTCTCGGCCTACTACCAGCAAATTATTACCGGATTAATTATCGTTCTGGCGGTGGCATTCGATACCTATGCCAAGAGCCGTCGCGGCGCACTGTGAGGATCGTGATGAAAGAGATTCGTATTGGATTGATTGGCACCGGGTATATCGGCAAGGCGCACGCCATCGCCTATGCCCAGGCCCCGACGGTGTTCAACCTGCGCGGTAGGCTGGTGCGCGAGATGGTGGCGGAAGTGACGCCGGAGCTGGCGGCAGCACGTGCGCAGGCGTTTGGCTTCAACCGCTCCACTGGCGACTGGCGGGCGCTGGTGGCCGACCCGGCCATTGATGTAGTGGATATTTGCTCACCCAACCATCTGCATAAAGAGATGGCGCTGGAGGCGATCCGCCACGGCAAGCACGTCTACTCGGAGAAGCCGCTGGCGCTTAACGCCCACGACGCGCGCGCGATGGTCGATGCCGCGAAGCGGGCCGGGGTGAAAACGCTGGTGGGGTTCAACTACATGAAGAACCCGACCGCGCAGCTGGCGAAGGATATTATCGCCCGCGGCGAGATTGGCGAGGTGATCCACTTCTACGGCACCCACAACGAAGACTACATGGCCGACCCGCTGTCGCCCATTCACTGGCACTGCTTTAAAGAGACCGCCGGGCTGGGCGCGCTGGGCGACCTTGCGGCTCACATCGTCAATATGGCCCAGTACCTGGTGGGGGATATCGAGCAGGTCTGCGGCGACCTGAAGATCGTGGTCCCGGAGCGCCCGGCGAAGGCCGGATCGTCGGAGATGATTGCCGTCGAAAACGAGGATCAGGCCCACGCGATGGTGCGCTTCGCGAGCGGGGCGCAGGGCGTCATTGAAACCTCCCGCGTCGCCTGCGGCCGCAAGATGGGGCTGTCGTACGTCATCACCGGGACGAAAGGCGCCATCAGCTTCACCCAGGAGCGCATGGCGGAGCTGAAGCTCTATCTGCATGACGATCCGGTGAACCGTCAGGGGTTCCGCACGCTGCTCGTTGGCCCGGCGCACCCGGACTACGCCGCGTTCTGCATGGGCGCGGGCCATGGTATTGGCTTTAACGATCAAAAAACGGTGGAGGTGCGCGACCTGGTGGACGGGATTGCCGCCGACGCGCCAATGTGGCCGGACTTCGAAGAGGGCTGGAAGGTGTCGCGCGTGCTGGACGCGATCGCGCTCTCACACCTGGAAGGCCGCTGGCTGAACGTGAACGATATTGTCTGATGAGGTATCAACGTGGAAAAGCAGTTTGATGTGATATGCATGGGCCGCGTGGCGGTAGACCTCTACAGCCAGCAGGTTGGTGCCCGTCTGGAGGACGCGTCGAGCTTCGCCAAATATCTCGGCGGGTCTTCCGGCAACGTGGCGTACGGCACCGCGCGCCAGGGTTTACGCTCGTCGATGCTGGCGCGCGTTGGCGATGAACATATGGGCCGCTTCCTGCGCGAAGAGCTCAACCAGGTTGGCTGCGATACCCGCCATCTGATTATTGATAAAGAACGCCTCACGGCGCTGGTGCTACTCGGCATTAAAGACCGGGACACTTTTCCTCTGATTTTTTATCGCGATAACTGCGCGGATATGGCTATTACGGCCAGCGATGTGGACGAAAGCTACATTGCCTCCGCCCGTTGTCTTGCCATCACCGGGACGCATCTTTCTCATCCGAAGACCCGCGAGGCGGTGCTGACGGCGCTGGGCTATGCCCGCCGTCACGGCGTGCGCACGGTGCTGGACATCGACTTCCGTCCGGTGCTGTGGGGGCTGACCTCCTTAGGCGACGGTGAAACGCGATTTATCGCCGCCGACAAGGTCACCCGTGAGCTACAGGAGGTGCTGCACCTCTTCGACGTCATTGTCGGCACCGAAGAGGAGTTTCACATTGCGGGTGGCAGTACGGATACGCTACAGGCGCTGGCTCAGGTGCGTGGCGTGAGTCAGGCGACGCTGGTCTGCAAACGCGGCGCGCTGGGCTGCTCGGTCTATACAGACGCTATTCCGCCTCGTCTGGACGACGGCCTGACGGTGACCGGCGTGCGCGTGGAGGTGCTAAACGTCCTCGGCGCGGGGGACGCATTTATGTCCGGCCTGCTGCGCGGCTACCTGAACGACGAGGGCTGGGAGCAGGCGTGCCGCTATGCCAACGCCTGCGGCGCGCTGGTGGTGTCGCGCCACGGCTGCGCCCCGGCGATGCCGAGCAAAATTGAGCTGGATGATTATCTCTCGCGCGCGACGCTCGTTCCGCGCCCGGATCTCGACCCGCGTCTCAACCATCTCCACCGCGTCACTACCCGTCGCCGCGCCTGGCCAGAGCTGTGCGTGATGGCCTTCGATCACCGCAGCCAGCTTGAGGATATGGCGATGCAGTGCGGCGCGTCGCTCAAGCGCATTCCGGCGCTGAAACAGTTGATCCTGCTGGCCAGCCGCGAGGCGGCAAGCCGCGCCGGGCTGGAGGGCAAAGCCGGTCTGCTGTGCGACGGGACATTTGGTCAGGATGCGCTCAACGCAATAACCGGAGAAGGGTGGTGGATAGGCCGCCCCATTGAACTGCCAGGATCGCGTCCGCTGGAGATGGAGCACGGCAACATCGGCACCCAGCTTATCAGCTGGCCGCAGGAGCACGTGGTGAAGTGCCTGGTCTTCTTCCACCCGGAAGATGCCCACGGCCTGCGCCTGGAGCAGGAGCAGAAAATCGCCGAGGTCTACCACGCCTGCTGCCAGTCCGGGCACGAGCTGCTGCTGGAAGTGATTTTGCCCGCCAGCATGCCGCGCAGCGACGAACTTTACCTGCGGGCCATTTCTCGCTTCTACAACCTGGGGATTTACCCCGACTGGTGGAAACTGCCACCGCTCTCCGCAGAGGGCTGGACGGCGTTGAGCGAGATTATCGAACGCCGGGACCCGTACTGCCGTGGGGTGGTGATCCTCGGGCTGGATGCTCCGGCAGAACAGCTCCGGGCCGACTTCAGAGCCGCGGCGGGGCAGCCGCTGGTGAAAGGTTTCGCCGTGGGACGCACGCTGTTTGGCGATGCTTCCCGCGCGTGGCTGAAACATGATATTGACGATGCGCAGCTGGTGGCGCGCATCCGGGACAACTACCTACAGCTTATCGCCTGGTGGCGCGAGCGCGGACACGCATAATGGAGACGACAATGAGTGTGCAATTAGGCATTAACCCGCTGACGTGGACGAACGACGATCTGCCTTCTCTCGGGGCGGAAACCTCGCTGGAGACCTGTCTGAGCGAAGGCAAAGCGGCAGGCTTTGCCGGTTTCGAGCTGGGGAACAAATTCCCGCGCGAAGCGCACCTGCTCGGCCCTGTTCTACAGCGCCACGACCTGCAACTGGTCTCCGGCTGGTACTCCGGCCGCCTGCTGGAGCGCAGCGTGGAGGAGGAGATCGCCGCCGTGCAGCCGCACCTGACGCTGCTGCGCGAGCTGGGGGCGAAGGTGCTGGTCTTTGCGGAGGTGAGCGGCTGCATTCATGGCGAGCAGCAGACCCCGGTGCATCTGCGCCCGCGCTTCCCGCAGGAACGCTGGAAAGAGTATGGCGAGAAGCTCACCGAATTTGCCCGCTACACCCAGCAGCAGGGCGTGCAGATTGCCTACCATCACCATATGGGCACGGTAATTGAGTCCGCTGAGGACGTGGACAACCTGATGATCCACACCGGGGAGGCGGTCGGTTTGCTGCTGGATACCGGACATCTGACCTTTGCCGGGGCCGATCCGCTGGCGGTGGCGCTGCGCTGGGCGTCGCGCATCAACCACGTTCACTGCAAAGACGTGCGCGCCGACGTGCTGGCGGAGGTCAAAAACCGCAAAACCAGCTTCCTTGATGCGGTGCTGAGCGGCGTGTTTACCGTGCCGGGCGACGGCTGTGTGAATTACTCGCCCATCATGCGGCTGCTGAAAGCGCAGAATTATCACGGCTGGCTGGTGGTGGAGGCCGAGCAGGACCCGGCAATCGCCCATCCGCTTACCTATGCCCGACTGGGGTATAACAACCTGCACCGCCTGGCGCGCAATGCCGGACTTATTTGAGGAGGTGACATGTCACGTCTGTTATCACGCTGGCAACAGCCGAACGCGGAGGGGCGCACGCAGTCCGTTACGCCAGAAAGCGCTGACTGGGGGTATGTCGGCTTTGAAGCTTATGAGTTGCAGGAGGGGCAGCAGCTGACGCTGCCTGCTGTCAGCGAAGAGCGCTGTCTGGTGCTGGTTGCCGGTCGCGCTTCCATCAGCACCCCTTCCGCCCGGTTTAACGACATCGGCGAGCGGATGAGTCCGTTCGAGCGCATTAAGCCCTGGGCGGTTTACGTGACCCCACAGGAGACTGTAGAAGTGAAAGCGCTGACTAAGCTGGAGCTGGCCGTCTGCGCTGCGCCGGGCACAGGAGCGTATCCGACGCGGCTGATTGCCCCACAGGATATCGACGGCGAAGCGCGCGGTATGGGCCACAACCAGCGCTACGTGCACAACATCCTGCCAGAAGACAAGCCTGCCGACAGCCTGCTGGTGGTGGAAGTGTGGACCAGTGAGGGCTGCACCAGCTCGTATCCCAGTCATAAGCACGACACCGATAACCCGTCGCAGGAGACGTACCTGGAAGAAACCTACTACCATCGTCTTAACCCTGCGCAGGGTTTCTGCATGCAGCGCGTCTACACCGACGACAGAACGCTGGATGAGTGTATGGCGGTCTATAACCGTGACGTGGTGATGGTGCCCAGGGGGTACCATCCTGTGGCAACGATGGCCGGGTATGACAGTTATTACCTCAACGTGATGGCCGGCCCGGTGCGCAAATGGATGTTTACGTGGGAGAAGGACCACGCATGGATTAACAGGAGTTATCCTGTAGATAACAGGCGCTGAAATCGGCTTTTCTTGTCGGGTGGCGCTGAGCCTACCCGACCTGCGAAACTTTGCCATCGCGCGCTCAGGTTCAGGATCATTCATCCGCTCACTCTTACTAACCACGAGCCATCCTGGTTTGTTATCCCACGCCACGTGAGTCACTTTTTCCCGACCCGACCCGCCATCTGACAGATAATCATTTTTAGGTATCGGAGATAGTTGGCGGCTATCGCCAGTCCGGAAAAGACCCGCGTCAACCCGAGGTAAATCTGCGGTGATGACCATACCCGGTCGGATGAAATCGCTCGTACAAAAGGATTGCAGGCATTATTCGAATAGTGCAAAAACACCCGGTACGTTAGCGCTCGGGCGTTTCAACGCTAAGACTGGTATGCTGCGACTGAATTTTGTCCTGATGGTGATACCAGGCGCCAATGGAGGAATAAACAAAGCGGCCAAAGAAAAACAGGAAACTGATAAGCAGTATGATGCGGGTCATCCGGGTGTTAAATCGATGTCGTTTTCGCATACGCGTAGCCTGACTCACTTTCTTTTCCTGAGTATACCCTTTTGGGCGATACGGCTATTAAGGCACAGCCGCAAGTCAGGGTCAATTCGGCGAAATGTAAAATAGCGTCAATGCTTACATTAATTTATGTTATTAAAAACAACGCTTTTATTTATCGCATTGATAATTACAGGAAAAATATTCAAAAAAAACGTGAAAAAGGTTTATTCAGATAAATTAATTTGATTTAGGTCAACCGCATCCCGTCGTTGCTATTTAAAATCCCTCCTCCACTGTGCTTGCCAGGAATTTCCAGGCAACGTGTACGTCAGGTTGGATGCCTGTCTTCATTTACCCTCTGGAGCGCAAGGGTTGTAAACGAGCATCTATGAATATTCACCACATCCTGAAGCAAAATAAAGACCGCTGGTGGGCACTTCCTCTTATTTTACCCGTCGTGTTACTCCCGGTGCTTAGTGTGGCTAATACCTTAACGCAGTTGGGCGACGGTATCGTTGCGCTCTATTATCTCCCGCTCTCCTTTTTGCTGACGCTGATGTTATTCTTTGGCCTGGAAGCCCTCCCCGGGGTGGTGGTGTCGCTGTTTTTACGTTATTACCCCTCCGTTGGGTTATTTGAAGCCATGGCCGGCATTCTGCATTTTATCGTTCCTCTGGTGCTCAGCTGGGGCGGTTATCGCGTATTTGCGCCCCGGCGCAATATGACCGCTTACGGTGACATACGCCTGATGGGGCAGCGTATTTTCTGGCAGGTGTTTTGCCCGGCAACGCTATTTCTGCTGCTGTTTCAGTTTGCGGTCTATCTCGGCGTCTATGAGAGCCGCCATAGCCTCGCAGGACTGAATCCCCTCAATATTCGGACCCTTATTAACTATCAGGGGCTGCTGGTGAGCGGGCTGACGGGCGTGCCGCTAAGCTACCTGCTGATCCGTCTGATACGTCATCCGCGCTATATCAAGGGACTGGTGTCCCAGCTCCGCGCGCAAATAGACAAAAAGGTGACGGCCTTTGAGTTTGTGGTGTGGTTTTTAGCCCTGGGCGGGTTGCTGGTCATGCTGCTGCTGCCTATGAATGCAAACAGTTCCATTTTCAGTACCAACTACACCTTGTCCCTGCTGATGCCCGTGATGCTCTGGGGGGCGATGCGCTTTGGCTACAAGCTGATGTCACTCATCTGGACGCCGGTCCTGCTGGTGTCGATTCACTTTTTTTATCACTACATTCCGGTGCAAGAAGGGTATGGCATTCAGCTGGCGATCACCTCATCCAGCTATCTGGTCTTTTCCTTCGTTGTGACGTACATGTCGATGCTGGCGACACGTCAGCGGGCCATCAATATTCGCTCCCGCAGTCAGGCTTTTCTCGATCCGGTGGTGCATATGCCCAACCTGCGGGCGCTGTCGCGCGAGCTGGCCAGTCATCCGTGGTCAGCGCTCTGTTTACTGCGCGTGCCCGAGCTGGAGGTGCTGGGACGCAATTACGGCGTGATGCTGCGGATCCAGTATAAACAGCAGCTGGCGCAATGGATAAACGGCACCCTTCAGCCCAATGAGCGAGTCTATCACCTCACCGGGTATGACATGGCGGTGCGTCTGGAGGCGGAGTCGCATCAACAGCGCATTGAAACGCTGGACGAGCATATCAAGCAGTTTGTTTTTATCTGGGATGGTATGCCGGTACAGCCTCAGGTCGGCGTGAGCTATTGCTATGTACGCTCACCCGTCAATCATCTCTATCTGGTGCTGGGGGAACTGGGCATCGTGGCCGATCTCTCCCTTTCTACCAACCACCCGGAAAATCTTCAGCAGCGCGGGGCTGTTCATTTGCAGCGTAGCCTGAAAGATAAGGTCGCGATGATGAGTCGTTTGCAGGCCGCGCTGGAGCAGGACGCTTTTACCCTGCTGGTTCAGCCCGTTCGCGGGCTGCGCGGTGATTGTTATCACGAGGTGCTGCTGCGAATGCGTGATGATAACGGGGCGCTGATCTTTCCCGAGCAGTTCCTGCCCATTGCACAGGAGTTTGGTTTATCGTCGCGTGTTGATTTATGGGTACTGGAGCGTACGTTGAGTTTTCTGGCACAGCACCGCCAGCGTTTGCCGGGCCAGCGCTTTGCGATCAACCTCGCACCTTCTACCGCCTACAGGGCGCAGTTCCCGCTTGAAGTGAGCCGCCTGTTAGCCAAATACGCCGTTGAAGCGTGGCAGCTGATCTTTGAAGTGACCGAAAGCAGCGCCTTTGGTCATGCGGATCTGGCGGCGTCGACCCTCAGGAAATTACAAAAAATGGGCATCCGGATCGCCATTGATGATTTTGGCACGGGCTACGCCAGCTATGCGCGGTTAAAAAGCGTGGACGCAGACATTCTCAAAATCGATGGCGGTTTTATTCGCAATATTGTCAGCAACAGCCTGGATTACCAGATTGTGGCTTCCATTTGCCATCTGGCCCGGATGAAGAAAATGCTGGTGGTGGCGGAATATGTGGAAACAGAAGAGATACGTAGCGCGGTGCACGCGCTAGGTATCGATTATGTGCAGGGCTATTTGATTGGGTTGCCGGCTGAGCTTGATACGTTGCTCAACACGCAGCCTTCTCAGGAGAGCGCCTGAGCCGTTACGCTGCCGCCTCAGAACTCTCTTCTTCAATCTTCAACAGCCAGCCGGTGACCGCTTCCCAGTACTGCTGCTCTTTTTCCAGATCCAGCAGCACCAGCGCGTTCTGGCTAAACCAGTCGTTCGGGAAGCTCAGCGTCCAGTGATAGTCATCCGTTTTTAGCTTCAGCGTCGGCGGCGTGGTGGTTGCCTGTCGCTGATTATTGAGCAACACGCCCAGGCGCAACAGCTGAATGAGCGGCAGGAACTGCTTTTTCTTAAATAACGTAAAGCGCGGCAGATCGTCGAGCTTGATGGCTTTGCGGTGATAGCGCACCAGCGTCGCCATCATGGTTTGCTGCTCCTGGTTGAAACCAGGCAGATCGCTGTTTTGCAGAATATAGGCTGAATGGCGATGCATTCCGCTGTGGTTAATGTTCAGCCCCACCTCGTGCAACATGGCGGCCCATTTCAACAGCGCGGCCAGCTGCGGATGCGCCAGCTTCGGATTCTGCTCCTCCCACTGCTCGTACATCTGAACCGTGGTTTCGAGCACCCGTTTCGCCTGTTCGCGGTCGATGTTGTACTGGTTTGCCAGGCTCTGCGCGGTGCGGCTGCGAATATCCTGATGACGGAAACGGCCTTCCATCTCATACAGCACGCCTTCACGCAGGGCGCCGTCAGAGAGGCGCAGCTCTTTGATCGCCAGCGCGTCAAACACGCCGCAGAGGATCGCCAGCCCCGGTACGAACACGGCTTTACGTTCGTCGGACAGACCCGGCAAACTCAGGGCGTCGAAGCTCTTATGCTTAAGCACCTCTTCGGTGAGTTTCACCAGGCGCTCAGGCGTAATAAACCCGTCTTTTTCACCCATTGCCAGCAGCACTTCATGGGCCGCTTTAATCGAACCCGATGCGCCCAGCGCCACGTTCCAGCCCTGAATACGGTATTGCCAGGCCAGATTTTCCAGTTTTTGTACGGCGGCCATGCGCGCGCGCTGGAAGTTTTCGCGGGTGATGACGCCGCCAGGGAAATACATCTGCGCGAAGCTGACGCAGCCCATACGGCGGCTTTCCACCAGACGCGGCTCGAAGTCTTCGCCAATCACCAGTTCCGTGGAACCACCGCCGATATCAATCACCAGCTTGCGGCCTTTTTCCGGCTGCGTATGCTCCACGCCCATAAAAATCAGGCGCGCTTCTTCGTTACCGGAGATGATCTCAATCGGGTAGGGGATAACCTTTTCCGCGCGCTTAAGAAACTCCGGCGCGTTCAGCGCCTGGCGTAGCGTATGCGTCCCGACGATGCAGACGCTGGACGGCGAAAAGCCTTGCAGACGTTCTGCGAACAGCGACAGACAGTTCAGCCCGCGCTCCATGGCCTCTTCGCTCAGCATGTTACGCGCGTCGAGTCCATCGGCCAGATGCACACGCTGCTTCAGACGACCGATGATCTGCATCGCGCCATCCACCTCGCGGGCGATGACCATATGGAAACTGTTTGAGCCAAGATCGACCGCGGCGAACTCCTGCGGGCGTGGGGTATTATCGTTTATTGGCATATGTTAATCGGATTGCTCAAGTGATTTAATGTAATCGTAAATCGCCAGCTGCGAGCGCACTTTACGGCGATTGCCGCGCGGTACATAGCGATTACTGAGTTCTTTGTCGATATAACGTGCTTTCACCGTATCGCTGAACAGGATCTCGATAATGTCCAGGATACGCTGCTTAAGGCGAGGATCCAGCAGCGGTGCCGCCACTTCAATACGGTAATCAATGTTACGCGTCATCCAGTCGGCGGACGAGAGGTATACGCGCTTATCACCGGCGTTATCGAAAATATAGACGCGATCGTGTTCAAGATAGCGATCCACAATGCTGATCACGCGGATATTGTCGCTGATGCCTTCCAGTTCCGGAATGAGCGAGCACATGCCGCGAATGAGCAGATTTACCGGAACGCCGGAGCTGGAGGCCGCGTACAGGCGGTCCACCAGCCCTTTGTCCACCAGATTGTTGAGCTTCAGCGTGATGCCGGACGACAAGCCGTTCTGCGCATTAGCAATCTCTTTATCGATCATATCGTACAGCAGGCGCCGTGAGTTCTGCGGTGACACCAGCAGATAATCGAAGCTCACCGGGCGGTACGGGTTCTCAATGAAGTTGAACACCCGACGCACTTCGTTGGTGATGCGGGCATCGGCAGTCAGCAGCGAATAGTCGGTGTAGATTCTCGCGGTTTTCTCGTTAAAGTTCCCGGTACCGATATGGGCGTAGCGCACCACGTCGTCGCCCTCTTTACGGGAGATCAGGAACAGCTTGGCGTGAATTTTCAGCCCTGGCGCGGAGAAGATGACGTGTACGCCCGCTTCCGTCAGTCGGCGCGCCCAGTGGATGTTGGCCTCCTCGTCGAAGCGAGCCTGGAGCTCAACCACCACGGTCACTTTCTTGCCGTTGTGCGCCGCGTGGATCATCGCATCGATGATACGGGAATCTTTCGCCACGCGATAAATGTTGATTTTGATCGCCAGCACGTTCGGATCGAACGAGGCCTGACGCAGCAATTCCAGCACGTGTTCAAAGGTGTGATACGGATAGTAGAGCAGCACATCCCGTTCGCGGATGGCGTCGAACCCGTTGCGGAACTTATCGAACCAGATATGGCGCAGGCGCGGCAGCGGTTTGTTCACCAGATTGGCCTTGCCGACGTTCGGGAAGCCAATGAAATCTTTAAAGTTGTGGTAACGCCCACCGGGGATAATGGAGTCGTAGCGGGAGATGGTCAGCTTATCGCGCAGCATCTCCACCATCGCGTCCGGCATATCGCGTTGATAGACAAACCGCACCGGCTCCGCCGTCAGGCGCTGCTTGAGGCTGGAAGACATCAGCTCCATCATGCTGGCTTCCATCTCATGCACCAGATCGTACTCGGCGTCACGGGTCATCTTCATCGAGTAGGCGTTGAGCGCGTCGTAATCGAAGAAGCCTTTGAAGATATCGTCCAGGCAGTAGCGCAGGATGTTATCCAGCAAGATCATCGGCTTACGCCGGCGCGGGGTTTCCGGCGGCAGGTTTACAAAGCGTGGGACTTTATCAGACGGTATTTCCAGCAACGCGTAGTTAATGGTCTCACCACGAATGATTTCTACCGCCAGATAGGTGTAATCATCTTTCAGGAACTGCACCAGATCGGTTTCACGGTTGATCAGAATCGGGGTAATGTGCTGGCGCAGATAATGTTTGAAATAGTGGCGCAGCCAGTTTTGCTGATTCACGGAGAGCTGGCGTTCGTTGATCAGGAAGATTTGGTTGCGTGCCATTTCCAGCAGCAGCTCGTTATAGAGGCCATCAAATTCCTGATCGGCTTTCATGACGCGAGACTGGATTTTTCCAAGCAGATGCCGCGAGTGGGAGTTTAAGCCCTGTTCTTCGCTGATAATGATTCGGCGTTTCAGTTCGGCGAAGCGAACCTTGTAGAACTCATCCAGATTGTTGGAATAGATGCCTAAAAAACGCATACGTTCAATCAGCGGGTTGCTTTTATCGGCCGCTTCCTGAAGTACACGTTCGTTGAATGCTAACCAGCTTAGCTCTTTCTCGATGTATAACTTTTCCTGACCCATTACAGCTCACACTCCAGTTCAATCACAGGACGTGGTAAATCCGTCTCGTCCTTATTATGGCGAGCATTTCCACGATATGTCCAACAGTGCCAGAAAAGTATGACAGTTATTTTTTTGTTGGGGAATTTAGAGGGTTGGGGGAGGGGGTGTCGGGTGGCGCTGCGCTTACCACGACCTACGGGACCGTAGGCCCGTGCAAGCGAAGCGCCGCCGGGCAATTCAAACAGACTACTCTTCAGCCGCATAACCCTGCGGGGGCAACTTCACGCCGTCCAGCCAGGCTGCGCCGTTGCGCATCTCCAGACGTCCATCGACAAACCAGCTTACCACCAGCGGATAAATGGCGTGTTCCTGCGTCTGCACACGTTCGGTCACGTCGTCTTCGTTGTCGCCGTCAAAGACCGGTACTTTTGCCTGCAAAATGACCGGACCGCCGTCCAGCTCGTCGGTGACGAAATGCACGGAGGTACCATGCTCCTCATCGCCGTTCTCCAGCACCTGACGATGGGTGTGCAGACCGGGGTATTTTGGCAGCAGGGAAGGGTGGATATTGAGCAGTCGTCCGGCGTAGTGTGCAACAAAAGCCGGGCTCAGGATGCGCATGTAGCCTGCCAGCACCACCACGTCAGGTGCGTAGGCGTCAATCTCCTGCACCAGCTCACGGTCAAAGGCTTCACGCCCGGCGAACTGGCTGGCTTCCAGCGCGTGCGCAGGAATGTTCGCTACCCGCGCGCGCTCAAGGCCGAATGCATCGGCCTTGTTGCTGAATACTGCCCGAATGGTGCCATTGATTTTCTTCTGTTTGCAGGCGTCTATGATTGCCTGCAAATTGCTTCCGTTGCCGGAAATGAGCACCACGATGTTTTTCATTCAATGACCACACGCTGTTCGGAATCGGAAGCTTTAATCGTACCGATTTTCCACGCGTTTTCACCTTTTTCTGTCAGCAGCTTAACCGCTTTATCCGCTTCGCTGGCGGGCAGGGCGATAACCATGCCCACGCCGCAGTTAAAGGTGCGGTACATTTCGTGAGAGCTCACGTTGCCTGCGGTTTGCAGCCAGTTGAAGACGGACGGCCACTGCCATGAGGATGCGTCGATCACCGCCTGGGTATTGTCCGGCAGCACGCGCGGAATGTTTTCCCAGAAGCCGCCGCCGGTGAGGTGAGCGATGGCGTGCACGTCAACGTTCTCAATCAGGTCCAGCACGTTTTTCACGTAGATGCGGGTCGGGGCCAGCAGGTGATCGGCCAGCGGTTTGCCGTCCAGCTCGGTGGTCAGCGGGTCGCAACCGCTCACTTCGAGGATTTTACGCACCAGAGAGTAGCCGTTGGAGTGCGGACCGCTGGAAGCCAGCGCAACCAGCACATCGCCGTCAGCCACTTTGCTGCCGTCGATAATTTCTGATTTTTCTACCACGCCGACGCAGAAGCCTGCGACGTCATAATCTTCCCCGTGATACATGCCAGGCATTTCCGCGGTTTCACCGCCGACCAGCGCACAGCCGGATTGCAGGCAGCCTTCGGCGATACCGTTAATGACGCTGGCTGCGGTATCTACGTCCAGCTTGCCGGTCGCGTAGTAATCGAGGAAGAACAGCGGCTCGGCGCCCTGTACCACCAGGTCGTTGACGCACATCGCCACCAGATCGATACCAATCGTATCGTGACGCTTAAGATCCATCGCCAGGCGCAGTTTTGTACCGACACCATCCGTACCCGAGACCAGCACAGGTTCACGATATTTTTGCGGCAGCGCGCACAGTGCGCCGAATCCACCCAGGCCACCCATCACTTCCGGGCGGCGGGTTTTTTTCACCACACCTTTGATTCGGTCAACCAGCGCATTACCTGCGTCAATATCAACACCGGCATCTTTGTAGCTGAGAGAAGTTTTGTTGGTCACGGCTTAAATCCCCACGCGATTGCATAGCTAGTAAGAAAAATCGGCGCAATTCTAACAGTCCAGGCAAACGTTTGCGAGCCTATTCTCGGCGCGGGGATCTTTTTTTCTGTGCGGGCTGTCCAGGGCAACAAACTTGACTCCGTTCACGAAAATGAAACCGGTTTCGGCGATCTGCTTGCAACGCCTATCCCCTTTGCACATCATCAGACTGAAACCGGTTTCTGTAACTGTTTTTGCAGACAATAACGCAGAATGAGGGAAAGCGAATGTCAGGATTTAAAGCAGGTTTTCTGTGGGGTGGGGCCGTTGCGGCGCACCAGCTCGAAGGCGGCTGGAAAGAGGGCGGCAAGGGCGTGAGCGTTGCCGATGTCATGACGGCAGGCGCCCACGGGGTACCGCGTGAAATCACCAACGGCGTGCTGGAGGGGAAAAATTACCCAAACCACGAAGCCATCGACTTTTATCACCGCTATAAAGAAGACATCAAACTCTTTGCCGAGATGGGGTTCAAATGCTTCCGCACCTCCATCGCCTGGACGCGTATCTTCCCGAAAGGCGACGAGCTGGAGCCGAACGAAGCGGGACTCAAATTCTATGACGATCTTTTTGACGAGTGCCTGAAGCACGGCATCGAGCCGGTGATCACGCTTTCCCACTTCGAGATGCCTTTCCACCTGGTGACGGAATACGGCGGCTGGCGCAACCGTAAGCTGATCGACTTCTTTGTTCGCTTCGCGAAGGTCGTTTTTGAGCGCTACCAGCATAAAGTGAAGTACTGGATGACCTTTAACGAGATCAATAACCAGGCCAACTTCCACGAAGACTTTGCGCCGTTTACCAACTCCGGGCTGAAATATGCGCCGGGAGAAGATCGCGAGCCGGTGATGTTCCAGGCGGCGCACTATGAGCTGGTGGCCAGTGCCCTGGCGGTGAAGGCGGGGCGCGAGATCAACCCGTCGCTGCAAATCGGCTGCATGATTGCCATGTGCCCCATCTATCCGCTGACCTGTGCCCCGGACGATATGATGATGGCGATGAACGCCATGCATCGTCGCTACTGGTTCACCGACGTTCACGTGCGCGGCAAGTATCCGCTGCATCTGCTCAACTACTTTGAACGTCGCGGCTTCGCGCTGGATATCACCGAAGAAGATAAAGTGGCGCTGACGCAGGGCTGCGTGGATTACATCGGGTTCAGCTACTACATGTCTTTCGCCACCAAAGCGACGGCGGACAACCCGCAGCTGGACTACGACGAGAGCAAGAGCCTGGTCTCTAACCCGTACGTGCAGAAATCGGACTGGGGCTGGCAGATTGACCCGGTGGGGCTTCGCTACTCCCTCAACTGGTTCTGGGATCACTACCAGCTGCCGCTGTTTATCGTTGAGAACGGCTTTGGCGCGATCGACGTGCAGGAGAGCGACGGCACGGTGAACGACCAGTACCGCATCGACTACCTTTCCGCGCATATCCGCGAGATGAAAAAAGCGGTGGTGGAGGATGGCGTAGACCTGATGGGCTATACCCCGTGGGGCTGTATCGACCTGGTCTCTGCCGGCACCGGCGAGATGAAAAAACGCTACGGCTTTATCTTTGTCGATAAAGATAACGAAGGTAACGGCACGCTGAACCGCAGCAAGAAGAAATCGTTCGACTGGTATAAGCAGTTGATTGCCAGCAACGGCGAGCAGCTATAATTGCCCGGTGGCGCTGCGCTTACCGGGCCTACGGGATGTGTAGGCCGGGTAAGCGTTAGCGCCACCCGGCAGAATCCCGCCCCCAAGCCGGAGCCCAGCCTCCGGCTTTTTTGTTTTTGATTGATATACGTCAAGCAAGATGGGTATGGCGCAATCCGAAAAAAGCGGTATAATCCCGCGATTTTTTTGCGGATGCCACCTCAGAGGAGAAAGAGAATGAAGATTGTGGAAGTGAAACACCCACTCGTTAAACACAAGTTGGGCCTGATGCGTGAGCATGACATCAGCACGAAGCGTTTTCGCGAACTGGCTTCTGAAGTGGGTAGCCTGCTGACCTACGAAGCGACCTCTGATCTGGAAACGGAAAAAGTGACCATCGAAGGCTGGAACGGTCCGGTACAGGTTGAGCAGATCAAAGGTAAAAAAATTACCGTGGTGCCAATCCTGCGTGCGGGTCTGGGCATGATGGAAGGCGTGCTGGAGCACGTCCCAAGCGCGCGTATCAGCGTGGTGGGTATCTACCGTAACGAAGAGACGCTTGAGCCGGTCCCGTACTTCCAGAAGCTGGTCTCTAACATCGACGAGCGTATGGCGCTGGTGGTTGACCCGATGCTGGCGACCGGCGGTTCGATGATCGCCACCATCGACCTGCTGAAAAAAGCGGGATGCAGCAGCATCAAAGTGCTGGTGCTGGTTGCGGCGCCGGAAGGTATCGCGGCGCTGGAAAAAGCGCACCCGGACGTTGAACTCTATACCGCGTCTGTCGACCAGGGACTGAACGAGCACGGGTACATCATCCCGGGGCTCGGCGATGCCGGCGATAAGATTTTTGGTACTAAATAATCGAATAACGATAAAGAAGCCGACTTTGATAGTCGGCTTTTTTTTGAATAAAAACCAACAATGACACTCAGAGGAAAACACTATGACGCGCCGTGCTATCGGGGTGAGTGAAAGACCGCCGCTTTTACAGACAATCCCGCTTAGTTTGCAGCACCTGTTCGCCATGTTTGGCGCAACAGTGCTGGTGCCAATCCTGTTTCACATTAACCCGGCTACCGTGCTGCTGTTTAACGGCATCGGTACGCTACTTTACCTCTTCATCTGTAAAGGCAAAATCCCGGCCTATCTCGGGTCGAGCTTCGCGTTTATCTCCCCGGTTCTGCTGTTGCTGCCGCTGGGTTATGAGGTCGCGCTGGGCGGCTTTATCATGTGCGGCGTGCTGTTCTGCCTGGTCTCCTTCATCGTGAAGAAAGCCGGTACCGGCTGGCTGGACGTGATGTTCCCGCCTGCGGCAATGGGGGCCATCGTTGCCGTCATCGGCCTGGAGCTGGCGGGCGTGGCGGCGAACATGGCCGGGCTGCTGCCTGCGGACGGTCAGTCACCGGATTCCAAAACCATCATTATTTCGCTGGTGACGCTGGGCGTGACGGTTTTCGGTTCCGTCCTGTTCCGCGGCTTTATGGCGATTATCCCGATCCTGATCGGCGTGCTGGCGGGTTACGCGCTCTCCTTCGTGATGGGCGTTGTGGATACCACCCCGATTGCCGAGGCGCACTGGTTCGCGCTGCCAACCTTCTACACCCCGCGCTTTGAATGGTTCGCCATTTTCACTATTCTGCCTGCCGCGCTGGTGGTGATTGCTGAGCACGTCGGCCACCTGGTGGTGACGGCGAACATCGTGAAGCGCGACCTGATCCGCGACCCGGGCCTGCATCGCTCCATGTTTGCCAACGGTTTCTCCACCATCATCTCTGGTTTCTTCGGCTCCACGCCAAACACGACTTACGGTGAGAATATCGGCGTAATGGCGATCACCCGCGTCTACAGCACCTGGGTTATCGGCGGCGCGGCGATCATCGCCATTCTGCTCTCCTGCGTTGGTAAACTGGCGGCGGCGATCCAGATTATCCCGGTTCCGGTGATGGGCGGCGTTTCTCTGCTGCTGTACGGGGTGATCGGTGCCTCCGGTATTCGCGTGCTGATTGAATCCAAAGTGGATTACAGCAAGGCGCAGAACCTGATCCTGACCTCCGTTATCCTGATTATCGGCGTGAGCGGCGCGAAGGTGCACATCGGCGCGGCAGAGCTGAAGGGGATGGCGCTGGCGACCATCGTCGGCGTCGGCCTGAGCCTGATTTTCAAGCTGATCTCGGTGATCCGCCCGGAAGAGGTGGTGCTGGACGCGGACGACAGCGAAAAAGCGCCACATTGATCGTCATGCCGGGCGAAGGATCGCCCGGTTCTCTCCTTGCAGGTTCCGTGTTAAACTCCATTCCGATTTTATGTAAGATCTCTGGTTGAGGTATTTCTGAACGGACCGGCACAGCTCTCTCTGCCACTTTATCTCCCTGACGACGAAACTTTCGCGAGTTTCTGGCCGGGTGATAACCCCTCTTTACTGGCTGCACTGCAAAACGTGCTGCGCCAGGAACACAGCGGATACATCTATATCTGGTCACGCGAAGGCGCGGGACGCAGCCACCTGCTGCATGCCGCCTGTGCGGAGCTTTCGGCGCGCGGTGACGCGGTAGGCTATGTGCCGCTGGATAAACGCACCTGGTTTGTGCCTGAAGTGCTGGAGGGCATGGAACATCTCTCCCTGGTCTGCATCGATAATATCGAATGCGTGGCGGGGGACGAACCGTGGGAAATGGCGATCTTTAACCTCTACAACCGCATTCTGGAGTCGGGCAAAACCCGGCTGCTGATCACTGGCGATCGTCCGCCGCGTCAGCTCAATCTGGGGCTGCCGGATCTGGCGTCTCGTCTGGACTGGGGACAAATCTACAAGCTGCAACCGCTGTCGGATGAAGACAAACTCCAGGCACTTCAGCTGCGCGCTAAGCAGCGTGGGTTTGAGCTGCCGGAGGACGTGGGTCGGTTCCTGCTTAAACGCCTGGACAGGGAAATGCGCACGCTGTTTGACACGCTCGATCAGCTCGATCGCGCCTCCATCACCGCCCAGCGCAAGCTGACCATTCCGTTTGTGAAAGATATTCTTAAGCTTTGAGTTTTTTGCCCGGTGGCGCTGCGCTTACCGGGCCTACGAAAACCCGTCATACCTTGTAGGCCGGGTAAGGCGCAGCCGCCACCCGGCTAAAGATCCCCCAACAAGTGCTCCACCAGCAGAGGAATCGGCCTTCCCGACGCCACGCTTCGTCCGCTTTCACGCCACAGCGCCGTCCCGCTGATATCCAGATGCGCCCACGGAATGGTCGGCGGGCAGAAATGGTGCAGCAGCCACGCCGCCGACGCGCTGATCGCCGCGTTGTTGGTCGGCGTGTTGCACAGATCGGCAATCGCGCTGTCGGTTTGCTTTCTCAGCCGCGCATCCAGCGGCAGGGACCACACCTCGTCGCCGCTCCGTTTGCCCGCGAGCGTCAGTGCCTGACGCAGCGGTTCATCCTGGGTCATCAGTCCGCTCAGCTCATACCCCAGCGCTTTCACCACCGCTCCGGTTAAGGTCGCCATATCAATGATATAGTGAGCCTGCGGATGGCGCTGACTCGCCCAGGCGATAGCGTCTGCCAGCACCAGCCGGCCCTCGGCATCGGTATTGTTGATTTCAACGGTGGTGCCGTTGCAGGCCGTCGCCACCGTGCCGGGCTGCATGGCGTGGGGGCCGATAGCGTTTTCCGCCAGCGCCAGCACGCCCATGATGCGCACGGGTAATTTCAGCTCCGCAACGGTCAGCATCAGCCCGAGCACGTTAGCCGCGCCGCACATGTCATATTTCATGGTGTACATGCCCGCGCCTTCCTTCAGCCACAGGCCGCCGGTGTCAAAGGTAATGCCTTTTCCCACGTAGCAGCGCACCGGGCCATCAGACACGCCGTTATAGTGAATAGCCAGCAGGCGCGGCGGGCAGGTCGCCCCTTTGCCAACGGCGTGCAGTAGCCCCAGCCCCTGCTCAACAATTTGCTTTTCATCCAACACCTCGCAGCGCAGGGCAGGGCTGGCGGCACACAGTTTTTGCGCCTCTTCCACCACAAACTGCGGCGTGCAGCGGTCGGACGGCATATCCGCCAGACGTCGCGCCGCAACCATGCCGAGCGCAATGGTCTGCTGCTGGCGGAAGGTCGTCTCCAGCTTCGCCTGCTGTTCCGGCAAGCAGAGGGCAGTGATGCAGGTAAGACGCAGCGCTTCGTCCGTCTTCTTCAGCTTCAGGTCACTGAGCCTGTGCGCCTGATTAAAGAGAAAACGCAGTACCTGCGCCAGCACCACATCGTCAATATCCGTCACGTCCAGCACGAGTTCGGCGCTGGCGGGGGCGGCAAGCAGCGGTCGCAGAGCGGTTAGCAACCCTTCGGTCAGGGCGTCATGCCAGAGCGCATCCGGCAAAAGGGTGATGCGGGCAAACGGCGCGCAGCCAAAGCGCGCGTCCGCGACGGTGCTCTGCTGGCGCATTTCAGCGACAAGAGCGCTTTCCGGTAACAGGGAACTGTCAGCGCGCGCAATCAAATGGCTTTGCGGCTTCGCGTCTGAAAGCGCGTTGATAAACTGGTATGTGATCATCATGACTCCTCAATCGGTGCGCGGATCCGCGCGGCATAGGCCTGCATCCACTCCTCATCTACCGCGTGATAGTGCGTTTTCTCCCGCAGGCGTTCAGTACGGAAAACGGTGAGGGGCTGGCGAGCCGTCGCCACCACAAACGAGAAGGTTTTGATGTTGGTCGCGGCGCCAAATTCTCCTTTGCTGTTCATGCACACCACGGAGAGATCGCCCGCGCGGCCAAAGCGCGACATCAGCTTGTCTTCCAGTTCGAACACCACCGAATCCGCCGCCTGCTGCGGCGTCATCCCTTGCGCCATCCGGCGAACGATTTCGTAGCTGGTACAGCCCTTCATCAGATCTTCACCGACGCCCGTGGCGGTGGCCGCGCCGGTTTCGCTGTCGCAGTAAAAGCCGGAGCCGATGATGGGTGAGTCACCGAGGCGACCGCGTTTTTTCATAAACAGGCCGCTGGTGGAGGTGGCGACGCTCATCGAGCCCTGTTTATCGAGGCCGATGATGCCGACGGTGTCATGTCCGTCGTAGGGGCTTAACCCCTTGTCCAGCGTTTCGCGGCAGCGCTTACGGTAGTGTTGCATGGCGCGATCCGTGAGCATGGTTTTGTCGGCAAAGCCCTGGCTCAGCGCCCATTCGCGCGCGCCCTGGCCGACCAGCAGGCTGTTATAGCGCTGGCGGCTGAGCGCGTGCGCCACGCGTACCGGGTTGGCGATATCCACCAGATTGCCCACGGCGCCGAACGCCAGCGTATCGCCGTCCATATAGGCCGCGTCCAGCTCTACCTCGCCGTTCTCGGTCGGCAGCCCGCCGTAGCCGACGGATTTATAAAACGGAAAGTCCTCGACGGCGGCGACGGCATCCACCACCGCCGGAGCGACAGGTTTGCCCGCAGCCAGCGCAGACGCAGATTCCGTGACGCCTTCAAGCGCCATTCGCCAGGTTGCGATAATTCCCCACATGCTTTACTCCTGTTTTGCAAGGGTGGTGTCGGTTTGCGTAGCGGTAGTCAGCTCCGCGGCGCGGTACTGTTTATCCACGATACGCATGAAAGGCAGGTACAGCATGGCGCCAATCAGCAGGTTGATCAGCTGCATCACGCTGCCGCTCAGGTGCCCGGTGACGATAAAGCCGCTGATAACCGGCGGCAGCGTCCAGGGGATAAACACCCCGGTGGTGACGGCGACCGCACCAATTTTCATCGCCGCATACTGCACGGTGACCAGCACCAGCGGCACCAGATTGAACGGGATGAGCATGATCGGGTTCATGATCACCGGCAGGCCAAACAGGATCGGTTCGTTGATGTTAAACACCGACGCGCCCGCACCGAGGCGCGCTACTTCGCGCATGTTTTTGCTGCGGGCAAAAATCAGCATCGCAATCACCAGCGACAGCGTGGCGCCCGCGCCGCCCATCCAGATCATGTCAAAAAACTGTTCGGTGATGATGTGCGGCGGCGTCGTTCCCGCCTGGATCGCGGCGATGTTGTCGGTCTGGTTCTCCATCCACAGCGGGCGAATAATCCCGTTGATCATCGAACCGGAGTTAATGCCCACTGACCACAGAATGGTGATGCTGAATACGGTCATCAGCGCCCCGAAATAAGAGGTGCCGTAGTGGCGTACCGGGGTGGCAACCACTTCATAAATAAACTGGTGGATGGTGTGGTAGTGGGTGTTTTCAAAGATGATGCGGATAAGCAGCACCAGAATCATTACCAGCAGGGCCGGGATCAGGGCCGCGAATGACTCCTGCACCGCCGGAGGCACGCCGTCCGGCATTTTGATGACCAGCTTTTTGCGCTTCAGCCAGCAGAACAGTTCCGTCCACAGCAGGGAACCGATCATCGCCACGAACAGCCCTTTGCTGCCAATCCACTCCACCGGCATCACGGTAATGCCGCCGTTTTCCGCCACTTTGATAAAGGGCGTCAGGATCAGAAATGCGACCAGCGCCAGGATGCCGCAGGAGATGCGGTCCTCGCCATAATGCTCAGCCAGGCGGTAGGCCACCAGGAAGCTGATAAACAGCGACATGGTTGAGAACACCGCGTTAAACGGGATCTCTATAATTGCACTCCAGCTCTCACCAAAGGCCTGAGACATAAACTGCTGATAGGCCTGATTCGGGAAGGAGGAGATCACCAGCAGAATGGAGCCGACGATAATAAACGGCATGAATGACACGTAGGCGCCGCGAATGGCCCCAAGATGACGCTGCTGGGCCGTTTTCGCCGCCAGCGGCATCAGTTTTGCTTCAAGAAATCCCAGAACATTGTTCATTGTGAACTCCGTACAAGATTGAGAGGTGTTGTTTATGTTATGTCTGTGGATTATCAGTGAAGCGTGGCGAGCGAAAGGTGAAATCGGTCACAAAGCATTCGCCGCTCTGATATAAATCTCATAAGATTAGTTCCGGAGAGACGCGATGGAAATCAAACTGCATGCCAACGCCACCACCACACCGCGTATCCGTCGTTATCTTCAGCAGTCAGATAAAAGCGACAGGGAACTTGCCGTTGAGCTGGGGATCTCGGTCACCACCGTCAGGCGCTGGCGCAACCGCGACCAGGTTTCGGATAACCACACAACGCCAAAAGTGATACACAAAGCGCTGAGACAAGAGCAGGCGGCACTGATAAATGCCCTGCGGGATATCACAGGGGCACCGCTGGATGAACTGCTGCTGCTGGTGAATGACGGACTCGGGATCGCCGTTTCCCGCGCGACCCTGAACCGCTACCTCAAACCAGCCTCGCTAAAACAAAAGGGGGCGTCGTTGCAGGGCAAAAAGGCGCTGAAGGCCGGGATCATGCCGCAGAAGCTACTCCTGCATCATCAGCCGCTGTCGCTACATATGGACGACGATGGCGAGCAACACCTGCTCTGGGCGCGTGAACCCGTCAGCGGCTGGGGTTACGCCCGGCTTTATGCTGGCGTATCGCCGCAGTTGCTGACCCGCTGGACGAACGAGGTGCTGGCTGCCTGTCCGGCTGATATTCAATCTGTTGAGACTTTTGGGCTGGAAGTGAACTTGCCAGAGCATAACGTCACCGTAAAAGTGCATTCACAGTATTATCTCGCCCTTCAGGTCACCGTGCCGTTACGCGAAATCATTCCGCGGGTGAACAGTGAACCGATGGGAGAGCTGTTGATCCAACTGTGTGAGTTTTACAACCGGGGAAAAGCGCAGAAAAAGCTGGGAGAGCGTACGCCGCAGGCGTTTCTGGAAGCGCTGCGGCGTAACGATTAGACGATCTCGAGCACGTCTTCCGGCGGACGGCCGATACGCGCCTTGCCATTTGCCACCACAATCGGGCGCTCAATCAGCTTTGGATTGTCGACCATCGCCTGAATCAGCCGATCTTCAGTGAGACTGGTATCGTTCAGATTGAGCGACTTATACAGATCTTCTTTCTGACGCATCAGGTCGCGTGCGCTGCCCATGTTCAGCATCTTCAGCAGCTGGCGGATAGTCTGCGCGTCCGGCGGCGTCTCCAGGTACAGCACCACTTCCGGTTCGATGCCGTTAGACTTCAGCAGGCTGAGGGTGTCTCGGCTCTTGGAGCAGCGAGGGTTATGGTAAATTTTTACCGCGTCTGTCATGACTTCTCCTTTATTACATCTTCTCGTACGGCTTAAAGCGTTGTTGCAGGCCGCGCAGCTGGTCGATTCGCGCATCGTAGCGGGCCTGTTGCAGGCTGCCAAGCTTCACCTGCGAGCTGGCGCTGCTCAGCAGGGAAATGGCCTGATCGAGACGACCCGCCAGCGCCAGACCTTCCGCACGCGCGGCCAGCTCCTGATCGCGGTTACCCAGTTGCCCCTGGGCCTGGGCGAGCAGCTCCCAGCCGTTCTGGTCATCTTTATTGTTAAAGGTGTAGCGGTTCAGAATGGTCACCGCCTCGCCGGGCTGGCCGCCCTGTAGGTAGGCGTTCGCCAGGTTAAGCTGCAATACTGGATTATTACGAAGATCTTTCGCCCCTTTCAGGCGATTAATCGCATCGGTCGCTTTTTTCTGCCCCAGATCGATATCGGTGGCGAGGTCGAGATACCACGGATTGTCAGGCGCCGCCGCCAGCAGCGGCTGTAGCGCTTTTCGCGCTTCATCGTATTTGCTGGCCTCCATCGCCTGGAGCGCCTGACCATACTGCGCCGCGTTTTTCTCGCGCACGTTGCCTTTCGCCAGCGCGTCCAGCAGATCGCTGGTGAGCTGATTACGTCCGGAGTTGTACATGCCAAGCGTTCTCACTTTGGCCATGTAGAAATCCTGCGAAGACTGCACCACGACCGGACGCATCTGGTTGGCTCGGTTACGCGCATCCGAGAGGCGGCTTTCCGGCAGCGGGTGGGTCAACAGAATTTCAGGCGGGCGCGACGAGTAGCGTGCCTGGTCGAGCAGTTTTTCCAGGAAGCTCGGCATGGCCTGCGGGTCAAAGCCGGAACGCTGTAAAACCTGAATGCCGATGCGGTCTGCTTCCTGCTCATTCTGCTGGGTAAAGCTGATCATCCCCTGACGCGTCCCCGCCAGCGTCCCGGTAAGCGCCGCCATCCCGGCCTGCGGGCTGGCCATCGCCAGCAGAATAGAGCCCAGCGCGCCCACCCAGGTTAGCGGGGCGTTACGCTTCTGATCTTCCATCGCACGCGCCAGATGGCGCTGGGTGACGTGCGAAATTTCGTGCGCCATGACGGACGCCAGCTGGCTTTCGTTATCGGAATAACGGAACAACGCCGAATGCAGTACCACGTTCCCGCCAAAGAAAGCGAAGGCGTTGATTTCGTCGTTATTGATTAAATAGAAGTGGAAGGGCGTTTTTACCGAGTCGGCGTGCGCCACCAGACGCATCCCCAGGCCGTTAATGTATTGCACCAGCAAAGGGTCGTTAATCAGCGGAGCACTGCCGCGCAGCTGGCGTACGTAATAATCACCCATCTGCATCTCCTGCCCGATGGAGAGCGTGCTTCCTGCCGTGGTGCCCATGTCCGGCAATGAATCGGACGAGTCAGCGAAAGCGGGCAACACCTGACCCACCGTCACGGCGGCAATCAGTGTCGCAACCAGTGTTTTTCTCAACTGCCTGAACATAACCACTGTCCTGTATGTTGGATGTGCTAATTTGACCGATGAACCCGCATAACGTTCATCTCCGCTGCTCTGCGAGTGTAGCCGTGTTAAGAGATGAAGAAAATCCCATTCATCAGGGTTTTGCGAAACCTGACAGTGAAACAAAAAGGAAAGTCTTTTTTGTGACAGTTAGATACAATTCACCGTCTCACTCCCGCCATTCGATTCAGGGAAGGGTTGTATGCTCGAAATGTTAATGCAGTGGTATCGGCGTCGGTTTAGCGACCCGGAAGCCATTGCTTTGCTGGTCATTCTGGTTGCCGGATTCGGTATCCTGTTCTTCTTTAGTGGCCTGCTGGCGCCGCTACTGGTAGCGATTGTGCTGGCGTATCTGCTGGAGTGGCCCACCGCGCGTCTGGAACATATCGGCTGTTCCCGGCGCTGGGCGACCAGCATTGTTCTGGTGCTGTTTGTCGGCATTCTGCTGCTGATGTCCTTCGTGGTGATGCCCATCGCCTGGCAACAGGGGATCTACCTGATCCGCGATATGCCCGGCATGCTGAATAAACTGTCTGATTTTGCCGCCACGCTGCCGCGCCGCTATCCTGCGCTGATGGACGCCGGGATCATCGATGCGATGGCCGAAAACATGCGCGCCCGCATCATGACCATGGGTGACTCGGTGGTGAAATACTCTCTGGCCTCGCTGGTAGGCCTGCTGACGCTGGCGGTTTACCTTGTTCTCGTGCCGCTAATGGTGTTCTTCCTGGTCAAAGATAAAGAGCAGATGCTGAACGCGGTACGCCGCGTGCTGCCGCGCAATCGCGGTCTCGCCGGTCAGGTCTGGCAGGAGATGAACCAGCAGATCACCAACTACATTCGCGGCAAAGTGCTGGAGATGATTGTGGTGGGCGTGGCGACCTGGATTGGCTTCATGATCTTCGGACTGAACTACTCGCTGCTGCTGGCGGTGCTGGTCGGATTCTCGGTTCTGATCCCGTATATCGGCGCGTTTGTGGTGACCATTCCGGTAGTCGGTGTGGCGCTGTTCCAGTTTGGTCTGGGTACGGAGTTCTGGAGCTGTTTCGCCGTATACCTGATTATTCAGGGACTGGACGGGAACCTGCTGGTACCGGTGCTGTTCTCAGAAGCAGTTAACCTGCATCCGCTGGTGATTATCCTGTCAGTGGTGATTTTCGGCGGGCTGTGGGGATTCTGGGGGGTATTCTTCGCCATTCCGCTGGCGACGCTGATTAAAGCCGTGGTCCACGCGTGGCCGGATGTGCCAGCGGTGGAAGAGAAGTAGATTTAGTGCGGGCTGATGCCCTCACCCCACCCTCTCCTGCGGGGAGAGGGGGCAAACACTAAAAACGGTAGCGCATGCTACCGTTTTGCATTTACCTTGTAGGCCGGGTAAGCGCAGCGCCACCCGGCACTAAAATGATCACGCGTTCTCTTTCAGCCACTTCAACACCACGTCGTGGTGGTTGCTGGTTTTGAAATCATCAAACACGTGCTCAACTTTACCGTCAGCGTCAATCAGGAAACTGATGCGGTGAATACCGTCGTACGTTTTGCCCATAAAGGACTTCTCACCCCAGACGCCAAACTGCTCGCAAACCTGGTGGTCTTCATCGGAAAGCAGCGTGAAGTTCAGCAGCTCTTTTTCCGCAAAGCGTGACAGCTTCTCTGGCTTATCGGTGCTGATGCCCAGCACTTCCACACCGACCTTCTTCAACTCATCCATGTTGTCGCGTAGACCGCAGGCCTGTACGGTACAGCCCGGGGTCATGGCTTTCGGGTAGAAATAGACCAGAACACGCTGTCCCTGGAAGTCGGTCAAATTTACTTGCTCACCGTCTTGATCCGGTAAGCTAAATTTCGGTGCGATATCACCGGCTTTCAGTGGGTTCATTACTCAACTCCATCCTGTTCGTGCTGCGAATAATCGACGACGCTTATACTGCCTTGCGCATGTAATTCTGTACAGAGGGCTTTGAACGCTTGCTCGATATTTGACGCATCCTGCGAGGCAGGGCTGTGTGCGGTAATTTGAATAAACAGCGTCGGGATTGCGTTTTCATCGCCCGGCTGCGTGCGGGAAACCAGTTCGGCAATGTTCATCTGATGGCTGTCAAACAGCGCCGTGAAACGTTCAATCAGATGAGGTGAATCAGGCACTTCAACCTGTACCCAGACCGTGGCAGGCAGAGCCGGACGCGGGCGCGCGGTGGTGCGCTTCATCACAATCAGTAAATCCAGCTCTGCGCCTTTCAGCGGCAGGGTAGATTCAATGAGGGTAATGGCATTCCATGTTCCGGAAAGCAGCATGATGAACGTGAACTCTTCGCCAAGCATAGCCAGCCGGCTATCTTCGATGTTGCAGCCGCAGCTGCTCACGTGGCGAGTGATGGTATTCACGATACCCGGCCTGTCAGCACCCAGCGCAGTGATAACCAGGTAATGTTGTGATGAGGTTGTCAAACCTGTTCTTCCTTTGCGTGGTTAAGTCTTCCTAAGGAAAGCATAAAAAAAACATGCATACAACCGCCTGAGAGCCTCAGGTCGCTTGCTTTTATTACAGTTCCAAACGTAACATTGAGGCTCTTGTTCGCACAGAGGATGGCTCATGTTCACGGGAAGTATTGTCGCGCTTGTTACACCGATGGATGAAAAAGGTAATGTCTGCCGGTCAAGCATGAAGAAGCTCATTGATTACCATGTCGCCAATGGAACCTCGGCGATCGTTTCGGTAGGGACTACCGGTGAATCCGCTACGCTGAGCCACGAAGAGCACGGCAACGTTGTGATGCTGACCCTGGAACTGGCGGACGGGCGTATTCCGGTCATCGCGGGGACGGGCGCAAACGCAACGGCAGAAGCGATTAGCCTGACTCAGCGTTTTAACGACAGCGGCATTGTCGGCTGCCTGACGGTGACCCCTTATTACAACCGTCCTACTCAGGAAGGTTTGTTCCAGCATTTCAAAGCCATCGCTGAACATACTGACTTGCCACAAATTCTGTATAATGTGCCGTCCCGTACCGGTTGCGATATGCTGCCGGAAACCGTTGGCCGTCTCTCGAAAGTAAAAAATATTATCGGGATTAAAGAGGCGACAGGGAACTTAAGCCGCGTTCATCAGATCAAAGAGCTGGTTTCAGACGACTTTATCCTGTTGAGCGGTGATGATGCGACCGCGCTGGACTTTATGCAGCTCGGTGGTAATGGCGTGATTTCCGTTACGGCGAACGTGGCGGCGCGTGATATGGCTGACATGTGCAAACTGGCCGCAGCCGGTCACTTTGATGAAGCTCGCGTGATTAATCAGCGTCTGATGCCGTTGCACAATAAATTATTTGTCGAACCCAATCCGATCCCAGTGAAATGGGCATGTAAGGAGTTGGGGCTTGTAGCAACCGACACGCTGCGTCTGCCAATGACACCGATTACCGACCACGGTCGTGAAATTGTCGCTGGCGCGCTGAAGCATGCCGGTTTGCTGTAAAGTTTAGGGAGATTTGATGGCTTATTCAGTACAGAAGTCGCGCCTGGCGAAGGTTGCGGGTGTTTCGCTTGTTATGCTCCTCGCTGCCTGTAGTTCAGACTCGCGCTACAAGCGCCAGGTGAGCGGTGATGAATCCTATCTGGATGCGCCGCCGCTTGCTGAACTTCACGCGCCTGCCGGCATGATCCTGCCGATCCAGAACGGTGATTATAATATTCCGGTTACCAACGGCAGTGGCCTGGTGGGTAAAGCGCTTGATATTCGTCCGCCGGCTCAGCCTCTGGCGCTGGTGAGTGGCGCGCGCACGCAGTTTACCGGTGATACGGCCTCTCTGCTGGTGGAAAGCGCACGCGGTACCACGCTGTGGCCGCAGGTTGTGAGCGTTATTCAGTCGAAAAACTATACGATTGATAAACGCGACGACGCCAGCCAGACCTTAACTACCGACTGGATTGAGTGGAACCGTCTCGATGAAGACCAGCAGTATCGTGGTCGTTATCAAGTCTCCGTTAAGCCGCAGGGTTATCAGCAGGCGGTTACCGTTAAGCTGTTGAATCTTGAGCAGGCAGGTAAACCGGTTGCCGATCCGGCCGCCATGCAGCGCTACAGCACTGAAATGCTGAACGTGATTGCCGCTGGTCTGGATAAGAACGCTTCCGATGCCGCAAACGCCGCGCAGAACCGTAACGGTTCAACGTTTGATGTGCAGAGCGGTGCAGACGATACCGGCCTGCCAATGCTGGTGGTGCGTGCGCCGTTTAACCAGACCTGGCAGCGCCTGCCAGCAACGCTTGAAAAAGTGGGCATGAAGGTGACCGACAGCACCCGTTCAACGGGCAGCATCACAGCGACCTATAAGCCGCTGTCTGATAGCGCCTGGCAGGAGCTGGGGGCAAGCGATCCACAGCTGCCTTCCGGTGACTACAAAATCCAGGTTGGCGACCTCGATAACCGCAGCAGCCTGCAATTTATCGATCCGAAAGGACACACGCTGACCCAGGCGCAGAACGATGCGCTGGTCGCTGCCTTCCAGGCCGCATTCAGCAAATAATAGTGAGGGCTGGTTAATCCAGCCCTTTTTATTTTCGTGCTACGCAAACGTGTGCGTGGCATAATATGGCCAGTTTTGAATACAAATCATCACACCAGGAGTAATGAAGATGCAGAAGCAAGCTGAGTTGTATCGTGGCAAAGCGAAAACCGTATACAGCACGGAAAACCCGGATCTGTTGGTGCTCGAATTCCGCAATGATACGTCAGCAGGAGACGGCGCACGCATTGAGCAGTTCGATCGTAAGGGCATGGTGAACAACAAGTTCAACCACTTCATTATGACCAAACTGGCCGAAGCCGGTATCCCGACTCAGATGGAAGCGTTGCTGTCCGATACGGAATGTCTGGTAAAAAAACTGGATATGGTGCCGGTTGAGTGCGTGATCCGTAACCGTGCCGCAGGCTCCCTGGTGAAGCGTCTGGGCATTGAAGAGGGTATCGAACTGAATCCACCGCTGTTCGATCTGTTCCTGAAAAACGACGCCATGCACGACCCGATGGTCAACGAATCCTACTGCGAAACCTTCGGCTGGGTAAGCAAAGAGAACCTGGCGCGCATGCAGGAACTGACCTACAAAGCCAATGACGTGCTGAAAAAGCTGTTTGATGACGCGGGCCTGATCCTGGTCGACTTCAAACTGGAGTTCGGTCTGTACAAGGGCGAAGTGGTGCTGGGCGACGAATTCTCGCCGGATGGCAGCCGCCTGTGGGACAAAGAGACGCTGGATAAAATGGACAAAGACCGTTTCCGCCAGAGTCTGGGTGGCGTGGTCGAAGCGTACGAAGCGGTTGCTCACCGTTTAGGCGTTAAGCTCGACTAAACTGCGCATTTGCCAAAGGATGTTGGCATCCTTTGGCGTCTTATCCTTGTTTACTATGGTAATCCTTTCATTAACCGCCTACGATCATAGCTATTATAAATGGAATAGTTCGAGGTGTTTATGCGCTGGCAAGGGCGTCGTGAAAGTGACAACGTAGAAGACAGACGCAGCAGTGGTGGCGGTGGTCCGTCTATGGGCGGGCCAGGTTTCCGGTTACCCAGCGGCAAGGGCGGCATTATTCTGCTGGTCGTCGTGCTGGTGGCGGGCTACTACGGCGTCGACCTGACCGGTTTGATGACCGGTGAAACCGGGCAACAGCAGCAGTATTCTCAGCGCTCCATCAGCCCGAATGAAGATGAAGCGGCGAAATTTACTTCCGTTATTCTCGCGACGACCGAAGATACCTGGGGTCAGCAGTTCGAGAAAATGGGGCGGACTTATCAGCCGCCAAAACTGGTGATGTACCGGGGCGCAACCCGCACCGGCTGCGGCACCGGGCAGTCCGTTATGGGGCCGTTCTACTGCCCGGCGGACAGCACCGTCTATATCGATCTCTCCTTCTATGACGACATGAAAAGCAAGCTGGGCGCCGACGGCGATTTTGCCCAGGGCTACGTGATCGCGCATGAAGTCGGCCACCACGTGCAGAAGCTCCTCGGCATTGAGCCTAAAGTGCGTCAGATGCAGCAGAATGCTTCTCAGGCGGAGGTGAATCGTCTGTCCGTACGCATGGAGCTTCAGGCCGACTGCTTCGCTGGCGTCTGGGGAAACAGCATGCAGCAGCAGGGCGTGCTGGAAACAGGCGATCTGGAAGAGGCCCTGAATGCCGCACAGGCGATTGGTGACGATCGCTTGCAGCAGCAGAGCCAGGGGCGCGTTGTGCCGGACAGCTTTACCCATGGCACCTCAGAGCAGCGCTACAGCTGGTTTAAGCGTGGCTTCGACAGCGGCAACCCGTCGCAGTGTAATACCTTCGGCAAAGCTATGTGATGTTGGGGTTTGAACAGCTGGTCAACCAGCTTCAGCGTACCGGGCACCGCCGGCTGGTGGTGCTCAGCGGCGATGAAGCGTGGACGTTGAGCCAGGCGACCATCCTGCGCGATACGTTACCAGGAGACTGGCTGTGGCTGGAGGAAAACCCCTCTAAGGCCATCAGCGGCCTGCTGGGACGTGAATACCTTCACGCCGTTTTTGACGCGCGTCGTGGGTTTGACGTCTCGGCCTTCGCCGCCCTCAGCGGGACCCTGCGCGCCGGAAGCCTTCTGATGCTGCTGGTGCCGCCGTTCTCCGTCTGGGCTAACAGGCCCGACGCGGATTCTCTACGCTGGAGCGACAGCGCCGAGCCGATCGCCACCCCGCACTTTGTTCACCACTTTTGCCGGACGCTTGCCGCCGATTCAGATGCCATCGTCTGGCATCAACATCGTCCTCTGTGCCTTCCCGTTATGCCAGATTTACCCGCCTGGCAGCCCGCCAGCGGTGAACCGCAGCGCGAGCAGGCTGAGATCCTCGACGCTCTTCTGACCATGCCTGCGGGCGTGGCCGCCGTGACGGCACCGCGCGGACGCGGAAAGTCCGCCCTGGCGGGCATGTTGCTCAACGGCATTCAGGGGAGTGCAGTAGTGACGGCACCGGCAAAAGGGGCGACGGATGTCATCGCGCGTTTCGCCGGGGAACATTTTCACTTTATGGCCCCGGATGCGCTGCTGGCCTCCACAACAGAAGCTGACTGGCTGATTGTCGATGAGGCGGCCGCCATCCCCGGCCCGCTGCTGGAGAAGCTGGCGTCGCGCTTTCCCCGCGTGTTGCTGACCACCACGGTGCAGGGTTATGAAGGCACGGGCAGGGGATTCCTGCTGAAGTTCTGCGCCCGGTTCAGCGGGCTGCGGCGTTATACCTTATCCACGCCTGTTCGCTGGGCTGCCGGATGTCCCCTTGAGCGGATAGTGGCGAACGCGCTGCTGTTCGACGATGCGCTTATTGATCGCAAACCGGAAGGCGAGGTACGTTTAACGTCGCTGGAGCCCGGGATGTGGGAGAGCGATCCGACGCGCGGGGCAGGCGTGTATGAACTGCTTTGCGCCGCGCACTACCGGACGTCACCCCTCGATTTACGCCGGATGATGGACGCCCCCGGCCAGCACTTTGCTGTTGCTCAGGCGGGCGCGGAGATCGCGGGCGCGCTCTGGCTGGTGGAGGAGGGGGGATTACCCCCTGAACTTAGCCGCGCAGTCTGGGCGGGCTTTCGTCGGCCGCGTGGAAATCTGGTGGCGCAGTCGCTGGCAGCGCACGGCGGCTCGCCGCTCGCGGCGACGCTGAAAGGCCGACGCGTCAGCCGCATTGCGGTTCATCCCCATCGCCAGCGGGGAGGCATCGGCCAGCGGCTGATCCGCAGTGCCAGCGGAGAAGATTATCTCTCGGTCAGCTTTGGCTATACCGACGAGCTGTGGCGTTTCTGGCGGCAGTGCGGGTTTGTGCTGGTGCGAATGGGCAGCCACCGGGAAGCCAGCAGCGGGTGCTATACGGCGATGGCGTTGCTGCCGCTGAGCGAGGCGGGGCATCAGCTCTGCGAACAGGCGCATCAGCGGTTATGTCGTGATATGCGCGTCCTGTCGGCCTGGAATGGCGAAAAGATCCCGGTGACGGATGCATGGGAAGCTACCCTTAATAGTGACGACTGTCTGGAGCTGGCGGGGTTTGCCTTTGCTCACCGGGCGTTTTCAACTTCGGTTGCGGCGCTGACGCGGTTGTTGTTAGCCGTGGACATGCCACTTCCGGCGCTGCGGGGGAAAATGGAAGAGAATACGCACGGTTTCGGGCGCAAAGCGTTGCTGGCGAAGCTACGCGAGGAAACCGCTCACGCGCTTGAAAGGCTTGATTACTCCCGTAGCCAGCAGCTGAAAGCCGACATTTTGCAATGGCAATTTTTTCAATGAGTTCTTCAGTAAAGTGGCATGGTCATTACCCCGCAGAGGCGTAAAATCCTGCTTATCAATTAAGGAGATCGCCATGAAACATGACCATTTTGTTGTGCAAAGCCCGGATACACCTGCTAAACAGCTCCTGCTTCTGTTTCATGGCGTGGGCGACAATGCCGTCAATATGGGACAGATTGGCAGCTGGTTTGCACCCGTTTTCCCACAGGCGCTGATCGTCAGCATCGGCGGCGTGGAGCCGTGCGGTCCGGACGGGCGGCAGTGGTTTTCCGTCGAGGGCGTGACGGAGGAGAATCGTCAGGCGCGTATTGATGCCGTTATGCCAGCCTTTATCGATACTGTGCGTTACTGGCAGCAGCAGAGCGGCGTAGGCGCCGACGCAACGGCGCTGATTGGCTTCTCTCAGGGCTCAATCATGTCGCTGGAAAGCGTAAAAGCGCAGCCCGGACTGGTGTCCCGCGTGATTGCCTTTAACGGGCGTTTTGCGACGTTACCGCAAAGCGCGACCACGCAGACCACGATCCATCTCATTCATGGGGGGGAAGACCGGGTAATTGAGCTTTCGCATGCGGTGGCTGCCCAGGAGACGCTGATGCGCGAGGGCGGAGATGTGACGCTGGATATCGTAGACGATCTGGGGCATGCCATTGACGATCGCAGCATGCAGTTCGCGCTCGATCATCTGCGTTATACCGTACCGAAGCACTACTTTGATGAAGCGCTCAGCGGCGGTAAGCCGAATGACGATGATATCGTCGAGTTTATGTGAGGTGTCCCCCTCTCTTTAGGGAGAGGGGAAACAGAGCGATTACTTCTTCTGGTCCTTCTTCGGCCAGTCGTCTTCATCGTCCCACTTGTCGTTAAAATCACGGTGCGGCGGAAGATCCGGTTTGTTGGCAAGGAACTTTTTATGGTCAACGCGCTTGAGATCTTTAATCACGTTAAGCAGCACGCCTACCAGAAATACCAACACCAGAATCCACCAGTACTTTGAAAGCCAGTCCATTCGCTAATCCTCTTTAAGCACCCGTCAGGCGACGAGCTGCTCCATAATACGTTGATACATGCGGGCCAGCAGTTGTAAATCGGCAGCGTTCACGCATTCATTGATTTTGTGAATCGTCGCGTTAACCGGACCCAGTTCGACAACCTGTGCGCCCATGCGGGCGATAAAGCGTCCGTCAGACGTGCCGCCCGTTGTCAGCAGCTGTGGCTTAATTTCATTATAGTGCGCAATGGCGTTCACCACCGCATCCACCAGTTTACCGCGCTGCGTCAGGAACGGCTGGCCAGACAGCCACCAGTCGAGGGTATAGCGCAGCTGATATTTCTCGAGCAGCGCAATCACGCGCGCTTTGATCATCTCGTCGGTCAGTTCGGTGCTGAAGCGGAAGTTAAACTGGACGAAGAGATCGCCGGGAATGACGTTGTTGCTGCCGGTGCCGGCCTTGATGTTGGCTATCTGCATGCTGGTTGGCGGGAAAAATTCGTTGCCTTTATCCCATTCAATGCCTACCAGTTCGTTCAGCATCGGCGCGGCGCGGTGTACCGGGTTATCCGCCAGGTGTGGATAGGCAACGTGGCCCTGCACGCCATGAATAGTCAAATTACAGGTCAGGGATCCACGGCGGCCATTTTTCACCACATCGCCAACCACTTCGGTACTGGACGGTTCGCCCACCAGACAGTAGTCCAGACGTTCATTGCGCGCCATCAGGGCCTCAACGACCTTCACGGTGCCGTTGTGGGCGCTGGCTTCTTCATCGGAGGTAATCAAAAACGCAAGACGGTTTTTATGGTTCGGATGCTGGGCGACGAAACGCTCTGCCGCCACGACCATCGCAGCCAGAGAACCTTTCATGTCCGCAGCGCCGCGTCCGAAAAGCATGCCGTCGCGGATGGTCGGCTCAAAAGGCGGGTTGATCCAGCGGTCTGCGTCGCCTGCGGGAACTACGTCAGTATGTCCGGCAAACGCCAGCGTCTCTCCCTGACCGCGCCATGCCCAGAAGTTCTGCGTATCGCCAAAATCCATGTGCTCCACGGTAAAACCGATGGCACGCAGGCGCTCAATCATTAATGCCTGACAACCTGCGTCGTCCGGGCTAAGGGAAGGACGGCGAATAAGCTGCTGAGTCAGCTCAATGACCGGGCATGACATAGACTACACCTCAACGAATAAATCTGAATAAAGGGTTTCACTGAAACCCAGCAGCATAGGCTGACCTGGCTTGCAGAGCAATGGGCGTTTGATGATTGCCGGCATTTCAAGCATCAGTTTGGCTGCGCTGTCGGCGTCGTTGATCGTGGTCCGGAGAGATTCATCCAGTTTTCGCCAGGTGGTCCCGCGGGTATTTAGTAGCGCTTCCCACCCCAGTTCGTTGATGGCGGAATGGAGAAACGCGGGGTCAAGCCCGTCGGCACGGTAATCGTGGAAGCGATAGTCGATGTTGTGTGCTTCCAGCCAGCGGCGGGCTTTTTTAATCGTGTCGCAATTCTTAATGCCATACATCACAACCATAGTGAATCCTTTTGTTCTTTTGTGGATTAAATGTTCAATATTTTCGAAGATATATCCTTAAGTGGAATATAACACATTCGGAATTTTTCGGGATTTACAATTCTCCATAATTCAACGAACAGCTGTAAGCTGAATAGTCTTTCATCTTTTAAGCATAGTTGTCCACCCTGTTTAAATTGCCAATAAACTCAGGGGGAAATTAAAAATGCTGTTATTTTTCCGACTATTTCAAAATATTGCTGTAGGTCACATAAAATTTACCCGACAACGCTCATAGTGATCCTAAACCTACCAGCACAGCGGGGCTCAATCACAGCAATCGGTTAAAGTGGCTTCACAATGATGATACGTTTTCGTAGAATGCACATAATAATAAGAGAGGTTGTTATGATTGAACGTGAACTGGGGAACTGGAAAGATTTTATCGAAGGCATGCTTCGTAAATGAATTTCCGGTAAGAAATGCAAGAGCACTTAATTAACTAAAATAACCATAGTGTGAAAGAATCACACAATAAAAAGGCGGCCTGTAAAGCCGCCTTTTTTATTTCAACGTGTTATTCCGGCTTATCCTTCAGCGGGAAACGACGGCGTACCAGCACAAAGAACAGCGGTACGAAATAGATAGCCAGAATCGTCGCCGAAATCATTCCCCCCATAACGCCCGTTCCCACCGCGTGCTGGCTGCTGGAGCCTGCGCCGGAGCTGGTGGCCATCGGCAGGACGCCAAACACAAACGCCAGAGAGGTCATCAGGATCGGACGCAGGCGCTGACGACAGGCGTGCAGCGTGGCGGCCATCAGTTCGTGACCTTTGGCATTCATCTCATTGGCAAATTCGACGATCAGAATGGCGTTTTTCGCCGACAATCCGATTACGGTGAGGAGTCCGACCTGGAAATAGACATCATTTTCCAGGCCGCGCATCCAGGTTGCCAGCAGCGCGCCGATGACCCCGAGAGGCACCACCAGCATCACCGAGAACGGCACTGACCAGCTTTCATACAGCGCCGCCAGACAGAGGAACACCACCAGCAGCGAAAGGGCATACAAGGCAGGCGCCTGAGCGCCGGAAAGCCGTTCCTGGTAGGACATCGCCGTCCACTCCAGGCCAAAGCCGGTCGGTAACTGCTGAACCAGTTTTTCCATTATATCCATTGCGGTGCCGGTACTGACGCCCGGCGCGGCTTCACCGACAATCTCCAGCGCCGAATAGCCGTTGTAACGCTCCAGACGCGGTGAACCGGTCTCCCAGCGTGACGTCGCAAACGCCGAGAACGGCACCATGCCGCCGGTGTTATTGCGCACATACCAGCGGTTGATATCGTCCGGCAGCATGCGGTATTTGGCGGCAGACTGAACGTAGACCTTCTTCACGCGGCCGCGATCCATAAAGTCATTCACGTAGCTTGAGCCCCATGCCGTTTGCAGGGTGTCGTTAATGTCGTCGATGGAGACGCCCAGCGCCTGCGCTTTACGCTGGTCAATATCCACCTGTAGCTGAGGGCTGTCATCCAGACCGTTATGACGAACGCGGGTAAGCTGCGGATCTTTCCCGGCCAGCTCCAGCAGCTTGTCGCGAGCAGCCATCAACGCGTCATGCCCGGCACCCGCGTGATCCTGAAGCTCCATATCAAACCCGGCTGAGCTGCCCAGGCCGCTGATGGCGGGCGGGCTGCTGGCGAAAACGCGCGCTTCCTTGATTTTGTTGAACGCTTTGGTTGCACGCTCAATGATGGCAAAGGAGGAGCCGGTATCGCTGACGCGCTGGTCCCAGTCTTTCAGGCGCACAAACATACGCGCCACGTTCTGCCCGTTACCGCCAGGGCCAGAGCCGACGGTGGAGAAGACGGAGACCACGTTATCTTTCTCCTGAGTATGGAAGTAGTTCTCAACCTTCTGCACCACTTTCAGGGTCTGCTGCTGGGTCGAGCCGCTGGGTAACTGTACGGAGGTGATAAACATGCCGCGATCTTCCAGCGGCAGGAACGAGGTTGGCAGCCGCAGGAACAGGAAGACCATGCCGCCGAGCAGCAGGACATAAACCACCATCCAGCGCACGCTGCGGTGCAGTACTTTACCCACGCCCGCTTCATAGCGCGCCGCATTGCGGTTAAACATGCGGTTAAACCAGCCGAAGAAGCCTTTTTGACCGTGGTGTTCGCCCTTATGCAGCGGTTTCAGCAGCGTCGCGCACAGGGCAGGGGTAAGGATCATCGCCACCAGTACGGAGAGCACCATTGCAGAGACGATGGTGATCGAGAACTGGCGATAAATCGCGCCCGTGGTGCCGCCAAAAAACGCCATCGGGATAAATACCGCCGACAGCACCATGGCGATACCGACCAGCGCGCCCTGAATCTGTCCCATCGATTTGCGCGTGGCCTCGCGGGGCGAAAGCCCTTCCTCGCTCATGATGCGCTCAACGTTTTCCACCACCACGATGGCATCATCCACCAGCAGACCGATGGCCAGCACCATGGCGAACATGGTCAGAGTGTTGATGCTGTAACCGAAGGCATACAGCACCGCAAAGGTACCCAGCAGCACCACCGGCACCGCAATCGTGGGGATCAGCGTAGCGCGGAAGTTTTGCAGGAACAGGTACATCACGAGGAACACCAGCGCGATAGCTTCGAGCAGGGTTTTCACCACATCTTCGATGGAGGCTTTTACGAACGAGGTGGTTTCGTAGGCGACTTTGTACTCCAGTCCGTGCGGGAAGAAATGCGACAGCTCATCCAGACGCTCTAGCACCCGCTGCGCGGTCGCCATTTCGTTGGCGCCGGAGGCCAGTTTCACCCCCAGCCCGGACGCGGCATTGCCGTTAAAGCGGCTCAGGTAGTCATATTTTTCCGCCCCCATCTCCACGGTGGCGACATCCCCCAGACGCACTTCCGAACCGTCCTGATTCACGCGTAGGGTGATATTGCGGAACTGTTCAGGTGTCTGGAGCAGCGACTGGGAGTTGATGGTGGCGTTAAGCGCCTGGTTATCCACGGACGGGGTACCGCCGAGCTGCCCCACGGCAATCTGGGCGTTCTGCGATTCGATAGCGTCGGTGACATCTTTGGCGGTCATCTGCACGCTGTTCAGCTTGTTGGGATCCAGCCAGATACGCATGGAGTACTGCGAGCCGTAGGCGTCGATATCACCCACGCCGTTGATACGGCTGAGCGGGTCCTGAATATTACTGGCGACGTAGTCCGCGATGTCCTGCTTATCCATTGAGCCATCGGTTGAAACAAACGCGATGGTCAAAATATTGGTGTCACCGGTTTTACGCACGGTCACCCCCTGGTTCTGCACCGCCTGAGGCAGTTTACGCAGGGCCGATTGCAGCTGGTTTTGCACCTGCTGCACCGCTTCATCCGGATCCGTGCCCGCCGTAAAGCTCAGGGTTACCGTCGCCTGGCCCGTGGCGCTGCTCTGTGAGGACATGTACATCAGGTTATCGAGACCCGTCATGTTCTGCTCGATAACCTGGGTGACGGTATTTTCCAGCGTCTGTGCCGAGGCACCAGGGTAGTTCGCCGTGATACGCACGTTGGGGGGCGCGAGGTCAGGGTATTGCTCAACAGGAAGGGACGTAATCGCCAGGACACCCGTCAGACACAACAGGATTGCAAGCACCCAGGCAAAAATGGGGCGATCGATGAAAAAATTCGCCATTAAAGTGTGACCTCGTTTTGCTGCACGTCATTATTGTTTATTGCCCGCCTAACTTTAGCGGTAAGGCCCAGGTCAAACGTGGAGAAATAAAGGAGATAATGTAAATTATCATGCGCTTTTTTCAGCGCGCCTTCTTTCTCGCTATTTTTCAGCCTGCGCCGCAGGCGTCCGGAACGTTACGCTGACCTGTGTCCCGCCCTGTGGCGGCTGAGAAAAGTGTAATGTCCCGCCGAGCCGTCCCGCGCGTTCGCGCATGATATTCAGCCCGTAATGCCCCGGCGGTTCGCTGGCGTCGCCGATACCAATGCCGTTGTCGCGGATCGTGACCGTGTGAGTGCCGTCCGCGGTGGTGACGCAGCTGACCACAATCTCGCTCGCGTCGGCATGTTTAATCGCATTCAGCACTGCCTCACGCACAATCTGTAAGAGGTGCACCTGTTTTTGTGCGTCCAGCGCCAGCGATGAGAGACGGCAGTCGAGCACCAGCTTCGCGCGGGTCTGGCTTTGCAACCCGTCGAGAGACTCCTGTAGCGCGGCAGGAAGATTGGCGTGATTGAGCGTCAGGCGGAAGGTGGTGAGCAGCTCGCGTAGCTGATGCCAGGCATTATTCAGCTCGCGGGAGAAGTCCGTAATGATGGTCTGCGCCGGAGCATTGTCGCCGGGCACGGCATGCTTCAGCAGCGTAAGCTGAATACGCAAATAGGAGAGCACCTGCGCCAGCGAATCATGCAGCTCGCGCGCGATGGTGGCGCGCTCCTCCATCAGCAGCAGCTGCTGATAATGTTTCTGCGCCTGATTAAAATAGAGCCCCCGGCCCAGCATCGTCGCCACGCTTTCCATGAGCGGCAGCGGAACATCCCCGGTCGCGCTTTGCCAGCGCAGTTCGCCGTACAGGGTGTCCTGCATTAACACCGGTAAATTGTGCATTTTCTCGCCCGGGGACTCCTGTCCTTCGTAAAGCTGCCAGTCGTCGCTGGTGCGCAATTGCAGGTAATTCATCTGCGTATAGTCATGCACAATCTGCAAAATATGCCGGAAACAGTGGCTGTCTATCTGCCCGGTATTCAACGCCTGTGAGCATTTAAACAGCATTTCGAGCTGCTGATGCGCTTCATTCAGGTGGCGGGTTTTTTCAGCAACGGAGCGCTCAAGTGAACGGTACAGGGTGTGTAATTCCGCCGACATATGGTTGAAGGCGCGGGAAAGCTGGCCCAGCTCGTTGGGAAGCGTAGTATCCGGCGCGGGAGTGTCGAATTGCCCCTGTTCGATACGCTCGCTCGCCGCCACCAGATTATTCAGCGGCAGCACAACCTGACGGCGGATGCGCCGCAGGGTCACCACCGCCAGCAGCAGGATGCCCAGGCCACCCGTCAGCGACATGAAAATCACCAGCTGAATTTTATGTTCGGTGTAGTGCTGTAGCGCCAGCACAAAGGCATCTATCCGGCCCACGAAATCCTCTATGTGGTTCTGATACCATCCGGTATCGCCGCTGGCGATGCGCGTGTCCATCTCTTGCCAGCCAAGGTGCAACTGCTGGTAACGCTGTTTGACGTCCTCTGGCACATACAAGCGGTTTAGCTTCTGCAACGCAGGCGCGCTCAGCGTTTTTTGCCAGACCGCGCGGTGCTCTGCCAGCGATGGGCCGGCGCGCTGCATTTCGTAGCCCAGGCGGTAGCTCTGCATACGCAGCGAGCCGGCGATGTTAATCGCCTCGGCGTCGCGCTGGCTGCTGGCGAGTGTGACCAGCGCAATGGCGCTGATCAGAACGGACAAGACAATCATCGAAAAGAAAGCCCGAGCCAGGCTTCCCGATACGGGGCGTTTAACGGTCACTCATCAGCTTCCTGAATTAAATTGATCTGCCACAGGTTCACTGGAAATAGTTCGGCTTCCTGGGCATTTGAACATTGCGTCGCCATGCCGCTGTGGGTAAATACGATAACAATAGAAAGAATAAGGTTATTGAACCAAAAACAGGTGTTGTTATGAATCGTTTTATTATGGCCAATGCTCAGCAGTGTATCGGTTGTCGCGCCTGCGAAGTCGCCTGTGTGATGGCGCACAACGGGGAACAGCACGCGCTGAGCGAGCGCCATTTTCATCCCCGCATTACGGTCCTTACTTCTGGCTTGCGAAAAAGTCCCGTGACCTGCCACCACTGTGAAAATGCGCCCTGCGCGCAAAGCTGCCCGAACGGAGCCATCACGCAACACAACGACAGCGTACAGGTCAATCAACAAAAATGCATTGGCTGTAAAGCCTGCGTGGTGGCCTGTCCGTTTGGCACGATGGACATGCTGATCGCCCCGCTGGAAAACGACAGCGTTAAGGCCTCGGCGCACAAATGCGACCTCTGCCTGGAAAGGCCGCAAGGCCCGGCCTGCGTGGAAAACTGCCCGGCGGAGGTGCTTACGCTCGCCACCCCAGCCGTACTGGATAAGCTGGTTAAGCAGCGCCGACAGCGCAGCGCAAGGCTGGACGCGCTGCCGTGGCACAGCGAGGCGGTTCAGTCAGCCCCTCCGCAAACCAAACGGCAACAGATGCAAAACACCCCGGCGCGCGGTGAGCCGGATAAGCTCAGCCCCGAAGCACGCGCATACCATTTTAACGAGATCTACCTGCCGTTTCGCCCGGAACAGGCGCAGCGCGAGGCTTCCCGGTGCCTGAAATGTGGCGAGCACAGCATTTGCGAGTGGACCTGCCCGCTGCATAACCACATTCCCCAGTGGATTGAGCGGATCGGGGCGGGGGATATCGTCGGTGCGGCTGAGCTTTCTCACCAGACTAACTGTTTACCGGAAATTACCGGCCGCGTCTGCCCACAGGATCGATTATGTGAAGGCGCCTGCACCCTGCGGGATGCGTCAGGAGCAGTAACCATCGGTAATATCGAACGGTATATCTCGGATCGGGCGCTGGCGATGGGCTGGACGCCGGACGTCAGCCACGTTAAGCCGGTCGGTAAGCGCGTCGCCATCATCGGCGCCGGTCCGGCAGGGCTGGCCTGCGCCGACGTGCTGGTGCGCAGCGGCGTCGGCGTGACGGTCTACGACCGCCATCCGGAAATCGGCGGATTGCTGACCTTTGGTATTCCGGCCTTCAAGCTGGATAAATCCCTGTTAGCGCGGCGCAGAGAGATATTCAGCGCGATGGGCATCCGCTTCGAGCTGAACTGCGAGGTGGGAAAAGACGTGTCGATGGCCCAACTGCAAAACGACTACGATGCCCTGTTCATCGGCGTAGGGACCTATCGTTCCATGAAAGCGGGTATCCCTCACGAAGACGCGCCGGGCGTGTACGACGCGCTGCCGTTTTTAGTGGCAAACACGCGGAACGTGATGGGCCTTGATCCTGCCGCAGACGAACCGTTTATCGACACACAGGGTTTAAACGTGGTGGTGCTCGGCGGGGGCGATACGGCGATGGACTGCGTGCGCACCGCGCTGCGGCATGGCGCGGCGAAAGTCACCTGCGCCTATCGGCGGGACGAGGCCAACATGCCGGGCTCAAAGAAAGAGGTTAAAAACGCGAAAGAAGAGGGCGCAGCGTTTGAATTTAATGTCCAGCCGGTTGAGCTCACGCTGGATACCGACGGGAAGGTTAACGGTATCCGGATGCTGCGCACCAGGCTGGGCGAGCCGGATGCGCAGGGGCGGCGGCTTCCTGTCCCGGTGGCGGGCAGTGAGTTTGTCATGCCAGCGGATGCGGTGATCATGGCGTTTGGTTTTAATCCGCACGCCATGCCGTGGCTTCAGGCGCAGGGCGTCGACACCGACGACTGGGGGCGCATCAGGGCCTCCGTAGAGAGCCGTTATCGCTACCAGACCTCGAATCCGCAGATTTTTGCTGGCGGTGATGCGGTACGCGGTGCGGATCTGGTGGTCACCGCGATGGCGGAAGGGCGTCATGCCGGGCAGGGGATCATGGACTGGCTTGGCGTGCCGCCGCGCAACATGCATTAATGCAGACGGGCGACAAAGCGGGCTTCACGGCGTAGTATAAACAGACTCATTTTGCCGTGGAGCCCGTATGTCCCTGAACATTACCGTTATTAAAGACAAAATCCTTTCTGAAAATTACTTTGTCCTGCGTAACATCACTTACGATCTCACCCGTAAGAACGGGGACGTCATTCGCCATAAACGCGAAGTCTACGACCGGGGCAATGGTGCAACCATCGTGCTGTATAACCGTGAAAAGCAAAGCGTGGTGCTGATCCGCCAGTTTCGCATCGCGACATGGGTCAATGGCAACGCGGACGGACGTCTGATTGAAACCTGTGCAGGTCTGCTTGATGACGATGAGCCGGAAGTGTGTATCCGCAAAGAAGCCATTGAGGAGACGGGTTTTGAAGTGGGTGCGGTGCAGAAAGTCTATGAGCTGTTTATGTCCCCTGGCGGGGTTACCGAGCTGGTTCACTTCTTCATTGCGGAATATACCGATGCTCAGCGCACGCACCGGGGCGGCGGCGTGGACGATGAAGACATTGAAGTGCTGGAAATGCCTTTCGCTCAGGCTGTCGACATGGTGAAACGCGGCGAGATCCGCGACGGTAAAGCGGTGATCCTGTTGCAGTATCTGCAAACCAGCGGGCTGATGAATGCGGCGGCGGAAGCGCGATAAGTTGTATTTCAGATAAATCTATCCGATAAATCCGATTGAGCCAGCCCGCCCTGGGCACGAAGATACGCCCCAGATTGACCTATTCGTTTCCGGGGCTGTGCCGTTCATGCGCTACTGCGTTTATCTTCTCTTCTTCATTTGCGTGCTTCCCGCGCCTTTGGTGTGGGCTGCGCCTGCGCAGCAGTCTTTTTCAGACTGGCAGGTGACCTGCAATAACCAGAACTTCTGCGTAGCGCGCAATACCGGCGAGCATCGCGGTCTGGTCATGACGCTGAGCCGCAGTGCGGGGGCAAAAACGGACGCCAGCCTGCGCATCGATCTCGGCGGGCTTTCGGCGCCACCGGTGAAAGAGCCTGACATCGCCCCGCGCCTGCTGCTCGACAATGTGCCGCTTACGTTCACGTCGCAACACTGGCAGTTAGCCCCCTGGCATCTTAAAACAGACGATACGGCCACCATCACCACGTTTCTGAAAACCATTCAGGAAGGGCAGGCGCTGACCCTGCGCGGGGGGAAGCAGACAATTTCTCTGGCCGGTCTGAAAGCGGCGCTGCTGTTTATCGATGCCCAGCAAAAACGCGTCGGAAGTGAAACGGCGTGGATTAAAAAAGGGGATAGTCCACCGCTAAGCGTGCCGCCTGCGCCGGCATTAAAAAAGGTGGCGGTGGTGAACCCCACGCCAACGCCGCTGACGCATAACGAACTCAACGATCTGCTGGATTACGGTACCTGGCGCATGAACCACAGCCAGTGCTCTCTCGATCCGAACCGGCGTGAAGTGCGCGTGACCGCGCTGACCGATGACAAAGCGCTGATGATCATCAGCTGTGAGGCGGGGGCGTACAACACCGTCGACCTGGCGTGGCTGGTGTCGCGTAAAAAACCATTTTCGGCCAGGAGCGTGAGATTGCGCCTGCCGTTTACCCCTTCCAGCCAGAGTAGCGACATGGAGCTGATGAATGCCAGCTTCGACGAAAAAACGCGCGAGCTGACCACGCTGGCGCTGGGACGCGGGATTGGCGACTGTGGGATCCAGACCCGCTGGCGTTTTAACGGCCAGCGCTTCCGCCTGGTACGCTACGCGGAAGAGCCAAGCTGTGATAACTGGAATGGGCCAGATGCCTGGCCCACGCTGTGGATCACAAGGTAGGGTTTTGCCGGGTGGCGCTGTCGCTTACCCGGCCTACTTTTTAGAACCGTAGGCCCGGTAAGGCGTAGCCGCCACCGGGCAACGCAGATCGCACTACAGCACGCTTAGCGCCTTCTCCACCACGTTCTCAACGGTAAAGCCGAAATACGGGAACAACTTGTCGGCCGGGGCGGATTCACCGTAACCATGCATCCCGACAATTGCCCCTTTCAGACCCACGTATTTGTACCAGTAGTCGGCAATGCCAGCTTCAACCGCCACGCGCGCCGCGACGTTTGAAGGCAGCACCGATTCGCGGTACGCCTCATCCTGAGCATCAAAGATATCCGTTGAAGGGAGTGAAACCACGCGCACCGCGTGACCCTCGGCGGTCAGTTTCTCCGCCGCTTTTACCGTGATTTCCACCTCGGAACCGGTGGCGATCAGGATCACGTCTGGCTTGCCGCCGCTGTCTTTCAGGATGTACCCGCCGCGGGCGATATTTTTCACCTGCTCCGGCGTGCGCTCGATCTGCGCCAGGTTCTGGCGCGACAGGATCAGCGCTGTGGGTCCGTTATGACGCTCTACGGCCAGCTTCCAGCCCACTGCCGCTTCCACCTGATCGCAAGGACGCCAGGTGCTGAAGTTTGGTGTTAAGCGCAGGCTTGCCAGCTGCTCTACCGCCTGGTGCGTCGGCCCATCTTCACCCAGCCCGATAGAGTCGTGGGTATACACCATGATTTGCCGCGCCTTCATCAGGGCCGCCATACGCGCCGCGTTACGGGCATATTCGACAAACATCAGGAAGGTGGCAGTGTACGGCACGAAGCCGCCGTGGTGGGCGATGCCGTTGGCAATGGCGGTCATCCCAAACTCGCGCACGCCGTAGTGGATGTAGTTCCCGGCAATGTCCTCCTTCAGGGATTTAGAGCCGGACCAGATGGTAAGGTTACTTGGCGCCAGATCCGCCGAGCCGCCCAGCAGTTCGGGCAGGATTGGGCCAATCGCGTTCAGGGTGTTTTGTGATGCCTTACGGGTGGCAATTTTCGCCGGGTTGGATTGCAGGTTCTCAATCAGCGCATGAGTTTTCTCTTCCCAGTCTTCCGGCAGGCCGCCGCTCATGCGGCGGGTAAACTCAGCCGCCAGCTCCGGGTACGCTTTTTTGTAGGCGGCAAACTTCTCGTTCCAGGCCTGCTGCGCTTTTTCACCTGTTTCGCGAGCATCCCAGGCCTTGTAGATCTCTTTTGGGATCTCAAAGGCCGGGTGTTTCCAGCCCAGTTTCTGGCGGGTCAGCGCCACTTCCTCTTCACCCAGCGCCGCGCCGTGCGCCTCTTCTTTGCCCGCTTTGTTCGGCGAGCCGAAGCCGATGGTGGTGCGGCAGATGATCAGGGTCGGTTTGTCCTTCACGCTCTGCGCTTCCTGAATCGCTTTTTTCACCGCCTCAGGATCGTGACCGTCGATCTCGTGCACCACGTGCCAGTGATAGGCTTCAAAGCGTTTCGCCGTGTCGTCGGTAAACCAGCCCTCGGTTTCCCCGTCAATGGAGATACCGTTGTGATCGTAGAAGCCAATCAGCTTGCCCAGCCCCAGGGTGCCCGCCAGAGAACAGACCTCGTGAGAGATCCCCTCCATCAGACAGCCGTCGCCCATAAAGACATAGGTATAGTGATCGACAATCTCGTGGTCGGGCTGGTTGAACTGCGCGGCCAGTGTACGTTCGGCAATCGCCAGGCCAACCGCATTCGCCAGCCCCTGGCCCAGCGGGCCGGTAGTGGTTTCAACGCCCGGCGTATAGCCGATCTCCGGATGGCCTGGCGTTTTGGAGTGCAGCTGGCGGAAGTTTTTTAATTCCTCAAGCGGCAGATCGTAGCCGGAAAGGTGCAGCAGGCTGTAGAGCAGCATCGAGGCGTGCCCGTTGGAAAGAATAAAACGGTCGCGGTCGTACCAGGTCGGATCGGTAGGGTTGTGCTTCAGGAAGTCGTTCCACAGCACTTCGGCGATATCAGCCATACCCATGGGGGCGCCAGGGTGGCCTGAATTGGCTTTTTGTACGGCATCCATGCTGAGGGCGCGAATGGCGTTGGCGAGCTCTTTACGGGACATAGTTCACTCCGTGGCAAGGTTAAAGTTTGGCGGCGAGAAGATCTTCGAGTTTGCGCTGGTCGACGGCGAACTGACGGATGCCGTCCGCCAGTTTTTCCACGGCCATTGGATCCTGATTGTGCTCCCAGCGGAATTCCGCTTCGGTCATGGGTTTTGGTTTTGGCAGAACCGTGGAGGTTGGCACCAGCTTGCGGATCACCGTCTCTTCACTCTCCTGAAGCTTTTTCAGCAGGTCAGGGGAGATGGTCAGCCGGTCGCAGCCCGCGAGCGCGAGGATCTGCTCGGTGCGGCGGAAGCTGGCCCCCATCACGATGGTCTCGTAGCGGTGCTGCTTGTAATAATCGTAGATATTACGCACCGATTTCACGCCGGGATCTTCGTCCACCACATACGGATCCATCGGCTGTTTTGCCTGATACCAGTCGTAGATACGCCCGACAAACGGTGAAATCAGGAACACGCCCGCTTCGGCGCAGGCACGCGCCTGGGCGAAGGAGAACAGCAGCGTCAGGTTACAGTTGATCCCCTCTTTCTCCAGCACTTCCGCCGCGCGGATGCCTTCCCAGGTGGAGGCAAGCTTGATCAGGATGCGTGATTTATCGATCCCCTGCTCCTGGTAGAGTTCCACCAGGCGGCGAGCCTTGCTAATGCTCTTTTCCTGGTCGAATGAGAGGCGGGCATCCACTTCGGTGGAGACGCGTCCCGGTATGCTTTTAAGAATTTCCGCACCGATATTGACCGCCAGCTTGTCACTGGCTTCGGCGACCTGCTGCTCCTGCGTTTTACCGCGCTGTTTGCCGTAGGCAAGGGCGTCATCAATCAGATGACTAAAGTGCGCAAGACCGGCCGCCTTGAGCAGCAGCGAGGGGTTGGTGGTCGCGTCTTCCGGCTGGTAGTGACGAATCGATTCGATGTCGCCGCTGTCTGCAACCACGGTGGTAAATTGTTTGATGCCGTCTAGCTGGTTCATAATTACTCCTTGGAAATAAAAGAGTTAGTCGAGTGCGTCAGGTCACACTTCTGAGAAAATCATGATGGACTTAACAAAAAAGCATAGCAGACGGGGGAGGCATTGCTGTCTGAGACGGGTAACATGGCTGTTATAAATTGATAACAATTTTTATTCTGCAATGGTGAGAGTTTGGCAGCCTTCAAAGTTTAGGAGCCTGCCTGCGGCGATACTATGCGGCACACCAGGGTGTGCATAGGAACGTCAACATCACCCTTTTTGACCGAAACGTGAAAGGAATAACAAGATGGATGATCAGTTAAAACAAAGCGCTCTCGATTTTCACGAGTTTCCTGTTCCGGGTAAAATCCAGGTATCCCCGACCAAACCGCTGGCGACCCAGCGCGATCTGGCGCTGGCCTACTCGCCAGGTGTAGCTGCCCCGTGCCTTGAAATCGAAAAAGATCCGCTGGCAGCGTACAAATACACCGCCCGTGGCAACCTGGTGGCCGTTATCTCTAACGGTACGGCGGTACTGGGGTTAGGGAACATTGGCGCGCTGGCCGGTAAGCCGGTGATGGAAGGGAAGGGCGTTCTGTTTAAGAAATTTGCCGGTATCGACGTCTTCGATATCGAAGTGGACGAACTGGACCCGGATAAATTCATCAACGTGGTGGCGGCGCTGGAGCCGACCTTCGGCGGCATCAACCTGGAAGACATCAAAGCGCCGGAATGTTTCTATATCGAGCAGAAGCTGCGCGAGCGTATGAACATTCCCGTGTTCCATGACGACCAGCACGGCACGGCGATTATCAGTACCGCCGCCATTCTGAACGGTCTGCGTGTGGTGGAGAAAAACCTCTCCGACGTGCGCATGGTGGTCTCCGGCGCTGGCGCCGCGGCCATCGCCTGTATGAACCTGCTGGTGGCGCTGGGCATGCAGAAACACAACATCGTGGTCTGCGACTCCAAAGGCGTGATTTACAAAGACCGCGAGCCAAACATGGCGGAAACCAAGGCGGCCTATGCGGTGGAAGACGACGGCAAGCGCACGCTAGAAGACGTCATTGAAGGTGCCGACATTTTCCTCGGCTGTTCAGGCCCGAAAGTACTGACCCAGGAGATGGTGCAGAAGATGGCGCGCGCGCCAATGATCCTGGCCCTGGCGAACCCGGAGCCGGAAATTCTGCCGCCGCTGGCGAAGGCAGTGCGTGAAGACGCGATCATCTGTACCGGACGTTCGGACTACCCGAACCAGGTGAACAACGTGCTCTGCTTCCCATTCATCTTCCGCGGTGCGCTGGACGTCGGCGCTACGGCAATCAACGAAGAGATGAAGCTCGCCGCCGTTCATGCTATCGCAGAGCTGGCGCACGCCGAGCAGAGCGAAGTAGTGGCCTCCGCCTACGGCGATCAGGATCTGAGCTTCGGCCCGGACTACATCATCCCTAAACCATTTGACCCGCGTCTGATCGTGAAGATCGCGCCAGCGGTGGCCAAAGCAGCGATGGACTCTGGCGTGGCGACGCGGCCGATTGAAGATTTCGATGCCTACGTCGATAAACTCACCGAGTTCGTCTACAAAACCAACCTGTTTATGAAGCCGATCTTCTCCCAGGCGCGCGCTGACGCGAAGCGCGTGGTGCTGGCGGAAGGGGAAGAGGCGCGCGTGCTGCATGCCACGCAGGAGCTGATCACCTTAGGGCTGGCGAAACCGATCCTGATTGGTCGTCCGAGCGTGATCGAGATGCGTATCCAGAAGCTGGGCCTGCAAATTAAGCCGGGCGTCGACTTTGAGATCGTCAATAACGAATCCGATCCGCGCTTCAAAGAGTACTGGAACGAATACTATTCGATCATGAAGCGTCGTGGGATCACCCAGGAGCAGGCGCAGCGGGCGGTGATCAGCAACACCACGGTGATCGGCGCGATCATGGTTCACCGCGGTGAGGCGGATGCGCTGATCTGCGGCACCATCGGCGAGTACCATGAGCATTTCAGCGTGGTGCAGGAGATCTTCGGCTATCGCGAGGGTGTCCATACTGCCGGCGCAATGAACGCGCTGCTGCTGCCAAGCGGTAACACCTTTATCGCCGATACCTACGTCAACGACGATCCTTCCCCGGACGAACTGGCGGAAATCACCGTGATGGCGGCGGAAACCGTGCGCCGCTTTGGTATCGAGCCGAAAGTGGCGCTGCTGTCGCATTCTAACTTCGGGTCATCCAAATCCGCGGCGGCGTGCAAAATGCGCCAGACGCTGGACCTGGTGCGCGAGCGTGCGCCGGAACTGATGATCGACGGCGAGATGCACGGCGACGCCGCGCTGGTGGAGAGCATTCGTAATGAACGTATGCCGGACAGCCCGCTGAAAGGCTCGGCGAACGTGCTGATTATGCCGAACGTGGAAGCGGCGCGTATCAGCTATAACCTGCTGCGTGTGTCGAGTTCTGAAGGGGTGACCGTAGGGCCAGTGCTGATGGGGGTGTCAAAACCGGTACATGTATTAACGCCGATTGCCTCCGTGCGTCGTATCGTCAACATGGTGGCGCTGGCGGTGGTTGAGGCACAGACGCAGCCGCTGTAATTTTTACCCTCACCCTAACCCTCTCCCAAAGGGAGAGGGAATTTATACTCCCTCTCCCTTTGGGAGAGGGCAGGGGTGAGGGGGTTACACCCAGTCCCGAACCCGAATAAAATCACGCAAGGCAGCCTCCGGGCTGCCTTCTTTGGGTTCAAAGCTGTATTCCCAGCGCACCAGCGGCGGCATCGACATCAGAATGGACTCCGTGCGCCCACCGGTTTGCAGGCCAAACAGCGTCCCGCGATCCCATACCAGGTTAAACTCCACGTAACGCCCGCGGCGGTACAGCTGGAACTCACGCTCGCGAACGCCGTAGTCGGTGTTTTTGCGGCGTTCGACAATCGGCAGATAGGCATCGGTAAAGCCTTCACCCACTGCGCGCATAAAGCTGAACGCGGTATCAAAATCCGGCGTGTTGAGATCGTCAAAGAACAGCCCGCCGATGCCGCGTTGCTCGTCGCGATGCTTCAGATAGAAATAATCATCGCACCACTTTTTGTATTTCGGGTAAACGTCTTCGCCAAACGGCAGGCAGAGGTCGCGCGCGGTGGTGTGCCAGTGCACGGCGTCCTCTTCGAAGCCATAGTAAGGCGTTAAGTCGAAACCGCCGCCAAACCACCAGACCGGATCGGCCCCCGGTTTTTCCGCGATGAAAAAGCGCACGTTGGCGTGGCTGGTTGGCACAAACGGGTTATGCGGATGCACCACCAGCGAGACGCCCATCGCCTCGAAGCTGCGGCCCGCCAGTTCAGGCCGATGCGCCGTGGCGGACGCCGGCATTGCATCACCGTGGACGTGGGAGAAGTTGACCCCGGCCTGTTCAAAAATGCCACCGTTACGCAGCACGCGGCTGCGTCCACCGCCGCCCGCTTCGCGCTGCCAGGCATCTTCCTGAAATTCACCGCCGTCTGCGGCGGCCAGTTTCTGGCAAATCGCGTCCTGTAACTGCATCAGGAAAGTTTTGACCAGTTGTGCATTCGGTTTCATCAACGTTTCCTGGAGTGCGCTTTTTGATTATCGAACCAGTTGAAATAACTGATGACCCCGGAGGCGATAGCGTTCGCGATCTTCTGACGAAACGCCGTGGTGCCGAGTAAACGCTCCTCTTCCGGGTTGGTAATGAACGAGGTTTCAACCAGCACGGACGGAATGGACGGGGACTTCAGCACCACAAACGCGGCCTGCTCGGTGCTTTTACTGTGCAGACGGTGCACGGGCTTAATCCGTTTAAGGATATGCGAGCCGAGCGTCAGGCTGTTTTTGATGGTATCGGTCTGTACCAGATCAAACAGAACCTGCTGCAACAGATGGTCTTTGTCGGTGGCTTTTTTCCCGGCCACTTCATCCGCCCGGTTTTCGCGATCGGAGAGGTATTTCGCCATGGCGCTACTGGCGCCACGGTTGGAGAGGGCGAACACCGATGCGCCTGCGGCGGAAGGGTTTGTGAAGCCATCCGCGTGAATGGACATAAACAGGTCGGCGCCGTGCTTATGGGCAATTTCCACGCGATCGTACAGCGGGATAAACGTGTCGCCCGTGCGCGTCAGGCGGGCGTCAATGCCGTTGCTGCGTAAAATTGCGCGCACATTTTTTGCAATTGCCAGCACGACGTGTTTTTCTTTCGACCCGTTTCCGCCAATGGCGCCGGTGTCGATCCCGCCGTGGCCCGGATCGAGCATGACCAGACGCTTTGCGCCGGCTTTTTTGGTTTTCGGCTTGCTGTGTCCGTTACTGGTTTTAAGCGAGCTCTCTTCTTTTGCCTGAGCCTGCTTTGCGATGCCTGTTAACGTTAAGGCCGCCAGCCCCGCTTTGAGAACCTGACGACGCGATGTGAGTGCTTTTAATGGTTTGAATGTGCTCATGCGGCCTGAATTGTAAAAATTGGGGTCCTGGTGTTATATCGTATCGCGTTTTGCGTGACGACATTCCTTATTGAGAATTGTTTTACTTTTCATTTCAATACGTGACAAAGTGACATTATGCCAAATTTTGGCGAGTTTTTCCCCGGTTATTGGCTAAATGCCCTGTTCACGCCATAATCACTGTTTTTAAACCCGAAAAGGCGGTTAATACCATGGAGATACGCGTTTTTCGCCAGGAAGATTTCGAAGAGGTGATCACCCTTTGGGAGCGCTGCGATCTGCTGCGTCCGTGGAACGATCCGGAAATGGACATCGAACGGAAGGTGAATCACGACGTCAGTCTGTTTCTGGTCGCTGAGGTCAACGGCGAGGTGGTCGGGACGGTAATGGGCGGGTACGACGGCCACCGCGGGTCGGCCTACTATCTGGGCGTGCACCCGGAATATCGCGCGCGCGGCATCGCCAACGCGCTGCTTAACCGTCTGGAAAAGAAACTGATCGCCCGTGGCTGCCCGAAAATCCAGATTATGGTGCGGGAAGATAACGACGTAGTGCTGGGCATGTATGAACGTCTGGGCTACGAGCACGCGGATGTACTGACGCTGGGTAAGCGCCTGATCGAAGATGAAGAGTACTGAGTTCCACCCTGGCGACTATGATGTTCACGGTCGTCTGCGTCTGCCTTTTTTATTCTGGTGCGTTCTGCTGTTGCAGGCCCGCACCTGGGTGCTGTTCGTGATGGCTGGCGCGTCACGCGGGCAGGGCGATACGCTACTGAATCTCTTTTATCCCGATCACGATGCGTTCTGGCTGGGGTTACTGCCCGGTGTACCGGCGGTGCTGGCGTTCCTGTGCAGCGGTCGGCGGCAGTTCCTCCCGCGCTTCTGGCGCGCACTTCGCTGGCTGTTGATTCTGGCGCAGGTTGTGCTCCTGGTCTGGCAGCCCGTGCTCTGGCTGTACGGCGAGCCGCTTTCCGGTATCGGGATTGCGCTGGTGGTGGCGGATATTGTCGCGCTGCTGTGGCTGGTCACGAATCCCCGTTTACGCGCCTGTTTTACGCAAGAGTCAGATTAAAACGGCACTTTTTGCCGATACTGCACTCCAACAAGCGTTGATTTACTACGTAAGGACGTCTCAATGAAATCGCTGCGTTTACTTTTATGCGCTCTCCCGCTGGCGTTAACCGGCTGTTCCACGCTCTCATCCATCAACTGGTCTGCGGCCTATCCGTGGAACTGGTTTGGCTCCTCAACGGAAGTGACCGAGCAGGGCGTGGGCAAAATCACCGCCTCGACGGCGCTGGATCAGGATGCCATTCAGGAGGCCATCGGCAGTGATTATCGCCTGCGCAGCGGCATGAAAACCGAGAACGGCAACATCGTGCGCTATTTCGAAGCGTTGAAAGACGACAAGGTGGCGATGGTCATCAACGGCGATAAAGGTACGGTCAACCGCATTGCGGTGATGGATGAAGAGATCCCGACCTCAGGTGGCGTGAAGGTAGGTACGCCGTTTGGCGAGCTCTACCAGAAAGCGTTTGGCCACTGCGCCAGCGTGCCGTCGGATGATAGCGTGGCGGTCGAGTGTAAGGCCGACGGCAGCCAGCACATTAGCTATGTATTCAGCGGCACCTGGAACGGTCCGGAAGGGTTAATGCCCTCTGACGACACCCTGAAAAAGTGGAAAGTGAGCAAAATTATCTGGAAGCAGTAATTTGCGCCTGAGCAAGCCGCCTCGCTGTAATCCAGGTATAATAGCCGCCATCAATGCCACGCTGTCGTGGCATCTTTTTTTCAGGAGGAGCGATGTCTCAGGTTCAGAGTGGCATTTTGCCAGAACATTGCCGCGCGGCGATTTGGATTGAAGCCAACGTCAAAGGGGACGTGGATGCCCTGCGCGCGGCCAGCAAAATTTTCGTTGATAAACTGGCCACCTTTCAGGCCAAATTCCCCGAAGCCCATCTGGGCGCGGTGGTTGCCTTTGGCAATACCGTCTGGCGTCAGCTGAGCGGCGGCGAAGGCGCAGAAGAGCTGAAAGACTTTATTCCTTATGGCAAAGGTCTTGCGCCCGCCACCCAGTATGACGTCCTGATTCATATCCTCTCCCTGCGCCATGACGTGAATTTCTCCGTCGCTCAGGCAGCGATTGAGGCCTTTGGTGACAGCATCGACGTGCAGGAAGAGATCCACGGTTTCCGCTGGGTGGAAGAGCGCGATTTGAGCGGCTTCGTCGACGGCACCGAAAACCCGGCCGGGGAAGAGACGCGTCGCGAGGTGGCTGTAATCAAGGATGGCGTGGACGCGGGCGGCAGCTACGTGTTCGTCCAGCGCTGGGAGCATAACCTCAGGCAGCTTAACCGCATGAGCGTGCATGACCAGGAGATGATGATTGGCCGCACCAAAGACGCCAATGAAGAGATTGACGGCGATGCGCGTCCGGTCACGTCCCACCTGACCCGCGTTGACCTTAAAGAAGACGGTAAGGGGCTGAAGATTGTTCGCCAGAGCCTGCCGTACGGCACCGCGAGCGGTACGCACGGCCTGTACTTCTGCGCTTACTGTGCACGCCTCTACAACATCGAACAGCAGCTGCTGAGCATGTTTGGCGATACCGACGGCAAGCGTGACGCCATGTTGCGCTTCACCCGTCCGGTGACCGGCGGCTACTACTTTGCGCCGTCCGTTGAGCGCCTGCTGGCGCTGTAAATCGCTCTCCATTCGTAGGCCGGGTAAGCGTTAGCGCCACCCGGCAATTTCTCCCGCACCCCTTATTCCCTTTTCTGCTTCTAAATCACCAAACGGTATATAAAACCGTTACTCCTTTAGACTCCGTTATAAATATTATGACTATAAGATAGTCATCACATTTATAAGGGTGCGCAATGGCCGTTACTGTACTGAAAAAAGGATCGCTGGCACTGGCAGGTTTACTGCTGGTGGCGCAGGCGCAGGCAACCGAGTTGCTGAACAGTTCTTATGATGTTTCGCGCGAGCTGTTTGCCGCCCTTAATCCCGCATTTGAACAGCAGTGGGCGAAAGAGAACAACGGCGACAAGCTGACCATCAAACAGTCGCACGCTGGCTCATCCAAGCAGGCGCTGGCCATTTTGCAGGGGCTGAAAGCGGATGTGGTGACCTACAACCAGGTCACGGACGTGCAGATCCTGCACGACAAAGGCAAGCTGATCCCGGCGGACTGGCAAAGCCGCCTGCCGAACAACAGTTCGCCGTTCTACTCCACCATGGGCTTCCTGGTGCGCAAGGGCAACCCGAAAAACATTCACGACTGGAACGACCTGGTGCGTTCTGACGTCAAGCTGATTTTCCCGAATCCGAAAACCTCCGGCAACGCGCGTTATACCTATCTGGCGGCGTGGGGCGCGGCGGACAAAGCTGACGGTAACGATAAAGCGAAAACCGAACAGTTTATGACCCAGTTCCTGAAAAATGTCGAAGTGTTTGACACCGGCGGCCGGGGCGCAACCACCACTTTCGCCGAGCGCGGGCTGGGCGATGTGCTGATCAGCTTTGAATCCGAAGTGAACAATATTCGTAAACAGTACGAAGCGCAGGGCTTCGAAGTGGTTATCCCGAAAACCAACGTTCTGGCCGAGTTCCCGGTGGCGTGGGTGGATAAAAACGTCAAAGCCAACGGCACAGAGAAAGCGGCAAAAGCCTATCTCAACTATCTGTACAGCCCGCAGGCGCAGACGGTGATTACTGACTATTACTACCGCGTTAATAATCCGGACGTGATGAACAAGCTGAAAGACAAATTCCCGCAGACCGAGCTGTTCCGCGTGGAAGATCATTTCGGCGCCTGGCCTGAGGTGATGAAAACGCATTTTGCCAGCGGCGGTGAGTTAGACAAATTGCTGGCGGCGGGGCGTAAGTAATGTTTGCAGGATCAACAAGACGTGTGCTGCCGGGTTTTACCTTAAGCCTCGGGACCAGCCTGCTGTTCGTCTGTCTGATTTTATTGTTACCGCTCAGCGCTCTGGTGATGCAGCTCGCTGAGATGAGCTGGTCCCAGTACTGGGAAGTGGTCACCAACCCGCAGGTGGTGGCGGCCTACAAGGTCACGCTGCTGTCTGCATTCGTGGCCTCGATTTTTAACGGCGTGTTTGGCCTGCTGATGGCATGGATCTTAACCCGCTATCGCTTCCCGGGCCGCACGCTGCTCGACGCCCTGATGGATCTGCCGTTTGCCCTGCCGACGGCGGTGGCCGGTCTGACGCTGGCGTCGCTGTTCTCCGTGAACGGCTTTTACGGCGAATGGCTGGCGAAGTTTGATATTAAAGTGACCTATACCTGGATCGGTATCGCGGTGGCGATGGCCTTCACCAGCATCCCGTTTGTGGTACGTACCGTGCAGCCGGTGCTGGAAGAGTTAGGCCCCGAATACGAAGAGGCTGCGGAGACCCTGGGCGCCACGCGCTGGCAGAGTTTCCGTAAGGTTGTGCTGCCGGAACTTTCTCCGGCCTTGCTGGCGGGGGTGGCGCTTTCCTTTACCCGCAGCCTCGGTGAATTTGGCGCGGTCATTTTTATCGCCGGGAACATCGCGTGGAAAACCGAAGTGACCTCGCTGATGATTTTTGTCCGTTTGCAGGAGTTTGATTATCCGGCCGCGAGCGCGATTGCCTCGGTGATCCTTGCCGCGTCGCTGCTGCTACTGTTTTCGATTAACACTCTGCAAAGTCGCTTTGGTCGACGTGTGGTAGGTCACTGATGGCGGAAGTTACGCAATTGAAGCGCTATGACGCGCCCCGCATCAACTGGGGCAAATGGTTTCTGATTGGTACCGGCGTGCTGGTCTCCGCATTCATTCTCGTCGTGCCGATGGTGTACATCTTCGTGCAGGCCTTCAGCAAAGGGATTATGCCCGCGCTGCAAAACCTGGCCGATCCGGACATGCTCCACGCCATCTGGCTGACGGTGATGATTGCCCTGATCACCGTCCCGGTGAATCTGGTGTTTGGCGTATTGCTGGCCTGGCTGGTAACGCGCTTTAACTTCCCGGGGCGTCAGCTGCTGCTGACCCTGCTGGATATCCCGTTTGCGGTGTCTCCGGTGGTGGCGGGTCTGGTTTATCTGCTCTTCTACGGCTCCAATGGCCCGCTGGGCGGCTGGCTGGATGAGCACGACCTGCAAATCATGTTCGCCTGGCCGGGGATGGTGCTGGTGACCGTCTTTGTCACCTGTCCGTTCGTGGTGCGCGAGCTGGTGCCGGTGATGCTCAGCCAGGGCAGCCATGAAGATGAAGCCGCGGTGCTGCTCGGCGCTTCCGGCTGGCAGATGTTCCGCCGCGTCACGCTGCCGAATATCCGCTGGGCACTGCTTTACGGCGTGGTGCTGACCAACGCCCGTGCGATCGGTGAGTTTGGCGCGGTGTCGGTGGTATCCGGCTCGATTCGCGGCGAAACCCTGTCGCTGCCATTACAGATTGAATTACTGGAACAGGACTACAACACCGTCGGTTCCTTTACTGCCGCAGCGTTGCTGACGCTGATGGCGATTTTGACCCTGTTTTTGAAGAGTGTGGTGCAGTGGCGTTTAGAGAATCAGGAAAAACGTCAGCATCAGGAGGGAAATCATGAGCATTGAGATTGCCAATATTAAGAAGTCTTTTGGTCGCACCCAGGTGCTGAATGATATCTCGCTGGATATCCCTTCCGGACAAATGGTGGCGCTGCTGGGGCCGTCTGGCTCCGGTAAAACCACGCTGCTGCGTATTATCGCCGGGCTTGAACACCAGACCAGCGGACATATTCGCTTCCACGGTACGGACGTTAGCCGCCTGCACGCCCGCGACCGTAAAGTGGGCTTTGTATTTCAGCATTATGCGCTGTTCCGCCACATGACGGTATTCGACAACATCGCGTTTGGCCTGACCGTGCTGCCGCGTCGTGAACGTCCAGATGCCGCCGCCATCAAAGCGAAAGTGACCAAACTGCTGGAGATGGTGCAGCTTGCGCATCTGGCGGACCGCTTCCCGGCTCAACTTTCCGGCGGGCAGAAGCAGCGCGTGGCGCTGGCGCGTGCGTTAGCCGTTGAACCGCAAATCCTGCTGCTGGACGAACCGTTTGGCGCGCTGGATGCGCAGGTGCGAAAAGAGCTGCGCCGCTGGCTGCGTCAGCTGCATGAGGAACTCCAGTTCACCAGCGTTTTCGTGACCCACGATCAGGAAGAGGCGATGGAAGTGGCCGATCGCGTGGTGGTAATGAGTCAGGGCAACATTGAGCAGGTTGACGAGCCAGAGCAGCTCTGGCGTGAACCGGCGACCCGCTTTGTGCTGGAGTTTATGGGGGAAGTAAACCGCCTTCAGGGCACCATTCGCGGCGGTCAGTTCCACGTTGGCGCGCACCGCTGGCCGCTGGGGTATACCTCCGCGCATCAGGGGCCGGTGGATCTGTTCCTGCGTCCGTGGGAAGTGGACGTCAGCCGCCGTACCAGCCTGGATTCACCGCTTCCGGTGCAGGTGCTGGAAGCTAGCCCTAAAGGGCACTACACCCAATTGGTGGTACAGCCCCTGGGCTGGTACACCGAGCCGCTGACCGTGATTATGCGTGACGACGTGCCGCCGCACCGGGGGGAGCGCCTGTTTGTCGGGCTGCAACACGCGCGCATTTATCACGGTAACGAGCGCATTGAAACGCGCGAGGATATTGCTCTGGCGGAGTCAGCCTGATAGGTTATTAGTATGTTTATCGCCCGGTGGCGCTGCGCTGACCGGGCCTACAGTTATCACTGCGTCTTGTAGGCCGGGTAAGCTAAGCGCCACCCGGCTTTTTTATTGAGTAAAAATCGTGAATACACTCGAACACACCATCGGCAACACCCCTCTGGTCAAACTTCAGCGCATGGGGCCTGATAACGGCAGCGAAATCTGGGTCAAACTCGAAGGCAATAACCCGGCGGGGTCGGTGAAAGACCGGGCGGCACTGTCGATGATTGTCCAGGCCGAGAAGCGCGGTGAAATTAAGCCAGGCGACGTGCTCATTGAGGCCACCAGCGGAAATACCGGAATTGCGCTGGCGATGATTGCCGCCCTGAAAGGCTACCGCATGAAGCTGCTGATGCCGGATAACATGAGCCAGGAGCGCCGGGCCGCCATGCGCGCCTATGGAGCCGAGCTGATTCTGGTGAGCAAAGAGCAGGGGATGGAAGGGGCGCGAGATTTAGCGTTAGCGATGTCGGAGCGCGGGGAAGGCAAGCTTCTCGACCAGTTCAACAACCCGGACAACCCGTACGCGCACTACACCACCACCGGCCCGGAAATCTGGCAGCAAACCGACGAGCGCATCACCCACTTTGTCTCCAGCATGGGGACCACGGGCACGATCACCGGTGTGTCACGCTTTCTGCGCGAACAGGAGAAGCCGGTGACGATTGTCGGCCTGCAACCGGAAGAGGGGAGCAGCATTCCGGGCATCCGCCGCTGGCCGGCGGAGTATATGCCGGGCATCTTTAATGCGCAGCTTGTGGACCAGGTGCTGGATATTCATCAGCGCGAGGCGGAAAATACCATGCGTGAGCTGGCCGTGCGTGAAGGTATCTTCTGCGGCGTCAGCTCTGGCGGTGCCGTAGCGGGTGCGATCCGGGTGGCTGAGTCCACGCCGGGGGCGGTGGTCGTAGCGATTATTTGCGATCGCGGCGACCGTTATCTGTCTACCGGCGTCTTTGGTGAAGAGAGTTATTCGCAGGGGGCGGGGATTTAAGCGTCATGGAGATGATTTTATTCCGGGATAACACCCGGGCGCAGCAAACCGATATTGTCGCCGTACAGTCGCAGGTGGTGTACGGCAGCGTGGGAAACAGCATCGCGGTGCCGAATATTCGCACCCACCGGCTGAACGTTACCGCCGTGCCAACGGTGCTGTTCAGCAATACGCCTCACTACGACACCTTCTACGGCGGGGTGATCCCGGACGAGTGGTTCAGCGGCTACCTTAAGGCGCTGGAAGAGCGCGAGATCCTGCGCGAGCTTAAAGCGGTCACCACCGGCTATATGGGCAGCGCCAGCCAGATCGCGCTGCTGGCGCAGTGGCTGAAGGCAATCAAAGTGCAACATCCCGATCTGCTGGTGCTGGTCGACCCGGTAATTGGGGATATCGATAGCGGGATGTACGTGAAGCCGGATATTCCTGAAGCCTACCGTGAGCATCTGCTCCCGCTGGCCCAGGGCATTACGCCCAACGTGTATGAACTTGAAGTGCTGAGCGGCAAACCGTGCCGTACGCCGGAGAGCGCCATTGCCGCCGCGCAGGGGCTGCTGTCCGACTCGCTGAAATGGGTAGCGATCACCAGTGCGCCAGTGTCTGACGATCCGCAGAATATCCACGTTGTGCTGGTGAGCGAAGAAGGTGTTACCGTAAGCGCGCACCCGCGCGTAGAGACGGATCTGAAAGGAACGGGCGATCTGTTCTGTTCGGAGCTGGTCAGCGGCATTGTGGGAGGGAAAACCGTTGCCGATGCCATTCGCATGGCGGGCGATCGGGTGACTGACGTTATGATCTATACGCAGTCGAAAGGCTATGACGAGCTTATCCTGCCGGCATAAACAAAAATGGCGCCCGAAGGCGCCATTTTTCTGTGCGGCAAGAATTACTTCTTGATGCGGATAACCGGGGTTTCACCCACGGTGACGCTGCCAGACAGTTTGATCAGTTCTTTGATTTCGTCCATGTTGGAGATAACAACCGGAGTCAGGGTAGACTTCGCTTTTTCTTCCAGCAGCGGCAGATCGAATTCAATTACCGGGTCGCCAACTTTAACACGCTGGCCTTCTTCTGCGATACGTTTGAAGCCTTCGCCTTTCAGTTCAACGGTGTCGATACCGAAGTGAACGAACAGTTCGATACCGCTATCGGATTCGATAGAGAACGCATGGTTGGTTTCAAAAATTTTACCGATGGTGCCGTCAACTGGAGCAACCATTTTGTTGCCAGTTGGTTTGATAGCAATGCCATCACCAACGATTTTCTCAGCAAACACTACATCCGGCACGTCTTCGATGTTGACGATCTCGCCGGAGAGCGGAGCAACAATCTCAATAGTTCCGGAGTCTTTCTTGTCATCAGAAACCAGAGATTTCAGTTTATCGAACAAACCCATGATCTTCTCCTAAGCAGTAAATTGGGCCGCATCTCGTGGATTAGCAGATTGTTTTTTCTTCAATGAACTTGTTAACCAGCGTCATTAACTCGTCCGTTGTCGGTTGAGCAAGAGCCTGCTCTGCTAACACCTTCGCATCTTCGAAGTTCGTGTTACGGATAATCTTCTTAATGCGCGGGATGGAAATGGCGCTCATAGAGAATTCGTCCAGACCCATACCCAGCAACAGAAGTGTAGCACGTTCGTCGCCTGCAAGCTCACCACACATGCCAGTCCATTTACCTTCTGCATGAGAAGCATCAATAACTTGCTTGATCAAATTCAGTACGGACGGTGACATTGGCTGGTAGAGATGTGAAATCATATCATTACCACGGTCAACTGCCAGGGTGTACTGCGTTAAATCATTGGTACCGATACTAAAGAAATCAACTTCTTTGGCTAAATGACGCGCAATGGTCGCGGCTGCCGGTGTTTCCACCATCACGCCGATCTCAATGGATTCGTCAAATGCTTTACCTTCGTCGCGCAGTTCCTGTTTGTAGATTTCGATCTCTTTCTTCAGTGCACGCACTTCTTCAACAGAGATAATCATCGGGAACATGATGCGCAGTTTACCGAAAGCGGAGGCACGCAGAATAGCGCGAACCTGGTCACGCAGGATCTCTTTGCGATCCATGGCGATACGCACGGCACGCCAGCCCAGGAACGGGTTCTCTTCTTTCGGGAAGTTCATGTACGGCAGCTCTTTGTCGCCACCGATGTCCATGGTACGGACGATTACAGCCTGCGAGCCGCACGCTTCCGCAACCGCTTTGTACGCTGCAAACTGCTCTTCTTCCGTTGGCAGAGCGTCGCGATCCATGAACAGGAATTCAGTACGATACAGACCTACACCTTCCGCGCCGTTGCGCTCAGCGCCGTCAACGTCACGTACGGTACCGATGTTAGCGCACACTTCAACCTGATGGCCGTCCAGCGTGATGGCTGGCAGATCTTTCAGTTTAGCGAGTTCCGCTTTCTCGGTAGCAACCTGCTCCTGAACGGAACGCAGCTGCTCGATCACATCGTTAGTTGGGTTGACGTAAACCACATTGTTTACGGCATCCAGAATCAGATAGTCGTCGTTTTTAACCTGGGAGGTAACGCTACCGGTACCCACAATGGTTGGCAGCTCCAGAGAACGCGCCATGATTGAGGTGTGGGAGGTTCGTCCACCTGCATCTGTAATGAAACCCAGCACCTTGTTCAGGTTCAGCTGTGCGGTTTCAGACGGGGTCAGGTCAGCGGCAACCAGGATGACTTCGTCCTGAATCGCGCTCAGATCGATGATGGCCAGACCCAGGATGTTGCGCAGCAGGCGCTTACCGATGTCACGTACGTCAGCCGCACGTTCTTTCAGGTATTCATCGTCCAGCTCTTCCAGGGCAGATGCCTGACCTTCGATAACTTCATGCGCAGCCGCGTCGGCCGTCATGCCTTTATCTTTAATCAGGGCTATGATTTCCTGCTCCAGCTCCTCATCTTCGAGCAGCATAATGTGCCCTTCGAAGATGGCTTCTTTTTCTTCACCGAAAGTTTCGCCAGCTTTAGTTTTAATCGCTTCCAGTTGCGCAGATGCCTTGGCACGACCGCTCAGAAAACGTTCAACTTCCTGATCAACCTTGTCGGCAGAAATTTTTTTCCGGTCAATGACGATTTCGTCTTCTTTCAGCAGCAATGCTTTGCCGAAAGCGATACCCGGGGATGCTAAAATGCCTGAAATCATAACCCTACCTTACTTGTGACTGATATTGAAAAGAACCCGGTAAACTTACTCGAGTTCAGCCATCAGCTTAACCAGATGCTCAACTGCTTTCTGCTCGTCTTCACCTTCAGCGGAGATGGTAACAACGGTACCCTGAGTCAGGCCCAGAGTTTGCAGCTTGAACAGGCTTTTTGCGCTAGCGCTTTTGCCGTTGGAAGTCACGGTGATTTCAGAAGTGAAGCCTTTCGCTTCTTTAACAAACTGAGCAGCAGGGCGGGTGTGCAGACCGTTCGGAGCGGTAATGGTAACTTCTTGCTGGAACATTGTATTTCCCCAACTTATAGGTTTAGTGTTGTGGAACTAAAGTCTAGCCTGGCGACTTAACTTTAGCCTGTATAGTTAGCGCTGACGTTTCAATCGTCATTAAACATTATGCAGTGAAAGCAAGACTTGAACCAAATCATAAAATCGATTCAGCAGCGCTATTTCGTTCACCGATTAATTTCGCGCATCAAAATAATTGCTGGTTTAAATACCAGACCCAACGGGGTGAAGCAATGCCAGGAGGGGTAAAACTTTGAAGCAGGCCACAAAAAAGCACCTGAAAAGGTGCTTTTTTACGCGTTTTTAACATGCTGGCATCACTGTTGCAGTTCTTTCTCTGTGAAGAGATCGGCAAACAGTGCTGTGCTTAAGTAACGCTCACCCGAAGACGGTAGGATAACCACAATGTTCTTATTGGTAAAGGTTTCATCTTCCAGCAGTTTGAGGGCTGCCGCAACCGCCGCACCGGAAGAGATACCCGCCAGAATGCCTTCCTCGTCCATCAGGCGACGCGCCGTGGAGATGGCTTCTTCATTGGTAATGGCGACGACTTTATCGATCAGCTTCAGATCCAGGTTGCCTGGAATAAAGCCAGCGCCGATACCCTGGATTTTGTGTGGGCCAGGTTTGATCTCTTCGCCTGCCAGCGCCTGAGCGATAACCGGTGAGTCGGTTGGCTCAACGGCAACGGTAATCAGATCTTTTTTACCTTTCGTGCCTTTAATATAGCGAGACACACCGGTCAGCGTACCGCCGGTGCCTACGCCGGAGATAAACACATCAACCTGACCGTCGGTATCTTCCCAGATTTCCGGGCCGGTGGTTTTCTCATGAATTTCCGGGTTGGCCGGGTTGCTGAACTGCTGGAGCAGCAGATACTTTGCCGGATCGCTGGCAACAATTTCTTCGGCCTTCTGAATCGCGCCCTTCATGCCTTTTGCGCCTTCGGTCAGGACCAGGTTCGCACCCAGCGCTTTCAGCAGCTTACGACGCTCAATGCTCATGGTTTCAGGCATAGTCAGCGTCAGCTTATAGCCACGCGCCGCCGCAACATAGGCCAGAGCGATACCGGTATTGCCGCTGGTGGGTTCAACCAGCTCAACGCCAGGTTTCAGCACGCCACGCTTTTCAGCATCCCAAATCATATTCGCACCGATACGGCATTTAACGCTGAAGCTTGGGTTACGAGATTCGACCTTCGCCAGAATGCGTCCATTACCGATACGGTTCAGTCGAACCAGGGGCGTATGACCGATAGTCAGCGAGTTGTCTTCATAAATCTTACTCATGGCCTGTCCTTAACTGTATGAAATTGGGATACCGACCCAGCATACCTGTTGAACAGGTATGGGGAAGTAAGGAAATCGCATATCTATATGCTGCAAGGAAATAATGGGGATCAGTATGGAATAAGGGGCGGCATAAGCCACCCCTCTTTTACACATTTTTGCATTACTTCCATAACGCGTGCTTAGCACGGTAGCAGTCCACCCACATCGCCGTCGCGCCGCAAACGGCGACGGGCATGATGAACAAATTCAGGAAAGGGATCATGGTGAACAGGCTGGTCAGCGCGCCAAACTGCATGTTGGCAACCTTCTGAGTGCGCAGGGCAGTGCGCATCTCTTTAAACGGCACTTTGTGGTTATCGAACGGATAATCACAGTACTGGATAGCGAGCATCCAGGCGCTGAACAGGAACCACAGCACGGGCGCGACCGTCTGGCCAATCCCGGGTACAAAATAAAGAATAAGCAGCACAATCGCCCGCGGCAGGTACCAGGCGAACTTCTGCCATTCACGCTTCATGATGCGGGGGAGATCTTTCACGATCCCCAGTACGCCCGTGTCAGGTGGCGTCGCACCGGTCAGGCGCGCTTCCAGCTGTTCGGCCAGCAGACCGTTGAACGGCGCGGCTATCCAGTTTGCTATCGTCGAAAAGAAATAACCGAAAACCAGCAGCACGGAGATAACCGCAATCGGCCAGAGCAGGTAGTCTAGCCACTGTAACCAGTCCGGCACATAGCTCATCAGGGAAGGGATCCAGCTTTCCAGTCTGGTGAACAGCCACCAGAAGGCCCCGCCCATCAGAATAATGTTGATCAGTAACGGCAAAATAACGAAGCGTCGAATGCCCGGCAGGGAGACCAGTTTCCAGCCCTGAGAAAAGTACCAGACCCCGCTGCGTGGGGCAGAAGAAGATGTTGAAACCATACCAGGCTGTACTCCTTTTTACACAACCAGTGGAATTGCCCCCCTATATTATCCACTTACGGGCCAATGACCAGTTCGGAAATGTTCGAAAAACCAGCAAAAAGCACGATTTAGTTCATCTTTATGCTGTGAATGCTCTGCATACACTTGCACTTGACGTAAACGGCAAATACTCTTAGTGAGTAAATGTTTGCCGTGGTGGCAAGGTGTTAGAACAACAGAGAATATAATGATGCAGGATTTGCGTCTGATATTAATCATTGTTGGCGCGATCGCCATAATCGCTTTACTGGTACATGGTTTCTGGACCAGCCGTAAAGAGCGTTCCTCTATGTTTCGCGATCGTCCACTGAAGCGCATGAAGTCCAGTCGTGACGACGATGACGTTGAAGACGACATCGACGGTCCTGACGACGACGGCGTGGGTGAAGTTCGTGTTCATCGGGTCAATACTGCGCCCGGCGCAGCGCATGGAGAGCATGAAGCCCCCCGCGCTCCGCAGCACCAGTATCAACCACCGTATGCCTCTGCCCAGCCGCGCCAGCCAGCGCCGCCGCCAGTGGAAGAACCTGTTCGTCATCCGCCGCAGCAGCCTGTGCAACAGCAGCCCGTTGCGCCACAGCCTGTACAGCCGCAACCTGTGCAACAGCCTGCACAGCCAGTGCATCAGCCACAGCCTGTTCAGCAGCCGCAGCCGGTACAACAACCGCAGCCGCAGCCTGAACCGCCTGCGCCACAGCCCGCTCCGCGCGTTGAGCCAGAGCCGGTCGCAGAGCCAGAACCGGTTGTTGAAAAGCCGCAGCGTAAAGAAGCGGTGATCATCATGAACGTGGCTGCTCATCATGGCACCCATCTGAACGGTGACGTGCTGCTTAACAGCATCCAACAGGCAGGCTTCAAGTTCGGCGACATGAATATTTTCCATCGCCACCTGAGTCCTGACGGTAGCGGTCCGGCGCTGTTTAGCCTGGCCAATATGGTCAATCCAGGCACGTTTGACCCGGAAATGACCGGTGATTTCGTCACGCCGGGGGTTACGATCTTTATGCAGGTGCCGTCCTACGGTGACGAGCTGCAAAACTTTAAGCTGATGCTACAGTCCGCTCAGCACATCGCCGACGAAGTGGGCGGTGTGGTGCTCGACGATCAGCGTCGAATGATGACGCCGCAGAAACTGCGCGAGTATCAGGACCGCATCCGCGAAGTTAAGGAAGCGAACGCGTAATCGTCGCGTTAACTTCACCTCCTCCTCAACCCCCGCCTGTCGGGGGTTTTTCTCATTGATGGTGCGATATGGACTCAATCGAACAACAACTTACTGAACTGCGAACCACGCTTCGCCATCATGAATATCTCTATCATGTTATGGACGCACCGGAAGTGCCGGATGCGGAATATGACCGCCTGATGCGTGAACTGCGCGAGCTGGAAGCGCAGCACCCCGAACTGATTACGCCCGATTCCCCAACGCAGCGCGTCGGCGCGGAACCGCTGGGCGCTTTCAGCCAGGTGCGCCATGAAGTGCCGATGCTGTCGCTGGATAACGTGTTTGATGAAGAGAGTTTTCTGGCTTTCAACAAGCGTGTGCAGGATCGCCTGAAGAGCATCGACAATCTGAGCTGGTGCTGCGAGCTAAAGCTGGATGGTCTGGCCGTTAGCATTCTTTATGAGAACGGCGTGATGGTGCGTGCCGCAACGCGCGGCGACGGCACTACCGGGGAAGACATCACCACTAATGTGCGCACTATTCGTGCGATCCCGCTGAAACTGCGTGGCGATAACATTCCCGCCCGGCTGGAAGTGCGCGGGGAAGTGTTCCTTCCGCAGGCGGGCTTCGAGAAGATCAACGAAGAAGCGCGTCGTACGGGTGGGAAAGTGTTTGCAAACCCGCGTAACGCGGCGGCAGGTTCGCTGCGTCAGCTCGATCCGCGAATCACCGCGAAGCGACCGCTTACTTTCTTCTGCTACGGCGTCGGGATCCTGGAAGGCGGTGACCTGCCAGATACCCACCTGGGTCGTTTAATGCAGTTCAAAGAGTGGGGGTTACCGGTTAGCAACCGTGTGCAGCTCTGCGACTCTCCGGAGGCGGTGCTGGCGTTCTATCACAAGGTTGAAGAGGATCGTCCCACGCTCGGGTTTGATATTGATGGCGTGGTGATCAAGGTTAACTCGCTGGCGTTGCAGGAACAGTTAGGATTTGTGGCCCGTGCGCCGCGCTGGGCGGTAGCCTTTAAGTTCCCGGCGCAGGAGCAGATGACCTTCGTTCGCGACGTGGAGTTTCAGGTAGGGCGTACGGGGGCGATTACGCCTGTGGCGCGTCTGGAGCCTGTGCAGGTGGCTGGCGTGCTGGTAAGTAACGCCACGCTGCATAACGCCGATGAAATTGCCCGCCTGGGCCTGCGCATTGGTGACAAAGTGGTGATTCGCCGCGCGGGCGACGTGATCCCACAGGTGGTTAACGTTGTTGAGTCTGAACGTCCTGCCGATACCCGTGCCATCGAGTTTCCAGCCCACTGTCCGGTATGTGGTTCGGACGTTGAGCGCGTGGAAGGTGAAGCGGTAACGCGCTGTACGGGCGGGTTAATCTGCGGCGCGCAGCGTAAAGAGTCCCTGAAGCACTTTGTCTCCCGCCGGGCGATGGACGTCGACGGAATGGGTGACAAGATTATCGACCAGTTAGTTGAGAAAGAGTACGTCCATACGCCAGCGGACCTCTTTACCCTGACGGCAGGTAAGCTGACCGGTCTTGATCGTATGGGGCCAAAATCTGCCCAGAACATCGTTAACGCGCTCGAGGCGGCCAAAAACACCACCTTTGCCCGTTTCCTTTACGCGCTTGGCATTCGTGAAGTCGGAGAGGCGACAGCGGCAGGGCTGGCGGCGTATTTCGGCACGCTGGACGCGCTGGAGAAAGCCACCATCGACGAGCTACAGAAAGTCCCTGATGTCGGCATTGTGGTCGCTACCCACGTTTTCAACTTCTTCGCCGAAGAAAGCAACCGTGAAGTGATCGGTAAATTACTGGAACAGGGCATTCACTGGCCTGCACCGGTAGTGGTTAATGCCGAAGAGATCGACAGCCCGTTTGCCGGTAAAACGGTGGTGCTGACCGGCAGCCTGAGCCAGCTTTCGCGCGATGACGCGAAAGCGCGCCTGGTGGCGTTGGGGGCAAAAGTGGCGGGCAGCGTATCGAAGAAAACCGACCTGGTGATTGCCGGGGAAGCGGCCGGTTCGAAGCTGGCAAAAGCGCAGGAGCTTGGCATCGAGGTAATCGACGAAGCGGAAATGATGCGCCTGTTAGGAGAGTGACGTGGAAAAAGAGCAGCTCGTTGAGATCGCCAATACGGAGATGCCGTTCGGTAAATATAAGGGTCGCAGGCTGATTGATTTACCGGAAGAGTATCTGCTGTGGTTTGCCCGTAAGGATGAGTTCCCCGCCGGGCGTCTGGGCGAGCTGATGGCTATCACGTTACTGATCAAAACAGAGGGGCTGACCCAGCTGGTTCAGCCCCTGAAACGTCCTTAAACTTTCGCGGCGCGGGTCTCTTCCTGCGCCAGCTTTTCTGTCTGCGCCTTGTAACGCCGCGCCAGTACCGCACACACCATCAGCTGGATCTGATGGAAAATCATCAGCGGCAACACCATCATCCCAATGACGGACGTCGGGAACAGAATATTGGCCATCGGGATCCCGTTGGCCAGGCTCTTTTTCGATCCGCAAAATACAATGGTGATTTCATCGGCCTTGTTGAAGCCGCATTTGCGGGCCACAAAGACGTTAACCGCGATGACAATGGCCAGCAAAACGATGCTTACCACCACAATAAACAGCAGCGATCCAGCGCCCACCCTGTGCCAGATGCCGTTCACCACGGCTTCGCTGAAGGCCGTGTAAACCACCAGCAGAATTGAGCTTTGGTCCGTTTTCCCGATCCATTTTTTATGTTTTGCCACAAACGCCCCAATCCAGGGACGGGATAAGTGTCCGAGCACAAACGGCAGCAGCAGTTGCAGACAAATTTTACCCACCTGCTCCAGATTACCTTCCGCCCCGTGCATATTCATCAGCAGACCGACCAGCAGCGGTGAAACAAAGATCCCCAGCAGGCTGGAAGCGGAAGCAGAACAAACCGCCGCCGCGACGTTACCGCCCGCCAGCGAGGTAAAGGCAATAGCGGACTGCACGGTGGCCGGCAAAATGCACAGATAAAGGAAACCGGTATACAGCGCCGGATCGACATTCACCGGCGCCCACCAGGCGAACAGCACGCCCAAAACCGGGAAGAGGATAAAGGTGCTGCACATTACCCACAGGTGCAGTCGCCAGTGGCTACCGCCTGCAATAATGGCTTCCCGTGAGAGTTTGGCGCCATGCATAAAGAACAGCAGGGCAATGGCTGCCGTGGTCAGTCCTTCAATAACCGGAACGAAACTGCCCCGCGCCGGGAAGAACGAGGCCAGCAAGACGACACCAATCAGGGTCAGCGTAAACGGATCAAGGATACGAAAAAGTTTCATAATCACTCCTGAAAACAGATGCCGCTATTGTGCTTTCTTCCCTTTGAGAAATAAAATTGATTTATTGCATCCATTCATGAATTAAACAGATGAATTATTCGTTACGTCAGCTTCGCGTTTTCGTCACCGTCGCGCAGGCCCGCAGCTTTAGCCGGGCAGGGGAGATCATTGGCCTCAGCCAGTCGGCGGTGAGCCATAGCGTTAAGGAGCTTGAAACGCAAACGGGAGTGAAGCTGCTCGACCGTACGACGCGAGAAGTGGTACTCACCGAAGCGGGACAGCAACTGGCAATGCGTCTGGAGAGGCTGCTGGATGAACTGAACAGTACGCTCAGGGATGTCGGCCGGATCGGACAACAGCTTTCCGGCACCGTGAGAGTGGCGGCGAGCCAGACGATTTCAGCGCATCTTATTCCCCAGTGTATCGCTGAAAGTAATCACCGCTATCCGGATATCGATTTTGTTTTGCACGACAGGCCGCAGCAGTGGGTACTGGAGAGTATCCGTCAGGGGGATGTAGATTTTGGCATCGTTATTGATCCCGGAGCGGTAAGCGACCTGGAATGTGAAGTGGTGCTCTCGGAGCCCTTTTTATTGCTCTGCCGCGATGATGATCCGCTGGCATCGCTGCCACAGGTGGCCTGGCAGGCCTTGCAGGGGGCGAACCTGGTGTTACAGGATTATGCATCAGGCAGCCGTCCGCTGATAGATGCCGCACTGGCCGCGCAGGGCGTTAAGGCAACCATTGTGCAGGAGATCGGGCATCCTGCCACGCTCTTCCCGATGGTCGAAGCGGGGATTGGCATCAGCGTTCTGCCGGCGCTGGCGCTGCCACTGCCGCAGGGGAGTCGTTTAACGGTGAAGCGTTTCGTACCCTGTGTCGAACGCCAGCTGATGCTGGTACGCCGTAAAAACAGGTCACTTTCCGGCGCGGCGCATGCCTGCTGGGATGTGGTGCGTATGCAGGCCGAACGTTTGATGGAGGCCCGCACACGCGATCCACTTTTTAACGAAACCAATAATCAGATGTAGATATTAATCTGATGCTCCGCGGAGGGCTTATTGATGCCTTCCGCGACTGCCTGACCTTTTTCCTGTTTTGGCATCGCCTCTTCTGCCTGCTGACGCTGCAATTGCGCCAGTTGTGCCTGCAACATAGCCAGCTGAGATTCGAGTAATTCCTGCTGCTTTTGCTTCTCTTCTGCTGTGGCATCACCCATGGTCACTTCTTTGAGCTGCTGAGTGACTTTCGTTATCTGTTTGGTCAGACGGGTGATTTGAGAAGCAATGTCGTTTCCGCCGGAGCTGTTATCTACGCTGCCGATTTCCATCGCCGACAGAGAAACGGGCTTAAGAGTTGTCATATTGAGATCCTTTTCGCCATAAAATAGAGGTATCGGCAAAGAAGGCGTGAGCTTGAGTAAAACAAGCGATCTGGCTGCAATGGGGATGTGCTATATCGCAGATAGCAAAAAAGCGCCTTTAGGGCGCTTTTTTACATTGGTGGGTCGTGCAGGATTCGAACCTGCGACCAATTGATTAAAAGTCAACTGCTCTACCAACTGAGCTAACGACCCGAGTGGTGGGTGATGACGGGCTCGAACCGCCGACCCCCTCCGTGTAAAGGAGATGCTCTACCAACTGAGCTAATCACCCACTCTGTACTGCCAGAACTGCTTTAAGTGGTGGGTCGTGCAGGATTCGAACCTGCGACCAATTGATTAAAAGTCAACTGCTCTACCAACTGAGCTAACGACCCACTTTTGCGCTGCTTTCACGTTGTTTGATATCCCGTGGCAACGGCGGCATATATTACTGATTTAAGAATTCTGCGCAACAAAAATTTCGATGAAGATCACTTAACTGCTTAGGAATCATGCTGCACGACCAGAAATGACGCGATTTCTGGTCATGCGATAATCAACCCATCGAACTCAAACGTTTTTGCGCTTGTTTGGCGCCGTCTGTACCCGGGAATTTTGCAACCACCTGCTGATAAACCGCTTTGGCTTTTGCAGTGTCGCCTTTGTCCTGCATGATCACGCCGACTTTATACATCGCATCAGGCGCTTTCGGTGATTTCGGGTAATTTTTCACCACAGAGGCAAAATAAAACGCCGCATCATCCTTTTTACCCTTGTTGTAATTCAACTGACCCAGCCAGTAGTTCGCATTTGGCTGGTAAGTGGAATCAGGGTACTTCTTAACGAAGTTCTGAAACGCAACGATAGCATCGTCCTGGCGCGATTTGTCCTGCACCAGGGCAATGGCCGCGTTGTAGTCCGTATTCGCGTCACCGCTCTGTACAGGCGCACCAGACGACGCGGAGGCATCTGCCGCAGGTGCAGGCGTTGCCGCACCGCTTTGATCGCCTGCTGCTGGCTGTGCTGCTGCTCCGCCGCTGTTCAGGCTATCCATCTGCAACAAAATTTGCTTCTGGCGCTCCACAACCTGATTAAGCTGATACTGACTCTCCTGGATCTGACCACGAAGGGAATCAATATCATTCTGGTTATCGGAAAGCTGCTGCTGGAGTTGAGTTAAAAGCTGGCTGTGAGCGTTAGAAATACGCTCGAGTTGAGTGACCCGGTCTTCTACCGAGCCTGAGCCGACACTACTGATTGGTGCCTGAGCAAAAGCGGCCCAGGGGGCCGCTATTCCAACCAGTAACGACAGACTCATCAGATGATGTCTGAAGTTACTGCTCATGCAATTCTCTTAGTAAACGAGTACGGCACGACGGTTTTTGGAGTAAGCCGCTTCGTCGTGACCCAGTACTGCTGGTTTTTCTTTACCGTAAGAAACGATGGAGATCTGGTCAGCAGAAACGCCTTTACCCTGGAGGTACATTTTAACAGCGTTTGCACGACGTTCACCCAGGGAGATGTTGTACTCTGGAGTACCACGTTCGTCCGCATGACCTTCTACGGTGACTTTGTAAGACGGGTTGCTACGCAGGAAGTTTGCGTGCGCATCCAGCATTGCAGCGAAGTCAGAACGGATGTCGTATTTATCCAGATCGAAGTAAACGATGTTGTTCTGCTGTAACTGCTGCATCTGAAGACGCGCTTGCTCTTCAGAAGACATATTGCCATTGCCGTTAGCGTCCATACCGGTGCCGGCACCCATCATGCCTTCGCCGCTCTGGTCATTGCTTGCATTCTTGTTAGAAGAACACGCTGCGATTGCCATAACAGGCAGAGCGATCATCAGCCCCTTCAGCACTTTGTTCAGTTGCATTTCTAAGATTCCTTTAGTAATCAATTAATTATTATTACAGATACGGCGACCAGGCAGGTGATTTTACCTGTCCATCAGTTGCCGGAAGACGCGCTTTGAAACGCCCATCTGTAGAAACCAGATTCAGCACGGATCCCATCCCCTGAGAAGAGCTGTAGATTACCATGGTGCCGTTAGGTGCCAGACTTGGCGTTTCATCCAGGAACGTTGACGACAGTACTTGTACGCCCCCCGTTACCAGATCTTGTTTGGCAATGTGCTGCTGACCACCCGCAGTACTGACCATTACCATCGTTTTACCATCGGCACTGACGTCAGCATCCTGGTTCTGAGAACCTTCCCAGGTAATACGCTGCGCTGCTCCGCCGTTGATATTCACTTTATAAACTTGTGGACGACCTGCCTGGTCAGACGTAAAGGCCAGATTCTGGCTGTCCGGGAACCAGGTTGGCTCAGTGTTGTTGCTACGACCATCCGTGACCTGACGGATCTGACCAGAACCAATATCCATCACGTACAGGTTCAGGCTACCGGTTTTAGACAGGGCAAACGCCAGTTTGGTACCGTCCGGAGAGAACGCAGGCGCACCGTTGTGACGCGGGAATGACGCAACCTGACGCACAGCACCGTTAGAGAGCGTCTGGATAACCAGCGCGGAACGGCCGCTTTCGAAGGTCACGTACGCCAGCTTAGAGCCGTCCGGAGACCATGCCGGAGACATCAGCGGCTGTGGTGAACGGTGTACGGTGAACTGGTTGTAGCCATCGTAATCAGAGACGCGCAGCTCATAAGGGAACTGGCCGCCGTTGGTCTGTACTACGTACGCGATACGAGTACGGAACGCACCTTTAATACCGGTCAGCTTCTCAAACACTTCGTCACTCGCCGTATGGCCTGCGTAACGCAGCCACTGCTTGTTCACCTTATACGTGTTTTGAGCCAGAACGGTACCCGGCGCACCGCCGGTATCCACCAGCTGATAAGCAACGTTATAGCCGCCGTCTGGCGCAGGAGTAACCTGTCCGACAACCACGGCATCAATACCCAGTGCAGACCATGCAGCAGGTTGAACTTCCTGAGCGGTACCCGGCTGCTGCGGCAGACGAGAACGATCTAAGGGGTTAAATTTACCGCTGTTACGCAGGTCAGCTGCAACAATGCCGCCAATATCTTCAGGCGCAGCGCCCGGGCCTGCCCACTGGAACGGAACGACACCGATTGGACGCGCTGAGTCGTTCCAGTCGGTAATGTCGATGCTTACTGTGGCATGCACTGCTGACGTCAACAGTACTAAAAAACCAAAAGCTAATCGTAATGCCTGCTTCATCATATCTCCCTTATCCGAACAATAAGTCCTGGATAATTTAGCAGAAGGTTAACAAACTCAAATACCAAAACTATCAGAACCCGATAACCGCAGCTCTGCTTATGGCTTAAAGTTCAGCGAAGCGTCTTTGAACACTTCATAGACAGCCTGTGACGGAGGTTTTGGCAGTTTTGCCTGATTCACTGCCACAAGTGCAGCCTGGCATAATGCGTCATCGCCTCCTTCAGACTCAACGCTCAGCACGGTACCATCAGTATGCAGTTTAATATGCAGTCTGCATGTTTTCCCTGTATACAATGATTTATCGTTAAGCCTGCTGGATATAGCCGCAGCAATCTGATTCTTATAGTCGTTGATCTCAGCGCCAGAAGCACCGTTGTTCTTAGTGTTACCACTTCCTGCCGGTGCTGCGTTACTTCCTTTCGCCCCACCGCCCGTTTTCGGTGCATTCTTACCAGAACTCAGGTCGCCAATGATATCGTCAGCGGTGGCTGCTTCAGCGGCAGCTTTTTCAGCAGCGGCCTTCCTGGCAGCGGCTTTTTCAGCGGCAGCTTTCTTGTCGGCTGCGGCTTTTTCGGCAGCAGCTTTTTTAGCTGCGGCAGCTTTCTCGGCAGCCGCTTTTTCAGCCGCAGCCTTCTCGGCAGCAGCCGCTTTCTTCGCAGCATCGGCAGCAGCTTTCTTCTCTGCTTCCTGAGCGGCTTTCTTCGCGGCTTCTGCTTCCGCTTTCTTCTGGGCATCAGCAGCGGCTTTCTTCGCAGCTTCTGCTTCCGCTTTTTTCTGAGCATCAGCAGCGGCTTTCTTCGCAGCTTCTGCTTCCGCTTTTTTCTGAGCATCAGCAGCGGCTTTCTTCGCCGCGTCAGCCGCTAATTTCGCCTGTGCGTCAGCCTGCGCTTTTGCATCAGCCGCGGCTTTGGCTGCCGCCTCTTCCGCCTGCTTCTGCTGTTCCTGCGCCTTCTTCGAAGCGGCTTCAGCCTGCTTCTGCTGCTCTGCCTGCTCTTTCGCCGCTTCCTGCGCCTGCAAACGCTCTTTCTCAAGCTGCTTCAGACGTTCCTGCTCGGCGGCCTGCTTTTCACGCAGCTCTTCCGCCTGCTGTTGCGCCTGTTTTTCTCGCTGCTCTTCAGCACGTTTAGAGCTCGCCTGCTGCTGTTGCTGACGATTATAGTTCTGCACTACCGCACCGGGATCCACCATGACGGCGTCGATAGACGAGCCCCCACCGCCGCCTGATGCATCAAGGTGCTCATCGAACGAACTCCAGATCAGCGCTGCAAAAAGAATTACGTGCAGCACTGCGGAGACGATTATCGCTCGCTTAAGCTTGTCGTTCTGTTCGGTTGCCTTTGACACTATCGGTTCCCAAAAACTACGCAGATGATCAAATAGGCTGAGTCATTAAGCCAACTGACTTAACGCCCGCGCTATGTAGCAAGTTCAGCGCTTTGATAATTTCATCATATGGTACGTCTTTCGCACCACCGATTAAGAAGACCGTCTTCGGATTTGACTCCAGGCGTCGTTGCGCTTCAGCAATAACCTGCTCTGGCGGAAGCTGATCCATACGATCTTTCTCTACCACCACGCTGTACTGCCCTACGCCGGAAACCTCAATGATGACCGGAGGATCGTCATTGGTGCTTACCGCCTGTGATTCTGTCGCATCCGGCAGATCAACTTCCACGCTCTGGGTGATGATGGGCGCCGTCGCCATAAAGATCAGCAGCAGCACCAGCAGCACGTCCAGTAACGGAACGATATTGATTTCGGACTTGAGCTCGCGACGACCTCGTCCACGCGATCTGGCCATGGTTTACCCCTTGTTGCTCTCGGTGCTGGTAAACGCCTGACGATGCAGAATCGCGGTGAACTCTTCCATAAAGTTGTCGTAGTTCAGTTCCAGTTTGTTCACGCGCTGGTTCAGACGGTTGTACGCCATTACCGCCGGAATTGCGGCGAACAGACCGATTGCGGTCGCGATCAGTGCTTCTGCGATACCCGGCGCAACCATCTGCAACGTTGCCTGCTTCACCGCCCCAAGGGCGATAAAGGCGTGCATGATCCCCCACACCGTACCAAACAGGCCGATATACGGGCTGATGGAGCCAACGGTTCCGAGGAAAGGAATATGCGTTTCAAGATTTTCCAGTTCGCGGTTCATGGAGATGCGCATCGCACGCGACGCCCCTTCTACCACGGCTTCCGGCGCATGGCTGTTAGCGCGATGTAAGCGAGCGAACTCTTTGAAACCGCTGTAGAAAATTTGTTCGGAGCCTGAAAGGTTATCACGGCGTCCCTGGCTTTCCTGGTACAGACGCGAAAGCTCAATACCCGACCAGAACTTATCTTCAAACGCTTCGGCTTCGCGGCCAGCGGCATTGAGGATACGCGTTCTCTGGATGATGATGGCCCAGGATGCGATTGAAAAACCAATCAAAATCAACATGATAAGTTTAACCAGAAGGCTTGCCTTCAGGAACAAATCAAGGATATTCATGTCAGTCACTGCTTAAACTCCGCGACAATAGACTTAGGAAGCGCACGAGGCTTCATTATGGTTGGATCAACACAGACAATCAGGACTTCAGCTGAGTTCAGTACCGTGCTCTCTGCATTGACTATCCGCTGCGTGAAAACCAGTGAAGTTCCGCGCATTGATGTAATTTCTGTTTGGACTTCGAGCATATCGTCGAGTCTGGCAGGCGCAAAATACTCAAGCGTCATCTTGCGTACCACGAAGGCAACTCGCTCAGCCAACAGCACCTGTTGACTAAAGTGATGATGGCGCAGCATCTCTGTGCGTGCCCGTTCATAAAAAGCAACGTAGCTGGCGTGGTAGACCACACCACCGGCATCGGTATCTTCGTAATAGACACGTACCGGCCATCGAAACAGCGTTGTATTCACTTTACATCCCGGTAATACAAGAAAAGTTGGAGCTTTCAAACTTCGCTACTATACGCGCGGGAATGATGGTTTGGAATGGGAGAAAGTAAACGGAGAGTAAATTTTTATGGGCCAGGGTAAGCCCATAACGTTAACGGACATTTCTTATTCAGAAGAAGAAGAAAATCAAACCGGCGAGGAGAACCAGATCGGCAATCAGTGGGCAGAAGATGCCCTGCCAGTGTAGCGCTTTCGGACGAAAGCCGACACCGTGAATCACGCCTGCGCACACCGCCCACATAATCAGGAAGCCGTGCCAGATTTCAAGCTCGCTGGTTTTCGCCGCGAAGCGCGACGGGTCCCAGAAGATACAGCCTGCCAGCAGTAATGCCATAATGAGGGAAAGCGCCCTCAAGGGGCGCTTATCCATTACCGCATATAACGTTGCGATAATATTCATTAGTGCTTTTCTTCACCTGCTTTGGTCGCTTCTACATGCTCAAGCGCCAGGGCAGTGATGACACCAAACGCACAGGCAAGAAGCGTCCCTAAAATCCATGCGAAATACCACATATTCAGCTCCTTACTTAGTACATAGAGTGGGTGTTGCTTTCGATATGTTCTTTAGTGATACGACCGAACATTTTCCAGTAACACCAGATGGTGTAAGCCAGAACAATCGGAACGAACACGCAAGCAACATAGGTCATTAAGTTAAGCGTCATATGGCTGGACGTTGCATCCCACATGGTCAGGCTGGCATTCATCATGGTGCTGGATGGCATCACGAACGGGAACATCGCAATACCGGCCGTCAGGATGATGCACGCCAGCGTCAGGGAAGAGAATACGAACGCCAGAGCGCCTTTCTCCAGACGAGACGTCAGCACGGTCAGCAGTGGCAGCAGCACACCCAGAGCCGGGATAGCCCACAGCACAGGGGTATTGTTGAAGTTCACCAGCCATGCACCGGCCTGACGCGCCACCTCTTTGGTCAGCGGGTTAGACGGCGCAGCATGGTTGATAGCAGACGTCACCACGTATCCATCAATACCATACACCACCCACACTCCGGCCAGCGCGAAGCAGACCAGCGTCACCAGCGCTGCCACCTGAGCGGTAGCGCGGGAACGCAGATGCAGTTCACCTACGGTACGCATCTGGAGATAGGTTGCCCCCTGGGTGATGATCATCGCCACGCTCACCACGCCTGCCAGCAGACCAAACGGATTCAGCAACTGGAAGAAGTTACCGGTGTAGAACAGACGCATATATTCGTCGACGTGGAACGGTACGCCCTGCAACAGGTTACCGAACGCCACACCAATGACCAGCGGTGGAACGAAGCTACCGATGAAGATGCCCCAGTCCCACATGTTACGCCAGCGGGTGTCTTCAATCTTGGAACGGTAGTCAAAACCCACCGGACGGAAGAATAAAGAAGCCAGCACCAGAATCATCGCCACATAGAAGCCGGAGAACGCAGCCGCGTAGACCATCGGCCAGGCAGCGAACAGCGCGCCGCCTGCGGTGATCAGCCACACCTGGTTACCGTCCCAGTGCGGGGCGATGGAGTTGATCATGATTCGACGCTCGGTGTCATTACGACCGAGGAAACGGGTGAGCATGCCCACGCCCATGTCGAAACCATCGGTGACCGCGAAACCAATCAGCAGAACACCGATCAGCAGCCACCAGATAAAACGCAATACTTCATAATCGATCATTTGATGACTCCTGTCTTAGCGTGCCGGCTGAGTAGTCGCAACAGACTGCTCGTAGTGGTAGCGACCGGTTTTCAGGCTGCTTGGGCCAAGGCGCGCGAACTTGAACATCAGGAACAGTTCAGCCACCAGGAACAGGGTGTACAGACCGCAAATGAGCAGCATGGAGAAGATCAGGTCGCCTGCGGTCAGGGAGGAGTTCGCTACCGCTGTTGGCAGCACCTCACCGATCGCCCACGGCTGACGGCCATATTCCGCAACAAACCAGCCGGACTCGATAGCAATCCATGGCAGTGGGATACCGTACAGCGCGGTGCGCAGCAGCCATTTTTTCTCACCGATACGGTTACGAATGACTGACCAGAACGAGGCCGCGATGATCAGCAGCATGATAATGCCGCAACCCACCATGATGCGGAACGCGAAGTACAGCGGCGCAACGCGTGGAATAGAGTCTTTGGTTGCCATCTGAATCTGCGCTTCCGTCGCGTCGGAGACGTTCGGGGTATAGCGTTTCAGCAGCAGACCGTAACCGAGGTCTTTCTTCACGTCGTTAAATTGATCGCGAACGGCCTGGTCGGTAGAGCCGGCGCGCAGCTGTTCCAGCAGCGAGTAGGCTTTCATCCCGTTACGGATACGCTCTTCATGCTGCACCATCAGATCTTTCAGGCCAGTCACCTGTTTGTCGACGGAGCGCGTGGCGATAATACCCAGAGCGTAAGGAATTTGAATGGCGAAGCGGTTTTCCTGCGCTTCCTGGTCAGGCACACCGAACAGGGTAAACGCTGCCGGTGCCGGCTGGGTTTCCCATTCAGCTTCAATTGCGGCGAGTTTGGTTTTCTGCACGTCGCCCATTTCGTAACCGGATTCATCACCCAGAACAATCACGGACAGAATCGCGGCCATACCGAAGCTTGCTGCGATAGCAAAAGAACGCTTGGCGAACGCGAAGTCGCGGCCGCGCAGCATATAGTAGGAGCTGATGCCCAGCACGAACATCGCGCCGCACACATAGCCAGACGCCACGGTGTGAACGAATTTAACCTGGGCAACCGGGTTCAGGACCAGCTCAGCGAAGCTGACCATCTCCATACGCATGGTTTCGAAGTTGAAATCAGATGCGATTGGGTTTTGCATCCAGCCGTTCGCCACCAGGATCCACAGTGCGGACAAGTTGGAGCCTAATGCCACCAGCCAGGTTACCGCCATATGCTGGACTTTACCCAGACGGTCCCAACCAAAGAAGAACAGACCTACAAAGGTGGATTCGAGGAAGAAGGCCATCAGACCTTCAATGGCCAGCGGCGCACCGAAAATATCCCCCACATAGTGGGAATAGTAAGACCAGTTTGTCCCGAACTGGAACTCCATGGTCAGACCGGTTGCCACGCCCAGCGCAAAGTTGATACCAAACAACTTGCCCCAGAACTTGGTCATATCTTTATAAATCTGTTTGCCGGAGAGGACGTAAACCGTTTCCATGATGGCCAGCAGGAACGCCATACCGAGCGTCAGCGGCACAAACAGGAAGTGGTACATCGCGGTCAAGGCAAACTGTAAGCGCGACAGTTCGACTACGTCTAACATTATGACTCCTTGCTCATCGCATGAAGACTCCGAGAGTGAACCCCGTTAGATAAGGATCCACACGCATGCCCCAATACAAAGTTATCTGCTTCCCTTCTTCGTTGCTTATTCTCTTCAGGAGGAAAAAGCAATGATGAAAGGTTACAAATACGTTAAGAAAAAACCAAATTGATCCCGTAAATATAATACGCTGCAAAACCCTTACAATAAACAGGTTTTTATTCGAACAGATTTACGTTTTTCGACGGCGATCAATTTATAGCAAAATTACCACTTTTCGGCCATTTTGATCGGGAACAATTTAACGCCTTTCGGAGCCTTTTTCCAAGGATTAAACATTGATTTAAATCAAAAACAGTCAGAGCTGTTAATGATGTTTCTTTGTGGTGCGGATAGTAAAAACCTTGTTAACAATATGTATATTTAAAGGCGTTATTGGTTATAAAAGCCAGAAGATAATATAAACAGTTGTGATTTTTATTAACGCGCGAGAAAAAACGCATTTTGCCGGAAGATAACCATATAATGTTATCTGCTTCACAGTATTTTTCTTTCGCTTTGCTACCCGCCGAAAAGATTACATTTCATTCACCTTTAATAATCTTAAAATTAACACCCTTTCGTGACTATTTGATGAAATAAAGGCCGCAGGAATGCGGCCTTTATTTTGTTCGGAGGATTACCGTTCAATTTTTATGCTAAAGGTGCGTGACTGGCATGGCCGGAACGACCCCGTAATGGCTGAACCCTCCTCCCCTTGCGCCTTGCGCACCTCATTCATGTCCGTTTCGCAACAGGCCTGGACCTCACGGTTCACAGACAAAGTCACATCACCGGAGCGGGTCTCCGAAGGGTTGTACAGACGAAGAATCATCTCGTCACGATCCTCCGCTTTTTTCAGCGCACTGAGTACGCATCCGTTAGGCGCCAGCGTTAACAGGCTATAGCTACAGGGTGTGGTGAAAGAGGCGCGGTTAAGCTTCATCGCATCCCACGGGATTTTGTTATAACAGTGCACTGGCGTTAACCACGACTTCGCCTGCTGCGCAACGCCAGCACTGACGGGCGTACCATTAAAACTGAACAGGCTAAAGCGACAGGTTAACTGACCCCGCATCTGCGAATCAGGCACCGGCATTTTGATCCCGGACGGTCTGCCGGGGCGCAGCAGTAAATCTTCCTTCCCAAGCACCCCCACGCCGCGAAGCAACGTCAGGGCAAACGTTTTTTGACGCTCGCCAGTCACTTCAAATTCGCGCAACCCTTCGGTAAACAGGGCCATTCCGTTACGCCGTTCCTGGAGCACCGCGTAGTTGAGCAGATTCCACACCGGCAGCGGCGCTTCCTTCCAGCCCTCCTCCTGCCAGTTCGCCATCGCTTCATCCTGTACAGGTCGCGTCAGCGAACCGAACTGGGTATCGGCTAACACCGTGTCTGCGGTAAATGGCGTCGGGATCAGCACCCGCACACGGTGGTCATCCGCGTGATTTCCGAGACGCGCCTCAACGTCGATACGTCGGCTGTTATGGCTGAGCGTGACCGTGAGTTCTGCCTCAAGCGTTCCCGTCTGCTGACGCGCAGAACGTTCGGCGAGATCCGCCGGCACCGCCATGCGATGGCGGATCACCGCCCTGCTCTGCCAGGCCTCGTGGATCACCTCAACCTCATGCTCGCCCTGAGCGGAAGTGAGTCTCCACTCTTCCCGTGAAGGCGAGTAGTCGTACTCATCGCCATCATCCGAGCTCTCTTCTATTTCCAGCGCGCGGTCATAGATAAGCCCGGACGCTTTATCGAGCAGACGCAGGGTGCCGTCGTCGTTTAACGTTATTTCCCAGAAAGCATTTTCCAGCAACGCCTCCGACGATTTTTCTGCCGCCAGCAGCTTGCCGGCCACGTGCGGCTCGATATAGAGCGTGCGGTAACCCATTGATGGCAGGATCTGATTGAGCTGGATATCAAACTCCATAAAGGGATCGTAGTTGCCGTAATGCACAATTTGCCGGTCAATCAAGCCGGGGTCGATTTCACGCGCGCTGCGCAGGCAGTAAGGGATTTCATTCCCCCTATCGTCCAGCAGGCGGAACTGGCTGGCGCGCAGACGTATCGTGGTGTTAATCACTTCCTCACGCGGCCAGGGCGTGAGGTTAAACATCACCAGTTTGTCTTCCTCGCTCTGCGGCATGTTGTCGACAATCTTGCGCATATAGAAGCACGTCAGGTTATCGGCCATGTCTTCCGCCAGCTCGAAGCGTGACATCACCTCACGATGCACTTTGTCACTACAGCAGCAGCCGATACTGTCATGGGCGTGATTCTTGAGGATCTCTTTCCACATTTTTTCCAGCAAGCCGTGGTGATACTCAAAGCCCAGCGTCCAGGCAAGCGTGGCCAGCGGCTCAAGGACGTTGACGATTTTATTCTCTATCCGGGCGTGGGCGATTTTAATGTCCATCCGCGTGGAGCCTATCGTCCGGTGCACCCGCATATATTTACCGTCAATAAACTCCCCTTTCGGCGTCGCCAGTTCATCGCGGTGCGCGTCAATGTGGTCAAACACGTCCTCGAAGCGGCTCATCACAAACTGACGCTGCGGATAGATTTCGCGCAGCTTATCCATCACCGCAAAGATGTTCTGCTGGAGCGGCATCTGATCATGGCCGTTAGGCAGCAAAATTTCTTTCGTCACGGAGGCTTTTTCCAGCACCTCGAAGTACGTGTCGAGCCGTTTGCGCAGCCCGGCCTCATCCTCCGGTAAGTACTTACCAATCGCGTAGCCCAGCGGCAGCACCTGTGCCGTCACTTCGCTGCCGTCCTGACTTTGCCAGAGAAATTCGGTTTTATCGGTACCGTGCCGCTCGGAACACCCGCGCCAGAACATGGTACGCGTGATGCCAAAACCATTGTAAATGTGCGGCAGCTGGGAAGACATGCCGAAGGAGTCCGGCAGATAGCCAATTTTCATCGGCTCGCCAAAGGCCAGACAGTCGCGTATACCGTACATCAGATTTCGGACAATCGACTCGCCGGAAACAAGGGTGGTATCCGTCTGGGTATACCACGGCCCGATAATCAGCTTCCCGGCCGCCACCAGTGCCTTCACGCGTGGCCTGTTTTCCGGTTTCACGGCAAAATAATCTTCCAGCACTGCCGTCTGGCCGTCGAGTACGTAGTATTTATACTCTGCGTCCTGCTCAAGACGAGTGAGGATCTCTTCCATATTATTGACCAGAAGAATACGTGACGCTTCGGTGGTGAAGTACCACTCCCGGTCCCAGTGCATATGTGGCGTGATATGAACGCGAGATACAGCTTTCATCTTCGTTTCCTGTCAGTGCGTGTTTACGATGGTATGTCTTCAGTCACGTAGGTGCCGCTCTTCACGGCCTGGCGTCGCCAGAGCAGTAAAATGAGCGTAGAGATTGCGGTGCCAGCCAGCGCGGCGCCAAACCAGCCGACAGCGGCCATCACGCCGCCCAGCCCGGCATCATGCAGTAAGAAGAGCGAGAAAATGCCCGCGCCGGGGGTGGATAGCCCAATCCCCATCGCCCCGACAATCGCTCCGGTCACCATTGACCCCAGAACAAATGAGCCAATGACCCGCAACGGATCCTCAATAGCCATCGGAATTGCCCCTTCGGTGATGCCCGCCAGCCCCAGCAGCCAGGTGGACTTGCCGGTTTCAATTTCGAACTGTTTGAACAGGTTCGGAGCCAGCATCGTTGATGCCGTCACGGTAAAGGCCGATACCATTTTGACGGAGGCAAAAATCGCATAAGGCCCGTATACGCCATTGGCCATCGCTCCCAGACAGAACGCGTAAGAGGCTTTGTTGACCGGACCGCCCAGATCGAACGAGCACATAAAGCCCAGGATCGCCCCCAGCAGCAGCGCGTTCGCGCCGGACAGACCGTTAAGCCAGGCGGTCAGGGCATTATTGATCCAGGCCACCGGTTCGCCGATCACAAACAGCATCAGGCTGCCTGCGCCCAGCACGCCAATCACCGGATAGAGATAAAAGGTCAGAAAGCCGTTGTAGCGGCTACTCAGTCGGATGTGGTTTTTTACCCAGCGCATCAGGTAGCCCGCAATCAGCCCGCCGACGATGGCCCCGAGAAAACCAGAGCCGATCATATTGGCGGCAAGACCCGCCGCAAAGCCCGGCGTTAGCGCAGGTTTATCCGCCAGCGAGTAAGCGGTATAGGACGCCAGAACAGGCACCATCAGAATACCGAGCATCCCGCCGCCCAGTTTGCGGTACATCCACAGCCACGAATTTTCCTGATCGAACAGATGCTGCAAGCCCAGGATTTGCGCCAGCAGTACCGACACCGCCAGCACCGTGCCGCCAGCGACAATCAGCGGCACCGCAAAGGAGATACCGCTGAGCAGCGCCTGCTTGAGTTCGGTTTTAACGCACTTTTTCGCGTCCGTGTCGACGTGCGCAGGACGCGCATCGGATACAGGCTGTAGCGCCAGCGCACGCTCAATGAGCGCTTCCGCATGGCGTAAGGGTTCCGCGACGGGCACGGAAATGGCGGGGATCCCCTGAAAACGCTCACGCTCTTTGATCGCCACTTCCGCCGCGAAGATACACGCTTTTGCCTCCTGCAACTGCTGCGCGGTGATGCGCCCCTCAATACCATTTGCCCCCTGCTTTTCGACCACCACATTGACGCCGAGCTTACGTCCCGCTTTTTCGAGATACTCCGCTGCCATGTAGGTATGGGCGATCCCGGCCGGACAGGCGGTAACGCAGACGATCGTCGGGGCATTCTCCGCAACGGCGGTTTCTTGTGCGTCAGGCGCCGTTTCCAGCGCCGCAAGCACCGCTTCCGCGCTGGTCGCCGTCATCACGCGCGACCTGAGCTCGTCATCCGCCAGGCGAGACGTCAGTTCCGTCAGGACCTGAATATGCGTTGATCCCGCTTGTGCGGGAGGAATGGCGAGCAGAAAAATTAGCTCGACCTCCTCCGGTCCGTCCACACCTTCCCAGGCCAACTGCTCACGCAGTGTGGCCACGGCAAAAGCCGCTTCGTTTACCGCCACTGATTTACCATGAGGTACGGCCAGCCCCTCGCCCAGCGCCGTCGGGCCAAGCGATTCCCGATGGAAAACGTCTGCCAGAAACGTATCGGCGTCGGCTATTTTGCCCAACGCCACCAGCCGCGTCGCAAGCTGACGGATTGCCTCATCACGGCTGGTAAACTGCGCCTGCACGCAGACAGCACGGGGGTCGGTCAGAGTCGTCAGGTTCATAAGATCCTCACCTATCCAAAGTTATTGTCTGGGGAGGATTGTGGCAGACCGTATGATACATTTATGTGATCATTTTCACTAACACCGATATTTGTATCTTATTTGTATTATTTACAAATTTACCACTGAAGGCATAATTCCCTGAAAACGTATTAAAAAGGCGCGACACAATGGGCAATAAACCGATGTACCGGCAGATCGCTGATGCGTTCCGCGAGAAAATTAATGCCGGTGAGTTAAAACCTGGCGACGCGCTGCCGACGGAATCCAGCCTTCAGGAGGCGTTTAGCGTCAGCCGGGTCACCGTGCGGCAGGCTTTGAAGCTGCTCGCCGACGAGCAGATCATCGAAAGTATTCAGGGCAGCGGCTCGTATGTAAAAGAGGAGCGGGTGAATTACGATATTTATCAGCTCACCGGCTTTTACGAAAAGTTAGCGGATCGCAACGTCGATACGCACAGCGACGTCAGCGTCTTCGAAGTGGTGAAAGCCGATGAGCGGCTCGCGGCAAAACTTGCGCTCAATCCGGATGATAAGGTCTGGCACGTCAAGCGCGTACGCTTCATCAGGGAAAAGCCGGTGAATCTGGAAGAGACATGGATGCCGCTGGCGATGTTCCCCGACCTCACCTGGGAAGTGATGGAACAGTCGAAATACCATTACATTGAGCAGATCAAAAAGATGGTGATCGATCGCAGCGAGCAGGAGCTGGTGCCAGTCATGCCATCGGATGAGGCGATTGCCGCCCTGGCGCTCGATCCGGCAAAACCGATTCTGGAAAAAGTCTCTCGCGGCTTTCTGAAAGACGGCCGGGTATTTGAATACAGTCGCAACGTGTTTAACACCGACGACTATAAATTCACCCTGGTGGCTAAACGCAGGCAATAAAAAAAGGCCGCTTTACAGCGGCCAACCATGTCGAAACGGACATTTTTTTATACTTCAACGCGCCCCATTCGGGGAGCAGAGAGGACTTACTTAATGATGGATTTCAGTGCTTCACCGATATCCGCCAGGCTGCGAACGGTTTTCACGCCTGCGGCTTCCAGTGCTGCGAATTTCTCATCAGCCGTACCTTTACCGCCTGCGATAATCGCGCCCGCGTGACCCATACGTTTGCCTTTCGGCGCGGTCACACCTGCGATATAGCCCACAACCGGCTTGGTCACGTGCTCTTTGATGTAAGCAGCCGCTTCTTCTTCCGCGCTACCGCCGATCTCACCGATCATTACGATCGCTTCGGTCTGCGGATCTTCCTGGAACAGTTTCAGGATGTCGATGAAGTTAGAACCCGGGATCGGGTCACCGCCGATGCCCACGCAGGTGGACTGGCCGAAACCGTAGTCGGTGGTCTGCTTAACCGCTTCATAGGTCAGGGTACCGGAACGGGACACGATACCCACTTTGCCTGGGCGATGAATGTGGCCCGGCATGATGCCGATTTTGCATTCGCCTGGAGTGATAACGCCTGGGCAGTTCGGGCCGATCATGCGCACGCCTGCTTCGTCCAGCTTCACCTTCACGGTCAGCATATCCAGCGTCGGGATGCCTTCGGTGATGGTGATGATCAGCTTAATGCCTGCGTCGATCGCTTCCAGAATAGAGTCTTTGCAGAACGGCGCCGGTACGTAGATCACGGTCGCGGTTGCGCCCGTCGCTTCTACCGCTTCACGCACGGTGTTGAACACCGGCAGGCCCAGGTGCGTGGTGCCGCCTTTACCTGGCGTTACGCCGCCAACCATCTGCGTACCGTAGGCAATCGCCTGTTCGGAGTGGAAAGTCCCCTGGCTACCGGTGAAGCCCTGGCAGATAACCTTGGTATCTTTATTAATTAAAACTGACATTATTTCCCCTCCACTGCGGCAACAACCTGCTGAGCTGCATCCGTCAGACTTTTCGCTGCAATAATATTCAGGCCGCTGTCAGCCAGTTTTTTCGCGCCGAGTTCAGCGTTGTTCCCTTCCAGACGTACAACAACCGGAACGTTAACGCCCACTTCTTCTACCGCGCCGATGATACCGTCGGCGATCAGGTCGCAACGTACGATACCGCCGAAGATGTTCACCAGAACCGCTTTCACGTTGCTGTCAGAGAGAATGATTTTGAACGCTTCGGTTACGCGCTCTTTAGTTGCGCCACCGCCCACGTCGAGGAAGTTCGCTGGCTCACCGCCGTGCAGCTTAACGATGTCCATGGTGCCCATTGCCAGGCCCGCACCGTTAACCATGCAGCCGATGTTGCCATCCAGCGCCACGTAGTTCAGTTCCCACTGTGCAGCCTGCGCTTCACGCGGATCTTCCTGAGACTGGTCGCGCATTTCGCGCAGATCGGACTGGCGGAACAGCGCGTTGCCGTCAGCGCCCAGCTTGCCGTCGAGGCAGATCAGGTCGCCCTGGGTGGTGATCACCAGCGGGTTGATCTCGATCAGCGCCAAATCGCGCTCCAGGAAAATGGTCGCCAGACCCATGAAGATCTTGGTGAACTGCTGAACCAGCTTGCCTTCCAGACCCAGTTTGAATGCCAGCTCACGACCCTGGTAAGGCATTGGGCCCGCCAGCGGATCGATAGCCACTTTGTGGATCAGGTGCGGGGTTTCTTCCGCCACTTTTTCGATTTCCACGCCGCCTTCGGTAGACGCCATGAACACCACGCGACGGGAGCTACGGTCTACGACTGCGCCGAGGTACAGTTCTTTCGCGATGTCGGTTGCCGCTTCAACCAGGATCTGGTTAACCGGCTGGCCGTTCGCATCTGTCTGGTAGGTTACCAGACGCTTGCCGAGCCAATGTTCAGCAAACGCACGGATCTCTTCTTTGCTCTTAACAACCTTCACACCGCCCGCTTTACCACGGCCACCAGCGTGAACCTGACATTTAACTACCCACGGGCCGGAACCGATTTTAGACGCGGCTTCTTCTGCTTCACGCGGGGTAGTACAGGCATAACCCACCGGAGCCGGTAAGCCATACCGGGCAAACAGCTGTTTGGCCTGATATTCATGTAAGTTCATGTGTTCTATCCATCCTTCAGGTAATCGTTAGGTAGTGCTTTTGTAGGCCCGGCAAGCAACGCGCCGCCGGGCAAGACTGCAAAAACTAGACGTCCAGCAGCAGACGCGTTGGATCTTCCAGCAGCTCTTTAATGGCAACCAGGAAGCCTACGGACTCGCGGCCGTCGATCAGGCGGTGATCGTAAGAGAGCGCCAGGTACATCATCGGCAGGATCTCCACTTTACCGTCTACCGCCATTGGACGATCTTTAATGGCGTGCATACCCAGGATCGCGCTCTGCGGCGGGTTGATAATCGGGGTAGACATCAGCGAGCCGAACACACCACCGTTGGTAATGGTGAAGTTACCGCCAGTCAGGTCCTCAACGGTCAGCTTGCCGTCACGGCCTTTCACGGCCAGCTCTTTGATTTTCTTCTCGATGTCAGCCATACCCAGGGTATCCACGTCACGCAGAACCGGGGTAACCAGGCCGCGCGGGGTAGAAACCGCCATGCTGACGTCGAAGTAGTTGTGGTAAACCACGTCATCGCCATCGATAGACGCGTTCACTTCCGGGTAGCGTTTCAGCGCTTCAACTACCGCTTTCACGTAGAAGGACATGAAGCCCAGACGGATACCGTGACGTTTTTCAAACGCGTCACCGTACTGCTTGCGCAGATCCATGATTGGCTTCATGTTGACTTCGTTAAAGGTGGTCAGCATCGCGGTGGAGTTTTTCGCTTCCAGCAGACGCTCGGCCACGCGCTTACGCAGGCGGGTCATCGGCACGCGTTTTTCGCTACGTGCGCCCAGAGCTGGCTGTGCCGCTGGTGCTGCCGCAGGGGCTTTCGCTTCCGCTTTCGCCTCAGAAGGCGCTTTTGCCAGATGCTTGTCGATGTCTTCGCGCGTCAGACGGCCACCCACGCCGGTGCCTTTGATGGCTGCCGGATCGAGGCTGTGCTCAGCCAGCAGGCGACGGATCGCCGGGCTGAGCGCGTCGTTGGTCTGATCGGACAGAGACGCCTGCTGGCGCTGGGCCGGGGTAGACGCTTTTTCTTCAGATTTGGCGCTGGACTCTTTGCCCGCGCTATTGCCTTCACGCAGGCGACCCAGGATCTGGCGAGAAGTGACGGTCGTACCTTCATCTTCCAGGACTGCATCCAGAATGCCATCCGCTGAAGCCGGTACTTCCAGTACCACTTTGTCAGTTTCGATTTCTACCAGCACTTCGTCACGGGTTACCGCGTCGCCTGGTTTTTTGTGCCAGGTGGCGACGGTTGCATCTGCTACGGACTCAGGCAGGTCGGGAACAAGAATATCTACGCTACTCATTATGTATCCTTTAATTAATCGACGTTCAGCGCGTCATTGACCAGATCTTGTTGCTGCTTCTGGTGAACGGACATATACCCTACCGCCGGAGAGGCGGAGGCCGGGCGACCTGCATAACGCAGGGCAGACCCAAATGGAATCACTTCACGGAAATGATGCTGGCTGCAATACCATGCGCCCTGGTTGAGCGGCTCTTCCTGGCACCAGACAAAATCATGAACGTGAGCGTACTGTTTCAGCACTTCCTGCATCGCCTGATGCGGGAACGGATAAAGCTGTTCGATACGCACGATGGCGACATCTTTCTGATCGTTCTTACGGCGCTGTTCCAGCAGGTCGTAATAAACCTTACCAGAACACATTACGACACGCTTAACGGCCTGCGGATCCAGCTCGTCAATTTCACCGATGGCCGGCAGGAAGGTGCCGTTTGCCAGCTCTTCCAGGCTGGAGACCGCCAGTGGATGGCGCAGCAGGGATTTTGGTGACATGACTACCAGCGGACGGCGCATACCGCGCAGCGCCTGACGACGCAGCATGTGGTAAACCTGAGCCGGAGTGGACGGCACGCAAACCTGCATATTCTGCTCGGCGCAGAGTTGCAGATAACGCTCCAGACGCGCGGAGGAGTGCTCCGGACCTTGTCCTTCGTAGCCGTGCGGCAGCAGCATCACCAGACCGCACATACGGCCCCACTTCTGCTCACCGGAGGAGATGAACTGGTCGATGACGACCTGCGCACCGTTGGCGAAGTCACCGAACTGCGCTTCCCAGATGGTCAGGGTGCGGGGTTCTGCGGTGGCGTAGCCGTATTCGAAGGCCAGAACCGCTTCTTCTGACAGCACGGAGTCCCAGACCTTGAACTGGCCCTGACCGTTATGCACGTGCTGAAGCGGAGTGTACGTTGAACCGTTAGACTGGTTGTGCACAACCGCATGACGGTGGAAGAAGGTGCCACGACCCGCATCTTCACCGGACAGACGAACCGGAATACCTTCGTCAACCAGCGTCGCATAGGCCAGCGTTTCCGCGCCGCCCCAGTCGAACAGCTTCTCACCCGCCGCCATTGCCTGGCGATCGCCATAGATCTTGGCCACGCGGGACTGCATCTCGATCGCTTCCGGCACGGTGCTGATGCGTTTAGCCAGTTCCTGCAAACGCTTCATCTCAACCTTGTTCGGGTAGCTCTCGTCCCACTCGTGGTTGAGGTACGGCGACCAGGTGAAGGAGTGCATGTTCATTGGGCGCAGCTCTTTCACCACGCATTCACCCGCATCCAGCGCGTCGCGGTAGAGGTTGACCATCTCGGTCGCATCTTCCAGCGTCGCCACTTTTTCGCTTTCCAGCTTGTCAGCGTAGATTTTACGCGGCGTCGGGTGTTTTTTGATTTTCTGGTACATCAGCGGCTGGGTTGCACTTGGCTCATCCGCTTCGTTGTGGCCGTGACGGCGGTAGCAGAAGAGGTCAATGAACACGTCGCGCTTGAAGGTGTTACGGAAGTCCAGCGCCAGACGGGTAACGAAAGCAACGGCTTCAGGGTCATCCGCGTTAACGTGGAAGATTGGTGCCTGAACCATTTTACCGATGTCGGTGCAGTACGGGGTGGAACGCGCATCCAGCGGGTTAGAGGTGGTGAAGCCCACCTGGTTGTTGATTACGATGCGAACGGTACCGCCCACTTCATAACCACGCGCTTTCGACATGTTCAGGGTTTCCTGAACCACGCCCTGCCCTGTGACCGCCGCATCACCGTGAATAGTGATTGGCAGTACTTTATTGCTGCTCGGCTCGTCCAGACGATCCAGACGCGCACGCACGGAACCGATAACCACCGGGCTGACGATTTCCAGGTGCGACGGGTTAAACGCCAGCGCCAGGTGAACCTGACCGCCCTCGGTTTCGATATCCGACGAGAAGCCCATGTGGTACTTCACGTCACCGGTGCCGAGGTGCTCTTTATGTTTACCCGCAAATTCGTCGAACAGATCCTGCGGCTTTTTACCCAGCACGTTAACCAGCACGTTCAGGCGACCACGGTGCGCCATGCCCAGCACCACTTCGCGCGTGCCGCTCTTACCGGCATGACGAATCAGCTCTTTCAGCATCGGGACTAACGCATCGCCGCCCTCCAGTGAGAAGCGTTTTGCGCCAGGGAATTTCGCGCCCAGATAGCGCTCAAGACCTTCCGCGGCGGTCAGTTCGCTGAGGAAACGTTTTTTCTCTTCTGCTGAGAAATTCGCGTGGCCTGCCACGGATTCGATACGCTGCTGGATCCAGCGTTTCTCTTCGGTGGAGGTAATGTGCATATATTCCGCGCCGATGGAGCCGCAGTAGGTTTGCTTGAGCGCGTCAATCAGATCGCCCAGCTTCATCGTGTCTTTGCCGATGGCAAAGGAACCTACGTTAAAGCTTTCCTGGAAATCGGCCTCGGTCAGATCGTGATAAGCCGGATCGAGATCCGCTACACGTTCCTGCTGCCACAGTCCCAGCGGATCGAGATTCGCATGCTGGTGACCACGGAAGCGATAAGCGTTGATAAGTTGCAGGACTTTAACCTGCTTCGCATTGGTGTCAGGGTCGGAAATCGCAGAAGAGTAACGTGAGGCATCCTTCGCCAGACGACGGAAATAATCACGTGTTTTTGAATGGAATTGATCCGGTTTGACCCCTGTACCAGGCAACTGCTGGAACATGGAACGCCAGTTTGCGTCCACTGAGTCAGGATCGGTTAAGAAGTCTTCATAGAGCTGTTCTATCCAGCTCTGGTTTGAACCAGAGAGGTAAGAAGAGTCCAGCCAGGCTTTCATTGCGCCGTTCTGCATCGTGATCCCTTAAGCATTTTTATGCTTACTTTCGCCGTAGAAACTACCACGCACACCACGTGTACGTGCCGGGGTTCACCTGCGAGCTCTTTGTGGCCCGCGAAGGAACCTTTAGAAACTGTCTAAATAATCTTCGTCGTTCCGGCTGCGACTGCGTTGCGGCTTTCACTCACCCCAGTCACATAGTCAACTATGCTCCAGGGGATTCGTTCAACCGCGCCTTGTCTCGCGCTGAACGTCTCGATTATTTACTTATCTGGCAGTTTTTAAAGGTTTCTGCAATTTGCCCGGTGACGCTACGCTTACCGGGCCTACTGTTACGTAGGCCGGATAAGCGCAGCGCCATCCGGCGTTGTTACTTACGCACTGCGCTGCAACAACATCGACTTAATATGGCCGATGGCGCGCGTTGGGTTCAGCCCCTTAGGACACACACTGACGCAGTTCATGATGCTATGGCAGCGGAATACGCTGAAAGCGTCACTTAGCCCTTCCAGACGATTCTCGGTTTCGGTATCGCGGCTGTCGATCAGGAAGCGATAGGCAGCCAGCAGACCCGCAGGGCCGATAAATTTATCCGGGTTCCACCAGAATGACGGGCATGACGTTGAACAGCATGCACAGAGAATACACTCGTACAACCCATCGAGTTTTTCACGCTGCTCAGGAGACTGTAAGTGCTCGCGAGCGGGTGGATTTTGCCCATTATTCAATAAGTAAGGCTTAATCTTCTCATATTGTGCATAGAATTGCCCCATGTCCACCACCAAATCACGCACGACCGGCAGGCCAGGCAGAGGACGGATCACAATTTTCTGGCCAGAACGCTGTAGCGCTGAAATTGGCGTAATACAGGCCAGACCGTTTTTGCCGTTCATGTTTACACCGTCAGAGCCACACACCCCTTCACGGCAGGAGCGGCGGAACGACAGCGTAGGATCTTTCTCTTTCAGCTGGATTAAGGCATCCAGCAGCATCATGTCACGACCTTCTTCCGCTTCGAGGGTGTAATCCTGCATACGCGGAGCATCGTCTACATCCGGGTTATAACGATAAACTGAGAATTCGAGTTTCATTATCCTGTCTCCGCATTAGTAAGTACGAATCTTCGGCGGGAACGCCGGACGCAGTTTCGGTTCCATGTTAACGCTACGACGCGTCATGGTTTCCGACTCTGGCAGATACAGGGAATGGCACAGCCAGTTTTCGTCATCACGATCCGGGAAGTCGAAGCGGCTATGGGCGCCACGGCTTTCGGTACGGAAGTTTGCCGACATCGCAGTGGCGAACGCGGTTTCCATCAGGTTATCCAGCTCCAGGCACTCCACGCGCTGGGTGTTGAACTCGCTTGAGGTATCGTCCAGACGGGCATTCTTCAGACGCTCGCGGATCGCTTTCAGCTGCTCAAGCCCTTTGGCCATCGCGTCACCTTCACGGAATACCGAGAAGTTGTGCTGCATACACTCCTGCAACGCCTTACGGATCTCCACCGGATCTTCGCCGTTACGATTACCGTTCCAGCGATTGAGGCGCTCAAGAGAGGCATCTATTTCGTCGTCGGTCGCATCACGCAGCGCGCCCTGCTCGGCAATAGACTCCTGGAGATGCAGACCCACCGCACGACCAAATACCACCAGGTCCAGCAGGGAGTTGCCGCCCAGACGGTTTGCGCCGTGCACGGATACGCAGGCAATTTCGCCTACCGCGAACAGGCCTGGGATGACCACATCTTCGCCCTGCTCGTTCACGGTCAGCGCCTGACCGGTCACTTTGGTCGGAATACCGCCCATCATGTAGTGACAGGTTGGGATAACCGGAATTGGCTCTTTCACCGGGTCGACGTGCGCGAAGGTGCGGGACAGCTCCAGAATGCCCGGCAGACGGGATTCCAGCACTTCTTTACCCAGATGGTCGAGTTTCAGCTTCGCGTGTGGACCCCAAGGGCCGTCACAGCCGCGGCCTTCACGGATTTCGATCATGATGGAACGCGCCACCACGTCACGGCCCGCAAGGTCTTTTGCGTTTGGCGCATAACGCTCCATGAAGCGCTCGCCATGTTTGTTCAGCAGGTAACCACCTTCACCACGGCAGCCTTCTGTCACCAGTACGCCCGCACCGGCGATACCGGTTGGGTGGAACTGCCACATCTCCATGTCCTGCACCGGCACGCCAGCGCGGATCGCCATCCCAACGCCGTCACCGGTGTTGATATGGGCATTAGTAGTGGACTGATAGATACGGCCTGCGCCGCCGGTCGCCAGCACGGTTGCGCGGGCTTTGAAGTAGACCACTTCACCGGTTTCGATGCACAGGGCGGTACATCCCACCACGGCGCCATCGGCGTTTTTCACCAGATCCAGCGCATACCACTCGGAGAAGATGGTGGTGTGGTTTTTCAGGTTCTGCTGATACAGCGTGTGCAGCAGCGCGTGACCGGTACGGTCAGCCGCCGCTGCGGTTCGTGCCGCCTGCTCGCCGCCGAAGTTTTTCGACTGGCCGCCAAACGGACGCTGATAGATGGTGCCATTTTCCAGACGAGAGAACGGCAGACCCATGTGGTCCAGCTCCAGAATCGCTTCCGGGCCGGTTTTACACATATATTCGATGGCATCCTGGTCACCGATGTAATCGGAACCTTTTACCGTATCGTACATATGCCATTCCCAGTTATCTTCATGGGAATTACCCAGCGCAACGGTGATACCGCCCTGCGCAGACACAGTGTGGGAACGGGTCGGGAATACTTTAGAGAGCAGCGCACAGGTCTGGCCGCTCTGGGAAATTTGTAGTGCGGCGCGCATACCTGCGCCACCCGCACCAATCACAACAGCATCAAATTCTCTGACTGGCAGTTTCATTACACACCCCACACCACAACAAATCCATAAATGACGTAAACCAGCAGAGCAACAACAATAATCAGTTGCAGCGGAAGGCGAATCGCCAGCGGTTTAACGTAATCGGTCAACACCTGCCACATGCCAATCCAGGCATGAATAAGGATGGAGAACAGAGCCAGCAGGGTGAACACTTTGGTGAAGGCCGATCCGAAGAAACCACTCCAGATTTCCCACGTCAGCGTGCCGCTGGTCGCGAAGAAACCGATCATATAGATGATGTAAAGGGTGAGAACGATGGCGGTAGCACGGACCAGGATGAAGTCATGTACGCCGTTGCGTCCTAATGCGGAGGCGTTGCTTACCATACGAGAACTCCTGCGAGAAGTGAAAGCACGACAGTGATCACAAATGAAATGTTAGCGGTACGTTTACCGGCCTCGAACGTCTCTTCCAGGTAGCCAAAGTCCATCAGCATATGGCGAACGCCGCCAACCACGTGATAGGCCAGCGCGGTCAGAATGCCCCACATGATAAATTTCACGAAGAAGCTGTTCATAATGGCTGAGGCCCGGAGGAATCCTTCAGGGGATGAGAGGCTGGTTCCCAGTAACCACAGCAAGATACCGACCGCCACAAACGTAATCACACCAGAAACACGGTGCAGAATGGACGCTATTGCTGTTACAGGGAATCGGATCGTTTTGAGATCCAGATTGACAGGTCTTTGTTTTTTCACATTTCTTATCATGAATAACGCCCACATGCTGTTCTTATTGTTTCCTTCCTCCGGACTGCGATGCGGGTCAGACAGCGTTCCTTTTCTATAACTGCGCGTCATGCAAAACATTGCTTCCAAATGCTAAAACGACACGTTACAACGCTGGGTGGCTCGGGATTGCAGGGTGTTCCGGAGACCTGGCGGCAGTATAGGCCGTTCACAAAATCATTACAATTAACCTACATACAGTTTGTTGGGTTTTCTCTGGAACAGTGATCGGGGTCACGATAACAACATCTTTTTAATTTTTAATCATCTGATTTGACAAATGTTAAACAATATTGTTACAAACGTCATCAGAAAAGGCATATAATGCGCAAAAGTTATGAGGTCTCTCTTTCACCTGACAAATAGTTATGTAACAGTGTGATGGTATTGACCGAAGTTATCAGGACAGTTATTAGTGATATACAGGTTTGAATAATTCGGACTGCAAAAACGCTGATTTGCTGTTGTTTCACTGATATTTCATTCGTTTACCTGCAAGGCGCCATAGCTCTGTACCCTGGTTTCTCCTCGTGAGCTGAGCGGTAAGCCAAATAACAATCTGGTAACGATGATTAACAGCTGAAAGCAAATCCGGTAAAGCGCAGTCTTAAGCATAAGGCGCTAAGGAGACCGTAAATGGCTGATACAAAGGCAAAACTCACCCTAAATGGTGATGATGCTATTGAACTGGATGTGCTAAAAGGCACGCTCGGTCAGGATGTTATTGATATCCGTACGCTGGGTTCCAAAGGGGTATTCACCTTTGACCCTGGATTCACCTCCACCGCATCTTGCGAATCCAAAATCACCTACATTGACGGTGACGAAGGTATCCTGCTCCATCGCGGCTTCCCCATCGATCAGTTAGCCACCGAATCCAACTATCTGGAAGTGTGCTACATCCTGCTGAACGGCGAAAAACCGACGCAGGCCCAGTACGATGAATTTAAAACCACCGTGACCCGTCACACCATGATCCATGAGCAGATTACCCGTCTGTTCCATGCGTTCCGTCGTGACTCTCATCCGATGGCGGTCATGTGCGGTATTACCGGTGCGCTGGCGGCGTTCTACCACGATTCTCTGGACGTGAATAACCCACGTCACCGTGATATCGCGGCGTTCCGTCTGCTGTCTAAAATGCCTACCATGGCGGCGATGTGTTACAAATACTCTATCGGTCAGCCGTTTGTGTACCCACGCAATGACCTTTCCTACGCGGGTAACTTCCTGCGTATGATGTTCTCCACGCCGTGCGAAGAGTACGAAGTGAACCCGGTGCTGGAACGCGCGATGGACCGTATTCTGATCCTGCACGCTGACCACGAACAAAACGCCTCGACCTCTACCGTCCGTACCGCGGGCTCTTCCGGCGCGAACCCGTTCGCCTGTATCGCTGCGGGCATCGCCTCCCTGTGGGGACCGGCGCACGGCGGCGCGAACGAAGCGGCACTGAAGATGCTGGAAGAGATCAGCTCCGTTGAGCACATTCCTGAGTTCGTGCGCCGCGCGAAAGACAAGAATGACTCCTTCCGTCTGATGGGCTTCGGTCACCGTGTTTACAAAAACTACGACCCGCGCGCGACCGTCATGCGTGAGACCTGCCACCAAGTGCTGAAAGAGCTGGGCACCAAAGATGATCTGCTGGAAGTGGCGATGGAGCTGGAACACATCGCGCTGAACGACCCGTACTTCATCGAGAAGAAACTCTACCCGAACGTCGATTTCTACTCTGGCATTATTCTGAAAGCGATGGGCATTCCGTCTTCCATGTTCACCGTAATCTTCGCCATGGCGCGTACCGTGGGCTGGATTGCGCACTGGAACGAAATGCACAGCGAAGGCATGAAAATCGCGCGTCCTCGTCAGCTGTATACCGGCTACGAGCAGCGTGATTTTAAGTCTGACATTAAGCGCTAAAAAACACGCCCGGCGGCGCTTCGCTTGCCGGGCCTACAAGTGCGAGATGTAGGCCGGGTAAGGCGTAGCCACCACCCGGCTTTTTTACATCTGGCACCCAGGACACCAGTAAAACGGCCTGGAAGAGATCGTCGCCTTCTCAATCACCCCGCCGCACCGCTCACACTTTTTACCTGCCCGATGAAACACCTTGAAGCGGAACAGCGCCCCGTGATGCTTGTTCTCATCCACCACGCCGCGCGTGTTGTACGACAGCCGTGGAATATCCAGTAACGCGTGCGACAGCGCCTCCAGCTGTTCATCGCTCAGCTGCGACGCTTTGCGCTGCGGCGCCAGCCCCACTTCCCAGAGGATCTCCACCCGCAGGTAGTTTCCCAGCCCCGCCAGAAATGCCTGATCGAGCAACAGCCCGGAAAACTGCCGGTTGCGGAATGTGGGGGATAACAACCGGGCTTTCACATCGCTTGCCGTCAGACGCATGTCGAGCACGTCCGGCCCGACCCGCTGTAAGAACGGATGCGTCAGCAGCTGCTCCGGCGTTAACATTTCGATATCAGAGGCGCTGTAAAGCAGGATCGCCTTATCCGCCGTTTGTAGCCGCACGCGCAGCACGCGGGTCGTTTGCGGCTGCTCGTCCGCCTCCACCACCCGCCAGACACCGTAAAGCTGATTATGGCTGTATAACGTCAGGTTATGGGAAAAGTGGGTGAGTAACGCCTTGCCGCGCGTTTCAATGTGGGTCACCGTCTGCCCCACCAGCTGCGATTCAAACGGCTTGAGTTGAGGAAAGGCGAACCAGACGTGTGTCAGAGGTTTGCCCTTTATCGCCGCCTCCAGGCTATCCGCCGCGCGGCGGATCTCCGGACCTTCTGGCATGTTATTGTCCTTTCATGATTATTCTGCGCTGACAACAATGCCCTCTTCCGAGAACGCCGCCCGCAGGCGTCGCGCAAACTGGAGCGCATGCTCGCCGTCACCGTGTAAGCACACCGTATCAGCCTGAACGTTTGCCGTTGTCCCCTCCGTTGAGGTTACTCGCCCGAAGCGCACCATCTCCAGCGTCTGCGCCAGTGCTTTACCTTCGTCGGTGATCAGCGCACCGGCCTGCGTACGCGGAACAAGGCTACCGTCCGGCAGGTATCCCCGATCGGCAAACACTTCCTGCCGCGTAGTCAGCCCCAGCCGCTCTCCGGCACGGATAAGCTCGCTGCCCGCCAGGCCTACCAGAATCAGTTGTGGATTACAGTCCCGCACCGCGCGGGCAATGGCATCCGCCAGCGCCGGATCTTTCGCCGCCTGGTTATAGAGCATGCCGTGCGGCTTGACGTGGCGCAACACGCCATTCTCAGCGCGCACTATCGCCTCCAGCGCGCCGATCTGGTAGAGCATTTGCGCGTAAACCGTCTCAGGCGGCAGATCCATCGCTGTGCGACCAAAGTTTTCCCGGTCGGGAAAGCTGGGGTGAGCGCCAATCGCCACGCCGTTTTTCATGGCATTGCGCACGCTTGCCAGCATGGTCTGCGCATCGCCGGCATGAAACCCGCAGGCGATATTCACCGAGGAGACCAGCGTCATCAGCGCCGCATCGGCGTTGCTGCCCTCCCCCAGATCGGCGTTTAAATCAATCTTTACCATCGAGCCTCCACGCCAGCTGTTCGAGATAACGCTGCTGATCCTGCCGGGCTTTCAGCGCCTCCTCCAGCGAACACTGCACAAAATGAATGGGCTGACCGAGAGGAATTTGCGCCAGATGGTAGCGATCCGCTTCGATAATGCAGGCAATACGCGGATATCCCCCCGTGGTTTGCGCATCGTTCATCAGTACGATGGGCTGCCCGTTGCCCGGCACCTGAATCACCCCGGGCAACAGACCATGGGAAAGCAGCTCCCGGTCAGTCGTGCGGGTCAGCGGCTGGCCCTGAAGCCGGTAACCCATGCGGTTACTCTGCGGGCTGATCTTCCACGGCGAGCGCCAGAAAGACTCTTTCGCGGCTTCATCAAACTCATGGTATTCCGGTCCTGGTAAGGCGCGGATCACGTTCCCCCACAGCAGCTGTTTCACGCCCTGCGTGGTGGTGAAATGGCGCGTTGAGGTCTTTATTCGCAGACGATCGCCGTCACGCAGCAGCCGTCCTTCATGGCCGCCCATTCCCGCTTTCTGGTCGGTGCTGGATGAGCCCAACACCTCCGGCACGTCGATCCCCCCCGCCACCGCAAGATAGCTGCGCACGCCGTGCAGAGGACGCTTGAGCGTCAGACGCTGTCCGGCCTTCGCCCGCAGGCGCCAGCCGGTCCACACCGCTTTGCCGTCCAGCGTCGCGTCACAGCCCGCGCCGGTTAAGGCAAACCAGGTTTCCTGACCAAACTCAATCACGCACTGACCCAGCGTAATTTCTAACGCCGCCGTGCTGCCTGCGTTACCTACCAGCAGGTTGGCAATCTCCAGCGAAGGGCGATCGAGCGCACCGCAGTAGCTCACGCCCGACTGACGCAGCCCAAAACGCCCGGCATCCTGTACCGAGGTGTAAAGCCCTGCGCGAATAAGCGTTAACATACCCCCTCCTTCTGCGGGATAAAGCGCAGGGTATCCCCCGGACGCAGGAGTATGGGCGCGTCCTGGCCTGGTTCAAATAACGGCGTGGACGTGTGCCCAATCAGTTGCCAGCCTCCCGGTGAGGCGAGCGGATAAATTCCCGTTTGCTCGCCACCAATTGCCACGCTGCCCGCCGGTACGCTCAGGCGCGGCTCAGCCCGGCGCGGCGTATGCAGCTGGGGCGATAACCCGCCAAGATAGGGGAAGCCCGGCTGGAAACCTAAAAACCAGACAACATAGTCGACTGAGCTGTGCAGCTCGACGACCTGCTTCTCCGTTAATCCACAGTGTTCGGCCACCACGCCAAGGTCAGGGCCACCTTTGCCGCCATAGACAACCGGGATCTCAATCGTCCGCGATTCCGGCTCCAGCGCCTCGCTCTCCTCCCACCAGCGTTGCAGACGCTCAATGGCATCCAGCGCCCCCGTGTGCGGATCACGCAGCACCACGGTGATATTATTCATACCCGGAATAGCTTCAACCACGCCGGGTAGCTCGGGCAGTCGCTGAGCCAGACGCCAGATACGCTTTTGCGTAGCAAGCGTCACCGGAGGCTCAAGCTCCAGAACTACCGCGGTTTCACCCAGAAGATAACAACGCGCTCGCTGCACTTAACTACCTCTCATCAGGCCGGATTAGGGATATCAATAAACGTCACATCCAGATCGGTATTTTCCGTCAGCCACTCGCTGAGGGCGCGGATGCCGCCACGCTCGGTGGCGTGATGGCCCGCCGCGTAAAAATGCAGGCCTTGTTCACGGGCTGAGTGAATGGTCTGCTCGGAGACTTCGCCGGTAATGAAGGAGTCGACACCAAAACGCGCCGCGCTGTCAATAAAGCCCTGGCCGCCGCCGGTACACCATGCCACGCGCTTCACGGTATCCGGCCCGGTGTCGCCGCACCACAGCGGACGACGCCCCAGGCGCGCTTCGATCCACGAAGCCAGCTCCAGACCCGGAACCGGCATCGACAGTTCGCCCCACGGCACCAGAGGTTCAATTTCGCCCATCACGGTAATCCCCAGCAGCTGCGCAAGCTGAACGTTATTTCCCAGTTCAGGATGCGCATCGAGCGGCAGGTGATAGCCGTACAGATTGATGTCATTCGCCAGCAGCGTTTTGAGTCGGTTGCGCTTCATGCCGCGAATAATCGGTGATTCGTTTTTCCAGAAATAACCGTGGTGGACAATCACCGCATCGGCTTCCTGACGCACCGCCTCATCCAGCAGCGCCTGGCTTGCCGTCACGCCGGTGATGATTTTTTGCACCGCCTCGCGCCCCTCCACCTGCAAGCCATTCGGGCCGTAGTCGCTAAACGAAGCCGTGTTGAGTTTTTCGTTAATCAGGCATTCCAGTTCACTGTTTTTCATCATCATTCTCTCAAACTTTTCGGGCGGCTTCGTACGCCGCCAGCGTGGCGACGCGCGCCTGTTTATGGTCGACAATGGGACGGGGATAGTTCAGGGTAACACGCTGTTTATCCGCCCATACCCAGGGTTCATGAATGGCTTTGGCCGGGACATCCTTTAGCTCAGGCAGCCAGCGACGGATAAACTCGCCGTCGGCGTCAAATCGTTGTCCCTGCGTGGTCGGATTGAAGATCCGAAAATAGGGAGCCGCATCCGTTCCGGTGGAGGCCGCCCACTGCCAGCCGCCGTTATTCGCCGCCAGATCGCCATCGATCAGCTGAGAGATAAAATAACGCTCTCCGGTTCGCCAGTCGATAAGCAGATCCTTCACCAGGAAGCTGGCGGTAATCATACGCAGACGGTTATGCATCCACCCGGTTTCATTGAGCTGCCGCATAGCCGCATCAACAATCGGGAAGCCGGTGAGCCCACGCTGCCATGCTTTAAGCAGCTTCTCATTCGACTGCCACTGTACCTGTTTGGTCCAACGAATAAAGGGCCGATGTTTACACAAATCAGGATGATACGTCATCAGATGGCGATAAAACTCACGCCAGATCAGTTCGTTCAGCCACACTGCGCCCGCCCCCCCGTCTAAGGCCTGAGGCTGTTCCGCCAGCAGGCGATGTAAACACTGGCGCGGAGAGAGCGCGCCCAGCGCTAAACAGGCCGACAAGCGGCTGGTGCCTTCAGTCGCTGGAAAATCCCGACGCGCCTCGTACTCCGCCGCCCCCTGCGCGCAGAACTGACGCAACCGGTCAATAGCTGCTTTCTCACTGGCGGGGAATACCGTTTCATCGAACGACTGCTGGGGATAATTCAGCCTGATCGCCGGCAGATCCGTTATCGTTTCCCCTCTCACGGTCGGGGCGGTAATGCACTCAGGTAGTCCCTCTTTCAGGCGTTTGATAAAGGCATTTTTAAACGGCGTGAAAACTTTATACATTTCGTGGCTACCGGTCATTACGCTGCCCGGCGCAAGCATCACGCTGTCATCAAAGCCTTCACAGACCACGCCCGCAAGGGTTTTCTCCAGCTGACGATCCCGCTGTTGCTCGTTGAATTCATACTGATAGTTGTAATAAAGATGCGTTACTGCGTGCTGCTGGCAGATTGCCTGCACCGTCTGGCGCTGCGCGGCAAAATCATGGGCCTCTTTATAGATCAGCGGAATGCCTTTTTCAGCCAGTGAATGTTGCAGGTCATTCAGATACGCGCTGAGTAGTGCCGCTTGCCGGGGCGCCATGTCATGCTGCCGCCACTGTTCAGGCGTGGCGATAAACAGGGCCAGCACATTCGCGTCTTTAGCGCGGCAGGCCGCCGCGAGAGCGAAGTTGTCGTGAATGCGTAAATCCGCGCGAAACCAAACCAGATGGGTGGGCATAAAACTCCTGCAATTGTCCATTATGTCCGTAAGGGCATGCCGTAAAAGGAAAAAGGCACGCATTGAACTACTTTGCCATGAAGTGTAGACGGGATGAAATAAAAAAGGCCGCCAGAGGCGGCCTTAACGCTACTTGTCCTGCGCTATCGGGGTAAAGGCAATAAACACATCCGGTTTATCACGCTTTACAACGAGTACGCTGGCGACAATGAACGCAATGCATAAATAGCGTTTCACTATGCGGTCCCTGCTGCTAACCGCTCCACCTATCACCACCGGTGATAAATCGGTGGACACAAGCTCTGTGTGGAGCCTGACTCACGGTTGTGGTAACACCTTTCCCGGGACCGGTGCCCATTTGCGAGATGGCGGAAAGGGACGCTGCATAGTAGGCATCACGTGAGCAAAACGTAATCCATTGAACCTGTTTTTAAGAATTTATTCAGGAGTGAAGCGTTTGCTTATTAAACCAGCAGAAGTATGCTTGTAAGCCTCTGTGTGAGAGCTTGAAAACCACCCAACGGACCGCGAATCCCGAGGGACAAAAAAACCGCCACATTGCTGTAGGCGGTTTTTTTATGGCTACGATGTCACACCGTATCAGTAGAAATCGCAGGTTGCTTTCTCGGCCTGATCCATCCACACCGGTTTCTCGCTGGTTTTCGCCCAGACGCGGTGCAGATAACTGTAGAAACGTGCGCGATCTTTCCAGAACAGCATCACCGGCAGGGCCAGCACGCCAGCCACTACGGCGAAAGTGCGACGCATGAAAATGATATGAGCCGGAAACTCTTTATAAAGATCCATATTTTTCTCCCCTCGTAGTTGGCCGGAAACCGTCTCCGGAAAATGTGAAATCTGTGACCTGGTTAAAATAATACCGCTTTGTTTGTAATTTTACTACTCATCCGACCACTTATTTTCATCCATTTCGTGAATATTTACATTCCAGCCTGTAATTAAGTTACAAAAAAGTTAACGATTTACTTACCAATAGTTAAATTGTGGTCTTTCCCTTTTTATACTTTTTTTACACCTGCCCTTCTGATTTTTGCGAAATCTTTGCGCCATAAATCCTACCGTTTGTACAACAACAAAAGTCACCCGGAGGTGGATTGTGAGTGCAGGTCTGATTGCCGGCATCGTGCTGGTGTTCCTGTTATTGGGTTATCTGATTTATGCCCTGATTAATGCGGAGGCATTCTGATGGCTGCTCAGGCGTTTTTGCTTATTGCCAGCTTTTTACTGGTGCTGTTTGTGCTCGCCAGGCCGCTGGGAACAGCGCTGGCGCGTCTGATAAACAACGTGCCATTGCCGGGCACGCGAAATATTGAAAACGTGCTCTGGCGCATTTCAGGTATCAGCGACCGGGAAATGAACTGGCGCCAGTACCTGATGGCGATACTGCTTCTGAATATCCTGGGGCTTATTGCTCTCTTTACGCTCCTGATGCTCCAGGGCAGTCTGCCGTTGAACCCGCAGCAATTACCGGGTTTATCCTGGCATCTGGCGCTGAACACGGCGGTCAGCTTTGTCACCAACACCAACTGGCAGTCTTACGCTGGTGAAACCACGCTCAGCTACTTCAGCCAGATGGCCGGGTTAACCGTGCAAAACTTTCTTTCTGCGGCCAGCGGTATCGCGGTGATCTTCGCCCTGATGCGCGCGTTTGCCCGTCAGAATGTCAGCACCCTCGGCAACGCCTGGGTTGATGTCACGCGCATCACCCTTTGGATCCTGGTGCCTGTTGCGCTGATTATTGCCCTGTTCTTTATTCAGCAAGGCACTCTGCAAAACCTGCTGCCTTATACCCCTTACACCTCGCTTGAAGGGGCCAGGGAACTCCTGCCTATGGGGCCGGTGGCGTCGCAGGAAGCGATCAAGATGCTGGGCACCAACGGCGGCGGCTTCTTCAACGCCAACTCATCGCATCCGTTTGAAAACCCAACGGCATTAACCAATTTTGTACAGATGCTGGCGATCTTCCTGATCCCCGCCGCGCTCTGCTTCGCCTTTGGCGATGTGGTTAACGATCGCCGCCAGGGACGTACGCTGCTGTGGGCGATGTCGTTGATCTTCGTGGTCTGCGTAGCACTGGTGATGTGGGCCGAATGGAACGGCAACAGCCACTTCATGCAGCTGGGGGCTAACAGCAATATCAACCTGGAAGGCAAAGAGAGCCGCTTCGGCATTCTTGCCAGCAGCCTCTATGCGGTGGTCACCACGGCGGCCTCCTGCGGGGCAGTGAACGCCATGCACGACTCTTTTACCGCGCTCGGCGGCATGATCCCGATGTGGCTGATGCAGATTGGCGAGGTAGTTTTCGGTGGGGTCGGCTCAGGGCTGTACGGCATGCTGTTGTTCGTTCTGCTCGCCGTGTTTATCGCCGGGCTAATGATCGGTCGCACGCCGGAGTATCTCGGCAAAAAAATCGACGTCCGCGAAATGAAATTAACCGCGCTGGCAATTCTGGTCACCCCCACCCTTGTGCTGCTCGGTACCGCGCTGGCGCTGATGACCGACGCCGGGCGCAACGGCATCTTTAACCCGGGCATTCACGGCTTTAGCGAAGTGCTTTACGCCGTTTCGTCTGCCGCCAACAACAACGGCAGCGCCTTTGCAGGATTAAGCGCCAACTCGCCGTTCTGGAACTGTTTGCTTGCGTTCTGCATGTTCATCGGACGTTTCGGCGTGATTATTCCCGTCATGGCGATCGCTGGAACACTGGTGAATAAGAAGATCCAGCCGACCACCAACGGTACGTTACCGACTCACGGCGCGCTGTTCGTCGGCCTGCTGATTGGCACCGTTTTGCTGGTGGGTGCCCTGACCTTTATCCCCGCCCTCGCGTTAGGCCCGGTTGCGGAATATCTCTCTTTACGCTGATTTTGCGGAGAATTTGTCATGAGTCGTAAACAACTGGCCCTGCTCGAACCGACGTTAGTTCGTCAGGCCCTCATGGATGCGGTAAAAAAACTGAGCCCGCGCGTGCAGTGGCACAACCCGGTGATGTTTATTGTCTGGACTGGAAGTTTACTCACCACCGCACTGGCGATTGCCATGGGAACGGGACACCTTTCAGGGAATGCAACCTTTACCGCCGCCATCAGCCTGTGGCTGTGGTTTACCGTGCTGTTCGCCAACTTCGCCGAAGCGTTAGCGGAAGGCCGCAGTAAGGCACAGGCCAACAGCCTGAAAGGGGTAAAAAAGACCGCCTTTGCGCGCAAATTACGCGAACCTAAATACGGCGCGCAGATGGACCACGTTCCGGCGGATGAACTGCGCAAAGGTGACGTGGTGCTGGTGGAAGCTGGCGACATCATCCCCTGCGACGGTGAGGTGATTGAGGGCGGCGCGTCGGTAGACGAAAGCGCCATTACCGGGGAATCCGCACCGGTGATCCGTGAGTCGGGCGGAGATTTCGCCTCAGTTACCGGCGGAACGCGCATTCTTTCCGACTGGCTGGTGATCCAGTGCAGCGTTAACCCGGGCGAAACCTTTCTCGACCGGATGATCGCCATGGTGGAAGGTGCACAGCGTCGTAAAACGCCGAACGAGATCGCCCTGACCATTCTGCTGGTGGCGCTCACCATTGTCTTCCTGCTGGCAACGGCGACCCTGTGGCCTTTCTCGGCCTACGGCGGTACAGCGGTTAGCATCACCGTACTGATCGCCCTGCTCGTCTGTCTGATCCCCACCACTATCGGCGGCCTGCTTTCCGCAATTGGCGTGGCGGGGATGAGCCGGATGCTGGGCGCGAACGTCATCGCCACCAGCGGACGCGCCGTTGAAGCGGCGGGTGACGTAGACGTGCTGCTGCTGGATAAAACCGGGACCATCACCCTGGGCAATCGTCAGGCCTCTGACTTTCTACCTGCTCCCGGCGTGGATGAAAAAACGCTGGCTGACGCGGCGCAGCTTTCCTCGCTGGCCGATGAAACGCCGGAAGGCCGCAGTATCGTGATCCTCGCCAAGCAGCGCTTTAACCTGCGCCAGCGCGACGTTCAGAACCTGCACGCCACGTTCGTGCCCTTCACAGCGCAAACCCGTATGAGCGGAATTAACATTCAGGACCGGATGATCCGTAAAGGGTCCGTTGATGCCATTCGCCGTCATATTGAAGCTAATAATGGACACTTCCCCCCGGAAGTCGACCACCTGGTGGAAAGCGTGGCGCGTCAGGGGGCAACCCCGCTGGTGGTGGCGGAAGGTGCAAGTGTTCTGGGGGTTATCGCCCTGAAGGATATCGTTAAAGGCGGTATTAAAGAGCGTTTCGCCCAGATGCGTAAGATGGGGATCAAAACGGTGATGATCACCGGGGATAACCGTCTGACCGCGGCGGCCATTGCCGCCGAAGCGGGCGTGGATGATTTCCTTTCCGAAGCGACGCCGGAAGCGAAGCTGGCACTCATTCGCCAGTATCAGGCGGAAGGCCGTCTGGTGGCGATGACCGGCGACGGCACCAACGACGCCCCGGCGCTGGCGCAGGCCGACGTGGCGGTGGCGATGAACTCCGGTACCCAGGCGGCAAAAGAGGCGGGCAACATGGTGGATCTCGACTCGAACCCGACCAAGCTGATCGAAGTGGTACATATCGGGAAGCAGATGCTGATGACGCGCGGCTCGCTGACCACGTTCAGTATCGCCAACGACGTGGCGAAGTATTTCGCCATCATTCCGGCGGCTTTTGCGGCAACCTACCCGCAGCTGAATGCCCTGAACGTGATGCACCTGCACTCTCCGGCCTCGGCCATTTTGAGCGCGGTGATCTTCAACGCGCTGATTATTGTCTTTCTTATTCCGCTGGCGCTGAAAGGGGTGAGCTATAAGCCGCTGACGGCCGCCGCCATGCTGCGCCGTAACCTGTGGATTTACGGTCTGGGTGGGCTGGTGGTGCCCTTTATTGGGATCAAGGTTATCGACATGCTGTTAACGCTGTTCGGGCTGGTTTAAAAGGTGGATCCAATGACGATGTTACGTCCCGCTATACTGTTGTTTATTCTGCTGTCTCTGATTACCGGCGGGCTTTACCCGCTGATGACTACCGCGCTGGGCCAGTGGTGGTTTAAAGATCAGGCCAACGGCTCGCTGATTATCCAGAACGGTGAAAACCGCGGCTCGCGTCTGATTGGGCAGAACTTTACGGACCCGCGCTACTTCCAGGGACGCCCTTCCGCCACTGCGGAAAGCCCGTATAATCCAATGGCCTCCGGCGGCAGCAATCTGGCTGGCAGTAATCCTGACCTGGACAAAGCCGTTGCTGAACGCGTTGCCGCCCTGCGCGCCGCGAATCCGCAGGCCAGCCGTGAGGTGCCGGTTGAGCTGATCACCGCTTCCGCGAGCGGGCTGGATTACAGCCTGACGCCGGATGCGGTGGTGTGGCAGATCCCACGCGTGGCAGCCGCCCGTCAGCTGACCGTCGAGCAGGTGAGCCAGCTGGTCGCAGAACATACGCAAAAGCCGCTGGTCAGCTTCATCGGCATGCCGATAGTGAACATTGTTGAGCTGAATCTGGCGCTGGACGCGCTAAGGAAGAACTAAATGACCGACGAGCCCATGCGCCCGGATCCGGACAGGCTGCTTGAACAGACGGCTGAAGCCCACCGCGGCAAGCTGAAAATTTTCTTCGGCGCCTGCGCGGGCGTCGGGAAAACCTTCGCCATGCTGACGGAAGCCCAGCGGCTTCGGGCGCAGGGGCTTGATATTCTCATCGGCGTGGTGGAAACCCACGGTCGCAAAGAGACGGCTGCGCTGCTGACGGGGCTGGCGACGCAGCCGCCCCAGCGTATCAGCCATCGCGGGCGGCTGGTCACGGAGTTTGATCTTGATGCCGCCCTCGCCCGCCGCCCTGCCCTGATCCTGATGGACGAACTGGCGCACAGCAATGCGCCAGGCTCCCGCCATCCGAAGCGCTGGCAGGATGTTGAGGAGCTGCTTGAGGCAGGCATTAACGTCTTCACCACGGTGAATGTTCAGCATCTGGAAAGCCTGAACGACGTAGTGAGCGGCGTAACCGGTATCCAGGTGCGGGAAACCGTCCCCGATCCGTTTTTTGATTCTGCCGATGAAGTCGTACTGGTTGACCTGCCGCCGGACGATCTACGCCAGCGCCTGCACGAAGGCAAAGTGTATATTGCCGGCCAGGCCGAACGCGCCATCGAACATTTTTTCCGCAAAGGAAACCTGATTGCCCTGCGCGAGCTGGCCCTGCGCCGCACCGCCGATCGCGTTGATGACCAGATGCGCGCCTGGCGAGACCTACAGGGACAAGAGCGCGTCTGGCACACGCGGGACGCCATTCTGTTATGCATTGGTCACGGCAGCGGCAACGAAAAACTGGTTCGCACCGCCGCCCGGCTGGCAGCGAAATTTGGCAGCGTCTGGCACGCGGTCTACGTCGAAACGCCGCAGCTGCATGGCCTGCCAGAAAATCAGCGTCGCGCCATTTTGAGCGCGCTGCGGCTGGCGCAGGAGCTGGGTGCCGAAACCGCCACCCTTTCCGAACCGCAGGAAGATAAAGCCATTCTGCGCTACGCGCGCGAGCACAACCTGGGCAAGATTGTCATTGGACGTCGACAGCATCGCCGCTGGTTTAGCCGCGAATCTTTTGCCGACAGGCTGGCCCGCCGCGCGCCGGATCTTGATTTAGTCATCGTCGCGCTGGATGACAAGCCCGCCCCTCTGCCCAACCGTACGCCGGATGCTCGCACCTTTGGCGATAAATGGCGCATTCAGATCCGGGGTTGCCTGGTGGCCGTGGTCCTTTGCGCCCTGATTACGGTGATTGCCAGCCAGTGGCTCATCGCCTTCGACGCCGCCAATCTGGTCATGATTTATCTGCTCGGCGTCGTTGTGGTCGCGCTCTTTTATGGCCGCTGGCCGTCGGTGCTGGCAACGGTGATCAACGTCATCAGCTTCGACCTTTTTTTTATCGCTCCGCGCGGGACGCTTGCTGTCTCGGACGTGCAGTACATTCTGACCTTTGCCGTGATGCTTACCGTCGGGCTGGTGATCGGGAATCTGACGGCAGGCGTACGCTACCAGGCACGCATTGCCCGCTATCGCGAGCAGCGCACGCGCCATCTGTATGAAATGTCAAAATCGCTGACGGTTGGCCGCACGCAGCGAGATATCGTGCAGACCAGCGAGCAGTTTATTCGTTCGACCTTTCATGCCAGTAACCTGATTTTGCTCCCCGACGAACAGGGGCGCCTTCGCCCGCTGACCTCCCCTTCGGGGATGACGCCCTGGGATGAAGCGATTGCCCGCTGGAGTTTCGATAAGGGGTTACCTGCCGGCGCCGGCACCGACACGCTGCCCGGCGTGCCTTACCAGATCCTGCCGCTGCGCAGCGCGGATAAAAATCACGGGCTGGTCATCGTCGAGCCGTCTAACCTGCGTCAGCTGATGATCCCAGAGCAGCAGCGCCTGCTGGAAACCTTCACCCTGCTGGTCGCCAGCGCCCTTGAACGGCTGGCGCTCACCGCCAGCGAAGAGCAGGCGCGGCTGGCAAGCGAGCGCGAAAGTATTCGCAATTCGCTGCTGGCAGCGCTGTCTCACGATTTGCGCACCCCGCTTACCGTGCTGTTTGGCCAGTCCGAAATTCTGACGCTGGATCTGGCGGCGGAAGGATCAAAGCACGCGATGCAGGCCAGCGAAATTCGCCAGCACGTGCTGAATACCACGCGCCTGGTGAACAACCTGCTGGACATGGCGCGCATTCAGTCCGGCGGGTTTAACCTCAAAAAAGAGTGGCTCACCCTTGAGGAGGTTGTCGGCAGTGCGCTGAAGATGCTGGAGCCGGGTCTCGGCGGGCGCCATATTGAGCTGGACATGCCGGAACCCCTGACGTTAATCCATGTGGATGGCCCGCTGTTTGAGCGCGTGCTGATTAATCTGCTGGAAAACGCGGCTAAATACGCCGGGACAAAGGCCCGGCTGGGGATTGCTGCCAGGGTGGATAAACGTGTGCTGCGGCTCGACGTCTGGGATAACGGGCCGGGTATTCCGGCCGGTCAGGAGCGCGCCATATTCGAAAAATTTGCGCGCGGTAATAAGGAATCCGCCATTCCGGGCGTTGGGCTGGGTCTGGCGATCTGCCAGGCGATTGTCGACGTGCATGGTGGCACCATTTCCGCAGAGAACCGCCCGGAAGGTGGGGCACGCTTTTGTGTTACACTTCCTCTTGAAACCCCACCAGAACTTGATGAATTACCAGAGGATTTGTGATTAACGTTCTGATTGTTGAAGATGAGCTCGCTATCAGCCGATTTCTGCGTACCGCGCTGGAAGGCGACGGCTTGCGCGTGCATGAAGCCGGTACGCTTCAACGGGGGTTAATTGAAGCCGCCACCCGCAAGCCAGATCTGGTGATCCTGGATCTGGGACTTCCGGATGGCGACGGCATTGATTTTATTCGTGAGGTGCGTCAGTGGAGCCAGATGCCCATTCTGGTGCTCTCTGCCCGCACCGAAGAGACGGATAAAATCGCCGCGCTGGATGCCGGAGCGGATGATTATCTGATCAAACCGTTTGGCATTGGCGAGTTACAGGCCCGGCTTCGTGTGGCGCTGCGTCGACACAGTGCCACGTCCCCTTCCGATCCGGTGTACGCCTTTGGCGATATCCGCGTCGATCTTGCCGCCCGCCGCATCGTGCGAGGGGAAGAAGAGATCCACCTTACGCCTATCGAATTTCGTCTGCTGGCCGTGCTGCTCAATAACCACGGAAAAGTGTTAACGCAGCGACAGCTGTTAAGCCAGGTCTGGGGACCGAATGCTGTCGAGCATAGTCACTATTTACGCATTTATATGGGACACCTTCGCCAGAAACTTGAAGGCGATCCCGCGCGTCCTCGTCATTTATTAACAGAAACCGGTATCGGATATCGGTTTATGATCTGAATAAGTATTCACTTTAATTTTAAATAAAAAACATACCAGCCTTAATAAAGCCATGAAAATAACGATGAGTTTATTTTCATGGCTATATTCGCCCTCTTTAAACACAATTAAAACATCAATTTAACACCGAACCAACAAAACAGCATTTTGATCTGTGTTATTCACTCAAAACGACTAATTATTTCTGAAATGATCGGTTATTGGTGATCTGTTTCACAGTTAATCCCTTTTTCCTGGATAAAATGACCATGCTTTCAATTACTGAAAGGAAACTGAACATGGAAAACAATAATCGTTTAATGCCCCATATAAGGCGGACAACACATATCATGATGTTTGCCCACCGTAACTGTTTTGACTTTCATCTCTTTAACGCCCGGTAGTCCTTCGACTTCTGGCGCATCTGCTTACAGGTTATCCTGAAAAACGCTATTTTACAGGCTGTTGCCTGTGAACACCTGCGCTCATTCCTTGTGATTCAGATTCTCCGCAACCGGGCGGACTGAATTCTACTCAGCAAAAAAGCAATTAACTGATTTCGTATCAGCGGACACGCTTTGCTTTTTTTTTCCGGAAATAATCGATTTCTTTACCGTAAGAAGTCGAGGGCCCCATATTGCATGAAATAAAGAGATAAAGATGAAAACGTTAAAAATTGCCGTCAGCCGTGCCTGCCCTGAATGCTTTACCACTTCGCGCGACATCGTGGATATCACCGCATCAGATTATATTGATGTGGCAGCCGTGGTTCTGGCCGTCAGCGATATTTTCAATGGCGCCATAGAAGAAATTGAAGCCACGGGATTCGGTATCCCGGTGTTTATTGCCACGCATAAAGAAGAAAGGGTTCCGGCTGAATTTCTGTCGCGTATTCACGGCGTTTTTGAGCACTCCGACACCAGCAATGCGTACTACGGACGCCAGCTTGAAGCGGCTGCGCAGAAGTACGAAACCCAGCTCCGCCCGCCGTTCTTCCGCGCGCTGGTCGATTACGTCCAGCAGGGGAACAGCGCGTTTGACTGCCCCGGACATCAGGGAGGCCAGTTCTTCCGCCGCCATCCGGCCGGAAACCAGTTTGTCGATTTCTTTGGCGAAACGCTTTTCCGCGCCGATCTGTGCAATGCCGACGTGGCAATGGGCGATCTGCTGATCCACGAAGGCGCGCCATGCATCGCCCAACAGCATGCGGCAAAAGTCTTTAATGCGGATAAAACCTACTTCGTGCTGAACGGCACCTCCTCTTCCAACAAGGTGGTGCTCAATGCCCTGCTCACGCCAGGCGATCTGGTGCTGTTCGATCGCAATAACCATAAATCTAATCACCACGGGGCGCTGTTACAGGCGGGCGCGACGCCGGTGTATCTGGAAACGGCGCGCAACCCGTACGGGTTTATCGGCGGTATCGACGCACACTGTTTCGACGAGAGCTACCTGCGGGAGCTGGTGTCAGAGGTCGCGCCTGGCCGTGCGCGGGATGAACGTCCGTTCCGTCTGGCGGTGATCCAGCTGGGCACCTACGACGGTACCATTTATAACGCCCGTCAGGTGGTGGATAAGATTGGTCACCTGTGCGATTACATTCTGTTTGACTCCGCCTGGGTGGGTTACGAGCAGTTTATCCCGATGATGGCCGACTGCTCGCCGCTGCTGCTGGAGCTGAACGAAAACGATCCGGGCATTCTGGTGACCCAGTCGGTGCATAAGCAGCAGGCGGGCTTCTCGCAAACCTCGCAAATCCATAAGAAGGACAGCCACATAAAAGGCCAGCCGCGCTATGTCCCGCATAAACGCCTCAACAACGCCTTTATGATGCACGCCTCCACCAGCCCGTTTTATCCGCTGTTTGCCGCCCTGGATATCAACGCCCGCATGCACGAGGGGCAAAGTGGGCGCAACATGTGGATGGACTGCGTGGTGACGGGTATCGAAGCGCGGAAACTGATCCTTCAGAACTGTCAGTTTATTCGTCCGTTCGTGCCGGAGACGGTGGATGGCCGTCCATGGGAAAGCTGGGATACGGCAGAGATTGCGACCGATCTGCGCTTCTTCCATTTCGTTCCGGGCGAACGCTGGCACGCCTTTGAGGGATACGCCGAGCATCAGTATTTTATCGATCCCTGCAAACTGCTGCTAACTACGCCGGGCATCAACGCCCGCACCGGTGAGTACGATGATTTCGGCGTGCCCGCGACCATCCTCGCCAACTTCCTGCGTGAAAACGGCATCGTGCCGGAAAAATGCGACCTCAATTCCATTCTGTTCCTGCTCACCCCGGCGGAGGACATGGGCAAATTGCAGCAGCTCGTCGCCCAGCTGGTGCGCTTCGAAAAACTGCTCCAGAGCGATGTGCCGCTGAAAGAGGTTCTGCCCTCTCTTTATAAGCAACATCCGGAACGTTATGCGGATTATACCCTGCGTCAGATTTGTCAGGAGATGCATGACCTCTACGCCCGCCATAACGTGAAGCAACTGCAAAAAGAGATGTTCCGCAAGTCTCACTTCCCACGCGTCATGATGAACCCGCAGGAGGCGAACTATGCCTATCTGCGCGGTGAGGTCGAGCTGGTGTCCCTGCGCGACGCGGAAGGCCGTATCGCCGCGGAAGGCGCGCTGCCTTACCCACCGGGGGTGTTGTGCGTGGTGCCGGGAGAAGTCTGGGGCGGTTCCGTGCTGCGCTATTTCGCCGCGCTGGAAGACGGGATCAATCTGCTGCCGGGTTTTGCGCCGGAGTTACAGGGGGTTTACGTCGAGGAGTGTGACGGTCGCAAACAGGTGCGCTGCTACGTCATCAAACAACCTGCCGCTCAGCCATCGCTGCTGAAAGGAGAAAAATTATGAGTAAGGCCAACAAGATGGGCGTGGTGCAACTCACTATTCTCACCATGGTGAATATGATGGGTTCGGGGATCATCATGCTCCCCACCAAGCTCGCTGAAGTGGGGACGATTTCGATTATCTCCTGGCTTGTTACCGCCGTGGGTTCGATGGCGCTGGCGTGGGCGTTTGCCAAGTGCGGTATGTTCAGCCGCAAGTCCGGCGGGATGGGCGGCTATGCCGAATATGCGTTTGGTAAGTCCGGTAACTTTATGGCGAACTATACCTATGGCGTGTCGCTGCTGATCGCCAATGTGGCGATTGCCATTTCCGCTGTCGGTTACGGCACAGAGCTGTTTGGCGCGACGCTGACCCCGGTGCAAATTGGGCTGGCGACCATCGGCGTGCTCTGGATCTGCACCGTCGCTAACTTTGGCGGCGCGCGCATCACCGGACAGCTCAGCAGCATCACCGTCTGGGGCGTCATCATCCCGGTTGTCGGCCTGTGCATCATCGGCTGGTTCTGGTTCAGCCCGTCGCTGTACGCCAATTCCTGGAATCCGCATCACGTACCGTTCTTCACCGCCGTGGGATCGTCCATCGCCATGACGCTGTGGGCCTTCCTCGGGCTGGAGTCGGCCTGTGCGAATGCGGAAGTGGTGGAAAACCCGGAGAAAAATGTGCCGATCGCGGTACTCGGCGGGACGCTGGGGGCGGCGGTGATCTATATCGTCTCAACCAACGTGATCGCGGGAATTGTGCCCAACATGGATCTGGCTAACTCCACGGCGCCGTTCGGACTGGCGTTTGCGCAGATGTTTACGCCGGAGGTAGGGAAAGTGATCATGGGACTGATGGTGATGTCCTGCTGCGGCTCGCTGCTGGGCTGGCAGTTCACCATCGCCCAGGTATTCAAATCTTCCGCTGACGAAGGTTATTTCCCGAAAATCTTCTCCCGCGTCACCAAAGCGGATGCACCGGTGCAGGGCATGCTGGCGATTGTCATCTTCCAGAGCGGATTGTCGCTGATGACCATCAGCCCGTCACTGAACAGCCAGTTTAACGTGCTGGTCAACCTGGCGGTGGTGACGAACATCATTCCGTACATTCTGTCGATGGCGGCGCTGGTGATTATTCAGAAGGTGGCGAAGGTGGATCCGCGCAAAGCCCGGGCGGCCAATATCGTGGCGCTGATTGGGGCGATTTACAGCTTCTATGCGCTCTACTCGTCCGGTCAGGAGGCGATGCTGTATGGGGCGATGGTGACATTCATGGGCTGGACGCTGTACGGTCTGGTCTCACCACGGTTTGAACTGAAGAATAAACATAGTTAAAAAAGAAGCCCGGTGGCGCTGGCGCTTACCGGGCCTACGAGGTCAATGCAAAACGGCAACCCTGAGGTTGCCGTTTTTTATGTTTTCTCCCTCTCCCAGTGGGAGAGGGCCGGGGTGAGGGCATCAGCCCGCACCAGATCACGACTTACGCGTTTTTCAGCACTTCGCTGACAATCTCTACCGCTTCTTTCTCAATCTGCTGACGATGCTCAGCGCCGAGGAAGCTTTCACAATAGATTTTGTACGCATCTTCCGTACCGGATGGACGCGCGGCGAACCAGCCGTTTTCGGTCATCACTTTCAGGCCGCCGATCGATGCGCCGTTACCCGGCGCCGCCGTCAGACGCGCGGTGATCGGGTCACCTGCCAGGGTACTGGCACTGACCATCTCCGGAGAGAGTTTTGACAGAGCTGCTTTTTGCGCAGACGTGGCGCCAGCCTGAATACGGTTATAGCTTGGCGCACCAAAACGTTCCGCCAGCTCGTTGTAATGTTCCTGCGGGTTCTTACCGGTGACCGCGGTGATTTCCGCCGCCAGCAGGCACATGATGATGCCGTCTTTATCGGTTGACCATGGGGTGCCGTCGAAGCGCAGGAAGGATGCCCCCGCGCTCTCTTCACCGCCAAAGCCGAAGCTGCCGTCGTGCAGACCGTCAACAAACCACTTGAAGCCCACCGGCACTTCCACCAGCTTGCGACCCAGCGCGTCGACCACACGGTCAATCATAGCGGAAGAGACCAGCGTTTTACCCACCGCAACCTCTTTGCCCCACTGCGGACGGTGCTGGAAGAGATAATTGATTGCAACAGCCAGGTAGTGGTTCGGGTTCATCAGCCCTGCCGGGGTGACGATACCGTGGCGATCGTAGTCCGGGTCGTTGGCAAACGCCAGATCGAACTTGTCGCGCAGCGCCAGCAGGCCAGCCATTGCGCATTCGGAGGAGCAGTCCATACGGATCGCGCCGTCTTTGTCCAGGTGCATAAAGCGGAAAGTCTGATCGACGTGATCGTTCACGATGGTCAGATCCAGCTTGTAGTGCTCGGCAATGCGTTTCCAGTATTCAATACCGGAGCCGCCCAGTGGATCCACTCCCAGCTTCAGACCGGCTTTCTGGATAGCGGCCATATCGACGATATCCGCCAGCCCTTCCACGAACGGCTGCACCAGATCCTGCTCTTTCACGTGGCCGGAGGCCATGGCTTCATCCAGCGAGATGCGTTTCACACCGTTCAGACCGTTAGCCAGTAACGCGTTGGCACGATCTTCCACCACTTTCGTGACGTTGGTATCCGCCGGGCCACCGTTAGGTGGGTTGTACTTGATGCCGCCATCTTCCGGTGGGTTGTGGGACGGGGTGATCACAATGCCGTCAGCCTGCGCGCCACCTTTTTTGTTGTGTACCAGAATAGCGTTAGAAACCGCTGGCGTTGGCGTAAAACCGTTGTTCTCCTGAACAATCACGTCTACGCCGTTCGCCGCCAGCACTTCCAGCACGGAGATAAAAGCAGGTTCAGACAGGGCGTGGGTATCTTTCCCTACATAGCACGGACCGGTGACGCCATTTTTGGCGCGCTCTTCCGCGATGGCCTGAGCAATGGCCAGAATGTGCGGTTCGTTAAAGCTGTGGCGCGCCGCACTACCGCGGTGGCCAGATGTACCAAACTTCACTGCGTGTTCTGCGTTGCCCACCACCGGCTTCAGCACGTAGTACTGCGCGGTCAGTTGAGCGACGTTAATCAAATCGCTTTGTTGTGCAGGTTGTCCTGCACGGCTGTGATTTGCCATTGCCTGGTCCTTCTGATGCAAGGGTTAAATTGTACCGCAAACCTTTTCGATCAATTCCGCCGGGAACTGCATGGACTGCATGATATGTTCGATCATGCTGCACTTACGGCCCGTATTGGTGTTGGTGATCACCCAGTATGGTGTACCGGGAACGTGTTTGGGTTTGGTTTGGTTGCCATTTTGCAGCAGGGTCTGCTCGTCGCCTGCGAAGTAAACGCGCGTGCGACCGTGCAGCGACTCTGTCGCTTCTGCAAATGCGTTGTTATCCAGTGAATAAAGTGTAGACAGCACCAGCATAAAGCGGTTAACCGCCTTTTTCTGCTCGGCATATTCATCGGACAGCAGCAGCTCGCGCATCGCGCGCACTTTGTCTTTTGCCGGCATGACGGCAGGTTTTACTTGTGCAACAACGCTCGGCTGAGACACGACATCTTTAGTGACAGGAGTGGGCTGTGAGGCGGCGGAAATTTTAAGCATGCGCCGTAAAATGTCGGACGCGCTCTCCCCAATATGCCGCGTCTGGCTGGCAATATACTGATAGAGTTCGTCATCAACTTCGATTGTTTTCATCTTAATCCAGTGCGATATCTTATCTGAATACAAGTCGTTGAGATTATAAGGTCAAATCCCAACAGCGGATAGCGTCAAACCAGGTTGGCGGCAAAAGTCAGATTAAACTGGATCCTTGCCCCCGGGCGGCAGAATGGTCAACATGATACCCTAACCTGACAAACCTAAAAAAAGAACTTTGCCATGAAATTGAATACCCGAGCGCAAACTGCACAATCGCCGAACAATAATTCTCCCATCGTACTGGTTCACGGCCTGTTTGGTAGCCTGGATAATCTGGGTGTGCTGGCGCGCGATTTAGTGACCGATCACGCGATCCTCCAGGTTGATATGCGCAATCACGGTCTTTCTGGGCGCTCGGAGGAGATGACCTACGCAGCCATGGCGCAGGATCTGCGGGACACCCTCGATGCGAATAATATCCAGAAAGCGACGCTTATCGGGCATTCAATGGGCGGCAAAGCGGTGATGGCGCTCACTGCGCTGGCCCCTGAGCGAATTTCCGGGCTGGTGGTCATCGACGTTGCGCCCGTCAATTACGACGTTCGCCGTCACGATGAGATTTTTACCGCCATCAATGCGGTCACCGAAGCGGGTGTCGCAACCCGCCAGCAGGCGGCTGCCGTTATGCGTGAGCATCTTGATGAGGAAGGCGTAGTTCAGTTCCTGCTGAAATCGTTTGTTGACGGACAATGGCGCTTTAACGTCCCGGTATTGTGGGATCAGTATTCGCATATTGTGGGCTGGGAAACCGTCCCCGCCTGGCCGCACCCTACCCTTTTTATTCGCGGCGGCAACTCCCCTTACGTCACTGATGCGTATCGTGACACGCTGCTGGCGCAATTCCCGCAGGCTCGCGCTCACGTCATTGCCGGTGCCGGACACTGGGTACACGCGGAAAAACCGGATGCCGTCCTGCGCGCCATTCGCCGCTATCTTACTGATACAGCTAATTGATTAAAAAGCCAGCGACCGGAAGACGACGGGCTTCCAGTCGTTGGCGTGTGGATTTGGGTGATGTATGATGGCGCGCTTATCGCCCGGGCATTAGCAGGGCGGCGTGTTTCCCCCGAAGTCTCAGAATCATGGCCAAAGAACAAACGGACCGTACGACACTAGATCTGTTCGCGAATGAGCGTCGACCGGGACGACCGAAAACGAATCCGCTTTCGCGCGATGAACAGCTGCGTATCAATAAACGCAACCAGCTTAAACGCGATAAAAATCGTGGGCTTAAGCGTGTCGAACTGAAGCTGAATGCCGATGCCGTCGATGCGCTTAACGAGTTAGCTGACGCGCGCAACATCAGCCGCAGCGAACTGATCGAAGAGATGCTGATCGCCCAGCTTGAGACGTTACGCGGCAAGGCGTGAGTCAGAAAATCCCCAATATTACCTTTTTCATGTAGCACAGAGTGCAGTCCTGCGTGATAGCTGTTTCCGCAGGGTTGCCTGTTCTGCTATTATTGCCCTTATCCGTGGACAATTTGCGCCACCATACCATTAAGTTTCAAGAGGTTATTTTACTCATGGCAATCATCGGCATTTTCTTTGGCAGTGATACCGGCAATACTGAAAATATCGCAAAAAACATTCAAAAACAGCTCGGTAAAGACGTTGCTGATGTGCATGACATCGCCAAGAGCAGCAAAGAAGATCTCGAGGGCTATGACATCCTGCTGCTGGGCATCCCGACCTGGTACTACGGTGAAGCACAGTGTGACTGGGACGATTTCTTCCCGACGCTGGAAGAAGTAGACTTCAACGGCAAGCTGGTTGCCCTGTTTGGCTGTGGCGATCAGGAAGACTATGCTGAGTATTTCTGTGATGCGCTGGGCACTATTCGCGACATCATTGAGCCACGCGGTGCGGCGATCGTCGGTCACTGGCCAACGGCGGGTTACCATTTCGAAGCGTCCAAAGGTCTGGCAGATGACGATCACTTCGTTGGCCTGGCCATTGATGAAGACCGTCAGCCAGAGCTGACCGCTGAGCGTGTAGAAAAATGGGTTAAGCAGGTTCGTGAAGAGCTGAACCTGGACGATATCCTTAACGCCTGATATCCCTGCGGCGCAACTCCGGTTGCGCCCGTTTTCCAGGTAAAACCGATTAAATTAATTGCTACAAACTTTTAACTTTTTCGCCCAGACCTGTACAATATCCCCCTGGTAAAAAGTGGGTGCCATCGAACAAGTTTGTTGGTGATACCACGTTTTTATAAGCATACTTTGCTTGAGACTTGCAGTTTTCATTTAGCCATGGCAGTTCTATAATGAGACGCATTATCCCAAGTGCATTTTCTGTCACTTCTTCTTTTGAAGTGAATCGTTTAGCAACAGGACAGATTCCGCATGACTGACAACAATACCGCATTAAAGAAAGCTGGCCTGAAAGTAACGCTTCCTCGGTTAAAAATCCTTGAAGTGCTTCAGGGGCCAGACAATCACCATGTCAGTGCGGAAGACCTTTATAAGCGTCTTATCGATATGGGTGAAGAGATTGGGCTGGCAACCGTCTATCGTGTGCTGAACCAGTTTGATGACGCGGGCATTGTTACTCGTCATAATTTCGAAGGCGGTAAATCCGTGTTCGAGCTGACTCAGCAGCATCACCACGATCACCTGATCTGCCTCGACTGTGGCAAGGTCATTGAATTTAGCGATGATTCCATCGAATCACGCCAGCGTGAAATCGCCGCCCGTCATGGCATCCGCCTGACCAACCACAGCCTGTACCTGTACGGTCACTGCGCTGAAGGCGATTGCCGCGAAGACGACCACGCGCACGACGCGAAATAATATCGTGTTCATACTCTGAGCCAGCCGTAAGGTTGGCTTTTTTTTGCCTGAAAAAAGCCCGGTGGCGCTGCGCTTACCGGGCCTACGGGCTGTGACACCGTTGTAGGCCCGGTAAGCGCAGCGCCACCGGGCGTAAAGCAACTTATTTATTGTTATTGCGAATCTCGTCCCAGATCTTATCGCAACGCTTCGCCACTTCCTGATCGTTACCGCTTTTCCGCGCCTGGATACAGGCCTGGTAATCCATCACGCGAACATTTTCCTGCGTCGCAAACTGCTCATGCGCTTTCTCTTTTTTCAGCACATTCAGCACGCTCTGGCAGGCTTCAATCTTCTCTGGCGATCCTTGTGCTGTATTGATGCAGGCGCTATACGCCTCCTTCAGACGGGAGTCTTCTTTCTGCGCCTGATCCTGCGCACACGCCACCAGCCCCGATGCCAGCAGCGCAACGATTACCATTTTTTTCATCATATGCAGTCTCCATGCAGGCGGGATTTCGCCCGCCTGCGTGTTCATCAGAAGATTGTGAATGGCGCAATGACCATGAATTTCACGTCACGTTCATCCTGGAAGATGTTGCCGTAACCGCCCGCGTAGCTCGGGATATCGGAGTGGTTGTCATACTGGGTGAAGTGCAGTTTGAACATCGTGCCTTTCGCACGGCCCTCCTGAAGGGTGTAAATCGCATCCAGACTGTATGAAGACTCTTTCAGACGGTAATTCGGATCGTAGTAGGCGTCTGGCGTAGCCATATCTGCTGGCTTTGCGTCCCAGGCGTACGCGTAGGACGCACCCACTGCCCAGCCAGGCAGGTTCCAGTTCTTCAGGTCATACATTGCGCCGAAGAAGACCGCCTTTTCGCCGTCGGCGTTGAAGTCAGAGCGGTTATCCCACCAGATATCCAGACGACCATTGGAAGAGGCGTAGGTTGGCGTCATACGTTGCAGGAAGTAGCCCTGCTGCCCTTCAGCCTTGACCCATGTTCCCTCCAGACGTAAATCAACCTGACCTACCTTGTAGCCGAAGGTCAGCGCCTGTAACCACGCGGTGCCGTCATAGATATCATTTACGCTGCCATCACTGACTTTGTCGCGCGTACCGTAGAACTGATAGCTGGTGCTCAGCGGGCTACCCGCGATATCAAATTTGTAGCTGGCTTTAGCAAAGTACTGATCGATATAGCCTTCAGCCTGACCAAAAGCAGCTTCCAGCACCAGATCGTTTTTGAAGTCGTACTTCGCCCCCAGCGAGTGGAGATAATCAACTTTGGTTTTTTTATCGTTCTGATAGAACTTGTCCATCTCAATGTGCCACGGCGCTTTGTACTCGTTGGTCCACATATAGGAGAAGCTCAACGCCCCCGCATCGCCGTAGTCAAAATTAGCACCGGCTTCCGCACCCTGATAAGTGCCTGGCATAAAGCTCCAGTGCGGTGCTAACAGCGTCTGACCGGTTGGCTGGATATAACCTCCACGCGCCCAGACCGGACCATATTTGAATTTTGCAGCCGCTTTATACAGGCTGATTCCGCTTTTATCGCCGGACCAGTCTTCGTCGTAGGCTTTATTGCTGGAGGAGAACGCAATTTCGTTCGGATGGCCGCTGTCGCCATTTTCGGCCATTTCAATTGCGGTGAACGCTGCAATATCGATCCCGAACATATCGGCGGCATATCCCGACTGAAAATCCAGGTTGGCGTTCCAGGTCGAGTGAGAAAGGTTGGTTTTGTATTTATCTTCAGTGACGTCTTTACGGTCACGCTCACGCTGCCAGTAATAAATACCGCCCGTGAGGGTGGAATCTTCAATGAAACCTGCTGCTTTTGCCTCTGGCGCAACCACCAGGCCCGACATTGCTGTCACACCGGCGATAGCCAGCGCCAGCGCACTACGTTTGCCACTGAACGTACGCATAGATTATTCCTCTTTGACGAATTAAAACGCCTTAAACGGCGAAAAACAGAAAAGACCAAGTGGTCAGGGGTAGTCAGAAATACCCTCGAATTAACTACCGTCTTTAGGTTATTTTTCGCGACGCGAATTATCAATGCTTTTAATCAGGCAAAAGTCAGGATTATGACGAAGAGCACATATTTCGTAGTGCTTTGTAACATTTACCGGGAAGCAAGTACTGGCGGGGGAATGCGCTAATTTTCAGTAAGTAACATTGATATTGTGAATATATTTTTCAGCGTTTCTGTTTTTGGAAAACAACAAACTTTTTTAAATAAAATAAGTAGCACCACATTGACCTGGAATGTTGGCTTTAATTCATCATCCCGATGCTTAACGACATGATCGTTAAATAAAAAAACGCCGCATTACGCGGCGTTTGTTTCTCATTGACCATGCCAGCGTTATTATTCGCCGATCTTAGTCCAGGTATCACGCAGACCGACGGTACGGTTAAATACCGGTTTTTCTGCCGTGCTGTAACGGCTGTCCAGGCAGAAGTAACCCTCACGTTCAAACTGGAACGCTTTACCGGCTTCAGCGGCTTTCAGAGACAGCTCGGCATAACCCTGCTTGATAATCAGCGACTCAGGGTTGATAACCGCCAGGAAGTCCTCCGCAGCGCCTGGGTTAGGTACGCTGAACAGACGATCGTAGAGACGGATCTCAACCGGCAGCGCATGCTGCGCACTCACCCAGTGGATCACACCTTTCACTTTACGGCCATCCGCCGGATCTTTACTCAGCGTCTCTGCGTCGTACGTACAGAAGATGGTCGTGATGTTACCTTCCGCATCTTTCTCTACGCGCTCGGCTTTGATCACATAGGCGTTACGAAGACGCACTTCTTTGCCCAGCACCAGACGCTTGTACTGCTTGTTCGCTTCTTCGCGGAAGTCGGCGCGATCGATCCAGATTTCACCGCTGAACGGCACGTCGCGGGTGCCCATTTCCGGTTTGTTAGGATGGTTAGGCATCGAGACCAGTTCGCTTCCACCCTGCGGATAGTTTTCGATGACCAGTTTCACTGGATCGATCACTGCCATCGCGCGCGGCGCGTTTTCGTTCAGGTCTTCGCGAATGCAGGATTCCAGAGACGCCATTTCGATGGTGTTGTCCTGCTTGGTAACGCCAATACGTTTGCAGAACTCACGAATGGACGCCGAGGTATAGCCACGACGACGCAGGCCAGAGATGGTCGGCATACGCGGGTCGTCCCAGCCTTCAACGTGCTTGTCGGTGACCAGCAGGTTCAGCTTACGCTTGGACATCACGGTGTATTCCAGGTTCAGACGAGAGAACTCGTACTGACGCGGATGCACAGGAATGGTGATGTTATCCAGCACCCAGTCGTACAGACGACGGTTGTCCTGGAATTCTAGCGTGCACAGAGAGTGCGTAATGCCTTCCAGCGCATCGCTGATGCAGTGGGTGAAGTCGTACATCGGGTAGATGCACCACTTGTTACCGGTCTGGTGGTGTTCAGCGAACTTAATGCGGTACAGCACCGGATCGCGCATCACGATGAACGGAGACGCCATATCGATTTTGGCACGCAGACACGCTTTACCTTCTTCGAAGCCACCGGCACGCATTTTTTCAAACAGCGCCAGGTTCTCTTCCACGCTACGATCGCGGAACGGGCTGTTTTTACCAGGCTGAGTCAGCGTACCGCGGTATTCACGGATTTCGTCAGCAGACAATTCGTCGACGTATGCCAGACCTTTGTTAATCAGTTCAACCGCATAGGCATACAGCTGATCGAAGTAGTCTGAGGAGTAGCAGATATCGCCAGACCAGTTGAAGCCCAGCCATTGCACGTCGTTTTTAATCGACTCAACGTATTCGATGTCTTCTTTTACTGGGTTGGTGTCATCGAAACGCAGGTTGCACTGCCCCTGGTAATCTTGCGCAATACCAAAGTTCAGGCAGATCGATTTGGCGTGACCAATGTGCAGGTAGCCATTTGGCTCCGGCGGGAAACGCGTGTGGACTGTGGTGTGCTTACCACTGGCCAGATCTTCATCGATGATCTGACGAATAAAGTTACTCGGGCGGGCTTCTGCCTCACTCATCGTGGATTCCTCAAAGCGTAAACAACGTATAACGGCATATGATCTTATAAGCCGGACGTAGTGACAACCCTTAAAACGTCCCGGAAGAAAATAATGGGGGCAATTGCCGCAAAAAAAAGCGGCGGAGGATATCCCCCGCCGCTAAAGGCATAACTCTACTCAGGAGCGATTACTTGCCTTTAATCTCATACAGTGGCGTCTGGCCTGCAACCACCTGACCCTGCGCCTGGATCACCAGACCGCTGAAGTCGTCGATGTTGCTGCACACGACCGGGCTTATCATGGAGCGCGCGTTGGCATTCAGGAAGTCCAGATCCATTTCCAGAATCGGCTGACCTGCCGCCACTTCAGCACCCTCTTCCACCAGACGAGTAAAGCCCTGACCGTTCAGCGCAACGGTATCGATACCCATATGGACAACGATCTCCGCGCCTTTTTCCGTTTCCAGGCAGAACGCGTGGTTGGTGTTGAAGATTTTCACGATAGTACCGGCAGCCGGAGAGACCACGGTTTTGTCCGTTGGTTTCACCGCCACGCCGTCACCGACCGCTTTGCTGGCGAACGCTTCGTCAGGCACCTGCTCAAGCGCAACAACGTCACCTGTCACCGGAGAAACCAGCGCAGCGATGGTCACCGCGTTTGGCACAGCCTGCGGTTTTGCAACCGGCGCGTCAGCCACTGGCGCGTTATCCGTTGAGGCGGCAGCGACCGGCCCACGGGCAACCACTTTTTTCATTTCATCGCCGATAGATTCGGCTTTCGCACCCACGATAACCTGGATGGTTTGTTTGTTCAGTTTCACCACACCAGACGCACCCAGGCGTTTGCACATTGCATCGCTCACGCGCGCGGAGTCACCTACGGTCAGACGCAGACGGGTAATACAGGCATCGATCGCTTTCAGGTTGTCGGTGCCACCCACAGCGGCAATGTAGTTGGTTGCCAGCTGGGTTAAACCCTCTTCGGTATTGCTGTTGGCTTCACTGGTCACAACATCATCTTTCGTATCTTCGCGGCCCGGCGTCTTCAGGTTAAACATACGAATAACCGCGCTGAACAGAACGAAGTAGATAACGAAGAAGATCAGGCCCATCACCATCAGGATCCAGACGTTGCTGCTTGCCGCCGGCAGGTTGTACATCAACACATAGTCGATGGCGCCTGCGGAGAAGGAGAAGCCAGCATGGATACCCAGAAGGGTGGCGACGAACAGGCTGATACCGGTCAGGATCGCGTGCATCAGATACAGCAGCGGAGCCAGGAACATGAACAGGAATTCCAGTGGCTCGGTCACGCCGGTCAGGAAGGCGGTGATCGCAACGGACAGCAGCATCCCGCCAACCATTGGGCGACGCGCTTTCGGCGCAGCCAGGTACATTGCCAGCGCCGCGCCAGGCAGACCAAACATCATGATTGGGAAGAAGCCAGACATGAACATGCCCGCGGTGCCGTCGCCTGCGTAGAAGCGGTTGATATCACCGTGGAATACCGCGCCGGCCGCGTTGGTGAACTCACCAATCTGGAACCAGGCGATGGTGTTCAGTACCTGATGCAGACCGGTTGGGATCAGCAGACGGTTAATGAAACCGAAGATGCCCGCGCCCATTGCGCCCGCAGACACGATCCACTCGCCACCCGCATGGATAGCATGCTGCACCGGTGGCCAAACGTAGCCAAAGATGGCGGCGAGGATCAGACAGAAAAAGCCCGTCGCAATCGGCACAAAACGTTTACCGCCGAAGAAGCTCAGGAAGTCAGGAAGTTTGATACCTGCCCAACGGTTGTACACGGCGCCACCCACCAGGCCGGTAATGATACCTGCCAGCACACCCATATTGATTTCAGGGTTGATGGTTACCATCGCTTTCGTGAGGATGAAGTAACCGACAGCCCCTGCCAGTGCCGCGGCACCAGCGCTGTCTTTTGACCAGCTTGACGCCACACCGATGGCGAAAATCAGCGCCAGGTTGTCAAAAATTGCGCCGCCTGCCTGGGCGATAAACGGCACGTTAAGAAGATCGGGTTGCCCGAATCGCAGCAGCAACGCTGCAACCGGTAGCACGGCGATAGGGAGCTGCAAAGCCCTACCGAGGCGCTGGAAAAAACCTAAAATATTCATCCTATTCCCCCTACGAGCCCCTTTGTTAAGACTCGCGCATAAACTATGTTTTTATTGTGTCACGAACGATAGATACAGTTGATGATTCACTGGCAGTGTGAGTGTGTGAAAAATTAATTCGTATCGCAAATTAAACACCTATTTTTTGTGATTATTGTCACCAAATATCGTATTAAACCCTCCCTTTCACTGGCTAACGACGAAAACTTATTTTATCATTCAAAAAATCAAGACGGATTGATCCGGCCTGAAAGGTTCCAGGTTACGCTTAGTTCAGGTTGCACTAATCATCCGCCCACTTTTACTTAAACTTTAGAGGTGAATAATGAGACTGATTCCCCTGGCAACAGCTGAACAAGTCGGAAAATGGGCTGCTCGTCATATCGTTAACCGCATCAACGCGTTCAAACCAACAGCCGATCGTCCTTTCGTTCTCGGTCTTCCAACCGGTGGCACGCCCCTGACCGCGTATAAAGCTCTGGTTGAAATGCACAAAGCGGGCCAGGTTAGCTTTAAACACGTTGTGACCTTCAACATGGACGAATATGTCGGCCTGCCGAAGGAACATCCGGAAAGTTACCACAGCTTTATGCACCGTAATTTCTTCGATCACGTTGATATTCCGGCTGAAAACATTAACCTGCTGAATGGAAACGCGCCTGATATTGACGCAGAATGCCGTCAGTATGAAGAAAAAATCCGTTCCTACGGTAAAATCCACCTGTTTATGGGCGGCGTAGGCAACGATGGTCATATCGCGTTCAACGAACCGGCATCTTCACTGGCTTCCCGTACCCGTATTAAAACGCTGACCCATGATACGCGCGTGGCTAACTCCCGCTTCTTTGACGGCGACGTCAATCAGGTGCCTAAATACGCGCTGACCGTGGGCGTGGGCACGCTGCTGGATGCCGAAGAAGTGATGATTCTGGTGCTGGGCGCGGTGAAAGCGCAAGCGCTTCAGGCTGCCGTTGAAGGTAACGTGAACCATATGTGGACGATCAGCTGCTTACAGCTGCATCCAAAAGCGGTTGTTGTGTGTGACGAACCGTCCACCATGGAGCTGAAAGTGAAAACGCTGAAATACTTCAACGAGCTGGAAGCTGAGAACATCAAAGGTCTGTAATTGAATAACCGCCTCTTTATATCCGGGGCGGTCGCTTTTTTAACCGGGGGTCGATATGTACGCTTTAACCCACGGTCGGATTTATACCGGCCATGAAATTCTGGATGACCATGCGATTGTAATCGCCAATGGCCTGATTGAACGTGTTTGCCCGCTGGCGGAACTGCCGCCGGAGATCGAACAGCGTTCCCTCAATGGAGCAGTAATCTCCCCCGGTTTCATCGACGTACAGCTCAACGGCTGCGGCGGTGTCCAGTTTAACGATACCGCAGAGGCGGTATCGGTTGAAACGCTGGAAATCATGCAAAAAGCCAACGAGAAATCGGGCTGCACCAGCTATCTGCCAACGCTGATCACCAGCAGCGATGACCTGATGAAACAGGGTATCCGCGTCATGCGCGAATACCTGACAAAACATCCGAATCAGGCGCTGGGCCTGCACCTGGAAGGACCATGGCTGAATATGGTCAAGAAAGGCACCCATAACCCAAACTACGTGCGCAAACCGGATGCCGAGCTGGTGGATTACATGTGCGCCAATGCCGATGTGATCACCAAAGTAACGCTGGCCCCGGAAATGACCGGCACGGACGTTATCAGCAAACTGGCCGCCGCCGGGATTGTGGTGTCTGCGGGCCATTCGAACGCGACGCTGAAAGAGGCGAAGGCCGGTTTCCGCGCAGGCATTACGTTTGCCACACACCTTTATAACGCGATGCCCTATATTACTGGCCGCGAACCGGGACTGGTTGGCGCCATTCTGGATGAACCAGACGTCTACTGCGGCATTATCGCCGACGGCTTGCATGTCGATTACACCAACATCCGCAACGCCAAGCGTCTGAAAGGCGACAAGCTCTGCCTGGTGACGGATGCTACCGCTCCGGCAGGAGCGAATATTGAGCAGTTCATTTTTGCTGGTAAAACAATATACTACCGGAATGGACTGTGTGTGGATGAGAACGGCACGCTGAGCGGTTCTTCTCTGACGATGATCGAAGGGGTACGTAACCTCGTTGAACATTGCGGCATCGCGCTTGAGGAAGTGCTGCGCATGGCCACGCTTTATCCGGCGCGCGCCATTGGCGTCGATAAACAGCTCGGCGGTATTGCGCCAGGTATGGTTGCAAACCTGACGGCGTTCACACACGATTATAAAATTATTAAGACCATCGTTAATGGTAACGAGGTCGTCACTGAGTAAGTAAAAGTATGACACCAGGCGGACAAGCTCAAATCGGTAATGTCGATCTCGTTAAACAACTTAACAGCGCGGCGGTTTATCGCCTGATTGACCAGCACGGGCCAATCTCACGCATTCAGATAGCCGAACAAAGCCAGCTTGCTCCCGCCAGCGTGACAAAAATTACACGTCAGCTCATTGAGCGCGGCCTGATCAAAGAAGTCGATCAGCAGGCCTCCACCGGGGGCCGCCGCGCGATTTCCATCGTCACGGAAACCCGCAATTTTCAGGCCATTGGCGTTCGCTTAGGACGTCATGACACCACGCTTACGCTCTACGATCTGAGCAGCAAGGCCATTGCCGAAGAACACTACCCCCTTCCTGAGCGCACGCAGGAGACGCTTGAACACGCGTTGCTGAATACCATTGCGCATTTCATCGAAAGCTGTCAGCGCAAGATCCGTGAACTCATCGCCATCTCGGTGATTTTGCCCGGCCTGGTTGACCCGGAAAGCGGCGTTATTCGCTACATGCCGCATATTAAGGTAGAGAACTGGGGGCTGGTTGAGGCGCTGGAAAAGCGCTTCAAGCTGACCTGCTTTGTTGGTCACGATATTCGCTCGCTGGCGCTGGCGGAGCACTACTTTGGTGCGAGCCAGGACTGCGAAGACTCTATTCTGGTGCGCGTTCACCGTGGTACAGGTGCGGGCATCATCTCGAATGGCCGCATTTTTATTGGCCGTAACGGTAACGTAGGCGAGATTGGTCATATCCAGGTGGAACCGCTTGGCGAGCGCTGCCACTGCGGTAACTTTGGCTGTCTTGAAACCGTTGCCGCCAATGCCGCCATTGAACATCGCGTTCGCCATCTGCTGGAGCAGGGTTACCAGAGCCGCGTCACGCTGGACGATTGTAAGATCGGCGCCATCTGTAAAGCGGCAAACAAAGGCGATGCGCTGGCCTGCGAAGTGATCGAACAGGTAGGACGCCACCTGGGTAAGACCATCGCCATTGCCATCAACCTGTTTAATCCGCAGAAAGTGGTGATTGCCGGCGAGATCGTTGAAGCCGAAAAAGTGTTACTGCCCGCCATTGAAGGCTGCATCAATACCCAGGCGCTGAAGGCATTTCGCCAGAATTTGCCGGTGGTGCGATCTACGCTCGATCACCGCTCGGCAATTGGCGCATTCGCCCTGGTAAAACGTGCCATGCTCAACGGGATCCTGCTGCAACATTTGCTGGAATCCTGATCGGACCTTATAGTAACGCCTTCTTTTTTTGATGTCGGATTGTCCATGACCATTAAGAATGTAATTTGTGATATCGACGGCGTGCTGATGCACGACAACGTTGCCGTGCCGGGTGCTGCGGAGTTTCTTCACCGCATCATCGACAAAGGAATGCCACTGGTTCTTCTCACGAACTACCCTTCACAGACTGGTCAGGATCTGGCAAACCGCTTTGCTACCGCAGGCGTCAACGTCCCGGACAGTGTGTTCTATACCTCTGCGATGGCGACCGCGGATTTCCTGAAGCGTCAGGAAGGCAAAAAAGCCTATGTGGTTGGTGAAGGTGCGCTGATCCACGAGCTGTATAAAGCGGGCTTCACCATCACCGACGTGAACCCGGACTTTGTCATCGTGGGCGAAACGCGCTCCTTTAACTGGGAGATGATGCATAAGGCAGCCTACTTTGTCGCCAACGGTGCGCGTTTTATCGCCACCAACCCGGACACGCACGGTCGTGGTTTTTATCCCGCCTGCGGTGCGCTGTGCGCCGGTATCGAAAAAATCTCGGGTCGTAAGCCGTTTGTTGTCGGTAAACCGAGCCCGTGGATTATCCGCGCCGCACTGAATACGATGCAGGCACACTCAGAAGAAACCGTCATTGTGGGCGACAACCTGCGTACCGATATTCTGGCGGGCTTCCAGGCGGGGCTTGAAACCATCCTGGTGCTTTCTGGCGTTTCACAGCTTGATGACATTGATACGATGCCGTTCCGGCCAAGCTGGATTTACCCCTCTGTCGACGAAATCGACGTTATTTGATTCAGCACCACGCCTCAGGGCGTGGTTTTTCATTTCTGCTGTCTGAAAACATCACTTCATCTAACGAAATCAGCTCTTCATTGATAAATCATCAATAGAATCGCTTAAGACATACTCTTTTTTTAAGATTCGGCAATCGCCATTGCACTTTTTACGTTTTCATCGGTAAAACGCTTGCGCCCCCTCCCCCTTTTGCGGCATTTTCATAAGCAAGCAACATCACAACGCAACAGGGTTAACGGAGAAGGTTATGTGTTCTATTTTTGGCGTACTGGATATTAAAACTGACGCGGGCGAACTGCGTAAAAAAGCACTCGAATTGTCCCGCCTGATGCGCCATCGCGGTCCGGACTGGTCAGGCGTATACGCCAGCGATAAAGCGATTCTGGCTCATGAACGTCTCTCCATTGTTGATGTCAACGCTGGCGCACAGCCGCTGTATAACGAGAAAAAAACGCACGCGCTGGCTGTTAACGGTGAAATTTACAACCATCAGGCGCTGCGCGCCGAGTACGGCGATCGCTACGCGTTTCAGACCGGCTCAGACTGCGAAGTGATCCTGGCGCTGTATCAGGAGAAAGGCCCGGAGTTCCTCGACGATCTGCAAGGTATGTTCGCCTTCGCGCTGTACGACAGCGAAAAAGACGCTTACCTGATTGGCCGCGACCATATCGGTATTATCCCGCTGTACATGGGACACGATGAGCACGGCAACTTCTACGTTGCCTCAGAGATGAAAGCCCTGGTACCGGTGTGCCGCACCATCAAAGAGTTCCCGGCAGGTAGCTACCTGTGGAGTAAAGACGGCGAGATCCGCCCGTACTACCAGCGCGACTGGTTTGATTATGAGGCGGTGAAAGACAACGTGACGGACAAAGCCGAACTGCGTCAGGCCCTGGAAGAGTCAGTGAAAAGCCACCTGATGTCAGACGTACCTTACGGCGTACTGCTCTCCGGCGGTCTGGACTCCTCCGTGATCTCCGCGATCACCAAGAAATTCGCCGCACGTCGCGTGGAAGATCAGGAGCGCTCTGAAGCCTGGTGGCCGCAGCTGCACTCCTTTGCCGTGGGTCTGGAAGGGGCACCTGACCTGAAAGCCGCCCAGGAAGTGGCAAATCATCTCGGCACGGTGCACCATGAAATTCACTTCACCGTACAGGAAGGTCTGGATGCGATCCGCGATGTGATCTATCACATTGAAACCTATGATGTGACCACCATTCGCGCCTCCACACCGATGTATTTGATGTCGCGGAAGATCAAAGCGATGGGCATCAAGATGGTGCTCTCCGGCGAGGGTTCTGACGAAGTGTTTGGCGGTTACCTCTATTTCCACAAAGCGCCAAACGCCAAAGAGCTGCATGAAGAAACGGTGCGTAAGCTACAGGCGCTGCACATGTTTGACTGCGCGCGCGCCAACAAAGCGATGTCCGCCTGGGGTGTGGAAGCCCGCGTGCCGTTCCTCGATAAGAAATTCCTTGATGTGGCGATGCGCATCAACCCGCAGGACAAAATGTGCGGCAACGGCAAAATGGAGAAACATATCCTGCGTGAATGTTTTGAATCCTACCTGCCGGCGAGCGTGGCGTGGCGTCAGAAAGAGCAGTTCTCGGATGGCGTGGGTTACAGCTGGATCGACACCCTGAAAGAGGTGGCGGCGAAACAGGTTTCTGATCAACAACTGGAAACTGCGAGCTTCCGTTTCCCGTACAACACGCCAGCCTCGAAAGAAGCGTATTTGTACCGTGAGATCTTTGAGGAGCTGTTCCCGGTTCCAAGCGCAGCAGAGTGCGTACCGGGTGGCCCATCGGTCGCCTGCTCTTCTGCTAAAGCCATTGAATGGGATGAATCATTCAAAGCGATGAACGATCCGTCAGGACGCGCGGTGGGCGTTCACCAGTCTGCCTATAAATAATGTTCAGAGTATCATCAGGCCCTCCGGGGCCTGATTTTTTTGCCTCTCTTTTCTCCGCATAAAATCGATTAATAACCAATAATTGTCGAATATTCGGCCTCGCTGTTCGCAACCTAACCAAACAGTCACATTCCGGCTATTTTCATTGAAAAAGGTGTTGACGCTGCAAGGGTCTATACGCATAATGCGCCCCGCAACGCCGATAAGGTAACGCGAAAAAAAGATGGCTACGTAGCTCAGTTGGTTAGAGCACATCACTCATAATGATGGGGTCACAGGTTCGAATCCCGTCGTAGCCACCATATTTATGTTATCGAATACGATTCGGTAAACTGAACATTGTTGGGGTATCGCCAAGCGGTAAGGCACCGGATTCTGATTCCGGCATTCCGAGGTTCGAATCCTCGTACCCCAGCCACTTTAAAGTCGTTAAGCAGTTTGTTTAACGCAATTGGGGTGTCGCCAAGCGGTAAGGCTCTGGTTTCTGATACCAGCATTCCGGGGTTCGAATCCCTGCACCCCAGCCACTTAAAACAAACAAGCCCGCTCTGCGGGCTTTTTTGTTTTTGTTGCTCAGAATAGTGCGGCCTGATGCCCTCACCCTAACCCTCTCCCACGGGGAGAGGGAATAAAGATCAGAGTCCGAGGGCATATTTCAGGGCCTGACGCTTCAGACCACCGGCACGCTCCGCCGCCATCAATCCAATATTGCGCACTATACGCACCGGACCAACATCATTGCTGAACCCGGCATAGAACAGATCCATCCCCGACTGCATAATGAAGTTATCCGCCATACGGCGCGTCTGGTAGCGCTTCAGTACCTGATGGCTGGCCCAGGCTTCCGCGTGGGCGCGAGCGTTACCCAGCACATCCAGTAACGCATCGACGTCACGGTATCCCAGATTCACCCCCTGCCCCGCCAGCGGATGAATGGTGTGCGCCGCGTCCCCCACCAGCACCAGTCCTTCACGGGCATACTGCAACGCATGGCGTCGCATCAGCGGGAATGCGCCGGCGGCAACCGGGGTCACGTTGCCCAGACGGCTCGGGAAGTGCTGGCGGATTTCGCGCTGCAACTGATCCATGGACAGCCCCTGCAACTGTCGAATGCGCGCCGGTTTGTCGTACCACACCAGCGAAGCCCAGTTATCAAACAGCGGTAAGAATGCATGCGGGCCGTTCGGCGTAAAATGCTGCCAGGTGCTTTCGCCCGGCGCGTTTTCTGACTGCACGGTGATCAGCATGCAGGACTGCTGGTACTGCCAGGCATGGATCCCAATGCCTGCCATCTGCCTGACCTGCGAGTTCGCGCCATCCGCCCCCACCACCAGCTTCACGGCCAGCTCATCGTCGTTGTCCAGCGTCAGGAGATACCCGCCCTCATGACGATGCAGGCCTTTCAGCGAGTCCGGAACGCGCAGCGTCACCTTCGGGTGCGCCTCCAGCGCCTGCCAGAGTGCCTGCTGGAGCACGTTGTTTTCCACCATATAGCCCAGGCGCGGCAGTTTCAGCTCGGCGGCATCAAACGACACGTGAGCATTTTCCCACTCCCAGGTTTCAAGACGGCTGTATGGGTGCGCGCGCATCGCCAGCACCGCCTCCCAGACGCCCAGCCCGCGAAGCAGATCAACAGAGGCCGCGCTGATGGCGGAAATACGCACGTCCGGTTGGCTGGCAGGATCGAATGCCGGCGGAGCCGCCTGTTCAATAACGGTTACGTCAAATCCCTGCTGCGCCAGCCCCAGCGCCAGTGCGCCGCCGACCATACCGCCGCCAACAACGGCAACTTCGGTGTTCAGGAGTGTCATGGTCACTATTCCTTATTGGAGAATACCTTAAGTTTACCGGATTTTTGCGGCCCTGAGGTTGACAACCTTCATACTGGTCACAACCGCACCAAAGCATTACAATACGCGGCTTGCAATCCTGAGCTGAGCAAGTCGATGACTAAAAAACTCCATATAAAAACGTGGGGCTGTCAGATGAACGAATACGATTCATCGAAGATGGCCGATCTGCTGGATACCACCCACGGATACCAGCTGACTGAAAATGCGAAAGAAGCCGATGTGCTGCTGCTGAACACCTGTTCAATTCGTGAAAAAGCACAGGAAAAAGTTTTTCATGTGTTAGGCCGCTGGAAGCTTCTCAAACGGAAAAATCCGGACCTGATTATTGGCGTGGGTGGCTGCGTCGCATCGCAGGAAGGTAAGCTGATCCGCCAGAGAGCCCCCTATGTGGATATCGTTTTTGGCCCTCAGACCCTGCACCGCCTGCCAGAGATGATTAATCAGGTTCGCGGCAGCCGTAGCCCGGTGGTTGACGTGAGCTTCCCGGAGATCGAGAAATTTGACCGTCTGCCTGAGCCGCGCGCTGATGGCCCGACCGCCTTCGTCTCCATCATGGAAGGCTGCAACAAATACTGTACTTACTGCGTGGTGCCTTACACCCGCGGTGAAGAAGTGAGCCGCCCGGCAGACGATATCCTGTTTGAAATCGCGCAGCTTGCCGCGCAGGGCGTTCGTGAAGTGAACCTGCTGGGTCAGAACGTGAACGCCTGGCGCGGGGAAAACTACGACGGTACCACCGGCAGCTTTGCTGAACTGCTGCGTCTGGTGGCGGCGATTGACGGCATCGACCGCATTCGCTTTACCACCAGCCATCCGATGGAATTTACCGACGACATTATTGACGTCTATCGCGATACGCCAGAGCTGGTGAGCTTCCTGCACCTGCCGATCCAGTGCGGTTCTGATCGCGTGCTGAACCTGATGGGTCGTCCACATACGGTGCTCGAGTATAAGTCCACCATCCGCAAGCTGCGTGAAGCGCGCCCGGATATCCAGATTAGCTCCGACTTTATCGTCGGCTTCCCTGGCGAAACCGCTGATGACTTTGAGCGCACCATGAAGCTCATCGGCGAGGTGAATTTCGACGTCAGCTACAGCTTTATCTTCTCTGCGCGCCCGGGCACCCCTGCGGCCGATATGGTTGACGATGTGCCGGAAGAAGAGAAAAAGCAGCGTCTGTATATTCTACAGGAGCGTATCAACCAGCAGGCCAACGCCTGGAGTCGTCGTATGCTCGGCACTGTCCAGCGTATTCTGGTGGAAGGCACCTCCCGTAAAAGCGTCATGGAACTGTCTGGTCGAACCGAAAATAACCGCGTGGTGAATTTTGAAGGCACCCCGGACATGATCGGTAAGTTTGTGGACGTCGAGATTGTCGAAGTACTCACGAACTCGCTGCGCGGGAAGGTGGTACGCACTGAGGACGAAATGGGTCTGCGAATTGCACAGACTCCGGAATCCGTTATCTCTCGCACCCGCAAAGTCAACGATTCTGGCGTGGGTATTTACCAGCCTTGATCCTTCTGGCCTGCCTGTCCGGCAGGCCTTGTATTTCCTCTCATCGCCCCCAATATCTACCGCAACGCTTGCGCCTTTATTCTGTGGCGTGAATAATTTCGGTAATGACCGTTTTATTACGCCGTGTGGCCACAGGTCAGTTAACCAATTAAAGAGGAACAGTTTGAACATAGATACGCGTGAAATTAGCCTTGAGCCCGCAGACAACGCTCGCCTGCTGAGCCTGTGCGGGCCGTTTGATGACAACATCAAACAACTGGAGCGACGTCTGGGTATCGAAATCAATCGTCGCGATAACCATTTCAAACTCACCGGACGCCCAATCTGCGTCAACGCCGCGGCGGATATTCTCCGCAGCCTGTATGTTGATACCGCCCCGATGCGCGGTGAGATCCAGGATATTGAACCTGAACAGATCCACCTGGCCATTAAAGAGGCACGCGTGCTTGAGCAGAGCGCGGAGAGCGTGCCGGACTATGGCAAAGCCATCAACATCAAAACTAAACGCGGCGTGATTAAGCCTCGTACCCCGAACCAGGCGCAGTACATCGCCAACATTCTCGACCACGACATCACCTTCGGCGTGGGTCCGGCGGGTACGGGTAAAACCTATCTGGCGGTTGCCGCTGCGGTTGATGCGCTCGAGCGTCAGGAGATCCGCCGTATCCTGCTGACCCGGCCTGCTGTTGAAGCCGGTGAAAAACTGGGCTTCCTGCCGGGCGATTTGAGTCAGAAAGTAGATCCCTACCTGCGCCCGCTGTATGACGCGCTGTTCGAAATGCTCGGCTTCGAGAAAGTTGAAAAGCTCATCGAGCGTAACGTGATTGAAGTTGCTCCGCTGGCCTACATGCGTGGCCGTACGCTTAATGACGCGTTCATCATTCTGGATGAGAGCCAGAACACCACCATCGAACAGATGAAGATGTTCCTGACGCGTATTGGCTTTAACTCGAAAGCGGTTATCACCGGTGACGTCACCCAGATTGACCTGCCGCGTAACACCAAATCGGGTCTGCGTCACGCCATCGAAGTCCTGGCCGAGGTAGAGGAAATCAGCTTTAACTTCTTCCACAGTGAAGACGTGGTACGCCATCCCGTGGTCGCGCGTATCGTTAACGCTTATGAGGCCTGGGAAGAGGCAGATCAGAAGCGCAGGGCCGAACTGGCCGCAGAACGTAAGCGCGAAGCGCAGGAGCATGAACAGAAATGAGTCAGGTGATCCTCGATTTACAGCTGGCCTGTGATGATAATTCCGGCATGCCAGAAGAGGCACAGTTTCAGAAATGGCTGGATGCCGTTATCCCCCAGTTTCAGGAAGAATCAGAGGTCACGATTCGCCTGGTGGATGAAGCAGAAAGCCATGAGCTCAACCTGACCTACCGCGGGAAAGATAAGCCGACCAACGTGCTCTCTTTCCCGTTCGAAGCCCCTCCGGGCATTGAGATGCCGCTGCTGGGCGATCTGATCATCTGCCGTCAGGTGGTTGAGCAGGAAGCCAAAGAGCAGCAAAAGCCGCTGGAAGCGCACTGGGCACACATGGTGGTGCACGGTAGCCTGCATCTTCTGGGTTACGACCATATTGAAGATGACGAAGCGGAAGAGATGGAATCCCTCGAGACAGAGATAATGCTTGCTCTGGGCTATGAGGATCCGTACATTGCCGAGAAAGAATAGTCAGTCACTGACTACCATGCCGCCGCGCAGGGACATAGCGCGGCGGTTAACATTGAACTAACAAGAGAACCCTTAACAAACGCCATGAGCGACGACAATTCACACAGTAGCGACACGACAACCACTAAAAAGGGATTTTTCTCCCTCATTCTGAACCAGCTTTTCCACGGCGAACCGAAAAACCGTGATGAACTGCTGGAGCTGATTCGTGATTCCGGGCAGAACGACCTTATCGACGAAGATACGCGCGAAATGCTCGAAGGGGTGATGGACATCGCCGACCAGCGCGTCCGCGACATCATGATCCCCCGCTCGCAGATGATTACCCTGAAACGCAACCAGACGCTGGACGAGTGCCTCGATGTGATTATCGAATCGGCTCACTCACGTTTCCCGGTCATCAGCGAAGACAAAGATCACATTGAAGGGATTTTGATGGCGAAAGATCTGCTGCCGTTTATGCGCAGCGATGCCGAAGCCTTCAGTATGGAAAAGGTGTTACGCCCGGCCGTGGTTGTGCCGGAAAGTAAACGTGTGGATCGGATGCTGAAGGAGTTTCGCTCCCAGCGCTATCACATGGCGATTGTTATTGATGAATTTGGTGGCGTTTCCGGTCTGGTCACAATCGAAGACATCCTTGAGCTGATCGTGGGCGAAATCGAAGATGAGTATGACGAAGAAGAGGATATCGACTTCCGTCAGCTGAGCCGCCACACCTGGACCGTGCGCGCGCTGGCCTCCATTGAAGACTTCAACGATACCTTTGGCACCAGCTTCAGCGATGAAGAAGTGGACACCATTGGTGGTCTGGTGATGCAGGCCTTCGGCCATCTTCCTGCCCGCGGTGAAACCGTTGACATCGATGGTTACCAGTTCAAGGTCGCAATGGCTGACAGCCGACGTATTATTCAGGTTCACGTCAGAATGCCGGACGACTCACCGGTGCCAAAACTGGAAGATTAATGTAAATGGCATTTGCCCCACTCTTTGAACGCCAGCGCGTCCGTTTGCTGCTGGCGCTGTTACTCGGAGCCAGCGGTACGCTGGCTTTTTCTCCTTACGATATCTGGCCAGCCGCTATTCTCTCCCTGATGGGGCTACAGGGTCTTACCCTGAACCGTCGTCCGGTACAGGCCGCGGCCATTGGCTACTTCTGGGGGCTGGGGCTGTTCGGCTCTGGTATCAACTGGGTCTACGTCAGTATCGCGCAATTTGGCGGAATGCCGGGGCCGGTTAACGTCTTCCTGGTTGTGCTGCTCGCCGCCTATCTCTCGCTCTACACCGGCCTGTTCGCGGGCATCCTGTCTCGCCTGTGGCCAAAAACGACCTGGCTGCGCGTGGCGATAGCGGCACCCGTTGTCTGGCAAATCACCGAATTTCTGCGCGGCTGGGTACTGACCGGTTTCCCGTGGTTGCAGTTCGGCTATAGCCAGGTAGACGGCCCGCTGAAAGGCCTGGCCCCGGTCATGGGCGTGGAAGCCATCAATTTCCTGTTGATGATCGTCAGCGGCCTTCTGGTGCTGGCTCTGGTGACACGTAACTGGAAGCCGCTGGTTGCCGCGTTGATCCTGTTTGCCCTGCCCTTCCCGCTGCGTTATATCCAGTGGTTTACGCTGGAGCCCGCGCGCGCCACGCAGGTTTCTCTGGTCCAGGGCGATATCCCACAGTCCCTGAAATGGGATGAGAATCAGCTGCTGAACACGCTGAAAATCTACGCCAACGCCACTGAAAAGGTGATGGGCAAATCGCAGCTCATCATCTGGCCTGAGTCTGCGATCCCGGACCTGGAGATCAATCAGCAGCCCTTCCTGAAGATGATGGACGATCTGCTGCGCGCGCGCGGCAGTACGCTGATCACCGGAATTGTGGATGCGCGTCTCAATCAGCAGAACCGCTATGACACGTACAACACGATCATTACGCTCGGTAAGGACAGCGAATACAGCTATACCTCCACCAATCGCTACAACAAAAACCACCTTGTACCGTTTGGCGAATTTGTTCCGCTGGAGTCTATTCTGCGCCCACTGGCACCGTTCTTTGATTTGCCGATGTCCTCATTCAGCCGGGGCCCTTACGTTCAGCCGCAGCTGCATGCGCACGGTTTTGCCCTGACGGCCGCCATTTGCTACGAGATTATCCTCGGCGAGCAGGTGCGCGATAATTTCCGCCCGGACACCGACTATCTGCTGACCATCTCAAACGATGCGTGGTTCGGTAAATCGATTGGCCCGTGGCAGCACTTCCAGATGGCGCGAATGCGTTCTCTGGAGCTGGCGCGTCCGTTGCTGCGCAGCACCAATAACGGCATTACCGCCGTGATTGGTCCGCAGGGTGAAATCCAGGCCATGATCCCGCAGTTTACCCGTGAGGTGCTGACTACTAACGTCACGCCAACTACCGGGCTTACGCCTTACGCGCGCACCGGGCACTGGCCGCTGTGGATCCTGACTACGCTATTCGGCTTTGGCGCCGTACTGATGAGCCTGCCTCAGCGTCGTAAATAACCTTACCTTCTGTTGCCGGGTGGCGGCTACGCCTTACCCGGCCTACTCTCCAGCGCCGCCACCCGACAATTTCCTCCCAAACTTCAATTCTGGCACGCCTGTTGCTTTGTTTATTCCCATCAACGCTGTCTGGCTTAACGTGCAACTTTGTCGCACCAGCGTAGATCATCGGTAGCACCGAAACGGTGCAACGAGGGATTATTGCCTCTGAATGGTGCGGCGCGCTTCGCAAAAATAAACAATAACGCAGCAAAATCTTTACATTAAGCCAGACTAAATGTTAACAAGCTTGCATAACACTGCACTCGCATTGCGCGAGATATAACAACATCACAATGGGTATCTATGCGTCACTGGCGCTGATAAGAAAGGAGTTGGGTATGCAATTACGTAAACTGGCCACAGCAATGCTGGTTATGGGAATGTCTGCGGGGGTTGTCCACGCTGAAGACGCTCCGGCAGCAGGAAGCACTCTCGACAAGATTGCCAAAAACGGCGTGATCGTGGTCGGCCACCGTGAATCTTCTGTCCCGTTCTCTTACTACGACAACACGCAAAAAGTCGTGGGCTATTCACAGGATTACTCCAACGCCATCGTTGAAGCCGTGAAGAAAAAGCTGAACAAACCTGACCTGCAAGTGAAGCTGATCCCCATCACTTCACAGAACCGTATTCCTCTGCTGCAAAACGGCACATTTGATTTTGAATGTGGCTCAACCACCAACAACCTTGAACGTCAGAAACAGGCCGCTTTCTCGGACACCATCTTCGTTGTGGGCACCCGCCTGCTGACGAAGAAAGGCGGCGACATCAAAGATTTTGCTGACCTGAAAGGCAAAGCGGTTGTCGTGACCTCCGGTACCACGTCCGAAGTGCTGCTGCACAAGCTGAACGACGAGAAGAAAATGGACATGCGCATCATCAGCGCGAAAGACCATGGCGACTCCTTCCGTACCCTGGAAAGCGGCCGTGCTGTCGCGTTTATGATGGATGACGCCTTGCTGGCGGGCGAACGCGCGAAAGCGAAGAAACCAGACAACTGGGAAATCGTCGGTACCGCCCAGTCGAAAGAAGCCTACGGCTGTATGCTGCGTAAAGGTGACGAGGACTTCAAGAAACTGATCGATGACACCATCGCTCAGGCGCAAACCTCCGGCGAAGCGGCAAAATGGTTCGACAAATGGTTCAAGAACCCAATTCCACCAAAAAACCTGAACATGAACTTTGAACTGTCTGACGACATGAAAGCGCTGTTCAAATCACCAAACGACAAAGCTCTTAACTAATTAGAACGACAGGGGCGGGATCTCCTGCCCTCTCGATTGTCGGGAAGCATGGACAGACTATACGTTGAGTGGTCGTTCCCCACTCAGCGCAAAAATTGAGCTTCTCACCAATCTTCGAGGGTAGCGCTGCTACCCTTTTTTTTCTGGAGTTTACTATGTCAATTGACTGGAACTGGGGCATCTTTCTGCAACAAGCCCCGTTCGGCAACACCACCTATCTCGGCTGGCTGTGGAGCGGCTTTCAGGTTACCGTTGCGTTATCGATAACGGCGTGGATTATCGCGTTTCTTGTCGGTTCGCTGTTCGGTATTCTGCGTACCGTCCCTAACCGTTTTCTCTCTTCGATTGGCACGCTCTATGTGGAACTGTTCCGTAACGTTCCGCTGATCGTGCAGTTCTTTACCTGGTATCTGGTGATCCCGGAACTGCTGCCGGAAGATCTCGGCATGTGGTTTAAGGCCGAGCTGGATCCTAACGTACAATTTTTTGTCTCCTCTATGCTGTGTCTGGGGCTGTTCACCGCTGCGCGCGTCTGCGAGCAGGTACGTGCCGCCATACAGTCACTGCCGCGCGGGCAAAAGAATGCGGCACTGGCAATGGGCCTGACTCTGCCCCAGGCCTACCGTTACGTACTGCTGCCTAACGCTTACCGCGTCATCGTTCCGCCGATGACGTCCGAGATGATGAACCTGGTAAAAAACTCGGCTATCGCCTCAACCATCGGTCTGGTGGATATGGCGGCACAGGCGGGCAAACTGCTGGATTACTCCGCTCACGCCTGGGAATCCTTCACGGCGATCACGCTCGCCTATGTTCTGATTAACGCTTTCATCATGCTGGTGATGAACCTGGTTGAACGCAAAGTACGCCTGCCGGGCAATCTGGGGGGCAAATAAATGTACGATTTTGACTGGAGTTCCATTGTTCCCTCCATGCCCTATCTGCTGGATGGACTGGCAATCACCTTAAAGATCACCGTTATCGCCATTATCGTCGGTATCGTCTGGGGCACCCTGCTGGCAGTGATGCGCCTGTCGAGCTTTAAGCCGCTCGCCTGGTTTGCCACGGCCTACGTTAACGTATTCCGCTCCATTCCACTGGTCATGGTGCTGCTGTGGTTTTATCTGATTGTTCCCGGCTTTTTACAGAACGTACTGGGACTGTCGCCAAAGACCGATATCCGCCTGATCTCTGCCATGGTGGCGTTTTCCATGTTTGAAGCCGCCTACTACTCAGAGATCATCCGCGCAGGTATTCAGAGTATCTCTCGCGGGCAGTCCAGCGCTGCGCTGGCGCTCGGTATGACGCACTGGCAGTCCATGAAGCTCATTATTTTGCCGCAGGCGTTTCGCGCCATGGTTCCGCTGCTGCTGACGCAGGGCATCGTCCTGTTCCAGGATACCTCCCTGGTCTACGTGCTGAGTCTGGCAGACTTCTTCCGTACCGCCTCCACCATTGGCGAACGTGACGGAACGCAGGTTGAGATGATCCTCTTCGCGGGCGGGGTCTATTTTGTGATTAGTTTAAGCGCATCGCTGTTGGTCAGCTGGCTGAAGAAAAGGACGGTATAATGATTTCCCTGAAAAATGTTTCTAAATGGTATGGGCACTTTCAGGTGCTGACCGACTGCTCAACAGAAGTAAAAAAAGGCGATGTGGTAGTGGTATGCGGCCCGTCCGGTTCCGGTAAGTCCACGCTTATCAAAACCGTTAATGGGCTGGAACCTGTCCAGCAGGGCGAGATTGTCGTTAACGGCACCAAAGTAAATGACAGGAAAACCAACCTTGCCCAGCTTCGCTCCCACGTAGGGATGGTGTTCCAGCATTTTGAGCTGTTCCCTCACCTGTCCATCATTGAGAACCTGACGCTGGCGCAGGTCAAAGTGCTGAAGCGCGACAAAAAAGCGGCGCGCGAAAAGGGGCTGAAGCTGCTGGAACGCGTCGGGCTGTCTGCGCATGCGAATAAGTTCCCGGCCCAGCTTTCGGGCGGCCAACAGCAGCGTGTGGCAATCGCGCGTGCGCTGTGCATGGATCCGGTGGCAATGCTGTTTGATGAGCCGACGTCCGCGCTCGACCCTGAGATGATCAACGAAGTGCTGGACGTCATGGTGGAGCTGGCGCACGAAGGGATGACCATGATGGTGGTGACGCACGAAATGGGCTTCGCCCGTAAAGTGGCCAACCGCGTGATCTTCATGGATGAAGGGAAAATTGTTGAAGACTCACCAAAAGAAGAGTTCTTCGCAAATCCTAAATCTGAACGTGCAAAAGACTTCCTCGCCAAAATCCTGCATTAATCTTTTTAGTGCGCAATCTGCGGATTGCGCACTGCTTCACGCTTTAGATCTCTTTTTCTATTCGGCGTCACATCGCAGCGTTAACCTTGTCACAAATAATACTGAGAATGGAGAACGCTATGGCACAGCCAATTATTCTCGACTGCGATCCGGGTCATGATGACGCGATCGCACTCGTCCTTGCTCTTGCTTCCCCTGAACTGGACGTAAAAGCTGTCACCTCCTCCGCCGGGAACCAGACGCCGGATAAAACCTTGCGAAACGTGTTGCGCATGTTGACGCTGCTGAAACGCACCGATATTCCGGTCGCAGGTGGCGCCGTTAAGCCACTGATGCGCGAGCTGATCATTGCGGATAATGTTCACGGTGAAAGTGGGCTGGATGGCCCGGCGCTACCGGAGCCGAATTTCACACCGCAAAACTGCACTGCCGTCGAGCTCATGGCGAAGGTGCTGCGTGAGAGCGCAGAGCCCGTGACGCTGGTGGCGACCGGCCCGCAGACCAACGTAGCGCTGCTGCTGAACAGCCATCCTGAACTGCACAGCAACATCGCCCGTATCGTCATCATGGGCGGGGCAATGGGGCTGGGGAACTGGACGCCAGCAGCAGAGTTCAACATCTTCGTTGACCCGGAAGCCGCGGAAATCGTCTTCCAGTCGGGCCTGCCGATTGTGATGGCGGGGCTGGACGTTACCCACCGCGCACAAATTATGGCGCAGGACATCGAACGATTCCGTTCTGTGGGCAACCCGGTTGCAACGACCGTGGCCGAGCTGCTCGACTTCTTTATGGAGTATCACAAAGCCGAGAAGTGGGGCTTCCACGGCGCCCCGCTGCATGACCCATGCACCATCGCCTGGCTGCTGAAGCCGGAAATGTTTACCACGGTCGAGCGTTGGGTTGGTGTGGAAACACAGGGGAAATATACCCAGGGAATGACGGTGGTGGACTATTACTCGCTGACGGGAAACAAGCCGAATACCACGGTAATGGTGGATATCGATCGGGAAGCGTTTGTGGATTTGCTGGCGGAGCGGCTGGCTTATTATTCTGCGGCCTGATGCCCTCACCCCGCCCCTCTCCCACAGGGAGAGGGTGCAAACAGTTTTGCTTTTACCTACGGCTCAAATGGCCGACGCTGGAACTGGTCGTGCCCGCACTTCGGACACAGCGACAACACCTCCGGCGTATAAACGGCGATATGATGGTGGCACTTCTCACACACCAGGTTCCCCAACCCCACTACTTCGCCGCTGTGATAGACACCGTGGTGGTTTAAATCCTGAAACACCTCACGCCATTCCAGCTGAGTTTTATCGGTAATATCCGCCAGCTCCTGCCACAGGCTCTCTTTGATGACCCGCATAAAAACGCTGTCGGCGATCTCGTCCTGGCTCTCTTCATAGCTTCGCGCGAACTCCTCCAGGTCACGGCGCACGGCGCGCGTCACCTCTTCCACTTCGGTTCGCGTTAACTCACCCGTTTGCGTCACGCGTGCGCGTGCCTGTTCGACCAGCGCGTCGATATCACGCTCGCCGTTACGCAGCCGTTCCGTCAGAGTCGCTACCAGTTCACGGTAAAATTGAGCAACCTTGTTCATCATTTTGCCTCCCGGGTAAGTAACTGTCTCTAATAATAGACCTTATTTCGCCGCCGCTTTGTCAGGTGAAGCACAGACCCGGTAAATTCCTGCAAAGTGCATTTGCGTGAAAGGCTGTTTTGACGCGGGCGTTTGGGCTATGCTATGCGGATCTGAATTACCACATCCATTGGCTACATTTGTAGCTGTATTGAACACAGGACCACTGGCTGCCATGCAAGAGCAATACCGCCCGGAAGAGATAGAATCAAAAGTCCAGCAACACTGGGACGAGAAGCGCACCTTTGAAGTAACCGAAGACGAGAGCAAAGAGAAGTATTACTGCCTGTCGATGCTTCCCTATCCTTCTGGTCGACTACACATGGGCCACGTGCGTAACTACACCATCGGTGACGTGATTGCGCGCTACCAGCGTATGCTGGGCAAAAACGTTCTTCAGCCTATCGGCTGGGATGCGTTCGGCCTTCCTGCTGAAGGCGCGGCGGTGAAAAACAACACGGCACCGGCTCCGTGGACGTACGACAACATTGCGTACATGAAAAACCAGCTGAAAATGCTGGGCTTTGGCTATGACTGGAGTCGCGAGCTGGCAACCTGTACCCCGGAATACTACCGCTGGGAGCAGAAATTCTTTACCGAGCTGTATAAAAAAGGCCTGGTGTACAAGAAGACCTCTGCCGTTAACTGGTGCCCGAATGACCAGACCGTTCTCGCGAACGAACAGGTTATCGATGGCTGCTGCTGGCGCTGCGACACCAAAGTAGAGCGTAAAGAGATCCCGCAGTGGTTTATCAAAATCACCGCCTACGCTGACGAACTGCTGAACGATCTGGATAATCTGGACCACTGGCCAGATACCGTTAAGACCATGCAGCGCAACTGGATCGGCCGTTCCGAAGGTGTGGAAATTACCTTCAACGTTGAGAACTACGACCAGACCCTGACCGTCTATACCACCCGTCCGGACACCTTCATGGGCGCGACCTACCTGGCCGTGGCCGCAGGTCACCCGCTGGCGCAGAAAGCGGCAGAAAACAATCCGGAACTGGCGACCTTCATCGACGAATGCCGCAATACTAAAGTGGCCGAAGCCGACATGGCGACGATGGAGAAAAAAGGCGTTGATACCGGCTTTAAAGCCATTCACCCGCTGACGGGCGAAGCGATCCCTGTCTGGGCAGCCAACTTCGTACTGATGGAATACGGCACAGGCGCAGTGATGGCCGTGCCGGGTCACGACCAGCGCGACTACGAATTTGCCACCAAATACGGCCTGACCATCAAGCCTGTTATTCTTGCCGCTGACGGCTCTGAGCCCGATCTCTCTGAGCAAGCGCTGACTGAAAAAGGCACCCTGTTTAACTCCGGTGACTTCAGCGGCCTGAGCTTCGAAGAAGGCTTCAACGCCATCGCCGACAAGCTGGCCTCCCTGGGCGTGGGCGAGCGTAAAGTGAACTACCGTCTGCGCGACTGGGGCGTTTCCCGTCAGCGTTACTGGGGTGCGCCAATCCCAATGGTGACTCTGGAAGATGGCACCGTGATGCCAACGCCGGAAGATCAGCTGCCGGTGATCCTGCCGGAAGACGTGGTCATGGACGGCATCACCAGCCCGATCAAAGCCGATCCTGAGTGGGCGAAAACCACCGTCAACGGTCAGCCAGCGCTGCGTGAAACCGACACCTTCGACACCTTTATGGAATCCTCCTGGTACTATGCGCGCTACACCTGCCCGCAGTACAAAGAAGGCATGCTGGATTCCGATGCAGCAAACTACTGGCTGCCGGTAGACATCTACATCGGTGGCATTGAACACGCCATCATGCACCTGCTCTATTTCCGCTTCTTCCATAAACTGATGCGTGACGCAGGCCTCGTCAACTCCGACGAGCCGGCAAAACAGCTGCTGTGTCAGGGTATGGTGCTGGCAGATGCGTTCTACTACGTTGGCGCGAACGGCGAGCGTAACTGGGTTTCTCCGGTTGATGCGATTGTGGAGCGCGACGAGAAAGGCCGTATCGTGAAGGCGAAAGACGCCGAAGGTCATGAACTGGTGTATACCGGCATGAGCAAGATGTCCAAGTCGAAAAATAACGGTATCGACCCGCAGGTAATGGTTGAGCGTTACGGCGCTGACACCGTGCGTCTGTTCATGATGTTCGCCTCCCCGGCAGATATGACGCTGGAATGGCAGGAATCTGGCGTTGAAGGGGCAAACCGCTTCCTGAAACGCGTCTGGAAACTGGTGTACGAGCACACCTCTCAGGGTGATGCGCCAGCGCTGAACGTGGCTGCACTGAGCGAAGATCAGCAGGCGCTGCGTCGTGATGTTCATAAAACCATTGCGAAAGTCACCGATGATATTGGTCGTCGTCAGACCTTCAATACCGCAATTGCGGCTATTATGGAACTGATGAACAAGCTGGCGAAAGCCCCGCAGGACGGCGAGCAGGATCGCGCCTTAATGCGTGAAGCGCTGCTGGCGGTCGTTCGCATGCTTAACCCGTTCACGCCGCACGTTAGCTTCACCCTGTGGCAGGAGCTGAAAGGCGAAGGCGATATCGACAACGCGCCGTGGCCAGTGGCGGATGAATCCGCTATGGTGGAAAACACCACGCTGGTGGTGGTGCAGGTTAACGGTAAAGTGCGCGGTAAAATTACCGTCGCGGTCGACGCAACCGAAGAACAGGTTCGCGAGCGCGCAGGCCAGGAGCATCTGGTCGCGAAATACCTTGAGGGCGTTACCGTACGTAAAGTGATCTACGTACCGGGTAAACTGCTGAATCTGGTCGTTGGCTAAGCGCGGGAGGAAACGTGCGACAACTGGCAACAATACTCTTATCTCTGGCGGTGCTGGTCACCGCTGGCTGCGGCTGGCACCTGCGCAACACCACGGCAGTGCCTGCTCAGATGAAAACAATGATCTTCGACTCATCCGATCCGAACGGACCGCTGAGCCGGGCCATTCGTAACCAGCTGCGTTTGAACGATGTTGAGCTGATCGAGAAGGGAACCCTGCGTCAGGATGTTCCTTCGCTTCGCGTCCTGAAATCAACGCTGTCACAAGATACGGCCTCGATCTTCCAGGATGGGCGAACGGCGGAATATCAGATGGTGCTTACCGTTGATGCGGCCGTCTTGATGCCAGGTAAAGATATTTACCCTATCAATACCAAAGTCTACCGCTCGTTCTTCGATAACCCGCAGACGGCGCTGGCAAAAGACGCCGAACAGCAGATTATCATCAAAGAGATGTACGATAAGGCCGCGGAACAGCTGATCCGCAGACTGCCTGCCATTGCCGCGTCGACGAAAAAAGGCGCTGACGTCATCGAAACACCGGATGCCAGCACGCCGGATATGCCAACGTCTCTGGGTAACTGATGATCAGGTTGTATCCTGAACAACTCCGCGCGCAGCTCAACGAAGGGCTGCGCGCGGCCTATCTGCTACTCGGCAATGACCCCCTGTTACTTCAGGAAAGCCTTGATGCGGTTCGCCATGCGGCAGCCGCGCAGGGTTTCGATGAACATCATACGTTCCAGATCGATAACAGTACCGACTGGAACGCTATCTTCTCGCTTTGTCAGGCCATGAGCCTGTTTGCCTCTCGTCAGACAATCCAGATCCTGCTGCCGGAGAATGGTCCTAACGCTGCCATCAATGAACAGCTGGCTATGCTGGTGAGTTTGTTACACGGCGATCTGCTGCTTATCGTACGCGGCAACAAACTCACAAAAGCGCAGGAAAACGCGGCCTGGTTTACCCGGCTAGCCCCCAGTGCGGTGCTGGTCACCTGCCAGACGCCAGAGCAGGCGCATCTGCCAAAATGGGTTGCCGCGCGAGCAAAGCAGCACAATTTGCAGCTGGATGAGGCCGCCAGTCAGCTCCTGTGCTACTGCTACGAAGGCAACCTTCTGGCACTGGCGCAGGCGCTGGACAGGCTCGCCCTGCTGTGGCCCGATGGTAAGCTGACGCTGCCGCGCGTGGAACAGGCGGTGAATGATGCCGCGCACTTTACCCCCTTCCACTGGGTTGATGCGCTGCTGTCGGCGAAAAGTAAGCGTGCTCTGCACATCCTGCAACAGCTGCGCCTGGAAGGGAGTGAGCCGGTCATTCTGCTCCGTACGCTCCAGCGCGAATTACTGCTGCTGAACAACCTTAAACGCCAGTCAGCACACACACCCCTGCGCGCCTTATTCGACAAACATCGCGTCTGGCAAAACCGTCGGGCGATGACCACGGAGGCGATAAACCGCCTGAGCCAGGAGCAGTTGCGTCAGGCAGTACAACTTCTGATGCGCGCCGAACTGACGTTAAAACAGGATTACGGCCAGTCTGTCTGGGCGGAGCTGGAGAGCCTCTCTTTGCTGCTCTGCCATAAGGCGCTGGCAGACGTATTTATCGATGGGTGATATGCATTCTTTACAGGCAATGTATGGCGGGACCTTCGACCCGGTACACTATGGGCATCTTAAGCCGGTTGAAATCCTCGCGAATTTGATTGGGTTGCAGCGGGTAATCATCATGCCCAACAATGTTCCGCCGCACCGTCCTCAGCCAGAAGCAACCAGCGAGCAGCGTAAAGCGATGCTCGCGCTGGCTATCGCCGATAAGCCTCTCTTCACGCTGGATGAGCGTGAACTGCGCAGGGATACCCCTTCCTGGACATCGCAAACGCTGCGGGAGTGGCGCGCTGAGCAAGGGCCCATGAAACCGCTGGCGTTTATCATCGGCCAGGATTCCTTGCTCAACTTTCCCAGCTGGTACCAGTACGAAACCATTCTGGAAAACAGTCATCTGCTGGTCTGCCGCCGTCCGGGCTACCCGCTGACCATGCGCGACGCACAGCATCAGCAGTGGCTTGACGCGCATCTGACGGACAATATAGAAGACCTGCACAGTCTCCCCGCCGGGAAAATTTATCTCGCTGAAACGCCGTGGTTTGATATTTCCGCAACCCTCATCCGCGAGCGTCTCCAGCAGGGTTTAGACTGTGACGATCTCCTCCCCTCGCCCGTGCTGGCCTATATCCACGCACACGGTCTGTATCAGAAAAGTACAGATGTCTGAGCATCGCCGGCGAAATTGTCCGTTAATGATTATCCTGCCTTGACAGGCTAAGCCATACTGATATCCTCCGCTGCCAGACTTTCCCGCCGATCGCTGCTTTACAGAAATTGTTTTACAAAAATGGCGATGCAATATCAGGCGGAGGGTGGGATGATACCCGCCTTCAAAAGCCGGGCGGTGACATTTGTCCCGCGACTGGCGTCAGTTCAGGTATACTGACTGACCACGAATTCATAGTTGTACAATCTCATACACCCAGGGGGAAAACTTGCAGGGTAAAGCACTCCAGGATTTTGTTATCGACAAAATTGATGACCTGAAAGGTCAGGACATCATCGCTATCGACGTTAAGGGTAAATCCAGCATCACCGACTGCATGATCATCTGCACCGGGACCTCAACTCGTCACGTTGTTTCGATTGCTGACCATGTTGTTCAGGAATCGCGCGCGGCAGGGCTGCTTCCGCTGGGCGTTGAAGGTGAAGCGACCGCTGACTGGGTGGTTGTCGATCTCGGCGATGTGATTGTCCACGTCATGCAGGAAGAGAGCCGTCGCCTGTATGAGCTGGAAAAACTCTGGGGTTAATGCGTGAAGTTGCAGCTGGTCGCCGTCGGCACCAAAATGCCGGACTGGGTACAAACCGGTTTTACTGAGTATCTGCGTCGTTTTCCAAAAGATATGCCGTTCGAACTGGTGGAGATCCCAGCAGGAAAGCGCGGCAAGAACGCAGATATCAAACGTATTCTCGATAAAGAGGGAGAACTGATGCTGGCTGCCGCAGGCAAAAACCGCATCGTGACCCTCGATATTCCGGGCAAACCCTGGGATACGCCGCAGCTGGCGCACGAACTGGAGCGCTGGAAGCAGGATGGTCGGGACGTCAGTCTGTTGATTGGCGGACCAGAGGGGTTATCTCCCGCCTGCAAAGCGGCAGCAGAACAAAGTTGGTCACTCTCGGCGCTGACGCTGCCCCACCCGCTTGTACGGGTTCTCGTGGCAGAAAGTTTGTATCGCGCATGGAGCATCACTACCAACCACCCTTATCACCGCGAGTAATGACTGACCAGGGTAATTTAAGCAGCGGATGAAACTACAGAATTCTTTTCGCGACTATACGGCTGAGTCCGCGCTGTTTGTGCGCCGGGCGCTGGTCGCCTTTACGGGGATTTTGCTGCTTACCGGCGTGCTGATCGCCAACCTCTATAATCTGCAAATTGTCCGCTATACCGATTACCAGACCCGCTCAAACGAAAACCGTATCAAGCTGGTGCCCATCGCGCCCAGCCGCGGCATTATCTACGATCGTAACGGCACGCCGCTGGCGCTTAATCGCACCATCTACCAGATAGAGATGATGCCCGAGAAAGTGGATAACGTGCAGGATACCCTGAACGCGCTGAGAAGCGTTGTCGACCTGACTGATGACGATATCGCTGCGTTCAAAAAAGAGCGCGCACGTTCTCACCGCTTCACCTCCATTCCGGTAAAAACCAACCTGACGGAAGTGCAGGTCGCCCGTTTTGCCGTTAACCAGTACCGTTTCCCCGGTGTGGAAGTCAAAGGCTATAAACGCCGCTACTATCCTTACGGCTCCGCGCTGACGCACGTCATTGGTTACGTCTCCAAAATCAACGATAAAGACGTCGAACGCCTTGATAAAGACGGCAAGCTGGCTAACTACGCCGCAACCCATGATATTGGCAAGCTGGGGATCGAACGTTATTACGAAGACGTGCTGCACGGTCAGACCGGGTATGAAGAGGTTGAAGTTAACAACCGTGGCCGCGTGATCCGTCAGCTGAAAGAGGTTCCCCCGCAGGCGGGGCATGACGTCTATCTGACGCTCGACCTGAAGCTACAGCAGTATATCGAGACGCTGCTGGCGGGTAGCCGTGCTGCGGTTATTGTGACCGACCCGCGTACCGGCGGCATTCTGGCGATGGTTTCGATGCCAAGCTACGATCCGAACCTGTTCGTGGATGGCATCTCCAGCAAGGATTACTCCGGCCTGCTCAACGATCCAAACACGCCGCTGGTGAATCGCGCGACGCAGGGGGTTTATCCTCCAGCTTCAACGGTTAAACCGTATGTCGCCGTGTCTGCGCTAAGCGCGGGCGTCATCACCCGCAATACCAGTCTGTTTGACCCCGGCTGGTGGCAGTTACCTGGCTCTGAGAAACGCTACCGCGACTGGAAAAAATGGGGCCACGGTCATCTGAACGTGACCAAATCACTGGAGGAGTCGGCGGATACCTTCTTCTATCAGGTCGCCTACGACATGGGTATTGATCGTCTGTCTGAATGGATGAGCAAATTCGGCTACGGGCATTACACCGGTATAGATTTGGCGGAAGAGCGTTCCGGCAACATGCCAACCCGCGAATGGAAGCTGAAGCGCTTTAAAAAACCCTGGTATCAGGGTGACACCATTCCGGTAGGGATCGGCCAGGGCTACTGGACGGCAACGCCGCTGCAAATGAACAAGGCGATGATGATCCTCATTAACGATGGCGTTGTGAAAGTGCCGCACCTGCTGCAAAGCACCGTTGAAGACGGCAAAAAAGTGCCGTGGATACAGCCGCACGAGCCGCCGGTGGGTGACATTCATTCCGGGTACTGGGAAATCGCGAAAGACGGCATGTACGGTGTAGCCAACCGCCCTAACGGGACGGCGCACAAATATTTCGCTGGCGCACCGTATAAGGTAGCCGCGAAATCAGGTACGGCTCAGGTCTTCGGTCTGAAAGCGAATGAAACTTATAATGCACATAAAATTGCCGAACGTCTGCGTGACCACAAGCTCATGACGGCGTTTGCCCCTTATGATAACCCGCAGGTTGCGGTGGCGATGATTCTTGAGAACGGCGGCGCAGGCCCGGCGGTGGGTACCATCATGCGTCAAATCCTCGACCACATCATGCTGGGTGACAACAACACCGAACTGCCAGCTGAAAACCCGGCAGCCGCTGCGGCGGAGGACCAATAATCATGACGGATAATCCGAATAAAAAATCGCTGTGGGACAAGATCCACATCGACCCTGCCATGCTGCTGATCCTGCTGGCTCTGCTGGTCTATAGCGCCCTCGTTATCTGGAGCGCCAGCGGCCAGGATATCGGCATGATGGAGCGTAAAATCGGCCAGATCGCCATGGGTCTGGTCATTATGGTGGTGATGGCGCAAATACCGCCGCGCGTGTACGAGGGCTGGGCGCCCTATCTCTATATTTTCTGTATTATTTTGTTGGTGGCAGTAGATGCTTTCGGCGCCATCTCGAAAGGGGCGCAACGCTGGCTGGATCTGGGGATTGTCCGCTTCCAGCCGTCGGAAATCGCCAAAATCGCCGTCCCGCTGATGGTGGCGCGTTTTATTAACCGCGACGTCTGCCCGCCGTCGTTGAAAAATACCGCCATTGCGCTGGTGCTGATTTTCCTGCCGACGCTGCTCGTGGCCGCACAGCCGGACCTCGGTACTTCAATTCTTATCGCCCTCTCCGGCCTGTTCGTCCTGTTCCTGTCCGGCCTGAGCTGGCGTCTGATTGGTATCGCCGTGGTGCTGGTTGCCGCCTTTATCCCCATCCTCTGGTTCTTCCTGATGCATGATTACCAGCGTCAGCGCGTTATGATGCTGCTCGATCCCGAGACCGATCCGCTGGGCGCAGGCTATCATATTATTCAGTCGAAGATTGCGATTGGCTCCGGAGGCCTGCGTGGTAAAGGCTGGCTGCACGGTACGCAGTCGCAGCTCGAATTTTTACCGGAACGCCACACCGACTTTATCTTTGCCGTTCTGGCTGAGGAGTTAGGGCTGGTTGGCATCCTGGTGCTGCTTGCACTCTACGTGCTGCTGATCATGCGAGGTTTGTGGATTGCCGCGCGCGCGCAAACCACCTTTGGTCGCGTGATGGCAGGCGGATTAATGTTGATTTTGTTCGTTTATGTCTTCGTAAATATTGGTATGGTGAGTGGTATTCTGCCGGTTGTTGGCGTACCGCTGCCGCTGGTGAGTTACGGGGGCTCGGCACTGATCGTGTTGATGGCCGGGTTTGGTATCGTCATGTCGATCCATACCCACAGGAAAATGTTGTCCAAAAGCGTATAAAAATAAGGGGATCGCAATGCGTAAGCAGTGGCTGGGGATCTGCATCGCAGCAAGTTTACTTGCCGCCTGTACAAGTGATGATGGTCAGCAACAGGCAACCGTCGCGCCGCCGCAGCCTGCGGTCTGTAATGGCCCGATTGTTGAGATTAGCGGTGCCGATCCCGTTTATGAACCGCTGAACGCCAGCGTGAATCAGGATTATCAGCGCGACGGTAAAAGCTATAAAATCGTTCAGGATCCTTCCCGTTTCAGCCAGGCTGGCTTTGCTGCCATCTATGACGCTGAGCCCGGCAGCAATCTAACCGCGTCGGGTGAAACCTTCGATCCGATGCAGATCACGGCGGCACACCCGACGTTGCCTGTCCCGAGCTATGCACGCATCACTAACCTGGCGAATGGCCGAATGATCGTGGTGCGTATCAACGATCGCGGTCCTTACGGCACCGATCGCGTGATCTCCCTGTCCCGCGCGGCTGCCGACCGTCTGAACACCTCAAACAATACTAAAGTGCGTATCGACCCGATTATCGTGGCGCAGGATGGTTCACTGTCTGGCCCGGGCACGGCCTGTACCACGGTCGCGAAACAGACCTATGCCCTGCCCGCTCGCCCGGATCTGAGCGGTGGTATGGGGGGGGCTTCAACGCCGGCAGAGCCCGCACAGCCGCAGGGTGAAGTGCGTGCTATCAGCAACGATACGCTGCAAAGTGAAGACGCGACCGGCGCCCCGGTGAAAAGCAGTGGTTTCCTTGGCGCACCCACCACGTTAGCGCCGGGCGTGATTGAATCAAATGAACCTGCCCCAGCGCCTGCGCCCGTCGCTGCTGCACCCGCTACACAAGCCGCCCCGGTGACCGCGCCTGCTGCTACGCAGACTGCGACGCCTGCGACGGCGAGCGGCAGCTACGTGGTTCAGGTTGGCGCCGTCAGCGATCGGACCCGTGCAGAGCAATATCAGCAGCGTTTAAGCAAGCAGTTTGGCGTGCCAGGCCGCGTTGAGCAAAACGGTGCGGTATGGCGTATCCAGATGGGTCCGTTTGCCAGCAAATCGCAGGCAGCGTCCCTGCAACAGCGTTTGCAGAGCGAGGCGCAGCTCCAGTCGTTTATCGCTGTTGCAAAATAATTATTCGGTGGTATCCGAAATGTCAGTTTGTGTAAAGCACGTTAACACTCTCATGATGAAAGTCGGATGCCTGCCCGTATAGCATTTGCTATAGTAAGGCACTTTTTTTAATTCCATCACGGATGTCGTAGTTCTGACCATGAAGACCACTTTTTCTGCTCGTTTTGTGCAGCGCATGGCGCTGACCACGGCCCTTTGCGCTGCTGCGTTCTCCGCAGCTCACGCGGACGACCTGAACATCAAGACCATGATCCCTGGCGTTCCGCAGATCGACGCGGAATCCTACATCCTGATTGATTACAACTCCGGCAAAGTTCTGGCAGAACAGAACGCCGATGCCCGCCGCGATCCGGCCAGCCTGACCAAAATGATGACCAGCTATGTTATCGGCCAGGCCATGAAAGCAGGCAAATTCAAAGAAACCGACCTGGTGACCATCGGTAACGATGCGTGGGCAACCGGCAACCCGGTGTTCAAAGGTTCATCGCTGATGTTCCTGAAGCCAGGCATGCAGGTTCCGGTCTCTCAGCTTATCCGTGGCATCAACTTGCAGTCCGGTAACGACGCCTGCGTGGCCATGGCCGATTTTGCAGCGGGCAGCCAGGACGCGTTTGTGGGCCTGATGAACAGCTACGTCTCCGCCCTGGGCCTGAAAAACAGCCACTTCCAGACCGTTCACGGCCTGGACGCCGAGGGTCAGTACAGCTCCGCGCGTGACATGGCGCTGATCGGTCAGGCGCTGATCCGCGATGTGCCAAACGAGTACTCTATCTACAAAGAGAAAGAGTTCACCTTCAACGGCATTCGTCAGACCAACCGTAACGGCCTGCTGTGGGACAACAGCCTGAACGTCGACGGCATCAAAACTGGCCACACCGATAAAGCCGGCTATAACCTGGTGGCCTCCGCCACTGAAGGCCAGATGCGTCTGATCTCTGCCGTGATGGGGGGACGTACGTTTAAAGGCCGCGAAACGGAAAGCAAAAAGCTGCTGACCTGGGGCTTCCGCTTCTTCGAAACCGTGAACCCGCTGAAAGCCGGTAAAGAATTTGCCTCTGAACCTGTCTGGTTTGGCGATAACGATCGCGCTTCCCTGGGCGTGGACAAAGATCTCTATCTGACGATCCCACGCGGTCGTATGAAAGATCTGAAAGCCAGCTACGTGCTGAATACCACCGAGCTGCACGCCCCGCTGCAAAAGAATCAGGTCGTGGGTACGATTAACTTCCAGCTGGATGGCAAAACCATCGATCAGCGCCCGCTGGTGGTGCTGGAGGAAATTCCTGAAGGCAATTTCTTCGGCAAAATCATTGATTACATTAAGCTGATGTTCCATCACTGGTTTGGTTAAAAATCGAACACTTGAAAGTGTGATTTTGATCCCCATATACTACGTATCAGTAAAACTCCCGCCCCGTGGCGGGAGTTATTATTTTTTATACACACGCCGGAGCTGACATGAAAACCAAACTTAACGAACTGCTTGAATTCCCTACCCCTTTTACTTACAAAGTAATGGGTCTGGCGAAACCTGAGCTGGTTGATCAGGTGGTTGAAGTGGTACAGCGCCATGCGCCGGGTGACTACTCTCCATCAGTCAAACCGAGCAGCAAAGGTAACTACCACTCGGTCTCAATCACCATCACTGCGACACACATTGAGCAGGTTGAGACGCTGTACGAAGAGCTCGGCAATATCGAAATTGTTCGTATGGTGCTGTAGTCCCTCTGCGGTTACCCGGTTTGCCGGGTAACCCACTTCCCCGCTGTGATATACTCCCCGTTACCTATTCTCCCTTGTCTTCGGAGACGTCCTTTTGTACCAGGATAAAATTCTTGTCCGCCATCTTGGGCTACAGCCTTACGAGCCAGTCTCTCAGGCTATGCATGACTTTACCGATATGCGCGATGACACCACCCCTGATGAAATCTGGCTGGTAGAACACTTGCCGGTGTTTACTCAAGGCCAGGCAGGAAAAGCCGAACATTTATTGATGACGGGTGATATCCCGGTGATCCAGAGCGATCGCGGTGGACAGGTAACCTACCACGGCCCGGGCCAGCAGGTAATGTATGTCCTGCTTAACCTGAAACGCAGAAAGCTGGGCGTGCGTGAGCTCGTGACCTTACTGGAACAAACCGTGGTGAACACGCTCGCTGAGTACGGTATCGATGCTCACCCTCGCGCCGATGCCCCGGGCGTCTACGTGGGAGAGATGAAGATCTGTTCGCTGGGGCTGCGTATCCGTAAAGGCTGCTCGTTCCACGGGCTGGCGCTGAATATCAATATGGATCTGACCCCTTTCCAGCGCATCAACCCATGCGGGTATGCCGGTATGGAAATGACGCAAATGCGCCAGTGGGTCGATACCGCCACCCCTGAGAATATCCGCCCCGTGCTTCTGAAGAAGTTTTTAGCGCTGCTTAACAATCCTGACTACGAATATATTGCTGCTTAACACACTTCCGGCAGTGGTTCGGTTATTTGACCAGCCACTGCTTAATTACCGCATTTACGCTTTACAATAAACCGCATATTCTATATTTTCGAGTCGCCCATATATTAGCGTCCCATATTAATTAGAACCTTAATAGTACCATCACCGGGTATCGTGTAACGTGCGTGATAATCACCCAACTGCTTGTTTTCGATAAACAAGGGAAACTTACGAAACACTTTACGAATCTCTGCAAGCATAATAAATAAATTCAACTATCATTCATATTGTGAATGGATACGGAGTAAGAGCGTGGAGCCTACTAATTTACCAGCCAAACGCCTGAATGAAACCAGCGGCGAAGATAAGCCGCAAATTTTCCGGACTTTACGTAATATTGATCTCAATTTATTGACTATTTTTGAGGCGGTATATGTCCACAAAGGTATCGTTAATGCTGCGAAAATTCTTAATCTCACGCCCTCCGCTATTAGCCAGTCAATTCAAAAATTGCGCGCGATATTTCCCGATCCCTTATTTATTCGTAAAGGCCAGGGCGTAACCCCCACCGCGTACGCCACCCATCTGCATGAGTACATCAGCCAGGGTCTGGAATCGATTCTGGGCGCGCTGGATCTCACCGGCAGTTACGATAAGCAACGAACCATCACCATAGGCACCTCTCCCTCTGTGGGCGTTCTGGTCATGCCCGCTATTTACCAGGCTGTTAAACAGCATGCGCCACAGCTGCTGATCCGCAACGTGCCCGTTAACGATCCGGAAACTCAGCTGGCACAATTCCAGACGGACCTGATCATCGACAGCAATAGCTTCGCGGCCAGGGCATTAGGGCATAACGTTCTCTATACCGACTCTCTGGCGCTCGTATGTCGTCAGAGTCATCCTGCTTTGGGCGCAGCTTTAACGCCTGAAAATTTGCGTCATTACGAACATGCAACCTTTATGTCCGAGGGGCAGGGTCCGGATCCGCTGCGCCAGCGTATTGACGAACTGTTCCCGGACCGTCTGATCAGCTTCAGCAGTTACAATATGTTTACCCTTGCGGCCCTGATTGGCAGCAGCGATTTGCTCTGTATTATGCCTGTGCGTCTCTTCACTCTGCTTCAAAAGTGCTGGCCGCTGGAGAGCATTCCATTGAGTCAACTTACGACGGAATCTGTTGAAATCTCACTGCATTACAACAAGCTAAGCCTGCGCGATCCGGTGCTGGAAAACGTCATTAACGTGATCCGCCAGGCGTTCTGATCCCGCCTTTCAGCACAAGCCCCTGCCGCAAGCGGGGCAAAAGGCACAAAACAACAACTATTTTACAAATTGGCGACCTGGCAGGCTGCTTTATCGCCCCTTTAAATGATATACTGCCTGTCGTTCGTTCAAAAATAGTTGATAATTACAACATTCCCTTGAATTGAAACGCTTTCCTTCGATATTCGCAACTGGAACACGCACGCTATGAGTAAACCCATTGTGATGGAACGCGGTGTTAAATACCGCGATGCCGATAAAATGGCCCTTATCCCGGTTAAAAACGTGGCTACAGAGCGCGAGGCGCTGTTAAGAAAACCGGAATGGATGAAAATCAAACTTCCGGCCGACTCTTCGCGTATCCAGGGGATCAAAGCGGCGATGCGCAAAAATGGCCTTCACTCTGTCTGTGAAGAGGCCTCCTGCCCTAACCTTGCTGAATGTTTCAATCACGGTACCGCGACATTTATGATTCTGGGTGCCATCTGCACCCGCCGCTGTCCGTTCTGTGACGTTGCCCATGGCCGTCCTGTTGCGCCTGACGCAAACGAACCGCAAAAACTGGCGCAGACGATTGCCGATATGGCGCTGCGTTATGTTGTTATCACCTCCGTTGACCGTGACGATCTGCGCGATGGCGGTGCTCAGCATTTTGCTGACTGTATTACCGCCATCCGCGAAAAAAGCCCGAACATTAAGATTGAGACGCTGGTGCCAGACTTCCGTGGCCGTATGGATCGCGCGCTCGATATCCTGACCGCGACGCCACCAGACGTGTTCAACCACAACCTGGAGAACGTACCGCGTATCTACCGACAGGTACGTCCCGGTGCAGACTACAACTGGTCGCTGAAGCTGCTGGAGCGCTTTAAAGAAGCCCATCCGCATATTCCAACCAAGTCCGGCCTGATGGTCGGCCTGGGTGAAACCAACGCTGAGATCATTGAAGTGATGCGCGATCTGCGCCGCCACGGCGTCACCATGCTGACGCTGGGCCAGTACCTCCAGCCAAGCCGTCACCACCTGCCTGTACAGCGTTACGTGAGCCCGGATGAGTTCGATGAAATGAAAGCCGAAGCGATGGCGATGGGCTTTACCCATGCCGCGTGCGGTCCGTTTGTTCGCTCCTCTTATCACGCCGATATGCAGGCGAAGGGCGAAGAAGTGAAATAAAGCTGTAAAATTTATTTACAGTAAAACAAAAAACCGGCCTCGTGAGCCGGTTTTTTTATGCAAGCCTTGCAGCATTGCCATTACTCTTTGTGTGAAAGCTTCTGTGCAGTGATGTCATCTTCGGCGCTTTTCTTTGCTGCCGCGTCGTCATCGTTCATTGCTTTCTTAAAGCCCTTAATGGCAGCACCCAGGTCTCCACCCAGCGTGCGTAACTTCTTGGTACCGAACAGCAGGACGACCAGTGCGGCAACCACCAGCAGTTTGGTAATACTAATCTCACCCATAAATACCTTCTTTACATGAAACAGGCTGCATTCCGCCAAAAAACCTGAACGTATTAACGGTCATTTGGCGCGTGCACACAATAGCAATCTGTAACAAGGTGAATCAAGCATTGTTGAAAAAAACATCACATTAATTGCGGTGGCGCAAACCTGCGGTTGCGCAGAACAGGTAATTGCTGACGCGCAAGCGCTATTCGGGCGGAAATTATCTCCGTCAGCAATAACGCAGGCGTCTCCGCTGCTGCCGCAACCGTCACCCCCAGCGGATCGACAACCCTGCTCTGCCCGATATTTTTGTTACCACATTCACCCGCGGCTACCACGTAACAGGTGGTATCCAGCGCACGTGCTGCCAGCAGCGTCGCCCAGTGATGCTCCTTAAGCGGTCCTTTGACCCACGCGGCGGGCAGAACCAGCACCTCGGCCCCCTGCAATGCCAGGTTCAGCGCCAGCTCGGGAAAACGGATATCGTAGCAGGTCATCAGGCCAATCTTAAAACCCTCGACCTCAATCAGCGGCGGAATTACACTCCCCGGATCGACCAGGCGCGACTCCTGAACGCTGAACGCATCATACAGATGAAGTTTGGCGTAGCTCGCGACGATGGCACCCTCACGTATCGCCACCAGCGTGTTTACCGCGCGCCCCGGCGAGGACGGAATATGGACCGTCAAGATGGTGGTGAGCGTGTTGCCAACGCTTTCGGCCAGCAGTCGTTTCAGAAACGCCCCTTCCAGCGTTTGCGCAGACTTTACCGACAGGTCTGGATCGCCATCATCACGGGCCAGTAACGCCTCGGGAAGTACCAGCAACGACGCCCCCTTTTGCTTCGCCTGATGCATCAGGGAGACGCATTTTTCCGCGTTTTCATTCCAGTCCGGCGTCACCGCGAACTGCCCTACTGCAACATACATAATTGTCTCCCGGTTAAAAACAGCGTTACACTCGATTCACTTACACAGCAAATAGCAGGTATTGACAGTGTTACAACTACTTATAGCCGTTTTTATTGGTGGAGGCACGGGTAGCGTTGCGCGGTGGCTCTTAAGCATGCGGTTTAACCCCCTGCATCAGGCCATTCCGATGGGGACACTGGCGGCAAATCTGATCGGGGCGTTTATTATTGGGATGGGGCTGGCCTGGTTTAATCGCATGACCAACATCGACCCTATGTGGAAGGTTCTGATTACAACTGGTTTCTGCGGCGGCTTAACAACGTTTTCTACCTTCTCTGCGGAGGTAGTATTTCTGTTTCAGGAAGGCCGGATGGGCTGGGCGCTGACCAACATTGCCGTTAACATGCTTGGCTCGTTTGCGATGACTGCGATCGCATTCTGGTTATTTTCCTCCGCCAGCGGACATTAAGCGCAGCAACCTTAATGTTGGCTTAATTTTTCTCTGTCACTCTTGGATCAATATTGAACGAGGGTGATAGCATGAAAGAAACTCTGTCAGGCGTGGGTATGGTATTGCTAAGCGTCGCGATCGTCGCCAGCTTCCTGAAGATCTATCTTAACGGTTGATTCAGAACGAAAAAAACCCGCTCATTGAGCGGGTTTTGAAATTCTTGCTGACGCGTCTGAATTACAGAGCGATTACGTTAGCAGCAGAAGGGCCTTTGGCACCGTTAGTGATTTCGAACTCTACGCGCTGACCTTCAGCCAGAGTTTTGAAACCATTAGACTGGATTGCAGAGAAGTGTACGAACACGTCTTTGCTGCCATCTTCAGGAGTAATGAAACCGAATCCTTTGGACTCATTAAACCACTTAACGTTACCTTTAATCTTAGACATCAAAATTACCTTTACATTAAAAAACGACACAAATGCTGTGTCGGGTATCAGTACAACAATTGTGAGGCGTTTTGTCCAGCGGATCTTTGATAAAAAGTGACAAAAGTCGCGTTAATTTTCGCTGTTCGATTTTTATCCTTTACATTTCAATGTCTGTGCGTTTTTTGGCCGATTTAGCAGAAAAATTCAGTTAAAACTGAAACCGCATCCAGGCAAAGTAAACGTTACCGTTGTTATAGGTACCCGGTATGTAGGTCATCTGAAACGTTGCCGGACCATAGCCGATGGAGGCAAGCGGCAGCAGTACCGGAACAGGAATGTATTTCCAGTTATCACGCGCCGTGAACCCTGCCGTATAGCCCAGCCCCAGACGGAAGTTGTCGTCTGATAACGGGCGCCAGGTTTTTTCCCAGCCGTAGCCACCAATAGGCTCCCATTTATTGTAGGAGTCCTTAAACGCCATCAGGTACAGGCCATGCCAGTTACCTTTTTCATCCCAGCGAGACTGACCGAAGCCGGCCCCCCACGGACGCTCGTTATAACGGTCAGTTTTTTCTTTATCGTAGGCAAAACGTGCATGCCACGTAATGGCCGGAATATAGAGATCGTAATGCTCAGGTTCGTTCCATGTTTGCGCGACGTTATCCGTGAAGGTGGTGAACCAGCCTTTATCCGCTGTATTGCTGTCTGCATTAACCGCAGACGCAAACGATAACTGCCCAATAATAAACAACAAAATCAGGGGGAGCTTAATTCGTACAATCACAATGCCATTACCATATTTAGTATTCGGTGCAGACCTTAACACAGAATACTTGAATGAACGCTTAACAGCATGGGTGTTATTCCTAATTACCATCCCGTTCCTGGGAATAATCTGAGGATACATAAACTGCATGCCTGAATAAGCACATGCAGTTGACATATTTAACGTTGATGTAACAATTTGTAGAGTGCGGGAATAACTAACATCGATAATAACGGTGCCGTTACCATGCCACCAATCATCGGCGCGGCAATACGTTGCATCACCTCTGAGCCACTCCCACTCCCCCACATGATGGGCAGCAGTCCCGCCATAATAGTGGCGACCGTCATCACCTTCGGACGCACGCGCAGCACGGCACCTTCGTGGATCGCCCGCATCAGCACCGTATTTCCCCCTTCTGGCTCCAGCCTGTGAAATTTATCGAGCGCATGATTCAAATAAAGAACCATAATTACGCCGAATTCTGCCGCCACCCCGGAAAGGGCGATAAAGCCAACGGCCCCCGCCACTGACAAATTATATTCAAGCAGCCACAGTAACCACACGCCCCCAATAAGCGCGAAAGGCAATGTCCCCATTATTATCAGGACATTTGATATCCGCCTGAAGGTTAACCATAAAAGGACGAATATAATCATCAGCGTGACAGGTAAGACTATTTTGAGCGTCGCGGTCGCCCGTTCCAGATATTCAAACTGCCCGGACCAGGAGAGAGACACGCCCTGCGGCAATACCACCTTCTCCTCCACCCGTTTTTGCATTTCATCCACGGCGGACTTCAGATCGCGCCCGCGCAAGTCCACGTAGATCCAGCTGGAAAGGCGCGCGTTTTCACTTTTTAGCATCGGTGGGCCTTCCGTCACGACGATATCTGCCAATTCCCCCAGCGCCACCTGGCTACCGCTGGCGGTCACTACCGGCAACACCCGCAACGTGTCGACGTTATCACGCAAATCGCGGGGATAACGCAGGTTGATGGGATACCGCTCGCGTCCCTGGATCACCTCGCCAATGTTATCACCCCCGACCAGCGTGGAGACCAGGCTTTGCAGTTCATCGACGGAAACGCCGTAGCGCGCCGCTTTTTGCCGGTCGATACGTATATCCACGTAGCGCCCGCCTTCCAGACGCTCCGCCAGCGCAGAGGAGACGCCAGGAACGTCCTTCACCACCTGCTCAATCTGCCGGGCCACGCGCTCAATGTCGGCAATATTATTGCCGTTCACCTTAATGCCGACCGGGCTTTTGATCCCGGTTGCCAGCATGTCCAGGCGGTTACGGACAGGCGGCACCCACACATTGGCAATACCCGGCAGCGACACGGTTTTATCAAGCTCCTCCACCAGCTTTTGCGGCGTCATTCCTGGCCGCCACTGCTCGCGGGGCTTAAAGTGAATGGTTGTTTCCAGCATGGTTAATGGCGCGGGATCGGTTGCCGACTCCGCGCGACCGGCTTTGCCAAACACGCTCGCGACCTCCGGTACGCTTTTGATCAAGCGGTCCGTCTGCTGAAGCAGCCGCGATGCCTCGCGAGCAGAGATCCCCGGCAGCGTGGAGGGCATATAGAGTAAATCCCCTTCATCCAGCGGCGGCATAAATTCGCTTCCCAGGCGGCTCAGCGGCCAGAGCGTGGCGATCAGCAGCAGACATGCCAGTGCCAGCGTCATTTTCGGGAAGGTCAGTACCTTGTCCAGCAGCGGCTCATACAGGCGGATCAGGAGGCGGTTGATCGGGTTTGCCTTCTCATCCGGGATTTTCCCGCGAATGAAAAAGCCCATTAGCACCGGCACCAGGGTGATCCCAAGCCCGGCGGCCACGGCCATCGACCAGGTTTTGGTGAACGCCAGCGGCGAGAACATTCGCCCCTCCTGCGCTTCCAGCGAAAAAACCGGTATAAATGACAGCGTGATGATTAACAGGCTGCAAAACAGCGCCGGTCCCACTTCAACCGCCGCCTTTTCCGCCAGACGCCAGTATTCCCCCGACGCGGGCTCCTTGCCCGGATTATCATGCCGCCACTGCTCCAGCACCTTGTGCATGTTTTCAATCATCACAATTGCCGCATCCACCATCGCCCCGATGGCAATGGCGATCCCGCCGAGCGACATCATATTCGCGTTAATGCCCTGATAGTGCATCACCACAAAAGCACCGAGGATCCCCAGCGGCAGAGAGATCATCGCCACCAGCGCGGAGCGCAGGTGGAACAGGAACAGCGCGCACACCAGTACCACCACGGCAAACTCTTCGAGCAGCTTGTGCGTCAGCGTTTTGACCGATTCCTCAATCAGCGTGGAACGATCGTAGACCGGAACAATCTCGACGCCCTGCGGCAGCGTTTTTTGCAGCTCGCTCAGTTTCGCTTTTACCGCACGAAGCGTTTCCAGCGCATTCTGCCCGTAGCGCATCACGATCACGCCGCCAGCGACCTCCCCTTCACCGTTAAGCTCCGCCACGCCCCGGCGGATCTCCGGGCCAATGCCAATGGTGGCGACATCTTTCAGCAGGACAGGTACGCCATCGCGGGTGGCGATCACCACATTGCGAAAATCCTCCAGCGAGCGCAAATAGCCCGTTGTCCGCACCATATACTCCGCTTCGCCCATCTCCAGCAGGGCGCCGCCGCTCTCTTTATTGGCGGCCTGCACCGCGCCCGATAGCTGGCTGTGGGTAATATTCAGCGCGCGCATCTTCGCCGGGTCCGCCACGATCTGATACTGACGCACCATTCCGCCAATGCTTGCCACTTCAGATACATTCGGTACCGTCTTAAGCTCGAACTTAAGCGTCCAGTCCTGAAGGGCCCGCAGATCTGCCAGGCTGTGTTTTCCACTACGGTCGATCAGCGCATATTCGTAGATCCAGCCCACGCCCGTCGCATCTGGCCCCAGCGACACCTTCACGCCTGGCGGAAACTGCGCCTGTACCTGGCTTAAATATTCCAGCACCCGGGATCGCGCCCAGTAGAGATCGGTGCCATCCTCAAACAGCACGTACACATAAGCGTCACCAAACATTGAAAAACCACGCACGGTTTTAGCTCCCGGCACAGACAACATGGAGGTTGTCAGGGGCCAGGTCACCTGATCTTCAATCACCTGCGGCGCTTTTCCGGGATAACTCGCTTTGATAATGACCTGCACATCAGACAGATCGGGCAACGCGTCCAGCGGCGCGCGCTGCACCGCCCACCAGCCCCAGCCGGCCATCATCAGCGCGGCCAGGATCACCAGCAGGCGGTTACGCAACGAGGCGCGAATCACAGCGGCAATCATGGCGTCACCTCCGGCATCACGCTACGCAGGCTGGCTTCGGAATCAATGAGGAATTGCCCGGACGTCACCACCTTATCGCCCTCTTTGACCCCGGACAGGATCGCCGTCCAGCCCTGCGCCGTCAGGCCGGTTGTCACCGTCACAGGCTGGAAATAACCGTCCCCGGTGGCCAGCAGCAGACGCGCAGACTCTCCGCTGTTAATCACCGCCTCTTCCGGCACCGCCAGCACCGGCGGGCCTTTCATCTCTTCCGCACGCCTGACGGAGAGGTACATGCCTGGCTTAAGCGTATGTGCGGTATTTTCCAGCACGATACGGGCTTTCAGGGTTCGCGTGGTCGTCTCCATCTGCGGCAGCAATTCGCTGACCGTGCCGTGGAATTGCTCCCCCGGCCAGCTTTCTGACGTTGCTACCACGTTGCTGCCCACTGCCAGAGACTGCGCCTGCGTTTGCGGGTAGTCGACCACCAGCCAGACCGGATCGAGGCTGGCGATCTCAAACAGCGGCGCCGTTGCGGTGATTTGCGCCCCTTCCCGCACGTCCAGCTTCACCACATAGCCCGCCCGGTCAGCGCGCAGGGTGAGCGTGGTCTGCGGCTTACCGCTACGCTCCAGCAAACGAATGACCTCTTCCGGCATAAACTGCAACGCCAACCGCTCGCGTGCGGCGCGGGTCAATGCGGCATCGCCAAGCTGACGAACCGCGAGATACTCCTGCTGGGCGGTGGTCCATTGCGGGATCCACAGTTGCGCCAGCGCCTCTCCGGCTTTCACCTGCTGCTGTGGCGCATTAACAAACAATTTTGACACCACGCCATTGGCCGGGGCTGACACCACCGAGACGTTACGTTCATCCGTTGCAACCGTGGCAAAGGCCGAGAACGGCGAAACCAGCTGGCGCATCTCAACGTTGGCGGTTTTCATCCCCAGGTTTTGCTGCTGTTGAGTGCTGATGGCCACGCCCGACGCCGCCTGTGCTTCATCGGCGTAGCGCGGGACCAGATCCATATCCATAAAGGGGGATTTACCCGGCTTATCGAAGCGCTGACCGGGCACCATAGGGTCGTACCAGTAAAGCACCTTACGTTCAGAGGGTTGTGCAGCCGCAGCCGGCTGATGCGTCTGCTTCTTTCCGACAAAATAGCCGCCAGCGGCAGCTATCGCGATGGCAATCGCCATTAACGTTGTTTTTTTCATTGCGCCAGCTCCTGCGGGATCAGCCAGTTCACGGCAGCCCAGGTTCGCGCCATTTCGCGCTCCGCCTGGTTCACCGCCAGTTCCGTATCCAGTACGCCACGACGCGCCTCCAGCAGGGCCGGAAGCGCCGACTGTCCAGAGCGATATTGCGCCGTCAGTACCGCCAGCCGTTGACGCTGCAACGGCAGTACCTCGTCCCGCTGTCGCTGCCACACCGTTTGCGCAGCCTGATACTGCGCCACCAGCGTTTGCACCTGGGCAATGTGTTCGCGTTTGAGCAGCGTCAGTTGATCCACCGCCTGCATTGAGCGGGAAACATCGGCGGCGTAATCCTTGTCCTGACGTTTTGACTGGAACAAAGGCAGATCCACGCTGAACATCACGCCAGCCATATCGTCATAGCCTTCGGCGCGGTGGGCGTAATAGACCTCCACATCCACATCGGGTATCGCCGCCACGGCAGATTGCGCTGAACGCGCTTTCGCGGTCTCGGCTTCACGTCGTGCGGCCTCCACTTCCGGGTGCCTGACGATCCCCTCCTTCAACGTTTTTTCATCGGCAGGAAGACGTTGATAGCGCGGCAGCGGACCGCGAACCGCCGTAATCGCGTGCCCCGTTAGCTCCAGCAGACGGCTTTGCGCCAGCTGCACATCCCGCTGCGCCAGCGTCTCTTTGTCGCGCATGGCGCTGAGGATCATTTGCAGGGCCAGTACGCTGTCCGGCGTGGCGCTTCCCGCCCCGACGCTCGCCTTCTGCACGCCCCGCTGGCGTTCGGTTTCACGGACCAGCGTTCTGGCCGTGTTCAGCGCCTGCTGGGCCAGCGCCAGATCCAGCCAGGCCTGGGCGGTATCACGCTGAAGCGCGGCGCGGACGGCCTCGGATTTTGCCAGCACGCTTCGCGCCTGCGCCTGAAAGGTCTGCGCTTTACGTTCCCGCTTCTCTGAGCTGACGTAGCTTTGCATGATGCCAACCTTCTGCATGGTCATCCCTTCGCGCGTCAGCCGCCGATCGTTGCTGCCCTGTACCGGCACGTTTTCGATACCGAATTTCAGTTTTGGGTCAGGTAATTGCGTGGCGGAATCCGCCATCGCATCCAGCGCCTGCGCTTCGTTACGGCTGGCAGAGAGTTCTGCCGAGTAGCGCTGGGCTTCGATGAGGGTGTGTTCGAGCGTCCACGGCTCCGCCTGCGCGACGGAGGTTAACAGGCCGAACAACACCCCACCGAGCCACAGGCTCAGTGTGTGTTGTTTCATGGTGACCTCGCTTAGCGTGCTGGCGTCAGCGAGATAATCTGGAAACCGTCACCCGCACGCTCAAGCGTGAAGGTCACTTCATCCCCCGGTTTGGCGCCATTCAGCGTGGCGCCCGAAGATAAAGTAAACGGCATGGTCATTGCTGGCCATTTTAGTTCCGGTATGGCCTCGTGCCGGAGCATGACGGCGCTGTCAGAGATCGACTGAACCACGCCGTGGCCCTGCCAGGTCTGGTTTGCCTGAACGGTATAAGAAGCGAAAGAGACGGACGCGCCAACCAGCGCGGAAAGGAATATAGTACGCATGATAAATCTCCTGTTAAACGTTAAGTAAATAAAATCAACGAATTAACAGGTTTTTACTCCCGAAACCGGCAGTAGCGGATCGTTGCCGGCGGCCCCACAGCAGGAGGGGTAACGGACCACGCAGAATGGTTTGCAGACGAGCACTCTGGGGTCGTTAAGGTCAGGGTCATGGCGGCAGGCAGCGCCACCAGATGCGGCTGGGCAGGATCTTTTTGTACCTGATCCGGCACACAATGCTTTTCACACAGCGGTGAAGCACCGGCAGCATAATGCGGCCCCGGTTGCGCCATCATGTCCATATGCTGGATAGTGGCCACCTCACCGCGCAAATCCATTGAACATTGATGGGAGGCGACGGCCACCTGACTCTGGATCAACAGCCAGCCAAACGCCAGCAAAAACATCAGCAGATGTTTTTTTATAAAGCGCAGGCGATATGTCCAGCTGGCGTGCATATTCAGATCGTCGGATAGGGTAAAAGTGAACCGAGTATAAGCAGGCAAAAGAATGAAAGAGAAGTGGTTTTAAAGAGATTTACGTTTTAAATCGATTGTCGGCAAGTAATACTCAAAACCTTAACACTTCACCATCATTTTAATGACATATAATATCTATTCATCAGGTCAATAACGTCTTAATATAAATGACGCAGGGTTAGCAAAAATATCGTCATCAGTGCCTTTAGTAGTCTCTTTCTTGATTTTAATCAGCAAGGACTGGACATTTATTCGGCACATTTCAGCTTCTTTTTTATTGATTATTTGTCTCTCGGGCAGCAAGGATACAGGGGAAATCATGCTTACTTTTCTCGAACTCCTCATTGGAGTCGTGGTCATTGTTGGTGTAGCACGCTACATCATTAAAGGTTACTCAGCCACCGGCGTGCTATTTGTCGGCGGCCTGACGCTGCTGATCATTAGCGCGCTAATGGGTCATCAGGTTTTACCCGCCAGCGAAGCCAGCACCGGATATACCGCTACCGATATTGTGGAATATATAAAAATTCTGCTGATGAGCCGCGGCGGCGATCTGGGCATGATGATCATGATGCTCTGCGGATTTGCTGCCTATATGACCCATATCGGCGCGAATGATATGGTGGTAAAGCTGGCTTCTAAGCCGCTGCAATATATTAATTCCCCCTATCTGCTGATGGTCGCGGCCTATTTCCTGGCCTGTCTGATGTCATTAGCCGTTTCCTCAGCAACGGGCCTTGGCGTGCTGTTAATGGCAACGTTGTTCCCGGTAATGGTTAACGTCGGGATCAGCCGTGGCGCAGCGGCGGCTATTTGCGCCTCTCCGGCGGCGATTATTCTCTCCCCTACTTCCGGTGACGTAGTGCTGGCCGCAAAAGCCGCGGAAATGTCGTTGATTGACTTCGCCTTCAAAACCACACTGCCGATCTCCATCACCGCTATTCTCGGCATGGGCGTGGCGCATTTCTTCTGGCAGCGCTATCTCGATAAGAAAGAGAACGTCAGCCACGAAATGATGGACGTCAGCGAAATCACCACTACCGCCCCGGCGTTTTATTCCATCCTGCCCTTCACGCCGATTATTGGCGTGCTTATTTTCGACGGCAAATGGGGCCCGCAGCTGCACATCATCACTATCCTGGTGATCTGTATGCTGCTGGCGGCCATCCTGGAATTCGTTCGTGGTTTTAACACCCAGAAAGTGTTCACGGGTCTGGAAGTTGCCTTCCGCGGTATGGCGGATGCCTTCGCGGGCGTGGTGATGCTGCTGGTTGCCGCGGGGGTGTTTGCCCAGGGGCTGAGCACCATCGGCTTTATTCAGAGCCTGATCTCTATCGCCACCTCGTTCGGCTCGGCCAGCATTATCCTGATGCTGGTGCTGGTGGTGCTGACCATGCTGGCGGCGATGACCACCGGCTCCGGTAACGCGCCGTTCTACGCCTTTGTTGAGATGATCCCTAAGCTGGCGCACTCCTCCGGCATCAACCCGGCTTACCTTTCCATTCCGATGCTTCAGGCTTCCAACCTGGGCCGTACCATTTCTCCGGTATCGGGCGTGGTGGTTGCGGTTGCGGGGATGGCGAAAATCTCTCCGTTTGAAGTGGTAAAACGCACGTCAGTGCCGGTGCTGGTTGGCCTGATTATCGTTATTATCGCCACCGAAGTGCTGGTTCCCGGCGCTGCCTAAGCGAAATTCCTGATTTCCAAAAAGCGCCTGCGGGCGCTTTTTGTGCTTTAATAACCCCCAGAAATTAATCGCGCCCAACCAATCAGGAAAGCAAATGTTCAGGAAGGATATCGTTATCCCGTCTGGCGCAGTAGCGCTTGCACTCTGTGTCTTCTCAATTCAGGCAGATCCGCTTAAGCCAACCCAGTACGGCGATTTCGATCGCTACGTTCTGGCCCTTTCCTGGCAAACCGGATTTTGCCAGAGCATGGTCGAACGTAACCGTGACGAACCGGAAGAGTGTCGCCTGCAAAAAGAGAGCAGCAACAAAACCGATTTTCTGACCGTCCACGGCTTATGGCCCGCGCTGCCGAAATCTATTGCCGCTCGCGGAGTGGATGAACGCCGCTGGATGCGCTTCGGCTGTGCCACTCGTCCGGTTCCGAATATGCCGGAAGCAAAAGCCAGCCGCAAATGTGACGCCGCAGAGACCGGACTATCGCTAACCGGCGCGGCGAAGCTGAACAGCGTGATGCCCGGCGCGGGCGGCAACTCCTGCCTTGAACGTTATGAATACGCGAAACACGGCGTCTGCTTTGGTTTTGATCCCGACGCTTACTTCGGCACCATGGTGCGCATGAACCAGGAGGTGAAGCACAGCGCGGCAGGAAAATTTCTGGCGGAAAATTATGGCAAAACCGTCCGCCGCAGCGACTTCGATGCAGCCGTGGCCAAAAGCTGGGGGAAACAGAGCGTAAAAGCGTTCAAGCTTACCTGCCACGGCAATCCGGCTTATCTGACCGAGATGCAGATCTCGCTGAACGCCAGCACCATCAACAACCCGCTCTCTGCCGGCTCCTTTGCGCCACAGCCGCATCCGGGCAACTGCGGCAAACAGTTTGTCATTGATAAAGCCGGTTACTGATGCTGCGCCGGGCACCTTTTTGCCCGGTTTTTCATTGATTTCCGTGATATGACGATTAACCTCACACTTCCGCTCACACGCATCATTTTTCCAGCTAAAGCATTATTAATCCGGTAAACATCACTGAAACCTCCCCGCCATAATCATGGCGTTATCTACAGGAGGAATTTCACATGGCTAAAAAACTGATTGCACTGTGCGCCTGCCCGATGGGCCTGGCACATACCTTCATGGCAGCCCAGGCGCTGGAAGACGCGGCGACGGAAGCCGGTTATGAGGTAAAAATTGAAACCCAGGGCGCGGACGGGATCCAGAATCGCCTGACCCCGCAGGATATTGCCGACGCTGACATTATTATCCACGCCATCGCGATCACCCCGGAAGACAATGAGCGCTTCGAAACGCGCGACGTGTATGAGATTACGCTTCAGGACGCCATTAAAAACGCGGCAGGCACCCTGAAAGAGATCGAAGAGATGATTGCAGCAGAACAATAATAATCCTCACACCCAGGGGTTTTCGTCATGGCTATTAAAAAACGCAGCGCGGTTCGCCCGGACAGTCACGAGGGTGACACACTTGCCATCAAATCCGCACCGGTTGCCGCCAGTGCGTCTTTCTGGAAAGAGCTTCCACAGCACATTATGTCGGGGATATCCCGCATGGTGCCAACGCTTATCATGGGCGGGGTTATCCTCGCCATTTCACAGCTCATCGCCTACGTCTGGCTGGAGATCCCGCCTGACACCGGTATTCTCGACGCGCTTAACTCTGGCAAATTCACCGGTTTCAATCTCTCGGTATTGAAATTTGGCTATCTGACCGAATCGTTCGGCGGGCTGCTGTTCAGCTTCGCCATCCCGATGTTTGCCGCCTTTGTCGCCAACTCTATCGGCGGAAAGCTGGCCTTCCCGGCCGGGTTTATCGGTGGCCTTGTCGCCACGCAGCCGACGCTGGTGCTGAACTTTGATGCGGAAAAACTGACCTGGCTTGCCACCAAACCCGTGCCCTCCACGTTTATTGGCGCGCTGATTATCGCCATAGCCGCAGGCTATCTGGTCAAATGGCTGAATAGCCGTATTAACGTACCGCAGTACCTGCTGGCCTTTAAAAGCACCTTTCTGATCCCAATCCTCTCGGCGCTGTTTGTGATGCTGGCGATGTATTACATCATCACGCCGATTGGCGGCTGGCTGAATGCAGGTATGCGGACCGTACTGCTGGCGGCGGGTCAGGCGGGCTCCATGATGTACGCCATCGGGATGGCGGCGGCCACGGCGATTGATCTTGGCGGCCCCATTAACAAAGCGGCGGGATTTGTTGGCCTGGGGCTGACAACCGATCATGTCCTGCCCATCACCTCCCGCGCCGTGGCGATTGTTATTCCGCCCATTGGTCTGGGGCTGGCCACGCTGATTGACCATCGTCTGACCGGCAAACGCCTGTTTAGTCCGCAGCTTTATCCGCAAGGCAAAACGGCCATGTTCCTCGCCTTTATGGGCATCAGTGAAGGGGCCATCCCGTTCCTGCTGGAAAATCCGCTTGCGACGCTGCCGGCGTATATGGCGGGTGCGATCGCGGGTGCGATGACCGCCACCGCGCTCGGTGCCGTGCAGTGGTTCCCTGAATCGGCGATCTGGGCGTGGCCGCTGGTCACCAATCTGGGGGCGTACATGCTCAGTATTGTGGTCGGGGCGGCGATCACCGCGCTGTTGGTCGTGATTATTCGTAACAGTCTGCACAAGCGCGGAAAACTCGCTATCGACACGCTGTAACGGGGTGAACCATGGAATTACTGAGAAGGCTTCATGCCTGGCTGGCTGCGGAAAAACTGGACGGCGTGCTCATCTCTTCGCGCCAGAATAAACAGCCGCACCTGGGCATTTCAACCGGTTCGGGATATGTGCTGGTGACACAAACCGCGGCACATATCCTGGTGGATTTCCGTTACTACAGCGATATCGCTTCACGAGCGGCGGGCTATGAGATGCACCTGCTTAACACGGAGAACCCGTTTGCGCAGGCGGTGAATCAGATTATTGCGAAGGAAGATCTTACCCGTCTTGGCTTTGAGGGTGAATACGTGAGCTGGCAAACAGGCGTGCTGTGGCGCGATACGCTGAATACCACCCTTTGCAGCACCTCGCTCGACGCGCTGCGGCAGATAAAAAGCGCTGACGAAATCGACCGTATCCGTGCAGCATGCGGCATTGCCGACCGCGCCGCACGACACATCCGGCGTTTCATTCAGCCCGGTATGCGCGAGCGTGAAGTCGCTGCCGAGCTGGAGTGGTTTATGAAGCAGGAGGGTGCGGACAAGCCCTCTTTCGACACCATTGTCGCCAGCGGGCCGCGCGGTGCGCTGCCCCACGGCAAAGCCTCTGACAAAGTGATTATGCCTGGCGAGATGATCACCCTTGATTTCGGCGCCCAACACCAGGGGTATTGCTCGGATATGACAAGGACCTTTCTTGTCGCCGGGCAAAACACGCCGCCGGAGGAGCACCCTCTCTATGCGGTGTACCAGATCGTTCTGGCGGCACAACAGGCGGCCATTGATGCCATCCGCCCCGGCGTTTCCTGTCATCAGATCGATAGCGCCGCACGTTCCGTGATTGAACGTGCAGGTTACGGCCCGCAGTTCGGGCATAACACCGGCCATGCCATTGGTATTGATGTCCATGAAAATCCACGTTTTTCCCCTACCGACCGCACCCCGTTGCAGCCCGGCATGGTGCTGACCGTTGAGCCGGGGATCTACCTTGAACACCAGGGCGGGGTACGAATTGAAGATGTGGTGCTGGTGACGGAAACGGGCGCCGAGGTGCTTTATACCCTCGACAAACGGCTATTGCTGACGGGAGAACAAGAATGGACAGAGATTTACTGCGCGCCCTGAGCGAAGCAGACGCCATTGCGGCCTCAGAGCAAGAGGTGCGCGACATCCTGCTCAGTGAGGCGCAAAAATACCATAAAGAGGTTCAGTTTGATGGGCTGGGTTCCGTGCTTATCCGCGTCAACCAAAGCCGGGGCCCGAAGGTGATGGTCTGCGCCCATATGGATGAAGTCGGTTTTATGGTGCGTAGCGTCTCGCGCGAAGGGGCCATTGATGTCCTGCCCATCGGCAACGTGCGCATGATGGCCCGTACCCTTCAGCCGGTGCGCATCACCACGCGTAACGGGGAAAAAATACCGGGCCTGCTGGATGGAGATCTGAAAGGAGAAAACGTTGACAATTTGCGTGTCGACATTGGCGCGACGTCGGCGGAGGAGGTGTTCGCCGCCGGTATCGACGCAGGCGACCGCGTGACGTTCGATACACCCTTTCAGACCCTTCCCCACAATCGGGTGATGGGTAAAGCCTTCGACGATCGTCTCGGCTGTTACCTGCTGATTGCGCTGCTGCGCGAGCTGCACCAGACGCCGCTCGACTGCGAGCTTTGGCTGGTGGCCAGCTCAAGTGAAGAGGTCGGCCTGCGCGGCGGCCAGACCGCCACGCGTGCCATTCATCCTGATATCGCGCTGGTGCTGGATACCGCCTGCTGGTCAAAAAATTTCGATTATGGCAGCGCCAACCATCGCCAGATCGGTGCGGGCCCGATGCTGGTGCTGTACGACAAAACGCTCATCGCCCCAGCCAAACTGATCGCGCTGGCGGAGACGATCGCGCGCTCGCAAGGGATCCCGCTGCAAAAAGACATGTTCAGCAACGGCGGAACGGACGGCGGGGCGATCCATCTCTCCGGCACTGGCGTGCCGACTCTTGTGCTTGGTCCCCCAACCCGACACGGGCACTGCGCGGCATCCATTGCCGACGAAAAAGACATTCATCACACCCAACAACTGCTTGTCGCGCTTGTGGCATGCATGAACCGTGAGACCGTGGATCATCTGACGGACTTCAGATGCTGATCTCACGCGGCCAGGAGGAAGTATGCTTTCAATTGAATTTTTCTGCCCACTGCCCAACGGCCTGCATGCGCGTCCGGCCTGGGCGTTAAAAGAGCAGTGCAGCGCATGGCGCAGCGACATCCGTTTTATCAACAGACGGCTTAACACTCACGCGGATGCCAAAAGCTCGCTGGCGCTGATCAGTACCGGTACGCTGTTTAATGACAGCTGCGTGCTGGAAATTAACGGCAGCGACGAGGAGCAGGCCCGACGCGTGCTGGAGGCGTATCTCACCGGCGCGTTTATCGACAGCGACAGTATTCCCTCCGGCGACGCGCCGCACGTTGCGCATCCCCTGCCCCGTTCGCTTGTAAGGCTTGCTCCCCACCTTCAGCACGGCATTACGCTCGCCAGTGGCATCGGGGCTGGCACTCTGCGAGGCTGGCAGAGCGATAACCTCAAACGTTATTGTCAGATCCCCGCCTCGCCGGAAGATATTACCCGCCTGGAACACAGCCTGGCGACGCTGGCTGAACAGCTCAACCACCGTCTGCGCGGGCTGGACGGCGAGAGTAAAACCATTCTCAGCGCGCATCTTTCGCTGATCCAGGATGAGGAGTTTGGCGGCACCATACGCCGACTGATCGCCGAGGAGCGGCTAAGCCTTGCGGAGGCGATCATTCGTAATATGGAGCTGATCTGCGACAAGCTGTCGCTCTCCGCCAGCGACTACCTGCGTGAACGCGTCAGCGATATTCGCGACATCAGCGAGCAGCTTCTTAACATTACCTGGCCGGAGTTGCAGCAAACCTCCGCATTCACCCTCAGCGCTCCCGCTATTCTGGTGGCGGAAGATCTGACGCCCAGCCAGTTTCTCAGCCTCGACACGCAGTATCTGAAAGGCATGGTGCTTGAAAAAACAGGCCGGACGTCGCATACGCTGATCCTGGCACGCGCGGCCTCCGTGCCTGTGCTGAGTGGTTTAACGGTCGCCTCGCTGGCGCCGTTGATGGGAAAAGAGGTCATTCTGGACGGCATCTGTAGCGTGCTGGTCGTTGAACCCAACGACGCGGTGAATGATTACTATAGCGTGGCGCAGCGCCTTGCCGACCGACGCCACCAGCAGCAGATCAAAGATGCGGGTCTTCCAGCACTCACCCGCGACAACGTACCGGTAGAGATTGCCGCCAACATCGGCAGCGCGCTGGAAGCGCCCGGGGCGTTTGCCTGCGGCGCGCAGGGTATCGGGCTGTTTCGCACTGAAATGCTGTATATGGACAGAGACTCCGCGCCGGACGAGCAGGAGCAATTCGAAGCCTATCAGCAGGTGCTGCTCTCCGCGCAGGGCAAGCCGGTCATCTTTCGCACAATGGACATCGGCGGCGATAAGCAGATCCCTTACCTGAACATTCCCCAGGAAGAAAACCCGTTCCTCGGCTATCGCGCCGTTCGTATTTATCCCGAATTTGCCGATCTCTTCCGCACCCAACTGCGCGCGATCTTACGCGCAGGCGCCAGCGGCAATGCGCTGTTGATGATCCCGATGGTGCACAGCCTCGATCAGATTTTATGGATCAAACAGGAACTGCAAAACGTTCGTGACGCCCTGGCCTCACAGGGGTTACGTCACACCGCGCACCTGCCGCTGGGGATCATGGTTGAAGTGCCTTCAGTCTGCTTTATCATCGATCACTTCTGCGAAGAGGTGGATTTCTTCAGTATCGGCTCGAACGATATGACTCAGTATCTCTACGCTGTCGATCGCAACAATCCGCGCGTTTCGGCGCTGTATAACCCCATCACACCGTCTTTTTTACGCATGGTTCGCCAGATTGTCGCCGCAGCGCATCGTCACGGGAAATGGGTCGGCATTTGCGGGGAACTTGGCGGAGAGCAGCGCTACCTCCCTCTTCTGCTTGGGCTGGGCTTAGATGAGTTCAGCATGAGCGGGCCGCGCATCCCTGCGGTAAAAACCCAGCTGCGTCAGCTGGACATGGCGGCCTGCCGGGCGCTGGCAGATAAGGCCTGCGACAGCCGCAGCGCAGAGGAAATTGAAGCCCTGCTGGCGGATTTCACACCGGAAGCGCCGCCGCGTCCCTTGCTGGCGCTGGAGACTATCGTGGTCAATGAGCCGCTGACCTCAAAAGAGCAGGTGCTTCAGTTCTTATGCGGAAATCTTGCGATTCATGGCAGGACCGAAAACCCGCTGGAGCTTGAAGAAGATCTCTGGCAACGCGAAGAGATTGTCACCACCGCCGTCGGGTTTGGCGTGGCGATCCCCCACACCAAATCGCAATGGATACGCCACTCCAGCATCAGCATTGCCCGTCTGGACAAGGCGATTGACTGGGAGTCGGATTTGGGCGACGTCGAGCTGGTGATCATGCTGACCCTCGGCGCTCAGGAAGGGATTAATCACGTGAAGGTCTTTTCCCAGCTGGCGCGGAAGCTGGTCAATAAAACGTTTCGCGAGTCGCTGTTTGCAGCAACGACGCCGCAAAGTATCCTGGATCTGTTGAACGCTGAAATCACGTTCTGACTGTCACTGAAAGCGTGCGCGATACTCCCCCGGCGTCAGGCCAAACTGGCGCCGGAACAGACGGCTAAAATAGTCGCTATCGGCATAGCCGCAGCGCTTCGCCACTTCCCCCACCGGCAGGTGGTATTTTTGCAGGATGGTTCTCGCCTTCGCCATACGCACCCAACGAACGTAATCCACAAAACTCATCGTCCCCTGTTGGGAGAACAGGCGTGACAGATGGTTAGCCGAAATATTAAAAAGCGCGGCGACGCTGTCCCGCGACAGGGATTCAGCATAGTTTTCCTGCACCCAGTTACAAATGCTCTGATAGAGGAAATCCCCGCGCGACAGTCCCGGTTCAGGCAGCGACGACACCACTTTCCGGCACCAGTGCAGCAGGCTCAGCACCAGCGGTTGAATAATGGCCTGATCCTGCGGGGAAGCGCTCAGGTGCGTCAGGGCCATCAGCATCGCAGCACATTCGCCTCGTTCAGGGTGAGGAAGCTCAACGTGTCGCTGCGCAGGCACGGAGCGCCCGTGACGGGTATCATGAAACACCAGCCCCAGCCACGACGGCGCAAAAAGAATGCTCAGCAGCATGACCGGTCGTTCAAACACCGGGACGCTGGCGGCCTGGGCGGGAAGAAACAGCATTTCCCCCTGGCAGAGGGTCTGCTGCCCGGTAACCAGTCTGTTGCCATATTCCCCGCGAAGAACGACATCAAGCCGTGGCCAGTCGCGGCTCACGCTTCCGACAGCGTCAGACGCGCCACGTTGAGCAAACCAGACTCGCCCCAGTTGCTGTGGGTTGAGCACCAGGCCGCTCAACAGATCGGCAAAAAACTGCTGATCGGCGGGCAACAGGGTTGCGTGCATATCACCCCCTGCGCGCATCCGGGCGTACCAGATCGAAGCGATGGCTGTCACTGATGGCGTAGTAGGCCGTCGGTCCACCCGCACGCAGAATGGGCTGCGCTTTCGCGGTCTGGTAAATCCCCTCTTCCAGCAAACTCTCGGCGATATGGACGCCCACGACTTCGCCGAGCACCAGCCAGGTATCAATCGGTGTCCCATCCGCGCCGGTAAGCTGAATGCACTGTGACAATCGACACTCGAAATTCACCGGGCTTTCCGCCACGCGCGGCGAGCTCACAAGCTGGCTGGCAACGGGCGTCAGGCCGGCAAAGGTAAATTCATCCTCGCCATGAGGGAGCGTGGCGGAGGTTTCATTCATCGCCTCGGCGAGATCGCGCGTTGCGAGGTTCCAGACAAACTCCCCCGTTTCGGTAATATTCCGCACGCTATCCTTCCAGCCGTTGCTGGAAAAACCAATGATCGGTGGGCGATAGTTAAAGCAGTTAAAGAAGCTGTACGGGGCAAGGTTCAGTTGACCGGCCTTATCACAGGATGAGATCCAGCCAATCGGACGTGGACCGATAATGGCGTTCAGCGGGTCGTGCGGCAGGCCGTGCCCCTGAGACGGTTGGTAAAAGTACATATCGCTCTCTCTACGCTGGGGCTGCAACGCGCATTGCCCGGGTTCAGTCTTTCCAGCGTAACGAAATTTCCGTTCAGCGTGAATCGGGACGCCGGGTTTATTGCCAAAAATTCATATGGCGCATGATTGTGACCTTCATCACTTCAAACTTACGGTTTCAGACAGTATCATCAGATAAGTTAAACCCTCGCTGCCAGACGGCGAGGGTTTTCTTTTGGATTGGTTTCTGCGTTACACGCAGCATTAACGACATGGAGTAAAAATGTCCAGACCTACGATTATCATCAATGAACTCGACGCAGAACGTATTGACCGACTGTTGGAGAAACCAGAATTCGCCTCGCTGCCGGTAGCCGATGCGCTGAACGAAGAGCTCGACCGGGCGCAGATGTGTACGCCTGAGACCATGCCGCATGATGTGGTCACCATGAACAGCCAGGTGAAGTTCCGCAACCTGACCACCGGAGAGGAGCTCACCCGTACGCTGGTCTATCCGGCGCAGATGACCGACAGCAGCACGCAACTGTCGGTGCTGGCACCCGTGGGCGCGGCGCTGCTTGGACTGCGCACGGGCGATACCATCCACTGGGAACTCCCGGGCGGCGCCTCAGCTCACCTGGAAGTGCTTGAGCTGCTCTACCAGCCCGAAGCCGCTGGCGATTACCTGCGTTAATCCCTTCTGAACAAGCGACCCCGCTTTGCACAGAGGATGCACACGCATCCTCTTTCCGCAAATTCACCCTATTGTGCTATACCGGACAAAAACCGCTTAATCCACGCTTAGTCTGTTGTAGTGCCGTGGGGACGGTCATGGGTGAGATACTTGTTATCACACTGGTTTTTCTCATCATCCTGGCGATCCTCGTCGTGGCGGTGCTGTATCTTGAGCGCCACTGGTGAGTGAGGAACCTCACACAACGCCGCCGGGGAAGGCATTCACTAGTCCCTTCACTTTCTGCTGCGCTGCCTCCGGGGTGTCTGCGCCAGGCACCAGGATCACCTTGCGGCACTCCTCCTCCCGTTTTTCGAAGATCTTATAGGCGCGTTCCGCATCAGCCAGCGGAAGATAGTGGGTCACAATATCTTCTGGGGTAAGCAGCCCCTTTTCGATGAGCGGCAGCAGCTCTCCCAGCCAGGCATGGACGTGGGTCTGCCCCATCTTAAAGCTCAGCCCTTTATCGAAGGCATCGCCAAACAGGAAGCCGTGAATAAAACCGGCGTACACGCCCGGCACGCTGACCACGCCGCCGCGTCGCACCGCAGCAATGCACTGGCGCAGGGCTTTGCCGCTGCTGCCTTCAATTTTCAGGTTACTGAGGATCGTTTCCGTGGTGCTGCCTTTGGCCTCAAACCCGACGGCATCAATCACCGCATCCACTCCGCGCTGTCCGGCCGTTTGCTCAATGATTTTCTCCGCCGCGTCGTTATCGTCATCAAAGTTAATCGGGATCGCGCCGTAGCGCTCCTGGGCAAACCGCAGTCGATAGGGATGATGGTCAACCACGAAAATCTGCTCTGCGCCGAGAAGCCGCGCGCAGGCAATGGTCAGTAACCCCACCGGCCCGGCCCCGAATACGGCGACGCTGGAGCCTTTCTGGATCTGCGCATTTTTTGCCGCCTGCCAGGCGGTAGGCAGAATATCTGACAGGAAAAGCGCTTTGTCGTCAGACAGCAGCTGGGGCACTTTAAACGGCCCCACGTTGCCTTTCGGGACGCGCACATACTCCGCCTGTCCGCCCGGCACGCCGCCGTAAAGATGGCTGTAGCCAAACAGCGCGGCAGGGGCGGGAATTTGCTTTTTGTTCAGCGCCGCGCCCTGCCCGCGGTTCGTGTTTTCGCAGGCCGCGTACTGTTGCATCTGGCAAAAGAAGCAGTCACCGCAGGCAATCACAAACGGGATCACCACCCGGTCACCTTTCTGCACGTTTTTCACTTCGCTCCCGCACTCCACCACCTCGCCCATAAATTCATGACCAAAGATATCGCCGTGCTGGACCTTGGGAATTTTTCCGCGATAAAGATGCAAATCAGAACCACAGATCGCCGTGGCCGTTACGCGCAGGATGATATCGTCAGGTTGTTCGATGCCCGGATCGGGGACATTATCGACCCGAACATGATGTGGACCGTGATAGGTGAGAGCTTTCATGCAACCTCCGAAAGGGTGTGGGTAAGCTTATAAAAGGGTAGCTACCTCTCGGGATCTGCCCCGGAATCCGGCTGTTTTGAGATTTATCCTGGCGAGATAAAAAAGTGCTGTCGGGATTACAGAAACCTTTTATATTTTGTGGTTGAATGATTTCAGCGTTTATAAACAAGGAGAAACGGTTATGTATCAAACAATCATTATGCCGGTTGATGTTTTCGAAATGGAACTGAGTGATAAGGCTGTACGTCACGCGGAATTTCTCGCGCAGCAGGACGGAGTTATTCATCTTCTGCATGTTTTACCGGGCTCTGCCAGCCTGAGCCTGCATCGTTTCGCTGCTGATGTGCGTCGTTTTGAAGAGCATTTACAGCATGAAGCCGAGACACGCCTGCAAACCATGGTCGGGCACTTCAGCATCGATCCTTCCCGCATCAAAACCCACGTCCGGTTCGGTAGCGTGCGCGACGCCGTTAATGAGCTGGCGGGGGAATTAAATGCCGACGTGGTAGTGATTGGTTCACGTAACCCTTCCATCACCACTCACCTGCTGGGGTCGAACGCCTCCAGCGTGATCCGCCACACCCACATTCCGGTGATGGTCGTGAGATAAAAAAAGAGGCCACCTTTTGGTGGCCTCCGGCATTGCAGGTGTCGTCTTGCTTTCTTTTATTATGCGGTTTTGGTGCGGATCAGATAATCAAACGAGCTCAGCGACGCTTTCGCACCTTCGCCAGTGGCGATGATGATCTGTTTGTACGGCACGGTGGTGCAGTCGCCCGCCGCAAATACGCCCTTCACGCTGGTTTCGCATTTCGCATCAATGATGATCTCGCCCATGCGGTTGCGCTCAATCGCGCCTTCCAGCCAGGTGGTGTTTGGCAGCAGGCCAATCTGAACAAAGATCCCTGCCAGCGCCACGCTGTGGATATCGCCACTCACGCGGTCACGGTATTCCAGACCGGTCACTTTGCTGCCGTCGCCTTTCACTTCTGTCGTCTGGGCATTGAGCACAATATCGACGTTATTCAGGCTACGCACCTTATCCTGCAACACCTGGTCCGCTTTCATCTCCGGGGCGAATTCCAGCAGGGTAACGTGTTCAACAATTCCCGCCAGATCGATAGCCGCTTCCACACCGGAGTTACCGCCGCCGATCACCGCTACGCGTTTACCTTTGAACAGCGGGCCGTCACAGTGCGGGCAATAGGTCACGCCTTTGGTGCGATACTGATCTTCGCCCGGGACGTTCATGTTGCGCCATTTCGCGCCGGTGGCAATGATCACGCTGCGCGCCTTCAGCACCGCGCCGGACGCCGTTTCAATCTGGTGCAAACCACCCTCGACCGCGGCCGGAACCAGTTTGCTGGCGCTCTGGCTGTCAATGACATCCACGTCGTAGTCGCTGACGTGCGCTTTCAACGCCCCGGCCAGCTTCTGGCCTTCGGTTTTCGGCACGGAAATGTAGTTTTCAATGTCAACGGTATCCAGAACCTGACCACCGAAACGCTCGCCCATCAGACCGGTACGGATCCCTTTACGTGCGGAGTACACCGCCGCCGCTGCGCCCGCCGGGCCGGAGCCAACAATCAGTACGTCGTACGCATCGCGTTGGTTCAACTCTTCCGCCGCACGTTTTTCTGCGCCGGTATCCACTTTGGCGACGATTTCGGTCAAGGTCATACGCCCCTGGCCGAACTCCTGACCATTCAGGTAAACCGCCGGAACGCCCATCACGTTGCGCTCGGTGATTTCGTTCTGGAACGTACCGCCGTCAATCGCCGTGTGCTTAATGCGTGGGTTGAGGACTGACATCAGGTTCAGCGCCTGCACCACGTCCGGACAGTTATGGCAGGAGAGTGAGTAATAGGTTTCAAACTCAAAATCACCGTCGATATCGCGTATCTGCTCCAGCAGCGCCTGCGCTTCTTTTGACGGATGACCACCGGTCCACAGCAGCGCCAGCACCAGGGACGTAAATTCGTGCCCCAGCGGAGAGCCCGCGAAACGCGGCCCCTGGTCAGACCCTGGGTTGGCGATCAGGAAAGAAGGCTTACGTACTGCCAGCGTGTTGTCTTCTTTGAAGGTCACTTTCGGCGACAGCTCAGCAATCTCTGTCAGCAGCGCTTTGATTTCTGCCGATTTCGCGCTGTCGTCCAGCGTGGCAATCAGCTCAACAGGTTTGGTCAGTTTCTCAAGGTAGGCCTTGAGCTGGGTTTTCATGTTAGCGTCGAGCATTATTCTTCCCTCTCTTAAAACGTCATCATGCAAGCCGCCTTATACGGGCTGCCTGAATGCAACTTGCATCATGGTGCTGGAATGAAATGGGCGCGGGGAGCGCCCATTGATTGCCGGGTGGCACTTCGTTTACCCGGCCTACGATACTGTAGGCCTGTGCAAGCGTAGCGCCGCCAGGCTTTACAGACTTAGATCTTGCCGACCAGGTCCAGAGATGGAGCCAGCGTCGCTTCGCCTTCTTTCCATTTCGCCGGGCACACTTCGCCTGGGTGAGAAGCAACGTACTGAGCCGCTTTCACTTTGCGCAGCAGGTCAGATGCATCACGGCCGATACCTTCAGCGGTAACTTCGATAGCCTGGATAATGCCCTGCGGGTCAACAACGAAGGTCGCGCGGTCTGCCAGGCCTTCATCTTCACGCATGTTGTCGAAGTTACGGGTCAGGGCGCCAGTCGGGTCGCCGATCATCGCGTATTTGATTTTCGCGATAGTTTCAGAGCTGCTGTGCCACGCTTTGTGGGTGAAGTGGGTATCGGTAGAAACAGAGTAAACGTCTACGCCCAGCTTTTGCAGTTCTTCGTAGTGGTCTGCCACGTCGCCCAGTTCGGTCGGGCAAACGAAGGTGAAGTCAGCCGGATAGAAGAAGAACACGCTCCAGCGGCCTTCGGTATCTTTCTCAGTTACTTCGATGAACTCACCGTTTTTGAACGCCTGGTTTTTGAAAGGTTTAATTTTGGTGTTAATCAAGGACATCTGTACTTCCTCCGTGTTTTCGTTGAGATGTAAGGTAACCAACTTTGTTCATCGGGGCTAATGCGTATGCTTTATCAAATCAATCAGCCAAACCTTACAACAGCAACAAGACAGCAAGGTGAACCTTTTAAAGGAAAACCTGAAAGTAAAAAGGCCGCCTCAACGGGCGGCCCTGATACCTGAATTCCCCGCAGGTACATTCAGTGCCAGCCGAAGCTGGCGTTGCGTTGCGCTCTACATACCTTGTATCAAGGCCGTAACAGCGGTTTGATTACAGCACCCGCGCGCGCATTGAGCAATGGATAAGAGGGATAGTCCTGCCTATGGTTGTGATAGGCTGAACCGAACAGGCTTCTGAAACGTTATAAATTTAATTTCATTATAAATTTCGCGCTATATATAAATGCCAGTTGTTATTCAAATAATTCAATCACACTTCAAAGATAAAATTATCTTAATAAACCTTGAAGTTGTGTTTCAATAATCCAAAGCCATGATATATTAAGATCACTTAAATTTTGAATTAAGCAAGTTACCCACACGGATTGAAAAAGGTAACTTTCCTCTGTCGTACTCCATGATGTGATAACGACAGCAAACACAGCACACTCAGGACGAAACATGGCCAACCTCTACGACCTAAAAAAATTCGATCTCAATCTGTTAGTCATCTTCGAATGCATTTACCAACATCTCAGTATCAGTAAGGCTGCCGAGACACTTTATATCACGCCATCCGCCGTGAGCCAGTCGCTGCAACGCCTGCGTGGCCAGCTCAATGACCCCCTGTTCATCCGTTCAGGTAAGGGAATTACGCCGACCACGGTGGGCACCAACCTCCATCATCATCTTGAACAGAATCTCAACCAAATTGAACAGACGATCAACATGATGCATCACTCGGACATCAAGAAAAAGTTCGTTATCTATTGCTCCCAAATGGTGTCGCCTGGCTATATGCTCGAACCGATGAAACTATTAATATCCGAGGAAAATTACGAGATAGAACAACGCGATATGCTTATCTCTCCGGAATCCGCAGAGGACCTGCTCGCCTACCGTAAAGCCGACCTGATTTTCACAATTGCCCCGGTAAAAAATCGCTCTGTGGTTTGTGTTCACTTTACCACGGTGCCAATAACGTTAATCTGCCGGGAAAACCATCCAAGACTCACCGATACGGTCAGTCTCGAGGCGTTATACCGGGAGAAATTCACCTTTTACCAGAGCGCTCACCCGGGCGTTAAAGAGTTCCAGAATCGCGCCAATGACGTTTTCCCGGAAAGAAATATTGCTTTTCGCACGGACTCCATCAGCTCGCTTATCTCCATGGTCAGTTCATCTGATCTGTTAGGCTTTATACCCATATCAATCTATGAAGCCTATAAAGAGACGTTAAAATTAAAACGAATCGCCGCCCCTTTTGAATTGCCCGAAATACATGTCTATATGCTTTACAGCCGTTCTTCTCTGAACAGCAGCGTTTTTTCAACGTTTATTGAGAAAATGCATAAACTCTGTCTTTCCGCTCCGTCTGCGTAAAATCATTTACATGGTGAATATAAAAGCTGCAAACTAAAAAAAATGATTCCGTGAAAATAATGAAAAATGATTTCATAATATCGTCTTAATTTCTTCCAGACATTTAACACGCAGGATGCGATTAACTATGTCGATCTATAAAATCCCTTTACAGGAAAATGTTTCAGACGCTTCAGCGGAACGCATAGACTGGACGCTAAACAATTTCTCCAGGGTATGCGTTTCCTTTTCCGGTGGAAAAGATTCTACCGTGATGCTGCATCTCGTTGCCCAGCAAGCACGGCAATTAAAGCGAAAAATAGATGTCATCTTTCTGGACTGGGAAGCGCAATTCTCCTCAACCATTCAGCATGTTGACACGATGAGAACGCTGTATCGTGATGTTATCCATCAGTTCTGGTGGGTAGCGCTTCCGCTCACGACCCAGAACGCACTGTCACAGTTTCAACCTGAATGGCAGTGCTGGGAACCCGGGACAAACTGGGTTCGCCAGCCACCGGAAGATGCCATTACCGATTATCACTATTTCGATTTTTATCAGCAGGGAATGACGTTTGAAGTCTTCGTGCGAGAGTTTGCCGAATGGTATGCGCAAAAACGTCCTGCCGCCGTCATAGTGGGGATCCGCGCCGATGAATCCTACAACCGTTTTCTGGCGATCGCGTCGGCACGTAAGCAGCGCTTTTCTGACGATAAACCCTGGACGACCGTCGCACCGGGTGGTCACTCCTGGTATATCTACCCTCTGTACGACTGGAAAACCGCCGACATCTGGACGTGGTTCGCGAAATCAAAATGTTGCTATAACCCCTTATACGACCTGATGTACAAGGCGGGGGTGCCGCCACGTTATATGCGCATCTGCGAACCGTTTGGCCCGGAACAGCGTCAGGGCTTGTGGCTCTATCATGTCATCGAACCTGAACGCTGGGCGGCGATGTGTGAGCGCGCCTGCGGGGTGCGCAGCGGCGGTATCTATGCCGGGCACGATAACCATTTTTATGGCCACCGGAAGATCCTGAAACCAGACCATCTTGGCTGGCGCGAATACGCCATGCTGCTACTCGACAGCATGCCGCAAAATACGGCGGAGCATTACCGCAATAAAATTGCGGTTTATCTCCACTGGTATCAAAAGCGAGGCATGAACGATATTCCCGATACGCAGGAGGGCGACATTGGCGCCAAGGACATCCCCTCCTGGCGACGTATCTGTAAGGTTTTACTTAATAACGATTACTGGTGCAGGGCCCTGTCATTTAGCCCAAATAAACCAAAACACTATCAGCGCTACAGCGACAGAGTGAAGGCAAAACGCAAGGAGTGGGGCATTTTATGCGACAGCGAATAATCACCGAAATTGACATCTACCTTCAATCACTTACCGAAGAGGATCGAATCAATGCCATTAACGCCTTCCGTCAGGCAATACATAAAAACAGCCCTTTTCGTGAGCAACCTATAGACTGTGTGCTCTGGGTTAAGCAGGACGCGATTACCGCCAACGATTACAACCCCAATAACGTTGCCCCACCGGAAAAACGATTACTCAGCAAGTCACTGGAACTTGATGGATTCACCCAGCCTATCGTTGTGACCGAAAGCGAACAGCAGCAGTATGAAATCGTGGACGGTTTTCACCGCCATGAAATTGGTACAACCCGGGCGGTTTTGAAGCGCCAGCTCAAAGGGTACTTACCCGTCACTTGCCTGCGCCAGGAGCGACAGGACAAACATAACCGAATGGCGGCCACCATTCGCCACAATCGGGCTCGTGGGCGGCATCAAATCAATGCCATGTCAGAGATTGTTCGTGAACTGGTTCAGCTCGGCTGGGACGACGAGAAGATAGGCAAGGAGCTTGGGATGGATAGCGACGAAGTGCTGCGCCTCAAACAAATCAACGGTCTGCTCGAACTCTTCGCAGACCGTCGTTTTTCTGAAGCCTGGACGGTGAAATAGTCAGAGCGCGTTTAACCGCGCTGCCGCTGCCAGCAGCGTCGATTCCTGCTTCGCAAAGCAAAGTCGGATCAGCTTATGCGGGAAGGGATCGGCGCAGAACACCGACAGCGGAATGGCCGCCACGCCCACCTCTTTCGTCAGCCACTGGCAGAAACTCACGTCGTCCAGATCGGAAATCGCGCTGTAGTCGGCCAGCAGGAAATAGGTCCCTTCACAGGGTAAAATCTCCAGACGGCTTTTGCTCAACGCAGCCACAAACCGATCCCGACGCGCACGGTAGAAATCCGGTAGCTCACGGTAGTGTCCGGGTTCGCTGCGCAGCATATCCGCCAGCGCCAGCTGAGCGGGTGTGTTCACCGCAAACGTCAGATACTGATGCACTTTACGCAGCTCAGCGCTGATGGCGGCGGGCGCCACGCAGTACCCGACCTTCCAGCCGGTCATATGGTAGGTTTTGCCAAATGACGATACCGCGATTGCACGCTCACGAAGCTGCGGATGCGCCAGCACGCTGGCATGCCCCTCTTCGGCGAAGCAGATATGCTCATACACCTCGTCGCTCAGAACATAGATTTCACGTTCGGCGATGGCCTGCCACAGGGCGGCAAAATCGCTCTTCTGCCACACCGTCGCCGATGGGTTGTGCGGCGTATTCAGGATCACCAGCCGGGTTTTATCGCTCAGCAGCGCGGCAAACGCCTGCCAGTCCGGACGAAAATGCGGCGGCTGGAGCGCCACGCGTTTCACTACGCCGCCAGCCAGTTCAATCGCCGGGGCGTAGCTATCGTAGCTCGGGTCAAAACAAATCACCTCATCGCCCGTACGCACCAGGGCGGTTATCGCCGCATACAGCGCTTCGGTCGCCCCTGCGGTTACCGTGATCTCGCTGTTCGCATCAGGTTTATAGCCATACAGCTCAGCCGTTTTATCCGCAATGGCTTCACGCAACGCCTGCACGCCGGTCATCGGCGCGTACTGGTTGGCTCCCTGCGCCACGTGGTACGCCAGACGCTCCTGCAAATATTTCGGCCCGTCAAAATCCGGAAAACCTTGTGAGAGGTTAATGGCGTTGTGCTGCTGCGCCAGGGCGCTCATCTGGGTAAAAATCGTCGTGCCGAGATTTGGAAGTTTACTCTGCGGGATCAACGGGTTATTGCTCATTGTAGTGTGCCTGCCTGTAATACTTATGTTGCTGACACTATAACACGATGTTAGTCTTTGGCAATCAAGACGCTTAGACGTCTAAACGATATAAATATTCCTGACCGAGAGGGTAAAAGGAAATGACAGACAACCTGCAACTCACACACCTGGTCGAGGCCTGCCGCTGGATTGGCGCTAAAGGCTGGGCGCCCGCTACCGGCGGCAATATGTCCGTGCGTCAGGATGAACACCTGTGCTGGCTGAGCGAATCCGGAAAAGATAAAGGCAGCCTGACCACCGCCGATTTTCTACAGGTTGAAATCGCCACCAACCGTGCGCCGTCTGGCCGTAAACCGTCGGCAGAGACCGGGCTGCATACCCTCATCTATCGCCTGTTTCCCGAGGCTAACGCCGTCCTGCACGTTCACACTGTCAATGCCACGGTGCTGTCGCGTCTGGTCAACGAGGCCGAGCTGAAGATCACCGGTTTCGAGATGCAAAAATCCCTTACCGGGCAGACCACGCACCAGGATACGGTGGCCATCCCGGTGTTTGATAACGACCAGGACATCGACGCCCTCGCCTCTCGCATCGCCCATTACGCGCAGGAACGTCCGCTTAATTATGGTTTTCTTCTGCGCGGTCATGGCTTAACCTGCTGGGGACGCGACGTGGCCGAAGCCCGCCGTCATCTGGAAGGTTTAGAATTCTTATTTGAATGCGAAATGCGTTTACGACAATGGGAGAGAGTATGATTCGCGCGATTGTGACGGATATTGAAGGGACCACCAGCGATATCCGTTTTGTCCATGATGTTTTGTTCCCCTACGCGCGTGAGCGGCTGGCGGCCTTTGTGACCGCGCAGCAGTACGCCGAGCCGGTCAAATCGATTCTGGACAACCTGCGCGATGAAATCAGCGCTCCGCATGCCAGCGTCAGCGATCTCATCAACGTACTGTTTACCTTTATGGATGAAGACCGCAAATCGACGGCGCTCAAAGCCCTGCAAGGCATCATCTGGCAGGACGGTTACGTCAACGGTGACTTTACCGGACACCTCTATCCTGACGTACTGCCCGCGCTGGAAAAATGGAAGGCGCAAGGGATTGATCTCTATGTTTATTCCTCTGGCTCTGTCGCCGCGCAGAAACTGTTATTTGGCTACAGCGACGAAGGTGATATTACTCATCTGTTCAGCGGCTATTTTGATACCCACATTGGCGCCAAGCGCGAGGTGCAGTCTTATCAAAATATTGCGGCGCAAACGGGCATTGCCCCGTCGCAGATCCTGTTTCTGTCGGATATTCATCAGGAGCTGGACGCGGCTGAGCAGGCGGGTTTTCGTACCCTGCAACTGATTCGCGGTGAAGATGACGGCGCAAGCCATCATCATCAGATCCACCAGTTTGACGAGATTAATCCGGAGCAGATCCCTTCATGAGCGCATTGACCATTTATTCCGATAAAGACGCCAGTCAGCACCAGTGGCACAGCACCGACGCCGCCGAGATTGCCCAACAGCTGAACGCCAAAGGCGTGCGGTTTGAACGCTGGGCTGCGGATCGCGATTTAGGACACGATCCCGCACCAGAAGCCGTGATCGCGGCCTATCAGCATGCGATCGACAAGCTGGTGGCAGAGAAAGGTTACCAGAGCTGGGATGTGATCAGCCTGCACGCCGACAATCCGCAGAAAGAGGCGCTGCGCGCGAAGTTTCTGAACGAACACACTCACGGTGAAGACGAAGTGCGCTTTTTCGTGGAAGGGGCGGGATTGTTCTGCCTGCACATCGGCGATGAGGTGTATCAGGTGCTGTGCGAGAAAAACGACCTGATTTCCGTTCCCGCGGGCACGCCGCACTGGTTTGATATGGGCTCAGAGCCGAACTTTACGGCGATTCGTATTTTCGATAACCCGGAGGGTTGGGTCGCACAGTTTACCGGGGATGCGATTGCGGATGCGTATCCACGCCTGGCATGATCTTTTCTCCCTCTCCCTTGTGGGAGAGGGCTGGGGTGAGAGGAAACATACGGCTCTGGTGGTCAGTTCCATATTCAGACATTAATCAAATACTGGCGATAACCCTCTGCACATCAGCGCCAACCAGCCTCGCCAGATGCACAAACTCCACCACGTCTAACCTGCGTTCACCACTTTCCACTTTAGCGATAAACGATTGGGGTTTCCCCAAAGCCTCCGCAAGCTGGGCCTGAGTAATCCCCTTCTCTTTACGAGCTTTCTTCAACGCATTGATAACAAGCTGGTATTCTTCTGAATAAACTGAGGCCATTGTTCCGATTCCATACAAATATCCTGAAATCGAATATCCACCTATTGCCTTTTTATCCCAAAACAGGTTAATTGAGTGCGTAACGCAAACCTGTAAGGAGTAAAGAATGCAACGTCAAAACTGGCATCCTGCCGATATTGTTGCGGCATTAAAGAAACAAGGAACAAGCCTGGCAGCGTTGTCACGCAAGGCCGGCCTTTCTTCATCCACATTAGCAAATACACTCTCGCGCCCGTGGCCAAAGGGCGAATTGATTATCGCTCAGGCGTTGAACATTCCACCGGATGTGATATGGCCGGAAAGATATTTTGGTAAAAATGGTGAACGCATATTCCGTCAGATGAGAGCGACCAGGAAAAAAACGTGTCTTTGACATGAACAGCGTTTTCCCCCCTTCGGGGAAGCCCATCAGTTCATGCTGCTCACGAATTTCCCTTTCGCTACCTCGTCCGGCGTGACCACGCCTGTATCCAGCACCCAGCCGCTAATCAGCGAGGCGGGGGTGACGTCAAACGCCGGGTTGTAGACTTGCGCGTTTTCCGGCGCCCACTGCACCACGCCAAAGCTCCCCGCCACGCCCGTCACTTCACTGGCCGCGCGCTGCTCAATCGGGATTGCGTCACCGTTCGGGCAGTCCGGGTCGAGGGTCGTTTGCGGGGCAGCGACGTAGAACGGAATGCCGTGAAACTTCGCCAGCACCGCCAGGGAATAGGTGCCGATTTTGTTCGCCACGTCGCCGTTGGCGGCAATGCGGTCTGCACCCACCCACACGGCGTCCACCTGCCCTTTTGCCATCAGGCTGGCGGCCATGGAGTCGGTAATCAGCTGATACGGTACGCCCAGCTCGCCGAGTTCCCACGCGGTCAGCCTGCCGCCCTGCAATAGCGGACGGGTTTCATCCACCCAGACGTTGCTTACCTTGCCTTCCTGATGCGCGCGAGCAATCACCCCCAGCGCGGTACCGACGCCCGCCGTCGCCAGCCCGCCGGTGTTGCAGTGGGTCAGCAGACGGCTGCCGCGCTTCACCAGCGCGCTGCCCGCACTGGCAATAGCGTCACAGAGCCGTTTGTCTTCGTCAATCAGCCGCAGCGCTTCAGCCACCAGCGCCGGAACATAATCTTCCTGCCACAGCGCCAGCTTCATGCGGTCGAGATTGTTCATCAGGTTCACCGCCGTCGGGCGGGAGGCGCGCAGGGTTTCCAGCGCCACCGCCAGCTCGTCGCGGCTTTTGCCGCTTTCCGCTAACAGCGCCAGCAACAGGCTTGCAGAGAGACCAATCAGCGGCGCGCCGCGCACCCGCAGGGCGTGGATGTGCCCGACCAGCGCCTCGACCGTCGAGGCATCCAGCCAGCGTTTCTCCTGTGGAAGCGCCTGCTGGTCGAGAATAAAGAGCTGATTATCCGCCACCCGCAGGCTGGTCGTCTGTAATGTCTGCATGTCGTTAATTCCCTGTTGCGTTGTTGTAGCACATTGTGTCAGGATGAAATCCAGATGTATAGACGTCTACATGTCTTAATTAGCAAAACTGAGGAGCAGGCCATGTCGCAATACCGTACCTTTACCGCTCAGGACGCCGTGGAGTATGCCAGGCAGTTTGGCGGACTTGACGATCCTTCATCGCTGGTAGAGGCGCAGGAAATCGGCGACGGCAACCTCAACCTGGTCTTTAAAATTTTCGACCGCGCGGGCGTGAGCCGCATCGTCGTTAAGCAGGCGCTGCCCTATGTACGCTGCGTCGGCGAATCCTGGCCGCTGACGCTGGATCGTGCCCGTCTTGAAGCGCAAACCCTGGTCGAGCATTACCAGCACAGCCCGCAGCACACGGTAAAAATCCACCACTTTGACCCGGAACTGGCGGTGATGGTGATGGAAGATCTCTCCAGTCATAGCATCTGGCGCGGCGAGCTGATTAACAACATTTACTACCCTCAGGCGGCGCGTCAGCTGGGGGAATATCTGGCTCACACCCTGTTCCACACCAGCGATTTTTATCTGCATCCGCACGATAAAAAAGCGCAGGTAGCGAAATTCATCAACCCGGAGATGTGCGAGATCACCGAAGATCTGTTCTTTAACGATCCGTACCAGATCCACGCGCGCAACAGCTACCCGGCCGAGCTGGAAAACGACGTTGCCGCCCTGCGCGACGACGCCCAGCTAAAAATCGCCGTGGCCTCCCTCAAGCACCGCTTTTTCTCGCACGCCGAAGCCCTGCTGCACGGAGACATTCACAGCGGTTCGATTTTTGTGGCCGACGGCAGCCTGAAGGCCATCGACGCTGAGTTCGGCTATTTTGGGCCGATTGGCTTTGACGTTGGCACCGCCATCGGCAACCTGCTGCTGAACTTCTGCGGCCTGCCTGGGCACCTCGGCATTCGCGATGCCGCCGCCGCGCGCGAGCAGCGCCTGAACGATATTCAGGAACTGTGGAACACCTTCGCGGAGCGCTTCCAGGCGCTGGCAAACGAGAAAGCCCGCGACGCCGCACTCAGCGCGCCGGGCTATGCCTCCGCGTTCCTGAAAAAGGTCTGGCATGACGCCATCGGGTTCTGCGGCACCGAGCTGATTCGCCGCAGCGTCGGGCTTTCACACGTGGCGGATATCGATACCATCCAGGATGAAGCCATGCGCCACGAATGCCTCCGCCATGCAATATCCCTCGGTAAAGCGCTGATTGTCATTGCCGACCGCATCGACAGCGCGGAAGAGCTGGTGGCGCGAGTGCGGCAGTACAGTTGAGAACGTTTGCCCGGTGGCACTGCGCTTACCGGGCCTACGGGAGCAAAATGTAGGCCGGGTAAGGCGAAGCCGCCACCCGGCAAAAACTCACCCCAGATACTCAATCACCGACAACCCACCGTTATAATCCGTGCTGTAAATAATCCCCTGCGCATCCACAAACACGTCGCACGACTGGATCACCTGCGGACGATTCGGCCGCGTATCCATCATCTTCGCAGGCGCGGCAGGCACCAGCGCCCCCGTTTCCACCGGGCGATACGGATTGGAAATGTCATACGCGCGCACGCCCGCGTTCTGGTACGTCGCGAAGATCAGCGTTGAGCTGACAAAGCTTCCCGGCCGGTTCTCGTGCAGGTTGTGCGGGCCGAAATGCGCCCCTTTCGCCACGTAGTCGGTTTCGTCCGGCTGCGGGAAGGTGGCAATACTTACCGGATTCGACGGCTCGCGGATATCAAACAGCCAGATCAGCTTCTCGCCGTCCTGCTGGTTATCCAGCACCGCCTCGTCCAGCACCACCAGCAGGTCGCGATCCGGCAGCGGCAGCGCGGTGTGCGTCCCACCGCCAAACGGCGGGCTCCAGTTACGGTGGCTAATGAGCTTAGGCCGGGTGCGATCCTTCACGTCCAGTAGCGTCAGGCCACCGTCGCGCCAGCTGCCATACGCGGTGTCGCCGGCAATAATCGCATGGTGCAGCGCGTAGCGTTTGCCTTCCGGCCAGCCCGGCTTCTCACCTTCGGCCTGGTTCATCCCGGGCAGCCACCAGCGCCCCGCGACTTCAGGCTTACGCGGGTCCGCAAGATCGATGATCAGAAAGATGTAATCGGTAAAGCCGTCGATCAGCGCTGAAACGTAGGCCCAGCGGCCGCCGACGTACCAGATGCGGTGAATGCCGATGCCACTCAGCGACAGAAAGCCGATTTCGCGTGGCCTGTCCGGCGTGGAGATATCAAAGACGCGAAGCCCGGCGCTCCAGCCTTTATCCTGCACGTCGCTGACGGTCTCCCCCACCTGGCGGGTGTAGTAGACCTTCTCATCGGCAAAACGCGCATCGGCAAACAGATCCCGGGCGTTAATCACCAGCAGCAAATCGTCGTGCGCCTGGAGGTGTACGTTCCAGGTACCCGGCGGCGCGGGCACGTAACCTGCGGCTTTTGGTTTTTTCGGATCGCGCACGTCAACAATGGAAAAGCCCTGCGACACCATATGACCGATATAGGCGAAACCACGGTGCACCATCAGCTGTACACCATCCGGACGACCGCCCTGGTCGCTATGGCCAATCAGCCGCATATTGCGGCTGTATTCGGGAGGGGGTAATTGAGACACCTTATGCTCCTTACGCCCGGTGGCGCTACGCTTACCGGGCCTACGGGTGAGAAATGTAGGCCGGGTAAGGCGCAGCCGCCACCCGGCTTGGTTTACTTGTTTTTAGCGGCAAGCGTCGCAAACCACGGCGCGATAAAATCTTCCGTCTGGCCCCAGCCTGGAATGATTTTCCCCAGAGACGCCACGTTCACCGCGCCCGGCTGGGCGGTCAGCAGCGCCTGCGGAATAGCCGCCGCCTTGAAATCGTAGGTGGCAGGCGTCGCTTCTCCGGCAATCTTATTGGCGATCAGGCGTACGTTGGTCGCGCCAATCAGCTTCGGATCTACCGCCACGCTCACCTTCCACGGGCTACCCGGCTCGCGCATCAGCTGGAGATCCTGGTTGGAGATGTCGATGCTGTAGAGCTTGATCTCGGTGCGGCCGTTCTCTTTCAGCGCCTTATACGCGCCCTGACTGAAGGCATCCCAGGTCCCCCAGATGGCGTCGATTTTACCTTTCGGGTATTTCGCGAGGATCGCCCCCACCTTGTTGGCGGTGTCGCCCTGCACGTCAGAGGAGACCGCGCCGATGGACTCCAGCTCTTTAATCTCCGGATACTGCTTTTGCAGTTCTTTGTAGGCCGCCTGACGGCGCTCCATCGGCGGGAAGCCCGCGACCCACAGCTTGACGATATTGGCCTTGCCGTTGAAATCTTTCGCCAGTTGACCAAAAGAGAGGTTGGTCAGGGAGGCATCGTCCTGCTGGGTAACGGTTACGCCCGGGATCTCGCCGTTCACGGCGGTATCAAACACCGAAACTTTAATCCCGGCATCCACCGCCTTCTTTACCAGCGCGGTGGAGTACGGATCGCGCCCCTGAGAGAGAATAATCCCGTCGTATTTCTGGCTGATGGCCTGGTTCACGAAATCCTGGAATCTGGCGTCGTCCCCGTTACTTAAAAACGTGCTGACCTTAAAGCCGAGCTTTTTCCCTTCCTGAATCGCCCCGGCAACAAACTGCGTGGTGTTGTCGTCCGAGCCCAGGTTGCGGATCACCGCAATGCGAATGGGGCCGTCATGGCTGGCAATGGCGGCCGGAACCGGCGCGGGGGTAGCCGCCAGGCCCGGCAAAGAAGTGAGTAATCCAAGAGCTACCAAAGAGAGCGCAATCTTTTTCATTTATTATCCCGTTGTGTTGTCAGCGTTTTTGTATGTAAGTAATCGCCAGTGCCATCGCGAGCACCAGCCCTTTTATAATGTCCATGGCGTAATACGGCACGGAGAGCATCACCAGCCCGTTCGACAGCACGCCGAGGATCACCGCCCCCACCAGCGTGCCCAGCGCGTTCGGCTTGCCGGACCCGGCCAGCGAGAACCCGATCCACGCCGCCGCCACCGCATCCATCAGGTAGCCGCCCCCCGCATTCACCTGCGATGAACCGATACGCGAAGCCAGCAAAATTCCGCCCAATCCCGCCAGCAGCGAGGCGATCACGTAGGCCGCCACCTTGTAGCGCGTGGTGCGAATACCGGAGAGACGCGCGGCTTCCGGGTTGCCGCCAATGGCGTACATCCGGCGTCCGTGGGTGGTCAGCGACAGGCCCAACTGCGCCAGAATCGTCACCACCAGCATGACGATCACAATGGTCGGCACCTGCCCCAGCAGGCTGAACGCCGCCGGAATGGTCCCTTCCGCCATGTCGCCGCTCGGCAGCACCATGTTCTCGGTAATCGACCCGCCGTAGCTGTAGGTCATCGCCACGCCCTGGATGACAAACAGGCTGGCAAGGGTCGCGAGCATGTCCGGAATGCGCAGGATGACGATCAGAAAGGCGTTAAACAGGCCGACCAGCGTGCAGAGCGCAAGGGTCAGCAGAATCGACTCGGTGGTGCCGAAGCCGTGCCAGACGAAAAGCGAAATCACCAGCGCGTTCGCCAGCGACGCGGTTGACCCCACCGAGAGATCGAACCCGCCGACGGTCAGCGAAATCGAGACGCCGATGGCAATCACCGTCACGATGGCAATCGAGCGCAGAATGTTGATGATGTTGTTCGGATCGAGGAAGCTGTCCGACGCCAGGCCAAACACCGCCACCAGCGCGACGACGGTCAGCAGCATGCCCCACCTGTAGAGAAAATCGAAAATCTGCTGACGGCCAGACGCCGCCGCATTCACTGAAAGGGCCTTGCTCACGACGCCGTTCCTCCGGTTGAATAATAAAGTAGTGTCTCTTCCCGGGCCTCGGCCCCGGCGATTTCCGCCACGATGCGCCCGTCCCACAGTACGCAGATGCGGTCGCACAGCCCGACCAGCTCGGCGAACTCGCCCGAGGCGTAAATCACCCCTTTGCCCTCGCGCGCCAGGCCGTCGATCAGCTGAAACAGATCGGTTTTGGCCTTCACGTCCACGCCTTTGGTCGGCTCGTCGAATATCAGCACGCTGGCGTCATTGCGCAGCCATTTGCCGATGGCGACCTTCTGCTGGTTACCGCCGGAAAGCCGACGCAGCACCTGCCCCGGCCCGCGCGTGCGCACACCGACGCGGGCAATCACCTCTTCTGCCCAGCGCCACGCCTGACGATGACCAAACAGGCTCCAGCGCGAGAAGCTGTTATCGGCGCACACGGCAAGGTTCATGCTCACCGGCTCGTCGATAAAAATGCCCTCTTTGCGCCGCTCCTCCGGCACCAGCGCCAGACCGCGCAGTACCGAGTCTGCCGGATCGCGCGGTTTCCAGGCCTGATGGTTCAGCTCGCCGCGCGCGACGCGGCTTTTGCTGGCGCCAAACAGCGCCTTGCAGAGTTCCGTTTTCCCCGCCCCCGCCAGCCCGGCAATGCCGAGGATTTCACCTTTGCGCAGGTGCAGGGAGATATCTTTCAGCAGCGCATCGTCGTGCAGCCCTTCCACCCGCAGCAGCGTCTCCTCACCGTGCGACGGGCGCGGGGGCGGATAGATATCGCTCAGCTCGTGGCCGAGCATCTTCTCAACAATCGCTTCGCCGCTCAGATCCGCCATCGGGCCGGACTCAATCAGCCTGCCGTCGCGCAGCACCGTCAGGGTGTCGCAGATGGCCTTCAGCTCGTGAATGCGGTGAGAGATAAACACCACGCCGATACCCTGCTGTTGCAGACGTCTTACTACCGCAAACAGACGCTCACTCTCGTGCGCGTCCAGCGGCGCGGTGGGCTCATCAAGGATGAGAAAACGGCAGTGGTGCGACAGCGCCCGCGCCAGCAAAATCTGCTGTTTTTCAGCCAGCGTGCAACTGTCGATGGAGCGGCGTACGTCGAGCGAAACATCCAGCTGCGCCAGCGCCTGCCGCGCCTGCTGGCGGATGTCGCGCCAGCTGTAGCGATGCCCCGGATGCGCCAGCTGGTCGAGCATGATGTTTTCGGCAATGCTTAACCCGGGAATGAGCGCAACATCCACCTCCTGCTGCACAAGGTGGATACCCAGCCGTTTGGCGTCCAGCGGCTCGCGGATACTTACCGGCTGGTTGTTAATGCAAATTTCGCCTTCATAACGATCGTGCGTCCCGCACAGCACCGCCATCAGCGTCGATTTCCCCGCGCCGTTGGCGCCGGTCAGCGCATGCACCGACCCGCCGTTCAGGGTGAAATCCACGCGCGACAGGGCCTGAAAGCCGGAAAAGGCCAGGCTGATACCGCGCATCTCAAGGCGACTGGAAACCATCCGCGTAAATCCTTCATTACTCTTCTGATTTAGCGAATTTTTCACAGCTCTTGTTGACTGACAACGACGGAAAAGGCATAAGATAAAGCGAAATATTATTAGCCATCCGGATGTCCAGACATAACATCGGGTTAGCGCTTGCTAAAAAAGGACAACTTCATGAGCAACACCGATATCCGCGTCGTGCCCGGCCCGGCGAACTACTTCTCTCATCCGGGAAGCCTTGCCCACCTGGATGATTTCTTTACTCCGGAACAGCTTTCCCGCGCGGTGTGGATCTACGGCGAGCGGGCAATCGAGGGCGCACGCCCTTATCTGCCGCAGAGTTTTAACGCGACGGGGGCAAAACATCTGCTGTTTAAGGGCCATTGCAGCGAGAGTGACATCACCCATCTGGTGAACGAGTCTGGTAGTGAAACCAGCGTGGTGATTGGCGTGGGCGGCGGTGCGGTAATGGATACCGTCAAGGCCGTGGCGCGTCGTCTGGGCGTGCCGTTCGTAGGCATTCCCACTATCGCCGCCACCTGCGCGGCGTGGACCCCGCTCTCCGTCTGGTACAACGATGCCGGTCAGGCGCTACAGTTTGAGATTTTTGACGACGCCAACTTTCTGGTGCTGGTGGAGCCGCAGATCATCCTTAACGCCCCGGCGGAATATCTGCTGGCGGGCATCGGCGATACGCTGGCGAAGTGGTACGAAGCGGCGGTGCTCGCCCCTCAACCTGATAGTCTGCCGCTGACCGTGCGTCTTGGCCTGAACGGTGCGCTGGCGATCCGTGACGTGCTGCTGGCACGCAGCGAAGAAGCGCTTGCGGATCAGCAGCGCGGCGAACAGACGCAGGCGTTCCGGGACGTGGTGGATGCGATTATTGCCGGAGGCGGAATGGTCGGCGGTCTGGGTGAGCGCTATACCCGCGTGGCGGCGGCGCACGCGGTGCACAACGGCTTAACCGTGCTGCCGCAGACGGAAAAATACCTGCACGGCACCAAGGTGGCCTACGGCATTCTGGTGCAGAGCGCCCTGCTCGGTCAGGACGACGTGCTGGCGCAGCTGGTGGCGGCGTACCAGCGCTTCAATCTGCCGACCACGCTTCGCGAGCTGGACGTCGATATTCACAACCGCGACGAGCTGGATAAGGTCATTGCCCACACCCTGCGCCCGGTGGAGTCGATTCACTATCTGCCGGTGACGTTAACGCCTGAGGTGCTGCGCGCCGCGTTTGAGAAGGTGGAATCCTTCAGCCGTTAATCGCGCCGACGGACTATACCTAATGATGATTCTCTCCACTCTCGTAACGAGGTCATCATGCAGATCGATTTAACAGGTAAAAAGGCGCTGGTTACTGGCGCCAGTCGTGGGCTGGGGCCGCGGGGCAAATTTTCGGCACCGGTCCGGATGTCGACGGCGCTCTGAACGCCTGATCGCAAATTTACTGCAAGCCTCTGTCGCCCGGCAGAGGCCTGTTCGAGGCGCCTCGACGATTCGCGTTTTGCCGCTTTCACCCGTTTTTTCTCCGCTCTACAGTACCCCATTAGAAATTCGGAATTTATCTAATAGTCTTATTATTTCCTTATATTTTGTGTGGGCGTACAGTGGAGGTACGGATGAAGATTGTCTGGTCCAATGGTGCAAAAAAGGCATTTTCCAGAATTGACGAGCGGTATCAGCGTCGCATTGAGGTAAAGCTTACTGAGCTGGATGACCACTCGGCTCCCCGGCCAGATATCAAAAAAATATCGGCGACCGAAGATCATTTCCGGCTTCGCGTAGGCGATTACCGCATCGTCTATACGCTTCGGGACAATCCTGATAACCATTGTTATGTTTTGGCCGTCAAGCGCAGAACTTCAACGACTTACCTGCATGAGGAGAGTGCCACCTATGGCTGTTCAGCTAATCAAGGACGATAACGGGAAAACGCAGTACGCCGTTATTCCCTATCACGAATATTTTCGTATGCTCTTACAGATGTCAGAAATTGACGACGAAACCGACGACGATCTGGAGGATATTGAAGTCGAACACGATAGTCTGGATGACGTGGAATTGCCCGGAGAAGTATGCAGCATCATGACCTGGCAAAACGTCAGCCTACAGGCCGCCTGGCGCATTTTACGCGGCATGTCCCAGCAGGAGGTGGCGGAGAAGCTTGGCATCAGCCAGTCCGCCGTGTCACAGCTGGAAGCGCTGGACTCCCGACCGCAAAAGCGCACCCGCGAAAAGCTGGCGGCAATTTACGGCTGTAAACAGGAGCAGATCAGCCTCTATTTACCAAAAGAGGGTTAACAGCACTTCGCCCCGCCCTTGCCGCCGTAGCGGGCGTCCTGACGGTCGCGGAAAAATTCTTCGTAGGTCATGGGCGTCTGGTCCGGGTGGTTGACGCGCATATGCTCGACGTAGTTGTCGTAATCCGGCACGCCAATCATCATTTTAGCGGCCTGGCCCAGGTATTTACCTGCTTTGGAAAGGGTGTCGAACATAGTTCTGATCTCACAGGAAATGTAGGCCGGGTAAGGCGAAGCCGCCACCCGGCACACGGGTTAATGCGCCCCTTTCGCCTGGGTGACAATCTCGTCCAGGTTCTCAGGCATTGGCTCATACGGCGTCTCTTTCGCCGTCGGTTTGTCGACTTTCAAAGCCGCCAGCGCGGTTTTCAGAGAATACAACGCCAGCACCACAACCACCACCATAAAGAAGATGGTCAGCCCGGCGTCCAGACGGTTGTTAAACACCAGCTGCGACAGTTGAGATTCGGTGTACTGTGCCGGGATCTTACCGCTGTCGATCATCGCCTGGAACTTGTTGGCGATCGCCAGGAAGCCCACCTTATTGTCCGGGCTGAAGGCTTTCTGCCAGCCCGCGGTCAGGGTACAGATCAGCAGCCACGCCGTTGGCACCAGCGCCACCCATGCGTAACGCTGGCGCTTCATCTTGAACAGGACTACGGCACAGAGCATCAGGGCCATGCCCGCCAGCATCTGGTTGGCGATACCGAACAGCGGCCACAGGGTGTTAATCCCGCCGAGCGGATCGACCACGCCCTGATGCAGGAAGTAGCCCCACGCCAGCACGCACAGCGCCGTCGCCAGCAGGTTAGCCGGGAGTGAATCGGTACGCTTCAGGTTCGGGGAGATCACCCCCAGCAGATCCTGCAACATAAAGCGCGCCGCACGCGTACCGGCATCCACCGCCGTCAGAATAAACAGCGCCTCGAACAGAATGGCGAAGTGATACCAGAACGAGACATCCATCAGCCCGCCCAGCGCGCCGTGCAGAATGTAGGCCATGCCCACCGCCAGCGTTGGCGCCCCGCCTGCGCGGGAGATAATTGACTGCTCGCCGACCTCATTAGCGATATGCGTCAACGTTTCAGGGGTAATCGCAAAGCCCCAGCCGCTGACCACCTGCGCGGCAGAGGCAACCACGTCAACGGTGCCGGCCGGGGCCAGTACCGCCATTGGGCTGTTCATCGCAAAGTAAACGCCCGGGTCAATAATACAGGCCGAAACCAGCGCCATAATCGCCACGAAGGATTCCATCAGCATGCCGCCGTAGCCAATCAGGCAGGCCTGATTTTCATTCGCCAGCATCTTCGGCGTGGTTCCGGAGGCGATCAGCGCGTGGAAGCCCGACACCGCGCCGCAGGCGATGGTGATAAACAGGAACGGGAACAGGTTGCCGGTCCAGACCGGGCCGGTGCCGTCAATAAATTTGGTCAGCGCAGGCATGGTCAGGGTCGGACGCATAATCAGAATGCCGATCGCCAGCCCGACGATGGTGCCGATTTTCAGGAAGGTGGAGAGGTAGTCACGCGGGGCCAGCAGCAGCCATACCGGCAGCACCGCCGCCACAAAGCCATAGCCCACCAGCATCCAGGTCAGTTGCACGCCGGTGAAGTCGAAGAACGGCGCCCAGGTCGGGCTTTCCGCTACCCAGCCGCCGGAGATAATGGCAAACACCAGGAACACCAGGCCAATAACTGAAACTTCACCAATGCGCCCCGGACGCAGATAGCGGATATAGATCCCCATAAACAGCGCCAGCGGAATGGTGAAGGCGACGGTATAGGTTCCCCACGGGCTGTGGGTCAAGGCTTTCACAACGATCATCGCCAGCACCGCGAGGATGATCACCATGATCATAAAGGTCGCCACCAGCGCAATCACCCCGGCGGTTGCGCCCATCTCCTCTTTCACCAGCTCACCCAGCGAACGACCGTCGCGGCGGGTGGAGACGAACAGCACCATGAAGTCCTGCACCGCGCCCGCCAGCACCACCCCCGCGAGGATCCAGATCATCCCTGGCAGGTAGCCCATCTGCGCGGCCAGTACCGGCCCCACCAGCGGGCCTGCCCCGGCAATCGCCGCGAAATGGTGACCGAACAGCACTTTTTTATCGGTCGGCACGTAGTCCAGACCGTCGTTATGACGCACGGCCGGCGTCATGCGCGTGCCGTCTACGCCCAGTACCGTCTTAGCGATATAGCGGCCATAAAAACGGTATGCGATCAGATAAATGCAGACGGAGGCGACGACGATCCACAGCGCGTTGATCTGCTCCCCCCGGTTGAGGGCGATATAGCCCAGGGCAAAGGCTCCCACCACGGAGAGCACCGCCCACGTAAGGTATTTCCCTGAGTTGTTCATAGTTGTTGTCCGTTGTTGTGAAACAGTGAGATGTTACATTTTGTTTCTAGAACAACGGATAAAATTTAACAACTTTGAAACGCAATAATGCGTGGTCAAACCAGAGATTTACACCACAGTGTTAAGCCGATCACTTTCAGCTGAATGACTTACCCCAACACCATCGTACTCAACCGACAGGTACAGCACCGCCGCCCCTGCTCGTCGAACACCACGATCTCCCAGCTCTGGCTGGAACGGCCCAGATGCAGCGGCTGACACACGCCGCGTACCTTACCGTGAGAGACCGCGCGGTGGTGCGTGGCATTCAGTTCCGTGCCCACCACGTTCTGCCCGTCACGGGTCATCAGAAAACCGGCCATTGAGCCCAGCGTTTCCGCCAGCGCCGCCGAGGCGCCGCCATGCAGCAGGCCAAACGGCTGGTGGGTGCGGGCATCCACCGGCATCTCTGCTTCCAGCGTATCGTCCCCGAGGCGGGTATAGACGATGCCAAGGTGCCCCACCATCGTATTCAGGCTGGTGGCGTTCAGCTCCTCGAGCGTTAAATGACGTTTCCAGATCATTACGCCCCCAGCGTGGAGCCGCCGTCCACCACGATATCCTGCAAGGTGATATGGCTGGCGGCATCGGATGCCAGGAACAGCACGGTCGCAGCAATCTCCTGTGGACGGGCAATTTTACCGAGCGGAATGCCGAGCTTGAACTGCTCGCCAAAGCCGCGAATGCGCCGCTGTTCCGCATCATCGCTGGTCCACAGGGTGCGCTGCATGTCGGTATCCGTTGAACCCGGCGACACCAGGTTACAGCGTACGCCGCTGCCCGCCAGTTCCAGCCCGACGGTCAGCGCCAGGCTTTTCAGCGCCGCTTTCGACGCGCCGTAGGCGCTCATGCCGATGCGCGGCGTGTGCGCCGCGTCAGAGGCCACCGTCACAATCGCACCCTCCTGCTGTCGACGGAACTGGCCCATCGTCTGCTGGAACAGGTTGAACGCGCCGCCGACGTTGACCGCAAAGGTCTGCTGCCAGTCCTCCTGCGAGAGCTGATCCGTCGCGCCCATACGCAGAATGCCCGCCGCGTTAACCAGCACATCGAGCCGCTCAAGGCTGCTGAGCAAACGCCCGCAGACGTCACTCGCCTGCGCCGCATCCGCCACGTCCAGCGTTTCGGTGGCAAACGGATATTCGCCGTGAGGGAAAGCCAGATCGAACCCGGTCACCTGCGCCCCGGCCTCCACAAATGCCAGCGCGGTCGCATAACCAATGCCCTTGCCCGCGCCCGTCACCCAGACCGTTTTACCGGTGAAATCAAAAGCCATCACTTCACCTCGCGGGAGAGCAGCGCCCACCAGGCATCGAGGGTCGGATTTTTTGCCAGCATCACGAAATCAATGTCGCCGTGCACTTTGCGCCAGCGGGCGGCCAGCGCCATCATCCTCACTGAATCCAGACCGTAGTCGATCAGGTTTTCGTCATCCATCGGCTCGTCGGACTCGTCCAGCAGCGGCAGGATCAGCTCACGCAGCGCGGCTTTCGTTGTCGGAACGGACGGCAGCAGCTCGTCGGTCATCACCACGCGGCCCGAACGTCCTGCCACGTATTTCAGCGACATCAGGTGCTCGTCGCGGGTGAAATCCGCCAGCGCGTCGGCGATAAAGAACGGTTTGATGTCGCGCATAAAGGCGTCGGTGGCGGTGGTCATGCAGCCGATGTGGGCGTACACGCCGGTGATCAAAAGCTGGTTGCGCCCGGTCTCTTTAAGCATCTGCTCCAGCGGCGAGCGGTGAAACGCGCTGTAGCGCCACTTCACCAGCACGGTGTCCGCTTCGTCCGGGGTCAGCTCAGCGACGATGCGCTGCTGCTCCGGCGAGCGAGTCAGGCCCGGCCCCCACATATCGTTCAGCAGGGCGCGGTCTTCGTCGCTCTGATCTTTCGGCTGCGCGGTGTAGTACACCGGAATATTGTGCTCTTTGCAGTACGCGCGCAGTTTAGCGATGTTCGCCACTACCTGGTGCATCATGTCGCTATTTTCGCCCCAGAAGTTCAGGAAGTACTCCTGCATATCGTGGATCAGCAGCGCGGCGCGCTCCGGTTCAAACGCCCAGTTCACTTTACTGGTCGGCAGTTCGGCGGCGGTTGGCAGCGCGTATGCGGTTAATTTTGGAATGGCCATTATCTGTTCCTCAGCCCCGGGCGCGTTCAGCAAGCCACAGGCGCAACTGTTTCTTATCAACTTTGCCGACCGGCGTGAGCGGAAGCGCATCCACGCTCTCCACGCGGTCCGGCAGCTTAAATTCGGCGACGCCCTGCTCGCGCAGGAAGCGGCGCACCTCCACCGCGCGCAGGGGCTGTTTCACCACCAGGTACGCGCAGCTTTTTTCGCCCAGCAGGCTGTCCTCCATGCTCACCAGCGCGGCGTGGATCACCGCGTCGTGGCGCAGCAGCAGGTTTTCGATCTCTTCGGCGGCGATCTTCTCGCCACCGCGGTTGATCTGATCTTTCTCGCGCCCCTGCACGGTGATGTAACCCTGCTCATCGATGGCGATCAGATCGCCCGAGCAGTAGAAACCGTTGGCATCAAAGGCGCTGGCGTTGTGTTCCGGGCTATTGAAATAGCCGCGGAAGGTGTAAGGGCCGCGCGTCATCAGACGCCCGACTTCCCCGCGCGGCAGCGGGTTGCCGTCCTCGTCCGCCACCCACACTTCATCGTCCGGGCACATCGGGCGGCCCTGGGTATTGATGATGCGCTCCGGCGCATCGTCGAGGGCGGTGTAGTTCACCAGCCCTTCAGCCATGCCAAACACCTGCTGAAGCTGGCAGCCAATTTCCGCCGGAATACGTGCCGCAAGCGTGGCGGAGAGACGTGCGCCGCCTACCTGGAGCAGTTCGAGGGATTTCAGCTGGGCGTTCCCCGCGCCGTCGGCAATCGCCTGCAACCACAGGCTGACCGCGGGCGGCACCAGTGAGGTGACGTTTATCTGATGCTGCTCAATCAGCGGGAAGCAGAGCGTGGCGCTCGGATCGTTAGCCAGCACCACGCAGCCGCCCGCGGTGAAGACGCCTAACGATCCCGGCGAACTCATGGCGTAGTTATGCGCCGCGGGAAGCGCGTTCAGATAGCGGGTGTGCGCAGTGATACCGCAGATTTCGTTGCTGCGACGGATGCTGTAGTCGTAGTCGTTGTGCGTACGCGGGATCAGCTTCGGCGTGCCGGTGCTGCCGCCGGAGAGCTGGAAGAACGCCACTTCGTCGGCGGGCGTCGGGTTCGGGATGAAATTGTCCGCCGGGCGTGCAATCGCCGCCTCCAGCGCGTGTTCGCCCTTATCGCCGCGTAGCAGCACAACGCGTACAGAGCGATGCGCATCCACAAAGGTATTGAGAAAATCATCACCCGCGAACAGCGTGTGGTCGCGGTCGGCAATCAGCACGGCGGGTTTGATCTGCACCGCGTAGGCGTTGAGTTCGCTGCGCTGATGGCTAAAGAGCGCGTTGACCGGTGCGACGCCGATTTGCAGCAGTGCGAAGAAGGTGATGTAGAACTCGGCCACGTTGCCGAGCTGCACCAGCGCTGTCTCGCCGCGATGCAGCCCCTGCGCCTGAAGGGCTGACGCCAGATTCGTCACCGCCTGATTAAACGCGCGGTAGGTGATGCGGCGATCGCCGTCAATTATCGCGACCGCATCGTTGTCCGCATGGTCCGTCAGGATGTGGGTCAGCGGCAGATCCTGCCAGTAGCCTTTTTCACGGTAGCGGCGGGCAAAATCCTCAGGCCAGCGGGTAAAAGGGATGGTCATGAGTATTCCTTAGTGCAAACCAAACACGTTGAGCATGGTGGAGAGCTTCACGCCCGTCTCGCGCCACTCGCCCACCGGGGAGGAAGCAGGCACAATACCCGCGCCGGCAAACAGGCGAACGGTATTCTGATGCAGCCGCGCGCAGCGGATAGTTACCACCCACTCGCCGTTACCTTCGCTGTCGCACCAGCCGACGATGCCGCCGAACAGCTCACGATCGAACGGCTCCAGCTCGGCAATCAGCTCTTTTGCCGCCTGATGCGGGAAGCCGCTCAGCGCTGGCGTCGGGTGCAGCAGGCAGGCCAGCGTCAGGGCGTTCTCGTTTTCACGCGCGTCACCTTCTACCGGCGTCGCCAGATGCCACAGGGTCGGCGTGGTGATCAGCTGCGGGGAAGCCGGCATGGTCAGATGATGGCTGCGCGGTTCCAGAATGGTTTTCATCGCCTGCGTTACCAGGTCGTGCTCGTGACGGTCTTTTTCGGAGGCCAGCAGCTTAGTGCCCGCTTCGCGATCCAGCACATCGTCCGGCTGACGGCGCGCAGAGCCCGCCAGCGGCAGCGAGCTAAAGTGCGCGCCCTCTTTACGCAGCAGCAGTTCCGGGCTGGCGCCCAGCAGCACGCCGCCGTCTTCCAGCGGTACGTGGAAGTTAAAGCTCGCCGGGTTCTGGGCGATAAGACGCTCCATCAGCGCGCTGCTATCAATCTGTTTGTCGGTGGCGATATCAATCAGGCGCGACAGCACCACCTTATTCACCTGCGGCGTGGCGGTGAGCGACGCGGCGCGGGCGACCATCTCCTCGAAAACCGGCTGCGGCGGGATCTCGGTGCGTTGTTGCACATTCAGCGTCTGCGTGCCGGAGGCGTAGCGTGCGGACTGCTGACGCGCCGGGCGAGAGAAGGTTTGCCAGCGTTGCGGAATAAACAGCGATGACGGTTTGCGGGTATCGAAGGGGATCGCCCCTACCATCACCGGATGGGCAATGCCGCTGTTTTTCGCATTCTGGAAAGCCTGAGCTAATTTCTGCTGAAAGGGGCCCGCCGGATCGTCACCGCCGACGGCGGGTTCAGAAAAACGGGCAAAACAGCCTGACGTGGTAAAACTGCGATAGGGCGACATAAAGAAAAAGCTGTCTGATTGCAGCGTGGTCGCGGTGTGCTGAAGGTCCTCAGCCAATGACGTATCCATATCATCCTCCTAAAATGATAAAAGCAGTAATAATGATTATCATTTATATTTTCGTCGGCTAACCTAATCCCACATCGCCCTGGTGTCAACCGCAGAGCAAACAACTTGTGCGACTAACGCTTGCATACCTTCCCCGCAATCATGAAAATGAGAAGCATTAACTTCAACAAAAACAGGATGCCGCTCTGTGAAACTCCCTGCCGTTTGCCGTAATGCCTTTCTTTTAACAGGACTTTTTGTTTTAGGACTAACCTCAGCGACGGCCGCCGACTGGCCGCGTCAGGTCACAGACAGCCGCGGCGTTCATACGCTTGAGCGCAAACCGACGCGCATTGTTTCCACCAGCGTGACCCTAACCGGCTCCCTGCTGGCCATTGACGCCCCGGTTATTGCCAGCGGAGCCACCACGCCAAACAACCGCGTGGCGGATGCACAGGGCTTTTTACGTCAGTGGGGCGATATCGCGAAACAGCGTAAGGTTGCCCGGCTGTACATCGGCGAGCCGAGCGCCGAAGCGGTCGCGGCCCAGATGCCGGACCTGATTTTGATCAGCGCCACCGGCGGGGATTCCGCGCTGGCACTCTACGATCAGCTTTCCGCCATCGCCCCGACGCTTATCATTAACTACGACGACAAAAGCTGGCAGGAACTGCTGACCCAACTGGGGACGATCACCGGGCAGGAAACACAGGCCGCAGAGCGCATCGCTGCCTTCGATAAACAGCTCGCCCAGGTGAAGCAGCAGATGAAGCTGCCGCCGCAGCCAGTGAACGCCATCGTCTACACCGCCGCGGCGCACACGGCGAACCTGTGGACGACAGACTCGGCTCAGGGCAAGCTGCTGCACCAGCTGGGCTTCACGCTGGCAGCGTTACCTGATGGATTGCACACCTCGAAAAGCCAGGGCAAGCGTCACGACATTATTCAGCTGGGCGGGGAAAACCTGGCGACGGGGCTGAACGGCGAAGGGCTGTTCGTGTTTGCCGGCGACCAGAAAGACGTGGACGCTATTTACGCCAACCCGCTGCTGGCGCATCTGCCGTCGGTCAAGAACAAGCGCGTCTGGGCGCTGGGAACGGAGACGTTCCGCCTGGATTATTACAGCGCGTTGTTGGTGTTGCAGCGTTTGAATTCAATTTTTAAATAAGTGGCACGTTTCCCGTAGGCCCGGTAAGCGCAGCGCCACCGGGCGTTTTGTCGGGTGGCGGCTACGCCTTACCCGACCTACAGGTTCTGCCTGAACCGACGCAACTCCACCAAAACCGCCAATAAAATTACGCCAACCACGGCTAACACAAACCCGCTGCTGCTCGCCGACGCCACCGGGGTCATTATCGCCCCCAGCCCGCCGAGGATCGCTGCGCCAATCGCATCGCCCGTGACGTTCTGCGCCGTCCACAGGCCGTTAATGCGCCCGAGCATCCCTTCCGGCGTCTGGGTCTGGATCAGGGTGTACTGTAAAAGAGAGCTGACCGCGCTCAGCCAGCCAAAAATCACCAGACACATCACCCCCAGTGCCCACACCGGCATCAGGCTGAAGAAACCAATCGCGATAAACGAGGCCAGCGTCGCCACCAGCATGATTAACCCCGGTCTCGCGCTCTGCGCCAGGTTTCCGCTGGTCAGCGCCCCGCACGCGGCGCCGAGCGGAATGGCGGCGTACAGCACGCCAATCTCTGAGGCGCTCATCTGCCACTCGCCCGCCAGCGCCGGGTACAGCACGCGCACGGCGCTCGCCATCGTCAGCAATCCGCCGAGCAGCGCAATGCCGCCAATCAGCGGGTTGCTGAACAGGAAACGAATCGCGGCCATCAGGGACTTCAGCGGATGCTCGCGCGGCTGCGGCGGGGGTGGCAGGAGTGGCAGACGCAGCAGCGTCAGGGTGGTGATAAAGGTGCCCGCCGCGGCAAGGCCGTAGTTCCACGCCACGTTGCCGGTCGCCAGCAGCAGGCCGCCGACCATCGGCGAAATCACCGATCCCAGACGCACGGTGAGCATGGTGATCGCCCCCGCTTGCATCAGGTTCTCGCGCCCGACCAGCGCGGGCGTGGCCGCCAGCAGCGCCGTCACGCCTAACGAGGCAAAAAAGCCGTCCCACAGGCCCAGGGCATAAATCGCCATCAGCGACGGCTCCGGCAGCATTGCGTTCAGACACAGCCCGACAAAGCCCACCCCGCAGGTGCCGCGCGCCAGCAGGATCAGTTTTTTACGCTCGTAGCGGTCCGCCAGTACGCCGCCCACCATCAGGCCGATAAACATCGCCCCGCCGGTTAAGGTGACGGATAACCCCACCAGCCAGCTGGAGTGGGTCATGGTCTGGATCTGTACCGGCACGGCGACCCCGAGCAGGCCGAGGGATAAAATGGAGATAAAGCGGGCGATAAAAACCGCTCGAAACGCCGGGTGCGTTTTCAGCAGGCTGAGGTTGAGCAGCCAGGATTTTTGATTCATGACAAGGCCTTGAGGTATCGGTCTACCATTTCCATGGGCGCACATGCTAACATAGCCAAATAAGATAGATAACGATAATTACTATCATTATCACATCATGGACGTTGCTATGTCGTTTTCCTCTTCCGCGGTGCGCGCCGTAGCCGTGCCCGTTTTATTGCTGCTGTTGATCCTTGCGATTGCACTCAGTTTGCTGGTTGGCGCGAAGCCGCTGCCCGCGTCCGTTATTGTCGATGCGCTCTCCGGTACCTGCCAGAGCGCCGACTGCATTATCGTGCTCGACGCCCGCCTGCCCCGCACCCTTGCCGGCCTGCTGGCCGGTGGCGCACTCGGGCTTGCCGGTGCCCTGATGCAAACCCTCACCCGCAACCCGCTGGCGGACCCTGGCATTCTCGGCGTGAACTCTGGTGCCAGTTTCGCCATTGTGCTCGGCGCGGCGCTGTTTGGTTTCACCTCTCCGTCTGAACAGCTGGTGATGGCCTTCTGCGGCGCGCTGGCCGCCTCGCTGGTGGTGGCCTTTACCGGCAGCCAGGGCGGCGGACAGCTCAGCCCGGTACGTCTGACACTGGCGGGCGTGGCGCTCGCGGCGGTGCTGGAAGGCTTATCGAACGGCATCGCCCTGCTCAACCCGGACGTGTATGACCAGCTGCGCTTCTGGCAGGCCGGTTCGCTGGATATCCGTACCCTTGATACCCTGAAAATGGTGGCATTCCCGGTGTTTATCTCTGCCGCCGTAGCGCTGTGTTTAAGCCGGGCGCTCAACAGCCTGAGCCTCGGCAGCGACACCGCGACCGCCCTCGGCAACCGCGTGGCGCGCACGCAGCTGACGGGCCTGCTTGTCATCACCGTGCTGTGCGGCAGCGCGACCGCCGTCGTCGGGCCGATTGCCTTCATCGGCCTGATGATGCCGCACATGGCGCGCTGGCTGGTGGGGGCGGATCACCGCTGGTCGCTGCCGGTCACGCTGCTGGCGACCCCTGCCCTGCTGCTGTTTGCCGACGTACTGGGCCGCCTGCTGGTGCCGGGTGAATTGCGCGTCTCGGTGGTCAGCGCCTTTATCGGCGCGCCGGTGCTGATCTTCCTGGTACGACGCAGACGCGGGGGTGGCGCATGATGGCCCCGTCCCGTAGATTACTCACCAGCGTCGTCCTGCTGGTCGTCGCCAGTCTGCTGCTGGCGGTCTGGAGCCTGCAAAGCGGTGCCGTAACGCTTGATTTCGCGCAGGTCTTTCACGCTCTCACTGGCAGCGCGCCGCGTAACATCACCATGGTGGTCACCGAATGGCGACTGCCGCGTGTGGCGATGGCGATCCTGGTTGGCGCGGCGCTCGGCGTCAGCGGCGCAATATTCCAGTCGCTGATGCGTAACCCCCTCGGCAGCCCGGACGTGATGGGCCTGAATACCGGCGCGTGGAGCGGCGTGCTGGTGGCGATGGTGCTGTTCGGGCAGCATCTCATGGCCATTACCTTTACGGCGATGGCGGGCGGCATTCTCACCTCCCTGCTTATCTGGGCCCTGGCCTGGCGCAACGGCATCGACACCTTCCGCCTGATCATCATCGGGATCGGCATCCGCGCGATGCTGATGGCGTTTAACACCTGGCTTCTGCTACAGGCGTCGCTGGAAACCGCACTCTCCGCCGGGCTGTGGTACGCCGGTTCCCTCAACGGTCTGACGTGGGGAAAAACCTGGCCCGCCGCGCCGCTGATTATCCTGATGTTTATTGGCGCGTTGCTGCTGGTCAGGCGCATGCGGCTGCTGGAGATGGGCGACGACAGCGCCTGCGCGCTGGGCGTGAGCGTAGAGCGCTCGCGCCTGATGCTGATGCTGGTGGCGGTCTTGCTGACCGCAGCGTCTACCGCCATCGCCGGGCCGATCTCGTTTATTGCCCTTGTCGCGCCGCATATCGCGCGGCGACTTAGCGGCACCGCGCGCTGGGGATTAACCCAGGCAGCGCTGTGCGGCGCAGTATTACTGCTGGCCGCCGATCTCTGCGCTCAGCAGCTGTTTACGCCTTATCAACTGCCGGTGGGCGTGGTGACCGTCAGCCTCGGCGGGATTTACCTCATCGTCTTGCTCGTTCAGGAGTCACGCAAGAAATGACAGATTCAACACCCCGCTTGCGCGGCGAAAACTTGACCCTCGGCTACGGTAAAAAAATCATTGCCCGGGACTTATCCGTTGCCATTCCGGACGGCCACTTCACCGCCATCATCGGGCCAAACGGCTGCGGCAAATCGACATTGCTGCGCACGCTGAGCCGCCTGATGTCGCCGGTTGAGGGCAGCGTGTTCCTCGACGGGGAGCAGATCCAGCGCTTCGCCAGCAAAGAGGTGGCGCGCCGAATTGGGCTGCTGGCGCAAAACGCCACCACGCCGGGGGATATTACCGTGCAGGAGCTGGTCTCACGCGGGCGCTATCCGCACCAGCCGCTGTTTACCCGCTGGCGCAAGGAGGACGACGAGGCCGTGAAGCGCGCGATGCAGGCGACGGGCATCACCGATCTGGCCCGGCAAAGCGTCGATACCCTCTCCGGCGGACAGCGCCAGCGCGCGTGGATCGCGATGGTGCTGGCGCAGGAAACGTCGATTATGCTGCTGGACGAGCCGACGACCTGGCTGGATATCAGCCATCAGATTGACCTGCTGGAGCTGCTGAGAGAGCTGAACCGCACGCAGGGCTACACCCTGGCAGCGGTGCTGCACGATTTAAACCAGGCGTGCCGCTACGCTACGCATTTGATTGCGCTGCGCGACGGCGAGATTGTGGCGCAGGGCGCGCCGAAGGAAATTGTGACGCCGGATCTGATCGCGCGGATCTACGGCATGCGCTGCATGATTATTGACGATCCGGTGGCGGGTACGCCGTTGGTGGTGCCGTTGGGCAAGCGTGCGGTCTGATGCCCTCACCCCGGCCCTCTCCCACGGGGAGAGGGAGCAAACCATCCCCTCTCCCCGTGGGAGAGGGTTAGGGTGAGGGGCTTTAAACGTTACCCCAAAATTTCCTTCAGTACCGGCCCAATCTTTTCAAACGCCTGCGGTGAAATGATATCCACGTGGGCGCAGTCCTGGCTGTACACCTCCAGCTCACCCACCCACGGCGCCCATGCGGCCTGCGGATCCAGGGTTCGCGTTCGCTCGGCGACAAACAGCGTCGCTTTACCGTCAAACCGCGCGCTATGTGCCGTGGTGAGCAGCCGCACCGCGTCCGCATAGTTGCCTTCAATGGCGTTAAACAACTCGCTGGAGCCCTGCCCCTGCTGGGCAGCGATAAACGCCTGGCGTTCGCGCTCAATTTCCGCCAGCACCTCCGGATCGAGGCCGTTGGCCTCTTTCTCCGCCCAGTTCTGGGTTTCCGGTGGCCAGGTATCCAGCAGGCCGAGGAACGCTACGTCTTCACCCTGCTCGCGCAGACGCGCCGCAATGCCCTGCGCCAGCGTGCCGCCGAGGGAATAGCCGAACAGATAATACGGCCCCTGCGGCTGTTGCTTACGCAACGTGTTCAGATGATGTTCGATAACCGCATCGAGATCCGCACACTGCTGCATCGGCCCGTCAGGCCGGGGAGACTGAATGCCGACGATTGACCAGCGCGGGCTGAGGTAGCGCGCCAGGACGCTAAACTGCCAGGCAAAGCCGGACGCCGGATGGAAGCAGAACAGCGTGGGGCCGTTGCTTTCACGCAGCGGGAGAACGGTTTCATACCCCAGACGCTGCGCCTGCTCGTCGCTCATCTGCGAGTCCAGCAGGGCGCTAAGCTTGCTCAACGTCGAGGCGACCATAATCTGCCCCGGCGTGACCTTGCGGCTGAACGCACGGCTGAGCTGAGCCGCAAGGCGCATCGCCAGCAGCGAGTGGCCGCCGAGGGCAAAGAAATCGGCCTCGATATCGTTCACCGCGCAGCCCAGAAGGGCAGAAAACGCCTGCGCCACGGTGACTTCAGTTTGCGTCTCGGGCGCGCGACCGGAAGTTTTGCTGGTCAGCTCCGGCAGCGGCATCGCCTTGCGATCCAGCTTGCCGTTGGCGCTTAACGGCAGCGCGCTGATTTGCAGCAGCACCACCGGCACCATATGCGGCGGCAGCTGGGCTTTGAGTGATGCAAGCAGCGCGTCGCGATCCAGCGGTAAGCCGGATTCAGAGACAACGTATCCCACCAGCTGGCGGGCATCGCCGCCCGTGGCAGCCGCCTGGTTGAACACGCAGGCGTGCGCCACCGCCTGGGCCACATCCGGTAGCGCGAGCATCGCCCGGTCGATTTCGCCCAGCTCGATGCGCTGGCCGCGGATTTTCAGCTGATCGTCGCTGCGGCCCAGATATTCCACCGCGCCGTTGTCCAGCCAGCGGGCAACGTCCCCGGTGCGGTACATTCGCTCGCCGGGGGCAAACGGATCGGCGATAAAGCGGCTGGCGGTAAGGTCGGGGCGTCCCAGATACCCCTGCGCCAGCTGAATGCCGGTGAGATACAGATCCCCCGCCACGCCGAACGGCACCGGGCGCATCATCGCGTCCAGAATGCGCAGCCCCGTATTCCACACCGGGAAGCCGATCGGCACGCTGTTGCCTTCCACCGCCGCCAGCTCGGGGCCGTACGCCGGATACCAGCTGACATCCACCGCCGCTTCGGTCGGGCCATAGAGGTTGTGCAGCGGCGCATGGGTGAGCTGTTCCCACTCGCGACACAGCGCAGTCGGCAGCGCTTCGCCGCTACAGAACACCTGCTTAAGGGTTTTGCAGCACACAGCGTTTTCCGGGGTCAGAGAGGCGACAAAGGCCGCCAGCATCGACGGCACGAAGTGGGTGGTGGTTACGCCATATTCTGCGAAGAAGCCCTGCATCGCCTGCGGATCGCGGTGCGCGTCCGGCTCGGCCATCACCAGCTTCGCCCCGGCGATAAACGGCCACCAGAACTCCCACACCGACACGTCAAAGCTGCACGGCGTTTTCTGCGCCACCACGTCATGCGCCGCCAGTGGATAATGATCCTGCATCCACTTCAGGCGGTTAACGATGGCGGTATGGCCGACCATCACCCCTTTTGGACGCCCCGTCGAACCGGAGGTAAAGATGATGTACGCGGTCTGCTCCGGCTTCGCCAGGCGCAGAGGTTCAGCATCGGTGACCGGTAATAGTGTGTTGTAACTAAAGGTGGCGATCGGCAGATCGTTAAAGCGCGGAAGCTGCTCGTCGGTGGTAATGAGCAGCGACGGCTTCGCGTCCTCCAGCATCATCCGCAGACGGTCATCCGGGTAACCGGTATCCAGCGGCAGCCAGGCGGCGCCTGCTTCAACAATCCCGTGCAGCGCCAGGGTCAGGAACACCGAGCGCGGGAGCGCCACCGCCACGCTGTCGCCCGGCTTCACGCCGCGCGCGCGCAGCAGGTTTGCCAGCGCGACCACCTGCTCGCGCATCTGGCGGTAGTTCAGTTCAGTATGGGCATCCGCCAGCGCGGGGGCGTCCGGCGTTTTGCTCGCCTGCTCCGCCACAAGATCCGCCAGCGTGGTGGACGGCAGCGCCAGCCCGGTATCGTTGATGCGCGCCAGCCGGGCGTATTCCTGCTCTGATACGGTTTCCACGTCGCCACAGCGCAGGTCCGGATTGGCGGCAAACTGCGTCAGCATTGCGTTCAGGCGCGCCGCGTGCCCTTTCAGCGTCGCCTCGTCGTAACGCTGCCCGTTGGCGAGGATCTCAATGCTCAGTCCGCCCTGCTCGTCCGGGAACAGCGCCAGCTCCAGATCGTTCACCGGGCCGGTTGCCAGCGTGTGGGTAATGGCCTCCACGCCGTCGATATTCAGCTGATAATCGAACACCTTGACGTTCAGCACCGGACCCAAAAGGGCTTCGTCGCCTGCGGCACGTCCGCTGTCGCGCACGATCTGTTCGGCGTCGTAACGCTGATGGCGGCGCATCTTTTTCAGCTGGTTCGCCAGGCGCAGCGCCAGTTCCGGCAGGCTCTCCTGCGGGCGAATATTCACCGCCAGCGGCAGGACGTTGAGCACCGGTCCGGTCGCGGTCAGCGCGGCGGAGCCCATGCGGCGCATAAAGATAAACCCGGCGGCGTAGTCCAGCCGTCCGGTCAGGCGGCCCAGCCACAGCGCCACCAGCGCAAGGGCCAGATCGGTACGCTGCGCCTGGCCTGCCTTCTGTGCAAGCTGGCTGAACGCACGGCCGTCCATCGCAATTTTCAGGCGCAGGGTATCGGTGGTGGCGGCGCGTCCCGGCAGCGGCGCGGAAGAGAGCGAGACCGGAGAAGGAAGCTGTTTGCGTTGTGCGGCCCAGAAAGCACCGTCGCGCTGATACGCCTCGCTGTCGCGATAGCGCTGATACTCCTCCACCACCTCGGCGAACGGGGTGAACGGCGAGGCCGGCGTGGATTCACCTTTCTGCCACGCAGCGTAAATGGCGGCGATCTGACGGGTAATAGCAGGGAAGCTGAAGCCATCTACCACCAGATGATGATACCTCTGATACCAGTACCAGTGGCTTTCTCCCACCTGGATCAGCTGGTGAAACGCCAGCGGCTGACCGCTGTCGACGCGCAGGTTCTGGTTGAGATCGGCCTCCATCAGCGCCACGGCGGCGTCGTGGGAGTCAACGCGCACGATGGACGGCTCCGGCAGGAGCATGGCCTCATCGATCCACTGCCACACCTCACCGTTATCTTCGGCAAAACGCATCCGCAGGGTGTCGGCCTGCATCATGCCTTCAGCGATGGCTTTTGCCAGCAATGGCGCATCGATAGCGCCTTTCAGCTCGGTGTAGTGCGCGACGCTCCAGGCGTTTGGCAGGGAGGAAAGCTGCTCTGCCATCCAGATCCCCGGCTGGGCGGCGACAAGAGGGAGACGGTTCATGCGCGCTCCCCCGCAAAACATGATGGCTCAAGCGTCTGCCACTGTTCCGCCAGCCACTGCTGGCACGCCTCCTGAGATTGCGGTTCGCAGACCACGCGCCAGCCCGCGGGCAACTCGCACTGCTGCGGCCACAGGCTGTACTGCCCCTGGTCATTTTGCAAAATGGCGAACTGTCCCTGCGGATTATCGAAAGGATTGCTGAATTCCATACAGACTCCGTTATTGAATAAGCGGCTGCCAGAGGGTCATCAGCCCCTGCGTCAGCCCACCGCGCCAGCAAAGCGCATCGTGTCCGCCGTCAACCTGACGCCAGAAAACCGGTTGCTGAGTGTGTAGTTCGGCGAGGATCGCCTGGTTTGCGCGCAAAATAAGCGGCTCGTTGCGCCCGGCCTCAAGGACGATGCGCAGCCCGCGAGCGGTTTTGTCACCCGCTTTGAGTTGTTCGATGAGCAGCCCGTCCTGCTGCGCGCCGCGGTGCGGCCACCAGTAGGATCCGGACTGGCTGAGGATGCAGCCAAAACGCTGCGGCCAGTTGAGGCCCGCATAGAGGGAAGAGAGCCCGCCGAAGCTCTGACCCGCCACCACGGTATGGTCGGCGCGGTCGCTGAACGGGGCCATGCTTTTCACCTGCGGGAGAAGTTCGTCCTGCACCGCCAGCCAGAAATCAGGGTTACACGGCAGCTCGCGGCTGCGGTGTGCGGTGTCAATCACGTCGATTAAGACATAGACCGCAGGCGGCAGTTTGCCTTCATGGGTGAGCGACGCCAGCGCAGGCCAGACGGGCATGCTTTCGGCCCAGAACTGCCCGTCGAGCAGCACCGCCAGCGGGCGCTCGGGGCTTTCATCCCCGGTGGTAAAAATCCACACGCGGCGACGGTTCTTCAGACGCGCGCTGTGCCACTCAATGCAGACAGGCTTATTGTAAGGGGTATCGGGATGGTTCCAGCCGGGCTGTACGGGCGCCTCCGGCATCTCCAGCGCCGAGACGGCGTGCCCGCGCCCGCCGCGCCAGCTCTGGGCATTCAGCGGGTCGGACACCGCGTGCGGCAATAGTTTGCGCCAGCCTTCGCGCAGCGCCATGCGGTCCGGCTGATCGCCTTCAAACACTGCGCTGGCAAAATCGTTTTCATTGTCGGAGGGGATAAAACAGTAGCTGCCGCGCCATTCGGGGCTGAACTCGCCCTGCCACTGCCAGACGTCGGTATCCGGGATACGTTCAAGGGACTGCGGACGGGCATTTTGATGGTGATCGGTCACACCGGTGACGTAGAGCCAGACGCGTTTAACCGTCGACGTTTTCTGCGTTCCCGCCGGGTCCCGCCACCAGAATGTCACGCGATAGTTTTCCTGATGACGTTCCCGTTCCGGCCCGTCTTTCGCCTGCCACCACGCTTCACTTCCGGTTGTTAACGCCGTCACCCTTATAACCCCATGTTTAACAGTCTTTTTTGTTTCAGAGCAAATTTTATTGATAATATTATTGATAACTATTTGCATTTGCAATAGCGTAATGCCCGCGCTGTGGGAAGCGCGCTCATTAAATAACCATAAAAGCGGGACGTACAATGAATAAGAAGATTCACTCTCTGGCCTTGCTGGTCAATTTAGGGATTTATGGTGTCGCGCTGCCCGTCATGGCAGACGACAACACCGCCTCCGCGCAGCATGAAGACACCATGGTGATCACCGCCGCCGAGCAGAATTTGCAGGCGCCGGGCGTGTCGACCATCACCGCCGACGAGATCCGCAAAAACCCGCCCGCGCGCGACGTGGCGGAAATCATCCGCACCATGCCGGGCGTTAACCTGACCGGCAACTCCACCAGCGGCCAGCGCGGGAATAACCGTCAGATTGACATTCGCGGCATGGGCCCGGAAAACACCCTGATCCTGATCGACGGCAAGCCGGTCACCAGCCGCAACTCCATCCGTCTGGGCTGGCGCGGCGAGCGTGATACCCGCGGCGATACCGGCTGGGTCCCGCCGGAGATGATCGAGCGCATCGAAGTGATCCGTGGCCCGGCTGCTGCCCGCTACGGTAACGGTGCGGCGGGCGGCGTGGTGAACATCATCACCAAAAAATTTGACGACCAGTGGCACGGCTCCTGGAACACCTACATGAATGCGCCAGAGCATAAAGACGAAGGTTCCACCAAACGCACTAACTTCAGCCTGAGCGGCCCGCTGGGCGGGGATTTCAGCTTCCGCATGTACGGTAACCTGGATAAAACCCAGGCCGACGCCTGGGACATTAACCAGGGCCATCAGTCTGACCGTACCGGCGCATATGCCGACACGCTGCCGGCAGGCCGTGAAGGGGTCGAGAATAAAGACATCAACGGCGTGGTGCGCTGGGACTTTGCGCCTATGCAGTCCCTGGAGTTTGAGGCGGGATACAGCCGCCAGAACAACCTTTACGCGGGCGATACCCAGAATACCAACAACGACAACAGCTCAAGCGGGCTGGTGAAGAAGAACTACGGTAAAGAGACTAACCGTATCTATCGTCAGAACTTCGCCGTGACCTGGAACGGCGGCTGGGATAACGGCATTACCACCAGCAACTGGGCGCAGTACGAGCACACCCGCAACTCGCGTCTGGGCGAAGGCCTGGCGGGCGGTCTGGAAGGCCTGTTCAACAGCAATAAATTCACCGACACCGACCTGGCCGACGTGATGCTGCACAGCGAAATCAACCTGCCGATTGATTTCATTGTGAACCAGAACCTGACGCTCGGCACCGAATGGAACCAGCAGCGCATGAAGGACTCGACCTCCTTCACGCAAACCCAGCAGGGCGGCACCATTCCGGGCATGAGCGAAGACCGTAGCCCGTACACTTCAGCGGAGATCTTCTCCCTGTTTGCCGAAAACAACATGGAGCTGACCGACAGCACCATGCTGACCCCTGCCCTGCGCTTCGACCACCACACCATTGTGGGTAATAACTGGAGCCCGTCCCTGAACCTGTCGCAGGGTCTGGGGGATGACTTCACCCTGAAGATGGGCATCGCGCGCGCCTATAAAGCGCCAAGCCTGTACCAGACCAACCCGAACTACCTGCTGTACAGTAAAGGCCAGGGCTGCTACGCCAGTTCCGACGGCGTGGGCTGCTACATGATGGGTAACGACGATCTGAAAGCGGAAACCAGCATCAACAAAGAGATTGGCCTGGAGTGGAAACGCGACGGCTGGCTGGCGGGCGTGACCTGGTTCCGCAACGACTACCGCAACAAGATTGAAGCGGGCTACGCGCCGATTGGCCAGACGTCCACCGGCAAAGTCACCACCGATATCTACCAGTGGGAAAACGTGCCGAAGGCGGTAGTGGAAGGTCTGGAAGGCTCCCTGAACGTACCGGTCAGCGATACCATCAACTGGACCAATAACATCACCTACATGCTGCAAAGCAAGAACAAGGAGACCGGCGATCGTCTGTCGATCATCCCGGAGTATACGCTGAACTCTACCCTGAGCTGGCAGGTACGTCAGGATGTCTCATTGCAGTCGACCTTCACCTGGTACGGCAAGCAGCAGCCGAAGAAGTACAACTACAAAGGTCAGCCGGTGACCGGGTCTGAGAAAGACGAAGTCAGCCCGTACAGCATCGTTGGCCTGAGCGCGACCTGGGACGTGACCAAAAACGTCAGCCTGACCGGCGGCGTGGACAACGTCTTCGACAAGCGCCAGTGGCGTGCGGGTAACGCCCAGACCACGGGTAATACCACCACCGGCGCGTATATGTACGGTGCGGGCGCGTATACGTATAATGAACCGGGCCGTACCTGGTATATGAGCGTGAATACGAGGTTCTGATAAAGGCAGTGACTTCCCCCTCTCCCCATGGGAGAGGGCCGGGGTGAGGGCATCAGGCCGCACAATACTGAAGGGAAAAACCATGCACACCACCCACAGCACATTTTCTCTCGCCGGCCACACCCTCCACCGCATCACTTTCGACCCCGCCACCTTTACCGACGCCGATCTCCTCTGGCTCCCCCATCACGCCCAGCTTGCTGACGCCGGACGCAAACGCAAGGCCGACCACCTGGCAGGCCGCATCGCCGCCGCGCACGCCTTACCTGACCACACCATGCCCGCCATTGGCCCCAGCGGGGAACCGCTCTGGCCGCAAGGTATTTCCGGCAGCATCACCCACAGCGGCACGCAGGCGATAGCCGTCGTCACGCAATACCCGGCGCTTATCGGCATCGATTGTGAAACGATCCTCTTCGAAAACGAAGCCAGGGAAATCAAAGACGGCATTATTGATACGCAGGAAGAACCTGTGCTTTCCCGCCTGGGATACCCGTTCGCCCTCGCCCTGACGCTGGTCTTCAGCGCCAAAGAGAGCCTGTTTAAGGCCCTCTTTCCGCAGGTACAGGCCTGGATGGGTTTTGACTGCGCCCGCGTTACCAAGCTCGACGACAAGACGCTCACGCTGGCGTTGACCCGTCAACTGGCAGGCTTTGAAGAAGGCACCGCCTTCCGCCTGCACTGGCAGCAGCACGGCGAACAGGTCATCACCCTGCTGTCACACGCTCCTGCCGACGAGCCTTCACGCTGGTCACCACAAACGTCACGATAAACACCATCGCGAACAGGACCACAATGGTCGGCGCAGGCGCGCTGTCGAGATAAAACGAGGCATAAACGCCGCTTACCGACACCAGCGCTGAAACGGCGACCGCCACCAGCAGCGCCATGTGAAAGCGTCGGGTAATCAGCACCGCCACGGCGCCGGGCGCAATCAGCAGGGAAATCGACAGAATGATCCCCACCGCTTTCAGCGTCGCAACGATGGTCAGCGAAACCATGCACAGTAAGCCGTAGTGCAGCCAGCGGGTGCGCAAGCCACTCGCCTGCGCCTGCTGATAGTCAAAGCAGAACAGCAGAAAATCGCGCCACTTCAGGCCAATCACCAGCGCAATCAGCCCCGCGACGAGACCGCTTTGCAGAATGTCCATCCCGTTAATACCCAGCATATCGCCGAACAGAATGTGGTCGAGATGCACCTCAGGTTTGACGGCGATATAGAGGATCAGCCCGGCGCCGAACATGCCGGAAAAGACGATCCCCATGACCGTATCCTGTTTGATGCGACTGTTATCCTTCAGATATCCGGTGGCGACCGCGCAGAAAAGACCGGCTACGAACGCGCCCAGCGCCAGCGGCAGGCCCATCATCCAGGCCAGCACGACGCCGGGAAACACCGCGTGGCTCATGGCGTCGCCCATCAGCGCCCAGCCTTTCAGCACCAGAAAAACCGACAGCAGCGCACAGGGCACGGCCACCAGGAGTGAAATCAGCAGCGCGTTGTTCATAAACGCAAACTGGAACGGTTCGAGAAGCAGCGTCAACATGGGTGTGCCTCCCGCGCCCGACGGCGGCTGGCAAGCAGTCCGTGCTTCGGCGCAAAGACGAACGCCATCAGGAACAGCAGCGTCTGGGCGACCACGATAATGCCGCCGGTGGCGCCGTCCAGGTAATAGCTGGCCCACGCGCCGAGGAAGCTGGTGATGCTGCCAATGGCGACCGCAATCATCAGCAGGCGCGGGAAGCGGTCGGTCAGCAGCCACGCGGTCGCGCCGGGCGTGACCACCAGACAGATCACCAGAAATGCGCCGACGGTTTGCAGCGCTGCCACGGTAGAGACCGCCAGCAGCGTGAAGAAGAGAATTTTCAGGCGTTCAGGACGCAGGCCGATGGCGCGGGCGTGGTTCTCATCAAAAAAGGTCACCATCAGATCTTTCCATTTGAACAGCAGGATAACTATCGACACCACGCCGATAATCGCCAGCTGGACGATATCTTCCGGGGCGATAGCCAGAATATTGCCGAGGACGATGGTCTGAATGTTCACCGAGGTCGGGTTGAGCGAGACCATAAACAGCCCCAGCCCGAAAAACGAGGAGAAGATCAGCCCGATAATGGCGTCCTCCTTCAGGCGGCTGCGCTGGTTGAGAAACAGCATGCTGCCCGCCGCCAGCCCGCCCGATAAAAACGCCCCCAGCGAGAACGGCAGCCCGAGCATGTAGGCCCCCGCTACGCCCGGCACGATGGAGTGCGACAGCGCATCGCCGATCAGCGACCAGCCTTTGAGCATCAGATAGCAGGAGAGAAACGCGCACAGCCCGCCCACCATCGCCGAGACCCACATCGCGTTGAGCATGTACTCGTAGCCGAAGGGTTCGAGAAGCACGTTCATTTGGCCTCCTGACGGTGCGTGACGAAGGGGCGTTCGTCGTCGGTAATAATGCGATCTTCCGAGCCGCTGAGCACCACGTGGCGCAGCACGCCGCTAAAGGCGCGCTCGAGATTCTCGGCGGTAAAGGTGGTTTCCGTCGGGCCGCTCGCCAGCACGGTGCCTTTGACCATCACCGTGTAATCGCAGAATTCCGTGACCGAGCCCAGGTTATGGGTCGAGACCAGCATCGTTTTACCCTCGTCGCGCAGCTCCCGCAGCAGGCTGATGATCCTGGCTTCGGTTTTGACGTCCACGCCGGTAAACGGCTCGTCGAGCAGGATCACCTCGCCCTGCTGGGCAATCGCCCGCGCCAGAAACACGCGCTTCTTCTGCCCGCCGGACAGCTCGCCAATCTGCCGATGGCGCAGCTCGAGCATATCTACACGCTTCAGGGCGTCGGTGACGATCTGCTTATCGCATTCTTTGGGACGACGCAGAAACCCCATATGCCCGTAGCGGCCCATCATCACCACGTCCTCGACGAGCACCGGAAACGACCAGTCGACCTCTTCCGACTGCGGCACGTAGGCGACCAGGTTCTGACGCAGAGCCCGGTGAGGCGGCAGCCCCAGAATGGAGATAGTGCCGCTCGCCGCCCGCACAAACCCCATCACCGCCTTAAACAGCGTGGACTTGCCGGAACCGTTCACCCCCACCAGGGCGGCAATCGATCCGCCCGGCACGCTGAACGATGCGTCGCGCAGCGCCGTGTGGCCGTTGCGGTAGGTCACGGTCACGTCGGTTACAACAATCCCCTCGTGCATGGTTACTCCTTCATGCCGTCACGGATGCCCTGCACCAGCGTGCGGGTGGTGACGTTCAGCAGATCGATATAGGTCGGCACCGGGCCGTTTTCCGCGCTCAGAGAGTCGACGTACAGCACGCCGCCGTAGTGGGTGTCGGTTTCCCGCGCCACCTGACGGGCGGGCTTATCAGAGACCGTACTTTCGCTAAACACCGCCGGAATGTGATGTTTTTTCACCATGTCGATAACCTTGCGCACCTGCTGCGGCGTGCCCTGCTGATCGGCGTTGATCGGCCACAGGTAAAGCTCCTTCAGGCCCAAATCCCGCGCCAGATAGGAGAACGCCCCTTCGCTGGTTACCATCCAGCGTTTGTCTTCAGGTATCTCCGCGACCTGCTTGCGCAGCGGTTCGAGAGTGGCGGTGATCTTCTGCTTGTAGGCTTCCGCATTGCGCTGATAGGTCTGTGCGTTGGCCGGATCGTACTTCACCAGCGCGTCGCGGATGTTATCGACGTAAATCAGGGCGTTATCCGGCGACATCCACGCGTGCGGATTGGGCTTGCCGTTATAGGGCCCTTCGCTGATGCCCATCGGGGTGATGCCTTTGGTGACAATCACCTCCGGCACGCCGTTCAGATGCTGATAAAAGCGCTGGAACCACAGCTCCAGATTCATGCCGTTCGCCAGGATCAGCTGTGCCTTCTGCGCGCGTTTGATATCGCCCGGGGTGGGCTGGTATTCGTGAATTTCCGCGCCCGGTTTGGTGATGGAGGTGACCTCTGCGGCATCCCCCGCCACGTTTTTCGCCATATCAGCAATAACGGTAAAAGTGGTGATGACCTGGAACTTTTCAGCCGCCAGCGCGCCGGTCGTGGTCGCAGTCATGAGCAGCGCGCCGAGCAACAGACGCTTCAATCCTTGCCGTGGATGCATCGCAGAAGTCTCCTGAGGTGATTAAATTCAAAGCAAAATTAGCCTGTGCTATAAGGTATAGCACAGGCTATGTTTAAATGAAAATAATTATCATTAAAGTTGTGTCAATGAAGGGCGTGCCTGATGACGCTTCGCTTATCAGGCCTACGGTAAAGCAGATTTGTAGGCCGGGTAAGCGCAGCGCCACCCGGCAAGAGGGCTGCCTACTGCCCGGCAAGGGCCTTATAAAATGCAGGATTCTCCCGAATCACGTTAAGTACCTTCGCCGCCAGCCCGGTTGGGTTGCGACGTTTGGACTCCCAGCTTTTTATCGTGTCAACGCTCGTGCCAAGCGCCTTCGCCATTTCGCATTGGGTAATATTGAGCTGTTCTCTGATTGCGCGAACATCTGCAACTTCATAGCGGGTTACTCTGGAAGCTGTTTTCTTTCCGCTGTGGATCTCAACGGCTTCTTCAAGCGAAGATTTTAATTCATCAAATATACTCATTGTCTGCCTCCTCCTGCCTGAATAGGGTACATAGTACACCTACCATTTACGGCACAGGAAGCACTATTTTTCAGAACAGAAGTTAGTTTTTTAAGTTCAGCTTTCTCTGTCTCAGTCAGGCTGTCCCTGGTGCTTTTTAGATAGGCCATGATGAAATAGATCACCTCCTCCGTGGCCAAAAAGTAAATCACTCTGGCACCGCCTCTCTTTCCCTTTGAACCTGCCGCCATCCTTATTTTACGTAACCCACCCGTCTGTTGTATCAGGTCGCCTTTATCAGGCCAGGCAATGAGTTCCTTTTGCAGATCCTTTAATTCATCATCCGTAGCAATGCTTTTAATCTGCCGGGTAAAGAGTGATGTTTCGATAAACTCTATCGCGTGACTCATCCATAATTCCTTCCCTAATCGCAGCAAAAAGCCTGAATACATCAGGATCAGGCTCTTGCTACATTGTTACTCTTCCTTGAGTAATATTGCGCCTAAATACTGTATTTATATACAGGTCGGCAAAATTTTAAGAATCCATTTATACATCCGGGAACATCACGCTATTCCCCGGCGCTTCCCTGTGCAGATGGATAAAGTTCAGGTGCCGTTCATACTGATCCAGAATGTCCGTAATCACCTGCTCCTTGCTGTAATCCATCAAATCATTCCCCTGGCTGCCTTCCAGCAGGAAGGTCTCCAGCCGGTAGTAGGTCGACTTCCCGCTGCGCGCCCGGTAGGTGAACCCGGGCACCGAATACTGCTGCGGCCAGATCTGATAGACAAAGTTCTGCTCGTCGCCCATGTGCACCAGCAGATCCAGGTGCCCCAGATTTTCGTCCTCTTCCGGGGGCAGGTTTTTCAGCTCCACGTAGGCGCCACGCAGCTTCAGCTCCTGGGCCACCTCTTCCATCGCCGGGAAGCAGACCGTCTCCATCATCTGGCTGGTGTAGCGCGTGCCGGGGTAGTTCATCAGACGCGAGAGACGTTTTTTCCAGCTCAGCCTGTCCTGCGCGCCCAGCGGACGCGGGGCGGTGTCGCGGCTGGCGCTGACGCGGCGGTAGTCTTCCACCTTAAGCGATTTATACAGCCCGGCCATCACGAAGAAGATCACGAAGCTGAACGGCAGGCCCATGATCACCGTGGTGTTCTGCAACGCCGAGATACCGTTGGTCATCAGCATGCCGAGCGTCAGCAGGCCGATGGCGACGGACCAGAAGATGCGCAGCCAGTTCGGCGCATCGCTGTTAATGTCCTTGAGCTTCGAGGTGAAGTTCCCCAGCACCAGCGCGCCGGAGTCCGCCGAGGTGACGTAGAACAGCAGGCCGGTAATGGTCGCTACGGACGCGCTAAAGGTAAACGCCGGATACTGCGCCAGCAGGCTGTAGAAGCCGCGCTCCGGGTGCGCCATCGCTTCCTGGGCAAAAGTCGCATTGCCGTGGATGATCTCGTGCAGCGCGCTGTTGCCGAAAATCGACAGCCACAGCAGGGTAAAGGTGAAAGGGATGATCAGCGTGCCCATCACGAACTGACGGATGGTGCGCCCACGCGAAATGCGCGCGAGGAACAGGCCGACAAACGGCGACCACGCCACCCACCACGCCCAGAAGAAGAGCGTCCAGTTGTTCATCCACTCTGTCGGACGGTCAAAGGCGAAGCTGTTCAGCGTCATGCCCATAAAGCGGTTCACGTAATCACCCACGTTCAGCACTAAGGCATTGAGCAGGAACGAGGTGTCGCCCATAAACAGCACGAACAGGATCAGCCCCAGCGCCAGGGCGACGTTCAGCTCGGAGAGCACGCGAATCCCTTTATCCACGCCGGAGGTCACCGAGATGGTGGCGATAATCACCGACAGCGCAATCAGCGCCGCCTTCGCCGCCATCGAATCCGGGATGTCAAACAGCACGCTCAGCCCGTAGTTAAGCTGCACCACGCCAATTCCGAGCGTTGTCGCGATACCAAAGATGGTGCCGATCACCGCCGCAATGTCGACGCTGTGCCCAATAGGGCCGTTGATCTTTTTGCCGAAAATCGGGTACAGCGCGGAGCGGATGGTGAGGGGCAAATTATAACGATAGCTAAAGTATCCGAGCGCCATGCCCATCAGAGCGTACATCGACCAGCCCGTCAGGCCGTAGTGGAACAGCGTCCAGACCATCGCCTGGCGCGCGGCCTCCATCGTCTGCCCTGCCCCTTCCGGCGGCTGCATATACTGCGTGACCGGTTCCGCCACGGAGAAGAACATCAGGTCGATGCCGATGCCCGCGGCAAACAGCATCGCGGCCCAGCTCAGCAGGCTGAACTCGGGCTTGGACTGCTCGGGCCCGAGCTTCACCGAACCGAAGCGCGAGCAGGCAATGCAGACCACGAAGACAATATAGAGCGTCGCCGCCAGCAGATAGTACCAGCCGAAGGTCTTCGACACCCAGTTCAGGGTGCGCCCAATCCACTCGGCAGAAAAATCACGAAAGAAAATGGTCGTCAGGGAAAACAACAAAATCAGCCCGGCGGACGTATAAAAAACGACCGGGTTGATTTTGTCTTTTTCTCTGTCCTGTGAAAGGTCTGTCATCCAGTATCCCCACTGTTTTTGTAACTATTGAAATCCAAATCCGCAACAATTAAGACACATTTTATATTGAACGTCCAATCAAAAACCGCTTTAATAGTTAACCAACGCTGATGAATGGAGTGGCAAAAATGCCCAAAGTGGGGATGCAGCCGATCCGGCGCAGGCAGCTAATCGATGCCACGCTGGAAGCAATTAATGAAGTGGGAATGCATGACGCAACCATCGCGCAAATCGCCCGTCGGGCGGGCGTATCCACGGGGATCATCAGCCACTATTTCAAAGATAAAAACGGTCTGCTGGAAGCGACCATGCGTGACATCACCGGTCAGCTGCGCGACGCGGTATTAAGCCGTTTACGCGCCCTGCCGGACGGCAGCACAGAGCAGCGATTGCAGGCGATTGTCGGCGGCAATTTTGATGAAACCCAGATTAGCGGCGCGGCGATGAAGGCCTGGCTGGCCTTCTGGGCCAGCAGCATGCATCAGCCGATGCTCTACCGTTTGCAGCAGGTCAGCAGCCGCCGATTACTCTCAAACCTGGTGTACGAGTTCCGCCGCGAGCTGCCGCGTGAACAGGCTGAAGAGGCGGGCTACGGGCTTGCCGCACTGATTGACGGGCTATGGCTGCGCGCTGCGCTCAGCGGCAAACCGCTGGATAAAACCCTGGCCCAGTCGCTTACCAGCCACTTTATCAGCCAGCATTTACCGACCGATTAACCGAGGAGAATTTATGTCCCGAATGGCAGAACAGCAGCTTTATATCAATGGTGGTTACACATCGGCCACCAGCGGTCGCACCTTCGAGACCATCAACCCGGCGAACGGTGAAGTTCTGGCAACCGTGCAGGCCGCCGGGCGCGAAGACGTGGACCGCGCCGTGGAAAGCGCACAGCGCGGGCAGAAGATCTGGGCGGCGATGACCGCTATGGAGCGCTCGCGCATTTTGCGCCGCGCCGTCGATATCCTGCGCGAGCGCAACGACGAGCTGGCAACGCTGGAAACCCTCGACACCGGTAAAGCGTATTCCGAAACCTCGACCGTCGACATCGTTACCGGCGCGGACGTGCTGGAGTACTACGCGGGGCTGATCCCGGCGCTGGAAGGCAGCCAGATCCCGCTGCGCGACACCTCGTTCGTCTACACCCGCCGCGAGCCGCTGGGCGTGGTGGCGGGCATCGGCGCGTGGAACTACCCGATCCAGATCGCCCTGTGGAAATCGGCCCCGGCGCTGGCGGCGGGCAACGCGATGATCTTCAAGCCGAGCGAAGTGACTCCGCTTACCGCCCTGAAACTGGCGGAGATCTACACCGAAGCAGGCGTGCCGGACGGCGTGTTTAACGTCCTGCCGGGCGTGGGCGCAGAGACCGGCCAGTTCCTGACCGAGCATCCGGGCATCGCCAAAGTCTCCTTCACCGGTGGCGTGGCCAGCGGCAAAAAGGTGATGGCGAACTCGGCGGCCTCGTCCCTGAAAGAGGTGACGATGGAGCTGGGCGGTAAATCTCCGCTGATAGTGTTTGACGACGCGGATCTGGATCTCGCGGCAGATATCGCCATGATGGCGAACTTCTTCAGCTCCGGTCAGGTGTGCACCAACGGCACCCGCGTGTTCGTGCCCGCGAAGGTCAAAGCCGCGTTTGAGCAAAAAATCGTTGAGCGCGTGGGCCGCATCCGCGCGGGCGACCTGTTCGATGAAAACACCAACTTTGGCCCGATGGTCAGCTTCCCGCACCGCGACAGCGTGCTGCGCTACATCGCCAAAGGCAAAGAGGAAGGCGCGCGCGTGCTGTGCGGCGGCGACGTGCTGAAGGGTGACGGCTTTGACAACGGCGCGTGGGTGGCCCCGACCGTGTTCACCGACTGCACCGACGAAATGACCATCGTGCGCGAAGAGATCTTCGGCCCGGTGATGTCCATTCTTACCTATGACACTGACGAAGAGGCCATTCGCCGCGCCAATGATACCGACTACGGTCTGGCGGCGGGCATCGTCACCGCCGATCTGAACCGCGCCCACGGCGCTATTCATCAGCTCGAAGCGGGCATCTGCTGGATCAACACCTGGGGTGAATCCGCCGCAGAGATGCCGGTCGGTGGCTACAAACACTCCGGCATTGGCCGTGAGAACGGCGTCATGACGCTTCAGAGTTACACCCAGGTGAAGTCCATCCAGGTTGAGATGGGTAAATTCCAGTCCATATTTTAACCGGGAGGTTTATTTGCAATTTGACTACATCATTATCGGAGCAGGCTCTGCCGGCAACGTACTGGCAACACGACTGACTGAAGATCCGAACACCACCGTCCTGCTGCTTGAGGCGGGCGGGCCGGACTACCGCTTTGACTTCCGCACCCAGATGCCTGCCGCGCTGGCCTTCCCGTTGCAGGGCAAGCGCTACAACTGGGCGTATGAAACCGAGCCTGAGCCTTTCATGAACAATCGCCGCATGGAATGCGGACGGGGTAAAGGGCTGGGCGGCTCGTCGCTGATCAACGGCATGTGCTACGTGCGCGGTAACGCGATGGATCTGGACAACTGGGCGAAACAATCGGGTCTGGAGCACTGGAGCTACCTCAACTGCCTGCCCTATTACCGCAAGGCAGAGACCCGCGACGTGGGGCCAAACGACTACCACGGCGGCGACGGTCCGGTGAGCGTCACCACCTCTAAGCCGGGCGTGAACCCGCTATTTGAAGCGATGGTAGAGGCGGGCGTGCAGGCGGGCTACCCGCGCACCGACGACCTTAACGGCTATCAGCAGGAAGGCTTTGGCCCGATGGACCGTACGGTCACGCCGCAGGGCCGACGCGCCAGCACCGCGCGCGGCTATCTGGACCAGGCCAAACCGCGCCCGAATCTGACCATCCGCACCCACGCCATGACCGATCACATTATCTTTGACGGCAAGCGCGCGGTGGGCGTCGAGTGGCTGGAAGGCGAAAGCACCATTCCGTCAAAAGCGACGGCGAAGAAAGAGGTGCTGCTGTGCGCGGGCGCCATCGCGTCTCCGCAGATCCTCCAGCGCTCCGGCGTGGGCAACGCTGAACTGCTGAAGCAGTTTGATATCCCGCTGGTACATGATTTACCCGGGGTGGGTGAAAACTTGCAGGATCACCTGGAGATGTACCTTCAGTATGAATGTAAGGAGCCGGTCTCCCTCTACCCTGCCCTGCAATGGTGGAACCAGCCGAAGATTGGCGCGGAGTGGCTGTTTGGCGGCACAGGCGTGGGCGCGAGCAACCACTTCGAAGCGGGCGGGTTTATCCGCAGCCGCGAGGAGTTCGAGTGGCCAAACATTCAGTATCACTTCCTGCCGGTGGCGATTAACTACAACGGCTCGAACGCGGTGAAAGAACATGGCTTCCAGTGCCACGTTGGCTCCATGCGCTCGCCGAGCCGCGGCCACGTGCGCATCAAGTCGCGCGATCCGCACCAGCATCCGGCGATCCTGTTCAACTACATGTCCCACGAGCAGGACTGGCAGGAGTTCCGCGACGCGATCCGCATCACCCGCGAGATCATGCACCAGCCTGCGCTGGACAAGTATCGCGGTCGTGAAATCAGCCCGGGCGTGGAATGCCAGACCGACGAACAGCTGGACGAGTTCGTGCGCAACCACGCTGAAACCGCCTTCCACCCGTGCGGCACCTGCAAGATGGGCTACGACGAAATGGCGGTGGTCGACGGCGAAGGCCGGGTTCACGGGCTGGAAGGGTTACGCGTAGTGGATGCGTCGATTATGCCGCAGATTATCACCGGCAACCTGAACGCCACCACCATCATGATTGGCGAAAAGATTGCCGACGCCATTCGCGGGCGCGAGCCGCTGGCGAAGAGCACGGCGGCGTATTATGTGGCGGATGGGGCGCCGGTTCGCCGCTGAGTGCGAACTTCTCCCCTCACCCCGGCCCTCTACTAAAGGGAGAGGGTGTCATCGTCCCCTCTCCCTCTGGGAGAGGGTTAGGGTGAGGGGAAATTATTGCCGAAATGCTTCAAGCCGCTTAACCTGCCGCCCTTCCCCGTCAAAATTCTCCGCCGCCAGCCAGGCGCGCAGTGCCGCATCCTTTTGCGGCCATTCACCGTCAATAATCGAGAGCATATCGCTGTCGCGGTTGCGCCCTTTGCGCACCAGCTTCTGCCGCAGGCGCCCTTCCCAGACAAACCCCAGCCGCTCCGCCGCGTTGCGTGAGGCGGTATTCATCGAATCGCACTTCCACTCCAGCCGACGATATTTATGCTCAAAGGCATTTTTCAGCAGCAGCCACACCGCTTCGGTACCCACGCGGGTGCCCTTCATTCTGCGCGACCAGGTGACGTGGCCGATCTCAACCGAGCCCTGAAAGCGTTCTATCGCCATATAGCTGACCAGCCCTACCGCCTTTTCGGTGCGCAGATCGATAACGGCAAAGGGCACCAGGTCGTCATCCAGCACCTTTCCCAGCACCCAGTGCGCAGTGGCCTCAACGCTCACAGGCTGGGTGCTGGCAAGCCACGTCCAGTCGCTGTCGTCACCCAGCGCATAGGCTTCAAACAAATCAGCAGAATGGCGGTCAGCATCCAGCGGCTCCAGGCGGCAATACCGCCCGGTGAGCAGGGTACGGGTTAACGCGCGGGCGCATTTCCAGTCCGGGACAATATCATTAACGGTTTGACCATGTTGATTGATTTCGGGCACGGCGGTGACTCCCTGAAAGGTAAGGAGTTTGTTATAGCAGGTTAAAAAGCGAACGAAAAGAGAGGTGACTCATAACCAGACCGAATGCGTTATTCCCGGAGGGCATAAGCAAAGCAGAATTTCGACTTTGAGGAAATCCTCAGCCAGCCTACCGTAACGGTGCATAAAACAATCACAATATATTTTCTTCAGGGATCGCTATGAATAAAAAACTGCTGCCGTTACTGGTGCTGGCTGCGCTCTCAAGCGCTGCTCACGCCGCTACCCCGCCCAACACACTGGTTGTCGCCCAGGGTCTGGATGATATCGTGAGCCTTGACCCGGCCGAAGCCAACGAACTTTCCAGCATCCAGACCGTACCGAGTTTGTATCATCGTCTGGTACAGCCGGACCGCGATAACCCGGAGAAAATCACCCCGGTTCTGGCCGAAAGCTGGGAAGCGGACGCGGCAGCAAAAACCCTGACCATCAAACTTAAGCCCGATGCAAAATTTGCCTCCGGCAACCCGCTGCGCCCGGAAGATGTGATCTTCTCATATACCCGCGCCGTGACGCTGAACAAATCCCCGGCGTTTATCCTCAACGTACTGGGCTGGGACGCCAGCAACATCGCCAGCCAGCTGAAGAAAGTGGACGACCATACCCTCACGCTTCGCTGGACGGCGGACGTCAGCCCGTCGGTAGCGCTGAATATACTCTCCACGCCGATTGCCTCCATCGTCGATGAAAAGCAGGTTGCGGCGAACGTGAAGGATAACGACTTCGGCAACGCGTGGTTAAAAATGCACTCTGCGGGCAGCGGCGCGTTCAAAATGCGCGTTTACCAGCCGCATCAGGCCATCGTGCTGGAAGCCAACGAATCCGCGCCCGGCGGCGCGCCGAAGCTTAAAAGCATCATCATTAAAAACGTCCCCGATCCCGCTTCCCGCCGCCTGCTGATCCAGCAGGGTGATGCGGACGTGGCGCGCGATCTGGGTGCAGACCAGATAAGCGCCCTCAGCGGCAAGCCGGGCGTGAGGGTGCTTAGCATCCCTTCTGCCGAGCAAAACTATCTGGTGTTTAACACCGGCAACAGCGCTAACCCGCTGCTGAATAATCCAGCGTTCTGGGAAGCCTCGCGCTGGCTGGTGGATTATGAAGGCATCACCAAAGACCTGCTGAAAGGCCAGTATTTTGTTCATCAGAGCTTCCTGCCGGTCGGCCTGCCGGGCGCGCTGGAGGACAATCCGTTCACGTTTGACCCGGCAAAAGCAAAAGCGATCCTCGCCAGGGCGGGCATCAAAGACGCGCATTTCACGCTGGACGTAGAGAATAAACCGCCGTTCATCACCATCGCGCAATCCATGCAGGCGAGCTTCGCTCAGGGCGGCGTGAAGGTGGATCTGCTGCCCGCGGCGGGTAGCCAGGTGTACGCCCGCGTGCGTGCGAAACAGCATCAGGCGGCCATACGTCTGTGGATCCCGGACTACTTCGATGCACACTCCAACGCCAGCGCCTTCGCATGGAATGACGGGAAATCCAGCACCGTGGCCGGGCTTAACGGCTGGAAAATTCCGGAGCTGAACAACGCTACGCTGGCGGCGGTTGCCGAGCCGGATCCGGCAAAACGTCTGGATCTGTATAAGAAGATGCAGGAACAGTTACAGCATAACTCGCCGTATGTGTTCGTTGACCAGGGCAAAACCCAGATCGTGGTGCGCGATAACGTGAAGGGGTATCAGCAGGGGCTGAACGCGGATATGGTCTGGTACGATCGCGTTACGAAGTAGCCCTTGTTGCCGGGTGGCGCTGCGCTTACCCGGACTACGTTCCTGGTTTTTGTAGGCCGGGTAAGGCGAAGCCGCCACCCGGCATAAAGAGATTTCCCATGCCACATCTTTCCACCCGCGTGCTTCAGGGTCTGCTGACTCTCCTGCTCACGCTGTTCGGGCTACTGCTGGTCACGTTTGCGCTCTCTGCCTTTTCCCCGGTCGATCGCGTATTGCAGATCGTCGGCGATCACGCCAGCCAGTCCACTTACGATCAGGTTCGCCACCAGCTTGGGCTGGATCGGCCCCTGCCGGTGCAGTTCTGGCACTACCTGCAAAACCTCGCTAACGGGGATTTAGGCACCGCCAGCGCTACCGGTCAGCCGGTATTGCAGGACCTGCTGCACGCCTTTCCCGCCACGCTGGAACTGGCAACGCTGGCGCTAATTATCGGCACGGTACTCGGCGTGATTGCGGGTGTACTGTGCGCCCGCTACGTCGGTTCGCCACTGGACTTAGCGATCAGAACGCTCACCCTGCTCGGCAATTCGGTGCCAATATTCTGGCTCGGACTGCTGATGCTGGCTCTGTTCTACGCGAAACTACAGTGGAGCGCTGGCCCCGGCAGGCTGGACGACATCTGGCAATTCACCGTTGAGCCACGAACCGGATTTGCGCTGGTTGATACCTGGCTTTCCGGCGACCGCGAGGCGTTCCGCAACGCCATCAGCCACCTGGTGCTGCCGGTGCTGCTGCTGGCCTACTACTCGCTGGCAAGTATCACCCGCCTGACGCGCTCCGCCTGTCTGAGCGAGATGAACAAAGAGTACATATTGCTCGCCCGCGCCAAAGGCGCCGGAGAGATGACCATCCTGCTGCGTCACGTGCTGCCGAACATTCGCAGCACCCTGCTGACGGTGATTGCCCTGGCCTACACCAGCATGCTGGAGGGCGCGGTATTAACCGAAACCGTCTTCTCATGGCCGGGCATCGGGCGCTACCTCACCACGGCCCTGTTCGCCGGTGACACCACCGCCGTGATGGGCGGCACGCTGCTGATTGGCGTCTGCTTTGTTCTGATCAATAACCTTACCGACCTGCTTGTGCGGGCGACCGATCCCAGGGTGCGCTAATGCCGTTTTATCTCTTCTTACGCCGCCTGCGCCGCTCCCCTGCCGCGTTTTGCGGGCTGATCGCCATCGCGCTGCTGGTGCTTATTGCCCTGTTAGCACCGTGGCTTGCGCCGCATGACCCCAACTGGCAGGACGCCGCCGCGCGTCTGCAACCGCCCAACGCGCAGCACTGGCTGGGTACCGACAGCTATGGGCGGGATCTGCTCTCCCGATTAATCTACGGCACCCGTCCGGCACTGGGGCTGGTGGCCTTAGTCACCGTTATTACCCTCCCCGCCGGTCTGCTGGTGGGGATTTTGTCAGGCTACTACGGCGGCTGGATGGAGCGCATCCTGATGCGCTTTACCGACGTGGTGATGTCGATGCCGCGCCTGATCCTCGCCTTCGCGTTTGTCGCGATGCTCGGCCCCGGTCTGGTGAACGGCGCGCTGGCGCTGGCCTTAACGACCTGGCCTGCCTATGCGCGCCAGGCGCGCAGTGAAATCCAGCGTCTGCGCCACAGCGATTATCTGGCCGCCGCGGAGATGATGGGCATTCGCGGCCCGCGCCTGCTGGTCGGCCATATTCTGCCCCTGTGCCTGCCCTCCGCGATTGTGCGGCTGGCGCTGGATCTGGCCGGGATCATTCTGGCCGCCGCCGGGCTGGGCTTCCTTGGCCTGGGCGCACGTCCACCGATGGCGGAATGGGGCGCGATGATAGCCGACGGCATGCAGGTCATTTTTGACCAGTGGTGGATTGCCGCCATTCCAGGCGGGGCGATTCTGTTTGCCAGCCTGGCCTTTAACCTGCTGGGCGATGGCCTGCGCGACGTACTGGAGCCACAGCATGACTGAACACCGCGTCATCGTCGATGCGCTAAATATCGACTACCCCGCCGCGCGCGTGGTCAACAACCTGAGCTTTACGTTAGGCAACGAGCGGCTGGCGCTGGTGGGAGAATCCGGCTCCGGCAAGTCCATGTCTGCCCGCGCCCTGATGGGGCTGGTGCGCAAGCCCGGCATCGTGAGCGCTAAGCGGCTTAACGTGCTTGGCAACGACCTGCTGACCCTGAACAGCCGCCGCTGGCAGGCGCTGCGCGGCAACGGCATTGCGATGGTTCTACAGGACCCGCGCTACGCGCTAAACCCGGTGAAAACCGTCGCCGCCCAGCTTGATGAAGCGCTGACCCTCCATCAGCGCCTGCCCCGCGCCGAACGCCTGGCGCGCATTCACGATATCATCCGCGCCGTGGGGCTGAACGAGCACGTGCTCCAGCGCTATCCCGGCGAACTCTCCGGCGGCATGGGCCAGCGCGTGATGATCGCCATTGCGCTCGTCAACAACCCGCAGGTGCTGATCGCCGACGAACCGACTTCCGCGCTGGACGCACGCCTGCGCAACCAGATCCTGGAGCTGCTGGTACAGCAGTGCGAGGCGCGGCAGATGGCGATGCTGTTAATCAGCCACGACTTGCCGCTCGTCGCGGAACACTGTGACCGCGTGCTGGTGATGTATCAGGGTGAGAAAGTTGATGAAATGGCGGCGAGCCAGTTGCCGCAGGCAACCCATCCCTACACGCGCACGCTCTGGACCTGCCGCCCGAACGCCGGGACCTTTGGCCAGATGCTGCCGACGCTCGACCGTTCGCAACCGTGGAAGGAGGCCGACAATGGCACTCGTTGAGGTTAACCAGCTCCGGGTGAGTTTTGGTGAAAAAACGGCGGTTTCCGCCGCCAGTTTTGCGATCGAAAAAGGCGAAACCTTCAGCCTGATCGGTGAATCCGGCTGCGGCAAATCGACTCTTCTGCGCGTGCTGGCGGGGCTGCTGCGCGAGTGGCATGGCCACATTTCCGTCCTCGGGGAAAATTTACGGCCAGGACGACGTTTTGAAGGCGCGCTTCGCCGTAACGTGCAGATGGTGTTCCAGGATCCGTGGGCGTCTTTGCACCCGAACCACACCATTGCCCGCACCCTGTCGGAGCCGTTAAACATCCACGGCGAAACCCAGGTTGCCGAAAAGGTGGCGGATGCGCTGCAACAGGTGGGTCTGGCTGCCGACGCCGGCAGGCGTTACCCGCATCAGCTTTCCGGCGGACAGCGTCAGCGCGTGGCCATTGCCCGCGCGCTGCTGCTGCGCCCGCAGCTTCTGCTGCTGGATGAACCGACCTCGGCGCTGGATATGTCGGTACAGGCGGAGATACTTAACCTGCTCAACCGCCTGAAGGCGCAGCACGGCATGACCTACCTGCTGGTGAGCCACGATGCGGACGTGATTGCGCATATGTCCGACCGGGCGGCATTTATGGCGCACGGGGAGATCCAGCGGGTATTTGACCGTGAAGCCATGTTGCGGGGGGAGCACAGGATGGGGTAAACCGTGCGGCGGCGAGTGCCGCACGTATTTCGTAGGCCGGGTAAGGCGTAGCCGCCACCCGGCAAAACGTTACTTCAGCAGCTTCACCGTGGCATCAATGTCGATCTCATCTTCAGTGAAGATCATCGTCGTGTTCTGGAAGGTGGTGATCGCCAGCTTCTTCACCGTGCGCATTTCGCCCGGCTTTTTCTCGGTTTTTGGTTTGATGCTGTTCATCAGCAGCCCCACCGACAGCACCGCATTCTCTTTGTCGATTTTGGTCTCAACGGGCTCTTCCTCGCTGAACACCACGAAGGATTTAATTGAGGTGAGCTTCACTCGCTCGCCCGCAATATAGAGATGCTTACTCTCCGGGATCACCTTCACCGCATACGCGGAAAGGCCTTTGCTGTTGGTGGTTGGCTCGAAGGTCACCGCCGCATCTTTTTTAATCAGATCAGGGTTGGCGACCTTAATCACATGAAAATAGCGGTTGTCGCCGTTTTCATCTTTGATAAATCCAAAGCCTTTATCTTTAAACCACGTTGTGATTGTACCGTTCATCGCTGTTACCGCCTGTCAGATCCTAAGACTAAAGTTTTGCAGCGCGCAGTGTAATGCACAATGGCTGACGAGACAAAAAAAAGCCCCTGCACGGGAGCAGGGGAAAGTTCATGTCAGAGCTTTTTAGTATTGTGTATTTAGTTGAACACCATCCCACCATCAATCAGCAGCGACTGACCGGTCATGTAGTCGGAATCCGGCCCGGCGAGGTAAGAGACGCAGGCGGCCACGTCTTCCGGCTCGGACAAACGGCCAAGCGTGATGCGTTTGGCAAAGGTTTCCGTCCCGTAGCCAAGCGGTTTACCCGCCGCCTCGGAGACCTGACGGTCGATTTCCGCCCACATCGGCGTTTTGACGATCCCCGGGCAGTAGGCGTTAACGGTGATCCCCAGCGGCGCGAGATCCCGCGCGGCGGTCTGGGTTAAGCCACGCACCGCGAATTTACTGGAACTGTAGACGGCCAGCTCCGGGTTACCGGTGTGGCCCGCCTGGGAGCAGGCGTTGATGATCTTGCCGCCGTGCCCCTCTTTACGAAACGCGTCAATTGCGGCCTGAATGCCCCAGATCACCCCTTTCACGTTGATGTTGTAAACCTTGTCGACAATCTCCGGCGTGATGGATTCGATGGGCGTGGACGGCGCCACCCCGGCGTTATTGACGATGACGTTAAAACCGCCCAGCGCGGTGCGGGCTTTTTCCACCGCCGCGAACACCTGCTCGCGGTCAGAGACGTCCACCTTCACGGCGACGGCCTTCCCGCCGTTACGGGTGATCTCATCCACGACCGCTTTCGCCGTCTCTTCGTTGTAATCCGCAATAGCAACGGCAAAACCATCCTTCACCAGGCGAAGCGCGATCGCTTTGCCAATCCCCTGGCCGGAGCCGGTTACGAGAGCCACTTTTTGCATTTCTCTGTCCTTATATTGATTCACAAAATCTGGCTGAGATGGAGCTGGCCCATCAGCAGCGGGTTATCGCTGTAGTCGACGGGAATGGCCACCACGGCCGGGCCATCGACATCCATTGCCGCACGCAGCGTCGGTTCGAGCGCATCCGCGCTCTCGACGGCAAAGCCTTTCGCACCGAACGCGTCGGCATAGACTTTGAAATCGACCGGGCCGAACTCGACGCCGGAAAGCCTCTGGTATTTTTTCTCTTCCTGGATGGCCACCATGTTGTAGGCGTTATCCACCCAGATGATGTGCAGCACATTGGCGTTGAGGCGTACGGCGGTTTCCAGCTCCATGCTCGACTGCAAAAAGCCGCCGTCCCCGGAGACCGAGACCACCTTGCGCCCCGGGTTGACCAGCCACGCGCCAATCGCCCACGGCAGCGCCACGCCCATGGTCTGCTGACCGTTGGAGATCATCACCTGACGCGCCCGGAAGCTGTAAAGGTAGCGGGCGATCCAGATGTGGAAGCTGCCCATGTCGACGGTGAGCGTCACGTCGTTGTTCACGATGTCCTGCATGGCGCGCACGATGCGCAGCGGATGCAGAGCAAACTGGTTAAGCGATGCGCCGCGACGGTCGAGGAGGTCCCGCTGATGCTGGCGATCGACAAGAATTTCCGAGGCGCGCTGGCTGAGTTCAAGTTTGTGCTCGATTCGACTGGCAAGCAAATTCAGCGTGGCGGCAATATCCCCGACCAGTTCCAGATCGGGAACATACTTGCGCTCCTCATAGGCGGGCAGCACGTCAATGTGCACCAGCGTGGCGTCGCCGCTGTTCCACATGGACGGCTCGTACTCCACCGGGCTGTAGCCGATGCAGATAATCAGGTCCGCCAGATGCAGCAGCCGGTCGCCCGCCTGGTTGTTAAAGAGGCCGACGCGTCCGGCGAAGCGGGTGAAGTGTTCCTGATTCACCGCCCCGGCGGCCTGATAGGTGCTGGTGACCGGAATACGGCTTCTCTCCAGCAGCTTATGCAGCGCGGCGCTGTTGGCGGGCTGGCTGGCCATCAGGCCGAGTAAGATGACCGGGTTTTTGGCCTTCGCGATAAGCTTCGCCACGTCGTTGATGGCTGACTCCGGCGCCGGGCCCATCAGCGCCGCGGTGCTGGCGGGTAAAATCGCCCCCGTGGTGGGCTGGTCGACAATATCCTGCGGCAGGCTGACAAACGCCCCGCCCGGCCTGCCCTGCTCGGCAGCGCGAAACGCGTTCGACACCACCTCGGCAATCGCGTCCGGTGAATTAACTTCGACGGCGTATTTGGTGACCGGGCTGAACATGGCGACGGTATCCATGCTCTGGTGCACCAGTTTCGCTTTATCTGCCCGCTTCACCGCCCCGCCCAGCGCCACCACCGGGTCACCTTCGCTGTTGGCGGTGGCGATGCCGGTGATCAGGTTGGAGCAGCCCGGCCCGGAGGTGACCAGCGCGACCCCGGCCTTACCGGTTAGCCGCCCTACCGCTGCCGCCATAAACGCCGCGTTCGCCTCGTGACGCACCGGGATAATCTCGATGGAGGAGTCCAGCAGGGAGTCAAAGACCTTGTCGATTTTTGCGCCCGGTATGCCGAACACCTGCTTCACACCCTGCGCTTCCAGCTGGCCGACAACCATATCGGCGCCGTGCGCCCACTGACGTGACTGTTTCTCACTGTTCACGGTAGTTCTCCTGTTAGTTTTCGACGGCGCGGATAGCCGCATCAAGGTTGCTGGGGTGCAGGTTGGCCTGTAAAAACGCGCTGTCGGCGGGCAGGTCAATCATCAGCTTGTGGATTTCGCCGAAGGTGAGCACGCCGTTCTCCAGCTGATAGTCGAGCAGGTGGCCCCCGCCCTGACGGTCGTCGGTGATAAAGTGTTCGTGATAGCCCGCCACGTTAATGCCCTGCATATGCTGTGGGGTGCGGAACCCGACCAGCACGCCCTCGCGCTGGTTAAAGCGGAACACCGGCTGGTCATCCAGCACGTCGGTCATCGCCCGGTACGGCGGTGTCTGGCGCGGTACGGTGCGGGTGTGCGCGTGGCGGAAATTGCCGTCGATGCGCAGCGCGCAGAACAGGTTATCGGAGGGGATTTGCTTGTCGATCACGTCGTGGATCTGCTGACGGCTGACCGGCCCGTCGAAGGCCTTGCGGTACTGCGGCTGGAACCAGGTCATCACCGCGAACGGCGTTTTTTGCTCCGGCTTCGCGGCGCGGGCGCTGCCGTCGGCGCGCAGCTGGTACACCTGGCTGCTGAAGGCAATCATTTCACCGTCCAGCTCGTTAAAGGTACCGAGACCAAAATCACCGTGTGCCAGCAGGTCGGCGATGGTCGTCTCCCCTTCGTAGACGCCGCTTAGCAGGGCGCTCATTAGCGATGTCTGATAGATCACGCTGTCAGGATGCTGAGCCGAGAACCCACGCAGGGTCTCGCATAAACTCGCCTCACAGTCGCATGCAGATGAATGCATCATCATGCCCGTCCTCTTCAACTTTATTTATAAAGGTTAAATAAATGTTGACCCGATTCAGCAGAGAGTTCCAATATAGAATCCATGCTGGTTTGAGACGTTTTTGATATGGAACTTCGTTATCTGCGCTATTTTGTCGCGGTAGCACGCGAGCGACACTTCACCAGGGCGGCCAAAGCGCTGGGTATTTCACAGCCTCCTCTGAGTCAGCAGATCAAACGGCTCGAAGAGGAAGTGGGCACGCCGCTGTTCAGGCGCCTGACGCGGGGCGTGGAGCTGACCGAAGCGGGAGAGGCCTTCTATGAGGACGCCTGTAAGATCCTGGCGCTGAGCGATGCCGCGCTGGAGAAAGCCCGGGGCATCGCGCGCGGGCTGAACGGCAGCCTGTCGATTGGCATCACCAGTTCAGATGCTTTTCATCCCAAAATCTTCGCCCTGATACGTCAGTTTCAGGTACAGAACATGGCGGTGCAGGTTCACCAGGTGGAAGCCAATATGTCGTCGCTGACGACGATGCTGGCGGAGGGTGAGCTGGATATCGCCTTTGTGCGCCTGCCGTGCGAGAGCAGCAAGGTGTTTGAGTTACAAATCCTCGATCGGGAGCCGATGGTGGTGGCGCTGCATCGCGATCATCCCCTGGCGGCATGTGGCGATCTGGCGCTGGATGAGCTGCGGGATACGCCGGTGGTGCTGTTCCCCCAGGAGGTCGCACCGGGGCTGTATGACCGCGTTTACGGCAGCTGCGAGCGGGCCGGGATCGATATGCAACACACGCTGCAATCTTCACAACTTTCCTCTTCCCTGAGCATGGTCTCCGCTGGCGGCGGGTTCGCGCTGGTGCCGAAATCCATGGCCGCTATTTCTCCGCCGAATGTCACCTACCATGCGCTGCGCTCACCGGAGCTTTATACCGATATCGCGCTCTGCTGGCGGCGTTTTGAGCGTTCGCGGACGGTGAAGCGATTTCTGGCGATGATGAGCGAGGGGTAGCTACGGTGTGGCTGTGCCCGGCGGCGCTGCGCTTGCGCGGGCCTACGGTTCGTGTCGCGGGTTGGTTGGCTTGTTGGCGGTTTTGTAGGCCGGGTAAGGCGCAGCCGCCACCCGGCAATGCCCTTTGGAAGCCGCCTCGCAAACTTTTAAGCAACCTTATGTAATTCAGGGGCATCCCTTTTCATCCCTTCTCCGCGGTCGTAAAGTGCCTGCGTTGCGGCACATCCGTAACCGGGCGTAGGAACCCGTTATCATGACGTGACATTTTTTTGGACAACGAGGATGCTAAATGGCGACTACCCCTGGATTATCATACGTACACGCTGAAGAAAGCGCTGTTCATCACCTTCTTCACCTGCAACTTCCCGATTCTGCGGATCTCTTTGAACTGGCTGGCACCTGTGCGGCGTACGTGAGCGTACTGGTGGAAATGGACGATGCGGTGACATTTTCTACGCTCTGTAAGCAACTGCTGGGTTGTTAGCGGAGTTTGTGAAGGAGCCTTATATAACGGCTCACTGAGTCGGCCTTACACAAAGGACAACGTTGTTTGATGAATGACGGTTTGTTAGAGGAATGCACAGGAAGGCGGTCACGCCACAGAGGGCGTGACATAAAATCAGGCCTGGTCGTCTTCTTTACCGTAGTAAAGCTTACCGATCTGAATGAGAGGACGGCCCTGGGATTTGCGGTGCAGGTTGCTGTCACGCAGTGAATAAACGCAGCCGCAGTATTCCTGCTGGTAGAACTGTTCGCGCTTGCTGATTTCAATCATGCGCGACGAACCGCCCTGTTTCCGCCAGTTATAGTCCCAATAGACCATACCCGGATAGTGGGCGGCGGCTCGCTGACCGCAGTCGTTGATTTGCTGCATATTTTTCCAGCGAGAGATGCCCAGTGAGCTGCTAATCACGTTGAAGCCATTTTCAGCGGCGTAAAGCGCAGTCCGCTCAAAGCGCATGTCAAAACACATGGTGCAGCGAATGCCGCGCTCGGGTTCCCATTCCATGCCTTTGGCGCGCTCAAACCAGTTATCTGTATCGTAATCCGCATCGATAAACGGTACGCCGTGCTGTTCGGCAAAGCGAATATTCTCATCCTTACGAATCAGATACTCTTTCTGCGGATGAATGTTCGGATTGTAGAAGAAGATGGTGTAGTCGATCCCTGAGGCCTGGATCGCCTCCATTACCTCACCAGAACACGGAGCGCAACAGGAGTGCAGCAGCAGTTTATCAGCCCCGTTTGGGAGTTCTAGTTTAGGGCGTTTGAAATCAGCGGTAGTCATAAATTTATTTGATGAGGTAATGAGGACTGAAAACAGTGTAGCATCAGAGCTGTGCTATCGGGAATGGCGGCCAGTCTCATACATATCCCGCAATGCCTGTTATTGACACATAGCGGACGCATCTTTCACACGTTTCTATATAACCTGGTTAGCAAAACTATCTCCGCTGCACTTCTTCTCAGCAAGCAATTCCTGAATACGCTACGCAAATTAAACAAATATTTCAGGCCAAGATAGATCAGGCACGTTAACGCTGGATCATATGCGCGCTGGCGAAGCGTTTTGGTTTGCCGGTGAGCGCATTTGTGGGGAACTGATGCGAGGTTTTCACCCAGACCAATTCCCCAGACGTTAATACCACTATCTCTCTCACCCCTGCCCCTCACTCCCCGCCGCCAGCAGCGGCACCACCACATCGCTGATGGGCACCGCAATCCCGTGCCTGCGGCCGTAGCGCTGGATCACGCCGTTGCGGATGTCCCACTCCATCAGGCGATCCGCCTGACGGTCGGACAGGATCGACAGCATTAAAGATCTGCACTGGGACATTCGCCCCAGCCCGCACATTAGCACCATGCAGGTGCGGTCGACGGATAAGCCGCTGACGCTCAACAACGCGATTAATATCGCCTGGCTGATCCAGGCCACGTCACACTGGCTGCTGACCACGCGGCCTTATAAGCATCAGGAACGGGATTTTCTGCGGTACCTCTTTACCGTTTTCAGGGGTGTCGCTACGGATAGGTGGATATTCAGACGAGCCGTTATGAGTTTTTAAACAATTAATAAAGAGTCAAATAGACAGAATACCCAATAAACATTCAAGTATTTATTACATCTTCAATTAATATTCACTTAATTATCATTTAAGCAACACCACCGTATTAATCATTAACAATTTATCCAGATCCAAACCATAAGCCCCCATACTTTCTTAATTTGCATCAACGAAACCGCAGATCGTTTTATATCCACCCTGTACGAAATTGACGGCCAATTTTGTACGCGCTAGCGTTGCACTAGTTACGTAACAAGCTAAACCATAAGGCCTTTTCAGGATTTCCTTAAATGGAGTTTTAAACAAATGGCTATTCCCGCTTATTTATGGCTTAAAGATGACGGCGGCGCCGATATAAAAGGCTCTGTCGATATATATGGACGTGAAGGTAGCATCGAGATTATCGCCTTAAATCACGGCATAATGCAGCCCACGGACAAGCATAACGGCAAGGCGACAAGTCTTCGCATCCATTCCCCCTATTCTTTCGATAAAGAGATCGACGCTTCCAGCCCCTATTTGTATAAGGCTGTTAGCACGGGCCAGAAGCTAAAATCCGCAGAGATAAAGTTTTACCGTATCAACGATGCTGGTCAGGAAGTGGAATATTTTTCCACCCTTCTGGAAGGAGTGAAGATCGCCAGCGTCTGTCCAATGATGCTTGATATCAAAGATCCTGACTATGAGAAGCATAACCATCTTGAGCTGGTAGAGCTGCTCTATGAAAAAATTACCTGGCGCTACGTGGACGGTAACATCATGCATTCAGATAGCTGGAATGACCGTAAGACGGCATAAGGAGAACGTTATGGGATGGAAGTATGAGCAATCAACTGGCAAGATGTATAAAGACGGCAAATTAATTGAGACAGGATATTCCGGTGCCCTTACCAATAAAAATAATCCGGACCGTCAGCATGTGAAGGGTCTGGGTCCATTGCCGCGCGGAACATATAAAATTGCGGGACATTCGAATTCTAAAGGACCCATTACCATTATCCTTGAGCAAACTTCGGGAGAGAGTTTTGGTCGTTCAGAGTTCCGCATTCATGGTGACCATAAGTACGGTCCAGCCGGATTTGCTTCGGAGGGGTGCATCATTCTCTCACTGTCAACGCGACGTAAAATCCTTCGTGACGGCGGTGAGCTTGAGGTAGTGCGATGAAACACCCAATCGTCCTGCTGCTTTGTGCGCTCACCGTCCCAGCCATTGCAGCCAGCACTGACTGGCCATCAGCACTTCATGGAATCGCCTCAGGTGACACACACTGGATTGCGCAAGCCCCAACGCTGGCTGCCACGGCTGACGTCAGGCAGGCGCAACTGCTGGAGGATGCTTTGGCCGCAGCGCTCACAACAAACACCAGCGCCACACTGAAAGCGCTCCAGACCATTGACGCGGGAAAGTGGCCGCACATGGTTGGCAGCGATATCGTCTGCACGCCGCCTCTAGAGAAATCCCCCGCCGAAGTCGACGCGTTCTATCAGCGCACCCGCCGGGCGCTGCTGGATACGGTTGAGGGTGCTCAGTGCCTCTGGATCCTGGAAGCAACAATGGAAGAGCTAAAAGCAGAGAAAGCCCGTCAGGGTAAGTAAGAGAGTTACCCGGTGCACAACGGCCGGGTCTTTCCTTCTCGCCAGCCCCTGGCTCACCCCGGCCCCTCACTCCCCGCCGCCAGCAGCGGCACCACCACATCGCTGATGGGCACCGCAATCCCGTGCCTGCGGCCATAGCGCTGGATCACGCCGTTGCGGATATCCCACTCCATCGGGCGATCCGCCTGACGGTCGGCAAGGATAGAGGTGCCCAGGTCCTCAGGCGCGCGCTGGAAGTTCGCCAGAATCTCCTGGGCCACCGCATCGTCCAGCTTCGCCCCTTCGGCGCGGGCGACGGTAAGCCCCTCGCGCAGGTAGGCCAGCGCCAGCTCGCTGATATCCTCGCGCCTGAACATCCCGGCGCGGCGATTGGCCAGCACCATCAGCCCGGCGACCGCGTTTTGCAGCAGCTTGCGCCAGGCGACGGTAGTGAAATCTGTCGAGAGCTCAACGTTACAGCGCGTGCCGCGAAGCGCCTCCACCACCCGCTGCGCCTGCGGCACGTCCGGCAGCGTCAGGCGCGGTTTGGCGCGCAGCCAGACGGAGGCATCCGGCTCGCGCTGGGCAGGGAACCAGACCACCGAGGGCAGCACCGTTGCGCCATTGACCAAAGGCGCAAGCTGGGCTTTCTGCTCCACGCCGTTTTGCAGCGCGCAGACCACGGTGTTTTCATCGCACAGAGCGCGCAGCCACCCGGCGCTGTCGGCATTTTGCGTCGTTTTGACCGCCAAAAAAACGAGGTCAACGGGGCGCGTAATGACGCTGGGATCGGTGAGTACCGGACCGGGCACCACAATTTCACCCTCATCATGACGCAGGCGCAGTTCCGGATGCGCGGTGCGACCACACAGCAGCGGCGTGCGGCCCGCTTCATGCAGCACCGCGGCGATGGTGGTCCCAATCGCACCGGGTCCTGTCAGCGCAATGGTTGGATAGTCAGACATGGGTCACTCCCCTTTTGCTAAGCCTGCTATCAGTTATACCACCCTGAGACGAGCGCGCCACGCCCATTGTCTATACTCAACTCATAACAGACAACGGAGTGCGCCATGCCTTTACCCGACTTCAAATCCTCTGAACCTTATACCCTCGGCATTGAGCTCGAACTCCAGGTGGTTAACCCGCCGGGTTACGATCTGAGCCAGGACTCCTCTGCCCTCATCGCCGCCGTCAAAGACGACATCAAAGGGGGGGAAGTCAAACACGACATCACCGAAAGCATGCTCGAAATCGCCACCGGCGTGTGCCAGACCATCGACCAGGCAGCGGCGCAGTTTTCAGTGATGCAGCAGAGTATCCTGCGGGCGGCGGAAGATCAGCATATCCAGATCTGCGGCGGTGGGACGCATCCGTTCCAGAAATGGCAGCGGCAGGAAGTGTGCGACGACGAGCGCTATAACGTCACGCTGGAGCGCTTTGGCTATCTGATTTTGCAGGCGACGGTGTTCGGCCAGCACGTACACGTCGGCTGTCGGACCGGGGACGACGCCATTTACCTGCTGCACGGCCTGTCGCGCTTTGTGCCGCACTTTATCGCCCTGGCCGCCGCATCACCGTATATGCAGGGCACGGACACGAAGTTCGCCTCATCGCGTCTCAACATCTTCTCGGGCTTCCCGGATAACGGTCAGATGCCGTGGGTCAACAGCTGGCAGGAGTTCGAGGGGCTGTTCCGCCGCCTGAGCTCCACCAGCATGATCGACAGCATTAAGGATCTGCACTGGGACATCCGCCCCAGCCCGCACTTCGGCACCGTCGAGGTGCGGGTGATGGATACGCCGCTGACGCTCAGCCACGCCATTAACATCGCCGGGCTTATTCAGGCGACGTCGCACTGGCTGCTGACCGCGCGGCCGTATAAGCATCAGGAACGGGATTTTCTGCTCTATCGCTTTAACCGTTTTCAGGCCTGTCGCTACGGGCTGGAAGGCATTCTGACGGACGTACATACCGGCGAGCACAAAACCGTGGCGGAAGATATCGCCTGGCTGCTCGAGCAGGTTGCGCCGTCGGCCGAGAAGCTCGGCGCGACAAGCGCAATCAATGAGATTGCCCTGCTGTTAAAGCAGGGCAAGAGCGAGGCGCAGCGCATGCGGGACTTTATCGCCGATGGCGGCTCGCTGATTTCTCTGGTGCAGAAGCACTGTGAGCTGTGGGCGACGAGTCCGTAAGGCCGTGGCCCCACTCGCGCAGGCGCTGGAACAGGACGAACAGCGCCGGGATGAACACTATCCCCACCACGGTCGCCACCAGCATGCCGCTGAAGACCGTAGTGCCGATGATGCGGCGGCTCTGGGCACCCGCCCCGGTCGCCAGCATCATCGGCAGGACGCCGATAATGAACGACACGGCGGTCATCATTACCGCGCGGAAGCGGCGCGATGCCCCCTCCCGTGCGGCATCGACAATCGCCATTCCATCCATGCGCCGGGCGCGGGCAAACTCCACGATAAGAATTGCGTTCTTGGCGGCGAGGGCTATCAGTAGCACCAGACCTATCTGCACATACACGTCGTTGGCGTAGCCCGCCAGCCACAGCCAGACCAGCGCCCCGCCGATGGCGAACAGCACCGAGAGCATCACGCTCGCCGGGAGCGTCCAGCTCTCATACTGGGCGACGAGGAACAGCCACGCCATCACCACCGCCGCCAGCACGATCCATATCGCCTGATTGCCGGTCTGCTGCTCCTGATACGACATGCCGCTCCAGGCGTAGTCGTACCCGGCTGGCAGGTTTTCCGCCAGAATCTCGCCCATCGCCGCCATTGCGGTGCTGCTGCTCACCCCTTCCGCTGCCGAGCCGCTCACCGATACCGACGGGAACTGGTTGTACTGCTGAATAAATGGCGCGCCGACGGTCGGCGTGATGGTGATGAGGTTGCTCAGACGCACCCGCTCGCCGCTGTTGCTGCGCACGAACAGCTCGCTGATTTGCTCCGCGCGCTCGCGCCACTGCATCTCGTTCTGCATCACTACGTGGTAGACGCGGTTGTTGACGCTGAAATCCCCGGCGCGCGTGCCGCCAAAGGCGGTTTGCAGGCTGCTGAAGATGCGTGACACCGGCACGTCGAGGCGGGCCGCGCGCTCGCGGTCAACGGTGAGCGTCATCTGCGGTACGTTGCTGCTCCAGGTGGTGAACACGCGGCTCAGCTGCGGGTTCTGGTTGGCTTTCGCCAGCACCTCACGCGTCACGCGCTCCAGCTCCGCCGGACTTTGCCCCGCCTGCGCCTGAATGCGCAGGTCGAAGCCGGAGGCGTTGCCCAGCCCCGGCAGCGTCGGCGGCGCAAAGGTCATGATGGTGGCTTCCGGCAGGGCCAGCAGCTGGCGCTGAAGGATGCCCATCACCTCATCCAGCGGCGGACGCTCGCTCCAGTCTTTGAGCATGATGGAGATAAACCCGCCGTTCGATGCGCTGGTGCCGTTGAGGATGTTAAACCCGGAGACCTGAATCACGTCTTCTACCGCCGGGTTGTTAGCGATCAGCTCGCGCGCGGTGGTCATCACCGCTTCGGTGCGCTCCAGCGAGGCTGCCTCCGGCAGCTGGACGCTGGCGAAGAAGTAGCCCTGATCCTCCTGGGGCAGGAAGCCCTTTGGCATCGACATGAAGCTGAATACCACCACCGCCGCCGCACCCGCGGTGGCCAGCAGCGCCAGCCACGGGCGCAGGTTTAAAACGTTCACGATGCGGGTGTAGAAACCGCGCGTGGCGTCCAGCCCGTGGTTAAAGGCGCGATAGAGTGCCGCAGGTTTCTCCGGTCGCGGGCGCAGCAACAGCGCGCACAGGGCGGGCGTAAGAGTCAACGCCACGAGGCTTGAGAGCGTCACGGCAGTCGAGAGCGTCACCGCGAACTGGCGGTACAGCTCGCCGACAATCCCCGGCAGGAGCGCCACCGGCACAAACACCGCCAGCAGCACCAGCGTGGTGGCAATCACTGGCCCGGCGATCTGGCGCAGCGCCAGCGCGGTCGCCGCCGTACGGCTCTGCCCTTCCGCCATCAGCGTTTCGACGCTCTCCACCACCACGATGGCGTCATCCACCACCATGGTCAGCGCCAGAATGATAGCGAACAGGCTCAGCGTATTGGCGGAGTAGCCGAGCGTATAGAGCACCGCGAAGGTGCCCACCAGCGACACCGGAATGGCAAGGGCAACAATCAGCGTCGCGCGCCAGCTTTGCAGGAACAGGGACACCACGACCACCACCGCCAGCATCGTCAGCGCCAGCGAGACGCCAATCTCTTTGATGGTGGCGGCCACAAACGAGGTGGTGTCGAATTTGACTTCATAGACCAGATCGTCCGGGAAGCGCGTGGATAACCGTTCCAGCTCCGCGCGCACCGCATCGGCCACGCGCAGGGCGTTAGCGGACGGCGTCGGGTAGATGCCGAGGTAGGCAGAGTCGTGCCCGTTCAGCTGCGCGCCAGAGCTGTAGCTGCGCGAGCCAAGCTCGATGGTGGCGACGTCCTTCAGGCGCACCAGCTGACCCATCTCCCCGGCGCGGATAATGATGTTGGCAAAGTCGTCGGCCTGATTTAAGCGCCCCAGCCCGTTTATGGTCAGGGTCTGCTGCTGGCCGTTAAACACCGGCGGCGTGCCGACCTGGCCTGCCGCCCCCTGCACGTTCTGCTCGCGCAGCGCCTGCGCCACGTCATCGCTGGTCACGTTCAGGGCGTTCATGCGGTCCGGGCGCAGCCAGATGCGCATGCTGTAGTCCCGTGCGCCAAACATCTGTACCTGCCCGACGCCCGGCAGACGCGACAGCGCCTCGCGCACCTGGGTGCTGGCGTAGTTGCTGACGAACAGCGGCGTGTGGGTGTTGTTCGGTGAGTAAAGGCTTACCCCCATCATCAGGTTGGTGGCGCGCTTGCGCACCTGCACGCCGTTTTGCTGTGCCTCGGTCGGCAGCTGCGCCACGGCCTGCGCCACGCGGTTCTGCACGTCGATGGCGGCGAGATCCGGGTCGGTGCCTGCCGCAAAGGTAATGTTCAGGCTATAGCTACCCTCGTCCGAACTGGTGGACTCCATATAGAGCATATGATCCACCCCGTTCAGCTGGGTTTCCAGCGGCGTGGCGATGGCCTCCGCCACGTCAGCCGAGCTGGCGCCCGGCCATGACGCTGACACATTCACGACCGGCGGGGTGATCTGCGGGTACTGCTCCACCGGAATAATCCTCAGCGCGATGGCCCCCAGCAGGGTGATGACCAGCGCAATCACCATCGCAAAGCGCGGGCGTTTGATGAAAAACGTCAGCATGATGGCTCCTTAATTCAGTATCTGGACGGCAACGCCTGGCTGCACGCGCTGCGCACCGTCAGTAATCGCTCGCTCACCGGGCTTCAGGCCGGAGGCAATCTGGAACTGCTGGCCGATCTGTCCGGCGACCTTCAGCGGACGCATTTCGGCTTTATCCTCGGCGTTAACCACCCATGCGAAGAATCCGTGGCCATTCTGCTGTACGGCAGCGGCGGGCAGAGTCAGCACTGGTTGCTCACTTGACGGACGCAGGTAGACGTTCACGTTGCCGCCGGGCAGCAGCTGATGGCGCGGGTTGGCGAACTCGGCGCGCAGCATCACGCTGGCGGTGCGCGGGTCGATGCGGTTGTCCACGGAGGTGAGTTCCCCGCTGATGCGCTGGCCGTTGCTGTCAATCAGCGCCTGCCAGGCCTGCTTCATGGCGCTGATATCCGCATGCTGTCCGGCTTTAGTGGCAAACGTGCCCTCTTCCAGCGCAAAGGCAATGCGGATGGGATCGAGCTGCACCACCTCCACCAGCACACCGCTGGCAGGATTCACCAGGCTGCCGACGTGAAAGTTGCTGTGCCCCACGCGCCCGTCAATCGGTGAAATAATACGCGTGTAGTTGAGGGTGACGCTGCGGGTGTCGAGCCGGGCTTTCGCCTGCTCCAGCGCGGCGCTCGCTACGTCGCGCTGCATGCGGGCGTTGTCCACGTCGTGGCGGCTGATGGCGTTGCTGCTGCCCAGGCTTTCGAAGCGGGAAAGCTGCTGCTGCGCCTGACGCAGCGTGGCTTCGGCGCTTCTCACTTCGGCCTGCGCCAGACGCAGGGCGGCGCGCGGCTCGGCGTCGTCCAGTTCGAACAACACGTCGCCTTTTTTCACGTACTGCCCGTCGCGGAAGTGGATTCTGGTGATGACGCCTTCCGTGCGGGCGCGCAGTTCAACGGTGTGGATAGCTTCAATGCGACCCGGGATCTGACGCTCGGCGGCGTGGGCGGTCTGCTCCACGGTGGCGACACGCACGGGAATGGCCGCGGCGAATGCGGGTGGCAGGGTGCAGGCGAGGAGCGCGAACAGGAGTGGGAATTTCATGGGAGTACCTCGGCGTTGTTTTCCCTCACCCCGGCCCTCTCCCACAGGGAGAGGGGGGTCAGAGTTCCCTCTCCCTGTGGGAGAGGGTTAGGGTGAGGGCAAAAGGTTATGCAGCCTTACGGAACCTGCGGGTCAGTCGCTTCTCGATTTCGACGACGAAGAACATCACGCCCGCCACCGCCAGCGTCACGAACCAGTAGCGCAGCGGCAGCGCTTCGGTGCCGAACAGCATCTGCATAAACGGCAGGTAGATAATCGCCGCCTGGAGCAGGAACAGTACGCCCGTTACCAGCCAGATCCCTTTGTTCGCCAGCAGGCCGCGGTTCAGGGAGAACCCGTCGGTGTTGCGGCAGTTAATCATGTATACCCACTGGGCGCAGACCAGCATCTGCAACAGCACGGTGCGGATGAACTCCGCGCTGTGGCCGCGCGGGGCCAGCCAGGCTTCCAGCGCAAAGGCGGCGATGGCAATCATGGTGCCGACGAAGGCCACGCGCCAGACGGCGTAGGCGTCCATCACGTGCTGCCCGGTCTGACGCGGCGGGCGGCGCATAATGTTGCGCTCGGCGGCCTCGAAGGCCAGGCCGAAGGAGAGCGTGGCGGAGGTCGCCATGTTCATCCACAGGATCAGCACTGGCGTCAGCGGAATGATGTTCCCCGCCAGCAGCGCAATCACAATCAATAGCCCCTGCGCCAGGTTGGTCGGCATGATGAACAGGATGGTCTTCTTCAGGTTGTCGTAAACGCGACGCCCCTCTTTTACCGCGCTGGCGATGGTGGCGAAGTTATCGTCCGTCAGGACCATGTCCGCCGCCTCTTTGGTCACTTCCGTGCCTTTGATGCCCATCGCGATACCCACGTCCGCCTGGCGCAGCGCCGGGGCATCGTTCACGCCGTCACCGGTCATGCCGACGATTTCGCCTTTGTCCTGCAACGCTTTCACCAGGCGCAGCTTATGCTCCGGGCTGGTACGGGCGAAGATGTCATACTTCACCGCCGCTTCCGCCAGCTCGGCGTCGTCCATCTTCTCCAGCTGGTAGCCGGTAACCGCCTGCTCGCTGTTGGTGATCCCCAGCATCTGGCCGATGCTCATCGCCGTCTGTGGGTGATCCCCGGTGATCATCTTCACGCGGATCCCCGCCTGCTGGCAGGCGTTAATCGCCTCAATCGCTTCCGGACGCGGCGGATCCATCATCCCGGCAATGCCGAGGAAGATCAGACCGTGGCTCAGGTCGTCGTGAGTTAATGCCTGCTCGCCGTTCGCTGGCTTGAACGCCGCGGCGACCATGCGCAGCCCCTGACGCGCATAGCGCTCCATCTCCGTTTCCCAGTACGCGCGGTCAAAGGCTTGCGCACCGTTGCGGGTCTGCTGCTGCTCACACAGGGCGAAAATCACGTCCGGCGCGCCGGTAATCAAAATCTGCTCCTCACTGCCAATCTGGTAGTGGGTGCTCATGTACTTGTACTGAGAGTCGAACGGGATCTTGTTAACCAGCGTGGTCACGACCGGCTCGAGGTGGGCCTTGGCCGCCAGCACCTTCAGCGCGCCCTCGGTTGGCCCGCCGGTGATGCCCCACAGGCCACGCTCGTCCTGAATCAGCTGGCTGTCGTTACACAGGTCGATGGTGCGCAGGTACTGCTCCAGCACGGTGCCCGGCTGGATCTGCACCGGCTCGTCGCTGCCTTCGAGGTAGATGTTGCCCACCGGCTCGTAGCTGTTGCCGTCCACGCGATAGCAGGTGTCGGCGGTGATGATGGCTTTCACCGTCATCTCGTTCATGGTCAGGGTGCCGGTTTTATCCGAGCAGACCACGGTCATCGCGCCCAGGGTTTCAACCGTTGGCAGCTTGCGGATAATCGCCCGCTTGCGCGCCATCGCCTGCACGCCCAGGGAGAGGATGATGGAGATAATCGCCGGCAGACCTTCCGGTACGGACGCCACCGCCAGACTAATCAGGGAGAGCAGCAGCTCGCCCATTGGAATTTCGCGGAACACCAGGCTGAAGACAAACAGCGCGGCCATCATGGCGAGGATAATGGCGAAGATCGCTTTGCCCAGCTTGTCCATCTGCACCAGCAGCGGCGTGCGGTGTTTTTCAATGCCCGCCATCATCTGGTTGATGTGGCCGAGTTCGGTCTCCTGGCCCGTGGCAATGACCACGCCAACGCCGCCGCCCGCGCTGACCGTCGTACCGGAAAAGACCAGGTTCGTGCGGTCGCCCAGCGGTAATTCGCCGTTCAGCGGGCTCGTGTGTTTATCCACCACGGTGGATTCACCGGTCAGAATTGCCTCTTCCACGCGTAAATTATGCGCTTCGATTAAGCGCATATCCGCCGGTATACGATCTCCTGCGCGCAACACAATAATATCGCCCGGGACGATTTCCGTCGTCGGTATAGTTTCATGGTTGCCGTTACGAATAACGCGCGCCTCGCTGGAGAGCATATTGCGAATACTCTTCAGGGATTTTTCCGCGTTACTTTCCTGAATGTGGCCAATTAAGGCATTGATTACCGCCACGCCCAGAATAACCAGCGTATCAACCCAGTGTCCCATTACTGCCGTTAATACGGCGGCTGCCAGCAGGACGTAAATCAGGACATCGTTAAAATGCGCGAGAAAACGCAGCCAGCCCGGCTTGCCTTTTTTCTCCGGCAGCGCGTTCGGGCCATGCTTCTGTAAACGCGCCTGCGCCTCGGCACGGTCCAGGCCATTAGCCTGGCTCTGCGCCTGAGCAAGCACCTGCTCTACGGTCTGCTGGTACGCCTGCCCGCCTGCGGGTGGCATATTCTGCGAGAAATTTTTTTTGGTCATGGTATTTTTCCTTCAATATCCGGTGGACGGAAGCCGGAATTCCTTTCTGGCTTTAAATAATTCATTTTTAAGTCTTGCGGGTTAAATTGATCTACCGCAATATATTGACTACCCGGTTATTCAAAACTGATTAAAATTATTTCGACGCGTTGATTTTTACAAAATATTTCTAAACCAACACTAAACGAGGAGGAAGCATGTTTGGTATTTATCGCGGACGGCGTCTGGCGTTATACATTGTCGCAGCCATTGTTATTGCGACGTTAATTGGATATAGCACCTATAGCTTTGTAAAATTATTTTCGTGAGAAAGACGTTTATTTACATAACGCGATATTAATTTAATCGCCCCGAAAATATTATCTATTTTCTGTTATTAATTCGCAGAATAACGGTGGCCTTTTACCCAATTTTGCCAGCGGGGATGATATTGCTTTACGTTTCAGGATGCCGGACAATGACATTTTTAACTGACGATTAACATTACGATGAAACACCCGTTAGAATCGCTGCTCACCGCAGGGGGCATTTTGCTGATGGCCCTGCTCTCCTGCTTGCTGTTACCCGCGCCGTCGCTGGGTCTGGTGCTGGCGCAGAAGCTGGTTCAGACCTTTCATATGGTCGATCTGAATCAGCTGTACACCATTCTGTTCTGTCTGTGGTTTTTGGTGCTCGGCGCCATCAAATTCTTTATCCTGCGTTTCATCTGGCGCCGCTGGTTTTCACTGGCGTCGTAAGCCAGTGAGATCGCGCATCCCGTGGATCAGCGCTTCACACCAGGCCGCGTAGTCGTGGCCGCTGGATGAGGGGTGGAAGCTGACGCGGTAGCCTTTATTCCTCAGCACCTGTTCAAAATCCTGCGTGGTGCGATAGATGCCGCCGCCCGGCCCCGTGGTTTCAAACTTCCCGGCCTGTAACCAGAAGCGCACCGGATACGGTGGAGACTGTTGGTACTGACGCGTCAGCCAGCCGGGAGCGTCACCTTCTGGTGCCCACCAGTAAGAACCGGAAAGGCTCAGCACGTTGCCAAACAGGCGCGGATAGCGCAGCGCCACCCATGAAGAGGCAATTCCCCCGTAGCTTGATCCTGCCAGTACGGTTTTCTGCCGCTGCATGCCGATGCCCTTCCCCCGCAGCCACGGCAGCAGCTCGTGCGCCATAAAGTCAGCAAAATCCGGGTTTGGTGGCAGCTCGTTGCCGCGACGGGCGTGATCGAGGCTGTCGATAAACACCACGTTAATCGGAGGCAGGTGATGTCGGGCAATCAGACCGTCCAGCACGTTGGCAAAATGGTATTCGTCCTGATAAACCTGTCCGTCGAAAAGGATGAGCGTCCAGCGTGCAGGCTGTGCGCCGCGCGGTTGGTAGATCATCACGTCGCGGGCATTGCCGAGGATGTTGCTGCTCAGCCTCTGGCGGCTCAACGTCCCGTGTACCAGCGGCTGTGCCGTAGCCCGAACGGAGCAGTAGCGCGCCGGGCTGAGATCGAGCAGAGAATAGCGATTCCAGCGATCGGTCTTCTGCTCCCCGAAGGTATTCGGGTTAAGCGGATCGGCCTGCGCGCTCACCAGGATGGCGCGGCGTTGATCGCGGGCAGAGCCTTCAACGATCGGCACATCGGGGGCGAGCTTGTACTGCATCACCGTATCAGCGGGGACCACGTAGCTGCGGAACCAGACGTCGCTGTTGCCCAGACGGAACAGCGGATCGTGATCCCCCGCCGGAGAGCCGAGAATGAATACGTTATCCCGCGCGCCGCGCCACAGAAAGGTCACCCGCTTATGGCTCGCATCTACCGGCTCCACCATCGGCGTTCCCTGTCGACGCTGCGCCTGCCAGAACGCCTCGGTACTTCCACCGGCAGAAATGACGTTTGCCAGCGCCTTCAGCGTCGGGCTTTCTGGCGCCAGCATCTGCACGCGTGGTAACGGAGAGGTCTCTTTCATCCGCCACTGAAAACGCCACGGCTTGCCAGCTTCGCCGTGTAGCACCAGCGAGGTGTTCTGTTTCACCGGCAGGGCAAACAGCAGCGTGTGTTCCCCGTCCGCAGGACCGTTTTCGATCAGCGTGCGGATGCGACGGTTTTGCCCATCCAGCAGGCGCGCATCCGTCACGCCATGCAGCGTGGCGGAAACGTAATTTTCATCCAGCTCGGGCAGGGAGAAGCAGACTTCGCCGCTGGCATCAAACTTTCCCTGAACATCGCCCTGCCGGGACGACTGCTCGCACGTTGCCGCCACGGCGGGCAGCGCGCCGATCCCCAGCAGCAACCCACTCCATACCCTCTTCATTACCGCTTGTTCCCCAACGAAATTTGCTAACAACGCTAATGCAAATGGTAATAATTTGCAATATCATCAACGGCGTTTTACCGGTGTTTTTATGGCGATAGCAACCAAGGACGTTCAATAAAAATGTTTAAAAATAATAAGATAATGCAGCTCTGGCTGCTGAGTCTGGCGACGACCAGCGTCGCGGCTCAGGCAGAAACGAAAGAAGAAACGATTACGGTGACGCAGGGCGTGAGTGAAGAGCCCACTGCGCCCGTAAAAGGCATTGTGGCGACGAAAACGCTCTCCGCCACCAAGACAAGCGCGGAGATCGTGAAGACGCCGCAGTCGGTATCGGTGATCACCCGCGATCAGATGAACATGCAGGACGTCACCTCCGTTTCGCAGGCGCTGCGCTACTCGGCGGGCGTGTTTACCGAGTACCGGGGCTCGTCTAACCGTAACGACGAGGTGTTTGTGCGCGGCTTTAGCTACGTGCCGAAATTCCTCGACGGCTTAAGCTTTGGCGCAACGGCTTCCTCACAGACGGGCACAGTTGACCCGTGGCTGCTGGAGCGCGTGGAGCTGGTGCGCGGCCCGGCCTCGGTGCTGTTTGGACAGGTGAATCCTGGCGGGTTAATCAGTATGACCAGCAAGCGCCCGACGGCGGAGGCCATTCACAACGTGCAGTTCCGCACCGGCAATAACGATCTCGCCGAAGGTGCGTTTGATTTCGGCGGCAAGCTGAGCGACGACGGCCGCGTGCTGTATCGCGTGAACGGTATCGCCCGTACGCAGCATAATCAGGTGGACGATTATAAAGAGACGCGGATGGCGATTGCCCCGGCGATCACCTGGTACCCGAACGATCAGACCCGCTTTACGCTGCTGACCAGCTACCAGAAAGATCCGGATGCCGGATACCGCAACTTCCTGCCCGCGTATGGCACGGTGAAAAGCGCCGACGGGAAGTACATCCCGCACGACTTTAACGTCAGCGATCCGAATTACAATCAATCCTGGCGCGAGCAGACGATGATTGGCTACGAGCTGGAACACCAGTTCGCCGACAACCTCACCTTCCGCCAGAACGCCCGTTACGCCACCATCAAGCAGAAATATCGTTATCTGGTTTACGCCAACAGCGCGGCCAACAGCACGGTGTTGACCCGTCGCGCCCAGCGTGAAGAGCGCACGACCAACGAATTTGGCCTTGATAACCAGCTGGAATATCTGCTGGAGACCGGAAGCGTCAACCACACCCTGCTCGGCGGGTTTGATTACAAGACCAGTAAGGATAAACAGCTGCTGGCGCGCGGGAGCGGCTCACAGTATGACCTCGACTGGACAAACCCGGTTTACGGCGTGAACGTGGATGAAAGTACCTTCAAAACGGCCACCGACGAGCAGCAAAATCTCGACCAGATGGGCCTGTATCTTCAGGATCAGATGAGCTGGAACAACTGGGAGTGGCTGGTTTCCGGGCGCTACGACTGGAGCGAAGTGCGTACTAACGACTACACCGACAACAGCTTTACGCAGCAGAACGACAGCAAATTTACCTGGCGCACTGGCCTGCTGTACGCGTTTGATTCTGGCCTGTCGCCGTACATCAGCTACAGCACCTCGTTTGAACCGAACCTGCAAACCAACCGTGCGCCGGGCGTTGCGCCATTCAGGCCTACTACCGGGGAGCAGGCCGAGATTGGCGTGAAATATCAACCGGTCGACACCACGCTGATGACCCTGGCGCTGTACGATTTGACTCAGGACAACGTAGCGACCTATAACAGCGCTGAAGGCTGGTTCGAAAATGCGGGCAAGGTGCGTTCGAAAGGCGCTGAAGCGGAAATCCACGCCACGCTGATGGATAACATCAACCTGATTGGCTCCTACACTTACACCGATGCAAAAACCGAAAGCACCACGGTGGCGGGAACTGAAGGCAAAACGCCTGCGCGCATTCCAGCGCATATGGCATCGGCGTTCGCCAGCTATACCGTTCCGGGCGGAGCGCTGAAGAGCCTGACCGCTGGCGTGGGGATGCGCTACATCGGCACCAGCTACGGCGATGCGAAGAACACCTTCAAGGTGCCATCGGTGGATCTGTATGACGCGATGCTGCGCTACGATCTGGGCGAGATGAACCGCAGCCTGAAAGGGGCAAGCGTGCAGTTCAACGTCAATAACGTAGCAGACACGAAGTATGTGGCGTCATGCGCAAGCGATACGGCGTGCTTCTACGGGATTGGCCGGACGGTGACGGCGACGGTGAATTACAGCTGGTAGTTAAAGCCGGGTGGCGGCTATGCCTTACCCGGCCTGGATGTCCGCGCTATACGATGTGTTGTAGGCCCGGTAAGCGCAGCGCCACCGGGCAACTTAAAGGCACCGTGCACACAAAAAAGCCGGGTGGCGGCTACGCCTTACCCGGCCTGGATGTCGTCAATTTCAATGTGTCTGGCGGTGATTCTCTTTGCGATACGCCCCGGGCGGCTGGTTGAAGGTGCGGGTAAAGATGCGGGTAAACGTCTGCTGCGAGTCAAACCCGTAGCGCAGGCAGATATCGTACACGCGCTCGTCTGACTCACGCAGATCGCGCGCCGCCATCAGCAGCTTGCGTTCGCGGATGTAGCGCCCCAGACTTTCGCCTTTGTACTGCATAAATAGCCGCTGTAAATGCCATTTTGAGTAACCCGCATGGCGGGCAATCTCTTCGATGCGTAACGGCTGGTGTAGGTTGTCATCGATCCATTCGACAATCGTATCAATGACCTGAGCGGAAATCGTCATACTGCTCTCCCCCTCTGCTTCTCGCTTAAACATTATTCCCACCACTCGCGAAATTGTTGCGTGGTATCACTCACCCGCACGGGCTCGCCCAGCTCCGGCGTCAGCAGCCGGTAGTTTTTATCCTTACTGGCTTTCGCCAGCTGGATCAGTGGATCGTTCCAGGTATGTTTCGCCAGCACAAAACGCCCGTTATGTCCCGGCACGACCGCTTTGGCATTGAGATCTGCCGAGGCCTGCGCCGTTTCTGCCGGGTGCATATGGATGTACTTCCAGTCCTGGTCGTACTGGCCGTTTTCCATGATGGCTAAGTCAACTCCGCCAAACTGCTCGCCAATCGCTTTGAAGTGCGGGCCGTAACCGGAGTCTCCGCTGTAGTAGACCTTTCGCTCTGGGGTGACAAACATAAAGCTGCCCCACAGGGTCTGGTTACGCTTAATGCCGCGCCCGGAAAAATGGCGCGCCGGCAGAACGTGTACGGTCAGCGTATCGCTGATATGCACCGACTGGTTCCAGTCCCGCTCGTCGATAATCTCAGGGTTCATCCCCCAGTAGCGCAGATGCGACCCCACGCCCAGCGGGGTGACCACGCGCTTAACCTTCGGCAGCAGCGCCTTGATGGTGGCGTAATCCAGATGGTCATAGTGATCGTGGGAGATAATCAGCAGGTCGATCTCCGGCATGCTCTCCGCACGCCACGGGTACTCCCCCGCAAACGCTTTATTGAGGAAGGAGAACGGTGCGGCGTAGCTACTCAGAACCGGATCGATCAGGATGCGTTTCCCCGCCAGCTGCATATACCAGGAGGAGTGGCCGAGCCACACCAGCGTGTCCTGTTCAGGCGACAGGCTCGCCAGATCGGTTTTCACCAGCGGCAGCGGCTGCGCAGGACGGGCGTTTTCGGTTTTACGGGTAAGGAACTGCCACCACGCCACCAGCATATTTTGTTGCCCGGTAAAGCCCGGCGTAGGGAGCGTGTTATGGAATTGCCCGTCGCGATAGTGCGGAGAGGCTTCCACTTCAGAGAGCTGCGCACCCTGCGGTGGCTGGCCAAATCCGGCATTCAGTACAAACGGTAAACTGGCAGCTGAAGCAATAATCATGACTAACACCACGCAGATGAATAGAGGCTTTTTCATTTCCTGACCCGCCTACGCGCCCCATCCGATGGTTTGCGCGGGTGACACTTGATTATGAGTGAGTAAGCACTCATTATAGATAGGATGATTACGCCGTCAAGAAGGTTTTCGTTCTTTGACATTCCGCGTTGCAGCGTATCAAGGCTCGTGTTTCAATCAGGGCTTTTACAATTGACGGGAGGAAAAATTTAGTGGCACGTCCGAAGAGTGAAGATAAAAAACAGGCCTTACTGGAAGCAGCAACGGCTGCGTTTGCGCAGTCAGGTATTGCCGCCTCAACGGCGTTAATTGCCCGTAATGCGGGCGTCGCTGAAGGGACACTGTTTCGCTACTTTGCTACCAAAGACGATCTGCTGAATGCCCTCTACCTGCATCTGAAGCAGGATCTCTGCCAGACCATGCTGGCGAATCTCGATCGCACCATTACCGAGCCAAAAGAGCATACCCGCAATATCTGGAACAGCTATGTAGACTGGGGCATTCGTAACCCCCTGGCGCATGCGGCTATCCGCCAGATTGGCGTCAGTGAAAAGCTGAACGCCGAAACCGAGCAGGCGGTGAAAGACATGTTCCCGGAACTGCATGAACTGTGTCGTCGTTCGATCCGCCCGGTGTTTATGTCTGACGAGTTTAAGACCTTCGGTGATGCAATGTTCTTATCGCTGGCTGAAACCACCATGGAGTTTGCCGCGCGCGATCCGTCCCGTGCCGTCGATTTTAAAGCGCTGGGCTTTGAAGCCATGTGGCGCGGGCTTGCTGAGGAAGATAACCATGGACAGTAAATCCTTGCAGGAACATGCCAGACGCGTCGCGCTGGAGATGCCTTTTACCGAACATTGCTGGCCGTTTGGCCCGGAGTATGACGTGTTTAAGGTAGGCGGGAAAATTTTTATGCTGATGGCGACCGCACACGGTCGGGCCCACGTCAGCCTGAAATCCGATCCGGAAAAATCGCTGCTCAATCAGCAGATCTACCGTGGCGTGGAGCCCGGTTACCATCTGAATAAAAAACACTGGATCTCACTTTATGGCACGGACGACATCACGCCTGAACTGGTCACCGACCTGATTACGGATTCGTGGAATCTGGTCGTTGATAAACTGCCGAAAAAAGATCAGAAGTGGATTCGGCCAGCCTGATTGTTCGTCTGAGACGAACAGAATAAGCGCTCGAATCGCACTTATCTTTTCCCGCTTCGCGCGGTAATCTGCTTTCCTTTCACGCCCGCCCGCGGGCGAATTTCATCACCAGGAGTTGTTATGGATATTATTTCTGTCGCCCTGAAACGCCACTCTACCAAGGCGTTCGACCCAGCCAAAAAACTGACCGCAGAAGAAGCGGAAAAAATCAAAACGCTGCTGCAATACAGCCCGTCCAGCACCAACTCCCAGCCGTGGCACTTTATTGTTGCCAGCACTGAAGAGGGTAAAGCGCGCGTGGCAAAATCCGCGGCGGGCACCTATGTGTTTAACGAACGCAAAATGCTGGATGCCTCTCACGTGGTGGTGTTCTGCGCGAAAACCGCGATGGACGATGCCTGGCTTGAGCGCGTTGTCGATCAGGAAGAGGCTGACGGCCGTTTCGCCACGCCAGAAGCAAAAGCCGCGAACCACAAAGGCCGCTGCTATTTTGCCGACATGCACCGCGTGGATCTGAAAGATGACGACCAGTGGATGGCGAAGCAGGTTTACCTGAACGTCGGCAACTTCCTGCTGGGCGTGGCCGCTATGGGCCTGGATGCGGTACCCATCGAAGGGTTTGACGCCGCGATCCTCGACGAAGAGTTTGGCCTGAAAGAGAAAGGCTTCACCAGCCTGGTGGTGGTCCCGGTCGGGCATCACAGCGTGGAAGATTTCAACGCCACGCTGCCGAAATCTCGCCTGCCGCTGAGCACGATTGTGACTGAATGCTAAGCGCTTCTGGCACGCCGGCTATCGGCGTGCCCGTTTTCAGTAAAGCGTTATCTGCGGATGCTTTACCCCGCACACCAGCGCATAACGCGTTAATGTATCGAGACTCGCCCGGGTAATATTTGCTTCCATTCTTGATACCGTCGGGGCGCTGACGCCCATCCGCTCCGCCACCTGGGCGCGCGTCAGACCAGCATGATTGCGCCATTGCGCCAGCATCTCCCGCAGACGCTCCTTGCGCTCTTCTGCATCAAAGGAAGCCTGAACTTCTGAATCGCTTAACAGTTCAGCTCTGAGTTCGTCCCAGTCAATAATCTTTTTGCTCATCCAACATCTCCTGTTGTCGTTTCAGTGCCAGACGGAGTTCAGCAGAGGGCGTTTTTTGCGTCTTCTTGATAAACACCCGCAGCAGAAAAATGGTTCTTTCCCGCTGATAAACGTAGATCCCACGAGTATGGATCAGCCCGACGGTTCGGATTTCGAACAAACCATTGGGTAAGGGTTTGCTGTCAGGTTCACGCAATACTGTCGGGTTGTTGCGTAATTTATCAAGCTGGCGAATCAGCTTCGCCTGTACTCCCGCAGGCAATGAGAGGATCTCCTCCCTGACTGCCGCATGAACGATAAGTCTGAACACTGTATTTCATCCCTGATAATATTAGCATGTAAGGCAATTTGCATTAAAGGCTAATTTTGCCTTTCGTGATTCACCTTACCAGCTTATTCCAGGCAGGACCGGATCCGCGTTGATTCCCTGAAAGCCCCTCGCAAAAAACTTATTTCCCCTGCTCCGCCAGCCACGCCATCGCCCTCTCCCCTGCCTCATCCACGGGTAAATAGACCAGCAGCCGCGATCCGTTTCGCGGCGCAGAGTACCAGTACATCTGCTGGAGATGAAAATCCCCCAGCTCGGGATGGGTGAACAGCTTGAGCTGGTTCTCCACGCCGCGCACGTCGTTACGCTGGTGCCACAGGGTTTTAAACTCTTCGGACACCGCAAAAAAACGCGCCAGCTTCGCTTCCCAGAGCGGGTCGCCACGGTGCTCAGCCATGGCCGCGCGGAAGTAGGAGACGAAAATCGGCAGCACGTCGTCACGTTTGCCGAGCCGCGCGCGCCACGCCGGATGGGTGAGGAACAGGTAAATACAGTTGCGATCTTCCGGCGGGATGGCGTTGAAATCGACGCCCATCAGGTGGCCGAAGCTGTCGTTCCAGGCCACGATATCGAAATTCGGTTTCTGAATGCTGGCGGGTTTCGGCAGCAGGGTATCCAGCAGGCGACGCGTGCCTTCGCTGATCCCCTCGCAGCACACCGCCTGCGGGGCTTCGCCCGGCGGCAAACCGGCGAGCACAAAAAGATGCCGGGCTTCGGTCGGGGTGCATTGCAGCGCTTTTGCGATGGCGGCCATCACCGCGCTGGACGGATTGACGTCCCGGCCTTGTTCCAGCCAGGTGTACCAGGTCACGCCGACATCCGCGAGCATCGTCACCTCCTCTCGCCGCAGGCCCGGCGTGCGGCGGCGGCCGCTGCGCGGTAAGCCGAGCCGCTGCGGATCGAGGCTTTCGCGCCGGGCACGCAAAAACGCGCCCAGCTGCTTGCGGGTGTCATCCTGGAGAGAGGTGACAGGTTCAGACATCAGCGCCATAACATCTCCTGCATGGTAGTGTCAGTACCAGTATAAGCAAGAACTGGTACCCGTTTATCAGATGGTTGATGCTACGACTCTACGCTGTTTGACGCAATGGAGTCACCATGAATACGTCAGTTGTTTCACCGGGTCGTGCGGGCCTGATATTGCTGTTAACCGGCCAGATGCTGCCGCTGATTGATACCTCAATCACCAACGTGGCGCTGGATTCCATCACCCATTCGTTACACGCCACCGCCACCGAACTGGAGCTGATCGTCGCCCTCTACGGCGTGGCCTTTGCCGTCTGCCTGGCCCCCGGCAGCAAGCTGGGCGATAACCTTGGCCGCCGTCGCCTGTTTATGTGGGGCGTGGCGTGTTTTGGCCTGGCCTCACTGCTGTGCGGCATGGCGGGAAATATCGAACAGTTGCTTGGCGCGCGCATTATGCAGGGTGCGGGCGCCGCGCTGATCATGCCGCAAATTCTCGCGACGTTGCATGTGACGTTAAAAGGAACGGCACACGCCAGAGCGATCAGCCTGTTCGGGGGTATCGGCGGAATTGCGTTTATCGTCGGCCAGATGGGTGGCGGCTGGCTGGTATCGGCGGACATCGCCGGGCTGGGCTGGCGCAACGCCTTCTTTATCAACGTGCCGATTTGTCTGGTGGTGCTGGCGCTGAGCCGTCGCTACGTGCCGGAAACCCGCCGCGACACGCCGTCGCGCATTGACTGGACCGGGACTGTCCTGCTGACGGCAATACTGTGCTGTCTGCTGTTCCCGATGGCGCTCGGCCCGCAGTGGCACTGGTCGTGGCCGCTGAAGGCCGCACTGCTGGCGATTGTGCCGCTGGCCTGTTTGATGGTGCTGAACGCGCGCAAAAAAGAGCGTGAGAATGCCCACCCGCTCATCGCGCCACGCCTGTTACAGCTGCGCAGCATCCGCTTTGGCGTGCTGATCGGGATACTCTTTTTCAGCGTCTGGTCCGGGTTCATGTTCTGTATGGCGCTGACCATGCAAAGCGGTCTGGGGATGGCGCCGTGGCAGTCCGGGAACAGCTTTATCGCGCTTGGCGTCACCTATTTTATTTCTGCCTGGTTCGCCCCACGCCTGATTGCCCGCTACAGCACCAGCGCCATCCTGCTGACCGGGCTTGCGATTCAGCTTGTCGGCCTGGTGGCGCTGATCGCCACGTTCCGTCACTGGGGAATGCAGAATACCGCGCTGACGCTGGCCCCGGCCACCGGGCTGGTGGGTTACGGGCAGGCGCTGATTGTAAACAGCTTCTACCGTATCGGGATGCGCGATATTCAGCCTGACGACGCGGGGGCCGCGAGCGCGATTTTAAGCACGCTGCAACAGGCTGCGCTGGGGCTTGGCCCGGCCATTTTCGGCGCGATTTTGCTGCACGGGCTGCAAAATCATCACGGAGATTATACCCAGGCGGTCAACGTCTTCCTGATGGTGGAAACGGCCATGATGGTGGTGCTGGCGCTGGTCACGCTGCGTATGCGTCATCGTCTGTGTTTACCGGTCGTCAAGGCCTGTCCGGCGACAAAATAAAACTGCCTGAATTTGCATAATAGATCCGCAGCCGCCATTATGGGGCTGCATCAATACAGGAGACGTTATGCAGGAATTAATTGCTCAGGTTGAAGAGTTAGGGATTGAAATTAATCACACCACCTCTTTAGTGATTATCTTTGGTATTATTTTTCTTACGGCCATTATCGTTCATTTTATTCTACACAAAGTGGTGCTGCGCGCATTCGAGAAACGCGCCCAGGCCAGCAGCCATTTATGGTTGCAGATCATTACGCAGAACAAATTATTTCACCGTCTGGCGTTTACCCTCCAGGGGATAATCGTCAACGTTCAGGCGGTTCTGTGGCTGCAAAAAGGCAGCGAAGCGGCGGAATTACTCACCACCTGCGCGAAATTGTGGGTGATGGTTTATGCCCTGCTCTCCTTCTTCTCGTTGCTGGACGTGATTTTCAATCTGTCGCAGAAAATGGCCACCGCCTCGCAGCTGCCGCTGAAGGGGATATTCCAGGGCGTTAAGCTGGTGAGTGCCATTCTGGTGGGGATACTGATTATCTCCCTGCTGATCGGTCAGTCCCCGGCGATTCTGATCAGCGGCCTGGGTGCGATGGCTGCCGTTCTGATGCTGGTCTTTAAAGACCCGATACTGGGCTTAGTGGCGGGCATTCAGCTCTCCGCCAACGACATGCTTAAGCTCGGCGACTGGCTGGAGATGCCGAAGTACGGCGCCAACGGCACGGTGACCGACATCGGCCTGACCACCGTTAAAGTGCGCAACTTCGATAACACCATCACCACCATCCCGACCTGGGCGCTGGTGTCCGATGCGTTCATCAACTGGAGCGGCATGTCCGCCTCCGGTGGTCGCCGCATCAAGCGTAGCCTGAATATCGATACCACCAGCATTCATTTCCTCGACGAGCAGGAGCAGCAGAAACTGATTCAGGCGAAACTGCTGAAGCCGTATCTGGCGGCGCGTCATGAGGAAATTAACCTGTGGAATCAGCAGAACGGCGAAGGGGAATCGGTATTAAACCTGCGCAAGATGACCAATATCGGCACCTTCCGTGCCTACCTGAATGAATATCTGCGTAACCACCCGCGCATTCGCAAAGATATGACGCTGATGGTGCGCCAGCTCGCGCCGGATGCCAACGGGCTGCCGATTGAAATATATGCCTTTACCAACACGGTGATCTGGGCGGAATACGAAGATATTCAGGCCGACATCTTCGATCATATTTTCGCGGTGGTAGATGAATTTGGCCTACGTATTCACCAGTCGCCAACCGGAAACGATATTCGCTCGCTGGCTGGCGTCATCGCCAGATAATCAGGAGCTGGCGCGGGAAATAAAGCGCCAGTCCATCATGACCCTTTCCGTGGGCGCATCCGGGTTGTCGATCTTATTTAACAGCAGATTGACCGCCTTGCGCCCGATATCCCGCGACGGCTGTTCAATAGTGGTGAGTGAAATCATCTCCGCCAGCTCGGTGCCGTCAAAGCCGACCACCGCGATATCTTCTGGCACCCGCAGCCCTGCCTGCTGAATGGCGCGCAGCGCCCCCGCCGCCAGCGTATCGGAAACGGCAAACACCGCATCCGGCGGGTTTGCTTTTAACAGGTTTTGCATCGCCGCCATGCCCGCACCAGAGCTGAGCTCACTGGCGTACTCCACCGCCTGATAGTCCAGATCCCGCAGGTGTATGACGCTCTTATAGCCGCGCTCGCGCAGACGGGCATATTTGTAGCTGAGGTCGTGGTTGATGAGCGCAATGCGTTTGCGTCCCCCGTCGGCAAGCTGGCTGACAACGTGCTGGGAGGCATCAACATCATTAATCCCCACGCAGGAGACCGCGCCCGCATCGGCGTATTCAGCGCACTGCACCCACGGCGCGTTGCCAATCAGCGCGGCCAGCTCCGGCAGTTTCGAGAACGCATCCATGGTGATAATGCCGTCGACGATTTTGCCGGAGAGCAGGCTTAAGCCCGAGCGGGAGCGCTCAATATCCGAGCCGGAGTTGCACAGCAGAATGCGATAGCCGTTCTTTTCTGCCTCGGCTTCAATGCCCTTCACCACTTCGGCGCAGAACGGGTTGGCGATGTTCGAGACCATCACCAGGATCATATAGCTGCGGGCAGTGCGCAGCTGACGCGCCAGCAGATTGGGCTGATAGTTACTCTCCTGGATCGCCTGCAAAACGCGCTCGCGGTTTTTCGCCTTCACGGTATCGCTGTTATTCAGTACGCGGGAGACCGTTGCCACGGATACCCCGGCCAGTTGAGCGATTTTCTGAATTGACATAGCGACGATACATCCTGCGGTTAGCGTTTTGTGCAGGCTACCATAAATTGATTGCCCGGCGAACCGGGCAATGCGTCAGTATTCCACGCGCACCCAGCGCTGCTGCTGATGACTTTTCATAATCGCATCAATGATATACATCACACAGGCGCCATCGTGGAAGGTGGCAAACTGCGGATTATCCGGCATCGCGCCCGCCTGCACGGCACGGTAAAACTGCGCCATCATATTTTTAAAGGCATCCGGCCAGCCTTCAATGTGCCCGCCGGGGAAGTGGGCGCTGTCGGCCACGTCACGGTTCATCAGGCCCGGATCGTCGCAGAGTATCTGATTTGCCCTGGCGCGATGGCCGACCCAAAGCTGCTGCGGGATTTCCTGATCCCACGCCACCGACTGCTCGCTGCCGTTAATTTCAAAGGTCAGGCGATTTTTTCGCCCCGCGCTCACCTGCGAGACGCTAAAGCTGCCCTTGCTGCCGTCGTCAAAGCGGAACAGCACCGAGCCAAAGTCTTCGGTGGTGACCGGTTTGTCTTCATATTCCGCCTGCTCGTCATGGGAGAAGGTCTGATGACCGCCCGCGCTGGCCTTGCGCGTCGGCCAGACGGTGGATAAATCAGCCATCACCCCGGTAATACGCCTGCCGGTCACATACTGTACCGTATCGCACCAGTGGGAGCCGATATCCGCCACCGCCCGCGACGCGCCACCGAGCGCGGCATCCACCCGCCAGTTGTAGTCGGTTTCCAGCAGCATCCAGTCCTGTAAATAGCTGCCGTGCGAAGCAAACAGCCGCCCGAGGCTGCCCGCACGCATCATGCTCGCCGCCTGGCGCACCATCGCAAACTGGCGATAGACAAAACTCACGCCATGCACCACGCCTGCCTGCTCCGCCAGCGCCACCAGCTCGCGCGCCTCGTCCGGCGTCATGCACAGCGGCTTTTCGGAAAACACGTGCTTGCCCGCACGCAGGATCTGGCGGTTAATCTCCGCGTGCAGGTGGTTCGGCGTGCAGTTGTGCACCGCGTGCAGATTAGGGAGCGCGAGCAGTTCCTCCACGCTGGCACAGGCGTGCGGCACATTGAGCTGGTGCGCCTTTTCCTGCGCCTTAACGAGCGAGCCGTCACAGAGCGCGACCACCTGTACAAACCCGAGACGCCTGAGCGCCTCGATATGTGCCGGGCCAATAAACCCGCTGCCGATAATCCCGACGTTAATCATGGCTGCCCCCTGCGGCGAAATCATCAAACGCCCGTCCGGAAACCGGGATGATATGACGGCGGATAAATTCACTGCCCTCACTCGCGCCGGTATCGCCATCCTTCAGGCAGCACTCCCACTCCAGCACCGCCCAGCCGTCGTAGTCGTACTGGGTCAGCTTGCTGAAAATGCCCTTAAAGTCGATCTGTCCGTCGCCGGGCGAGCGGAAGCGTCCGGCGCGGTTGATCCACGGCTGGTAGCCGCCGTAGACGCCGCTGCGCCCGCTGGGGCGGAACTCGGCGTCCTTCACGTGGAACGCTTTAATGCGCGCATGGTAGATATCAATAAAGGTCAGGTAATCCATCTGCTGGAGCAGCATATGGCTTGGATCGTAGAGAATATTACAGCGCGGATGGTTATCGACCAGCGCCAGAAAACGCTCGAAGGTGACGCCGTCGTGCAGATCTTCCCCCGGATGCAGCTCAAAGCAGACGTCCACGCCCTGCTCGTCGAAGGTATCCAGAATCGGCCGCCAGCGGGCTGCCAGCTCCCCGAATGCATCCTGAAAACGCTGCTCGTTGTGCGGCGGCCACGGGTAGAAAAACGGCCAGGCCAGCGATCCGGAGAAGGTGGCGTGTGCTTTCAGGCCTAATCGGGCCGAGGCAACCGCCGCCTGCTTCAGCTTCTCCGTCGCCCACGCCCGTCGCGCCGCATCGTTACCGCGCACGGAAGCAGGGGCGAAGTGGTCAAACGCCTCGCTGTAAACCGGGTTTACCGCAACAAGCTGCCCTTCCAGATGGGTCGACAGCTCGCTGATGACCAGCCCATGCGCGGCCAGCCTGGCGGTGATGTCGTCGCAGTAGGCCTGACTCTCTGCGGCTTTCTCCACATCAAAAATATGCGGATGGTTGCAGGGGATCTGCACCGCTTTGTAACCCTTCCCCGCCGCCCATCCTGCCAGCCCGTCGAGCGTGTTGAAGGGCGCTTCCCCGCCAATAAACTGCGACAGAAAAATGCCCGGTCCTTTCATTGTCCTCATACCACCTCCTGAACGTTACGCCTTGTCATCGTCATACTTAAACGTGAGAAGGAAAATCAGCGCGATCGCCGCGGCAGCCACCGCCGGGATCCACCAGAATGTGACCCACGCCTGCGGCACGGTCTGCCCTGCCACCAGACGGTTGTAGAGCGCGCCGGAAATCTGCGAGCCGAGCAGCATGCCGATGCCGTAGGTGAACATCACGATCATGCTCTGCGCCTGGCCTTTGACCTTTTCGCCCGCCACGCGGTCGGTGTAGATAAAGCCAACGACAAAGAAGAAATCGTAGCAGACGCCGTGGAGCAGAATGCCGAGATACAGCAGAATGCGCCCCTCCTCGCTGACGCCCAGCGCGAACATGGCATAACGCACGAACCACGCCAGCATGCCGATCAGCAGCATATATTTCACGCCCAGGCGGCGGAACAGCAGAGGAATAACCAGCATGAAGACGATCTCAGACATCTGCCCGAAGGACATGGCGGTGCTGACGTCGGCAATGCCGGCATCCGCCAGATACGAGGCGGTGTAGGCGTAATAGGTGCCGAGCGGGACGGAGATCAGCATCGCGCAGACGGAGAAGACGAAGAAGTGGCGGGTTTTGAGCAGCGCGAAGGCGTCCGCGCAGAAGAGATCCCGCACCTTTACCGGCAGGCCTTTCGCCGGGGCGGGCGTGTGCGGCAGCGTCAGGCTGTAGATCGCCAGCAACACGGAGCTGACCACCGCCACCTGGAAGATGGTGACGCTGGACGCCACGCCGGTGACGCCGATGAAAATGCCCGCCGCGATCCAGCCGATGGTGCCGAACACGCGCACTACCGGGAAGGTTTTATCCACGTTCGCCAGACTGTGAAACGCAATGTTGTTGGTCAGCGCCAGCGTCGGCATATAGCAGAGCGTGTAGCCAAACAGCAGGCCAATCAGCAGCGCGCCGTTCTCAGCAATCAACGCCCCCGGCACGAACCAGAGGATCGCCGCGCCCGCGAGGTGCATCACCGCCATCACCTTCTGCGAGGCAAAGAAGCGGTCCACCAGCATCCCGAGCACGAACGGCGAAAGAATGGAAGCGATGGGTCCGGCAGAGAACGCGTCGCCAATCAGCAAAGACATGTTGTGCCTGGTCATCACCAGGCCAAGCGTGACCGACCAGCTACCCCAGATAAAAAATTGCAGAAACATCATCAGCGACAGACGCGGCACCAGCAGCCGGTGCTGTGTTATCGCCTTTTCACTACTCTCAGTTGACACCATGATAAGCCTCACCCGGAAAAAGTAATCGATTACAAATTCGCTCAAATGAAAAGTAATCGATTACAAAATAAAGATCCTGTGGATCAAAACAGAATTGGGAGGGGAGTCACGATAAAGGTGAAGGGGAGGTGCCGGGTGACGGCTGCGCCTTACCCGGCCTACTAAATAACGTCCCCGAACATGTAGGCCCGGTAAGCGCAGCGCCACTGGGCGTGAAGGCGGGTGCGGTCTGGTTTGGTGCGGTCTGGTGCCCTCACCCCGGCCCTCTCCCACAGGGAGAGGGAGAAAACCGCGCTACTTTTTGCGTGAAAGCTTAAACGCGATAAACAGGAACACCACCCACACCGGCAGCAGCATCGCTGACAGGCGCATCTCATCCATGGTGCACATCAGCACCAGAATCAGGCCGAGGAAGGCGATACAGAGGTAGTTCCCCGCCGGATAGAGCAGCGCTTTAAACTGCGTCTCGCGCCCCTTGCGGCGCATCGCCGCGCGGAAGCGCAGGTGCGCCAGGCAGATCATGATCCAGTTCAGCAGCAGCGTGGCGACAACCAGCGCCATCAGCAGGCCAAACGCCTCTTTCGGCAGCAGATAGTTAATCAGCACCACCAGCGAGGTGATAGCGCCAGAAAGGAACAGCGAATTGATCGGCACGCCGCGACGGCTGACGCGGGTGAGGAACTTCGGCGCGTTGCCCTGTACGGAGAGCCCAAACAGCATGCGGCTGTTGGAGTAAACCCCGCTGTTGTAAACCGACAATGACGCCACGAGAATGACGAAGTTGAGCGCCGAAGCCACCACGTTGCTGTTCAAATCGTGGAAGATCATCACGAACGGGCTACTGTCAGATTTCACTTCTACCCACGGATAGAGCGCCAGCAGCACCACCAGCGAGCCGATATAGAACAGCAGGATACGGTACACCACCTGGTTGACCGCTTTCGGAATGCTTTTGTGCGGATCGCGCGCTTCAGCCGCGGTGATGCCAATCAGCTCCAGCCCGCCGAAGGAGAACATAATGACCGCCAGCGACAGGATCAGCCCTTTCCAGCCGGTCGCCAGAAAGCCGCCGTGCTGCCACAGGTTGTCGATGCTTGCACGCTCGCCGCCGTGACCGGAGAACAGCAGCCACAGGCCAAAGCCGATCATGCCGATAATCGCCAGCACCTTAATCAGCGCAAACCAGAACTCGGTCTCGCCATACAGGCGCACGTTCACAAGGTTAACGGCGTTAATGATGATGAAGAAGGCCGCGGCCCAAATCCACGTCGGCACGTCCGGGAGCCAGTACTGCATATAGATGCCGGCGGCGGTCAGCTCTGCCATGCCCACCAGCACGAACATCACCCAGTAGTTCCAGCCGGAGAGGAAGCCTGCGAACGGCCCCCAGTATTTATAGGCAAAGTGTGCGAAGGAGCCGGACACCGGCTCTTCAACGACCATCTCGCCGAGCTGGCGCATGATCAGGAAGGCGATAATCCCGGCGATAGCGTAACCCAGCAGAACCGCCGGGCCAGCCATTTGAATGGCGGGGCCGATGCCGAGAAACAGCCCGGTACCGATCGCGCCGCCAAGGGCAATTAACTGAATATGTCGATTTTGCAAACCACGTTGCAGCGTCGGACTCTGATCCGACGAAGCTTCAGTGCTACCATGGCCTGAAGCGGATGACGCGTCTTTCACGCCCTACCCCTGTCTCTTTTTTAGAAGGGGCACGTTTTAACACTTCATGCTGGTGGTAGCAAGCTTAACGCCGGGCCAGCGCATGCGCCCGGCGGATAAACGTCACGACCCGATGATCCCGCCGTCAGCTTTGGTAATCACCACCGTTGACGATCGCGGACGCCCGTTCGGGCTGGCGTCTGGCCAGTTGGAAACAGCGCGCGGATTGGCCGGGTCGGTAATATCATCCCCGCCCTCCCCCGGATGCTGAATGTTGATAAACAGCGTGCGGTTGTCCGGCGTAAACGCAATGCCGGTGATTTCACATCCGCGCGGCCCGGTCAGAAAACGGCGATACTCGTTGGTGCCCGGAATGGTGGCGACCATCTGGTTATTGCCCATCCCCTCGTACGCTTTCTTATTGATGGTGCTGGAGGAGACGTCGGTCTGGATCCACAGGACGCCCTGGTGATCGAACGACAACCCATCCGGGCTGCCGAATGCCGCGCCCTGCATGGAGCCTTTGGCCTTCGGATCGTCGCCGTCGGTACGCCCGGCCATAACCAGAATATCCCACTTAAAGCGTGCGGCGGCAGGATCGGCACCCTCTTCGTGCCAGTGCATGATGTGACCAAACACGTTGTTGGCGCGCGGGTTAGCGGCATCGACCGGCGCCTTCCCCTCTTTACCGCGATCGCTGTTGTTGGTGAGCGTACAGTAGACGCTGCCGCTGGCGTGCGGATCGACGGCAATCCACTCGGGACGATCCATTTTCGTTGCCCCCACCGCGTCGGCCGCCAGGCGGGTTTTGATCAGCAGATCGCCCTGGCTTTCAAACCCGTTGCTTTTATCCAGGCCATTTTGCCCGAAGATCAGCGGCAGCCAGTCGCCGCTCCCGTCTTCGTTGAACCTGGCGACGTACAGCGTGCCGGACGTCAGCAGCTGCATATTGGCTTCACGGTTCGCGGGATCGTATTTTTTGTCGGAGACAAACTTATAGATGTACTCAAACTTCTGGTCGTCGCCCATGTAGACCACCACGCGATTATCGGCGGCGAGCGTGACGGCGGCCCCCTCATGCTTGAAGCGGCCCAGCGCGGTGTGCTTGCGCGGGGTGGAGGTCGGGTTGTAGGGATCGATCTCCACCACCCAGCCGAAACGGTTGGGTTCGTTAGGGGTTTTATCGACGCTGAACCGCTCATCCACCTCGTTCCAGCGGTAGGACTCATCGCTGTCGCTAATGCCGTAGCGTTTTTCCAGCGGATTGAGATCGGCTTTTTTCACAAAAATGTCCGACCAGTTCTCCTCGCAGGTGAGATAGGTGCCCCAAGGCGTATGGCCGTTGGCGCAGTTCTGCATGGTGCCCAGAACGCGTTCCCCCTGCGGATCGGCGGCGGTTTTCATTAAATCCTGATGCCGCGCCGGGCCGGTAAGCTGCATCGGCGTATTGACGGTAATACGCCGGGCGAAGGAAGACGGACGCACCACCTCCCAGCCGCTGCCCGTTTTTTTCACTTCCACCACCGACACGCCCATCGCGTTCTGCCCCTTGCGGGCTTTATCGAGGCTCCAGTTCGCCGTACCGTCGGTAAACAGCATCCCGTTATCGATGTATTCATGGTTCAGCGCCAGCAGGCCATGCTCCGGGTTTTGCGCCCCCTGCGGCAGGCTAAACCACGCCATGCCGTCGTGGTGCATGCCCGCCTGTACAGCCTGTTCGTCTGTGGTATTGCTGGCGTCCGGCTTAAATGCCGGCATGTTGTCTTTGATTCCCGTCGGATCACCCCAGCGATAGAACGGGCGGGCAATATAGCCTTCTGGCACCCTGACCGTGTCTTCCGTGGAGACGTCGATGCTGGTAAAGCCCAGGGAAACCGCTTTTGCCAGCGCGGAAGGCTTCGATACCGCGGCAATGGCATTTTCGGGTGTGATCAGATACGGGAATGATACGGCGGCCCCCGCTACGGCCCCCATCTGGAGAAAACGGCGGCGGGAGAGGAACACCTCTGCAACCTCGGAGAATACCGGGTTAGCGCTGCGGTTACTGATATCGTCGCGATGTTCTTTTTTAAATACGGATTTGAGGGGTCTGCCCATAGCGGCTTCCTGTCATTGGCCAAGAGGTAAGGATGTGGCGACCAGTGTAAGAAGCTTTTATTACAATTTTATAACACGACAACGAAGGGATTGGGGCGTCCCTGCCCCGGATAACGAGGTGGAACGCTTAGAACTCGTAGCCAACCGAGACCTTAAAGGTACGCGGCTCGCCCTGAGTGATGTAAGTACCGGAATCGTCCACGCTTGACCAGTAGTTCTCGTTGGTCACGTTGTCGATGCCTGCCCGCACGGTCATCTGGTTTTCATTGTGGTTCACCGCGAAGCGATAGCGCATGCCCAGATCCAGCGTGGTGTAGCTGTCCAGCTTTTTGGTGTTCGCAAGATCGGCATACTGCGTGCCGGAGTGGTTAACGCGTGCGGTCGCCGTCAGGCCTTCAATCGGCTTGATATCGTACTCTGCGCCCAGCACGGCGTAGAAGCTCGGAATACCGATCGCATCGTTGCCCTGATTGACGCCGTTTTTGGTTTTGGTCAGCTCGGCCTGCAACCAGGTGGCGCTGGCATTCAGACGCATCCCAAGCATTGGCTCGCCGAAGACGTTCAGCTCCACGCCGCGGTTACGCTGTTCTGCATCCAGGCCGTAGTGACCGCTGTCGTCAAGGATCGCCGACGGCATTTTGATCTCAAACAGCGCCAGAGAGCCGCCCACGCGGCCAAAGTCCGCCTTTACGCCCACTTCGTTCTGCTTAGAGTGCACTATACCGGTGCTCTGGCCGTAGTTAGTAGCAGTGTTCGGCGCAGTTTCACCGGGCTGTAACGCCTCGGTGTGGTTGGCGTAGAGGGAAATTTCCTCCCACGGTTTATAGACTACGCCGTAGGTTGGCATCCAGCGGCTGCCGTCGAAACCGTCCGCGTCGTTTTCCGCGCCGGTGATTTTGTTGTACCCGCGGATGACAACTTTCTGATGACGTGCGCCTGCGGTGAACAGCAGCTTGTCGTCCAGTACGCCCAGCGTATCGCTCAGCAGCCAGCCCTGGGTACGGGTGCGCCCGCTGGTCAGCGGATCGCTGTATTTCCCGCCTAAGCCGTTGAAGTTAGTGCTGTCCGGCATATCAACGCCGGTGTTGTGATAGATGTTGGTGGTCGGGTTATCTGCCGCCGCCGACATTTTCCACGCGATTTTTTCGTTTTTGGTCATCGCTGAATACCCGACGTTGACCTTGTGCGAGACAAAACCGGTGTCAAAGTTACCGCGAATGCCCGCCATGCCGCTGACGGAATCGCTGATGCGGTTGGTATCAAGGCGGCTGACCGTCGCATTACCGCTCTTATCGAGGAGCTTCGGCGCGCTGTAGATCCCTTCTTCGTGCGCGTGCTGCGCGCCGAGACCGGTATATGCCGTCCAGCTATCGGTGATGTCATACTCGCTGCGCCACATCCCGAACTCGTTTTCGATATCGCTGTAGGCCCACTTCTGCGAGAAGTTGCGATCGTTCTTCGGCGGCTCAGGCACAAAGTCCACCGCCGAGATGTTGACGCTGGTTGGGCTGCCGTGGAAGGTTTTTTTCTGGTAGCCCAGGTCCAGCGAGGTGCGGAAGCGGTCGCCTTTGTAATCCAGGCCGGTGGAGAGCAGCGTGGTGCGGCGGCGGTCGTTCGGCACGCCGGTTTCCCCTTCGCGATGCACGAGGTTCACGCGCGCGCCAAACTGGTCGTTATCGCCAAAGCGACGACCCGCATCCAGCGTGGTGCCAATCTGGGAATCCGAGGTGTAGTCAACGCCCACTTTCGCCTGCGGGGTGTCGCCCGCGTGTTTGGGCTCAAGGTTGATCATCCCGCCCACGCCGGAGCTTGCGGCGCCGTTCATCAGGGAGTTGGCCCCTTTGAAGATCTCGATACGGTCGACCATCTGGGCATCCACCACCTGACGCGGCAGCACCCCGGACAATCCGCCAAAGGTCATATCGTCGCCGTCAAACTTCAGGCCGCGAATGCGGAAGGTTTCCGCGCTGTTGCCGTAACCCTGAACAAATTGTACGCCCGCGTCGTTGGCAACCACGTCAGCAATGGTTTTTGCCTGCTGATCTTCCACCAGCTTCGAGGTGTAGCTGATGATGTTGAACGGCACGTCCATGGCGTTCTGCTGACCGAGCATACCCATGCGCCCGCCGTTCGCCACCTGGCCGTCGAGGAAGGCTGGAAGCAGCTGGTCACCACCGGGTTTGAAATCACTCCCCGCCGTGGACTGGACCACGATGGTGTCCTCTTTTTTCTCATCCGCCGCAAAAGCGGAGTGTGTAACCGCGCCGATGGCAATCGCCAGCAGCGTTTTGTGCATTGTGGTGTTGTTCATAATGAGCTCTTAACGTGCGCGCAAAAATGACCCGTTGTCGGGCCTTAAAAGTTATTAAAAGAAATGCAAATGAGAACTATACGCATTATGAATGCGTAATCAAGTGTCAACGGACATCTCTGAGCGAGAAGAGACAAGAAACAAGGCTGGCGGGAGGTATGGCGCGCAACCACCCCGAAACAGGGGTGGTTGCTAAGGCATTATTTTTTCTTGAAAATATCGGCGGTACCGTGAATTTTGTTGTTGGTGTTGCCGGAAGTCAGCACCAGAACATCAGCACCTTCTTTATCGGCTTTCTCGATCAGCTCTTTTTTCGCGTCGTCTACCGAGACTTCATTGGAAGTGCTAACCGTACCAATTTTTTCATACTGTGATTCCACTTTCTCAAACTCGTTTTTCGTCAGCAGTTCAGCCGCAAAGGTATTGGTGGTAAACAGAAATGCAGCGCCCATCAAAATAGCAGTCGTTTTTTTCATAACCTTTTTCCTTGAGATTAATCAGCAACTACGAAAAGCCCCACGAGTAAGAGTGAGGTGATATGAGCATGGTAGAGGAATAGCAAAATTGCCATAGGGTAAGAAAAATACTGTTATAACAGTCAATTGTGCTGTGAAAAATGTGCGTTAACGCTACTTTCGCGAGGGGTATTTCATGGAGAAAATCAGCAGGACGTCGCGCAGGCGGCAATATGTGAAATTTAATGGCACGCCCTGTAGGATTCGAACCTACGACCTACGGCTTAGAAGGCCGTTGCTCTATCCAACTGAGCTAAGGGCGCACGGAGAAGAGTGTACTTCGCGGTGGTGAAACGCCTGGAATTATACGGTCAATGCGTAGTGAGTCAATGCCTTTTCCGCCTTCTCTGGCGATAATGACTAGCTGATTGTAAATACGGCTGTTTTTTCAACATTTATCCCTCTTTTACGGGCTGCGAAAAGGCTTAGCCGCTTTTAAGTAACGCCTGCTGTTTTCCTGTTTACTTCACCTTCACACTGTCCAGCGGTAACCCGGCCGCCTGGAGGCTGGAAGTGAACAGGACGACGGAGTGACAGCGCCAGACCAGACAGGTTTTCCCTCGTGCGTGCAGCACATCTCACACGATATTACAGGCATTAAGCTTGAACCCATTGTCGCCCTCTCATCTTCGCGCACGGTGGGGGCCGAAGTGCTCAGCGTGCTGTCGCCGCATCAGCAAAACGAAAGCTTTTTCCAGGACTGGTCCGCCGCCCGGGCGCTTATGCTGCTGGAAGCACAGATCGCCGCGTTAAAAAACCCCTTCCCCTGTGACAACCTTTTCATAAATTTGCCGATAACCGTTCTGACCATACCGGAAATGTTCCAGCGTTTACTGCAACTTAACAGCCCACCGCTGAACATTGAACTCGTGGAGCCTGCCTCGTTCTTTACACTCTCAGACCCGGCGCGTCTGAGGGTGAGTTGTGCGCTTCAGCAGTTGACCGCGCGAGGACACCGGATCTGGCTGGATGATATTGATGAAGCGTCAGGACAAGCATTTTTATCCTGCCGCCTGCCATTAAGCGGAATAAAAATCGATAAGATCGCTTTCTGGCGTTTACGTGAAACGCAGGCGCTGCCACAGCTGGTCACCCTTTGTTCAAAAATCGCTGCGAATGTGCTTATTGAAGGCATTGAAACAGAACGGGACCGTACTTGCGCGCTTCATGCTGGCGCGCGCTTCGGTCAGGGATATTATTGGCCATCCTGGAGATGGCAGGAGGACTGAACGGTCATCGCCAAGAGGGAAGCTATGCGAATGACAGTGCGCCGTTACCGGCGTCGTCGGACAGGAAGTGATTCACTGGGTTCTACGCACTCGCCTTTTGCTCTCCCATTTTTTGATCGTCTCGAATATTTGAGCCAGTCAATCAACCAGACCCGCAAAACCGATGCTCCCTTTATCATTCTGGTCACACAGGATAATTTTTTCCGTTCCGGTTTACTGAGCGGGCAGTCGCCCCTGAGCAATTGCTGCGACTATTCCACGCTGGAAGCCGCCCTCAGTGATTTAAATCACTGGCCTTCATCGCGTCTGGTAATAGACATTGAGAGCCGCGCCTCGCCGCTCATCGACCTGCTGGACCGATTACGCCGCCACAGCCTGTTCGCCCCCTACCTGACACCCTACCTGCTCGTCCGCGCCGATGATTATGATGCTCGCCTGTTTTGTAAAGCGGCTGGCCCTTTTCATGTGCTTGAACGCCAGCTAACGGCGCTGGCTATGCAACAAACCTTGCTGGAAGCACCGTCACCCGCCGGCAACCGCAAAGAGTGGTTTTCACGGGATGAATGGCCGATCATACAGGCGCTGTCGCAGGGGAGCTCCTTGCGGCAGATCGCGCAGTTACAGAACCGCCCCTACAGCCGCATTATTTACCGTCTCAGCTGCATCCTGGCGAAACTTGGGCTGAATCATCGTCATGAGTTGCTACATCTTCTCAACAACCTCTCAGATTTCACGTATTAACGTATTCAGTAACTTCTTAATTCCTAAAGACCTTTAGGAAATTACTTAGGATGTATGTTAAATTTTTGTGTTTTTTAACAAAACTTTCGATTTTATAACTATTCCTAATTCCAGGTCTTAAACCATGCGAAATGCTGCCGGTACGCTCAACGAGAGTTATTTTATCCATGCGTTAAGGTTCTGGCGCTTCAGTTAACAGGATGATAATGGTGTAAAAACAAGCGATTCACCTGTAAAAGAATGCGATGAGAGGTGAAGAAAACAGCAGATAGTACTGTTCTGTTGTTGGGAACGGCAATTTGCCAGGAGGCGTTTGAAACGGAGAGATGACGCACGAAATGGCGGATTTCAGGGATGGCAGGCAGGCGGGATGTTGGTTGTCACAGCCTGCTCGCTGTTAACATTCATTTAACATACAGTAAAATCGTTTATTTTTTGTTATTACATAAAGATGAAAGTGTGTGGTAAATGCAATATCAGGACATTTTTGCTAATTTTAAAAAGTTACTGATTCAGATCCAGAACATAATAATCAGCAATATATGGATATTAATTTACAGGCTTTTCGGACAATACTTAAACGGTATAATAAGACGTGTTTGACACGCGAATAAGAAAAATCATTTTGCCATAACCAGCCTTATGAGATAACTGCGCTGAGGCATTGATATCACCACTACGTAAACAAGGATGCTTTCGCTCTTCCCAGGGACATTTACCGTACAAGGATCTGCGCAATTATCCTTCCGGCTTTTCGAGAGTTTTAACAAAACTCAGCATAACGCTTTTAACAATCTGAGGCATAAAAAATGAAACCGGCATCCGTTATCATTATGGACGAACACCCTATCGTCAGAATGTCGATAGAAGTCCTGCTACAGAAAAATAAAAACATCCAGGTCAAACTGAAGTCAGGCGACAGCCACGAGGTGCTTGACTGTATACGCAACCACCCCATTGACCTGGTCATTCTCGATATTGAAATGACGGGCACGGATGGGTTCGTATTACTGAAAAGAATCAGGAACTTAAATAAAGACATTAAGGTTCTTTTCCTCTCTTCGAAATCTGAAGCCTTCTACGCAGGACGCGCCATCCGCGCCGGGGCAAATGGTTTTGTCAGTAAGCGAAAAGATCTGGGGGAAATTTATAACGCGGTGGAAATGATCCTGACGGGCTATTCCTTCTTCCCCTCAGAAACATTGAGTTTTATAAACCACCTGGGCTCGCGGACGGGCGCCGCCGTGGATATGCCATTATCGAATCGTGAAGTGACGGTTCTGCGATATCTGGCGAACGGATTATCTAATAAGGAGATTGCGGATCAATTATTACTTAGCAACAAAACAATTAGCGCCCATAAGTCTAATATCTTTTCCAAGCTGGGCGTGCAAAGTATCGTTGAATTAATTGATTACGCGAAAGCGCACGAATTACTATAATCCTACCCTCTCCCTGCAACATATAACCGTTACAGGGAGAGTGGATACGATTAATTATAATTAATCATGAAAGTTGCATCGGCGTCAGCCCGTCCCGGCTGCGGGTTATCCGCCGTGGCGATATAATTGGCATAAAACGACAGTTCGGCATTTCCCTGCGCATCTACCGCCACCGTCTGGCTGGTCTGCTGCAACGCGAGGCGCGTTTTATCCCGGTCGAGGATCTCCACGGCCACGTTGCTGGCCGCGCTGGCATCATTCAGCGCCAGCAGGCTATTATCATGCCCGTCCATCTTCCCCGTAAATGTGACCGAAGCCGCCCCCGGCGGACATCCGGTCAGCTTCAGGGTGAACGGTACAGGCTGCGTCCGGCTCCCCGTTGTGCGAAGCTGTTTCGTGGGCCAGGTGCCGAGCGTGACGGTTTTATTGCTGTCGTCCCCCTCCGCCACGCAGGTAAAATCCACGATATTGCCGTAGAGCTGAATGTTAATTTCCCCAAGCGCCGTCTCTGCGTGTGCAGGGGAGCAAAGCGCAAAGAGCGCGACGGCTAAATACCGCATTCCGTTTCGCATACCTGCTCCTTAGTCGTAGTCGACGCGTAAATAGCCGCGAGAGGTAAAACGCCCCTCGGCAGGTTTTTTACCGGTTACGCTGACGGGCCACGCGCGGATCCCCACCTGCGCCTGAGCGCTGTCGTCCAGACGGAACGGGATTTTGCTGGTCAGGTTGTTGGGCGTCAGCGGCACGCCATTACTGTTGGCAATCACAAAACCCACATCCGCGTTATCGGAAACCAGCGCACTGCCTGAAACCTTCTCCGCTTCAACACGCATCGTGAGCATGGCGTTCGCCTCGACGTTGGTGCATTTGATGGCGATGGTTTTGCTTTGCGCTGAGATCCCCTCCGGCTTATTCCCGATGCCTGCTTTACTGAACAGGGAGGCGCCGATGTCTCCGAAATCGAACTCCACCACATTCCCGGCATTGATTTCACAGCTCTGAGGCACCTGAATAGTCCCGCTGTAGCTGATGGTATAAACCGGCGTGGTGAGCGGATCCGAGGAGGTCGTGGTGACGTAAACCCGGAACATGGTCGCCCGGGGGATCACCACCATATTGATAAAGCGTCGGGTCACTTTAAGCCGGAAGACGAGGCTGGAATCCTGTACGCCAAACGGTTTGTTTTTAGACACATTCGGGTGGCTCCCCATCTGAATGTAGCTTTTGGGCGGATAAAACGTGCCAGCGTAGCTGTCGGTAATTTTCATCGCCCCGTCCAGATAGTCGTTTAGCTTCAGATATTGGTAGCCATCGCTGGTGCCCGTAACAGGGAAATCGGTAACATAGCTGCGCTTGGTGGTGTTCCCGGACGTTCCCTTAGGGCAGACGGCGTTGACGCCCACCCACTGGGACTTCTCGCTGAGCGTGACAATCTGCCCCACCTGGTTATTGGAGCTGTTAAATTTATCCGTCAGGTCGTAATACACCTCCGTCGGCACGCCATTTTCATTGACGCAGACCGTGGCGAAGGCCTCAGATAGCGGAAAAAACGCCAGCAGGGATAGCCCCAGATAATGGATTTTATTCACAGCGGATCCCCTTAAGTGTGATCGCCTGTTGCAGGCTTTGTTCTGGCAGGCTGTAGGGCGCACGACACTGGGACTGTTTCCCGTCTCCCCACTGAATCAGCAGTTCTCCGCTCAGCGGCAGCCCGCTCAGGTAAATCTGACCGTCATCTCCCACCATGCTGGTTACGCCGCTCTGAGTCTCACGCACCACCGCCCCAAACGGTACAGGCTGGTTATCACGCTTCACGGTGAGCAGCGCACGCACGCCGATGCGGGTGTCAAAACTGGCGCGCACCAGCGCACCGTTCGTCGGCACGACGCTGGAAACGTTATTTTCAATGTCGGTGTTGTTGCTCATGGTGTTGGTGTCGAGCGCCACGCGGTTGTAACGGTACACCGTGGCGTACGGCATCACCGCATAGCCACGCCAGTCTGTTTTGACGCCGGTCTGGTTTTCGACGCTCACGCCTGACGCGCCCGGCGCTTTGATCAAGACGTTGGTATCGCCCAGCGGCTGACTGAATGTGATGCCGTCTGAATGCCCTACCACGCCGCCGGAGAGCTGCCAGTTGAGGTCGTGCTGATCCCGGGCGTAGTTGTAGCCCACGCCCAGCGTGCCGTACGTCGCCTGCCAGTTAGCGCTGGCGCTGCCGCTGGCACCGTTATTGCTGGTGTGACCCTGCGTGACGCTGTAGTTCAGGTTACGATCCTGGAGCAGCGTTCCGCTGATCCCGGTCTGCCAGCTGGTATCACCGTCGCTGTTACGGCTGGCAGAGGCTGTGGCATAGGCCCGGTCGATCGCGTTATCGCGACGGTAGCCGTGACGGGTGAACAGGCTGAACGGGACGGAGACGTTGAACGAGGCGATCCGGTCGGTTCCGTCAATGCCGACGGCCTTGTTCCACGACCAGGATAAGGCGTAGCTGACCCCTTTCACCCCGCCCGCGTAGCCAAGCTGATACCAGACGTTGGATTCGCTGGTGCCCCAGTAACTCTGCTGGCTGCCCGACACGTACACCGAGCCGTAATCGCCGAGAGACTGGGAGATATTGAGCTGGAAACGCCCTTTTTTATTCAGCGTCAGGTTGTGATAGCTCTGCACGTCCGGCACGCCGTCATCGTCCTGATCGTCGCCATACTGGTAGCCTTCCATTGTGCGCCAGGCCACATCGTCGAGGGTGTAGAAGCCTTTGGTCGAGTAGCGATAGCCCAGCAGCTGGAAGTTGGTGCCGAATCCGTTAAGGGATTTTGCGTACAGGAACCGCAGGGACTGCCCTTCATGGCGGCTGTCATCGGCAAGCTGGCTGCGGGCATGGGTGAGATCAAGTGAAACCGCCCCCCAGTCACCGAGGTTTTTACCCGCGCCAATGGCGATGGCGGTATAGCGCGAGGCCAGCTGCGTTCCGCCGTACAGCGTGTAGCCGTCGGCAAGACCCGCAATCATCGTACCCTGAGTAAAGAACGGCGTGTCCTGCTCGCTGTTGCCGCTGCGATAGTCCCCTGCCACCAGATCGTATTTCCAGCGTCCTTCACGCTGGAGCAGCGGAACGGTGGAATACGGGACGGTGTAGCGCTGCTGGCTGCCGTCCTTCTCTTCCACCGTCACCTCCAGGTCACCGCTTGAGGAGGTCGGGTTAAGATCAGTTATCGCAAAAGCCCCCGGCTGCACATAGCTCTGGTAAATCACGTATCCGTTCTGGCGGATCACTACTTTGGCAGGGGTGCGGGCGATTCCGCGCACGGTAGGCGCGTAACCTTGCAGGCTGTCCGGGTACATACTGTCGGACGAATAGAGGCGACCACCGCGAAAACCAACGCTGTCGAAGACATCGTTACCGGTGTTGCTGTCGCCAAGCACCAGCTCGCTTTTCAGCGGGATGATCGTACGCTGCGCCCAGGTACCAATATTTTGCCAGCTGCTGTGCCGCTGGCCGTTGCTTTCGGTATAACGCCACGCGCCGTTATTGCGTAATCGCCAGGCGCCATAGTTCAACCCGCTTTGCAGGTTCAGATAGTAGCTGTCGTCGTCGCTGCCCCGGTTGCCGGTAAAGCTGTAGTTCAGCAGCGCGGCGGGGATGCCTTCATCCCACTGTTCAGGCGGAATATACCCGCGGGCGCTGTTTTGCATCGCCACCTGAGGCAGGCTGACGTTCAGGCGCAACGAGGCGAAGTTGAACGCCGTTTCGCTGCCCGGAATAGCCGTGGTGAGCGGAACGCAGGTATCGCCCTGCACGTTGCTCAGTTCCGGGAAGGCGGCGATATTGACGCCAAAGCGATCGAGCATCGCGCGCGTAATGCACGGCGACAAACCGCCCGCGACCGGCGGCGTGTTGTCAGCTTGCTCAAACCGCACGTCCTGCGTGCCGATAAACTCATCGTTACGCCAGATATCGACGCGATAGACGCCCGGTGCCTGCTGGTGGCCTTTTTCAAAACGCGACAAATCCGCCACGTTCGCCGTGTCATCGGAGAGAAACGCCGGGTTAAAGTAGCTTTCGCCCCAGCCAGCGAGTGGCCAGAGCGTTGCCATCAGTGCCAGCGCAACCGGGCAGTAACGCCATTGAGTGTTCATCGCCCTGTCTCTGCTCACAGGCTGACGCTACGCGCCGGCGTAATGGCGCCATAGTCATTCACACTCTGCCAGGAGAGCGTGCCGCTCGCAGCGGCAGGCAGCACCTGCTGCGCCGAGCTTTTAGGAGCAACCATCAGATTATCCAGCGTCTGACCGCCGAGCTTCAGATTGACCAGAGTGACGTAATACGGCGAGGCATTGCTCACCTTAAGATGGTTGCCGACGCGCTCAAAGCGCAGCTGTGAGAGCGCCTCTTCCGGCGGCATCGCCAGGTTAGCCGGGCGAACAAACAGCTTGATACGTGACAGAATAGCCAGTTGCAGGACGTTGTTGCCGTCCTGATGTTTTTTGCTGACGGAGGGAATCGCTTTGACGTTCATGTAAAAGAGCGATTCGCGATCGGCAGGCAGCGCCGGGCCTGCGTAGATAATGCGCAGGGTGTTTTCGCTGGCCGGCTCGCTGACAAACAGCGGCGGCGTGACGGCAAAGGTTTTTTCCTTTTGCCCGTTGGCATTTTCTATCCACGCGTTAATTAAATAGCGCTCTTGTTTATTGCTGTTGGTGATCGCCAGCGACGTTTGTTTGGCATCGGCCGGATAAATAACGCGCGTCGCGCCCAGCGCAATTCCGCCGGACGCATTCGCGCTGGCAGAAACCATCATCAAAATAAAAGCTAAAAACAGTCCAGGTTTAATCAGGGTGTTCATCACAACCGTACCTTTAATAATTAGTTCGCAGGCGTCAGGGATAAATCAACGTAAACCAGACATTCGACTGAATAGTGCCTGGTACAAGGTGTTCGGAAATTGCCCGGTAGCGGGCGCTGAAATGAAATACCAGCTCGCGGGTGTCAATGGGTAACCAGCTCACCGCCGTCGCGTTCGGGATGATCTGACGTTGCTGTTCGTCAAACAGCGCCAGCCCGACACCACTGCTGACCGCATTTTCCCCCGGCCGCGATGTCGCCAGGAAGACCTGCGGGTCTTCTGCCGGTGTCACTCCCTGGAACTGGATCCCCACGGTGCGGGAGACGTCCACGCTGCAATCCAGCAGACGTACGGTGAAAGGCACATTAACCGTGGAAAAGCTGCCGACGCCGGAAAAGGCGTTTGTGCGGTATTGCCCCATATCCACGCGCATATTCTGGCTGTCCGGGGCCACGGCGCAGCCGCCGTTAACCAGCTCTCCCCTGAGGTGTACTTTGCCGCCGTCTATGACCACGGTATGTGCGTTTACCGCTGAGGCAATCGCAAGGGCACACAGCAGTATCCCAGTCCTTGTCATCCTTCGCTCCCGGTATAGGCGATCAAAAGACCTCTTCCCTGAGGCCAGCCACATCCCTGTACTCAGGCATTACTCGTATTTCATTACGAATGTTGCGTCCGCGTTTGCCTGGCCTGGCTCGGTGGTCGCCGCCGTGGCTTTATAGCGCGCGGTGAAGTTCAGGGTGTTAGTCCCTTCAATCAGGTTCTGCGCCGCAGAGAAGGTGGCGCCGTCCGGGGTCAGCGTGGAGGATTTGCTGTCGAGGATCTCAATACCTACGCCCTTCGCGGAGTTGTCGTTATTACCGGAGCTTACCGCCAGCAGCGTTTTGTCGGTGGCGTCGATCTGGCCGGTAAACGCGACAGCAGCGGTTTTCGCTACCGCAGGATCGCAGTCGTTCAGTTCGATGGTGAACGGAATATTGGAGGTGGTGTCACCTACTTTAGTGAATTTCGCGGTACGGTACTGGCCAAGATTAACCGTCTGCTCTGAAGAGTCAGTATTCACTGAACACGCGGCATTCACTAATTCACCTTTAAAATGCACCGTACCACCGTTTACAGATACAGGCGTGGTAGTATCTTCTGCGTGAGCGGCACCCGCGACCAGGGCCAGAGTTGCAATAACAGTAGAAGCAATGTTGCTGAGTTTCATGTCTATTCCTTTAAAATGTAAATAACCCTTCCCGCGCATATTCGGGAATAAGAAATACGATCAATTAAAAAATTGAAGGCTTATTTCGGAGAGGACAAAGTAGCTCAGGAATTTATTTTGTAATATGTCAAAACGCTGCCATTTTGCCAGGTCACATCCTAATCACCTCTAAGAAATTGACCATGCCCTGAGAAGGGATTTTGCGGGACATCGATGAAATCTCGTAAAGGGTGACTGACAGCGGCGCTCGCTTCTGACAAAATACAGGCAATCCCTCCTTTCTAACGTTACAGACGGAATCTTCTCTCTGATGGCAGCAAAGATTATTGACGGTAAAACGATTGCGCAGCAGGTGCGCTCTGAGGTTGCGGAAAAAGTGAAGGCGCGTAAAGCCGCCGGATTTCGCGCCCCCGGGCTGGCCGTTGTGCTGGTTGGCAGCAACCCGGCTTCGCAAATTTATGTCGGCAGCAAACGCAAAGCGTGTGAAGAGGTGGGGTTCGTCTCCCGCTCTTACGATCTGCCGGAAACCACCAGCGAAGCGGAACTGCTGGAACTGATCGACACTCTGAATGCCGATAAAGAGATCGACGGCATCCTGGTTCAGCTGCCGCTGCCTGCGGGCATTGACAACGTGAAGGTGCTGGAGCGCATCGCGCCGGACAAAGACGTTGACGGTTTCCATCCGTATAACGTGGGCCGCCTGTGCCAGCGCGCGCCGCGCCTGCGTCCGTGCACCCCGCGCGGCATCGTGACGCTGCTGGAGCGTTATAACATCGATACCTATGGCCTCAACGCCGTGGTGATTGGCGCCTCCAACATCGTGGGCCGCCCGATGAGCATGGAGCTGCTGCTGGCGGGCTGTACCACCACCGTTACCCACCGCTTCACTAAAAACCTGCGTCACCACGTCGAAAACGCCGATCTGCTGATCGTTGCGGTCGGCAAGCCGGGCTTTATTCCGGGCGAGTGGATCAAAGAGGGCGCAATCGTCGTGGACGTGGGTATTAACCGTCTGGAAAACGGCAAAGTGGTCGGCGACGTGGTGTATGAAGATGCCGCAGCGCGCGCATCCTATATCACTCCGGTCCCGGGCGGCGTAGGCCCGATGACGGTAGCAACACTGATTCAGAATACCTTGCAGGCGTGCGAGGAGTATCACGACGTAGAGGACGCGTAATCATGGCAACTTTTTCTTTAGGTAAACACCCGCACGTTGAGCTGTGCGATCTGCTGAAGCTGGAAGGCTGGAGCGAAAGCGGCGCGCAGGCGAAGATCGTCATCGCCGACGGGCAGGTAAAAGTAGACGGCGCGGTGGAAACCCGCAAGCGCTGCAAAATTGTCGCGGGTCAGACCGTGAGCTTTGCAGGACAGAGCGTGACCGTGACGGCCTGAGCTGTCTGATGCCCGGTGGCGCTGCGCTTACCGGGCCTACGTACTGTCTCCGTTTGTAGGCCGGGTAAGGCGAAGCTGCCACCCGGCAATTTCTCTCACAATCCCCTCACACCCATCACGGTTAATTATCGATCAACTTCAAATAATCACTATTCCCTCTGGCGAAATGTGAAAATTAAGTTGCGCGATTTTCAGACTTTCCCCACGATAAGTAGAACGTTCTACTAAAACGTTCTACTTACAATAACAGCGTGAAAAAAGCGCTACTCGGGGGAAATCAGCATGAGCCTGATATCAGGGTTTGTTAAATCGCTGTCTAAGTTATCGATGATTGGTCGCGCCTTAATGCTGCCAATTTCACTGCTTCCCGCTGCGGGCCTGCTGCTGGCCTTCGGCGATAAGTTCCATCTGCCGCTGATGATGAACGCCGGCGGGGTTATCTTTGATAACCTGCCGATGCTGTTCGCCATCGGCTCTGCCGTCGGACTGGCTTCGGAATCCGGCATTGCCGCACTCTCTGCGGCGGTCTCCGTGTTTGTCACCAACATCACCATCAGCACCGTGCTGAGCATCACGCCGGAAATGGCCTCTCAGGGCGGCAAATACGCCATGGTCGTTGGCATTCCGACGTTGCAGATGGGCGTCTTTGGCGGCCTGATCTGCGGTATTCTTGCGGCCTGGTGTTACAACCGCTTCCACACCATGCAGCTGCCGGAGTTCCTCGGCTTCTTCTCCGGCAAGCGCTTTGTGGCGATTGCGACGGCGTTTCTGTCGTTCCTGCTCGGCCTGCTGCTGCCGTACGTCTGGCAGCATATTCAGTCCGGGATCGACGCCCTGTCCGTGGTGGTAAACGGCGATAACCAGGCGGCCTCGACCTTTATCTTCGGGCTGGTGGAGCGCGCGTTGATCCCGCTCGGCCTGCACCATATCTGGTATCCATCCTTCTGGTATTCCTTCGGGGATTACACTACCCAGGCAGGTCAGGTGATCCACGGTGACCAGACCATCTGGTTCAAGATGCTGGAAGAGGGAGTGAAATCCTTCAGCAGCGACACCTACCAGAACGCCGGGAAATTCATGCAGGGCGAGTTCCCGCTGATGCTGTTCGCACTGCCCGCGGCGTGTCTGGCGATGTACCACGAAGCGCACACGAAGAATAAGAAAATCGCGGCCGGTATTCTGTTCTCTGCGGCCCTCACCTGCTTCCTGACGGGCATCACCGAGCCGGTAGAGTTCACCTTTATCTTCGTGGCGCCGATCCTTTACGTCTTCAACGCCATCATGGCGGGCCTGGCGTACATGACCATGTACCTGCTGCATGCGCACATCGCCAAGTCGTTCTCGGCGGGCTTTATCGACTACCTGTCGTTCGGGATCCTGCCGTCGTTTAACGGCTATCAGACCAACTTCCTGAGCGCCATTATCATCGGCATTCCGATGGCATTGATCTACTACTTCACCTTCCGCTTCGTGATCCGTCGCTTCGACGTGAAAACGCCGGGCCGCACCGAAGTGACCGCCAGCGCGAATGACAAGTCCGATTCCGAACTTGCCACCGAAATCATCGGCCTGCTGGGCGGTGCGCAGAACATTGATTCCGTCGGCTCCTGCATCACACGTCTGCGTCTGGAAGTGGCGAAGAGCGAAGCGGTGGACCGGGACGGGCTGAACGGGCTTGGCGCGCGCGGCGTGGTGTTCGTTGGCGATAACGGAATACAGGTGATTTTCGGGGCCAGAGCACAGTTTATCGCCCAGACCATGTCCACGATGATTGGCAAATAATAAGATGCCTGAAGGAGGCGTCTCCTGTACGCTGGGGGACGTCTCTTATCTGGCTGATAATCGGGAAATTTCAGGGAGCGGTTTTGAAGAAAGTCAGCATTATTGATGTCGCAAAGCATGCGGGCGTGTCGGTTTCTACCGTTTCGCTGGTGCTGCGCCAGAAAGGGAAGATCTCAGAGGCGACGATCGGGAAGGTCAATGCCGCCATCACAACGCTGGGCTATGTTCATAACGTCGCCGCTGCCAATCTTCGCGCCAACACCTCCAACTTAATCGGCCTGATCCTGCGCGACTTCAGCGACAGCTTTTCCATCAAGGTGATGGCGAGCATCGTTCAGGAGCTGGAGAAACAGGGTTATATGGTATTTCTCGGTCAGCCGCTGAACGACGGCGAACATCTTGAGCGTACCCTGCTCTCGTTTAAGCAGCAGGGCGTGGCGGGCGTCATCTACCTGGCGTCGGACACCCGCGCCGCCTCTCTTCCGGAACACATTCGTCACTGCCCGCTGCCGCTTGTGGCGGTTTCGCAGTCGTTGCTGGAAGAGAAATGCAACCTGGTGATGCGCGATAACCGCCAGGCGGCGAACCTGGCCGCGCGTTATCTTATCGAGCGCGGGCACCGTAACATCGCCTACATTGGCGGGCGCGACGGGTGCCGTATCCGCGAGCAGCGCCTGCTTGGTTTTCGCAGCGCGATGACGCAGAGCGGCCTGGTCTGGCGTGAGGAATATTCTCCCGCCTGCACCGATGACACGCAGGCGGCGGCCATGGCGACTCGTCAGCTGCTGGAGAAGAACAACACGATTACCGCCCTGCTCTGCCATTCACCGGATGCGATGATCGGTTCGATCTCCGGTATTCACCAGGTGGGGCGCACGGTGGGTAAAGACGTGTTTTTAACCCAGCAGGTGGCGCTGATTGGTTTTGAAGATATGCTCCACGTTAATCTCACGTCGCCGTCGCTGACTTACGTTTCGTCTGCCAGCGAAGAGACCGGCCGCCAGGCGGCAGGGCTGATGATCCGCAGGCTGAAAGAGCCGGATCTGCAAACGCAGCGCATTACCCTCTCCGGGCAGCTTATCGCGCGGGAATCGGCGTAAAATCAGAATTTAGCACAGGTTTGCTGCGGCGGATCTGCTGCTATATTCCCATGATTTGCCATGGATAAATGCAATGCCTACCATTATCACCCACGCTGCCGTACCTCTGTGTCTGGGCTTAGGGCTCGGAACCAAAGTCATCCCACCCCGCCTGCTGTTTGCCGGGATCGTCCTCGCCATGCTGCCCGATGCCGACGTACTGGCGTTTAAATTCGGTGTCGCCTACGGGAATATTTTCGGCCACCGCGGTTTCACTCATTCGCTACTGTTTGCCCTGGTGGTGCCGATACTCTGCGTGCTGGCAGGCCGACGTTGGTTCAGGGCCAGCCTGACGCGGTGCTGGCTGTTTTTAACCGTGTCATTGCTGTCGCACAGCCTGCTGGATTCAATAACGACAGGCGGGAAAGGCGTCGGCTGGCTGTGGCCGTGGTCAGATGAGCGCTTCTTTGCGCCGTGGCAGGTGATTAAGGTCGCGCCGTTTGCGCTGTCGCGCTATACCACGCCGTACGGGCATCAGGTAATCATTTCAGAACTGCTGTGGGTGTGGCTGCCGGGGATGGTGCTGATGGGGTTGCTGTGGTGGCGACGGAGGTAAAAAAGCCGGGTGGCGGCTGCGCCTGACCCGGCCTACTTTCATCTGTAGGCCCGGTAAGCGTTAGCGCCACCGGGCGTTACGGACTTACTTACGACGCCAGGTGGTTCCCTGCGGGCCATCTTCCAGAATAATGCCCATCTCGGTCAGACGGTTACGCGCCGCATCCGCCGCCGCCCAGTCTTTCGCCTGACGCGCTTCGAAACGTGCTTTAATCAGTGCTTCAATTTCCGCCACTTCACCGTCGTCAGCCTGCGCGCCGCTTTGCAGGAACAGGTCCGGCTCCTGCTCCAGCAGGCCGAGCACGGAAGAGAGCTTACGCAGGTGAGATGCCAGCGCATTGGCCGCCGCCATATCTTCTGACTTCAGGCGGTTCACCTCACGCGCCATGTCGAACAGCACGGAGTAGGCTTCCGGGGTGTTGAAGTCGTCGTTCATCACCTCAACAAAGCGGGCTTCGAACGCATCGCCGCCTGCGGCCGGAACAGACTTGTCGGTGCCGCGCAGTGCGGTATACAGACGCTCCAGCGCAGCGCGCGCCTGCTTCAGGTTCTCTTCGCTGTAGTTCAGCTGGCTGCGATAGTGGCCAGACATCAGGAAGTAGCGCACGGTTTCCGCGTCGTAATACTTCAGCACGTCGCGCACGGTAAAGAAGTTGCCCAGCGATTTCGACATCTTCTCGCGGTCAACCATCACCATCCCGGAGTGCATCCAGTAGTTCACGTACTCGCCGCCGTGAGCACAGGTGGACTGCGCGATTTCGTTTTCGTGGTGCGGGAACATCAGATCCGAACCGCCGCCGTGGATGTCGAAATGGTTGCCCAGCTGTTTGCAGTTCATCGCGGAACATTCAATGTGCCAGCCCGGACGCCCTTCGCCCCACGGGGATGGCCAGCTCGGTTCGCCCGCTTTGGACATCTTCCACAGCACGAAGTCCATCGGATTACGCTTCACGTCAACCACGTCCACGCGCGCACCGGCCTGGAGCTGGTCCAGATCCTGGCGGGAAAGCGCACCGTAGGTTGGGTCCGTCGGCACCGAGAACATCACGTCGCCGTTGTCCGCCACATAGGCGTGACCACGCTCGATCAGCTTTTGGGTGATATCAATGATTTCATGGATATGGTGGGTCGCACGCGGCTCACTGTCCGGGCGCAGAATATTTAAGGCATCAAAATCCTTGTGCATTTCGGCGATCATGCGATCCACCAGCGCGACAAAGCTTTCGCCATTTTCATTAGCACGTTTAATGATTTTGTCGTCGATGTCGGTGATATTGCGCACGTACTTCAGGTTATAGCCCAGGAAGCGCAGGTAGCGTGACACCACGTCGAACGCGACAAAGGTACGGCCATGGCCGATATGACAGAGATCGTAAACCGTAATACCACACACGTACATGCCGACTTCCCCGGCATGGATAGGTTTAAATTCCTCTTTTTGGCGCGTCATTGTATTAAAGATTTTTAACATCGAAGATTCCATGTAAACACGTGTGTGGATTGTTTGTTCCTTATAATACCCATAATTCGGAGTACGGTCAGCACACAATGCAAGGTGATCGTGTCCTGTGGTTATGCTATAACAAGCCCCTATATGTGACCCGAGCACGGGTCGACGCACCACAATAACGGAACAGGATGCAAAAATGGTTACTTTCCACACTAATCATGGCGATATCGTAATCAAAACCTTTGATGACAAAGCGCCTGAAACAGTTAAAAACTTCCTGGACTACTGCCGCGAAGGTTTCTACAACAACACTATTTTCCACCGTGTGATCAACGGCTTTATGATCCAGGGCGGCGGTTTCGAGCCTGGCATGCGCCAGAAAGAGACGAAAGAAGCGATCAAAAACGAAGCGAACAACGGCCTGAAAAACACCCGTGGTACGCTGGCAATGGCCCGTACTCAGGCGCCACACTCTGCGACCGCACAGTTCTTCATCAACGTAGCGGACAACGACTTCCTGAACTTCTCTGGCGAAAGTCTGCAAGGCTGGGGCTACTGCGTATTCGCAGAAGTGGTTGAAGGGATGGACGTGGTCGACAAGATCAAAGCCGTTTCTACTGGCCGCAGCGGTATGCACCAGGACGTTCCTAAAGAAGACGTTGTGATCACAAGCGTGACCGTCAGCGAGTAATTCGTGGCGACACTATTTATTGCGGATCTGCATCTGCAAACAGAAGAACCGGCGATAACCGCCGGTTTTCTGCGTTTTTTACGCGGTGAAGCGAAAAGCGCCGACGCGCTGTACATTCTGGGCGACCTGTTTGAGGCCTGGATAGGCGACGACGATCCGAACCCGCTGCACCGTGAGATAGCTGCGGCCATTAAAGTGCTGGTGGATTCCGGCGTCCCCTGCTATTTCATTCACGGCAACCGTGATTTCCTGATCGGCCAGCGCTACGCCCGCGAGAGCGGTATGACGCTGCTGCCGGAAGAGCAGGTGCTCAACCTCTATGGCCGCAATATTCTGATCATGCACGGCGACACGCTCTGCACTGACGATACCGGCTACCTGGCGTTTCGCGCCAAAGTTCACACCCCGTGGATCCAGAAAGTGTTCCTCGCCCTGCCGCTGTTTATCCGCAACCGCATCGCCGCCAGAATGCGCGCGGGCAGCAAGGCCGCCAACAGCAGCAAATCGATGACCATCATGGACGTCAATCCGCAGGCGGTGGTGAAGGTGATGGAGAAGCATCGCGTTCAGTGGCTGATCCACGGCCATACCCATCGTCCCGATGTGCATTCCCTTATCGCCAACGGCGAGCCCGCCCATCGCGTGGTTTTAGGCGCCTGGCACAGCGAAGGATCGATGGTCAAAGTTACGCCGGAAGGTGTCGAACTGATCGCCTTCCCGTTTTAACGCCTCCCCGTCTTTTCGCTCATTTCCCGACCACGCAACCGTTTTCCTTGCCGGTATTACATGCTATTCTCTGTGCCCTCGAAAGCAGTGTGTTCCGCACCACAGGAGTTTTAAGACGCATGTCTTCCCGCAATAATCCGGCGCGTGTCGCCATCGTGATGGGGTCCAAAAGCGACTGGGCTACCATGCAGTTCGCCGCCGAAATCTTTGAAATCCTGAATGTTCCGCACCACGTCGAAGTGGTTTCCGCGCACCGTACGCCGGATAAACTGTTCAGCTTCGCCGAAAGCGCCGAAGAGAACGGTTACGAGGTGATCATTGCCGGTGCGGGCGGCGCAGCACATCTGCCGGGCATGATTGCCGCCAAAACGCTGGTGCCGGTACTGGGTGTTCCCGTGCAAAGCGCCGCGTTAAGCGGGGTGGATAGCCTTTACTCTATTGTCCAGATGCCGCGCGGTATTCCTGTCGGTACCCTGGCGATTGGTAAAGCAGGTGCGGCAAATGCCGCCCTGCTGGCCGCGCAGATCCTGGCGACGCATGATAAAGATTTGCACCAGCGTCTGGCGGAGTGGCGTAAAGCCCAGACCGATGAGGTGCTGGATAACCCGGATCCGCGGGGTGCAGCATGAAGCAGGTTTGCGTTCTTGGTAATGGTCAGCTTGGCCGGATGCTACGTCAGGCCGGTGAGCCGCTGGGTATTGCCGTCTGGCCCGTCGGGCTGGATGCCGAGCCGGAAGCCGTGCCGTTCCATCAGAGCGTGATCACCGCCGAAATTGAACGCTGGCCGGAAACCGCCCTGACCCGCGAGCTGGCGCGCCATAACGCCTTTGTGAACCGCGACGTCTTCCCGATCATTGCCGACCGTCTCACGCAAAAACAGCTTTTCGACAAGCTCGGCCTCGCGACCGCGCCGTGGCAGCTGCTTTCCGATAAGCGCGAGTGGGATGACGTGTTTGCGATGCTGGGAGACCTGGCGATTGTGAAGCGTCGCGTCGGCGGCTACGACGGCCGCGGGCAGTGGCGCCTGCGCGCGAACGACACCGCCGAGCTGCCGGACGACTGCTACGGCGAGTGCATTGTTGAGCAGGGCATTAACTTTAGCGGTGAAGTGTCGCTGGTTGGCGCGCGCGGGCATGACGGGCACACCGTTTTTTACCCGCTAACGCATAACCTGCATCAGGACGGGATTCTGCGCACCAGCGTCGCCTTCCCGCAGGCCAATGCTGACCAGCAGGCGCAGGCGGAAGAGATGCTCTCTGCCATCATGCATGAGCTGGGCTATGTGGGCGTGATGGCGATGGAGTGTTTCGTCACGCCGTCGGGTCTGCTGATCAACGAACTTGCGCCGCGCGTGCACAACAGCGGCCACTGGACGCAAAACGGCGCCTCCATCAGCCAGTTCGAGCTGCACCTGCGCGCCATCACCGATCTGCCGCTGCCGCAGCCGGTGGTGACCAGCCCGTCGGTGATGATCAACCTGATCGGCACCGATCTGAACTACAACTGGCTGAAGCTGCCGCTGGTGCACCTGCACTGGTACGACAAAGAGGTGCGTCCGGGGCGTAAGGTCGGCCATCTGAACCTGAACGATACCGACACGGACCGCCTGAGCGCCACGCTGGAAGCGATTGTTCCCCTGCTGCCGCCAGAATATGCGAGCGGTATTGTCTGGGCGCAGTCAAAACTGAAGTAAGTATCCCTCGCCGGGGAGTTGACCTTCCCCTTCCCCGGCGTACAATCCCCGCCCATTGCTGCTCAGTTTTCTTCTGGAACCACCATGAACGATGGAACGGACTATCGCGCGATCCTCGCGTCCGATACCCCTTTAATCGACGTTCGCGCGCCGATCGAATTTGCCCAGGGTGCGATGCCCGCCGCACTCAACCTGCCCTTAATGAACGACGACGAGCGTGCCGCCGTCGGCACCTGCTATAAACGCCAGGGTCCGGACGCCGCGCTGGCGCTCGGCCATAGCCTGGTCAACGGCGAGACGCGCGAGGCGCGCATCAGCGCCTGGCGGGAAGCCAGCCTTGCCCATCCTGAGGGCTACCTTTGCTGCGCGCGCGGTGGCCAGCGCTCACACATCTCCCAGGCCTGGCTGAAAGAGGCGGGCATCGACTACCCGCTGATCCGCGGCGGCTATAAGGCCCTGCGTCAGACGGCGATTCAGGTGACCATTGAGCAGTCACAAAAGCCGATGGTGCTTATCGGCGGCTGCACCGGTAACGGGAAAACGCTGCTGGTGAAGCAGCATGCGCAGGGCATCGATCTGGAAGGGCTGGCGCACCATCGCGGCTCGTCGTTTGGCCGCACGCTCACCCCGCAGCTTTCTCAGGCGAGCTTCGAGAATCACCTTGCGGTTGAGCTATTGAAAAAAGACGCCGCGCGCTGGGTGCTTGAAGACGAGGGCCGGATGATTGGCTCTAACCACCTGCCGGAGTGCCTGCGCGACCGCATGGCTGAAGCGCCTGTCGTAGTGGTCGAGGATCCGTTTGAGATCCGTCTTGAGCGCCTGCGCGAAGAGTATTTCGTCCACATGTGGGCCGACTTTTCTGCCGCCTACGGTGAAGAGGCGGGCTGGAAAGCGTACAGCGAATATCTGCATCACGGCCTGTACGCCATTCGTCGCCGTCTGGGGCTGCAACGCTTTGCGGAATTTACCGCCCTGCTGGATGCCGCGCTTGTCGAGCAACAGCGTACTGGCAGCACTGACGCGCACTTCAGCTGGCTTGTGCCGTTGCTGAAGGACTATTACGACCCGATGTACGGCTATCAGCTGGAGAAAAAGGCGGAGAAGATTGTGTATCGCGGGACGTACGAAGAAATTGCTGAGTGGCTCGATCGCTGAAAAATAAAGCCGGGTGGCGAGGTAAAAGCAAAACGGCAACCTGGGTTGCCGTTTTTAATGTTTTTTCCCTCTCCCCGTGGGAGAGGGTCAGGGTGAGGGCATCAGGCCGCACCCTACATGACAACTTAGAAGTCGTAACGCAGACGCACCAGGTTCATATCGCCCAGGTTGTCGGTGCTGGAGGTGAACACGTGTTCGTAATCCACGCGGAAACCGTAATCCAGCTGGAAGCTGATACCCACACCGTTGTCGATGCGCTGGTAGTTACGGCCATTCACGTACTCAATACGGTCGCCCATGAAGTACGGCTGGATGGATTTCACCGCATACTGACCAACCGGGAACTTGTAACCCGCAAAGTATTCAATACCCCATGCATCACCGGCGAAGTAGTCGTTAACGGACACTTTTTTGGTGGTCAGGAAGTTCTGATACCAGCCGCCGCCTGCGGAGAAGGTCCAGTTATCCGGCGTCCAGCTCAGGGCGGTACCAAGGATATTCTGGTCGTAGGATTTGCTGTCGCCGTTGTCCGGGTTACGCATGTCCGCGCGGGTGTAGTTCCACGCTGCGCCCCAGGTCAGATCGGTAGTCAGGTGATAATCGATACCCAGTGAACCGCCGCCTTTACGTTTGTAACGCAGGCCGTTGCCCGGCAGGTATTCGCTGTCTTCAAACAGGTAAGAGGCGTAGATGTCAGCATCGCCCACGGTTTTCTTGTACTTCAGCATCTGGCGTGAACGGTAAGAGCCGTCATAGTCGCCGTTGATCCCGTTACCTGGCGCCTGACCAATCATGTCGTAGTCCCAGATATCGGTTTTTGCGCCCACTACGTCATAGTACACGCTGTTCTGCTGGCCGAAGGTCAGCGTACCCCAGGTGTCGCTCTTCAGACCGGTGTAGAGCATACGACGAGAGGTGTCGTGCGCGCCGTCGGCGTAGTGATGATCCCAGTTGAACTGCGCCGGAATGTTCACACCCAGCTCGTAGTAGCTGATCCAGCTGATGTCATCGAACAGGTAGTAATCCGCAGCGAAACGGAAGCGGGTGCCGCCGTCAAAGCCGTTGCGCTTGTAGCTGTTTTTGCCGTCATCACTGGTCATATTCTGGAACTGAGGACGAATACTGCCGCCAACGGTAAAGTTCAGGCGGCTCAGCGGGTTACCCGCCTGCGGATCCTGTTTCAGAAGGGTGATTTCCGCCTGAGATGCGAAAGAAGCCAATGCCACTGCTGCGCCGATCGTTGTCGCCAGCGCTGTTTTTCTTATAGTCATTCTTTTTCCTTGATAGACACGCTGCTAAATATTTAGCTGGTGAATATTAACCGGAAAAATTCGGGCTGTGTGGGCGGTTTTTTAATGTTTTGTGCTACTAAATGCAGGGGCATTAACGATTTGTGCCGTTAAGCAATGACGCACCAGCAGAAATGCCGGTGCGTCATCATCACGTCAGTAAACTAGCTGACAAACTGGCGGAATAGCGCTTTACCTTTCAACAGCCGGGTTCCGAGCCAGCCGCCGCACAGGGACAGCAGCACGGCGCCGCAGACGGGCAGCGTGAGCCACAGCCGCCAGTCGGGCTCCCACGGGAAGTCGAAGACTTTGCTCTGGAGTACCGCCAGCGCGGTTTCCGCCCCGATGGCCGCCACCAGGCCCGCCACCAGACCGAGCAGAGCAAATTCGCTCCACAGCGTGGCGCGCAGCAGCCGTTTACTGGCTCCCAGCGTGCGGTAGACCACCAGCTCTTGATGACGCTGACGCATGCCCACCTGCACCTGCGCCAGCAGCAACAGCACACCGCAGACGGTCACCAGCACTACCATCACCTCCAGCGCGCGGCTCACCTGCTCCAGCACCTGCCCGACCTGTTTGAGGATCGCGCCGATATCCAGCAGGCTCACCGTCGGAAATTCCCGGTTAAGCTGCGTCAGCATGCCGTTGCCGTTTTCCCAGCGGAAGCTGGTGAGCCAGCTCTGCGGCTGTCCGTCCAGCGCACCCGGCGGGAAGATGAAGAAGAAGTTTGGTCGCAGGCTTTCCCAGTCCACTTTGCGCAGGCTGGTGACTTTGGCGGTGAAATCCTGGGTATCGCCGGTGAAGGTCACGCTGTCGCCGAGGTTCACGTTCAGGCGTGTCGCCAGCCCCTCTTCCATCGACACTTCCCCCGCTTTCGGCGGCCAGGTGCCGGCAACGATCGGGTTATGGTCCGGACGTTTCGCCTGCCAGGTCAGGTTGAGTTCGCGATTGAGCGATTCATCCTTATTTCCCTCCGTCGACTGGCCGTTGATCTGCGTCAGGCGGGCGCGCACGATCGGATAGAACGATTCCGGAATAATGTGATGCTCAGACAGGAAACCCTTCAGCGGCGTCACCTGTTCGGGAGCAATGTTGATCAGGAAATAGTTCGGGCTTTCCGGCGGAAGCTGTTGCTGCCAGCGATCCAGCAGATCCCCGCGCAGCACCAGCAGAAGCGCCAGCAGCATAAACGACAGCGAAAATGCCGAGAGCTGGCTGAGGGTAGACCACGGCTGGTGCAGCAGTCGGTTAACCGCTAACCGTATGGGGAGTGATTTAACTGTCAGCTTTCTCAGGACATTAAGCAGTATCCAGCCCACTACGCCGCACAGCAGCGCCAGCACCACCGCGCCCGCCAGCACCGCCCACAGCAACGTACTGCCGCCCATCAGCCAGGCCAACAGCCCGACCGCCACCGCAATAATCACCGGCAGGTAGAACTTCAGCGGCCAGACGCTGGCCACCACATCGCGGCGCAGCACGCGCAGCGGCTGGGTGGCGAGCAGCAGCCGGTACGGGCGTAACCCTACCAGCAGGGAGTTCGTCGTCATCGCGCCGATGGCCCACAGCCACGGCCAGAGGCTGGCAGGCGGTAATGCGGCGGGGAGTACCGGTTTGAGCAGCACCATCAGCAGCTTTTCAAACAGCAGCCCTATCGCCCCGCCGGTCAGAGCCGACAACGCCAGCACCATCAGCCACTGGCCGACAATCAGCTTACGCAGCTGCGCGCGGCCCGCGCCGAGGGTTTTGAGGATCGCCGCCAGATCGTAACGGCTGCGGCAGTAGTGCCCCATCGCCACGGCAACCGCCGCAATGGCAAGCAGCAGAGTTAACAGCGCCGACAGCAGCAGGAACTGCTGGGAACGTTCGAGGGATTTGCCGAGCGCCCCGTCATCCTGCTCCAGCCCGTACCAGCGGTGTTCCGGCTTGAGCTGCGGCAGGAGCCATTTTTCGTACGCCTCCAGCTGCGCAGGCGTCCCGCCAAACTTATACCGCCAGGTGACACGGCTTCCCGGCTGGACGGCGTTGGTTTTCGCCACATCAGCGCTGTTCATCAGCAGGCGCGGCGCAAGCTGGAACGGATTAAATCCAGAGTCGGGCTCCTGCACCACTTCCCCGGCAATTTTGAGTGTCGCGTCGCCGACGTCGATACTGTCGCCGGGTTTCAGGTTCAGCAGCGCCATCAGTCGCGATGCCAGCAGGACCGTACCGGCCGTCGGTTTTAGCCCCGGCGGGCTGGTTTGTAAGTCACCGTACATCGGGTAGATGTCATCCACGGCTTTTACGCTTGCAAGCTGCGGCGTGTCGCCCGCAAAGGTCATAGTCTGAAAGGTGATCTGCTCCCCTACCTTCAGCCCCTCTTTGCGCGCTTCCTCAATCCAGCCCGGCGGCACGGGGCGAGAACTTTGCAGAGCCCGGTCCCCGGCCATAAATTCCCGACTCTGCTGGCTAAGCCCTTTCTCCATACGATCGCTGACGCTACCGAGCGCCAGCACGCAGGCCACCGCCAGGCTCAACGCCAGCCAGACAATCAGCAGCGAGGGCGAGCGCCACTCGCGCCAGAACCAGCGGGCAATCATGCTTCCTCCTGAAGAATACCGTTCACCAGCCGCAGGCGGCGGTCGCAGCGGGCGGCCAGCTGCGGATCGTGGGTAACCAGAATCAGCGTGGTGCCGTGCTCGCGGTTGAGGGAAAACAGCAGATCGGCAATTTTGTCCCCGGTTTTACGGTCGAGATTGCCCGTTGGCTCATCGGCAAACAGCACTTCCGGGCGGCCGTTAAACGCCCGGGCCAGCGCCACGCGCTGCTGCTCACCGCCGGAAAGCTGTGCCGGAAGGTGGTCGAGACGTTTGCCCAGCCCCAGCTGTTCCAGCAACGCCTTCGCGTGATCGCGGCTTTCACGAGTATTGTCACCGCGCAGCAGGCCGGGCAGCTCAACGTTTTCCAGCGCGTTCAGCGTCGGGATCAGCATGAATGACTGAAAGACAAACCCGATATGCCGGGCACGCAGCGCGGCGCGGGCCTCTTCATCAAGCGCGTGGAGGGGCTGGCCGACCAGGTTCACTTCCCCACTGCTGCCATCGTCCAGACCGGCGAGAATGGCCAGCAGCGTGGACTTACCGGAACCGGATTCACCAATCAGGGCGATGGTTTCGGCACGTTTGACAACGAGTTCAACTCCGGTGAGGATGGAAAGCTCGTGTTCTCCCTGACCGACGGACTTCTTAAGACGATGAACTTCAACAATGTTTTCCGCTGGCATTTGCCCTTCCTGTTTTTGATGCTGATGACCTTCCGCGCGGCGGCTGCGGACACGTTATTGATTCTGGGCGACAGCCTGAGTGCGGGCTATCGTATGGCCGCCAGTGCGGCCTGGCCCGCCCTGCTCAATGATAAATGGCAGTCCCGGGCGTCTGTCGTGAACGGCAGCATCAGCGGCGATACGTCGCAGCAAGGCTTATCGCGCCTGCCTGCCCTGCTTAAGCAGCATCAACCGCGTTGGGTGCTGGTTGAACTGGGCGGTAATGATGGTTTGCGCGGCTTCCAGCCTCAGCAAACGGAGCAAACGCTGCGGACCATTTTGCAGACCATTAAGGCCGCCAATGCCCAGCCGCTGCTGATGCAAATTCGCCTGCCCGCCAACTACGGCCGTCGGTATAATGAGGCGTTTAGCGCGATCTATCCTAAGCTTGCCAAAGAGTTTGATATTCCGCTGCTGCCATTTTTCATGGAAGAGGTCTATCTGAAACCCCAGTGGATGCAGGATGATGGCATTCACCCCAATCGCGATGCCCAGCCGTTCATTGCCGACTGGATGGCAACCCGGCTGGCTCCTTTAGTAAAACATGACTCGTCAAACAGCTGAGAACCTGACAGGTAAAGTTATGCAAAAATCGGTCTTAATAACAGGATGTTCCAGCGGAATTGGCCTTGAAAGCGCCCTTGAACTGAAACGTCAGGGGTTTTGGGTACTGGCAGCCTGCCGCAAACCCGAGGATGTCGAACGCATGCGAGGGCTGGGATTTACCGGCATTCTGCTGGATCTCGATTCGCCAGAGAGCGTAGAGCAGGCCGCCGATGAGGTTATCGCCCTGACCAACAACCGTCTTTACGGTCTCTTCAACAATGCGGGCTACGGCGTGTACGGCCCGCTACAGACTCTCTCACGGGAACAGCTGGAGCAGCAGTTCTCCGCAAACTTTTTCGGGGCGCATCAGCTTACCATGCGCCTTCTCCCCGCCATGCTGCCGCACGGCGAAGGGCGCATCGTGATGACCTCCTCGGTCATGGGCCTGATCTCCACGCCGGGCCGCGGGGCTTACGCCGCCAGCAAATATGCGCTTGAAGCCTGGTCCGATGCGTTGCGCATGGAGCTGCGCCACAGCGGTATTAAGGTCAGCCTGATTGAACCGGGCCCGATCCGCACCCGCTTTACGGAAAACGTTAACCAGACGCAGGCGGACAAACCGGTCGAAAACCCCGGCATCGCGGCGCGTTTTACGCTTGGGCCAGAAGCCGTCGTTGCCAAAGTGCGCCACGCGTTTGAGAGCGATACCCCTAAAATGCGCTATCCGGTCACGCTGGTAACCCATGCCGTCGGCTGGTTGAAACGCCTGCTGCCGGGGCGGATGATGGACAAAATTTTGCAGGGTTGAGTTGAAGCGACGACGCTTATCCCCATGTAAAGAGTAAACCGATAAAAGAGAATGCCGCATGTCCGTACAGAATATCGTCAACATAACTGAAGCTAACCTGCAACAGACGCTCGAACAGTCAATGACTAAACCGGTGCTGTTCTACTTCTGGTCTGAACGCAGCCAACACTGCCTGCAACTGACGCCGGTCCTGGAAAGCCTTGCCGCGCAGTACAACGGTCAGTTCATTCTGGCGAAGCTGGATTGTGACGCCGAACCAATGGTGGCTTCCCAGTTTGGCCTGCGCGCGATCCCAACCGTCTACCTGTTCCAGAACGGTCAGCCGGTGGATGGCTTCCAGGGGCCGCAGCCGGAAGAGGCGATCCGCGCCCTGCTGGATAAAGTTCTGCCGCGCGAAGAAGAGCTGAAAGCGCAGGAAGCCATGGCGCTGATGCAGGAAGGCAAGTACGACGAGGCGCTGCCGCTGTTAAAAGACGCGTGGCAGCTGTCGAACCAGAACAGCCAGATTGGTCTGCTGCTGGCAGAGACCCAGATAGCGCTGCACCGCCCTGAAGACGCGGAAGCCGTGCTGAAAACGGTGCCGATGCAGGATCAGGATACCCGTTATCAGGGTCTGGTGGCGCAGATTGACCTGCTGAAACAGGCGGCCGATACCCCTGAAATTCAACAGCTTCAGCAGCAGGTTGCGGACAACCCGCAGGATGCCGCGCTGGCAAGCCAGCTGGCGCTTCAGCTTCATCAGGTGGGGCGTAACGAAGAGGCGCTGGAGCTGCTGTTTAGCCATCTTCAGAAGGACCTGGGCGCCGCAGACGGACAGGCGCGGAAGATGTTCCAGGAGATCCTGGCCGCGCTGGGTACCGGTGACGCGCTGGCGTCGAAATATCGTCGTCAGCTGTACGCGTTGCTCTACTAGCAAAAAAATGCCCGGTGGCGCTAACGCTTACCGGGACTACAAAAGCCGATATTACCCCGTCTTTTTCAACTGCGTCACCACCAGCTGGTGGCGCGCGTTGTAAAACTTCCGATAGGTCAGGTAGCAGGCAATGATGGTGGACAGGCTCGCCGTAGAGAGCAGCATAAACGTCACCATAATCTGGTACTTAATCGCTTTTACCGGATCGATACCGGCAAAAATCAGCCCCGACATCATGCCCGGCAGGCTCACCAGACCCACCGTTTTGGCGGAATCCACCGTTGGGATCAGCGAAGAGCGAATGCTGTCGCGGATCAACCGCGCCGAGGCCACCTTCGGCGTTGCGCCCAGGCTTAGCTTCTCCTGAAGCTGCTGCTGTTCACTGCTGAACCGTTGCCCCAGATTGTTGTAGCACAACCCGACCGCCACCATCGCATTGCCCGCAATCATCCCGGAAATGGGGATCACCTGCATCGGCGTAAATTCTATCGAGCCGGAGAGTACCAGTACCGCCAGCGTTAACGCGGTCCCGGTAGTGATGGCGATCAACGACGAAATGAACGCTTTATCGATGTATTTACTGCGTTTCTGCGCGTTCCATGCCGCGTTAAAGCAGATAAACAGCACCATCAACAGGGTCAGCACGGCATGATTGACGTTGAAGATGTATTTCAACACATAGCCGACGATGATGAGCTGAATGACCGCGCGGGCGATACTCCAAAGAATATCTTTTTCCAGCCCCAGCTTTTCCCGGTAGCTGACCACAATCGCCACCAGCACCAGGACCATCGACAGCGCCAGCGATTCGTTGGTTATGTTATGTTCACCCACGGTGAGCCTCCTCTATTTTCCCGCCCTGCGGCCTGAGCGTGATGACATCATCCGCATGGGTAATTTCATTTGAATCATGCGTCACCCACAGCACGGCAATATTCTGCTCCCGGGCGTAGCGATGGATAATGTCATTGACGTTGCGCTTGTTAGCGTCATCCAGCGCGCTGGTGATTTCGTCCAGCAACAGCGCCTTCGGCAAGAATTGCAGGTTACGGATCAGCGAGACGCGCTGCTTTTCCCCTCCCGACAGTTCGGCGATCGATTTGGTCAGCGTCTCCGGCGAAAGCCCGAACCGGGTCAGATCGTCGGTAAACTTTTTTGGATCAGGCGTTTGGTTGCGGATGTGCCAGGGGAAAACCAGATTGTCGTACACCGTGTCGCCAAACAGGGACGGCGTTTGCACGCAGTATGACACCTGCTGGCGATAGCTTTCCGGTGAAAGCGTGGCGATATCTTTTCCTGCAAACAGGATGGTTCCCTCCGTTGGGCTCAGTAGCGAAGCCACGATTTTCAGGAGGGTGCTTTTGCCGCAGCCGGAGGGGCCAGTTATCAGTTTAAATTCGCCCGGAGAGAGACAAAAATCGACGTGCTGAAGGATGGTGTTATCACCCACACGAAAGCCAACATCCCTGATATCCAGAAGATTTTTTTTATTATTCATTCCGATTCCGTTAACCGCTGTAATAAGAACAGCCTTTAGCATAATCCTTTCCGCTACGCAGCGCGAATAGCCTTAACCTATAGCAAGTGTTAAACTTTTTGCTCGCTAATTGTCACCTCTATAACTACAGGAAGTCAGCAACATGACACATATCTTTTATGAGTTCTCTTCCCTGAAGCCTGGTGTTCCTGATGTGGAAACATTAATGGAAGTCATCAATTCTTCTGAACTCACGCGTTTTGTCATGGGTGCAGAGGTGGTCGATTTTGTTAAGAAGGCGCTCATCGTTAACACCACAATCGGTAGCTTTAAAAACTGCTATTTTGCTTTCGATGATGGGGCTTACTTTCTCGAGTTTGACGGCAAGGGTAAATCCAGACGCTTTACTGAGGTGCCGGACTGGTTCGTTTCCCCCGCGGAATTTGCCCGCTCGCAATGGCTGATTAACCATGATCTGGCCGATGTGAAGGCGACGGCGTTTATTGACGTGCTGATGTCCTACCCGCTTAAAGAGCGCCGGGCGCACTGCAATCTGCTGTTTGGTCTGGATCTGCATAAGGTCAATGTGGTTCCGGCGCCTACAGCCCCTGCCGGAAAAATGGGCAATAAAAACGGAAAAACCACCAAGCCTCGCGTCACAGATCTCGGCTCTTTTGAGCTTTTTACCGCGTTCTTTGCGCGTATGAAAACCGCCGTCAATGCTAATGAATTCCCTACCCTACAGGTGCTGACCGGCCAGGAGGATCTTACAAAAGCGCCGCACAGCTTAAAGCAAGGGATCAGAACCTGGTTTAAGGCGATTACCGGCGATCTGCCGCCGAACAACAAACGTGTCGGGGCGGGCAATGCGGTATTGTTCTGCGCTCCCGTTCGCGAGCAGATCCAGCAGATAGAGGCCATCGGCCTGGAAAAATACTATCAGGGCTTATCAAAAGCTATCGCTGACGCCGGGGATGGGTTTATCACTGACTTCAGCTATACCTGGTCTGAAAAGTAACGCTTTGCGCCCCGCATCCCGAACGGGGCGTTTTATTTCTGCCAGTCCGGTTCCCACCTCTTTACAGGGGCGAAATCCTGTTCGTTAGCCGATATACTTACGTTCAACAAATACGCAGTTTTTCTCGTTACGGCATGCAAAACAGGAGGTTTTTATGCTCATCGTTGTTCCTGTCCTTATATTCGTTGCGCTGGTTATCGTGGGCGCAGGCGTCAAAATTGTCCCGCAGGGTTACCAGTGGACCGTCGAACGCTTCGGTCGCTACACCAATACTCTTCAGCCGGGTTTAAGCCTGATCGTCCCGTTCATGGACAGAATTGGGCGTAAGATCAATATGATGGAGCAGGTGCTGGATATCCCTTCCCAGGAAGTCATCTCCAAGGATAACGCCAACGTCACCATCGATGCGGTGTGCTTTATTCAGGTGATTGATGCGCCGAAAGCGGCCTATGAGGTGAGCAACCTGGAGCTGGCGATCGTCAACCTGACCATGACCAACATCCGTACCGTGCTTGGCTCAATGGAGCTGGACGAAATGCTCTCCCAGCGCGACAGCATTAATACCCGCCTGCTGCACATTGTGGATGAAGCCACCAATCCGTGGGGGATCAAAGTGACACGCATTGAGATCCGCGACGTGCGCCCACCGGCAGAGCTGATTGCTTCCATGAACGCGCAGATGAAGGCCGAGCGTACCAAGCGTGCCTATATTCTTGAAGCCGAAGGGGTGCGTCAGGCTGAAATCCTGAAAGCGGAAGGGGAAAAACAGTCGCAGATCCTGAAAGCCGAGGGCGACCGTCAGTCTGCCTTCCTCCAGGCGGAAGCGCGTGAACGTTCGGCAGAAGCAGAAGCCCGCGCGACGCAAATGGTCTCCGAGGCGATTGCCGCCGGGGATATCCAGGCCGTGAACTACTTCGTCGCGCAAAAATATACCGATGCGCTGAAGGAGATCGGCTCCGCGAACAACAGCAAGGTGGTAATGATGCCGCTGGATGCCAGCAGTCTGATGGGATCTATCGCCGGAATTGCCGAGTTGATCAAAGACGGCGGAAACGAGCGTAAAAAATGATAGAGCTCATCGTTGCACATCCTCATGCGTTCTGGCTAAGCCTTGGCGGCTTACTGCTGGCCGCCGAGATGCTTGGCGGCAACGGTTATCTGCTGTGGAGCGGGGTTGCCGCGGTGATTACCGGGCTGGTCGTCTGGCTGCTGCCTGTCGGCTGGGAGTGGCAGGGCGCGCTGTTTGCCGTGCTGACGCTGCTGGCCGCCTGGCTGTGGTGGCGCTGGCTGAACAAACGGGTGAAGGCGCAGAAGCCGGTCGACGCGCACCTCAACCAGCGTGGGCAGCAGATCGTGGGTAGACGCTTTACGCTTGATAACGCGCTGATCAACGGACGCGGTCATATGCGCGTGGGGGACAGTTCGTGGCCGGTGGTGGCCGACGATGACCTCAGCGCCGGCACGCGGGTTGAGGTCATTGCGGTGGAAGGCATTACCCTGCGGGTTAAAGCCTGTTAGGCGTGGGTTTTACGGTGGCAGCAGCCGGAAAGATTGTCGATAATCGGGCACTCGGCGCTGTCATCTCCCGGGCAGGATTCTGCCAGCTGTAACAGTTGCTCACGCATCGCCTGTAATTCGATGATATGGCGTTCGATCTCCGCCACTTTTTCCAGCGTACGTTTTTTCACGTCGGCACTGTGGCGTTTCGGATCGTTAAACAGGTTAACCAGCTCGCCGCACTCTTCAAGGTTAAATCCTACCTGTCTTGCCTGGCGCAGTAACGTCAGTTCATCAAGATGCAGCTGCGTATAGCTGCGGTAGCCGTTCTCACTGCGCAACGGTGGCGTCACCAGCCCTTTTTCCTCATAAAAGCGAATCGCTTTGCTGGTTAAGCCGGTTTTTTTCGCAACATCGCTGATATTCACATTTCCCCCTTGACCTTCCCCTTGATGGAAGGTTTAACCTTCATAACAGTTAGCGAAAAGCAGAGTGAAGGTCAACAATTGACCAGAACATTATACGGGAGTTTTGTTATGTCTCACACTATTGACCTGACACTGGACGGCCTCTCCTGCGGCCACTGTGTCAAACGCGTTAAAGAAAGCCTGGAGCAGCGTCCTGACGTGGAAAGCGCTGAGGTGACTATCGATCATGCCGCCGTGACCGGCAGCGCCAGCGCCGACGCGCTGATTGATACCATTAAACAGGCCGGTTACGGGGCGGAGTTAAGCCACCCAAAGGCTAAACCGCTGGCAGAGTCATCATCCCCGTCGGAAGCACTGACAGCGGCCACTCCTGAGCTTCCGGTAGCTGATGACATTGATGACAGCCAACAGCTGCTGATCAACGGCATGAGCTGCGCCAGCTGCGTCTCCCGGGTACAAAACGCCTTACAGGCGGTACCGGGCGTCGCACAGGCACGGGTAAACCTGGCGGAGCGTACTGCGCTGGTGATGGGCAGCGCCTCCGCCGCAGAGTTAGTGCAGGCCGTGGAGAAAGCGGGCTACGGGGCGGAGGCCATCGAAGATGATGCCGAGCGCCGCGAGCGCCAGCAGGAAACGGCTGTCGCCACCATGAAGCGCTTCCGCTGGCAGGCGATTGTCGCCCTGCTGGTCGGTATTCCGGTGATGGTGTGGGGCATGATGGGTGACAACATGATGGTCACCGCTGACAACCGCACCCTGTGGCTGGTGATTGGTCTGATTACCCTTGCGGTGATGGTGTTTGCTGGCGGACATTTCTATACCAGCGCCTGGAAGAGCCTGAAAAACCGCACCGCGACGATGGACACGCTGGTCGCGCTCGGTACCGGCGCCGCATGGCTCTATTCGATGAGCGTTAACGTCTGGCCGCAGTGGTTCCCGTTGGAGGCGCGCCATCTCTATTATGAAGCGAGCGCGATGATTATCGGTCTGATTAACTTAGGCCATATGCTCGAAGCCCGCGCGCGTCAGCGCTCGTCGAAAGCGCTGGAAAGATTACTCGATTTAACCCCGCCGACGGCCCGTGTGGTCACGGACGACGGGGAAAAAAGCGTTCCGCTCTCAGAGGTACAGCCGGGAATGACGCTGCGCCTGACAACCGGCGACCGCGTGCCCGTCGACGGTGAAATCACCCAGGGCGATGCCTGGCTGGATGAAGCGATGCTGACCGGCGAGCCGATACCCCAGCAGAAGTCTCAGGGCGATGCGGTGCATGCGGGTACGGTGGTACAGGACGGCAGCGTGCTGTTCCGCGCCAGCGCGGTCGGAAGCCATACCACGCTGTCACGCATCATTCGCATGGTCCGCCAGGCGCAAAGCAGTAAGCCTGAGATTGGTCAGCTTGCCGATAAAATCTCCGCCATTTTTGTGCCGGTGGTCGTCGGTATTGCCCTGCTGAGCGCGGCGATATGGTATTTCTTCGGCCCGGCGCCGCAGATTGTCTACACCCTGGTGATCGCCACCACGGTGCTGATCATCGCCTGCCCTTGTGCTCTTGGTCTGGCCACGCCGATGTCGATTATCTCTGGCGTCGGACGCGCCGCCGAATTTGGCGTACTGGTCCGGGATGCTGACGCCCTGCAACGGGCAAGCACGCTGGACACCCTTGTCTTTGATAAAACCGGCACGCTCACCGAGGGCAAACCGCAGGTGGTGGCCGTCAGTACCGTTGGCTGTACGGAGACGGACGCCCTGCGCCTTGCCGCCGCGCTGGAACAAGGTTCCAGCCACCCGCTGGCGCGCGCCATCCTGGAGAAAGCCGGTGATGGCCGTCTGCCGCAGGTCAGCAACTTCCGCACCCTGCGCGGTTTAGGGGTCAGCGGTGAAGCCGAAGGCCATACGCTGCTGCTGGGCAACCAGGCACTGCTGACTGAACACGGCGTTGATACGTCCGCGCTGGACGCAGAGCTAAACGCGCAGGCCTCTCAGGGTGCGACGCCGGTTCTGCTGGCGAGGGATGGTCAGGTGGCGGCGCTGCTGGCCGTGCGCGATCCGTTACGCCAGGACAGCGTAGATGCCTTACAGCGCCTGCACCGCGCGGGCTATCGTCTGGTGATGCTGACCGGGGACAACCCGACCACCGCCAACGCCATTGCGAAAGAAGCCGGTATTGATGAGGTGATCGCGGGCGTGCTGCCGGACGGCAAAGCGGACGCCATCAAGAACCTGCAAAGTCAGGGTCGCCAGGTGGCGATGGTGGGCGACGGCATCAACGACGCCCCGGCGCTGGCGCAGGCTGACGTAGGCATTGCGATGGGCGGCGGGAGCGATGTCGCCATTGAAACCGCGGCGATCACCCTGATGCGCCACAGCCTGATGGGGGTGGCGGATGCGCTGGCGATTTCGAAAGCCACGTTGCGCAACATGAAGCAGAACCTGCTGGGGGCCTTCGTCTATAACTCGCTCGGCATTCCGATTGCCGCCGGGATTTTATGGCCGCTGACCGGTACCCTGCTGAACCCGGTTGTTGCGGGTGCGGCGATGGCGCTCTCGTCAATTACCGTGGTGAGCAACGCTAACCGTCTGCTGCGGTTTAAACCGAAGGATTGAACCTTGTACCCGTACGCGCTAGCATGAACCTTTCCGATCATGGAGCGCGTATGGGTCTGTTTAATCGTCTAAAAACATCGTTTCGCGCCCTTTTTCCCCGCCGTTATGCCTGGCCCGGTATGGATATTTCGCTTCCGGGCGGGCAGCATCTGCACCTGGTGGGAAGCATTCATATGGGCACGCAGGACATGTCCCCCCTGCCCTCCGGCCTGATTAAACTGCTGAAGCGCGCCGACGCGCTGATCGTCGAAGCCGACATCTCCGGCCATGAATCGCCGTTTGCCGGGCTGGAAAGCGATCGCCCCCTGGCGGAACGTCTTAACGAGACGCAGCTGGCTAAGCTTACCCGTCTTGCGGATGAGACCGGCGTCTCGCTCTCAATGCTCGACACTCTGCCCCTGTGGCAAATTGCCATGGTGCTACAGGCCACCCAGGCGCAGCGCCTGGGGCTGCGCGGCGATTACGGTATCGATTATCAACTGCTGAATGCGGCAAGGGCGCGCAACCTGTCCGTCATTGAACTGGAAGGCACGGACAGCCAGATTGCGCTTCTTCGCCAGCTTCCCGATGACGGCCTCATGCTGCTGGATGATACCCTGACCCACTGGCACACCAACGCGCGTCTGCTGCAAACGATGATTGGCTGGTGGCTGGATGCGCCGCCCGCAGACGGTAAGCTGGCGTTACCGTCGACGTTCAGTGAATCGTTGTATGATGTGCTGATGAACGCGCGCAACCAGGCGTGGCGGGAGACACTATATGCCCTGCCTGCCGGTCGTTATGTTGTCGCGGTTGGCGCGTTGCATTTGTACGGAGAAGGGAATTTGCCGTCGCTGCTGAAATAAAAAAATGGCCAATATCTCTATTGGCCCGTCAAAGAGGAATTTCATCGTTTTTATTATACCGAAGTGACCTTCGGCTACGCCGATTGTCGCTCAAAGTAACCATCACTGCCAATACTATTGCGCAAGATGGTGCTATTTTTTAGACAAACGTCAGGCGTATGCTGCTGGTATGAATCGTCTGTCGTAAGAAGGATAGCCATGACTCCCGCCGTTAAATTACTCGAAAAAAACAAAATTTCTTTCCGGATCCACACCTACGATCACGATCCGAACGAAACCAACTTTGGTGATGAAGTGGTGCGCAAGCTGGGGCTGAACGCGGACCAGGTCTACAAAACGCTGCTGGTCGCGGTGAACGGCGATATGAAGCACCTCGCCGTGGCAGTGACGCCCGTCGCCGGACAGCTTGATCTGAAGAAAGTGGCCAAAGCGCTGGGAGCGAAAAAGGTCGATATGGCTGACCCGATGGTTGCGCAACGCACAACGGGTTATCTGGTCGGCGGGATCAGCCCGCTCGGCCAGAAAAAGCGTCTGCCGACGCTGATCGATGCGCCTTCGCAGGAATTTGAGACGATCTATATTTCTGGCGGCAAACGCGGGCTGGATATCGAACTGGCCGCAGGCGATCTGGCGAAAATGCTGGACGCGAAATTTGCGGATATTGCGCGCCGGGATTGAGAAAATTGCCCGGTGGCGCTGCGCTTACCGGGCCTACGATTCGAATGTAGGCCGGGTAAGGCGAAGCCGCCACCCGGCAAAAAAACGCACTACTGCCAGCTTACCTCGCCTTTCGGCTCATACATGTTCACGTCAATCGGTGAATTTTGCTGGATAAACTGCTTCAACACTTCCGCATCAATAAACCCGGTATTTACATAGCCCGGTTTGTTATCGATATGCGGATAGCCGTCGCCGCCGGTGGCGTTAAAGCTTAACGTTGCCAGGCGGTAGGTTTTCGCCGGATCAACCGGTTCGCCTTTGATTTTGAAATCGTTAAGCTTGCCGTCCTTCGCGACGAAGCTGACGTTAGCAAACTGCGGATACGCCCCGGAATCCGGCTTCATCTGCGCCACGGCGGTCAGGTAGTCAATCACCTCCTTCCCGCTCATGTCCGCATAGACCACCACGTTGCCAAACGGCTGCACTTTGAGCACGTCTTTATAGGTGATGTCTCCGCCTTCGATGGAATCACGAATACCGCCGCCGCTCATCACGCCGAAATCCGCATTCGTGCGCGCCATCTGCGCGGCCAGCACCAGACGCCCCATGTTGGTCTGTACGAAGCGGACTTTGCTGCGGTCCCCTTCCAGTCGTCCGTTAAGCGTGCCAATCTTCACGTCCAGCTGCGCTTTCCCTTTGCTCTGGAACGGCGTCAGCAGAGAGAGCATCTGCTGGTTTTCAGCGATCTCTGGCGTGTAGAGTACCCGCTCGCTTTTGCCGTCCGGGTAGGTCACTTTCTTCTTCAGGTTGACCGGGATGAGCTGATAGTGCACCAGCTTCATCTCGCCGTTACGGAATTCGAAATCCGCGCGGCCAACGTATTTACCCCACTCGTGGGCCTGTACAATCCAGATCCCGTTCTGACGATCCGGCGCGCACGGCGTGCCGGGCACATAATCTACCTGCTTTTTATTCTCAGAGGCCATGCAGACCGGATCCTGCGAATGACCGCCCACAATCATCGCCAGCGAGCCCGCAGGAAGGCTGCGCGCCATCTCCACGTCGCCCGGCGCGTTAGAGCCGTGCTGACCGTTATCGTAATGCCCCATGTGGGTGGTCGCGATAATCACATCCGGTTTTTCATTCTGCTGCAACTCCTGGATCACCAGCTTCGCTTCGTCCGCCGGTTTACGGAATTCGATGTCGGTGAAAAATTCAGGATTACCAATTTTGGCCGTATCGTCGGTGGTTAAGCCGATGACAGCGATCTTCAGATCCTGACGCTTAAACAGCGCCCACGGTTTAAACAGGCGCTCGCCGGTGCTTTTCTGATAAATATTGGCGGAAAGGAACGGGAATTTGGACCACTTCTCCTGCTGGCGCAATACGCTCAGCGGATTATCAAACTCGTGGTTTCCGACCGCCATCGCGTCGTAACCAATTAAATTCATGCCGCGAAAATCAGGCTCGGCATCCTGCAAATCAGATTCCGGCACCCCGGTATTAATATCCCCGCCCGACAGCAGCAGGACGCTGCCGCCCTGGGCCGCGACCTCTTTACGAATGCCGTCCACCAGCGTTTTTTGCGCCGCCAGGCCATATTCACCGTATTCGCTGCGCCAGAAATGGCCGTGATGATCGTTAGTATGCAGAATGGTAATTTTATAGGTTTTATCTTTTTCATACGCCTGCGCGGGCAGGCTTGTCAGCCCCCATGCGGCGATGAGCGCCAGCGCGACGCCACGCTTCATTAACTTCATCTTCTCTCTCCCTGACCCATAGACAAACGCAAAAATTACAGTGACTCACAAGAATAGACAAATAAGTTTTCAGAATTGCGACTTTCTTCAAATGTCACGGACGGGTATGTTAGTCGGATAATAATTACTCCCTGCATCTCTAATAACAAATCGACGTGGTATTTATGGCAATCAGTGAATCAACCCAGCCCGTCCAGGGCGCTCCGGCGTCGCCGCCGAAATCGCGCACTTCCTTTAAAGTATTAGGCGCAATCAGTCTCTCTCATCTGCTCAACGATATGATCCAGTCGCTGATTCTGGCGATCTACCCGCTGTTGCAGTCTGAGTTCTCATTAACCTTCGTGCAGATCGGGATGATCACCCTGACCTTCCAGCTGGCCTCTTCGCTGCTACAGCCGGTGGTGGGCTACTGGACGGACAAATACCCGATGCCATGGTCGCTGCCCATTGGCATGTGCTTCACCCTGAGCGGGCTGGTGCTGCTGGCCATGGCGGGCAGCTTTGAGGCGGTACTGGTTGCCGCGGCGCTGGTGGGAACCGGTTCATCGGTGTTCCATCCGGAATCGTCCCGCGTGGCACGTATGGCCTCCGGCGGACGTCACGGGCTGGCGCAGTCTCTGTTCCAGGTGGGGGGTAACTTTGGTAGCTCCCTCGGTCCTCTGCTGGCGGCGGTAATTATCGCGCCTTACGGCAAAGGCAACGTGGCGTGGTTTGTGCTGGCCGCGCTGCTGGCGATTGTCGTCCTGGCGCAAATCAGCCGCTGGTATGCCGCGCAGCATCGCGTAAATAAGGGAAAACCTGCCGCGAAGATAACCAATCCCCTTCCGCGCAATAAGGTGATCCTTGCCGTCAGCGTGCTGCTGGTGCTGATTTTCTCGAAATATTTCTATATGGCGAGCATTAGCAGCTATTACACCATCTATCTGATGCAAAAATTCGGATTATCAGTACAAAACGCCCAGTTCCACCTCTTTGCCTTCCTGTTTGCGGTGGCGGCAGGCACGGTGATAGGCGGCCCTGTAGGGGATAAAATTGGACGTAAATATGTGATTTGGGGCTCTATACTCGGCGTCGCGCCGTTTACGCTTGTTTTACCGTACGCAACGCTGGAATGGACCGGAATATTGACGGTGATTATTGGTTTTATTCTCGCATCGGCATTTTCAGCCATCCTGGTCTACGCGCAGGAGCTGCTACCGGGACGTATCGGTATGGTTTCCGGTCTCTTTTTCGGTTTTGCCTTTGGCATGGGCGGCCTTGGCGCAGCCGTGTTGGGGATGGTTGCAGACCACACCAGCATCTTCCTGGTCTATAAAATCTGCGCTTTCCTGCCACTTCTGGGGATGTTGACCATATTCCTGCCTGACAATCGTCATAAAGCGTGACTTCACGGCTGCCAAAGTTAAACTTTGGCAGCCGGATAACCTGATGCCATAAGGCTTTCCTCTCCCTCCCCTCAGCAAATTTATCAAAATCTGCCTTTTTTCATGCTTATTGCCTTTTTATTGTGATTTCAACAATTATTCATAAACATAAGCGTAAAAATTGTCATAAACTATTAATCGGCTTTTTGGTATTTGCACCAAAAATGGATCACCCATCGCGAAAGGAGACGGAATGCACCACGCCACACCGCTTATCACCACCATTGTTGGTGGACTTGTGCTCGCTTTTATTCTCGGCATGATTGCCAATAAATTGCGTATTTCGCCCCTGGTAGGCTATTTACTGGCGGGCGTGCTGGCAGGGCCCTTTACGCCGGGTTTTGTCGCTGATACCAAACTGGCGCCTGAGCTGGCGGAATTGGGCGTGATCCTGCTGATGTTTGGCGTCGGACTGCATTTTTCCCTGAAGGATCTGATGGCGGTAAAGTCGATCGCCATACCGGGAGCGATCGCCCAGATAGGGGTGGCGACGCTGCTGGGCATGGCGCTTTCGGCGGTGCTGGGCTGGTCAATCATGACCGGTATCGTATTTGGGCTGTGTCTTTCAACCGCCAGTACCGTGGTGCTGCTGCGCGCGCTTGAAGAGAGACAGCTGATAGACAGCCAGCGCGGACAAATCGCGATAGGCTGGCTGATTGTTGAAGATCTGGTAATGGTGTTGACGCTGGTTCTGCTGCCTGCCGTTGCCGGGATGATGGAAAAAGAGAATATCGGCTTCGCCTCGCTGGCGCTGGATATGAGCATTACCATCGGTAAAGTCGTGGCGTTTATCGCCATCATGATGCTGGTGGGCCGCCGTCTGGTGCCGTGGATCATGTCCCGCAGCGCCGCCACGGGCTCGCGTGAACTGTTCACGCTTTCGGTCCTTGCGCTGGCGCTGGGCATTGCCTTTGGCGCCGTCGAGCTGTTTGACGTCTCCTTTGCGCTGGGCGCGTTCTTCGCCGGGATGGTGCTGAACGAGTCCGAGCTGAGCCACCGTGCCGCGCACGATACCCTGCCGCTACGTGATGCATTCGCGGTGCTGTTCTTTGTCTCCGTCGGGATGCTGTTCGACCCGCTGATCCTCATTCAGCAGCCGCTGGCCGTGCTGGGTACGCTGGCAATCATCATCTTTGGTAAGTCCGTTGCCGCCTTCTTCCTGGTACGGATGTTCGGTCACTCGCCGCGCACGGCGCTGACCATCGCCGCCAGCCTGGCGCAGATTGGCGAGTTCGCCTTTATTCTTGCTGGTCTGGGGATGGCCCTGAACCTGCTGCCACAGGCGGGGCAAAATCTGGTGCTGGCGGGGGCGATCCTCTCCATCATGCTAAACCCGGTATTGTTTGCCCTGCTGGAGAAATATCTCGAGAAGACCGAAACCCTCGAAGAGCAAACCCTGGAAGAAGCGATTGAGGAGGAGAAACAGATCCCCGTAGATATCTGCAACCACGCGCTGCTGGTCGGTTTTGGCCGCGTCGGCAGCCTGCTCGGTGAGAAGCTGATGGCCCAGGGGATCCCCCTGGTAGTGATTGAAACCTCCCGCACTCGCGTCGACGAGCTTCGCGAGCGCGGCATCCGCGCGGTGCTGGGCAACGCGGCTAACGAAGAGATTATGAATCTGGCGCATCTGGACTGCGCTCGCTGGCTGCTGCTCACTATCCCGAACGGTTACGAGGCTGGCGAGATTGTCGCCACAGCCCGTGAAAAATGCCCACATATCGAAATCATTGCTCGCGCCCATTATGATGACGAAGTGGAGTACATCACCGAGCGCGGCGCGAATCAGGTGGTGATGGGTGAGCGTGAGATTGCGAATACAATGCTGACAATGCTGACAAAACCGCCAGTTGAAGAGGCGGTGACGGGTTAAGTTTTGTGCGGCCTGATGCCCTCACCCTGGCCCTCTCCCACAGGGAGAGGGAACAAACACTAAAAACGGCAACCACAGGTTGCCGTTTTGCTTTTACCTGTCCCAATACGCCTCTTCGAGGCTGTCTTCCCGTTCCGGCAGCCCCCGCGTTAAGCGCGGTGAATGCTGGTTCAGCACCTGATAACTCACGCGGTTCGCGTACTTGCACACCTGCGCCAGCGAGGAGTAGGTCAGCCAGTTGAAGGTGTGCTTGCTGGAATTCGGCACATTGGTTTTGTGGTAGGCGTTGGCGGTGATGTCGTGCAGCAGCGCGGCCAGCGCGCCGTCGCCCGCGCCGTTGGTGTTCATGATCTTCTCGGGGCCACCCATATACGGTGCGATGTGGGAGAAGATACGCAGCGGGTTGATGCAGTCTTTATGACGCATGGCGCGGCTGAACTCGTACTGGTTAAATTCGGCGATTGCGCCCGGCAGCAGCGGGTGCTGGGTTTTCCGCTTGCTCTCTTCTTCCGTGAAGCCCCCCATATACAGCCCGACCGGCCCGGCGGTGCAGAGCACCAGATCTACCCAGTCCAGCGCCTTATCAGACGCCAGCAGCGGATCGCTTTCGCCGGTCAGCGCTTCGGCTTCTTCTTCATTCATCGCCAGAATCGAGACGTGTTCTTTCAGGAAGGCCTGCCACCACTCCGGGTTGTCGGCAATGACGAATTTGGTGCCCAGCGTCAGAACCACAGGCACGTTGTATTTCTTCGCGTACTCAATTGCCTTCATGGTTGCGTCCGGCATTGGTTCGCCCGGCTTGCAGCGCACCAGATAGGAGGTCAGTACCAGCGCAGACGCGCCCGCGATCACCTCTTCCGGGATACTTTCAGCGCGCAGCTTGTTCATATGGCCGGGGCTGATGGCAAAGGTACGCTCGCCGGAATCGCTTATCAGCGTAAAGCAGCGGCCAATCGGCCCGTCAACGCCCTGCAAATAGTTCAGATCGGTGCGGCTGGAGGTATTGCACAGGTAGCGGTAGGCATAGCCACCGATTTCGATATTGCTGCACATCACGCCAAGCAGCACCGAGCGGTCGTCTGCCAGTACGGAGTAGTTGTGCATGGTGTTGCCGATGGTGCCGCCGGCAAACTGGTGGGTGATAAGATTTTCGCGCACCAGCTCCTGATACAGCGCTTCAGCAACGTCATCCTCAATCACCAGCGAGTGCCCGGCGCTCAGACCGTAACGTGCGACAAACGCATCATCCACTTTGGCTTCAATGTCCACCAGCGTCTGATCGATACCGACCACCCAGGCAGCGCTGGTTTCGCTTTCCTGCTGAATTTGCTGTAACAGCGGATCGCGGGCATCGACGGGGAAATAGTGTTTGGACTTACGTTTACCGGGAAATTTCATGGTCTGAACTGTGCAAAGAATACGGGCCGGGAATGGTAGCACAAACCCGGCCCGTAACGCGATCAGCGGCGGGTGGTGACCAGTGACACCATCATGTCGATGTGTTCAGGGGAGTCGTTAAGCGCAGGAATGTATTCGTATTTCGTTCCGCCTGCCTCCATAAAGAACTCTTTGTTCTGGACAGCAATCTCTTCCAGCGTTTCCAGACAGTCCGCCGAGAAGCCCGGCGACATCACCTGAATGTGCTTCACGCCCTTCTCGCCCAGCATCTTAAGCGTTTCATCAGTATACGGGGTGAGCCACGGTTCACGGCCGAAGCGCGACTGGAAGGTCATCATCACCTTCTCAGGCGGCAGGCCGAGGGCGGAGACCAGCTCGCGGGTGGTATCGCGGCAACGCTGGGGGTAATCATCCCCTTCGTTCGCGAAACGCTGCGGAATACCGTGATAGGAGAGCAGCAGCAGATCCGGCTCGCCGTGTTTTTCAAACGACGCGCGCGCGCTGCTGGCAAGCGCCTGAATGTACAGCTCGTTATCGGCGTAGTCGCGGATAAAGGTGATACCCGGTATACGGCGGCGGGTCGCCAGAATGCGCGCCAGTTCGTCCCAGACGGCAGCTACCGTGGAGCACGAATACTGCGGATAAAGGGCCAGCACCACAATGTGTTCAACGCCCTGCGCCAGCAGAGAGTCGACGGCGCTTTCCAGGGACGGCTTACCGTAGCTCATGCCGAGCGCAACGGGCATGTCCGGCAGGCGGGCGGCCAGCGCCTTCTCCTGACGACGGCTGTACACCATCAGCGGCGAGCCCTCTTCCATCCACACGGACTGATAGAGCTTTGCCACACGCGGGGAACGAATCGGCAGAATGACGCCGCGCAGCAGTGGCCACCACAGCAGTCTTGGGGTATCCACGACGCGCGTGTCGCTTAAAAATTGTCGCAGGTAGCGTTTGACCGCCGCTGGAGTAGGTGCTTCTGGGGTGCCCAGATTGGCAAGCAGGATGCCGGTTTTCGCCTGACTCATTCACGCCTCTTAACCATTTGATAGGCTGTCAATTGTAGCGGAAATGCGTTTAAACGAAACCCATTGCTGTAATAGGTAAGATGAGAATTTTTCTCACCCGGGGCTCCGGGTGAGAAAGGTGCGCTTAGCCGAGGATTTTTTCCAGCTCTGCACGTACGTCAGCCACGGCTTTAGTGCCGTCCACTTTCGCGTATTTGGTGTTACCCGCCTGCGCTTCTTTGGTGTAGTAGCCGATCAGCGGTGCGGTCATCTGATGGTATTCCACCAGGCGTTTACGCACGGTTTCTTCCTGATCGTCTTTACGGGTGGTCAGCTCTTCGCCGGTCACGTCGTCTTTGCCTTCAACCTTAGGTGGGTTGAATTTGATGTGGTAAACGCGGCCAGAAGCAGCGTGTACGCGACGGCCAACGATACGGTCAACGATCAGCTCGTCTGGTACGTCGAACTCCAGCACGTAATCCACGTTGATGCCCGCTTCTTTCATGGCGTCAGCCTGAGGAATGGTGCGCGGGAAGCCGTCCAGCAGGAAACCGTTACGGCAGTCTTCCTGAGCAATGCGCTCTTTAACCAGCGCGATAACCAGTTCGTCGGTCACCAGTTTGCCTGCGTCCATGATGTCTTTCGCTTGTTTACCCAGCTCGGAGCCAGATTTAACAGCGGCGCGCAGCATGTCACCGGTGGAGATTTGCGGAATACCGTATTTCTCCATGATGAACTGAGCCTGAGTTCCTTTACCCGCGCCCGGAGCGCCAAGCAGAATAATACGCATTGCGAAAATCCCCTCAAAAGTCGATTCAATTTTTCAAAAAGCGCTAAACAATACCACCAGAACGGGTATGGCTCAAGGAAGGCGGGAAGGCTGAAACGGTTAACGGGGGGAGATAATTTGGGAGAGTGCGGTCTGGTGCACTCAACCTAACCCTCTCCCACAGGGAGAGGGAACTCTTTCACCCTCTCCCTGTGGGAGAGGGCCGGGGTGAGGGAAGATTACGCCAGCAGCAGCGCATTCACACGTTTAATGAACAGGTTAGGATCTTCCAGCGTACCGCGCTCGGCCAGCAGGGACTGATCCAGCAGCAGTTCAACCCACTCCGCAAAGCGGGCGTCGTCCTGGGTATCCGCCGCGCGTTTCACCAGCGGGTGATCCGGATTAAGCTCAAAGATATATTTCACATCCGGCACGGCCTGGCCCGCCGCAGCGAACAGTTTCGCCATCTGGGTGCTCATTTCGTCCGCATCGGTGGTGACAATGGCTGGCGTATCGGTCAGACGGTGCGTGAAGCGCACCTCTTTCACGCGGTCGCCCAGCAGCGTTTTAACGCGCTCAACGAACGGCTCCAGCGCCTTCTCGGCTTCTTTCGCGCTGTCGTCCACTTCATCCGCCAGCTTATCGATAGACTCGTCGGCTTTGGCAACGGACTGGAAGGATTTACCGTCGAACTCGCTCAGGTAGTTCATCATCCACTCGTCGATGCGGTCAGACAGCAGCAGCACTTCGATGCCTTTCTTACGCAGCAGTTCCAGATGCGGGCTGCTCTTCGCTGCCGCATAGCTGTCGGCGGTGATGTAGTAGATCTTCTCCTGCCCTTCTTTCATGCGGGAGACGTACTCTTCCAGCGACACGGTCTGGGCGGAGGAGTCGTTGTGCGTAGAGGCGAAGCGCAGCAGTTTAGCGATAGCTTCCACGTTCGCAGTATCTTCCGCCGGACCTTCTTTCAGCACCAGGCCAAACTGTTTCCAGAAGGTCTGGTATTTTTCCGCATCGTCCTTCGCCAGTTTTTCCAGCATCTGCAACGCACGTTTGGTCAGGGCGTTGCGCAGGTTACGGGTGACGGTGCTGTCCTGAAGAATTTCACGGGAGACGTTCAGCGGCAGATCGTTGGAGTCTATCAGGCCACGCACAAAGCGCAGGTAGTTCGGCATGAACTGCTCGGCGTCGTCCATAATGAACACGCGCTGCACGTACAGCTTCAGGCCGTGCTTGTGATCGCGGTTCCACATGTCCCACGGCGCCTGCGCCGGAATGTACAGCAGGCTGGTGTACTCCTGTTTCCCTTCCACACGGTTGTGGCTCCAGGTCAGCGGATCGGTGAAGTCGTGGGCGATGTGCTTGTAAAACTCGTTGTACTCGTCGTCTTTAATTTCAGCTTTATTACGCGTCCACAGCGCCTGCGCCTTGTTGATTTTCTCCCAGGAAACCACGGTTTCGCCGTCTTTCTCTTCCTGTTTTTCAATCTCAACCGGCAGCGCGATATGGTCGGAATATTTGCTGATGATGGAGCGTACGCGCCAGTCGTTCAGGAAATCGTCTTCGCCTTCACGCAGGTGCAGGGTGATTTCTGTGCCGCGATCCGCTTTGGTGATGTCATCAACGGTGTATTCACCTTCACCTTTAGACTCCCACAGCACGCCGTTCTCGGCGCTGTCGCCCGCGGCGCGGGTGCGCACGGTGACTTTGTCCGCCACGATGAACGCCGAGTAGAAGCCTACGCCGAACTGACCGATCAGCTGGCTGTCTTTCGCCTGGTCAGAGCCCATGGACTCAAGGAACGCTTTGGTGCCGGATTTGGCGATGGTTCCGAGGTGGTCAATCACCTCGTCGCGGTTCATCCCGATGCCGTTATCGGCGATGGTCAGGGTGCGGTTCTCTTTATTAAACGAGACGCGCACGCGCAGCTCGCCGTCGCCTTCATACAGATCCGGGTTAGACAGCGCGCGGAAGCGCAGCTTGTCCGCCGCATCAGAGGCGTTGGAAATCAGCTCACGCAGGAAGATTTCTTTGTTGGAATACAGGGAATGGATCATCAGGTGCAGAAGCTGTTTTACTTCTGACTGGAAACCACGGGTTTCTTGTCCTTTCATCTAAGTCGACCTCAACAATGCCATTTAATGGGGTTGTAAAACGTTGAGTGAGAGATGGGGATAAGGGGAGGAATTTTCAAGCGGAGGCCGCGCGCGCAGCCTCCGTTTGGTCAGAAAATAATCTTGTGACGTCCGGCCAGCGAGTGTGACAGCGTGGTGCCGTCGACCATCTCCAGCTCACCGCCGACCGGCACGCCGTGGGCGATGCGGCTGGCGTCAACGCCGTACTGCGCGCACAGCTCGGCGATGTAGTTGGCGGTTGCCTCCCCTTCCACCGTCGGGTTGGTGGCGAGGATCACCTCTTTGATGGTTTCCGACTCCAGGCGCTGCTCCAGGCGATCGAGACCGATATCGTCCGGGCCGATGCCATCCAGCGGGGAGAGATGCCCCATCAGCACGAAATAGCGGCCGGAAAACTGCCCGGTTTGTTCGATGGCGTAGATGTCCGCCGGACTCTCCACCACGCAAATCTGACCGTTTTCCTGACGACGCGGGTTCGTGCAGATGTTACATACGTCCTGCTCGGTAAAGGTCCGGCAATCCGCACAGTGGCCAATTTCTGACATGGCGCGGGTCAGAGCCTGCGCCAGGCGCATCCCGCCGCTGCGGTCGCGCTGCAATAGCGTAAACGCCATACGCTGCGCCGACTTCGGGCCAACGCCCGGCAGGCAGCGCAGTGCTTCCATTAACTGCGTGAGCAGCGGACTGGTTTGCATCAGAATGGCATCTTAAAGCCCGGCGGCAGTTGCATACCGCTGGAAACAGAGGCCATTTTCTCTTTCTGGGTTTCGTCGATACGGCGAGCGGCATCGTTAAACGCGGCTGCAACCAGATCTTCCAGCATCTCTTTGTCGTCTTCGAGCAGGCTCGGGTCGATTTCAACGCGACGGCAGTTATGCGCACCGTTGATGGTCACCTTGACCAGACCGGCACCGGATTCACCCGTGACTTCCAGCTGAGCGATCTCTTCCTGCATCTTCTGCATTTTTTCCTGCATCTGCTGAGCCTGCTTCATCAGACCACCCAGACCGCCTTTTCCACCAAACATAGGCTTCTCTCTTCTTTCACGTTAAGGATTACAACCGTAAGTCAGACTCACGATCAAATGGGGCGAATACTCTCTTCATCCAGATCGGCGTCGAAGAACCGACGCAGGGTCTGGATGTTGTTATCCGCAATTATCGCCTCGCGCGCCTGCGCGAGCTTCTCTTCATAAATGGCCTGACGCCACTCGAGCGGCGTTTTCACCGCCGGATTATCATCTTCAATGATAGTCAATTCAACCGGTACACCCTGTAATGCGGTAAGCGCCTCGGCCAGCGCCTTTTGCGCGCCAGGGGAGTTGAGGTGCCGCTGGCCAGGGCGCAGGTGCAGACGCACCTGATTACCGTCCTGCTCTTTCCAGGCGTTCAGCGCGACCTGCTCCACCAGCTTCGGCAGTTGCAGTTTGCTGACCTCGGCGGCCCAGGCGTCGCGCTCGATGGACTCTTCCGCGAGCTTCGCGGATAGCTCCGGCGTTTTTTCATGCTCCAGCGCCTTTTTCAGCGCTTTTGGCGTGGCGACCACTTCCTTGACCGTTTCAACAACGGTGGTCGCCTTCCAGCGGTATGCCTCTTCTTTCGCCGGGGCTTTTTGCTCGAGCGCGGACGGTGCCGGACGCGACTGCACGCGCTCCGTTACCGAGGCCAGTCGTTCAAGCGCGGCGTTGTTCACCGGCCGCGCTCTTGCAGGCGCTGCCGGTTCACTCTTTTTTGGTTTGGTTGCTCCCTGCGCACGTTGCAACTGGCTTCGTGCGGCAAGCACCGAACTGGTGGCATCCGACAGCGGCACGTTTTGCGGCGGCGGCGATGCCGGTTGCGGTGGCACCTGCTGCGGTGACATTACCGCGGTCGGCGCTACCGGCGCAAAGGACTGCCGGGGCGTTTCCGGCTCCGGCAATGGCTTGCGCGGATGGAAGGCCAGCGCGCGCAGCAGCGTCATTTCAACGCCCATCCGGCGATCCGGTGCAAACGGCAGCTCTTTGCGGCCAATCAGCAGCGTCTGATAATAAAGCTGAACGTCAGCCGGCGGCACGGTGCGCGCAAGTTCACGCATCCGCTGTTCAATGGTCGCCATGTCCGCGCCAATGGCCGACGGAGACAGTTGCAGCATCGCCACGCGGTGCAGCAGGCTGAGCATCTCGACCAGCAGCGCTTCCCACTCAATGCCACGGGCAGCGGCGTCGTTGACGAGGGTCATTACCCGCTCACCGTTGGCGGCAATCATCGCTTCAATAAGCGACAGCGCCTGATCGTCATCCAGCGTGCCGAGCATAGTACTGACCGCGTCGGTGGAGAGTTTACCGTCACCGCTGGCAATCGCCTGATCGGTCAGGCTCAACGCATCGCGCAGGCTGCCGTCCGCGGCACGGGCCAGCAGTTGCAGCGCACGCGGCTCGTGGACAATGTTCTCTTCATCGAGGATATGCTCAAGCTGAGCGCGGATCTGCTCAACGTCGAGCGCCTTCAGATGGAATTGCAGGCAGCGCGAGAGGATCGTGACCGGCAGCTTTTGCGGATCGGTGGTCGCCAGCAGGAATTTGACATGCGCAGGCGGCTCTTCCAGCGTTTTCAGCAGGGCGTTGAAGCTGTGGCGCGACAGCATGTGCACTTCATCGATCAGATAGACCTTGAAGCGGCCGCGCGCCGGGGCGTACTGCACGTTGTCGAGCAGATCGCGGGTGTCTTCCACTTTGGTGCGCGAGGCGGCGTCGATCTCAATCAGATCGACAAAACGCCCCTGCTCGATCTCACGACAGTTGTCGCACACGCCGCACGGGGTGGCGGTGATCCCGGTTTCGCAGTTCAGACCTTTTGCCAGCAGACGGGCAATAGAGGTTTTACCGACGCCGCGGGTGCCGGAAAAAAGATAGGCGTGATGGATGCGACCTAGCGACAAGCCGTTCGCCAGGGCCGTCAGCACATGTTCCTGACCGACAACGTCAGCAAAGGTTTGTGGTCGCCATTTACGGGCTAACACCTGATAACTCATGGGCAGGCTCTGCAACGCTGGAAGGTGAATTAATGGAGGGGAATGCTATCACAACCTCACCCATTGAGCGAGGTTGTGAGATACGGGATTAATGTCCCGGGAATGGCACCAGGCTGTAGCTGGTAATACCCTGTTTTTCCAGGCGCTGCTCGCCGCCGAGATCGAACAGGTTGATGATGAATGCCGCGTCGGTCACTTCCCCGCCCAGACGACGGATCAGCTTCACGGTCGCTTCGATGGTGCCGCCGGTTGCCAGCAGATCGTCCACCACCAGCACTTTGTCGCCTGGCTTGATGGCATCAACGTGAATTTCCAGCTGATCGGTGCCGTATTCCAGCTCATAGCTCTCAGCAATGGTTTCACGCGGCAGTTTGCGCGGCTTACGCACCGGCACAAACCCCACGCCCATCGCCAGCGCAACCGGTGCGCCAAACAGGAAGCCACGGGCTTCAGTACCTACTACTTTGGTGATCCCGGCGTTTTTATAACGCTCAACCAGCAGTTCAATGCTGAGGGCGTACGCTTTCGGGTCTTCCAGCAAGCTGGTGACATCGCGGAAAAGAATGCCAGGTTTTGGATAGTCCTGGATACTTTTGATGCTATTTTTCAGATATTCAAGCTGCTGTGCAGTTGCGGTCATCGGTTTGTGCCTAAATGAAACAGTGTTACTCACGGCGCGCGACGAGTCGGTCAAAGTAACAGTTGTTTAACCTTTGACCAGGCGCACCTGTGCTCGAAAACGGTCGAATTTACTGGCTGTGCGCCATAATTGCAACCGCCATGATGAGGCTTCAGTGCTTTTGTTGCTTTTCATCAACCACGGGGATCCGCCACATAAAGATCAGCAGGCAAACCAGGATCGCCAGCAGCAGAATGCGCACCCACATCATTTTCACCAGCCATAACGAGACGGCGAAGGTGATCAGGATGAAGGCAATGGCGCGCGGCTTAGCCCCGGGCGGCATGGCCCGGTGTTTTTGCCAGTGCCGCAGGTAGCCGCCAAACCACGAGCGGTACAGAAGCCAGTGGTGAAAACGCGGCGACGAGCGGGCGAAGCACCAGGCGGCCAACAGGATAAACGGGGTGGTCGGCAGCAAGGGTAAAACCACACCCAGCGTGCCCAGCACTACCGCGAGCCAGCCAATGATGATTAAAATAGTACGCTGCATAATGCGAATCGTTATCAAACTGAACGGCTACTTTACCACTGGAGAGCGCCTTGAAAACAGCACTGCTTCTTGAGAGGCTGCAAAATCAGCTGATCGCGCTGCGGGCGCAGGCCACGCCGTTGATGGGCCACGCCACGCTGAAACCGCGCTTTGACCGACAGCTCTTCCGCACCTGCAGCACCGTCATTGAGGATTATCTTGCTGAAGCGCAGACCAATCTCGACGAGCTTCGTCACGCGGTTGAGAGTGAACAGCAGGAACAGGTCGCGTGGCTTGCGGAGCATCTTACCGAGCAGATCACCGCCCTGCACCGGGAAATCGCCGCCTGGCCGTTACGGGCGTGGGACAGCGCCTCGCCGGGGCTCGGTAAATGGCAGCGCAAGCGGCTGGAGAACCAGGAGTTTGAGCGCCGTCTGTTTGAGATGAAGCGCGAGCGCGAAGCCCGCCTGAACACCAGCGAAACGCTGGAAGAGCAGCAGTTATTAATGCGTGAAATCAGCGCGCTGGAAGGCCGCATCGTCCGCTGCCGTCAGGCGCTGGATGAGATTGAACGCGTCATCGAACGCCTGACCCGTTAACAGGAGCCACTGATGTCACTGGAAAATGCCCCCGACGAGGTCAAGCTAGCCGTCGATTTAATTATGCTGCTGGAGAATCACGAGATCCCGGCGGAGACGGTGCTGAAAGCGCTGGAGATTGTGCGACGAGATTTTGAGGGGAAACTTCCCCCTCACCCTACCCTCTCCCCAGAGGGGAGAGGGAAATAGATTAGGCGGGAGTAGGGTCGTCCCCCTTAATCTCGCGCTTCACTTCCGTATGCTCATCGCCTTTCTCGTTGCGCAGATGAACCTCAAGCTGGTTAAAGGCGATATTAATATCGTTTTCACGACACAGACGGTCAATGGTGCGGTTCAGCTCATCGACGGTGTAGCTGCGATCGCGCAGCTCGCGTACGTACAGGCGCAGCTCATGATCCAAAGTGCTCGGCCCGAAGGTGGTGAAGAATACCGCTGGCGCAGGATCGTGCATCACTTTTGGATGGTCAGCTGCCGCCTTCAGCAGTACCTCTTTCACCTTGTCCAGATCCGAGCCATAGGCCACCCCGAGTCGGATCACCACGCGAGTGGTGGTATCCGAGAGCGACCAGTTGATCAGACGCTCGGTCACAAACGCTTTGTTCGGGATGATCACCTCTTTACGATCGAAGTCGGTAATGGTGGTCGCACGAATGCGGATCTTGCTGACGGTCCCGGAGAAAGTACCGATGGTGACGGTATCGCCGATACGCACCGGACGTTCGAACAGGATAATCAGGCCAGAGACAAAGTTACCGAAGATCTCCTGCAAGCCGAAGCCCAGACCCACCGACAACGCCGCCGCCAGCCACTGGAGTTTATCCCACGAGACGCCCAGCGAGCCGAATACCGTCATCGCCCCGACAATAATAATGACATAGTTCAGGATGGTGGTAATGGCGTACGACGCCCCCTGACGCAGGTTCAGCCTTGAGAGCACCAGCACTTCCAGCAGACCCGGCAGGTTGCGGATCAACGCCCAGGCAACCACTGACGACACCAGCGCAAAGAGCAGGCTGCCCATGGTGACGCTTTTCATTACCGCAGCGCCCGCTTCGGTACCGTTGTATTGCCAGAGCGTGATACTGTCGAGGTAGGCGAAGACGGTAATTAAATCAGACCAGATGGCCCAGAACATCACCGCAAACAGGGCGATCATCACCAGCATGGTAATACGCATCGTTTGCTGGTTAACCTGCTCCAGAGCAATGGTCGGCTCTTCCTGCGGCTCTGCCCCTTCAGCCCCCTCTTTCACCTGATGCTGCCGACGGGCAACAGCACGACGATACGCAATGCGGCGCGCCGCCACGCTCAAACCACGCAGCACGGTCTGGAACAGCAGGTTCCATACAATCACCAGATAAACCGTTTCGATCCAGCGACCGGACAGACGCAGCGTGGTATAGAAGTAACCCGTCGCCGTCAGCACCATCAGCGCCAGAGGAATGATCGCCAGTACCGTTACGGTAGCCAGACGAAGATTGTGGGACTCTTTATCCCGCCAGCTGTCGCGGCACATTGGCCACATCAGAACGGCAATCAGCAGCAGGTTCAGCATAATCACCAGTTGCCCCAGCACGTCATCCATCAGGTGCAGCGGGGAAAGCTCCGCCACAACTGACCAGAAGTGCAGCGGCAGCAGCGCGAGGCTGATGCGCACAATCTGGCGACGCCAGTGGCTGGTGAGTTTTTCCGGCATGTTGAAGTGGCGGACGGCGACGCCATCTTTTTCCAGCACTTTCCAGCACAGACCAAACACCAGCCAGAACAGCGCCAGCTTCTTGCTGAACGCCCACAGCAGATCGCTGATATTCAGCTGCATGGTCAGCAGGATCAGGCCCACGGCGAGTATCAACAGGCAGACCGGCAGAGCACGGATCAGATCGATCAGGATCGCTTTCGGGGTGTGCAGCTGGCTGTCGTTACGCAGTTGCCCCACTTCCGAGGCCAGCTTCGCCTGGTACTGTTTCAGCCATTTCAAACGCCAGCGTATGACGCCAGCGATGAGCAGCAAAGGCAGCCCCGTCAGGAAGGCGATCATCACCGCAGGCCAGGCTTTCTCCCAGTTCACGGTAATTTTCATGCTTTTGATCTGGGATTTCAGCGTTTCCGGGAAAGATTTAAACCAGTCCCAGTCCATGGGTTTATTGCTGTTCACCCAGAAAATCTGCTGGGTCAGGATCTCCTGGAGGCTTTTAGAAACGCTCACCAGCTGCTGCTGGTTGATTTGCAGGTTAATCGCCATCATCAGCTGGTTGCCCAGCTGCTTGTTAAGCTGATCGAGCAATTCGCGGCGCATGTCCACCACCTGCAACAGCGCGTCGTGAACTTCAGCGTTCACTTCACCTGAATGGCCCTCTTCCACTTTGGCAACGAAGGTATCGCTCTGAAATAGCGCATCGCGCTGCTGGTTAACGTCAAACTGTTCAAGACGCAAATCCGCAATGCGGTTGGTCATGTCTTCCAGCTCGTCGGCGGAAGGCAGCGTCTGCTGTTGCTGGTAGAGAATGCGCGACAGCAGCAGGCTGCCCTTCAGGACGGCAATCTGCTCCTTGACGTTGCGCTCGGCCTGCAAAGCGCGATCCAGCCAGTTTTTGACCTTAATATTTTGCTGCACCAGCGCGCTGCCGTTTTCAGTCGCCTGAATCAGACGCTCGCTCAGCTGGTGGTTAATCTCCAGCTCCTGCTTCACCAGCGGGTTGGCCTGAATACGGGCCGTCTCGTCTGGCGAAACCGCTTCCTGCGCCGTTTTTTCAGTCAGCGTCAGGCGCTTGCTGTTCACCGCTTCCTGCAACAGCTGAAGCTGATGCTCAAGCCGGTTGATATTCGCGGTCACGTAGTCACGCTGTTTTTGCAGCGCATCCTGTAGCACCGTGTTGCCTTCCAGGCTCTTACGCTGCTGTTCAATCTCCGCGTTTAGCAGCGTCTGCTGGATGTTCAGCAGCGTTTGCTGGGTGGGACGAAGCGCCCCTTCCCCCACGGTGATGCCATTCAGACGGTTACGTATCTGCTGTAGCTGTTGCGACGCCGAGTACATGGCGTTCTGCACGCGCTCAGGCTGGGTTTGCAGCGAAACCAGCTGGCTGTTGTAGGTTGAGAGATCGGATTGCGCCGTTTGCAGATCGTCCAGCAGCTGCGCCACGCGCGACTCAAGCTGGCGCAACGACAGCGTGGCAAGCGTTTTTCGGGTTTCATCGTCGTTATCGACGTCGCTGAGCGCACTCAGCGCCTCCGTTGCCTTACGCATGTTCTCCGGCGCCTGAGCGACCTTCTGCCGTAGCTGGGCCGTTTCGGCTTTGATGCGATCGATCTTGTCCAGCGTTTCCAGGGTTTCCGTCAGATCCTGCTGAACGAGTTTTTCCTGGGCGGAGAGATCTTTTTGCTTATTCAGGGTGTCGAGTTGCGACTGAACATCAGCACGCGTGGGAATGTCACTGCCGTTGTCTGCACGGGCCCATGAAAGCGGCGCGGCTGCAAAGTAAAACAGCAGGATCAAAAACAGGGCCAGAACAGGATGTTGCGAGCGATTAATGTGCAGCATAGTTGTGAATGTGATGTGAGAAATGACCGGAAATAGTCGGGCATGAAGGATATCACGCCCGGCTGAAGCAGAATAGTACGACGGAAAGGGTCTACGATTTTTCCCATGCCCGATCAGGCAGAGCGCGGGCTAAGTTTACTTTGAAGGGTCGGACAGAGCTGGCACATCTCAAGAAAAATTTCGACGTAGCTGCGCGCCTCTGATCTGAGATCGAACGACTCCGGAGCAAAAAGCCAGTTTTCCATCAGGCCGGAAATATAGCTGCGCATCAGGATCGCCGCCCGGCGGGTGAGTAATGTGGCAGGAAGCATTTTGGCCTGCATGCACTCCGTGAGGACCTGTTCGATGCGATCGTAGCTTTCCAGACACAGGTCGCGCTGCGCCTGTTGAACCACCGCCATTTCACCAACGAACTCACATTTATGGAAGATGATTTCCATCATCAGACGACGACGCTCTTCAACAACCGTCGCTTCAAGGATATATACTAGAATTTCTCTTAACACTGAGAGTGGATCGTGAGGGAATTTTGCCCGATACTCACTCTCAAGATCGCTAATGCTGGACTCTGAAAGCTCCCAGATTTCACCAAACAGATCGGACTTGTCTTTGAAATGCCAGTAAATCGCTCCCCGCGTGACGCCCGCGGCCTGAGCAATCTGTGCCAGCGAGGTTGCCGAAACACCCTGCTGTGAGAACAAACGCATTGCCACATCCAGAATGTGTTGTCGGGTTTCCAGCGCTTGTTGTTTGGTTTTTCGTGCCATACGTTGATGAATTTACAGGAGTCAGATTTACATACATTTATGAATGTATGTACCATAGCATGACGATAATATAAACGCAGCAATGGGTTTTTAGACTCAGGACCCTTGATCAATTTGAAATCGGACACTCGAGGTTTACATATGAACAAAAACAGAGGGTTAACGCCTCTGGCGGTCGTTCTGATGCTCTCAGGCAGCTTAGCGCTTACAGGATGTGACGACAAACAGGCTCAACAAGGAGCTCAGCAGGTGCCAGAAGTTGGCGTCGTGACGCTCAAATCCGAACCTCTCCAGATGACAACAGAACTACCGGGCCGCACCAGCGCCTACCGCATTGCGGAAGTGCGTCCGCAGGTGAGCGGTATCATCCTGAAACGTAACTTCACCGAAGGCGGTGATGTCAAGGCAGGCGAGTCTCTGTATCAGATTGATCCAGCAACCTATCAGGCGTCTTATGAGAGCGCTAAGGGCGATCTGGCCAAAGCCGAAGCGGCAGCCAAAATCTCGCAGCTGACGTTGAATCGTTACAAGAAACTGCTCGGCACGCAGTACATCAGCCAACAGGATTACGATTCTGCCCTGGCCGATGCACAGCAAGCCAACGCAGCCGTTGTGGCGGCGAAAGCGGCGGTAGAAACCGCGCGTATTAACCTGGCCTACACCAAAGTGACCTCCCCTATCAGCGGTCGCATTGGTAAATCAGCCGTCACCGAAGGTGCGCTGGTGCAGAACGGTCAAACCAACGCGCTGGCCACCGTGCAGCAGCTCGACCCGATCTACGTTGACGTCACCCAGTCCAGCAACGATTTCCTGCGTCTCAAACAGGAGCTGGCTAACGGCACCCTGAAACAGGAAAACGGTAAAGCCAAAGTGGAACTGGTTACCAACGACGGTATCAAGTTCTCACAGACTGGCACACTGGAATTTTCTGATGTGACCGTCGATCAGACCACCGGCTCTATCACCATCCGGGCCATTTTCCCCAATCCGGATAAAACCCTGCTGCCCGGTATGTTCGTACGCGCCCGTCTTGAGGAAGGGACTAACCCAAGCGCCATTCTGGTTCCTCAGCAAGGTGTGACCCGTACGCCACGCGGTGATGCGAGCGCACTGGTTGTGGGTGCCGATAACAAAGTCGAAACACGCAATATCACTGCAACGCAGGCGATTGGCGACAAGTGGCTGGTAACGGAAGGTCTGAAAGATGGCGATCGCGTAATTATTACTGGTTTGCAAAAAGTTCGTCCTGGTGCGCAGGTCAAAGCTCAGGAAGTGAAATCTGACGACAAACAACAAGCGTCGGCCGCTGGCCAGTCAGAACAAACCAAGTCTTAACTTAAACAGGAGCCGTTAAGACATGCCTAATTTCTTTATCGATCGCCCCATATTTGCGTGGGTGATCGCCATAATCATCATGCTGGCCGGGGGACTTGCGATCCTGAAGCTGCCTGTCGCGCAATATCCAACGATTGCGCCGCCGGCAGTGACGATCTCCGCAACCTATCCGGGCGCTGATGCCAAAACGGTGCAGGATACCGTTACGCAGGTTATCGAACAGAACATGAACGGTATCGATAACCTGATGTACATGTCCTCAAACAGTGACTCAACCGGTACGGTTCAGATCACCCTGACCTTTGAATCCGGTACGGATGCGGACATTGCACAGGTTCAGGTGCAGAACAAATTGCAGCTGGCGATGCCTCTGCTGCCGCAGGAAGTACAACAGCAGGGCGTGAGCGTCGAGAAATCGTCCAGTAGCTTCCTGATGGTTGTCGGCGTGATCAACACCAACGGCACCATGACGCAGGAGGATATTTCCGACTACGTGGGCGCCAACATGAAGGACGCCATCAGCCGTACGTCTGGTGTGGGTGACGTTCAGCTGTTCGGTTCCCAGTACGCGATGCGTATCTGGATGGATCCGAATAAACTGAACAACTTCCAGCTGACGCCGGTTGACGTGATCAGCGCAATTAAAGCGCAGAACGCCCAGGTTGCCGCCGGTCAGTTGGGTGGTACACCGCCGGTGAAAGGCCAGCAGCTTAACGCGTCGATCATCGCGCAAACGCGTCTGACCTCCGCCGATGAGTTCAGCAAAATTCTGCTGAAGGTGAATCAGGACGGTTCGCAGGTTCGCCTGCGTGACGTGGCGAAGGTTGAGCTGGGCGGTGAGAACTACGACATCATTGCAAAGTTCAACGGTAAACCGGCTTCCGGTCTGGGTATCAAACTGGCGACGGGCGCGAACGCCCTGGACACCGCGACGGCTATCCGTGCAGAACTGAAGAAGATGGAACCGTTCTTCCCGTCAGGTCTGAAAATCGTTTATCCGTATGACACCACGCCATTCGTTAAAATTTCGATTCACGAAGTGGTGAAAACCCTGGTTGAGGCGATCATTCTCGTCTTCCTGGTGATGTACCTGTTCCTGCAAAACTTCCGCGCAACGCTGATCCCAACCATCGCCGTGCCGGTTGTACTGCTCGGGACCTTCGCGGTGCTGGCGATATTTGGCTACTCGATAAACACCCTGACGATGTTCGGGATGGTGCTCGCCATCGGCCTGCTGGTGGATGACGCCATCGTGGTGGTCGAAAACGTCGAGCGTGTCATGGCGGAAGAAGGCCTGCCGCCGAAGGAAGCAACCCGTAAATCAATGGGCCAGATCCAGGGCGCGCTGGTCGGTATCGCGATGGTACTGTCTGCGGTATTTATCCCGATGGCCTTCTTTGGCGGCTCTACCGGTGCGATTTACCGTCAGTTCTCCATCACCATTGTTTCGGCGATGGCGCTGTCGGTACTGGTTGCACTGATCCTGACGCCAGCCCTGTGCGCGACGATGCTGAAGCCGATTCAGAAAGGCGGTCACGGCGAGCATAAGGGCTTCTTCGGCTGGTTCAACCGCATGTTTGATAAGAGTACGCACCACTACACCGACAGCGTGGGTAACATCCTGCGCAGCACCGGTCGTTACCTGCTGCTCTATATCATCATCGTGGTGGGGATGGCTTTCCTGTTCGTTCGTCTGCCAAGCTCGTTCCTGCCAGATGAAGACCAGGGCGTGTTCCTGAGTATGGCGCAGCTTCCGGCCGGTGCGACGCAAGAGCGTACGCAAAAGGTGCTGGATGAGATGACCGACTACTTCCTGACCAAAGAGAAAGACAACGTCGAATCCGTGTTTGCGGTTAACGGCTTTGGCTTCGCGGGTCGTGGTCAGAACACCGGTATCGCCTTCGTTTCTCTGAAAGACTGGTCTGAACGTCCGGGCGCAGAGAACAAGGTAGAAGCCATTACCGGCCGCGCGATGGGCACCTTCTCACAGATTAAAGATGCGATGGTCTTCGCCTTTAACCTGCCAGCGATTGTTGAACTGGGTACGGCGACCGGCTTCGACTTCCAGCTGATTGACCAGGGCGGTCTGGGCCACGAAAAACTGACTCAGGCGCGTAACCAGCTGTTTGGCGAGGTGGCAAAACACCCTGACCTGCTGGTGGGCGTTCGCCCTAACGGTCTGGAAGATACGCCGCAGTACAAGATCGATATCGACCAGGAAAAAGCGCAGGCGCTGGGTGTTTCCATCAGCGACATTAATACCACGCTGGGTGCAGCCTGGGGTGGCAGCTACGTCAACGACTTCATCGACCGTGGTCGCGTGAAGAAAGTCTACGTGATGTCCGAAGCGCAATACCGTATGCTGCCGAACGATATCAACAACTGGTATGTTCGCGGCAGCGATGGCCAGATGGTGCCGTTCTCCGCCTTCTCAACCTCGCGCTGGGAATACGGTTCACCGCGTCTGGAGCGTTATAACGGCTTGCCATCGATGGAAATCCTCGGTCAGGCAGCGCCGGGCCGAAGCACCGGTGAAGCCATGAACCTGATGGAAGAACTGGCCAGCAAACTGCCTGCGGGTGTCGGCTACGACTGGACCGGCATGTCCTATCAGGAACGTCTGTCCGGTAACCAGGCCCCTGCCCTGTACGCCATTTCACTGATTGTGGTGTTCCTGTGTCTGGCGGCATTGTATGAGAGCTGGTCGATTCCATTCTCCGTTATGCTGGTGGTTCCGCTGGGGGTTATCGGTGCGCTGCTTGCCGCAACGTTCCGTGGGCTGACCAACGACGTTTACTTCCAGGTGGGCCTGCTGACAACCATTGGCTTGTCGGCGAAGAACGCGATACTAATCGTCGAATTCGCCAAAGATCTGATGGAGAAAGAAGGAAAAGGCCTGATTGAAGCAACGCTGGAAGCCGTTCGTATGCGTTTGCGTCCAATCCTGATGACGTCCCTGGCATTTATCCTCGGCGTTATGCCGCTGGTTATCAGCTCCGGCGCGGGCTCCGGCGCACAGAACGCAGTAGGTACCGGCGTAATGGGTGGGATGGTAACCGCGACCGTTCTTGCGATCTTCTTCGTACCGGTGTTCTTCGTGGTGGTTCGCCGCCGCTTCAGCCGTAAGAATGAAGACGTTGAGCACAATCATTCGGTAGAACATCACTGATACCGGTTTCACATGATAAAAAGGCCGCATTTGCGGCCTTTTTCTTTTTCAGAAAAAATCATAAAATAGACCTATTGCCTTTCTATTTATTTTCCTCTTTTTTAATAAGGCCTATCATAATAGGCCGATAACTTACACCAGGAACTCAGCATTCTTTTATTATCATTTCGTGACGTAAATTATTCGGACTATTCCTAAGCAATGGAAAATATCTGAAGATATCTGGTTTCGGACTTCACATGAAACTTTGCGCTAACTCAATGAATTCTAAGGAACCGATAAAAATCGTCTTTTTTATTGATTAACGCGTTCGCTGCAAAAGGTAGATTTGCGTAAAGGCTCGAACAGTAACGATTTAATTGTAATTTTTCGTAATAGCGCGGTGAAATCTTGATCAGAGTGGCTTATAGTTAGAGTTATCAGGAACACAGCTCCCGTGTGGCTAAGCAAGTTGTATCCATCCCGACATGATGTTCGGTGAGTAAAAAATCACTCAGAAGGGGATGCGCTATGGACGAGTACTCGCCAAAAAGGCATGATATCGCGCAGTTGAAATTTCTCTGCGAATCCTTGTACCATGACTGCCTTGCCAATCTTGAAGAAAGTAACCATGGCTGGGTGAACGATCCAACGTCTGCTATCAATTTACAGCTTAACGAGCTGATCGAACATATCGCCACCTTCGCACTTAATTATAAAATTAAGTACAATGAAGATAATAAGTTGATAGAGCAAATTGATGAATACCTGGACGACACCTTTATGTTGTTCAGCAGCTACGGCATTAACGCACAGGATTTGCAGAAATGGCGTAAATCAGGAAACCGTCTATTTCGCTGCTTCACTAATGTCAGCAGAGCTAATCCGGTTAGTCTTTCCTGTTAAAATTATTACAATTACTAAGGTGAATTTATGTCTGATAAACCATTAACAAAAGTCGATTATTTGATGCGCCTGCGACGCTGCCAGTCAATTGACACCCTTGAACGAGTTATTGAGAAAAATAAATACGAGCTGTCTGATAATGAACTGGCGGTATTTTATTCAGCTGCCGACCATCGTCTTGCTGAGCTGACCATGAATAAACTGTATGACAAGATCCCCTCTTCGGTATGGAAATTTGTTCGTTAATCGTTGAAGAGAGACTGTAAAGGCATTACGCCCGTTGTTAAGCTGAATTTACCTTTCGAATTACGCTTCAAATGCAAACGCCAGGTTCCCGTATAAAACGTATTTATGCGCAAGAATGTTGTGACTCCCGTCACAGCCACTTTTAGGGAACGTTCCCTTTCTGGTTAATCCTCTTTACGCTGCGTAAAACGATTCCAGAGAGGTTCCCATGAGTGAAGAAAAACAGAAGATGATTGCAGGTGAATATTACCGCCCTGGCGATGACACGCTGAGGGCTGACCGTTTACGCGCGCGTCATCTTGTTCACCGCTATAACCATACCGCACCCGATGAGAAGGCCGAACGTCGCGCCTTATTAGCTGACCTGCTGGGTCAAAGCGAAGGTGCCTATATAGAGCCAAGCTTCCGCTGCGACTACGGGTATAACATCTATCTGGGCAACAATTTTTACGCTAACTTCGATTGCGTCATGCTGGACGTCTGCCCTGTCCGCATTGGCGATAACTGTATGCTTGCGCCGGGAGTGCACATTTATACGGCCACGCATCCTCTGGATGCGACCGAACGTAACAGCGGGCTGGAGTACGGTAAACCGGTCACCATTGGTGATAATGTCTGGATCGGCGGACGCGCGGTGATTAATCCAGGCGTGACCATTGGCGATAATGCGGTTATCGCTTCCGGCGCGGTAGTGACCAAAGACGTGCCGGCCAATGCGGTAGTGGGCGGGAATCCGGCGAAAATCATTAAAATGATCTAAGCGCATCCTGAGTAACTGTTATGCTTTTTCCTGGCATAACTGTTACTTTCATCGCATAAACCCCTCTCATAAAATAGGCAGATCACCTGTATTTTTAACAATCATAAAGGCAAAAAATGACAGAGATACAGCGCCTGCTTACCGCCACCATCGACGATCTCAATACCCGCGAAAAGCGCGACAATCGCCCGCGCTTTAGCATCAGCTTTATTCGCAAACACCCCGGATTGTTCGTCGCCATGTACGCCGCCTGGCTGGCAACGCTTATCGTCATGCTGAAGTCTGAAACACTGGTCGATTCCGTCTGGCTACTGGTTGTGCTGTTCGTGGTGTTTAACGCATTTTTCTTTTTCGACGTCAATCCGCGTTACCGGTATGAAGATATCGACGTACTCGATTTCCGCGTGTGCTACAACGGGGAGTGGTACAACACGCGCTACGTGCCGAAGGAGCTGATCGACAGCATCCTGCACTCGCCGGCCGTCGAAGCCGGGCAAAAAGAGAAGTTGCAGAAAATGGTCATCACTAAGGGCCAGCTCTCTTTTTATGATGTCTTTACCCTTTCCCGCCCCACTGCTGTGTAATGAGCGCCTGAAGACGTCGGATACCCGGCGCAAACTGCGAAGCAGAGGTATTACCGTAACCTAAAACCAGACCGGTTTGCCCCTGCTTCGTCTCAAGGTAATACCCGCTCAGCGCAGCGGGTGCCAGCTGAAACGCTCTCGCCTGCTCCACCAGCCGCTGATCGTCGATACCGTCAATCGCCAGCGTCAGGTGCATTCCCCCTTCCCCGGCAAGAACACGGTGCGGCGTATGAAGCTCTGCGCTCAGCACCTCCCGCAGCTGGCGGTAACGCTTACGATAAAGGCGGCGCATGGCGGCAAGATGTCGTGCATAGTGGCCTTCCTCAATAAACAGCGCCAGGGTACGCTGTTCAGCGCGATGCCCGCCGCGCAGCAGCGAGCCGATGGCCGGACGCGCCGCCTTCGCCAGCGCTGGCGGTAACACCATGAACCCCATCCGGAGCGATGGAAACAGCGTTTTGCTGAACGTCCCCAGATACACAACGGGCGCATTGTTGACCATTCCGAGCATCGCCGGGACGGGCTCACCGGTATAACGAAATTCGCTGTCGTAATCATCCTCAATGATCCACGCGCTGTGCTGCCGGGCCAGTTCCAGCAGCGCCAGACGCCGCCGCGCGCTGAGCACGCTTCCGCAAGGGAACTGATGCGATGGCGAGGTAAAAATCAGCGTGGGTGAAGGCGCAGACAGCCCTTCCCAGCACATCCCCTCGTCATCCACCGGTATGCCGGTCATCGCCAGGCCGGTTTTGACGAAAGCGCTTTTGGCGCCGCTATAGCCGGGATTTTCCACCCAGGCAACATCCCCCGGCTCGCTTAACAGCATCGTGCACAGATTGACGCCCTCCAGCGCCCCTTCGGTTATCACAATCTGGCTGGCATCGCAGTCAATGCCGCGGGACAGCGCAAGGTGGCGGGCAACGGCGGCCCGCAGCGTCGGCTCGCCGGCCGGGTCGCCATACCCTAACAGGGTGCTTCCCTCCTCGCGCAGAACACGATCGTACAACCGCCGCCACAGCGGTAAGGGGAAATAGTTGATGGCAGGCGTTCCCGGCGTAAACGCCATCACCGGGGTGTCGCGCGGCACAGGCGCGGGCAGCAGGGCGACACGTTTTGTCAGCCTGACGTCCGGGTCCGGTAATGTCCAGGTAATCGTCCGAGGAGCGAATTGCCCCACCCGCGTACCCTGGCGGCTACGCAGCAAATAACCTTCGAGCGTGAGCTGGTCCAGCGCCGCATTGACGGTGTTTCGGGACACCGAGATCTGCTGCGCCAGCGTTCGCGAGCCGGGCAAATGGCTGCCGGACCGGAGCCTTCCGCACAGTATGGCCTCCCGCAAAGCAAGATAGAGCGCACGCTGGAGCGTCTCTTCCCCACGTTTTTTCAGCGCAGCATGGAGCAAGGTGTAAAGCTCATCACCCGGTATATTCATCATTCCTCCTCGTGGTACCAGAAAAACATAGCCTGGTGGTTCTTTTTAAGGAACCAGCAATTCATTAATCTGGAGATCTTTTCAATGTGACGGGAATAAAGATGAATACATTCAATGAGTTTGGACAACCTGTAGGTGAAAGCCTTTTCGACTGGCAGCCTCGCCCGCACCCGTCCCGGGTGATACTTCAGGGTCGCTATTGTCGGCTTGAGCCGCTGCGCGTGGAGCATGCCCCGGCGTTGTTCTCTGCGTATTCCCTGGCCGGAGATACCCGAAGCTGGACGTGGCTGCTGCGTGAACCCGATGCCACCGCAGAGGAGTTTGCCGAATGGGTGGCGAGCGTGAGCGAATTAGCCGATCCCATCCACTTTACCGTTATCGATAACCAGACCCAGTCTCCTGTCGGGACGCTGTCCCTGATGCGGATCGATCCTAAAAACGGCGTTGTGGAAGTGGGACATGTTCACTTCTCGTCACTGTTAAGTCGCACGCCCATGTCGACAGAAGCGCAGTATCTGCTGATGCGGTACGTGTTCGATACCCTGGGCTACCGGCGTTATGAATGGAAGTGCAATAGCCTGAACGAACCCTCCCGCAAAGCGGCTCTGCGTCTGGGCTTTCAGTTTGAAGGGCGTTTTCGCCAGGCGCTGGTCATTAAAGGCCGAAACCGGGACACCGACTGGTTTTCAATTCTCGACAAAGAGTGGCCAGCGCTGGCGAGCGCGTTTGAAAGCTGGCTTGCCACCGACAATTTTACCGCCGATGGCAAACAGAAAAGCTCCCTGGAAAGCTGGCGAGAGACGCGCGTTTAGCGTCTTTTTTTACGTCCCTGCACCGCCTTAAAGCGCGGGTTAGATTTGCAGATCACGTATAAGCGTCCCTTGCGTTTGACTATCTGGCAATCCGGGTGACGCTGTTTTGCACTGCGCAATGAGTTCAGCACCTGCATGATTAGCCTCGCTTCGCATCAAGAAAGCCACCAAAACGCTTGCGGAAGCGTGCCGCGCTGCCATCCGTCGAGAAGGTCTTCTGTTTCCCGGTATAAAACGGATGTGATTTAGAGGAGACATCAAGGGTAACGTAGGGATACGTTTTCCCCTCCAGCTCAATTTCACGGTCTGTCTTAATTGTTGAGCCGACTTTAAAGTATTCATTCGCCGTGGTGTCGTGAAACACAACGGTGCGATAGGTTGGATGGATATTCGGTTTCATCTCTGGCCTTCATGTATTGTTATAACATAACAAAATACTATCTGAGCTTTGCTGCAAAAACAACCCCTGTCACGCACAGCCTGTTTTTGAAAGGTTGATTCAGATACCTGCCTGAGACTGTCACATGCTATAACTATATCATTTAGCGATAAAAAACTTTTTCTTCTGGCGCGCAAACTCCAGGCCCAAGGTGGGCATATGGAAAGGATAAAGCAGCATGCGAACCCGACATCTGGTCAGCCTGGTAACAGGCATACTGATCTTCTCTGTGCTGGTCCCTGTGTGCCTCAGTATCTGTCTGGCGCATCGTCAGGCTGAGGAGAAATTTGTGGACGCTCTGGACAGCTATGCCTCGCGCGTCCTGATCCGTACCGACAGAGTCGTTGCGCAGGCAAAACAGGCGCTCACGCACCTACAGACATTCCACGCCCCACCCTGCACTCCCCCGCATTTACGCGAAATGCGTCGGGTTGAATTCTCATGGCGCTATATTCAGGAAGTGATGTATATCGATAACCTGAAGCCGCTCTGCTCATCCCTTGAACAATCCAGTAATACGGCGATCTTACCGCCCCCGATGCGGATCACCGCAGACGGGTATAGCGCGTGGCTCACCTCGCAAAACGACCTCGGCATTCACCGTTATATGGCCGTTCTGGGGAAAGGACATTATCTGGTGATGGTTGATCCGGCCTCGCTTGTGGATGTTGTCCCTTTCGGTGATATTTCGATGGATGCCGCCCTGGTGGGCAGCAAAACCCATCGGATATTTGCCAGAAGCAATATTGTCGACCCGTATATTCTTTCTGTCGTTAAGGAGCAGCAGGACGTTACGCGCGTACAATACAACGGCTCGATGTACGTGTTGAAACCTGTACCCGAACTGGGGTTTACGGTGATCGCGTGGGCGTCGTTAAAACCGCTGGCGGAATCCTGGCACCAGCAGCTGATCATCTGGCTACCGGCTGGCATCTTGCTAAGCCTGGCTGCTGCCCTTATTGTCCTGCGCATCCTCCGCCGTTTGTTATCCCCGCGTCACCGCCTGATCGACGCAATCAACAACCGGGAGATCGAGGTTTACTATCAGCCCATCGTGGCGCTGTGCAGTGGAAAACTGGTGGGTGCTGAAGCGCTGATGCGCTGGCCGCAGCCAGATGGCAGTCACCTGTCGCCCAATCTCTTTGTGCCGCTGGCTGAGCAGACGGGGCTTATTTCAACGCTGACGCAGCTGGTGGTAAATAAGGTGTTTGAGGATTTAGGCGCCTGGCTGCATCATCACCCGGAACTGCACATTTCTGTCAACCTTGCGCCATCGGATTTAACGTCCCCCGAGCTGCCTCGCCAGCTGAGTCAGTTGCTCAACAAATGGGGCGTCCACCCGCGCCAGATCGCCCTTGAATTAACCGAGCGCGGCTTTGCCGATCCCGCCGTCAGCGTGCCTGCCATCGCTGCGTTTCGCCGCGCCGGGCACGCTATCTACATTGATGATTTTGGTACGGGTTACTCCAGCCTGAGCTATTTGCAGGACCTGGATGTCGATACCCTGAAGATTGATAAATCCTTTGTGGATGCGCTGGAGTACAAGAACGTGACTCCCCACATCATCGAAATGGCCAAATCGCTTAAACTGGCGATGGTCGCAGAAGGCATTGAAACTGAAGGGCAGATTGAATGGTTGCATCGCCACGGCGTGCAGTACGGCCAGGGCTGGTATTTCAGCAAGGCACTGCCTAAAGAGGATTTCATTCTCTGGGCCGGGCACAACCTGGAGAAGCACATTACTTAAGGTACGATTTGATCACCTGCATCACGACCCCGAGATCGGCCTCGCGCTGCGCTTCCTCTGGCTCTTTCACCACGTGATCGGTTAAATGTCCCTCAATTACTTGCATCATCATGCCGTTTACCGCGCCCCTGATCGCCGCCAGCTGCTGTAACACCTCGGCGCATTCATGATCGCTGTTGAGCATTTTTTCCAGCGCAGCGCTTTGCCCCTGAATTTTTTTCATGCGGGTCAATAACTTCTTTTTATCACGAACCGTGTGTGACATCGCTTAGCTCCTCTTTGGTGGCGTAAAAAGCATATCACGCTCTACTCCCCATGGGTATTTTTCTACTGGGGGGTAGTATTATACTACTAGGGGGGAGTAGTATTCTCGGCATGTTTTCCACCCCGGAATGTTCAATGAACGCTTTTTCTTCTCTTCTTCAGCAGGGTAACGCCTGGCTGTTTGTCCCCAGCGCCATCCTGCTTGGCGCGCTCCACGGCCTCGAGCCAGGCCATTCAAAAACAATGATGGCGGCTTTCATTGTGGCGATCCGCGGTACGCTGAAACAGGCTGTGTTGCTTGGGTTGTCCGCAACGCTGTCTCATACGGCGGTCGTCTGGATCATTGCGATGGCGGGATTATGGTTTGGTCGGGGATGGGATGCAGATACTTCTGAGCCCTGGTTTCAGTTGATTTCCGGGGTTCTGATCGTGTTGATCGCCCTGTGGATGGCGTGGCGAACCTGGCAGGAGAGCCAGCCGCATCACCACCATGATGATCATCATCACCATCATGATCATCACGACCACGCGCATCATCACGACCACACGTCTCCTCTGGTTGAAGAGGAGTGGCAGGATGCCCACCAGCGCGCACACGCCCAGGACATTAACCGACGCTTCAACGGTAAAGAGGTCACCACCGGGCAAATCGCGCTATTCGGCCTGACCGGTGGGCTTATCCCCTGTCCGGCCTCCATTACGGTGCTGCTGATCTGCCTGCAACTGAAACATTTCGCGCTCGGCGCCACGCTGGTGTTCAGTTTCAGTATCGGGCTGGCGCTCACTCTCGTCGCCTCTGGCGCAATTGCCGCATTAAGCATGAAACATGCGGCGAAGCGCTGGCCCGGCTTTAGCGCCTTTTCGCGCAAGGCACCGCGGATCTCAGCGGCACTGATCGCGGTAGTCGGGATTTATATGAGCATTCACGGCGTAAGCGGGATCCTGAGATAAGCATTGCGGCCACGGTAGTGGCCGCACGTGTCGGCTCAGCCGTTCTGCTGCCAGCTAAACGTGTAGCGCAGCCGGCGGTTTTGCAGAATGAAGGCCGGGGCTACGCTCGGGCTCCATGAGTCGTCCCCCCCTACGCCCATGTGAAACGCATCAAGATTCAACCAGCAGCCAGCCTCTTCCCGCAGCAAATGCTGATGCGTTGTCTCATGCAGCTGCCGCTGGCTATAACGGCTCAGGGAGAAATGGAACTGTCCCTGCAACTGATGGGAGCCAAACGTCAGCTCGCGGGTGTCGCAGCGCAAACCGTTCTCCGTCGGGAAGATATACGGCGTCTGCATCTCTTCCAGCGGTAACGCCCAGCGCCCCTGCTGCGCCGCCAGTTTTCTGTCCGGATAGTTCTCCAGCGGGCCTAGCCCCAGCCAGCGCACCGTTTCCGGGATATCCGCCAGCATAACGCTCAGGCCCACGCGAGCGGGCTCAGGAATGTCAGACGCCACCGTCACCTGCACATCACCGTGCAGCACCCCGTGGTCATCAATCCGCCAGAGCTTGCAGCTGATAAACAGCGCTTTACCCTGATGCTCCCACACGTGCTGCGTGGTCACCACCACCTCACGGGCATGCTGCTCCGCTTCACACTGGAGGAGGCGCGCGGACATCCCATACATCCCTGCCGCTTTCCAGCGTTCCACCCACGCGTTCGGATCGATGCGGGTCGCCTCGCTGACGCCAATGTCATTGTCCAGCGGCGCGCGGGTGAAGCTATCCGTTAGCGGGGAACGGAGCGTTTCAGCGCCCTCGTTCCACCACTGGATCAGGTTTCCAGTGAGACGGCTAAACTGCCAGCGCTGCTGCCGATGAGTGATGTCCAGCGCTTCGTCCCGCACCGTTAGCTGCGGAGGGGCTCCGCCTGCTTTCGGTGGCGCAAGGTACAGCGGAGCCGGGAGCGGCCACTGATCCCAGGCACAACGGTGGCCGGGCGGCGACCACGGCGTGGCCTGCGGCTGAACGATCTCCACGCTGAGCCAGACCTCGCCCGGCTCAGCGTCAAGCTCAGGCAGCGGGATCTCAACGCGCTGCGTCTCCTGAGGCGCAACAGAAAGGGGTATTTCGCCGGAAGCCAACACCGCACCGTCACGCGCCACCGACCATTGCAGATGCTCGTTGTCAGTATGACGGAACAGATAATCGCTCTGGATCTCGACGACCAGCGGAGCGGTGCTCACCAGCGTAAAGGTAAAGAACTGCTGGGCACGCTGCGCCTCGTAAAGGGCGGGGTGCGGAGTGCGATCGGGAAACACCAGCCCGTTGAGGCAGAACTGACGGTCGTTGGGCTTATCGCCAAAATCGCCGCCGTAGGCCCAGAATGCCGTGCCGTCTTCCGCTTTTTTCGTCAGCGCCTGATCGACCCAGTCCCAGACAAAGCCGCCCTGCAAACGGGGATGGCTGCGGAATGCCTGCCAGTAGCTGGCAAAGCCGCCAAAGCTGTTGCCCATCGCGTGGGCATACTCGCACAGGATCAGCGGACGGGTTTCGTCCGGCATGCCGATCCACTTTTTAATCGACCACTTTGGCACCGCCGGGAATGGCTGATCCTGATCGACGCGGGCATACATCGGGCAGACAATATCGGTAGCGGCCGTACTGGCGCCACCGCCTTCGTACTGCACCGGCCGCGTGGGATCGGCGGTTTTCAGCCAGCGGTACAGCGCATCGTGATTCGCCCCATGCCCGGACTCATTCCCCAGGGACCAGATGATGATGGACGGATGATTCCGGTCCCGCTGCACCATACGCGTTACGCGTTCGCTCATGGCAGGCAACCAGCGCGGATCGTCCGCCAGGCGGCTCATCGGCACCATGCCGTGGGTTTCAATATTCGCCTCATCGACCACGTACAGGCCGTAGCGATCGCAAAGCGTGTACCACAGAGGATGGTTCGGATAATGCGAGCAGCGCACGGCGTTGAAGTTATGCTGCTTCATCAGTTCGATGTCGCGGCGCATGGTCGCCTCATCCATCACCTGCCCCTTCTCAGGATGATGTTCGTGACGGTTCACGCCGCGGATCAGCAGCGGTTTGCCGTTAAGCTTCAGCAGGCCGTTGCTGATTTCGACGCGTCTGAAACCGACATCGCAGGCTTCAGTCTCCAGCACGTTACCCTGCGCATCCCGAAGCGACATTGTCAGCCGATAGCATTCCGGTGTTTCAGCGCTCCACAGCGCGGGAGCGTTCACGGGGATCGCCACCGTGAGCCGTTCTGCCCAACTGCCACGTTCGTCCACGATGGCCGATCCGGGCTGCTGCGTGGTTTGCGCGCAGGCTTCGCCGTTACGCCACAGGGTAAACGCCACCTCACATTCGGCGTAGCGTGAGCCTTCCAGCGCAACGTCAACCCGGAGTATCGCCCGATCGCATTCGGCATTCAGATCGGTCACGATCTGATAATCGGCAATTCGCGTTTCCGGCTTGTGCAGCAGCGAGATGTCACGGAAAATGCCGCTCATCCGCCACATGTCCTGATCTTCCAGGTAGCTTCCGTCGCACCAGCGTAACACCATCACCGCCAGACGGTTCTGCCCCGGTCGCAGCACCGCGCTAAGATCGAACTCCGCAGGCAGACGGCTGTCCTGCGAATAGCCCACCCACTGGCCGTTACACCACAGATGAAAAGCTGAATTCACCCCGTCAAAAATAATGCGGGTTTGCCCACTGCACAGCCAGGCGTCATTCATCTCAAATGTGAGCGAGTAACAACCAGTTGGGTTTTCAGCCGGAACATACGGCGGGTTCACATTTATCGGATAGGTGACGTTGGTATAGATGGGAGTGTCAAATCCCTCCATCTGCCAGTTCGACGGCACGGGCATCTCAACGGCGTCAGCCAGATCGTCCGTTATCCATGCCTCGGGAACCTGCTCTGGCGCCGGGAAAAAGCTGAATCGCCAGACGCCGTTAAGCAGACGCTTGCTTAGCGAAAGTTTATCCTCGCGGGCGAAGGTTTCATCGCGCCAGCTATGAAAAGGCGCGTGTGTAGCCAGACGATTCCACTGCGTCACGCCCGGGTTTTCCCAGTCACGACGCGCCAGAAGTGCGCTGAGGGTCAGCGGTAATGTAGAAGACATATCAACCTCTTTGCGAAGCGCTCACAATTTCAGCCAACATGCCCTGGTAAACGGTGGCGGTAAAGACTTTGATCGTCACCAGGCGAGCACGATCACAAAAGTGCTAGCTGCGCGCCAGTTTCTCCGCCAGCAGCGCCATCGTTCTGAGCTGTTGCGCCAGATCTTCACGATCGGCCTGCTGTGCGGCGCGCGGCGCGGTGGAATGACGTACTATCAACGTAACGGGAAGTTGTTCCTGCCAGCATTCGTCGTGATGGTCAGGTGCCATCAGCCACTCCACGCTGCGCTCACCGGCCTCGCGGAACGCCTGCCGAACGGTGGTGAGCGGAGGTGAAAACCACGCGCTATCAGCCGTATCATCAAACCCGACAACCGACATCTGCCCCGGTACCGCAACGCCTTTTTCCGCACAGGCGCGTAAAACGCCAAGCGCCATCTGATCGTTAGCGACGAGGATCGCCTCCGGCAGCTGCGCGCCCGCCAGGAGCTGATGCCCTTTCTCATAGCCCGAAGCTGCGCTCCAGTCGCCCTGCACCACCGCAAACGCCTCCACACCGGCCTGAGCCAACGTGGTTTTCCATCCCGCCAGACGAGCCCGGGCAGAGACAGAACTTTCCGGCCCGGCGAGCAGCGCAATTCGCTGGTGCCCCAGCGAAAGCAGATGCTCTGCCCCCAGGCCAGCGCCCTGTTCGGCATTGAAAACAAGGCTGTTAACCCGAGCTGTGGGGGAAACATCGAGAAAAAGAACCGGGGTCGGCGAGGCCATTTCCTGAAGCATTTCTGCCTGTGCATCTTCCAGCGGAACGTTCACCAGCAGCGCCTCCACGCGCTGCGCCAGTAATTCCTGCAAAGCAGCCTGACACTGCGCGGGTTGCTCCACCATGGAGATGAGTACGCTAGCCCCCTGCTCCACTGCCCGGGATTTTACAGCTGAGGCGATTTGCGACGGCGCATGCAGCGCCAGATCGCTGGTCATCAGCCCCAGCGTGCGGGTACGTTTCCCGGCCAGCTGCTGCGCGCCACGGTTAGGCACATAGTGTAGCGCCGCCATGGCCTGCCGGACCTTTTCCCGCGTACGGGCAGAAACATGTTCTGCGTCGTTAATCACCCGGGAAACGGTCTGATAGGAAACCCCCGCCACGCGGGCAACGTCATAAAGAGTGATCGCTTTCATACATTCTGGCGTCGTAAAAAGAGAAGTCTCTATTCTGACACAGTTACGCCATCATAGCCTGTGAGCGCTTCGCAAAATTAAACAATCCGCTCCGGCCGCGCGGCTTTCTGAATGCGCGGTCCCTGACGAAACCACGGCAAACAGAGCTGGATCAGCGGGCCGATGGTTAATGCATACAGTACGGTTCCAACGCCAAACGCTCCCCCGAGGAGGTAGCCGACGATCAACACGGTCACCTCGATCGCGGTACGCACGCTGCGGATCGACCAGCCCAGCCGGGCATGTATGCCGGTCATCAGACCGTCGCGCGGGCCTGCGCCAAAACCCGCGCCGATATACATCCCGGTGGCAAGGGCGTTAACCACAATGCCGGAAACCAGCAGGGTGATGCGCACGGGCAGCGAGGTGAGCTCAGGGATCAGCGCCATTGACGCATCGGCCGCCAGACCAATACAAATCACATTACTGATAGTACCCAGTCCCGGCAGCTGACGCAGCGGGATCCACAGCAGCAGCACCGCGGCCCCGGTTAAAATAATCACCGTGCCGATGCTCATCCCGGTCTGGATGGCGACGCCAAGGTGAAAGACATCCCACGGGTCGACACCCAGATCCGAACGAATAAACATCGCGGTTGAAAGCCCGTACAGGCCTAAACCGACATAAAGTTGTACCAGACGACGTACCATTTTCTCTTCTCCGAAGAACCAGGTTCCATCTTCAGTGAAAATGGCACTATGATTAATGTCCAGTTTTCAAATAGTGGACTGCATATGTCATCACGTCGTTTTGGAAGCCAGTCTCTGGTACGCCTGTTAGGGCACTGGCAGCAAGCCTCTTCCCGCACCCCGCTGTGGCGCCAGCTGGCTGACGCGTTACGCCTGTTAATTCTGGATGGCAGGCTGGCGTTAAACACGCGCCTGCCCGGAGAGCGGGAACTGGCCGCCGCTCTGAGCGTAAGCCGCACCACCATCAGCAGCGCGCTGGCGCATCTGCGGGAAGAGGGTTATCTGGAGAGCCGTCACGGCAGCGGTTCGCGGGCGATCCTGCCAGACCGCCGCGCCGTGCCCACGCTTTCTACTGCCAGCGCGGCGCTGGATCTCTCAACCGCCGCACTCAACGCGGGACCAGAGATCCACCAGGCCTACGCCCACGCGCTGACGGCCATCACGCCGAATCTGGCGCTGACCGGGTACGATCAGCTTGGGCTTCCGGCGCTGCGTGAAGCTATTGCCGCCCGCTACACCGCACGCGGTCTGCCCACCCGGGCAGACGAAGTGATGGTGGTGAACGGCGCCGTCAGCGGCTTCGCCCTGATCTTAAGAATGATGACCGGTCCCGGGGATCGCGTGGTGGTGGATCATCCCACCTACCCGCTGGCGATAGCCGCTATTCAGGGGGCGCTATGCCGGCCCGTGGGCGTCTCGCTGCCTGAAACGGGCTGGGATACCGACGGTTTTGCCGCAACGCTTGCCCAGACCGCCCCGCGTCTGGCCTATCTGATGCCGGATTTTCATAATCCGACCGGACGTTGCATGGATGCCGCGACGCGCCAGACCATAACCGACATCGCCGCGCAAACCCGCACCACGCTGGTGGTGGATGAAACCATGGTCGATCTCTGGTTCGATGTTCCCCCGCCGCCGCCGCTGGCCGCCTTTAACCCGGAGGCCACGGTGATAACGCTGGGTTCCGCAGGTAAAAGCTTCTGGGGTGGGCTGCGTCTCGGCTGGATCCGCGCCTCGTCACGCACTATCGCCACCCTCGCGCAAACGCGCGACACGCTGGATCTGGGCTCTCCGGTGCTGGAACAGCTGGCCACGCTGTGGCTTATCGAAAACAGTGCAACCTTCCTGCCTGCCCGGCGGCAAATGCTGGCAGAACGGCGCGACCGCTGCGGCCAGATGCTGCGGGAACATTTCCCCGAATGGCGGTTTCAGGAAGCGGAGGGAGGGCTTTCATACTGGATTGAATTACCCGGCATGCTGGCGACACAGCTGGCGGCACGCGCCGAAACGACAGGCATCATTATGGGCACCGGCACGCGTTTTGGACTATCAGGCGCGTTTGACCGCTACCTGCGTATGCCCTTCTCACTCAGTTCACCAGAACTTGAAGAGGCATTATTGCGGATCAAACCGCTGTGGCGTGCATTAAATAAAAGTGTAGCGCCAGTAAAACGGAGCCTGGTGTAAATTATTCGCCAGAAACAATAAAAACTGCTGACTGTATCGCATGCAGTCAGCAGTTTTCATGAAGAACAACTTAATGTTGAGGTGGAATCGGGAAGCCTTTCAGCGAAATAATGAAATTATCCCCTTCTTTCTTTATTTTTGCACCGGTATCACACCAGTCAGACGCAATACGAAAGAACTCATCACTTCCTACATTCCAGCCAAGACGAACATGTTTCACGTAGCCGGAACGTAACAGATTGCAGGCCTCGTTGTAGTCACTGGCAGTCGATAGTTGTTGTTTCATTTTCTCTTCTTCAGAAGTTTACGTAGTGCTTTGATTTCTTTAGGAGTAAATGGAGTTACGCTCTCTTCTTCCGTATGCTGATTATCAACATCCTCTTCCGATACTCCCGCCTCTTCTACTGCTTCAAATGCCAGCAGCAGCAGTTTCTCTGTGGTCACGCTTAAATTCTCATTATTGTCTTCCGCATAGTGGCGAAGTCTTTCTTTTAGCGCTTCATCAATTTTAACGTTTAAAACCGCAGTAACCATGATTGTCACATCCTTTCGGAACACGTGTTTAATTTAATACACGAAGATAAGTTTGTTATCCAGATATATATTTTTTAGCTTATGACAGAATAAAGGCATCGAAAAATAAAATGACAGTCTATTATTACAGGTTTATGACATTATTATTTCAGTTAAATGAAGGTTGCATTACAAAAAATACAATAGTCACATAATTTAGAAGGTTTATTCAGGGGAACGACTGGAGAGGAGCACAAATGGGTGGGGGCCCTGCCAGCTACATCCCGGCACCCACGTCGTCTGCCCTGGCTGCTTCCTTCCGGACCTGACCTGGTGAACAGAGTAGCGTTGCGGGAGAACCAACAGAGCCCCCATTGAGAGCGTTGATAACCAACGCGCTGGCGCATTATCCCTGTGGAGCACCTCAATTGCAAGCCGCTAGCAACCGGATGCTGGATTATTGCGCAAACTGCCCCGACAATCTTCTTTATCTTCGTATAACATTACCCTTCGCTGATTTCCCGCAGGAGAAACAATGGACGAACATGACACTTTCCCACAGCGAGTGTGGCAAATCGTAGCCTCGATCCCGGAAGGCTGTGTCACGACCTATGGGGAAGTTGCCCGGCTGGCGGGTTCTCCGCGCGCGGCGCGTCAGGTAGGCGGCGTGCTAAGGAGGCTACCAGAAGGAAGCACGTTACCGTGGCACCGGGTCGTCAATCGCCATGGCGCCATTTCCCTCACCGGGCCAGACTTGCAGCGCCAGCGTCAGGCTTTACTTTCAGAAGGGGTGCAGGTGTCCGGGGCAGGACAAATTGATATGCAGAAGTATCGCTGGGAGTACTGACGCCCTCTCCCGTCAACATGGAGAGGGCGAAAGAGAATTACAGCTGTGTTGGCGGTGTAGGCAGAGTCGGCTGATTGTTCTGCGTTGCAACAGGTACTTCAGTTTGCTGCACCGGTACCAGGGTCAGGTCGATTTTGGTGCCGCCTTTGTTGACCGCTTCCTGCACGGTATCGGTGATAAAGACCAGCTTATCGTTGATCGTTACCGCCGCGCTCAGGAGGATACGCGCATTGGGTTGCACGTCAGACGGGTTGTACGGCAGCACAAAGCTGAACGGCGCCTGTTTACCCTCTGTACGAACCGCGCGCTGCGCAAGCACTTTGGAAGGCGCATCCGCCAGGGAAGCATCAGACAGCGTGACCGTTAAAACCGCATCCGGCGGCAGCGCAACCTTCTGTTTGATCCAGATCGTACCGGAAACATTTGGCTGCTGAATAGCTTGCTGTGAAAGGGTGTTAATCCCGTTTGCGCTTGCTGTTGGCACCGGTACATCGGCACTCTTACCAGCACAGGCGGACAACGCTACCGCAATTGCTACACCACTGAGCATAGGCACGAGTTTCATTGAAGTCTCCTTATCATCAATGCACCAGCGGGATCGATCCCATCTGATGTCGTTTTATTCACATAACGAATACAAGTGTGGCACAAATCACGGATTTATGCCTAATTTCGTCCGGATATTAAGATTATTCTACCCATCGGACCACTTTCATTTCTGGGTTATACTCAGCGTATCTTTCGCCACGGCGTTTATTGAGGACCACTATGAGTCAGGCACTGAACAATCTGCTGACATTACTGAACCTGGAAAAAATAGAAGAAGGGCTATTTCGCGGACAGAGCGAAGATTTAGGCTTACGCCAGGTTTTTGGCGGCCAGGTCGTGGGGCAAGCGCTGTATGCCGCCAAGGAGACCGTCCCGGCAGACCGTCTGGTGCACTCGTTTCACAGCTACTTTTTACGCCCCGGTGACAGCGCTAAACCGATTGTTTACGACGTGGAAGTTCTGCGTGACGGTCAAAGCTTCAGCGCCCGTCGCGTGGCGGCCATCCAGCATGGCAAACCCATCTTCTACATGACCGCCTCGTTCCAGGCGCCAGAGCCGGGCTATGAGCATCAAAAAAAGATGCCGTCTGCCCCGTCGCCGGACGATCTGAAATCGGAAACCGAAATTGCCCGCGCTCTCGCGCATCTGCTGCCGCCGCAGGTAAAAGAGAAGTTTCTGTGCGATAAACCGCTGGAGATCCGCTCGGTCGAATTTCATAACCCAATGAAGGGGCATACCGCTGAGCCCGCCCGCCAGGTGTGGATCCGCGCCAACGGCAGCGTACCCGCAGATTTACGCGTGCATCAGTACCTGCTGGGGTATGCGTCGGATTTCAACTTCCTGCCGGTTGCGCTACAGCCGCACGGTGTGGGCTTCCTCGAAAAAGGGATGCAGGTAGCCACAATTGACCATTCCATGTGGTTCCACCGTCCATTCGATATGAACGAATGGCTGCTTTACAGCGTGGAAAGTACCTCTGCGTCCAGCGCGCGCGGCTTTGTACGTGGGGAGTTTTACACTCAGGATGGCGTGCTGGTGGCTTCTACCGTGCAGGAAGGTGTGATGCGTAATCGCGGGTGATGTAAAAAGCCCGGTGGCGCTGCGCTCACCGGGCCTGCGAATTGTGCTTTTTCAGGCCGGGTAAGGCGAAGCCGCCGCCCGGCAAGGCACTCAAATTATGCGTTATAGGCATTCTCGCCGTGGCTGTTGACGTCCAGGCCTTCGCGCTCCTGCTCTTCCGGCACGCGCAGCCCAACGGTCATATCAGCCAGCTTGTAACCGATAAAGGCCACAACACCGGACCAGACAACGGTGATCGCGATGCTTTCCAGCTGTACCAGCACCTGATGCATCATGGTCACGCCTTCTGCGTAACCCACACCGCCCAGAGATTGGGCAGCAAAGATACCGGTCATGATACAGCCGACGATGCCGCACACACCGTGTACGCCGAATACATCACACGGATCGTCAACGCGCAGAACACGTTTCAGTGCGGTAACGCCCCACAGCCCCGCCAGTCCTGCGACGATACCGATCAGCAGCGCACCGCCCACGCCCACGTAACCGCACGCTGGCGTAATACCTACCAGACCGGCAATCGCCCCGGAACAGGCACCCAGCAGCGATGGCTTGCCGCGAACGGCCCACTCGCCAAATACCCATGAGAGGATAGCGCCGGCGGTTGCCACAACGGTATTCACGAAGGCCAGCGCGGCGATTTCGTTAGCGGCGCTGGCTGAACCTGCGTTGAAGCCAAACCAGCCAAAATAGAGGATGGCGGTGCCGGTAAAGACCATCGGCAGATTGTGCGGCTTGAATGCTTCCTTCCCGAAGCCCACGCGCTTACCAATCAGGTATGCGCCTACCAGACCTGCTACCGCGGCGTTGATGTGCACAACGGTGCCGCCCGCAAAGTCCAGCGCGCCATGGGAAGCCAACAGACCACCTCCCCAGACCATATGCGCAATCGGGATATAGGAGAGCGTCAGCCAGACCACCACGAAAATCAGTACCGCAGAGAAGCGGATACGCTCAGCCAGCGCGCCCACAATCAGCCCCACGGTGATGCAGGCGAATGAGCCCTGGAACGCGACATGAATATACTGATAAAAACTGCCCATCACCGCGGTCAGTTCGATATTTTTCAGCATCGCCCAGTTAACGTTGCCGAAGAAGGCGTTGCCCTCCCCGAAGGCCAGCGAGTAACCGTAAACCACCCACAGCACGCACACCAGCGCGAACGTGACGGCAACCTGCGTCAGCATGGAGAGTACGTTCTTGCCGCGGATCAGGCCGCCGTAAAACAGCGCGATCCCCGGAATCGTCATGAACAGCACCAGCGCGGTGCAAATCATCATAAAGGCGTTATCGGCTTTGTCTGCCACAGCAGGTGCAGCCATTGCCAGGCCCGGCAGCAGTGCCAGCGAACCCAGACCTGTTTTCATTGTTGCTTTCTTCATTTTCTCGATCCCTATCACTGTGTGCCAGGAGTTACTTACAACGCCGCTTCGTCAGATTCGCCGGTACGGATGCGAATGACGCGCTGTAGTTCGGCAACGAAAATTTTGCCGTCGCCAATTTTTCCGGTGTAGGCTGCTTTGCTGACGACATCAATCACCTCATCAAGCTGATCGTCGGCAATCGCCACATCAATCTTCACTTTTGGCAGGAAGTTAACGCTGTATTCCGCCCCGCGATAAAGCTCGGCATGACCTTTCTGACGCCCAAAGCCTTTCACTTCGGTGACAGTCAGTCCCTGAATACCCATGGAAGACAGCGCTTCACGCACGTCTTCGAGTTTGAATGGTTTGATTACCACCGTAACCAGCTTCATATATCCCCTCCAGTCAGAATTCGGTAATGGCCGCAGCTAACACGAAAGGGATATTGCAAAGGGTGTGCCAGAAGTGAAAGGTGAGGAGGAAAGCGCCGCGGCGCGCATGCGCCGGGTAGGGATGAAAAAAAACGCACCATGGCAGTGCAGGGTGCGTTTCAGTTTTGCACCAACGGTTAAGTCTGTTAGCGCATTGCCTTGTTATGGTGCATCAGGCGCTGAGTGACTCTTCCTCGCGCTCGCTGGCGGCCAGTTCGTCGCCTGCCAGCTGCAACTGATACATCTGCCAGTAGCGTCCTTTTGCCTCAAGCAGCGCTCTGTGCGTCCCCCGTTCAACGGCCTGGCCACGGTGCAACACCAGAATGGTATCGGCATCGACGATCGTTGAGAGGCGGTGGGCGATTACCACCAGCGTAGTGCGATCCCGCACGGCAGCCAGCGCCTGCTGGATCGCCTGCTCGGTACCGGAGTCAATGCTTGCGGTCGCTTCATCCAGAATTAACACCTGTGGCGTCTCAATCAGCACGCGCGCCAGCGCAAGAAGTTGCTTTTGCCCGACCGAGAGATTATTGCCCTGCTCACCCAGCCGGGTATGGATCCCCTCGCTTAACCCGCGCGCCAGATCCGCAAGCTGCACCGTTTCCAGCACCTCCCACACCTGCTCAGGCGTGAAAGGTCGTCCCAGCGTCACGTTGGCATAAAAGGTATCCGCCAGTACCACCGGATCCTGCTGCACCATCGCGACGCCCTTACGTAACGCGTTGTGGCTAAGCGCGGCAAGCGGCCGTCCGTCCAGACGGATCTCCCCCTGCGTCAACGGATAGTAGCCCATCAGCAAACTGGCGAGCGTGCTTTTGCCGCTACCGGTATGCCCAACCAGGGCGACAAAACCGCGCGACGGTACCTCGAGGTTGATATCCTGCAAGACAAGCTGGTCGTCGCGGTAGGCAAACGAGACATGATCAAACGCTATGGATCCACTTTCCAGCGGGCGTTCGTCATCGCCATAGGTCTGACGCGGCCTGTCCATCAGCTCGAATACACGTTCGCCCGCGACCACTGCCTGTTGCAGCATCGATTGCTGCGTGGTGAGTTCAATCAGCGGTTCGTTAAGGCGTCCAAGGTAGCTGATAAATGCGTACAGTACCCCCACCTCGATGGTTCCGCGCGTCGTCAGGCCAAACAGCATCAACAGCCCGCACAGCACCAGCGCAGAGAAGAGGCTCAGCAGCGGGCGTAACAGGAAGCCATCCAGCCGTAACGTCTGCATCCGCGCCATATAGTGCGAGCGGCTGGCTTCTCCCATTCGCTCGCCAAAACGCGCCTGCTGGCGAAACTGCTGGATAACGCTCATGCCGTTGATCACTTCGTTGAAGCCATCATTGATATCTGCGAGGTAAGCGCGCACGCGACGAACAATCGGCGTGCTGTAGCGCTGGTAAATTACCATCACAATCAGCACCGCCGGGAAAATAGCGATCGCCACCAGCGCCATACGCCAGTCCAGGCTGAACATCGCCACCAGCATCGCGCCAATTAACGCGGCACTGCGCAGAACCGTTGCGACAACGGTTACATAGAGGTCGCGGATCACCTCGGTGTCATTGGTGACGCGCGAAATAACCTGCCCGACCGGCTGAGTATCAAACTCGCTCAGCGGCTGGCGCAGCGCGGCATCCATCACATCCGTGCGAAGCTGCTGGACCACGCCCACGGCGGCCCGGTTAAACAGCAGCGACTGCGCATAGTGCAGCCCCGCCGCCGTCAGCTGTAGGCCGACATACGCCACGCCCAGCCCCGCCACCAGCCCCAGCGGCAGATAGTTTTTCGCCACCATATTGTCGATGAAATAGCTGATAAGCAGCGGACCGGTCACCTCCGCAATCGCGGCGATCCACAGCAACAGCACGGCGATGGAAAGCGGTTTGCGCCACGGTGAGCCATAGGCCAGCAGCCGTTTTAACGTCGGCCACATCTGTCCAAACTTACGCATCGGCGACCTCCTCATCCAGCGCGGCTTCAAGCTGTTGATAGCGGTACATATCCCGATACCATCCGGTCTGCCCGGCAAGCTGCTCATGCTGACCACGCTGAGCAATATGCCCGTGCTGAAGCACCAGAATTTCGCTGGCTTCGGTAAGGGCCGACAGACGGTGCGCGCTGATGATGACCGTGCGCCCCTCTCCCCACTGGCGAAGGTTATGCAAAATTTGATGTTCAGTACGCCCGTCAACCGCGGACAGCGCATCATCCAGTATCAGGATCTCAGCGTCCAGCAGCAGCGCGCGGGCAATAGAGATACGCTGTTTTTGTCCGCCGGAGAGCATAACGCCCCGCTCACCCACTTCCGTGTCGTAGCCCTGCGGCAGGCGCAGAATATCCTCGTGGACGCTGGCCAGACGCGCCACGTGCTCGATCTGGTCCTGTGTCGCCGTCGGACACCCGAGCGCGATATTGTTGGCAATGGTGTCTGAAAACAAAAACGGCGTCTGGCTGACGACCGCCAGGCGGCTGCGCCAGTCATCCAGCAGCAGACGTGGCAGAGGGACGTCGTGGAAACGGATATCGCCTTCGCTCACGTCAAAATGGCGCTGAATCAGTGACAGAATGGTGCTTTTACCGGAACCCGTCGGGCCACAGATGCCCAGCATCTGACCAGGACGCAGCGTGAAACTGACGTTCTCAAGCACCGGATGTTCCGTTTGCGGGTAGATAAAGGCGCGGATATCAGCCTTGAGAATACCCGGACCTTCCGGCACCGGCTCGCTGCCATCGTTCACGACCGGCACTTCCGCCAGCATGGCGCGGATACGGCTGTAAGCGGCGCTCCCGCGTTCAACGATATTAAACATCCAGGCCAGCGCCAGCATCGGCCAGATCATCAGCCCAAGGTACATCGCAAAGCTGGTTAACTGCCCGAGGGTCATCGTGCCTTGCACCACCATCCAGCTGCCGCCGCCCACTGCCAGCAGGTTCGCCATGCCAATCGCAATATAAATTGTCGGATCGAAACGGGCATCAATACGCGCCACGCGCATGTTTTTCGCGCCGGTATCGGCGGCGTCGGCGGCAAACAGCGCGGACTGGCGGTCTTCCAGACCAAACGCTTTAATCATGCGGATGCTGGTCATGCTCTCCTGGGTGCGATCGTTCAGCGACGAGAACGCCGCCTGCGCCAGCTTAAAGCGTTCATGGAGCTGCTCGCCGTAGCGGTTAATTGCCAGCGCCATCAGCGGCATCGGCAGCAGCGCCAGCAGCGTGAGCTCCCAGCTAATTTGCGTAGACATCACAATCAGTACCGCACAGCCCATCACCAGGGAATCCACCAGCGTTAGCACCCCTTCACCGGCGGCAAACACCACGCGGTCTACATCGTTAGTGGCGCGGGCGATGAGATCCCCGGTACGGTGACGCAGATAAAACTCAGGGTGCTGGCGGCTCAGCTGGCGGTAAAAGTCCTCGCGCAGCTCAACGGCAAGCTGATAGGACGCGCCGAACAGCAGCACGCGCCAGACATAACGCAGCAGGTAAACCACCACGGCCGTCAGCACCAGCGTACCGCCCCACATCATCACCCGTGCGGCGGTGTAATGTTGTTCCGTAACGCCATCCACGACGTAACCCACCACTTTGGGCGGGATCAGTTGCAGAATGGCAATGATAATAAGCAGGGCCACCGCGCCGAGGTAGCGTTGCCACTCCCGACGAAAGTACCAGCTTAATTGGGCAAATAATCGCACGCGGTCTTTTCCTGAAGGTATTTTAAGAAGTTATTCAATGGGTAACGCTGTGGTGTATTTAATCTGTTCCATGGCGAAACTGGAGGTGACATCGGACAAGCCTGGTACGCTATTGACCAGCCGCTTGTAGAAATCATCGTAGCGCTTCATGTCTGCCACCTGAACGCGCATCAGATAGTCGTATTCCCCCGCCATGCGCCAGAAGCCGAGCACTTCGGGCATGTCGGAAACCTGGGTGACGAAGCGGCAGTACCATTCGCTACTGTGATGCTGCGTTTTTATCAGGACGAAGGCGGTCAGTCCAAGCCCCAGTTTTTCGGGATCCAGCAACGCCACGCGTCCCAGCAGAATGCCATCATCTTCCAGCTTCTTGAGGCGCTTCCAGCACGGTGTGGTGGTCAGATTAACGGCATCTGCCAGCGCCTGCAAAGAGAGGGTGCAGTCGCTTTGCAGCAAAGAAAGCAGCTTACGATCAATTTTATCTAACATAGCCACCTCGAAGAGAAAATTATTCTCCTTACATTCTATTTTAAAGGTCACATAGCAACAATTTTTTCTGTGCTTTTCGCTATGCTGGGCACAAAATGACAAACGGATAACTACGATGAATAGCACCTGGGTTAAACATGCCATCAGCGAAATAAATGCCGACTATCAGCGCTCGGCAGACACCCACTTGATCCGCCTGCCTCTGCCTGGGTTTCCCGGCATTCAGCTTTACCTGAAGGATGAAAGCACCCATCCTACCGGCAGCCTGAAGCATCGCCTGGCGCGTTCACTCTTTTTATACGGTTTATGTAACGGCTGGATCAAAGAAGGCACCACGATTATTGAATCGTCGTCCGGATCAACTGCCGTCTCCGAAGCCTACTTTGCCCGCCTGCTGGGCCTCCCGTTTATCGCCGTGATGCCCTCCTGCACGGCGAAACGTAAAGTCGAACAGATCGAATTTTACGGCGGACGCTGCCACTTTGTGGAAAGCGCCTGCGAAATCTATGCGGCCTCCGAAATGCTGGCCCGCGAACTGAATGGTCACTATATGGACCAGTTTACCTTCGCCGAGCGCGCCACCGACTGGCGCGGCAATAATAACATTGCGGACAGCATTTTCCGCCAGATGACCCACGAGCCGCATCCTGTTCCCTCTTACATTGTCATGAGCGCGGGCACGGGCGGAACCTCCGCCACCATCGGACGTTATATCCGCTGTCAGGGTTATGATACGCAGCTGATGGTGGTTGACCCGCAAAACTCGGTGTTCCTCGATTACTGGCAATCCCGCGATGCCAGCCTGCGCAGCCCCGTGGGGAGCAAGATCGAAGGGATTGGTCGCCCGCGCGTCGAACCCTCGTTCATTCCGGACGTTGTGGATGAGATGCTCCGCGTGCCGGACGCCGCCAGCGTCGCGACGGCGCACTGGCTGGAGACACAGCTTGGCCGTAAAGTCGGGGCTTCCACCGGCACCAATATGTGGGGCGCGCTACAGCTGGCCGCGAGGATGCGCGAAGAAGGCCGTACCGGCTCTGTCGTCACGCTGCTGTGTGACAGCGGGGAGCGCTACCTGGACACCTATTACAACGCAGAATGGGTGCAGGCAACTATTGGCGATGTAGAACCGTGGAAAGCGCAGATTTCGCAGCTGGTGAAATAAAAAAAAGCCAGGCTAAAGCCTGGCTTGCTGGAAGGGTCTCACTATTCGGGGGAATATGGGAGGTTATTTTTGTCCAGCCAATGCGTCAAAAAATGGGACACCGCTTCGTTACGACAGTGTCCGATAACCGGTAAATGCGGGAGCGCGGCAATAAGTTGCGGCATCGCGTTCCCCATAATCAGTCCACGACCCACGCTGCTCAGCATCTCGTGGTCGTTCATGGCGTCACCAAAGGCCATACAGTCCTGCATCGTCAGCCCCAGATGATCGCTCAGCACCGCCAGCGCAGATCCTTTGTTACAGCCCACCGGCAGCACTTCAAGGCAGTCCACCGCCGAGAAGGTCAGGTGCGCCCGGTCGCCCAGCGCCTCGTTAAGCTGAATACGCAGGCGGCAGAGATCGTCGTGATCGCCACAGAAGCAGATCTTGGTCACCTTGTGTGCCGGAATGCGGCGCAAATCGATAAGCTGATATTTAAAGCCGCTGTAAACGTGAGCGTGCAGCAAGGCCGGGATCTCACGCCCGGTAAACCAGCCTTCATCATTAAAAACATGCACGCTGGCCTGCGTATCCCAGGTGCTGTGCAGGACAATGTCCGCCACTTCCGGATTCAGATCCTGACGGTGCAGCATATTGCCGTCGACGGAGTGAATGCGCGTCCCGTTGCCGGTGATCAGGAACGCATCGAGGGCAAATGTTCCCAGCAGATGGCGCATCTCGAGAACATGACGACCAGTGGCAAACGTCAGGGTGACTTCACGCTCGCGCAGGCGCTTAAGTGTGTTCAGGGTTTTCTCCCCTAAACGGTGATCCGGCATTAACAGCGTGCCGTCCATATCAAATGCAGCGAGCCGAGCCATAATTACTCCCGAAATGTGATGCGGTTAACTTGTGCATCAGTATTACGTGAGATATACGGAAGTAATAGTGAATAGATGATAATTATTGTTCCGGGTTTTTCATGCGCCAGCTTAATCGTCTTAACCAGTATCAGCGTCTGTGGCACCCCTCCGCCGGCGCACCGCAGCAGGTTACCATCAGTGAACTTGCCAGCCGCTGCTTTTGCAGCGAGCGACATGTTCGCACCCTGCTGCGCCAGGCGCAGGAGGCGGGCTGGCTAAGCTGGCAGGCCCGCTCCGGACGAGGTAAGCGTGGGGAATTACGCTTTCACGTCACCCCGGATTCGTTGCGTAATACGATGATGGAAGAGGCCCTGAAAAGTGGACAGCAGCACAACGCGCTGGAGCTGGCCCAGCTCGCGCCTGAAGATTTGCGATCGCTGCTGCATCCGTTTATGGGCGGGCAGTGGCAGAACGATACGCCGACGCTGCGTATTCCCTACTATCGCTCGCTGGAGCCGCTTCAGCCGGGGTTTCTCCCTGGCCGGGCGGAGCAGCATCTGGCGGGACAGGTATTCTCAGGTTTGACGCGTTTTAATGGTACCAGCAGTGAACCCACGGGCGATCTGGCGCATCACTGGGAAATCTCCGCTGACGGCCTGCGCTGGCATTTCTACATTCGCTCCACCCTGCACTGGCATAACGGCGATAAAATAGAGACGGCACAGCTCCGGCAAAGCCTGACGGCGCTGTTATCGCAGCCCGGCTTGGGCACGCTTTTCCGCAGCGTCTTACGTATCGAAACCACGCATCCGCAGTGCCTGACGTTTATTCTCCATCAACCTGACTACTGGCTGGCGCACAGGCTGGCAACCTACTGTAGCCGTCTGGCGCATCCCGATTACCCCGTGGTGGGCAGCGGTCCCTTTCGACTGAGCGTTTTTGAGCCTGAACTGGTGCGTCTGGAAAGCCACGAGCAGTATCACCTTGGCCATCCGTTGCTTAAGGCTATCGAGTACTGGATCACGCCCCAGCTTTTTGACTACAGTCTGGGCACCAGCTGTCGCCACCCGGTGCAAATCGCCATTGGCGAGGCCGACGAGCTGGCCAGCCTGCGGCTGGTGAGTAACAGCACCAGTCTGGGTTTCTGCTACCTCACGCTGAAACAGAGCCCACGTCTGAGCGAACTTCAGGCAAAGCGGCTGATTAATATCATTCATCTCTCAACGCTGCTGCACACGCTTCCTCTGAACGAAGGACTCATCACCCCTACCGAGGAACTGCTTCCCGGCTGGGCGATCCCCCAGTGGCCTGATTTAACCGACGTTGCGCTGCCAGAGGCGTTGACGCTGGTCTACCACCTGCCGGTTGAGCTTCACACCATGGCCAGCCAGTTAAAAGCATACCTTGCGCGGCAGGGTTGTGAACTGACCGTCATCTTTCACGACGCAAAAACGTGGGACGGGTGCCAGCAGCTTGCCGATGCAGACATCATGATGGGAGACAGACTGATTGGCGAAGCGCCAGCGTACACGCTTGAGCAGTGGCTCCGCTGCGATGCGCTCTGGCCGCATCTGCTGAGCGCACCGGCATACGCCCATTTGCAGGCCACGCTGGATGCGGTGCAGACGCAGGCCGACGAACGTGACCGACACGCAGGACTTCAGGCTATCTTCAGCCGGTTAATGGAGACAGCCGTCCTGACGCCGCTCTTTAACTACCAGTATCAAATCAGCGCGCCTCCGGGCGTCAACGGCATACGCCTTAACACTCGCGGCTGGTTTGACTTCACCGAAGCCTGGCTTCCTCCCCCAAACGCGTGAAGAGGCTGGTCGCCGCTTTAGCCAGGCGTTAACATGACGCTTTTACTGTAACTGTCGAGATGATCTATGAAACGTGCCGTCGTCGTGTTCAGCGGAGGACAAGATTCCACCACCTGCCTGATTCAGGCGCTTCACCAGTATGATGAAGTGCACTGCGTCACTTTTGATTATGGTCAGCGTCATCGCGCTGAAATCGATGTCGCTCGTGAACTGGCCCTCAAACTGGGCGCCCGCGCTCATAAAGTGCTGGACGTGACGCTGTTAAATGAACTGGCCGTCAGCAGCCTCACCCGCGACAGCATTCCGGTGCCTGATTACGAACCGGATGCCAGCGGCATTCCGAACACCTTCGTACCGGGCCGCAACATTCTCTTCCTGACCCTGACGGCGATATATGCCTACCAGGTGAAAGCCGAAGCGGTGATCACGGGCGTGTGTGAGACCGACTTCTCTGGCTACCCGGACTGCCGGGATGAATTCGTGAAAGCACTCAATCACGCCGTCGATCTGGGAATGGCAAAAGAGACCCGCTTCGAAACGCCGCTGATGTGGCTGGATAAGGCTGAAACCTGGGCCCTGGCCGACTACTGGGGCAAGCTGGATGTTGTTCGCAACGAGACCCTGACCTGCTACAACGGCATTAAAGGGGACGGCTGCGGGCAGTGTGCCGCCTGTAACCTGCGCGCGAACGGTCTGAATCATTATTTTGCGGATAAAGCAGGCGTGATGGCCGCAATGCAGAAAAAGACCGGGCTGAAATAAGGGCTACCTGACCGTGCTGTCGAACAGTTTTACACCGGCAGCACGGGTAATTTTCATCAGTGTAGTCAGCGTTGGGTTACCATTTTCGGACAGGGTGCGGTATAGCTGCTGACGTGAAAGCCCCGCTTTGGCTGAAATCTCTCCGATACCGCCGCGCGCTTCGATAACGCGTCTGAGGGCAATCAAATAGGCTGGGATCCCCTGGTCTTCGTAAATTTCATCCAGTGCAATTTGCAGATAGAGTTGCGCGTAAGAAGGATTTTCGCGCAGCATTTTGACTACAGCTTCATCATGGCTGACGGTACTTGAGAATTTTCGCTCACTTTTGCTCATTGGGTTTATCCTTTTGATGATCTTTCCAGTAGTCTATTGCCAGCATCACATCCGCTTTCTGGCTCTTTTTATCACCGCCGATCAGCAACAATAAGATTTCCCGACGCTGGACTGCAAAATAGACTCGATAACCGGGACCACAATCAACCTTCAACTCCCAGACACCCTCTCTGAGATAACGGTAATCGCCAAAATTCCCCTTCTCCGCGCGGTCGATTCGCAGAAGGATCCGAAACGCCAGCTCCGGATCCTTTCGTCTCATCTTTGCTACCCAATCCTCAAACGGTATTTTTCCGTCGCGGGTTCGGTAACGTTTAACAACGTAGTCCCTGTTCATGATTTTATCCCTGAAAACCCTTTTTGTCTTTTATAAAAGACAAAACTTTACGCGATCATCAGCTCCAGCTTTTCGCGCAACTCCCCTTCCAGCGGCAACGCTTTCTGGGTTTTGAGATCGATACAGACAAAGGTGATCAGCGCATCGGCCACCACCTGCCCTTCTGGCTCCAGCGTAACGACCTGGCTCAATACACCACTTTTGCCATTCAGTTGTTGGACCTCACTGGTCACGGTGAGCACATCCCCCAGCACAGCCGGGCGGCGGTAGTTAATGTTGATATTGACGACCACAAACGCGATGTTGTGTGCGGTCAGCCACTGGAAGCTTTCGCTGTTCTCCAGGCCGTCCCAGCGCGCCTCTTCAAGAAATTCAAGGTAGCGGGCGTTATTGACGTGCTGGTAAACATCGAGGTGATAACCACGGACTTTGATTTGTGTCTGCATAGCGCAATAGCCTTTCGTTGTTATAGGTTCAGAGGTCATAACTGGTATGACCTCTTTATCCTGGCAAATTTTTGCCGCAGTGCAAGTGATTACACGATTACAGCGTCAGGTGTGCGAGATTGCGCTCAACCAGCGCGCTGCCCATACCCGGCACCTGCTTGAGATCGTCAAGGGTTTTGAAAGGGCCATACTCTTCACGATAGCTGACGATGGCCTGCGCTTTTTTTAGACCCACACCATTCATAACGCGGGCAAGATCGTCCGCAGAGGCAGTATTGATACTGACCCGCGTACCCTCGTCCTCAATGGCTTTCGTGCTGGCCGTCACGTTGGCTTTAACATGACCTTGTGACGTTGCATCGGCCTGGTTTTGTGCAGCCTGCGCTTTAACCGAGGGGGACGCGGCCAGCGCGCCCGCACTCATCCCGGAAGTGGCAATAGCCAGTGTAATTAACAGTGCTTTGATTCCACATTTCATGCTGTTTTCTCCTTGTTTGTTGACAGCCACGCCACGATAACCGCACGGGAAAACAGGGACAAACAACAGATTGCAGAAATGGAAAAGGCCGCGAAAGCGGCCTTTAGTTTTTGCAGAGCGTTACTAAAATCTGCGAGCAGATACGTAATTATTGCTCCTGAGTGACTACATCACCCAGTTTGATTTTGGCTTCTTTACGCAGGTTGCTCATCATCGCTTCGAAAGCAATCTGGGCATTGTTCTGGGTAATTCCCTGAACCATGGCCTTCTTCTGCGCGTCTGGCAGCGTACCGGCTTTTACTTCATCCAGCGCCAGAAGCACCACATTACCCTGCATATCGGTCGTGGTACCATAGACAGGTTTGTCTTTCGCCGGCAGACTCAGACCAAACGCCGCCTGGCTGACAGGATCCTGACCGGTACGGCTCAGCGTTTTTGCTTCGCCAAAGCTCAGGCCAGCCGCTTTCAGCGCATCGTTCTTACCGGCTTTCAGATCGGCCAGAATTTTCTCTGCATCCAGTTTTGCCTGCTGTGCCGCTTTGTTGTGTTTGACCAGCGCCACCACCTGATCTTTCACTTCCGCCAGGGGCTTCACTGCCTCGGCTTTGTGCTCGCTGACGCGCAGTACGAACGCTCGGTCACCATCAACGGTAATGATGTCTGAGTTGCTGCCCGGCGTACCGTTCTCACCGACCAGACCACCATTGAAAATGGCATCTGAAACTGGTTTGAAGTTCAGTTCTTCCGGCAGGTTTTCGTGGCTGAACCAGCCCGTCTCAACCGCTTTAACGCCAGCAGCCTGCTCAGCGCCCGCCAGTGATTCGTTGTCGTTGCTTGCGGCATCGCTCACTTTCTGTTGCAGAGCATAGAAGGCGTCCAGCGCTTTCTCCTGCTTCACTTTCGCAGCGATATCATCACGAACGTCAGCCAGCGGCTTGGTTTTCGCCGCCACAACATCGTCCAGACGCGCCACCAGGAAACCAACGGAGGATTTGATTACACCAGACAGTTGGCCTTTCTCTTTCAGGCCTGCATTTTTCAGCTCGTCCGGGGTAGTGGACTCTTCCAGCCAGCCCATATCACCGCCGTTTTTGGCAGAAATAATGTCGGTGGATTTTGCTTTCGCTAAGGTGGCGAAATCAGCGCCTTTGTTCAGCTCGTCCAGCACGGCTTTCGCTTCTGCTTCCGTTTTGGTCTGGATCACGCTGTAACGGTTACGCTGCGGCTGAGTGAACTGATCCTGATGCTGGTCGTAATAAGACTGGATCTCGGCGTCAGTCGCGTTTTCCTGCATCGCAGCTGCATCCAGCTTGATATAGCTTACGCGGAACTGTTCCGGAGAGATGAAGTTGTTCTTGTTTTGCTCGTAGTAAGCATTAACTTCAGCGTCGCTAACCTGCTGTTTCGCTGCCAGTGCGTTGACATCAATCGTCGCTTCACGCACCACGCGTTGCTGCGCCACCAGTGCCGCCAGCTCTTCAGTTTCGCCTTTCAGCATGAAATCGGTGCCCACCACCGCGTTGATCAGCTGTTGCGTGGTCAACTGGTTACGCAGCGCCTGAGCGTACTGGTCAGCCGTCATACCCATCTGGTTAACAATGCTGTTGTAACGCGCGTTGTCGAACTTCCCATTAGACTGGAAAGCCTGCGTCGAGAAGATGGCTTTTTTAACCTGCTCATCGCTGATGCCCAGACCCAGGCTTTTCGCGTACTGATCCAGCAGCGCTTCGTCGATAAGGCGGTTCAGCGTCTGCTGACGCAGGTTTTTCATATAGCCTTCGTTGGCTGCAAGTTCAGAGTATTGGTCGCCCAGTTGCTGCTGCATGCGGTTACGTTCACCAGCAAAAGCGTTCTCGAACTGCCCACGGCTAATTTCCTGGCCATTCACTTTTGCGGCGTAGTTCGCGCCACCGCCGATGAGGTAACTACTCACACCGGTCAATATGAACGACACGATAATGATACCGAAAATAATCTTGAGCACGAGACTGTTAGCAGCCGTGCGTAAGCTGTCCATCATGGTGTAACAACACTCCGCTGTAGGTGACTGGTTACCTGACGCTGACGGAAAATCCTGACCGTCGCGCGTAAAGGCGTATTGTGACAAGAAAACAGGGCAATTGTCAGCCCACAACTCGCATAAACTCGCACAAATCAGGTCTGGACAAACAAAAAAGGCACATCAAACGATGCGCCCTTGTACTTTTCAGCTTCCCTGGAGCGGGAAAGCAATCAGTTTACTGCGTCTTTCAGCGCTTTACCTGCACGGAAACCCGGCACTTTAGCGGCAGCAATGGTGATCTCTTTACCGGTTTGAGGGTTGCGGCCAGTACGGGCTGCACGCTCTTTAACCGCAAAAGTACCGAAGCCTACCAGTGCAACGTCGTCCCCAGCTTGCAGAGATTCAGTAACAGAAGCAATTAAAGCATCTAAAGCACGTCCAGCTGCAGCTTTAGAAATATCAGCACCCGCAGCAATTTTGTCAATCAGTTGAGATTTATTCACTGTTCTCTTCCTCTCTTTATAATTTATATCGCACCTGAATCCTTCACAGCGCGACCGCGCAGCAGTTATATCAGTCCTGCTATGACCTTACAACACCCGTTGTTGATGGCTAACCCAATCAGCAATCTAAATTAGCTATACAAAAAAAGGCTGGCAAGTACGAAATGACTTACCAGCCTTGTTTTTATTGGCGCTCTTTGCGCGAGGTCACTATTTTGCGGTTACAACCTGCATTCCGGACGGTTCATTTTGCAGTGCGAGAGTCAGAACTTCCTCAATGCGTTTCACCGGATGGATCTGCAAATCGGCAATAACGTTGTCCGGAATCTCTTCCAGATCGCGTTTATTTTCGTAAGGGATCAATACGGTTTTGATCCCACCGCGGTGTGCCGCCAGCAGTTTTTCTTTTAACCCGCCGATAGGCAGTACCTGACCACGCAGCGTAATTTCACCGGTCATGGCCACATCAGCACGAACCGGGTTCCCTGTCAGGCAGGAAACCAGCGCCGTACACATGGCAATACCCGCGCTTGGGCCATCTTTCGGCGTCGCCCCTTCCGGAACGTGAACGTGAATGTCGCGTTTTTCGTAGAAATCCGGGTTGATACCCAGTTTTTCCGCACGCGCGCGCACCACGGTCAGCGCCGCCTGGATGGACTCCTGCATCACTTCACCCAGTGAACCGGTGTAGGTCAGCTTGCCTTTGCCCGGGACACAGGCGGTTTCGATGGTCAGCAGATCGCCGCCCACTTCCGTCCATGCCAGACCGGTCACCTGACCAACGCGGTTTTCGTTGTCCGCACGACCGTAGTCGAAGCGCTGAACGCCAAGGTAAGCATGCAGATTGTCGCCGTTGATCACAATGTGCTTCAGGCTCTTATCCAGCAGCAGCTGTTTCACCGCCTTACGGCACAGCTTAGAGATCTCACGCTCAAGGCTACGAACGCCCGCTTCACGGGTGTAATAGCGAATGATGCCAATAATCGCGCTGTCCTCGACGGTCAGCTCGTTGGCTTTCAGCGCGTTACGCTCAATCTGTTTCGGCAGCAGGTGCTGCTTAGCAATGTTCAGCTTCTCATCTTCGGTATAACCGGAGAGACGGATCACTTCCATACGGTCCAGCAGCGGGGCCGGAATGTTCATGGAGTTAGAGGTCGCCACGAACATCACATCGCTCAGGTCGTAGTCCACTTCCAGGTAGTGATCGCTAAACGCCACGTTCTGTTCTGGATCAAGCACTTCCAGCAGCGCCGACGCCGGATCGCCACGCATGTCCGAAGACATTTTGTCGATCTCATCGAGCAGGAACAGCGGGTTTTTAACCCCCACTTTCGCCATCTTCTGGATCAGCTTGCCCGGCATGGAACCGATGTAGGTACGGCGGTGACCGCGGATTTCCGCTTCATCGCGTACGCCGCCCAGCGCCATACGGATATACTTACGTCCGGTCGCTTTGGCGATGGACTGGCCCAGAGAGGTTTTACCCACACCTGGAGGCCCTACCAGGCACAGAATTGGACCTTTGATTTTGTTCACACGGCTCTGTACCGCGAGGTACTCAAGAATGCGGTCTTTCACGCGTTCCAGGCCGTAGTGGTCAGTATCGAGGATTTCCTGCGCCTGACGCAGGTCTTTTTTGACCTTGCTGCGGGCATTCCACGGAACCTGCACCATCCACTCAATATAGCCGCGCACGACGGTCGCCTCTGCCGACATCGGAGACATCATTTTCAGCTTCTGCAACTCAGCTTCGGCTTTCTCTTTCGCCTCTTTCGGCATCTTCGCCGCGTCGATCTTACGCTTCAGCGCTTCGTTTTCATCCGGCGCATCGTCCATCTCGCCGAGCTCTTTCTGAATGGCTTTCATTTGCTCGTTCAGATAGTACTCACGCTGCGATTTTTCCATCTGCTTTTTGACGCGGTTGCGAATGCGCTTCTCAACCTGGAGCAGATCGATCTCAGACTCCATCATCGCCATCAGGTATTCCAGACGTTCGTTAACGTCGGACATTTCCAGCACGGACTGTTTGTCGGCAAGCTTCAGCGGCATGTGCGCAGCGATGGTATCCGCCAGACGTGCAGGATCGTCGATGCTGTTCAGCGACGTCAGCACTTCAGGTGGGATTTTCTTATTCAGCTTGATGTAGCCTTCGAACTGGCTGATCGCGGTGCGTACCAGTACTTCCTGTTCGCGCTCATCAAGTTCCGGTGAATCAAGGTACTCCGCCTTCGCAGAGAAGTGCTCGCCATCGTCTGACAGAGTGGTAATACGCGCACGCTGTAAGCCTTCCACCAGCACCTTCACGGTGCCGTCTGGCAGCTTCAGCATCTGCAAAATAGAGGCCACGGTCCCGACGGTGAAAAGATCGTTTACACCCGGCTCATCCGTTGATGCTTCCTTCTGCGCGACCAACATGATTTTTTTATCATGATCCATGGCGGCTTCGAGGCAACGGATAGATTTTTCCCGCCCTACAAATAAGGGTATGACCATGTGCGGATAAACCACCACATCGCGCAACGGCAATACGGGGATTTCAATGCGTTCAGAACGCTCAGGATTCATAGAGCTCTCTCTTAGTTTAGTGTCCGCCAGGTAAACTGGTCATGTAACTGTGCTTCACACAACCATTAACATGTAATCCAGTATATGGGGATGTTTCCCATACATTCAACGCCATGAATACGGAAAAAGTAAAGGGGAGATAAAATCCCCCCTTTTTGATTAACTGATTGTATGAAATGGTGAATTATTCGCCAGATGCCTGCTGCGCTTCCGGTTTACCGTAAATCAGTAACGGCTTGGACTGGCCACCAATGACGGACTCGTCGATCACGACTTTTTCAACGTCTTCCATAGAAGGAAGATCGTACATCGTGTCGAGCAATGCTGCTTCTACGATAGAACGCAGGCCACGGGCACCGGTTTTACGCGCCATCGCTTTCTTGGCAATCGCGTCCAGTGCTTCGTCACGGAATTCCAGCTCAACGCCTTCCAGATTAAACAGCGCCTGATACTGCTTGGTCAGCGCGTTTTTCGGCTCTTTCAGGATCTGAATCAGCGCGTCTTCGCTCAGTTCGTTCAGGGTCGCCACAACCGGCAGACGGCCGATAAATTCCGGAATCAAACCGAATTTGATCAGATCTTCCGGTTCAACCTGCGCCAGCAGCTGGCCTTCGTTTGGTTTTTCAGACGTGGCTTTCACCGTTGCGCCAAAACCAATGCCGGAGCCGGTTTCCACACGGTGAGAGATCACTTTATCCAGGCCTGCAAACGCACCACCACAGATAAACAGGATCTTGGAGGTATCAACCTGCAAGAATTCCTGCTGCGGATGTTTACGCCCACCCTGCGGTGGAACAGCCGCAACCGTACCTTCGATCAGCTTCAGCAGCGCCTGCTGCACGCCCTCGCCCGAGACGTCACGGGTGATCGACGGGTTGTCTGATTTACGGGAGATTTTGTCGATCTCATCGATATAGACGATCCCGCGCTGGGCTTTCTGTACGTCGTAATCGCACTTCTGGAGCAGCTTCTGGATAATATTTTCAACGTCTTCACCCACATAACCGGCTTCGGTCAGGGTGGTGGCATCCGCCATGGTGAACGGAACATCCAGCAGGCGCGCCAGCGTTTCCGCCAGCAGGGTTTTACCAGAACCCGTAGGCCCGATCAGCAGAATGTTACTTTTGCCCAGCTCTACGCCATTGCTGGTATCGCCGTTACGCAGACGTTTGTAGTGGTTGTATACCGCCACCGCCAGCACTTTTTTCGCCTGCTCCTGACCAATGACATAGTCATCCAGGTGGTGGCGAATCTCGTGTGGCGTTGGTAACGCGCTGCGCTCACGGTGCGGCGCGACTTCTTTAATCTCTTCGCGAATGATGTCGTTACATAAATCGACGCATTCGTCGCAGATATACACGGACGGCCCGGCAATCAGTTTACGCACTTCATGCTGGCTTTTGCCGCAAAAAGAGCAGTACAGCAGTTTGCCCGAACCATCTTTGCGTTTATCTGTCATGAGTCCAAACCTCTTTTTAAGTTCTATGTGCCGCACATGACGACGCAAATGCCATTCTCAGACGCAAGCTGCTTACAGGCAACGTTCCGCCCTACCTTAGTATAGCGGCACACTCGCGTCGCGGGCATCAATTACGATGGGTCAAAATGGAGTCGACTAAGCCGTACTCAACTGCCTCTGGTGCAGAGAGGAAGCGATCGCGCTCGGTATCGCGCTCGATCTGCTCGAGAGGTTGACCCGTATGCTGCGCCATAAGTTCATTCATGCGCGCTTTTACTTTCAGAATTTCTCGGGCGTGGATTTCAATATCCGTCGCCTGGCCCTGGTAACCACCCAGCGGCTGGTGAATCATCACGCGGGAGTTAGGCAGGCAGAAACGCTTACCTTTCGCCCCTGCGGTTAACAGGAAAGCACCCATGGATGCCGCCTGCCCCATACAGATGGTACTGACATCCGGCTTGATGAATTGCATGGTGTCATAAATTGACATGCCCGCCGTAATCACACCGCCTGGCGAGTTGATGTACAGGTAAATGTCTTTTTCCGGGTTTTCCGCTTCCAGGAACAGCATCTGCGCCACGATCAGGTTAGCCATATGGTCTTCCACCTGGCCGGTCAGAAAGATAACGCGTTCCTTGAGCAGACGGGAATAGATATCGAAAGAACGCTCACCGCGTGAGGTCTGTTCAATAACCATTGGCACCAGCGCCATATGGGGTGCAAAGTTATCTCGTTCGCCACTGTATGACATTTCCGTCTCCTGGTTCAAAATTGAAAACACCTGCTGTACTGATTGTAACCTTATGGACGGATTATCAGCCAGTCTCAATCATCGTGATTACATACTAATGGGGGTCGTCATGCCCTATTTCAAGCATAACAACGTTTTGTTGTAACGCTAACACTGAAAGGGCGTTTTAGCACCCTTCCAGGACTAAAGCTGTGATAAAAAAAACCCGTCGCCGGAGGGCAACGGGTTTTTTGTTCAAACTTTAAACCGTCGGGGCGAAATTACGCCTGCTGGTTCATCAGTTCGGTGAAAGAGGTCTCTTTTTCGGTCACTTTCGCTTTCGCCAGTACCGCTTCAACAGCCTGCTCTTCCAGTGCGACGTTGCGCATGTTGTCCATCAGCTCTTTGTTCTTACCGTAGAACTCGATCACTTCAGATGGATCTTCGTATGCAGAAGCCATCTCTTCGATCAGGCCTTTCACACGCTCTTCGTCAGCTTTCAGCTCGTGGGTACGAATCACTTCGCCCAGCAGCAGGCCGACAACAACGCGACGTTTCGCTTGCTCTTCGAACAGCTCGCGTGGCAGTTCCATCGCTTGCTGCTGGTTGCCACCGAAGCGTTGTGCAGCCTGACGGCGCAGAACGTCGATTTCGCTGTCGATCAGGGCAGCAGGAACGTCGATGTCGTTCGCTTTCACCAGACCTTCAATCGCCTGAGACTTCACGCGGTTACGTACAGCGCCGTTCAGCTCGCGCTCCATATTTTTACGCACTTCGGTACGCAGGCCCGCAACAGAACCATCTTCCACGCCGAAACGCTTGATGAATTCTTCGGTCAGTTCTGGCAGTTCGCGCTCTTCCACTTTCTTCAGGTTGATAACGAACTTCGCTGCTTTACCTTTCAGGTTTTCAGCGTGGTATTCTTCAGGGAAGGTCACGTCAATGGTGAACTCTTCGCCCGCTTTGTGGCCTTTGATACCGTCTTCGAAGCCTGGGATCATACGACCCTGGCCCATCGCCAGTACGAAGTCAGACGCTTTACCGCCTTCGAACTCTTCGCCGTCTACAGAACCGGTGAAGTCGATGGTTACGCGGTCTTCCGCGTCAACAGCGCCTTCTTTCTCTTTCCAGTTCGCCTGCTGCTTGCGCAGGGTATCCAGCATGCCGTCAACGTCTTCGTCAGTCACGGAAACGATCGGTTTTTCAACTTCGATAGATTCCAGACCTTTCAGCTCAACTTCCGGGTACACTTCGAACTCTACAGAGTAGGTGAAGTCTTCGCCCTGCTTGTATTCACCTGGAACGTAGTTCGGCGCGCCGGCTGGATTGATTTTTTCTTTGATGATCGCGTCGATAAAGTTGCGGCTCATCAGTTCACCCAGCACATCCTGACGCACGGAAGCGCCATAACGCTGAGCAACAACATTCATTGGTACTTTGCCCTTGCGGAAGCCGTCAATACGTACTTTTTTTGCTACGTTGACCAGCTCGCTTTTCACAGCAGTTTCGATGCTGTCAGCAGCGATAGTAATCGTTACACGGCGGCCAAGGCCTTGAGTGGTTTCAACTGAAACTTGCATCTTGTTACCTCAAAAAAATCACAGTGCTCGGTCAACTCTGAATCTGTCTGTTATACCGGGATGCTCTCTTATGTGCAGATTCACATTCCCTGTCGCCAGAATCATCCCGAAGACATTCAATAAGACGCGGCATTATAGCGGCATCACTTAGGTGAGTCGAGAACGGTTGGAGCATGTTGCTGCGGCTTTTTTCACACTTTAAGGCTATTTTTAGCCTTAAAAACGCGCCATCCGCTCAAAACTCAGACAAAACAAAACGGCCCGAAGGCCGTTTTGACGAAATCTGTAAGCAACATACTGGAAAAACTCCGGCGGTTGCAAATCCGATTTATCAGGCGATGGTGCCTGCACCCCGGCAAGGCGGTGATGCGAATACCGTATCCTGTAGCCCTTCCCATTCCTTAATGGTGTAGGTATGCAGCGCCAGCGCATGTACGGTTGTGGAGAGTTCTTCCGTCAAGGTGCTGTAGATCAAGCGGTGTCGGTTCAGGAAACGTTCTCCCGTGAAGCGATCGCTGACCAGAACCACTTTAAAGTGGCTTTCAGAACCTGCCGGCACGTTATGACGATAGCTTTCGTCGACAACTTCGAGAAACACAGGGTTGAACGCTGCCCTTAATTTTTCTTCTATCTGTTCACGTATCATCATGAAATCACTCCTCCGACAACGCTAAGGTGTCACCCATCCCTTTAAATATTAGCCGCTTTTACCGGTTCCATTACACCTTGACAACAAATATTTAGCTTTCGTCTGATTTTCTCATCCAAACGAATGAAGTTCACTATGAGGTTCATACGTTTTGTCACTTACAGGCAGAGAAAAGCGGAAAGGTGGTCAGTTTTCGGACAAGGCGATGAATTTACATGCGTTGACCACTTCCCCTGGCCGTTAGCGATGTTATGATGGCGGCAATTTTTCTCTCTTTGCTTACGATTCGTTGAGAACCCGAAAATGTTAAAAAAACTCTTCTTTCCGTTGGTAGCACTCTTTATGCTCGCCGGCTGCGCGACTCCGCCGACGACCATTGACGTTTCACCAAAAATTACCCTGCCTCAGCAGGATCCAAGCCTGATGGGCGTCACAGTCAGCATTAATGGCGCCGATCAGCGTCAGGACCAGGCGCTGGCGAAAGTGACTCGCGACAACCAGCAGGTCACGCTGACCGCCTCCCGCGACCTGCGCTTCCTGTTGCAGGAAGTGCTGGAAAAACAGATGACCTCCCGTGGCTACATGATTGGCCCAAGCGGCGCGGTTGATCTGCAAATCATCGTGAACAACCTGTACGCTGACGTCTCCCAGGGTAACGTTCGCTACAACATTGCGACCAAAGCCGATATCGCCATCATTGCTACCGCGAAGAACGGCAATAAAATGAACAAAAACTACCGTGCAAGCTATTCCGTTGAAGGCGCATTCCAGGCCTCCAACAAAAATATCGCTGACGCGGTTAACAGTGTGCTGACTGACACCATTGCCGACATGGCACAGGACACCAGCATTCACGACTTCATCAAGCAGAACGCCCGTTAATCCTGCTGACTGACCCGGTGCTTCACCGGGTCAGTTCATAAGAACATGTCCAGTCACTACTTACGTATTTTCCAGCAACCGAAATCAGCTATTCTGCTGATCCTTGGTTTCGCCTCCGGTTTACCCCTTGCGCTCACCTCCGGCACGTTACAGGCGTGGATGACGGTTGAGAACATCGATCTTAAAACCATTGGTTTCTTCTCGCTCGTCGGCCAGGCTTACGTCTTTAAGTTCCTGTGGTCGCCGGTGATGGATCGCTATACCCCACCGTTCCTCGGGCGCCGTCGCGGCTGGTTAGTGATGACGCAGGTGCTGCTGTTGCTGGCCATTGCCGCAATGGGTTTCCTTGAGCCGTCAACACAGCTGCGCTGGATGGCCGCGCTTGCGGTGGTCATCGCCTTCTGCTCCGCTTCGCAGGACATTGTTTTTGACGCCTGGAAGACGGACGTCCTGCCAGCAGAAGAGCGTGGCGCCGGTGCGGCAATCAGCGTGCTTGGCTACCGCCTGGGTATGCTGGTTTCCGGCGGGCTGGCCCTCTGGCTTGCCGACCGCTATCTCGGCTGGCAGGGAATGTACTGGCTGATGGCCGCTCTGCTGATCCCCTGCATTATTGCCACGCTATTCGCGCCTGAACCGAGCGATGTGATTCCGGTCCCCCGCTCGCTGGAGCAGGCCGTCGCCGCACCGCTCCGCGACTTCTTTGGTCGCAATAATGCCTGGCTGATCCTGCTGCTGATTGTCCTTTATAAGCTTGGCGACGCTTTCGCCATGAGTCTGACCACCACCTTCCTGATCCGCGGCGTCGGGTTTGATGCGGGCGAAGTCGGCGTGGTGAACAAAACCCTGGGACTGTTTGCCACGATCGTCGGCGCGCTGTACGGCGGTGTATTGATGCAGCGCCTGACGCTGTTCCGCGCTCTGCTGATCTTCGGCATCCTTCAGGGCGCATCGAATGCCGGTTACTGGCTGCTGTCGATCACCGACAAGCATATGATCAGCATGGCGACGGCGGTATTCTTTGAAAACCTGTGTGGCGGTATGGGCACTGCGGCATTTGTCGCCCTGCTGATGACGCTGTGCAATAAGTCATTTTCCGCCACCCAATTTGCGCTACTGTCTGCCCTTTCTGCCGTCGGGCGCGTATACGTTGGCCCCGTCGCGGGCTGGTTTGTTGAAGCTCACGGCTGGCCGACGTTTTATCTCTTCTCGGTGGTGGCGGCGGTGCCGGGGATTTTATTGCTGCTGGTCTGTCGCCAGACGCTGGAATATACCCAGCGGACGGAACACTTCATGCCGCGCACGGAATATCAGGCTGCCTATCGGTTTGCCCTGCGTCTGCTGATGGCTGGTTGTCTTGCGCTGGTAGTGTGGCTCGCGGTACTCATCTTGAATGCGACGACCACCTTGTCGCTTCCGTTTGAAACCCAGCTGCTTGATGCAGGGGTGTTACTCGCCATCGTGGGTATCCTGACCGGTGGGATGCTGGATTTCATGTCATTGCGGAAAACGCAGATGACATGAAGTAAAAAGCGAAAGGTTATTTCCCGTTGTAATAACGACACGAAATTATAACGGCGAAATAACCGCCATCGGCAAAAAAAATATTTGTTGTTTTGTGCGGGATAGCATTCGGAAATTATTGGAGCTTATTTCGCTACGCTATTTTCCGTTAAACGATTCAGCATTCGAAAGATTGAATTTTCGTTTTTTAGTTGTCTTTTTATTGATAATTAATTGTTAATTATTTGTGTATTTTTCACAATGGTTATACCAATTGTCCCTTTTGCGGTATGCTGGGGCACCCTTTCGTTATAACGCCCGCTCCGTGCGGCTTCCCCCGGAAAACGCGACATAATTTGCAACACTTGTGACATGTGCGGCAGAACCCGGTAACACCTTCCTGACACAGGGCTAATGATGTTTACAGTAATGTAACCTTCCCGTAAAATGCCCCCACACTTTAAACGCCACCAGACTCCCGTGGAATTGAGGTCGTTAAATGAGACTCAGGAAATACAATAAAAGTTTGGGATGGTTGTCATTATTCGCAGGCACTGTATTACTCAGTGGCTGCGATTCTGCACTACTAGACCCCAAAGGACAGATTGGACTGGAACAACGTTCATTGATACTGACGGCTTTTGGCCTGATGTTGATTGTGGTTATTCCTGCCATCTTGATGGCTGTTGGTTTCGCCTGGAAGTATCGTGCGAGCAATAAAGATGCGAAGTATAGCCCTAACTGGTCACACTCCAATAAAGTGGAAGCTGTGGTCTGGACGGTACCTATTCTGATCATCCTGTTCCTTGCTGTACTGACCTGGAAAACCACTCACGCACTTGAGCCGAGCAAACCGCTGGTTCACGATGAAAAACCTATTACCATTGAAGTGGTCTCCATGGACTGGAAATGGTTCTTCATCTATCCAGAACAGGGCATTGCTACCGTGAATGAAATCGCCTTCCCGGCGAACACTCCGGTTCAGTTCAAAGTGACCTCCAACTCCGTAATGAACTCCTTCTTCATCCCACGTCTGGGCAGCCAGATTTACGCGATGGCCGGTATGCAGACTAACCTGCACCTGATCGCGAATGAAGCAGGCACCTACGACGGTATCTCCGCCAGCTATAGTGGCCCGGGCTTCTCGGGTATGAAGTTCAAAGCTATCGCTACGCCAGACCGCGCGACTTTCGACCAGTGGGTTGCAAAAGCGAAGCAGTCTCCAAACACCATGTCTGACATGGCGGCGTTCGAAAAAGTGGCTGCACCTAGCGAATACAACAAGGTGGAGTACTTCTCTAACGTGAAACCGAATCTGTTCAAAGACGTTATTGGCAAATTTATGGATCACGGCATGAGCATGGACATGACCCAGCCTGAAGGCGAGCACAACACGCACCAGGGTATGGAAGGCATGGACATGAGCCACGCGGAAACCGCTCACTAAGGGGCCGAGGAAGAAAATGTTCGGAAAATTGACACTGGATGCAGTGCCCTACCATGAACCGATTATTATGGTTACGGTGGCTGCAATTATCATTGGTGGCGCGGCCTTAGTTGGCCTGATCACTTACTTCGGTAAGTGGAGCTACCTGTGGAATGAGTGGCTGACTTCGGTTGACCACAAAAAACTCGGTATCATGTACTGCATCGTCGGTATCGTCATGTTAATTCGTGGCTTTGCGGATGCAATCATGATGCGTAGCCAGCAGGCGCTTGCGTCTGCGGGCGAAGCCGGCTTCCTGCCACCGCACCACTACGATCAGATCTTTACCGCCCACGGCGTTATCATGATCTTCTTCGTGGCGATGCCGCTGGTAATCGGTCTGATGAACGTGGTCGTTCCGCTGCAAATCGGCGCGCGCGACGTTGCGTTCCCGTTCCTGAACAACCTGAGCTTCTGGTTCACGGTTGTCGGCGTTATCCTGGTTAACCTGTCACTGGGTGTGGGCGAATTTGCTCAGACCGGCTGGCTGGCCTACCCGCCGCTGTCGGGAATTGAGTACAGTCCGGGCGTGGGCGTTGACTACTGGATTTGGGCGCTTCAGCTCTCCGGTGTCGGTACCACCCTGACCGGTATTAACTTCTTCGTGACCATCCTGAAGATGCGTGCACCAGGTATGACGATGTTCAAGATGCCAGTATTTACCTGGGCATCTCTGTGCGCCAACGTCCTGATTATCGCGTCGTTCCCAATTCTGACCGTCACCATCGCGCTGCTGACCCTGGATCGCTATCTGGGTACCCATTTCTTCACGAATGATATGGGTGGCAACATGATGATGTACATCAACCTGATTTGGGCCTGGGGTCACCCGGAAGTGTACATCCTGGTTCTGCCGGTGTTCGGTGTGTTCTCCGAAATCGCGGCAACCTTCTCGCGTAAACGCCTGTTTGGTTACACCTCTCTGGTGTGGGCAACCGTATGTATTACCGTCCTGTCGTTCATCGTCTGGCTGCACCACTTCTTCACCATGGGTGCGGGTGCCAACGTAAACGCCTTCTTCGGTATTACCACCATGATTATCGCGATCCCGACCGGGGTTAAGATCTTCAACTGGCTGTTCACCATGTACCAGGGTCGTATCGTGTTCCACTCAGCTATGCTGTGGACCATCGGCTTCATCGTGACCTTCTCCGTAGGTGGGATGACCGGCGTACTGCTGGCGGTACCAGGTGCTGACTTCGTTCTGCACAACAGTCTGTTCCTGATTGCGCACTTCCATAACGTTATCATCGGTGGCGTGGTCTTCGGCTGCTTCGCTGGTGTGACCTACTGGTGGCCAAAAGCGTTCGGTTTCACCCTGAACGAAAAATGGGGTAAACGCGCGTTCTGGTTCTGGATCATCGGCTTCTTCGTGGCGTTTATGCCGCTGTACGTGCTGGGCTTCATGGGGATGACCCGTCGTCTGAGCCAGCAGATCGATCCGCAGTTCCACCCAATGCTGATGGTTGCAGCGGGCGGCGCAGCGCTGATTGCCTGCGGTATTCTGTGCCAGCTGATTCAGTACTACGTGTCTATCCGTGACCGTAACCTGAACCGCGACCTGACCGGTGACCCATGGGGTGGCCGTACGCTGGAGTGGGCGACCTCTTCTCCGCCTCCGTTCTATAACTTTGCCGTAGTGCCGCACATTCACGAGCGTGATGCATTCTGGGAAATGAAAGAAAAAGGTGAAGCGTACAAGCAACCTGAGCATTACGAAGAGATCCATATGCCGAAAAACAGCGCCGCGGGCATGGTTATTGCCGCTTTCGCAACGGTATTTGGTTTCGCAATGATCTGGCACATCTGGTGGATGGCGATTGTTGGCTTCGCTGGCATCGTAATCAGCTGGATTGTGAAGAGCTTTGACGAGGACGTGGACTACTACGTACCAGTCCGTGAAGTTGAAAAGCTGGAAAACCAGCATTTTGACGAGATTTCTAAAGCGGGGCTGAAAAATGGCAACTGATACTCTGGCGCACTCAACTGCCCACGCGCATGAACATGCGCACCATGATACAGGACCGACGAAAGTCTTCGGTTTCTGGATCTACCTGATGAGCGACTGCATCCTGTTCTGCTGTCTGTTCGCAACCTATGCCGTTCTGGTGAACGGCACAGCGGGCGGCCCGACCGGTAAGGACATCTTTGAACTGCCGTTCGTTCTGGTTGAAACCGCACTGCTGTTATTCAGCTCCATCACCTACGGCATGGCGGCTATCGCCATGTACAAAAACAACAAGAGCCAGGTTGTCTCCTGGCTGGCGTTGACCTGGCTGTTTGGTGCTGGCTTTATCGGGATGGAAATCTATGAATTCCATCACCTGATCATGGAAGGTTTCGGCCCGGATCGTAGCGGCTTCCTGTCAGCGTTCTTCGCGCTGGTAGGCACCCACGGTCTGCACGTGACCTCGGGTCTGATCTGGATGGCGGTGCTGATGTTCCAGATCTCCCGTCGCGGCCTGACCAGTACTAACCGTACCCGTATTATGTGCCTGAGCCTGTTCTGGCACTTCCTGGACGTGGTATGGATCTGTGTGTTCTCTGTTGTCTATCTGATGGGGGCGATGTAATGAGTCATTCTAACGATCATGGCGCTTCCCACGGCAGCGTAAAAACCTACATGACAGGCTTCATCCTGTCGATCATTCTGACGGTGATCCCGTTCTGGATGGTGATGAACGGTTCTGCATCTAAGCCGGTTATCCTGGGCGCAATCCTGGTGACCGCGGTGATTCAGATTCTGGTGCATCTGGTTTGCTTCCTGCACATGAACACCAAGTCCGATGAAGGCTGGAACATGACGGCCTTTATCTTTACCGTGATTATCATCGCTATCCTGGTAGTCGGTTCCATCTGGATTATGTGGAACCTTAACTACAACATGATGGTTCACTAAGAGCGGCGAGTATGTTTAAGCAATACCTGCAAGTCACGAAACCAGGCATCATCTTTGGCAACCTGATCTCCGTAATCGGAGGGTTCCTGCTGGCCTCTAAAGGCAGCATTGATTACACCCTCTTTATTTACACGCTGGTCGGTGTGTCACTGGTGGTTGCGTCCGGTTGTGTATTTAACAACTACATCGACATGGATATCGACAAGAAGATGGAAAGGACCAAAAATCGGGTGCTGGTTAAAGGCCTGATTGCTCCTTCCGTCTCGCTGGTGTACGCCACCTTGCTGGGTATTGCTGGCTTTATGCTGCTGTGGTTTGGTGCTAACCCGCTGGCCTGCTGGCTGGGGGTGATGGGGTTCGTGGTGTATGTGGGCGTCTACAGCCTGTATATGAAACGTCACTCCGTCTACGGCACGCTGATTGGTTCTCTCTCCGGCGCGGCGCCGCCGGTGATTGGCTACTGCGCCGTCACGAACGAGTTCGACAGCGGTGCGCTCATCCTGCTGGCTATCTTTAGCCTGTGGCAGATGCCGCACTCCTACGCCATCGCGATTTTCCGCTTTAAGGATTATCAGGCGGCGAACATTCCGGTTCTGCCGGTCGTGAAAGGCATTTCGGTTGCCAAGAACCACATCACGCTCTACATCATCGCTTTTGCCGTGGCAACGCTGATGCTCTCTCTGGGCGGTTACGCCGGATATAAATATCTGGTGGTAGCAGCTGCGGTGAGCGTATGGTGGCTCGGCATGGCCCTGCGCGGTTATAAAGTGGAAGATGACAAGGTCTGGGCACGCAAGCTGTTTGTGTTCTCGATTGTCGCCATCACTTCCCTGTCCGTGATGATGTCCGTAGACTTCATGGTGCCAGATTCACAACACCTGCTGACTTACGTCTGGTAAGAAGACTGATGTAAAAACGCCGGGTTTAGCCCGGCGTTTTTTATTGGTACGGCGTAACCCCTTTCTTTAACAGTATATTGCCGTATTTCGCGGTCTCGCCCGTCACCACGATGGCGTACGCTTTCTGTGCCCGCGCATAAAACGCATAACGGTCAATACGCGTAACCCCCTCCCCTTCCGCCTCACCAAAGAGTGCGTTGCGATAGCGCGCTTCTACCTGTATATCGAGCGTATCCCCGTCGACAGGGGCCATCATCACCAGCGGTGGCGCATAGCTGTCCAGTTCAAACAGCGGTATCACCGCGGCCAGCAAATCGCTGATGAGCAGGCCATCTGCGCGGATCGTCTTTGGCCCCAAGCTGTGCGCGGGAAAGTGAGCATCTGCAAAAATAATCTCGTCACCATGACCCATTTCTGCCAGCGTTTTCAGCAGCTCGGGTGAAATCAGAGGGGATATCGTTTTAAGCACAAGGTTGCTCCTCAGGATAGAAATAACGGTAACGATAGTGGACCCGATCGCGAGCAGCCTCAGCGCTGGCCGTTTCTCCGACGCCCCACCATCCGTACAAAGACGCCCCCAGCACGGTCGTATCAGCCTCTTCAAGAACCTTCACCGGGATCCCAAGCGCATTGGACTTGAGCTGATTCCACAGCATATTGCGGCTACCTCCCCCCACCAGCAGGAGTTCACGCGCCTTAAATTGCGCGATCGCCTCCAGCGCCAGGCATTTTTCTTGCAGATGCACCGTGAGTCCTTCCAGGGCTGCGCGGTAAAAATGGGCTGGCGTTGTGGTGAGCGTAACGCCCTGCCAGCCGGCGAGTGGAGAATCGAGCAGTTGGGTATTCATCGTGACGCCATCCGCGCCGTTCGGAATTGCCGCCGCCTGAGCCAGAATAGTTTCCCAGTCGGTACCAGGCGACCAGAACAGCGCGCGGATCCACTCCAGTACGCCAGACGCCAGATATTGCATTCCCGGATTATAAAGCCCCGTCCGGCTATCCAGTTCGCAGGTCGCACCCGGGTATTGCCCCAGTAAAGCGGTATCAACCTGCGAGGTGCGCGCCATTAAAATCTCCCAGGTACCCGAAGAGAGAACTGGCTCATTAATTCCCGCCCCGGCGCCAAAAAGGGCAAACTGCGTGTCGTGCCCGGCGGAGATTACCGGCACACCGCAAGGCAATCCGAGCCTGGATGCAGCGTCGGGCCGCAATTCACCAATCCTTTCTCCGGGGGAAACCAGCGGCGGGAAAAGGGAATGAGGCACGCCGATCTTGCTTAAGATCGTTTCACTGAAGCGCTGCTGATGCAGATCGAACATCTGACTGGTACCGGCCATCGTGAGATCGGTCGTCATCTTTCCGGTCAGGCGATGGTTGATTAGCGAGGAGATAAAAAGCCAGGCGTGAGCACGCTGTAACAGATCGGGATGGTTGTCCTGAAGCCAGCCCAGCTTATACAACGTGTTAAAACTAAACTGCCCAACGCCGGTGATCTGCTGTAGTTCTGCCGGGGAGCATGAACGGGCAACCGCTTCCATCACCGGCACGGTCCGCGGGCACTTCCAGCTGATGATCGGGTAAAGCAGTTCTCCCCGCTCATCTACCAGTGCGCCATCCACGCCAAAGGTCGTCACACTCATTCCGCACAGGTGATGCTCGCTCAGCGCTGCGCTGATTTTCTGACAACAGACGGCAAACCGTTGCATGATGGCGTCGAGCGACCACTGGTGCCAGGCCGGATTTTCAGCGGCGCTTTCGCTTTCGTTCGCCACCGCGGCGCGCGCCACAATATTCCCTTCGGGATCCAGCGCAATGGCGCGCACGTTCGTCGCGCCACAATCGAGAACCAGAAAACATTTTTTCATCGCGGTCCCCACAGGCTGCCAGCCCGCCGGAGCAGGCTGGCAGGCCGGATTAATGTTTGTATAACGGTCCGTAATTTTCACAGGCGCGGTAATCCTGCCCTTCCGGATCCATACCGTGAGCGCCCCAGGCCGTCGGCCGATAAATCAGCGCCTCCGGTACGTTATGCATGCATACAGGGATGCGCAGCATGGACGCCAGGGTGATGAAATCAGCGCCGACGTGCCCGACGGTTAATACCCCGTGGTTAGCGCCCCAGTTCGCCATCACTGAATAGACGTCGCTGAACGGGCCTTTACCGGTCAGGCGTGGGGCAAACCAGGTGGTGGGCCAGGTTGAATCGGTGCGCTTATTCAGAATGTCATGTACGTGTTCCGGCAGCTCAACACTCCAGCCTTCCGCTATCTGTAATACCGGACCCACACCCTTGATGAGGTTTACGCGGGTCATGGTAAATGGCACGCCACCCCGAGTGAGGAAGTTTGATGAGAAACCGCCCCCGCGGAAGTATTCATGCACCGCCGGACACCAGTGGGTTGCGGCCAGGCACGCGTTGGCTTCCTGCTCAGTAATGTCCCAGTGTGGTTTCAGGGTCGGTTTCCCCTCGGCGTCTTTCTGCTCCGCTGTACCGTCCAGCGCCGCCGAGCCGGAGTTGATCAGATGAATAATGCCGTGCTCAGCCCGTCCAGTGAGCTTCTGGCCGGAAACACGCTCAACCGACTCCGGCGACCAGTAGGTGCGTACATCAGCAAAAATCTGCGCGGTGCCGGTCATCAGATGCCCAAACAGCATCGCTACCCCGTTAAGGCTGTCATTTTCCGTCGCCACCACCAACGGCTGGCGAATACCGTTCCAGTCGAAAGAGCTGTTCAGCAGCGCCTCTGCGGTATCGCCATTTGGATACTGATCCGTCCAGTGGCGCTGCCCCTGGAAACCGGACGCAATGGCGTTATAGCCCAGCGATTCCTCCACGCGGCCCATCGCAGCGAGTTTAGGGTTGCCCTGCATCATGTCGCGGATGCACATCGCCATTAGCAGGCTCTCCCGCAGGATCGCGGCATTTTCCTGTTCATTGCGACGATACTGCTCTGCGTTTTTATCCTCGCCGAAACGGAAATGTGCCTTCGCCCAGCTCAGGGCCAGCTCAAGTTCTTGTTCGTCGTAAATCTTATGATCGATGCGGCGACGCAGTTCGGTCATATCCACCGCCTGCACCTTCATCCCCAGCCAGGATTCAAAGAAGTTGTGATCGACAATCGAGCCCGCGATCCCCATTGAGACACCGCCCACCGACAGATAACTTTTCCCCTTCATGCTGGCGACCGCCAGGCCCGCCCGGGCGAAGCGCAACAATTTTTCCTCAACGTCTGCCGGGATGGTCTCGTCGCCCGCATCCTGTACATCGTGGCCGTAAATGGAAAACGCCGGGATCCCTTTCTGGTTATGCGCTGCCAGCGCCGCTGCGAGGTATACCGCCCCCGGACGCTCGGTGCCATTAAAGCCCCAGATCGCTTTCGGGCGCAGCGGATCCATATCAATGGTTTCACTCCCGTAACACCAGCAGGGGGTGATGGTGATCGTCAGACCAACGTGGCACGTGCTGAACTTCTCTTCGCAAGCGGCGGATTCCGCCATTCCGGCAATGCAGCTGTCGGCAATTACGCACTCTACGGGCGTACCGCAGGGGTGGCGTAATTTTTCACTGAGTAGCGCCGCCGTGGCTTTCGCCATGTTCATGGTCTGCTCTTCCAGAGACTCGCGTACGCCCATTCGGCGGCCATCAATAACAGGTCGAATGCCAATCCGGGGTAACGCTTTTATCGTTTTCATAGCCCTTCCTCACGTTGGTTAACCTATCCGTCTCAGGGGCATAGCCGTGAAAAAGCGCCCGGGCAGCACCGTGAACGGAAAGCGGTGAAATTTGCTAACTCGAATTAGCTTAGGGTTCTCACTAAAAATGAGACAAGATAAATGTGCAGGATCTGTGAGCAGTTTCACGATGAGAGGTCAAAATTCGATCAGTGTCAGGTATTACGATTCAGCAAATTCTAAACATATCGTTTTAATTCAATTAAATAACAAAATACCTTTGCACGACGTCACAATTTGAATACAAATTATTTGGCTAAATTATGACCCTAAAATAGCTTTTAAGGACGAAAGCTAAGTCGAGTTAGCTTAATAACTAAATCACTGTGGCTTGTGATTCATTGCCTTTCCAACACAGGAATTTTGCAATGTCAGAGACTCTTATTCAGATGACGCGCATCACCAAACGCTTTCCCGGCGTGCTGGCGCTGAATCAGGTTGATTTCGATTTACGCCGCGGCGAAGTTCATGCCCTGTTAGGTGAAAACGGTGCCGGCAAATCGACGCTGATGAAAATATTATCCGGTGTTTACCAACCCGATTCCGGTGAAATTCGCTTTGAAGGGCAATCCGTATCATTCAGCGATCCGCTAAGTGCTCAGCACGCAGGTATTACGATTATCCATCAGGAATTTAATCTCTTTCCCGATTTAACCGTGGAAGAGAATATCTTTATTGGCCGTGAATTCTGCAAAAATAGTCGCTGGCAGTTAGATAAACGCGCCCAGCGACAGGCGGTTGAGAAAATACTGCACACGCTGAATTTAAAAATCGCCCCGGACGCCCGCGTCAGTGAATTAACCGTAGCCCAGCAGCAGATGGTGGAAATTGCCAAAGCGATTTCGGTCAATGCCAAAGTGCTAATCATGGATGAACCCACCGCCGCGCTGACCGAAAGTGAAATCGAGAGTTTGTTTGACGTCACGCGGATGCTCAAGGCTCAGGGCACGGGGATAGTCTACATCTCGCACCGTCTGGAAGAATTGGCGCTGATCGCCGATCGCGCGACCGTCATGCGCGACGGACAATACATCGCCACCGTAGATTATGAAACGGTTCAGATCGGCGAGCTTATCGCCATGATGGTTGGCCGCAATCTCGATAACATCTACCCAAAACGCCCGCCGCATCAGCGCAGAGAAAAAGTGCTGGAGGTGAATGGCCTGACGCGAAATGGTGTACTGCACGACATCAACTTTACCCTCTGGCGCGGTGAGATCCTCGGCCTCGCTGGCTTAATGGGCGCAGGCCGAACGGAACTGGGCCGGGCCCTGTTTGGCGCCGATGCGATCGACGCCGGTACCCTGACGCTGAACGGCACCCCCACACGGATTAAAGACGTGGCTGACGCCATTGAGAAAGGCATCAGCTATTTAACAGAAGACCGCAAAAAAGAGGGACTCGCCCTCGGCCTTTCCGTTGAGATGAACATTATGCTCGGCAATTACCCGGACTACGCCGGCGCCGCGGGTAATGTCGATGAAAAACGCTGCCGGGAGTCCAGCCAGAAACTGGTGGATGCGCTGCGAATAAAAACGCCGCATCTGGAACAGGCGGCACTGAATTTAAGCGGCGGTAATCAACAGAAGATCATTATTGCCCGCTGGGTCTGTAAAGATACCGATATTTTAATTTTTGATGAGCCAACCCGGGGAATTGATGTTGGCGCTAAGCTGGAAATTTATGAACTAATGAACCGCCTTGTCGCTAAAGGTAAATCGATCATCATGATTTCATCCGAACTGCCGGAAGTATTAGGAATGTGCGACCGCATACTTGTGATGCGCAGCGGCCACATTGCCGGCGAAATAGAGGCTGAGCACGCCACCCAGGAAAAAATCATGCAATACGCCACGCTGGAGGATTAATCATGTCCGTTACCGTTCCATCGCCGCAAAGCGGAAGTCATACGATGAAAATAAATAAAGCGCTCCTGATGCGTCTGGCGCCTCTTTTTAGCCTGGTATTGCTGGTTCTGTTTTTCAGCTTCAGCTCACCGTTCTTCTTTAATACTGAAAATATCATGACCATCGCCTTGCAAACGGCGGTGATTGGCATCATGGCCATTGGCGTAACCTTTGTGATTATTACCGCCGGGATCGACCTGTCGCTCGGATCGGTGGTGGCGTTCTCAGGGGTTGCGGTGGGCATCGCCGCCGGATTTGGTATGCCGCTGCCGGTCTGTATTCTGGCAGGCGTGCTCGCCGGCGGGCTTTGCGGCTATGTGAACGCGTTTCTGGTCACCAAAATGACCATACCACCGTTTATTGCCACCCTCGGCTTAATGATGTCGGTACGCGGCATCAATATGGTGATGACCGATGGCCGCGCGATTTATTTTTCTGACTACCCGCAGTTCAAGCTGCTAGCGCAGGGTCGCCTGTTCGACGTCCTGCCTTACCCGGTGTTCTACCTGGTCATCGTGGCACTGATCGCCATGTGGATCCTGAAGAAAACGGTGATGGGCCGCTATATCTACGCTGTCGGCAGCAATGAAACGGCGGCACATCTTTCCGGGATTAAAGTCCAGCGCGTGAAAATTTTCGTTTACGCCTTATGCGGCCTGTTAACCGGCGTGGCCGGGGTGATCCTCGCCTCTCGTCTCAATTCAGGCCAGCCAACCGTAGGCGTGGGTTATGAGCTGGAAGCCATTGCGGCGGTAGTGATCGGCGGTACCAGTCTGATGGGCGGCGTGGGCACGATTGGCGGCACCATCATAGGCGCGTTCATTATGAGCGTGCTGAAAAACGGCCTCAATCTCATGGGCGTGTCCCAGTTCTGGCAGATGGTGGCGATGGGCGTGGTCGTCGTTGCCGCCGTCTACCTGGACACGTTACGTAAAAGAATGCGTTAGGTTCTCGATACAACAAGCCCTGCCAACCCTACAACGGAGCAAAATAATGAAAACCAGCCATATCCTGAGCGCCCTGTCGCTCGTTGCCATCCTGTCCAGCAGCGCGCTGGCAAAAGATTTAAACCTGCCGGTAGTCAGTAAAGGTTACCAGCACGAATTCTGGCAGACGGTCAAAATGGGGACGGAAGCTGCCGCAAAAGAGTTGGGTGACAAAACCAGCTACGTTGGCCCTGCCGATGAAACGCAAATCGCCGAGCAGATCCAGTTAGTCGAAAACACCATGGCACAAAAGCCAAACGGCCTGTTGCTGGCCGCGCTTGATGCAAACGCCCTTGCCCCGCTGGTCGAAACCGCCAACAGCCGGGGGATCAAAGTGGTGACCTTCGACTCGGGCGTGAACTCCGATATCCCGGCCAGCTTTGTCGCCACCAATAACCGTAAGGCGGGCGCACAGGCTGCGGATGCGCTGGCGGAGCAGGTAGGCCAGAAGGGGAAAGTGGGTATTATCGCCCACGTAGCCGGAACGACGTCCGCCATTGAGCGCTCTGAAGGATTCAGCGAGCGAATGAAAGAGAAGTACCCGAATATTCAGGTACTGCCGGTGCAATATAGCGATGGCGACCCGCAAAAAGCGATGGATAAAACCATTGATATGGTTCAGGCCAACCCGGATATCGCCGGTATTTATGCCACCAACGAAGGCTCAACCCTGGGCGTTGCGAACGCTATCGACAGCCAGAATCTGAAGGGCAAAGTGAAAGTCATCGGTTTTGACAGCACCGAAGCCATCATTAACTTCCTCAAAAACGGCGTGATCCAGGGCTTCGTGGTGCAGGACGCGTACCAGATTGGTTATCAGGGCATAAAGGCGCTGAACGCGGTGATTTCCGGACAGACGGTGGCTAAGGAAATTGATATTCCAGTGAAATATGTCAATGCGCAGAATATCAACACCCCTGAAATTGATAAACTGTTACATCCGTTTGGTAAAAAATAAGGAAGTTTATGATGAGTGACGGCTATTTCCTCGGGGTCGATGTGGGTTCAGCCAGCGTCCGTGCTGGGCTTTACTCTGCGCAAGGCGAGCGTTTGAGCTTCGCGACCCGTCCGATTTCGCAGTTTCACGCCAGCAACGCGCGCGTGGAACAGTCCTCCGCGGAGATCTGGCAGCAGGTTTGCGCGGTGGTGCGGGAAGCCGTCGACTCCTCTGGGATCTCACCCGACGCCATTCGTTCGATTGGCTTCGACGCCACGTGCTCGCTGGTCGCGCTGGATGCTGAGGGTAACGGCCTGAGCGTGTCCCCCGACAGTCCGGCATCGCAGGACATCATTATGTGGATGGATCATCGTGCTCACGAAGAAACTGTTCGCATCAATGCCACACGCGATCCTGCCCTGTGCTACGTGGGCGGCGAGGTGAGTATTGAAATGGAACTGCCAAAACTGCTGTGGTTGCAGCGACATCATCCTGAAACATGGAATCAGGCCTGGCGCTTTTTCGACCTTGCCGATTTTCTGGTCTGGAAAGCGACGGGCCAGGACGCCGCCAGCCTGTGCACCCTCACCTGCAAATGGAACTACCTTGCGCATGAGGCGCAGTTCAGCGAATCGCTGCTCAGGGAGGTGGGGCTGGAGACCTTACTGACAAAAATTCCCGATACTATTCTGGACGTCGCTGAATGCGTCGGGAAACTCAGCCCACAGGCAGCGCAAGCTCTGGGGTTGCCCGAAGAGGTGGGTGTGGCAAGCGGCATGATCGATGCCCACGCGGGTGGCGTGGCGCTGACGGGCTCACACCCGGAGGGCACGCTGGCGCTCATCAGCGGAACCTCGAACTGCCATATGCTTGCCAGTCAGACGGAGATCCATACGCCCGGCGTCTGGGGGCCTTACTGGAGCGCCATGCTGCCGGGCTACTGGCTGACGGAAGGCGGGCAAAGTGCTGCCGGGGCGCTGGTCGACTGGACGTTGCGCGGGCACGGAGCCAGCGCAGACCTGTTTGCAAAAGCAGAAGCGGCGCAACGCCATCCGGTGGCGCTGCTCAACGACTGGGTAGCCGCGCTTGAACAGGAAGAAAAATATCCCACCCGCAACCTGCACATTCTGGCCGATCACCACGGCAACCGCTCGCCGCGTTCGCGTCCGGATGCGCGGGGCAGCGTGGTTGGTCTGACATTAGAAACCGGTGAACGTGCGCTGGCGAGGCTCTATCTGGCCACGCTACAGGCCATAGCCTATGGCACACGACATATTATGGATACCCTGAAACATCACGGGCACACCTTGTCGCGCATTGTCATTTGTGGAGGAGCCCCCCATAACCGGCTCTGGCTGCGGGAGTATGCCGATGCCACGGGCTGCGATATTCATCTCTTAGCCGAAGAAGATGCCGTCACTCTCGGCGCGGCCATTTGCGGCGCTGTGGCGAGCGGTGCATGGGCAACGCTCACCGATGCCACCCGGGAAATGGTCAAAGCCGGCGACATCATCACCCGTCGGCCGGAAACCGCGGCTTTCCACAGGCAAAAATATGAGGCGTACCTGATGCTGTGGACCCAGCAGCAGGCGCTTAATCTCCTGATGCAGCAGGAAATGTAATGGCAGGATGCGTATGCTTTATCAGCAGTTTTTTACGTACGTTAAGGATTGAGGCGTAGCGATGGCCAAAACAGTTGAACAGATAGCGAAGGATCTGAATTTATCCGTCACCACCGTGCGGCTGGTACTGAGCGGGAAAGCCGAACAGTATCGGATCAGCGTGAAAACACAGTCCCGAATTAATGAACACGTCGAGCGCTTCGGCTATACCCTCAACCATTCGGCGCGCAGTCTTAAGCTAAACAAAACCGAGACGCTGGGGCTCATCGTGCCCAACATCTCGAACGTGTTCTTTGCAACGCTCGCCGAGAAACTCGAACTGCGCTGCCGCCGTTCGGGCTACCAGCTGATGATCAGCTGTACTTACAACGATGTGGATTACGAAAACAAGCTGGTCAAAGCCCTGATGGCGCGCAACGTGGATGGCTTGTTTATCGTTCCCTCGACGCTGGAAAACCAGCAGCATCATTTGCGGCAGATCCAAAAACCACTGGTGCTCCTCGACCGGGATTTTGGCTTTACTGACAACGCGCTGGTTGAGAGTCATAACGAGGCCGGGGGGGATGAACTGGCCCGCAACATGCTGGCAGAGAGAAAAACGCCGCTCTGGTTCCTTGTGGGCGATACCGCACTGCCCAGTATTACGGACCGTCTGAACGGCTACTTACAGGCCCTGAAAACAGCCGGTATTCACCATCGCGAGTGGGTCATCGAAGGGCCGGACAATACGCCGGAGGGCGGATATGCCCTGATGGATTCGCTTATCGACAGCCAGGGTGTTCCGCAGGCGTTTATCGCCTCATCGTTACCCGTTCTGGAAGGGGCAATTGAAGCCCTGCGGACGCGTACCGGCACCGTGCCCCAACACATCAATATCGGCACCTTCGATGAGCACCCCATGCTGGGGTTCCTGCCTAACAGCGTCTGGTCCATGCAGCAGGATGAAGATACCTGGGCGGAAAAAGCGTTTGAACTGATGCAGCGAGCCATCGACGGCGAAGCGGTCAACGAGACGGCGAAAGTCGATATGAAGCTGGTCAAACGTTCCCGCCAGTAAAAATAAAACTGTACCCGGAGAATAAAAAATGGAACGAGCCCGATTAGCCAGAGACATTATCGACACCTGCCTTGAGATGACCCGCATGGGGTTAAATCAGGGCACCGCCGGCAATATCAGCGTTCGCTATCGCGACGGCATGCTGATTACGCCGACCGGAATTCCCTACGAGCATCTGACCGAAGAGAGTATCGTCTATGTAGATGCACAGGGGCGACACGAAGAAGATAAACTGCCCTCCAGCGAATGGCGTTTTCATCAGGTTGTGTATCAGACCCGCCCGGATGCTAACGCCGTCGTCCATAACCATGCGGTTAACTGTACCGCCGTCTCGATACTCAACCGCCCCATTCCTGCTATTCACTATATGATTGCCGCCGCCGGGGGAAACTCCATTCCCTGCGCCCCTTACGCGACCTTCGGGACGCGCGCGCTGTCAGAGCATGTCGCGGTCGCATTACGCGATCGCAAAGCGACGCTCTTACAGCACCACGGCCTGATAACCTGCGAAGAAAATCTTGAAAAGGCACTGTGGCTGGCGCAGGAGGTAGAGGTGCTGGCAAAACTCTACCTGGCCACGCTGGCGATAGTAGATCCCGTTCCGGTACTCAGTGACGATGAAATTGCCATTGTTCTTGAGAAATTCAAAAGCTACGGATTGCGCGTCGAGGCGTAATTTTTTATCCGGGGGTGCTTTTATCACACCCTCGTAATATCTCTTAAACAAACACCTATTTACCGCACTTATCACCCCGCCTAAACTATGGCCTGCTTTTTGGTAGAGGTGGTAATGAACGATTATAAAATGACGCCAGGCGAACTGCGTGCGACCTGGGGTTTAGGGACTGTTTTCTCGCTGCGGATGCTTGGCATGTTTATGGTCCTGCCCGTTCTGACCACATATGGCATGGCGTTACAGGGTGCCAGCGAAGCGCTGATTGGTCTGGCGATTGGTATCTACGGCCTGGCGCAGGCGATATTCCAGATCCCCTTTGGCCTGCTCTCCGACCGCGTGGGTCGCAAACCGCTGATTGTCGGCGGGCTGCTGGTGTTTGTACTTGGCAGCATCATCGCCGCCCTCTCCCACTCCATCTGGGGAATTATTCTTGGGCGCGCCCTGCAAGGTTCCGGGGCGATTGCCGCCGCCGTGATGGCGCTGCTGTCAGACTTAACCCGCGAGCAAAACCGCACCAAAGCCATGGCGTTTATCGGCGTCAGCTTCGGCGTCACGTTTGCCATTGCCATGGTGCTGGGGCCTGTCATCACTCATGCGCTCGGCCTGCACGCCCTGTTCTGGATGATTGCGGTGCTGGCGACCATTGGGATCGCACTCACGCTGTGGGTTGTGCCTGACAGTAAAAACCACGTCCTCAACCGTGAATCCGGGATGGTGAAAGGCTGCTTCAGCAAAGTCATCGCCGAGCCGCGCCTGCTTAAGCTGAACTTCGGCATTATGTGCCTGCACATTCTGCTGATGTCCACCTTCGTCGCCCTGCCCGGTCAACTTGCCGCAGCCGGTTTCCCGGCGGCAGAGCACTGGAAAATTTATCTGGTCACAATGCTGATCTCGTTTGTCTCCGTTGTGCCCTTCATTATTTACGCCGAAGTGAAGCGCAAAATGAAACGCGTCTTCATGGGCTGCGTGGCGTTATTGCTGATTGCCGAGATTGTGCTGTGGGGCGCTGGCCCGCATTTCTGGGAACTGATCGCCGGCGTACAGCTGTTCTTCCTGGCGTTTAATCTGATGGAAGCCCTGCTGCCGTCGCTTATCAGCAAAGAGTCTCCGGCAGGATACAAAGGCACCGCGATGGGCATTTACTCCACCAGCCAGTTTCTCGGCGTGGCGATCGGCGGGTCGCTCGGCGGCTGGGTGGACGGTCTGTTTGACTCCCAGACCGTTTTCCTCGCCGGTGCGCTGCTGGCGATGCTCTGGCTGTTTGTTGCCAGCTCCATGAAAGAGCCGCGCTATGTAAGTAGCCTGCGGGTAGAAATTCCCGATGACGTGGCAATCGGTGAAGCGTTAAAACAGCGTCTGGAAGCGACAGAGGGCGTGAGCGAAGTGCTGATTGTCCCGGAAGAGCGCAGTGCGTATGTCAAAATTGACAGCAAAGTGACTAACCGCTTTGAGGTGGAGCAGGCGCTGAAGGCCTGAAAAAATGCCCGGTTTAGCCGGGCATGATTGTCTTAATCGCGGAAGTTTTTAAACTGGAATGGCTGACCGAGATCGCCGCCACGCACCAGCGCCATCACGGATTGCAGGTCATCACGGGATTTTCCGGTCACGCGGATCTCTTCACCCTGGATCTGCGCCTGCACTTTGAGCTTACTGTCTTTGATAAGCTTAACGATTTTTTTCTGTACCGCGCTCTCAATCCCCTGCTTCAGCTTCGCTTCCACAAACCAGGTTTTGCCGCTGTGAACAAAATCTTCCGGTACATCGAGTGAGGTCCCTTCAATGCCGCGCTTGAGCAGCTTGGCGCGCAGGATATCCAGCAACTGGTTGACCTGGAAATCAGACTCGCTCAGGACTTTGATCGTCTTGTTCGCGTCGTTCAGTTCAATGGTCGCCTCAACGCCACGAAAATCGAAACGTGACTCAACCTCACGGACAGCATTTTCTACGCCGTTACGCGCTTCCTGCAAATCAACTTCAGAAACAATATCGAAAGATGGCATCTTTTCTTCTCCCTTCATTTTTGTTGCGTTGCATAATACCCGCAACGAGGCATAACGAGAAGCTTAGCTGATGGCGCTATACTTAGCGTCATAGCACCTGGCGCCGTTGCAGGTGAGGAGGAACGATGAAAGTAACAGTGCTTGGATGCGGAGCCCTTGGCCAACTCTGGCTTACAGCGCTATGCAAACAGGGACACGACGTTCAGGGCTGGCTGCGAATTCCCCAGCCCTATTGCAGTGTGAACGTAATTGGTACAGACGGTTCAATTTTCAACGAGTCTTTGACGGCAAACGATCCGGAATTTCTTGCCACCAGCGATTTGCTGCTGGTCACGCTGAAGGCCTGGCAGGTCTCCGATGCGGTGAAAAGCCTGGCCGCCCAGTTACCTGAACGCACGCCAATCCTGCTGATTCACAACGGTATGGGTACCATTGAAGAGCTAAAATCTGTCCGGCAACCGCTGCTGATGGGGACAACCACCCACGCGGCACGTCGCGACGGTAACGTCATTATCCATGTTGCCAGTGGTATCACCCATATCGGTCCTGCGCGTGAACAGCCCGGCGATTACAGCTATCTTGCGGATACCCTGCAAAGCACGCTGCCTGACGTCGCCTGGCACAATAACATTCGCGCGGAACTGTGGCGCAAACTGGCGGTCAACTGCGCGATCAATCCGCTGACCGCCCTGCTGGATTGCCCTAACGGTGAGCTGCGCAAGCATCCCGATCGGGTAGCGCTGATTTGCCGGGAAGTTGCCGCCGTCATTGAACGCGAAGGCTACCACACCTCAGAGTCCGATTTACGTTATTATGTCGACCAGGTCATTGAGAGTACGGCAGAAAATATCTCCTCAATGTTGCAGGATATCCGGGCTATGCGGCATACCGAAATTGATTACATTACCGGTTATCTGTTAAAACGCGCCCGGGCACACGGTATTACCGTTGCGGAAAACAGCCGTCTGTTTGAGTTAGTAAAACGAAAGGAGAGTGAGTATGAGCGCATCGGCACTGGTATGCCTCGCCCCTGGTAGCGAAGAGACAGAAGCTGTCACCACCATTGATTTGATGGTGCGTGGTGGTATTAAGGTTACTACCGCCAGCGTCGCCAGCGACGGAAGTCTGGCGATTACCTGCTCGCGTGGGGTGAAGATCCTGGCGGATGCACCGCTTGTACAGGTGGCGGACGGTGATTACGACATGATCGTTTTGCCGGGTGGGCTGAAGGGTGCAGAGTGTTTCCGCGATAGCCCGCTGCTGGTTGAAACCGTTCGTCAGTTTCATCTTTCCGGGCGTATCGTCGCGGCAATCTGTGCGGCCGCGGGTACGGTGCTGGTTCCGCACGACATTTTCCCCATCGGCAATATGACAGGCTTCCCTGGCCTGAAGGACACAATTCCGGAAGACCAGTGGGTGGATAAACGCGTGGTCTAGGATCCGCGCGTTAACCTGCTCACCAGCCAGGGGCCGGGCACTGCCATTGATTTTGGCCTGAAGATAATTGACCTGCTGGTTGGGCGCGAAAAAGCGTACGAAGTGGCGTCATCGCTGGTGATGGCGGCGGGGATTTATAATTTCTACGAAGCCTGATGTCCTCCCGGGCTGGCAACGCGCTGGCCCGTCTGCCCTACAGAAATAGTGCAGCCAGCGTCACAGTTCTGTGATTCATTTTCCTGCCCTGAAGCGTCTCCCCACCGTTTTACCCTTTCAAAAACCCTTTATTTTCAGACAAATAATCAAATCTGCACCGCATTGCATGCCTGTTTGACAGGCTAAAAGAACCGTGAAAAACTGCATTCAACTGGTATATACCAGTTTAAAAATCCGCCAGCAAAGCCTGATAACATCAACAGCGGCGGGAGAGCAGAAATCTCTTCTGGAGTAAGCAATGTGATTACATTTCTTGAGCACAGAGTCATTCCTGTACTGATTCGCGTAGGCGAAAATAAAATACTGGTCGCCGTGCGCAACGGTATTGCACTGACCTTACCCTTCACCATCACCGGTAGCCTGTTTCTCATTCTCGCCAATCTACCGATACCCGGCTGGAGTGAATGGCTTGGCCCGTTTGCCGAAAAGCTCAGCGCGCCGGTGGGCGTTACCTTTGGTGCGATAGGGCTGATTTCTGCGGTGGGTATCAGCTACAACCTCGCGAAGGAGTACAACCTCAACGCTATCACCTGCTGCATAGTCACGCTGGTGGTTTTCTTACTGGCGCAACTCAACGACAGCTATCAGCTCAACGTTGACAATCTTGGTGCGGCGGGGCTGTTTTCTGCCATCATCCTGGCGATTTTGACGGTGCACATCGTGCGATTTTTTATCCGGCACAACGTCGTGATCACCCTGCCGGAGGGCGTGCCTCCTGCCGTGGCGCAATCTTTTGCGAGCCTGATCCCCGCCGCGGTAGCAATCACTCTGATCTGGCTGATTAGGGTCATCCTGAATTTTGATATCAACCACTTCTTCACCCTGCTGCTCAGCCCGCTCGTCTCCGGCCTCGGTTCGCTGCCGGGCATGCTGGTGCTTATTTTTCTGATTTCGCTGCTGTGGTGCTGCGGCATACATGGCGACAACGTGCTTTCCGGCATCACCAGTCCCATTTTCCTGAAATACATCGCTGAAAATACTCAGGCCTATCTGCATCATCAGCCCATTCCCCATATTACCGCCGACGGGTTTTATATCGTCTTTATGTGCCTGGGCGGAACGGGCGCGACCATGGGGCTGGTCATTGCCATGCTGCGTTCCCGCAGTCGGCTGTACAAATCAGTGGGCAAGCTCTCCCTGCCCTCCGCGATATTTTGTATTAACGAACCTGTCATTTTCGGTTGCCCGATAGTCTTCAACCCACTGCTGATGATCCCGTTTACCCTGACGCCGATGATCCTGTGCATCTCAACCTGGTCGCTGATGTACTTCGACATCATTGGTCGCCCCGTCTTACAGATCCCCTGGACCATGCCGCCGATTTTCGCCGCATGGTTCGTGACCGGCGGCAATATCCCTGCCGTGATCTGGTCCATCTGCACGCTGGTTATTTCCGCCCTGGTCTGGCTGCCGTTTTTCAAACTGGCCGAGCGCAAACAACTTGAAACCGAAGCGGCTGAAGAGAATGCCCGCCGCAACGCGGACACGCTTTCCGACCCCATCTTGTAAAAAGGAACCACGATGAAAAAGCTCAAGGTTGTCACTATTGGCGGCGGCTCCAGCTACACGCCAGAATTGATCGACGGTTTTATCAAACGCTACGCAGAGCTGCCGGTCACCGATTATTATTTGCTGGATATTGAAGAGGGAAAAGAGAAGCTGGAGATTGTCGGAAAGCTGGCCCAGCGCATGGTAGCTGAAGCCGGGCTCCCAATGAATATCCACCTGACGCTCGATCGGGAAGAGGCGCTGAAAGATGCCGATTTTGTCACCACGCAGCTGCGTGTCGGCTTTCTTGATGCCCGCATCAACGATGAAAAAATCCCGCTAAAATACGGCGTTCTGGGGCAAGAGACGACAGGTCCCGGCGGGTTTATGAAAGCTCAACGCACGATCCCGGTCCTGCTGGATATCTGTAAGGACATGGAAAGATGGTGCCCGAACGGCTGGCTGATTAACTTCACCAACCCGGCCGGGATTGTCACCGAGGCAATCACCCGCCACTCGGCCATTCGGACCATAGGCATTTGCAGTGGCGCAAACAGCATGATGATGGACATCGCCAAAGCCTACGGCGTGCAGAAGTCGGACGTTTACGCACGCATTATTGGTCTGAACCATCTTATTTTTGCCGACCAAATTTTCCTCAAGGGAGAGGATTATACCGACGACTTTATTGAAAAACTGGCCGAGGGCAGCGCAAATAACTCCCTGAAAAATATACCGGACATTGGGTTTAGTGCCCGCTTTGCCAGGGCACTCCACATGTACCCTATCTCCTACCTCAAATACTATTTTTTGACCCGCGAGATGACCGACGCCGCGCTGCGCGATGCAAATACTAAGGGAACCCGCGGCGAGCAGACGCGCGAAATTGAGCAACGGCTTTTTACGCTTTATCAGGATCCCCATCTCGCGCACAAGCCGAAAGAGCTGGAGCAGCGCGGAGGCGCATGGTACTCCGATACTGCATGCTCGATCATCAGCGCTATTTATAACGATAAAAAAGAGATCCACGTCGTAAATGTTCCTAACAGGGGCACAACACCCGATCTGCCGGATCACGTTACGCTGGAAACCAACGCCATGATCGACCGAAACGGCGCGCATCCCCTCGCCTATGGCAGGCTGCCCGTGAAGATCCGCGGCCTGATCCAGAGCGTGAAGGCCTATGAAGAGCTCACCGTTGAGGCCGCTGTCACTGGAAATTACGACACGGCGCTGCTGGCGCTGAGCGTAAATCCCCTTGTGCCTTCTGCCGCCGCGGCAGAACAGATCCTTAATGAATATCTTGAGGTCAACCACCGTTATTTACCCCAGTATGCTAAACGTAAGGACGCACAATGAACGTAGAACAGACAGACGATTATGCGGCGCTGAGTGACGCCGTGGCGAAAGTGGTCATTGAAACCGTTACGCAAAAACCCGATGCGCTGATTTGCATCGCGGGTGGAGATACGCCGCTGGGCGTTTTTGCCGCGCTTGTGCACGCCAGCAAACAGGGTAAGGTCGATTTTTCCCGTGCGGCATTTGTTGGCCTGGATGAGTGGCTGGGGCTCGGTCAGGCCGATAAAGGCAGCTGCCGGGAGATGGTATGGGGCCATTTCTTCAGCCACCTGGCCCTGCGCGACGATCAGATCTGTTTCTTTGATGGCCTGACGCAATCCCCCGAGGAAGAGTGTCAGCGTGTGGATAACTTTATTACGGCCCACGGTGGGCCTGACATCATTGTGTTGGGGATCGGTATGAACGGCCATATCGGCTTCAATGAACCGGGCGCCGCCCTCGATACCGGTTGCCACGTCGTGGACCTGGATGCGGTGACGCAGGCCGTTTCGGTTAAATACTTCGGCCAGCAGCGTCATATCCGTCAGGGCATTTCGCTGGGGATGAAGACTATCCTGGCCTCACGGGCCATTATTTTGATGGCAAGCGGCGAGAAAAAAGCCGACATCATCGCAACAACCGTCAATTCCGCACCGGACCCGGCGGTTCCCGCGACGCTGCTAAAGCCGCACCCACGGTTAAGGATCATTGTCGATAAAGCGGCAGCCGCTAAGCTGTAAAAGAGAAACAGGCGCTGATGCGCCTGTTATCGTTTGATGTGCATATTCTTGACGCGGAAAATATCTGCCCGGTTGTAGCTGATGGAGAAGTTAAATGCTCTACCGTCATCGAGGCGCGTGACTTCGGTAATTTTCAACATCGGCTGGCCTGGCAGAATATTGAGATGGGCCGCCAGCTCCTCATCAAAAAGATCCGCTTCAATCAGTGAATCGGCGTCGCTGATTTTCTTACCGGTAAAGTCTTCAATATAGCCATACAGCGATCCCACTTCGAGAATAGCCTGCGGAACAGTGGCAACCACCTTGTGAGGAATATTGCTGTCTTCAATTAACACCGGCTGTCCGTCCAGTAAACGGATACGGCGAATAAACCAGACATCATCACCCTGCGCAATTTCGAGGTGCTGTGCCAGCGCCGCGTCGGCGTGAAGGGTCGTCAACGTCAGCAAGCGGCTGGTTACGTTGACCCGCCCCTGAAATTCACGGGAAAACCCGAGAATACTGTCACTCTTTTCATTATTCAGAATGTAAATATTGCTGGCAGTATTCTTTAAAACAAACATGCCCTTGCCGTGGATACGCTCGATATACCCTTCCTGTACCAGCATCGCCATGGCTTTCTGAACCGTTACGCGCGTAACGTCATAAATACTGGCAAGATCGCGCTCCGACGGAATGCTTTCGCCCTTTTTGTAGACTTCATTGAGAATATCTTTTTTGATTCTCTCTTTGATTTCCCAGTACTTATGTTTTTTTTCCATTGTCGATTACCCGGCCAAAAAGAGCATAGAATCGCAGGCCCGGTAGCGCTCGCGCCACCGGGCGAGAAACTACGGGCGATACACCTTCACGTTCGCGAAGCCCTGCTCACGCAGATACAGCGCCTGCAAACGGCTCATGACCCCACGTTCGCACCACAGCAGATACGTTTTGCTCTGGTCGAGATCGCCAAACTGGGTGCTCAGCTTGTAGAACGGCAGCGAAACCACCTCGACGCCTTCCACCTGCAACGGCTTGTCATCCTGCTCATCAACAGAACGGATATCCAGAATCGTATCGTTAGCACCGAAGCCGCTGACCGTCTCCACCTCAACCACTTCCTGCTCGGTCTGCTGAGCGATCTCACGGATATCGATGTTGGACGCTTCCGCCACCACTTTTTCCAGGATGCTGAAATCGAAGTTCTCTTCTTCCGCTTCGATCTTCGCCTTCACCGCTTTGATGGTTGGACTTTTTGAGATCACACCGCAATATTCCGGCATGGTGCGGGCAAAATCTTCAGTACCGATTTTACGCGCCAGATCGATGATGTGCTCTTTATCGTGAGAGATCAGCGGACGCAGGATCAGCGTATCAGACACGTTATCGATAAGACGCAGGTTGGTCAGCGTCTGGCTGGAGACCTGCCCCAGCGCTTCACCGGTGACCAGCGCCTGCACGCCGTAGCGCTCAGCCACTTTAGACGCCGCACGTACCATCATGCGCTTCAGCACCACGCCCATCTGACCGTCGTCCACTTTTTCGAGGATTTCGCCGACCACCGGCTCAAAGTTGATCGCCACAAAACGCACGCGGTGAGAGCTGCCGAAGCGGTTCCACAGGTAATGCGCCACCTGACGTACGCCGATTTCATGCGCCGCGCCGCCCAGGTTAAAGAAGCAGTAGTGCACGCGGCAGCCACGACGCATCAGCATATAGCTGGAAACGCCGGAGTCGAACCCGCCGGAGATCAGCGACAGCACATCTTCCTGAGTGCCGATAGGGAAACCGCCAATACCTTCATAACGACCCTTGACCAGCAGCAGGCGATCGTTTTCGATCTCAAGGTTAACGGTGACGTCCGGGTTAGTCAGGCGCACGCGCGCCGTTTCAACGTGCTGGTTCAGACCACCACCGACGTAGCGCTCAACCTCAATAGAGCTAAACTCATGCTTACCCCGGCGCTTCACGCGCACGCAGAACGTTTTCCCTTCGATCTGGTCGCGGTACTGCACCAGCGCCTTTTCGAAGATATCGTGCATATCGGTGAAGGGAACGTCTTCCACTTCCAGAATATGGTGAATACCCGGGATACGGGTCAGCGCGTCGCGAATATCAAGACGTTTGTTTTCGTCTTTCGCGCGGACTTCTACGTGGTCCCAGTGACGCACCACGGCGAGCGTTTCGTCGTAGTGTTTTAATACGTTACGAATGTTCCCGGTGAGAATTTTAATAAAGCGCAAACGCACGGATTGGCTTTTGATGGTGATTTCAGGGAACAATTTAATGATAAACTTCATGGCGGCAATGTTTCTTAGGCAAGCTTATAAAGGCTTGTAGTGGAAAATGATACAGCAGCCCACACCCGTGGCTGCATCCAGGCGCGCAAGTATACCACCATCGCGCCACTCGCGTTATTTGATAATTGCCCCGAGTCCGTTACCATGTCAGGGCGAAAAATTTAAGAGTCAATTCACTATGCCGAAGAAAAACGACGCACCGGCCAGTTTCGAAACTGCGCTGAGTGAACTGGAGCAGATCGTTACCCGTCTTGAGAGTGGCGATCTCCCGCTGGAAGACGCGCTCAACGAATTTGAACGCGGCGTGCAGCTCGCGCGCCAGGGGCAGGTAAAACTCCAGCAGGCCGAGCAGCGTGTGCAGATCCTGCTTTCCGACAGCGAAGACGCTAAAACCACGCCATTCACACCGGACGCCGAGTAAATGGATTTTTCCAACGCGCTTCAGGCGCGCGTCATCCGCGCCAACGATGCGCTGCGCCGATTCATTGAGCCGCAGCCTTTTCAGAACACTCCACTGGTTGAAGCCATGCACTATGGCGCACTCTTGGGGGGTAAACGCCTGCGTCCGTTCCTGGTGTATGCCACGGGCAATATGTTCGGTATCAGCGATAACACGCTGGACGCCCCGGCAGCCGCCGTGGAGTGTATCCACGCCTATTCGCTGATCCATGATGATTTGCCGGCCATGGACGATGACGATTTGCGTCGCGGTCAGCCAACCTGCCATATCAAATTTGGCGAAGCGAATGCCATTCTGGCGGGGGATGCGCTGCAAACCCTGGCCTTCTCCATTCTGAGCGATGCGCCGATGGTTGAGGTGAGCGATCGCGATCGTCTGGCAATGGTGTCCGAACTGGCAATGGCCAGCGGCGTCGCCGGGATGTGCGGCGGCCAGGCGCTGGATTTAGAGGCTGAAGGTCGTCAGGTTACTCTGGAACAGCTGGAGCGCATCCACCGTCACAAAACGGGCGCACTGATTCGTGCAGCCGTTCGCCTGGGCGCGCTGAGCGCGGGTGAACGCGGGCGTAAAGCCCTGCCGGTTCTGGACAGATACGCAGAAAGTATCGGTCTGGCATTCCAGGTTCAGGATGACATTCTGGATGTGGTGGGCGATACTGCAACATTGGGAAAACGTCAGGGTGCGGATCAGCAGCTTGGCAAAAGTACCTACCCCGCCCTGTTGGGCCTTGAGCATGCCCAACGTAAAGCCCGGGATCTGATAGACGATGCCCGCCGGTCGCTGAATGAGCTGGCCGCGCAATCGCTGGATACCTCGGCACTGGAAGCGCTAGCGGACTACATAATCCAGCGTGATAAATAAACTATAAATCTCGATGAGCCTTTGATGAGTTTTGATATTGCCAAATACCCGACACTGGCGTTAGTTGACTCCACTCAGGAGTTACGTCTGTTGCCGAAAGAGAGTCTGCCGAAGCTGTGTGACGAGCTGCGTCGCTACCTGCTCGACAGCGTTAGCCGCTCCAGCGGCCACTTCGCCTCCGGACTTGGCACGGTTGAGCTGACCGTGGCGTTGCATTACGTCTATAACACGCCGTTCGATCAGCTGATCTGGGATGTAGGCCACCAGGCCTATCCGCACAAAATTCTGACCGGACGTCGCGATAAAATTGGCACCATTCGCCAGAAAGGGGGCCTGCATCCGTTCCCGTGGCGCGGCGAGAGTGAATATGATGTGTTAAGCGTCGGTCACTCTTCCACCTCCATTTCTGCGGGCATTGGTATTGCCGTTGCCGCCGAAAAAGAGAATAAACAACGCCGCACCGTCTGCGTGATTGGCGACGGGGCGATCACCGCCGGGATGGCCTTTGAGGCCATGAACCACGCGGGCGATATCAAACCGGACATGCTGGTGATCCTCAACGATAACGAAATGTCGATCTCCGAGAACGTCGGCGCGCTGAATAACCATCTGGCGCAGCTGCTGTCCGGCAAGCTTTACTCCTCACTGCGTGAAGGCGGTAAAAAAGTCTTCTCCGGCGTACCGCCGATTAAAGAGCTGCTTAAGCGTACCGAAGAACACATCAAAGGCATGGTCGTGCCGGGTACGCTGTTCGAAGAGCTGGGCTTTAACTATATTGGCCCGGTGGACGGCCACGATGTGCTGGGCCTGGTGACGACGCTTAAAAACATGCGCGACCTGAAAGGCCCGCAGTTCCTGCATATCATGACCAAAAAAGGGCGTGGTTACGAACCGGCGGAAAAAGATCCGATCACCTTCCACGCGGTGCCTAAGTTCGACCATACCAGCGGCTGCCTGCCGAAAAGCAGCGGCGGGATGCCAAGCTACTCAAAAATCTTTGGCGACTGGCTGTGCGAAACGGCGGCGAAAGACAACATGCTGATGGCGGTGACGCCTGCCATGCGTGAAGGCTCCGGCATGGTGGAGTTTTCCAAAAAATACCCGGACCAGTATTTCGACGTGGCTATCGCCGAGCAGCACGCGGTAACCTTTGCTGCGGGCCTGGCGATTGGCGGCTACAAGCCGGTGGTAGCGATCTACTCTACCTTCCTGCAACGCGCCTACGATCAGGTTATCCATGACGTTGCCATTCAGAAGCTGCCGGTGCTGTTTGCTATCGATCGCGCGGGCATTGTGGGGGCTGATGGCCAGACGCACCAGGGCGCGTTTGATCTCTCCTTCCTGCGCTGCATCCCTGATATGGTGATCATGACGCCAAGCGACGAAAACGAGTGTCGTCAGATGCTGTATACCGGTTACCACTATCAGGACGGCCCCTGCGCGGTACGTTATCCGCGCGGTAATGCCCTTGGCGTTGAATTACAGCCGCTGGAAAAACTGGACATCGGTAAAGGTCTGGTGAAACGCCGCGGTGAAAAAGTGGCGATCCTGAACTTTGGTACGTTGATGCCGGAAGCGGCAAAAGTCGCTGAAAACCTGAATGCGACGCTGGTCGATATGCGCTTCGTGAAGCCGCTCGATGAATCTCTGATTCTGAGCATGGCGGAAAGCCATGACGTGCTGGTCACGCTGGAAGAGAACGCCATCATGGGTGGCGCGGGTAGCGGCGTGAACGAAGTGCTGATGGCGAACCGTAAAGCCGTTCCGGTGCTTAATCTCGGCCTCCCTGACCACTTCATCCCGCAAGGCACCCAGGATGAGGCGCGCGCCGACATTAGTCTGGACGCCGCCGGTATCGAAGCTAAAATCCGCACCTGGCTGGCCTGATCCCTCCCCTTTTCTGCTCCTGCTATGCTTAAACGTATTGTTTAAACAGCAGGAGCGGAACCATGCAATACACGACATTAGGAAAAACGGACCTTAAGGTGTCCCGGCTTTGCCTGGGATGCATGACGTTTGGCGAGCCTGACCGGGGAAATCATGCCTGGACGCTGCCGGAAGAGAGCAGCCGCCCTATCATCAAGCGCGCCATTGACGGCGGCATCAACTTCTTCGATACCGCCAACAGCTACTCAGACGGCAGCAGCGAAGAGATTGTGGGCCGCGCCCTGCGAGATTTTGCCCGTCGTGATGATATTGTGGTCGCCACTAAGGTGTACTACCCGTCAGGCGATCTGGCGGAAGGCCTTTCTCGCGCGCAGATCCTGCGTTCCATTGATGACAGCCTCAGACGCCTGAACATGGATTACGTCGACCTGCTGCAAATCCACCGCTGGGATTACAACACCCCGATCGAAGAGACGCTTGAAGCGTTAAACGACGTTGTGAAAGCCGGTAAAGCGCGCTACATCGGCGCATCGTCCATGCATGCCTCACAGTTTGCCCAGGCGCTCGATCTCCAGGCGCAGCACGGCTGGGCGCGCTTTGTCACCATGCAGGATCACTACAACCTGATTTACCGGGAAGAAGAGCGCGAGATGCTGCCACTCTGCTACCAGGAAGGCGTGGCGGTGATCCCGTGGAGCCCGCTGGCGCGCGGAAGGTTAACCCGTCCGTGGGGGGAAACTACCGCCCGGCTGGTATCGGATGAAGTGGGTAAAAACCTGTATGACGATACAGAAGCCAGCGATGCGTTAATTGCCGAACGCTTAGCCGGGATCGCCGACGATATCGGTGCAACGCGCGCGCAGGTGGCGCTGGCGTGGCTGCTGAGCAAGCGCGGTGTCGCCGCGCCGATTGTGGGCACGTCGCGGGAAGAACAGCTGGATGAGTTGTTAAGTGCGGTGGACTTATCGTTGACGCCGGAGCAGATTGCCGAGCTGGAGACGCCGTATCAGCAGCATCCGGTGGTAGGGTTTAAATAAACACTTGCCGGGTGGCGCTGCGCTTACCCGGCCTACAAATAAAGTGCGATCGTAGGCCGGGTAAGGCGAAGCCGCCACCCGGCAAAACACTCACCCAAAGTGATCGTACCCTTTCCAGTCAAGCGTAACCGGGGCGCCGTCGCGGACAAACAGCAACCCTTCACTTTCCGGCATCACCTGCCCGATGCAGGTAAATTTCGCCCCCAGATGCGCTAGCGCCACATCCAGCGTCCCGCGATTCAGCTCAGGCACGGTGAAGCACAGCTCATAATCTTCTCCACCGGATAACGCCCAGCGCAGCGCCTGTTCAGGTTCGACATGGCGAAGCAGTTGCTCCGACAGCGGGAACAGATCCAGGTCAACGCGTGCGCCCACGCCGCTGGCCTTCAGGATATGGCCGAGATCGGAGATCAGCCCGTCAGACAAATCGATAGCCGAACTGGCCCGCTCGCGCAGCGCCTGACCATGCAGAATACGCGGCGTTGGCCGCAGATGGCGCTTCACCAGATACGCCGCATCGTCAGCATCTTCAACCGTTAAACGGTTCTGAAGGATCGCCAGCCCTGCCGCGCTGTCGCCCGGCGTACCGGTCACGTAGAGCCAGTCGCCTGGTTTTGCACCCGAGCGCTTCAGCGCGCGCCCGGCAGGCACATAGCCGTGGATTGCCAGGGTCATGGACAGCGGACCGGCGGTGGTATCACCGCCAATCAGCTGCATATCGTAATAATTCAGCTGTTCAAACAGGGCATCGCTGAAGGCTTCAAGCCAGGCTTCATTCACCTCCGGCAGGGTCAGAGCCAGCGTCAGCCAGGCCGGGTCGGCGCCCATTGCCGCCAGATCGCTGACGTTCACCGCCAGCGCTTTATACGCCAGATCGGCAGGATCGATATCCGGCAGGAAATGACGCCCACACACTAAGGTGTCGGTGCTGATTGCCAGCGTCTGTTTTTCGGGAATATTGAGAAGTGCGCAGTCATCGCCAATGCCGGTTTCAACATCAAGACGAGAGGTTCTGACACGGTCGAAATAACGGGCAATCAGGGAGAATTCGCCGCATGCCATACGTTATGCCTCAGCAAATTAAATAAAAAAACCGGAGCCGCACTGCCAAAAAGGCAATGCAGACTCCGGTTTGCGGATCACTTTTTGTGGGGACGGATCGCAGGTGCGGCTTTATCCAGCACGCCGTTAACAAACTTGTGGCTGTCTTCAGCGCCGAAGGTTTTCGCCAGTTCGATCGCTTCGTTGATGGCCACTTTGTACGGCACATCATCACGTTTAGACAGCTCAAACAGCGCGATACGCAACACTGCTTTTTCGACCTGGCCCAGCTCTTCGAGCAGACGGGACAGGTATGGCTTCATCAGACCATCGAGATACGCGCTATTAGTCGCCACTCCCGACAGCAGTTCACGGAAGTACAGAACGTCAACGTCTTTCACGTCCTGTTCTGACAGGAACTGGTATTCAACATCAGCGATGTCGTTCTGGGACAACTGCCAGGAGTAAAGTGCCTGGACGGCACATTCACGGGCGCGGCGACGAGCAGCAGGTTTCACGGAATTCCCCTTACAAAAAAATCAGGCCTTGATGGCTTTCAATACATTGATCATTTCAAGCGCGGTCAGTGCAGCTTCTGCACCTTTGTTACCGGCTTTAGTGCCAGCACGTTCGATGGCTTGTTCAATACTTTCGGTGGTCAGCACGCCGAACGCGACAGGGATTTCAGCATCCTGTGCAACGTGTGCCAGACCGTTGCTTGCACCGCCCGCAACGTATTCGAAGTGCGCAGTGCCGCCACGAATAACGGTACCCAGCGCAATCACCGCGTCGTATTTACCGGTTTTCGCCAGCGCGCCCGCTGCCAGTGGCAGTTCGTAAGCACCTGGTACCCAAACGACGGTAATGTTGTCATCTTTAACCTGGCCGATACGTTTCAGGGCGTCAACCGCACCTTCCAGCAGGCTATCGTTGATGAAGTTGTTGAAACGCGCAATGGTGATGGCGACGCGAGCGTCCGGGGTAGCTACAGCAGCTTCAATAATGTTCATACTCTTCCTTTACGGGTTCATTTGGCCCCGCAGGGGGGCGGATTTTATCATAATACTTTGCGCACTGCTTCCCTATTTCAGGAGCAATTACGCTGTCGTTAAATGGAGGCAGACATCCGGGCCTACCGGACGAATCTCGCTGAATGAGAGTTGCGGCGCATCGGCCAGTTTTTCAAGGCCGGGCAGCACAAACAGGCCGCGCGCGTCATTACCTAACAGTTTAGGCGCAACGTAGACGAGAAGCTCATCCACCAGCCCCGCCTGAAGCAGTGCGCCGGCGAGCGTCGGACCGGCTTCAACCCAGATGCTGTTGACCTGCTGTTTGCCGAGCAACATCATCAGCACCACGAGATCGAGATGCCCGTTATGTTCCGGCACCATAATGCTGCGCACGCCTTCCGGCCACTCGCGCGTATCTTCTTTGGTGCGGGCAATCCAGGTTTCACCCGGCTGCTGCACGATGCGGTGCTCCGGCGTCACGCGGTTCTGGCTATCAACAATAATGCGCAGCGGCTGACGCAGGTTCTCCTGCGGATAGAGCGCCTGCGTATCCGCATTCAGCTCTTCCCAGCGCACGGTCATGGCCGGATCGTCAGCCAGTACCGTTTCACTGCTGGTGAGAATAGCATGGCTTTGCGCGCGCAGACGTTGCACATCGCGCCTTGCCTGCGGCGAGGTGATCCACTGGCTCTCGCCGTTCGCCATCGCCGTGCGGCCATCCAGTGACGCGCCAAGCTTAAGCTGGATAAACGGGAAGCCGGTGCGCATACGCTTCAGGAAGCCTTTGTTGATGTTTTCGGCATCCTGCATCATCAGGCCGTGGCTGACGTCGATGCCTTCCTGTTGCAGACGATACAGACCGCGGCCCGCCACCTGCGGATTAGGATCCTGCATGGCGGCGACAACGCGCGAGACGCCCGCTGCGATCAGCGCCTCACAGCACGGCGGCGTACGTCCGTGATGGCTGCATGGCTCCAGCGTCACATAGGCCGTCGCGCCACGCGCTTTCTCACCCGCCATGCGCAGGGCATGCACTTCAGCATGCGGCTCGCCTGCGCGGTAGTGAAAACCTTCCCCCACGATCTCGCCATCTTTAACAATGACGCACCCGACATTGGGGTTAGGGTGAGTGGTAAACCGACCGCGCTGCGCCAGCTTCATGGCGCGCGCCATGTACATCTCATCGTGCATGGGCTTAATCCTGTAAGCGGGCGATCTCTTCGCCAAACTCTTTGATGTCTTCGAAGCTGCGGTAAACGGAGGCAAAGCGGATATAGGCGACTTTATCGAGCTTCTTCAGCTGTTCCATCACCAGATTGCCGATCATTTTGCTCGGCACTTCGCGCTCGCCTAACCCCCGCAGATAAGATTTAATATGGTTTAACGCCATTTCGACATCATCGGAGCTGACGGGCCGTTTTTCCAGCGCCTTGAGCATCCCGCTACGCAGTTTCTCTTCATTGAACGGTTCGCGCACATCGTTACTTTTTACCACGCGCGGCATTACCAGCTCTGCCACCTCAAAGGTGGTAAAACGCTCGTTGCACACCAGACACTGCCGACGACGACGCACGGAAGACCCTTCGCCTACAAGACGCGAGTCGATGACTTTGGTATCCACAGCGGAGCAAAATGGGCAATGCATACGATGTCCCTGTTATCTGGTTAACTGATTTCTATTTTACCCTGAACTGGCCCGACAACAAAGGAAGAGCTTTTTGAGACAAAGGATCTATGCCTGACGGCACTATCCTGTCTACCATTGCAGCAATCTGTGATTTCAAGGAATTAAACGCAATGACAAGACGTTACCTGAAAATAGTGCTGGTGGGGAGCCTGTTCACGCTCAGCGCCTGCGCACAGCAAAGCGAAGTCCGTGAGATGAAACAAAGCGTGAATACGCTTAACGTGGCGATGGACAAACTTAACAAAGAAAGCGTGAAGATCACCCAGCAGAACGCGCTCAATGCCAAATCCAGCAATGGCGTTTATTTATTGCCAGGTGCAAACACGCCCGCGCGTCTGAACAGCCAGATTGGCACGCTAAAGATGTCTGTGGTGAATGTTGCAGCGAATGCCGATGGTACTCGCGCAACATTACGCATTCAGGGTGAGTCCAACGATCCGCTTCCCGCGTTCAGCGGCACCGTAGAGTGGGGCCAGATTCAGGGCACCACGGAGAGCTATCAGGAAGTGAACGTGAAGAATCAGCTCTTCACCGCCCCCGCCAGCACGCTGGCGCCGAGCGATGTTGATATCCCGCTCCAGCTGAGCGGACTGACCCCAGAACAGCTGGGCTTTATCCGTATTCACGACATTCAACCCGCCGCGTAATAACCCGCCCTTCTAGCGGAGTGAAATGTCACTCCGCTAACATTTACATTTCGTATGGATTGGCAACATAAATGATTGCCGCTACAATCCCGCCCGTCTAAAGTACGCAAACGTGAACGCAATCGATTACGTATGTGAGAGATATGTGAAACAACACATATTTTTGTGAGCAAGGATTCCTATAATAGGCTCCGCAGAAATACGAAATATTTAGAAACGCAATTCGCGCATTTTTCACTCCCGGAAGGGAATTTCAATCAGTGGCATGATTATGAAAAAAACATTACTCGCAGCCGGTGCAGTTCTGGCACTCTCCACCTCTTTCACTGTTAACGCAGCGGAAAACGACAAACCACAATACCTCTCCGACTGGTGGCATCAGAGCGTTAACGTTGTAGGCAGCTACCATACCCGTTTCGGACCGCAGATCCGTAACGATACCTACCTCGAGTACGAAGCATTCGCTAAAAAAGACTGGTTTGATTTCTATGGCTACATGGACGCACCGGTATTCTTCGGCGGTAACACCGACGCGAAAGGTATCTGGAACCACGGTTCCCCACTGTTCATGGAGATCGAACCCCGCTTCTCCATTGATAAACTGACCGGTACCAGTCTGGCGTTTGGTCCGTTCAAAGAGTGGTATTTCGCAAACAACTACATCTACGACATGGGTCGCAACAAGTCCGGTCGCCAGAGCACCTGGTACATGGGTCTGGGTACAGACATTGAGACTGGCCTGCCAATGAGCCTGTCCATGAACGTCTACGCAAAATACCAGTGGCAGAACTACGGCGCCGCGAACGAGAACGAGTGGGACGGCTACCGTTTCAAAGTGAAATACTTCGTGCCAATTACCCAACTGTGGGGCGGCAACCTGAGCTATATCGGCTTCACCAACTTTGACTGGGGTTCAGACCTGGGCGATAACGATTTCCGCGACCTGAACGGCAGAAAAGCGCGCACTAACGACTCCATCGCGTCCAGCCACATTCTGGCGCTGAACTACGATCACTGGCACTACTCTGTTGTTGCGCGTTACTGGCACAACGGTGGCCAGTGGAACGACGACGCCAGCCTGAACTTTGGCAACGGCGACTTCAGCGTTCGCTCTACCGGTTGGGGTGGTTACCTGGTCGTGGGTTACAACTTCTAATCAGTGCGGATTCCGCCCGGTGGCGCTACGCTTACCGGGCCTACGATCCGAATGTAGGCCGGGTAAGGCGTAGCCGCCACCCGGCTTTTTACTGCCTCACCTTGCGCAAAAAATCCGCCAGCGACCTGTCCGCGCTTTCGCTAAAGCGTCTTTCCGTCAGCGTAATATGCAAACACCGGTCGAGACGGAAACAGCGGTAGTCATCGCGCCGCTCACACCACGCCGCCAGCAGCCAGTGCTCTCCCCAAAAGAACAGCCCCAGCGGCTGAACCTCACGCCAGGTTAACTGCCCGGCTTCATCGCGATAGTGCAACCCCAGCACACGCTGGGCGGAAATCGCCTGATGGATCACGTCGAAACCACTACGGGAATGTGGCTGAAGGGCAATATCCGGCGCGTAAATCCGCGTCTGCTCCGCCTTGCGTCGGCTCTCTTCTGGCAGGATCGCCAGCACTTTTTCCTGGGCCGACTCCAGCTCGCGCGACAGCGATTCCCCGCCCCAGGTTTTGAGCAGGCGAATGGCCACCATCAGCGCCTCGGACTCTTTGTTGGTCAGCATCAGCGGGGGTAAATCAAAACCCGACATCAGCCGATATCCGCTTCCCGCCTCGCCTTCCACCGGCACGCCGGAAAGCGACAGGTCGCGGATATCGCGGTACACCGTACGCTCGGACACGCCAAGCCTTTCCGCCAGATGCGCTGCCGTTGTCAGACGCCTGCCCCGAAGGATCTGCACAATCTGGAACAAACGGTCAGCGCGTCGGGTCATCGGTTTACTCTCATACTGGTTGATGGAGGCCGACGCGATTACCTTCGCTGTCGGTAAACAGGGCTATAGTGCCAATGCCTTGCGGCAGTTCCAGCGGGCCAAACACGCACTCACCGCCCGCAGAAGCAATACGATCGAGCGTGGCCACCAGATTGTCAGTATGCAGGTAAATAATAGCGCCCTGCGAAGACGGTGTAACGCCGTCAAATTTCGCCAGCGCGCCGCCGGTGGCCGGATCCTCGTGCGGGAAAATCGCCAGATCAGCCACGTCCATCTTCTCGCGCCGCAGCGCGACCTGCATCACCGACTCATAAAATTTGATGGCGCGATCCATATCGGCGACCGGAATTTCAAACCAGTTAATAACACTTTTCATACGTCCTCCTGCCTGTTGTTAGGGTTCAGAAGGAGTCTACGACAGGGCTCCTGACAGCATACTGTCAGGAGTGTTTGTGAGATGCAGACAAAAAAAATCCCGGCCAACAGGCCGGGATTTCGATACTACATAAGACTCTTACGGCAGAATGGACGGCTGATCCGCCCCTTCTTTCTCGACTTTCTGCTGGATCAGATGCTCGCGCTTCATGCCCAGCTTCAGCGCCAGTGCGGACGCGACGTAGATAGACGAGGCCGTACCGATAGACACACCGATCAGCATGGTCAGCGAGAAGCCTTCCAGCACTGGGCCACCGAACAGGAACAGCATCAGGATCACCATCAGGGTGGTGCCGGAGGTGATCAACGTACGGTGCAGCGTCTGGGTCAACGACACGTTAAAGATTTCGTACGGCGTGCCGCGACGGATCTTACGGAAGTTTTCACGAATACGGTCAGATACCACGATACTGTCGTTCAGTGAGTAACCGATAACGGACATCAGGGATGCCACAATCGTCAGGTCAATCTCAATGTGGAACAGAGACAGTATGCCCATGGTGATCACCACGTCGTGCGCCAGGGCGATAACCACGCCTGCCGCCAGTCGCCACTCAAAGCGGAAACCGACGTAAATCAGGATCGAGATCAGCGCCACCAGCAGCGCCATCGCACCGGTCTGCGCCAGGTCAGCACCAACGCTCGGGCCGACAAACTCAATACGCTTAACCGTTGCATCCTGGCTGGTCGTTTCGTTAATAACCTGGACGACCTTGCTGCCCAGCTCCTGGCTGCCGTTGGCATCGTGTACCGGCGGCATACGCACCATGATGTCGCGGCTGCTGCCAAAGTTCTGTAGCAGCGGCTCTTCAAAGCCCGCTTTTTGCAGAGACTCACGCATCTGGTCCATATCGACCGGTTTTTCCAGGGTAATTTCAATCACCGTACCACCGGTGAAATCCAGACCCCAGTTAAAGCCTTTCACGCCCATAATGACGATGGACAAGATCAGCAGAAAACCTGAAATGCCGAAGGCCCAGTAGTCCCAGCGCATAAAGTCCCAGACTTTACGGCCGTGGTTCAATTGTTCAACAGTATATTCCTGTGCCACAACGCACTCCTCAGATAGACAGCTTTTTGACGCGCTTGCCGCCGTACAGCAGGTTCACGATGGCACGGGTGCCGACAATAGCGGTAAACATCGACGTTGCGACACCGATACCGGTAGTAATCGCAAAGCCTTTGATCGCGCCAGTACCCACTGCATACAGGATAAGAACCTTAATCAGTGTTGTTACGTTCGCATCGAAGATGGAGCTGAACGCCCCTTTGTAGCCTTCTTCGATCGCCTGCTGTACAGAACGACCGTTGCTCAGCTCTTCTTTGATACGTTCGTTTATCAGTACGTTGGCGTCGACCGCCACCGCAAGGGTTAGAACGATACCCGCAATCCCCGGCATGGTCAGCGTCGCCCCCGGCAGCAGGGACATGATACCGATGATCAGCACCAGGTTGGCAATCAGCGCGGAGGTCGCAATCAGGCCGAACTTCTTATAGAAGAAGATCATGAAGATGATGGACACCGCCAGACCGGCCAGACACGCTTCCAGACCCTGTTTGATGTTCTGCATACCCAGGGTTGGACCGATGGTACGTTCTTCAACAATCTGAATTGGCGCAATCAGCGCACCGGCACGCAGCAGCAGAGAGAGCTGACGCGCTTCGTTCGGGTTGCTGATACCGGTAATACGGAAGCTGTTACCCAGACGAGACTGGATGTTGGCGATGTTAATCACCTCTTCCTCTTTCACCAGTACGGCACGGCCATTGGCGTCTTTCTTACCGCTGTCTTTGTACTCCACGAACAGGGTCGCCATCGGTTTGCCGATGTTGTCCTTGGTGAAGTTAGACATGATGTTGCCACCTGCGCTATCCAGCGAGATGTTAACCTGCGGCTGGTTGTACTCATCCTGGCTTGAAGTGGAGTCGGTGATATGGTCACCGGTCAGGATCACGCGTTTGTACAGCACAACAGGCTGGCCTTCGCGGGTCTGTTTCACTTCAGAATCGCCCGGCACACGGCCTGAAGCCGCAGCAGCCTGGTCGACGTTGGAGTTAACCAGACGGAACTCCAGGGTCGCAGTCGCGCCCAGAATCTCTTTCGCACGGGCGGTATCCTGGATACCCGGCAGTTCGACCACGATACGGTCAGCACCCTGACGCTGTACCAGTGGCTCAGCCACGCCCAGCTGGTTTACACGGTTACGCAGAATGTTAATGTTCTGCTGAACGGCGTATTCACGTGCTTCACTCAGACGCGCGTCGGTCATTACCGCACGCAGCTGGTTGCTGCCCTGAGAGGTGATCACCAGATCGCGGTGACGCTGAGACAGATACGTCACAGCCTGATCGCGTGCCGCGCTGTCGCGGAACGTGATGCTCAGGCCGTAGTTATCTTCTTTACGTACGGTGGTGTACGGAATGCCCTTATCGCGCAGATCGCTGCGCAGGCTGTCGATATTCTGTTCCTGTAGCTTGCCGAGCGCGGTATCCATATCCACTTCCATCAGGAAGTGAACGCCGCCACGCAGGTCAAGACCCAGTTTCATTGGCTCTGCGTTCAGCGCAGCCAGCCAGCGTGGGGTTGCAGGAGCAAGGTTAAGCGCCACGACATACTTATCACCCAGCACGCCCATCAGCGCTTCACGTGCGCGGAGCTGCGTGTCGGTGGTGTCGAAGCGAGCAAGAATTGCGCCCTCTTCCAGTGCCACAGACTTAGCGGTAATTTTTTCTTCTTGTAACGTTTTCTGGACCTGGATCAGCGTTTGCTCACTGGCGGCGACACCGCGCGCGCCAGTGATTTGAACGGCCGGATCCTCACCATACAGGTTGGGAAGCGCGTACAGCAGGCCGACGATAATCACGACGACCAGCATGATGTACTTCCACAAAGGATAACGGTTTAACACGGCAGTTCCCTTTGGGAAAAGTTGGGATTACAGCGCCTTCATGGTGCCTTTCGGCAGAACGGCAGCTACGAAGTCACGTTTGATAACCACTTCAGTGGTGTCGTTGAGGGCGATAGCAATGTAGCCGTTTTCCGCTACTTTGGTTACGCGACCCACCAGGCCACCATTGGTCAGGACTTCATCGCCCTTCGCGATGGAGTTCATCAGGTTTTTGTGCTCTTTAGTACGCTTCTGCTGTGGACGCAGGATCATGAAGTAGAAGATCAGACCGAACACAACCAGCATCAGAATCAGAGACATCGGGCTGCCCTGCGCTGGTGCACCCGTTGCTGCTACCGCATCAGAAATAAAAAAGCTCATTCAAATTCCCTCATTATTAAAATTAATCAACGTTCAACGGTGGAACATCCCGCCCCTGACGTTGGTAGAAATCGGTCACGAAGCTCTCTAATTTACCCTCTTCGATAGCCTTACGTAAACCAGCCATTAAGCGCTGATAATAACGAAGATTATGAATGGTATTGAGACGCGCCCCCAAAATCTCGTTGCAACGATCGAGATGATGCAGATACGCGCGAGAATAATTGCGACAGGTATAGCAATCGCACTCGGAATCGAGCGGGCTGGTGTCACTCTTATGCTTCGCGTTACGGATTTTCACCACGCCATCGGTAACGAACAAATGACCGTTACGCGCGTTTCGGGTTGGCATAACGCAGTCGAACATATCAATGCCGCGACGTACGCCTTCCACCAGATCTTCTGGTTTACCCACACCCATCAGGTATCGTGGTTTATCCGCCGGGATTTGCGGGCAGACATGCTCCAGAATGCGGTGCATGTCTTCCTTCGGCTCACCCACAGCCAAACCGCCGACAGCGTAGCCATCAAAGCCTATCTCTACCAGACCTTTAACCGAGATATCGCGTAAATCTTCGTAAACGCTGCCCTGAATAATGCCGAACAGCGCATTTTTGTTTTGCAGGGCGTCAAAACGGTCGCGGCTACGCTTCGCCCAACGCAGGGACATCTCCATGGAACGCTTGGCGTAGTCCCAGTCCGCCGGGTATGGCGTACATTCGTCGAAGATCATTACGATATCGGAGCCGAGATCGTACTGAATCTCCATGGATTTTTCCGGATCGAGGAAGATTGGATCGCCGTTGATCGGGTTACGGAAGTGTACGCCCTGCTCAGTGATCTTACGGATATCGCCCAGGCTGAAGACCTGGAAACCGCCGGAGTCGGTGAGGATCGGGCCTTTCCACTGCATGAAATCGTGCAGGTCGCCGTGGAGCTTCATTATCTCCTGACCCGGACGCAGCCACAGGTGGAAGGTGTTGCCGAGGATAATCTGTGCGCCAGTGGCTTCAACTTCTTCCGGCGTCATTCCTTTTACGGTGCCGTACGTGCCCACAGGCATAAACGCGGGGGTTTCTACCACGCCGCGATCAAACACCAGACGACCGCGACGCGCGCGGCCATCGGTGGTATCGAGTTCAAATTTCATTTTTTCTCCGACGTCAGAAAAACAGTCCAACGTTGTAATACGGTGCCGCGGACTTATTCCCCGACACGCTCATTCAAAGCCTGCGGATTGTACGTGATAAACATCGCGTCACCGTAGCTAAAAAAGCGATATTTTTGTTCTACCGCAGACTTGTAGGCGTTCATCGTATGCTGATACCCCGCAAACGCGGAAACCAGCATAATCAGCGTCGATTCAGGCAGATGGAAGTTGGTCACCAGCGCATCAATGACTTTGTACTGATAGCCCGGGTAGATAAAGATCTGCGTATCGCCAAAGAACGGCTCAATCAGCTCGCTTTTCGCGGCCTGCGCAGCGCTCTCAAGGGAACGTACCGACGTTGTACCGACGGCCACGACGCGATTACCGCGCGCTTTCGCCGCCAGCACCGCATCCACAACCTCCTGTGGCACTTCGGCATACTCAGAGTGCATGATGTGGTCTTCGATGCTGTCCACGCGCACCGGCTGGAAGGTCCCCGCGCCGACGTGCAGCGTCACGAACGCCATCTCAATGCCTTTCGCGCGCAGCTTTTCCAGCAGCGGTTCATCAAAGTGCAGGCCCGCCGTTGGCGCCGCCACCGCGCCAGGCTTCTGGCTGTAGACGGTCTGATACAGCTCGCGGTCGGCCTCTTCGTCCGGGCGCTCAATATACGGCGGCAGCGGCATGTGGCCGATGGCGTTGAGGATATCGAGCACCGTGCGCTCGTCGTTGAATTCCACTTCAAATAGCGCATCGTGACGCGCGGTCATGGTCGCTTTGATGCTCTCGTCATCCCCCAGCAGCAGTTCAGCGCCCGGCTTCGGCGCTTTAGAGGCGCGAATATGTGCCAGAATACGTTTATCATCGAGCATACGTTCGACCAGCACCTCAATCTTACCGCCGCTGGCTTTACGGCCAAACAGACGCGCCGGGATCACGCGGGTATTGTTAAAGACCAGCAGATCGCCAGGGTTGAGCTTGTCGAGCAGATCGGTGAAAGTACCGTGCGTCAGCGCGCCCGTTGGCCCGTCCAGTGACAGCAAGCGACAGCTGCTACGCTCAGGCATGGGGTAGTGAGCAATCAGGGATTCAGGTAGTTCAAAGGAGAAATCGGCGACGCGCATGACGTATACTCGTGACTTAAAAACAGGCGGCATAGTCTAGTGCTCACACCCTTTTGCTGCAACAACTAGCCGCCACCGGACAACGAAAACGCATGAATTTTCTCGCTCATCTGCATCTCGCTCATCTCGCGGACAGCTCCCTCTCCGGCAATTTGCTGGCCGATTTTGTACGCGGCAACCCCGCGGAAGCGTACTCCCCTGAGGTTGTCGACGGGATTTTTATGCACCGCCGCATCGACGTGCTGACCGATAACCTGCCGGAAGTGACGGAAGCCAAAGCCTGGTTCCGCCCCGAAACCCGACGCGTGGCGCCGATCACGCTCGACGTCATGTGGGATCATTTCCTGTCGCGCCACTGGTCCCGGCTGTCGCCTGATATGTCGCTGCCTGAGTTTGTGCGCTACGCCCACGCGCAGGTGTCGATCATTTTGCCGGACTCCCCGCCGCGCTTTGTGAATCTGAATAACTATCTCTGGTCTGAACGCTGGCTGGAGCGATACCGCGAGATGGATTTCATTCAGAACGTCCTGAACGGCATGGCGAGCCGTCGACCGCGTCTGGACGCGCTGCGCGACTCATGGCATGACCTGGATGAACATTATGATGCGCTGGAAACCCGCTTCTGGCAGTTCTACCCGCGTATGATGACGCAGGCGAAAAATAAAGAACTGTGAAGTCGGTTCGATTGATAGGTAAAAGCTGGTGGAACGATTGTTACCACCTCTTTGTCTTATTCCCGTACTGCCTCTATACTGGCCCGCGTTGCGTTCCAAATAACCTTAGTATCTACAGGAGAATCATATGGTTCTGGTAACTCGTCCGGCTCCGGATTTTACAGCTGCCGCCGTTCTGGGCAATGGTGAAATCGTTGAAAACTTCAACTTCAAACAGCACACCAACGGTAAAGCGACCGTTCTGTTCTTCTGGCCAATGGACTTCACTTTCGTTTGCCCTTCTGAGCTGATCGCGTTCGACAAACGTTACGAAGAATTCCAGAAGCGTGGCGTGGAAGTGGTTGGCGTCTCCTTCGACTCTGAATTTGTACACAACGCATGGCGTAACACCCCTGTCGAAAACGGCGGCATCGGTGCAGTGAAATACGCGATGGTTGCGGACATCAAACGCGAAATCCAGCAGGCTTACGGTATCGAACATCCGGACGCTGGCGTTGCACTGCGTGGTTCTTTCCTGATCGACGCGAACGGCATCGTTCGTCACCAGGTTGTGAACGATCTGCCGCTGGGTCGTAACATCGACGAAATGCTGCGCATGGTTGACGCGCTCCAGTTCCACGAAGAGCACGGTGAAGTGTGCCCGGCTCAGTGGGAAAAAGGTAAAGAAGGTATGGCGGCTTCCCCAGACGGCGTAGCTAAATACCTGTCTGAGAACGTATCCAGCCTGTAATCGGCACGGTTTACGAAAAAACCCGCGAATACGCGGGTTTTTTTATGGCTTATGCTGCGCCGTCTTTTTTTACCTCGCGCCAGATGCGCCATGCCATACCCGCAAGCACCATCACCCCCGCAATCAGTACGCCCCAGACCATCAGCGTTTTCATTCTGCTTTCCTGCTCAGCCGCAGACGTCGCGGTTAAACGCGCCTCGCCACCCAGCGGGACAGGTTCCAGCGTATCCGCCATCGGCAGGGCTGCCAGATCGTAGGTTTTACGCAGTTCGGTCGGGATCAGCATATCCGTCTCCACGCTCGCCGGTTTCGCAGCCCCGTTCCCCCACGCGAGCAGGTACGGCCCCTTCCCCTGCGCGTTAAACACCAGATCGTAGCGCACACGTTGCCCGGTCACGCCAGGCAGGTTCTCAGGCAAACGCGCATTGAGGGTCTTGATTTTTACCGCCTCGACCAGCCCGCCAGGGAGCGGAACAGGTTCAGACGTTTTGCCGCCGAGCTGGTAGATCACCTCTTTTTTCAGCGTATGCCACCGATCCTTATCCGCCTCCCGCCAGGCTATTTCTGCCGGGAGAACGCCGTCGCCATTCAGCATGAAGCCGATCGCACTCAGAGGCTGCGGATGTTTCCAGCGCCACACGGCTTCGCTTTCGGATAACCGCTCCCCCTCTCCCGCCAGGCTAATGTGCTCAGATTCCGGCTGTTCAGTCGCGTTAATCGCGTTGACGCCGGTTAACGTCAGGGCAGAACGCCCCGTGTTCAGCACCAGCAGCAGATAACGATTCGCCTCAGGCGATAACACCAGATCGGTATCGATGCGGTCGAGCTTCAGGCGATCCTGTCCACTCATTACTTCCAGCAGGGGCATCTCTTCGCGCAGGGTATACCAGTTTTTCAGATCCTCGCTGTAATAGACCGATGCCGTCCCCTGCCACGAGCCCTGCGGCGTGTCCCAGAAAAGCTGGAGCTGAGAAAGCGGAACCTCCGACGCGTTTTCCGGCAGGGTCAGCAGATAGTGCTGTCCGGCAGCCGCCGCGTGTTGCCCTTCCAGCACAATTTCCACGCCGTTTCTGGCCCGTAGCATAATTTTATCGCCGCTGCCCTCTTCCCCGCCCGGCGAGGCGTTAAGCGCAAAGAGGCGCAGCGCCGTGGTGGTCGGTGCCGGCTGCGGACGCGTCGTGGTAACCAGGCTGAACGGTACCGGCTCGCCCGACTGATTAAACACGCGCACGTCGCGCAGATCGGGCGATGTGCTCTGCTGATAAACCGCCAGCGGCAGCATGACCCGATACCACGGCGAAGAGGCAGAGGTATCAAGGGACAGGCCATAGGCATAATCCCGCGGGGATTCCGCTGGCGCGCCCTCGCAGAATGCCGGACCGGCCACGGCCAGCAGTGCCGCACAAACAACCGCGTTCATCCATTTCATTTTTCTTCTCCTGCCTTAGGCGGTAGCGGCGAGAAATAGCCCACAATCAGGACCAGGATCGCCACGCCAATAAACGCGACGGCGCGCGCCAGGCCGCCACCTCCCGCGCTGTCCACCAGCATCAGTTTGAGCATGACCACCCCCAGTAGCGCCGCACCGCCAAGCCACTGCTGACGGGAGGCGTGACGGGTGGCGCGGATCATGACCACCAGCGCGCACAACATCCAGAACAGGGCAAAGGTGGTCTGGATAAGCCGCGAATGCCACAACGACTCCCAATTCCAGGCCACCTCGCCGTACCACGCCAGCGCGCGCAGCAATGCGCCGTTAAGCCACCAGAAACCCAGGGCCATCAGCACAACGGCGGGCCACGGACGGGACTGCGCAAGCGATGCCGGATAGTAGCGATCCACTTCCCGATAAAACACCACCAACCCCAGCAGCGCGAACGCCGCCCCTTCCTCAAGCGGGTTCACCAGCGGCAGCCATGTCTGTTGATAGACCACACCGTCCTGCAAATTGGTCACGACCAGCAATACCACCAGCGCCACAACCACAGGGATCGCGGCAAGGCAGGCGTAGAGCGCAGGCCATACCCGGAACGGCCACCCGCGACGCCGTACGGCCGCGGAGAGCGCCATAATCACCCCACCGCCAACAGCCATCGCAATGCCGCTTCCCCAGGCCGCCATGCCCCACGGCAGGGAGCGGGCAAACCAGTAAAGCTCGGCGGCTATGGCGAGTAAAATCATCCACACCAGCGACAGATGCAGCCCCATTGAGATGCGCGGCAGAAGTTTATCTTCGTCGCGCCGCAGCAGCATCAGGGCGGCAGGCAGCGCAATAGCCCAGGCCAGATTTGCCCAGCCGGCCGCCAGGATTTGCTGTTGCCAGATCTGATACAGCACCATCAGCAGCATCACCGGCCACAGCAGCCATTTGCTGGCATCCAGCTCCCGCCACGCCAGACGAGCGGCAGCCTGCCGCCATCCCCAGGCCGACGCCGCCGTCAGCGCCAGCACGCCTTCCAGAACCGATAACTCCTGCTTCAGGAACAGCTGCGACGCGCCCAGCAGCGCCACTAACCAGAACAGCAGCCCACCGGCCAGCAATGCCCAACTGCCCGGCTGTGCGATTTTCTGCCACAGCCAGGCCGCAGCCAGCCAGCAAAGACTGAGCACTGCGAAAATAAGCAGCAGGCTCAACGAGGTGACGCCGTCCATTTGCGCCCATATCGCGCTGCCGAGCGCCAGCACCAGCAGCGCCGTCCCGCTATAGCTCATGCGCCGCTGCTGCTGTTGCACGCCCAGCCAGAGAATACCCAGCCCTTCCAGCGCCCAGGCCATCGCCGTCCAGCGCGCTGAAAGCGCCAGCGGTATGGCAAGCGTGGCAAACCCGCCGCCGATCGCCAGCGCCGCCATAACCAGTGGCCGCCCGACAGACGGATAGCGTCGCAGTGCGAGAAACGCCAGTGAGAGATAAAACGCACCATAGCCCAGCGCGCTGAGCGCCGGGCCGTACGTCCAGTGAGACGTCATGCCATACTGCATCCCAAAACCAATCAGCGGCGGAGCAAACAGCAGTGCGCCGTCAATAATCTGTTTGCCTTTTTCCTGCGCCCGCAGCGACAGCGCCACGCTAAACACGCCAAAAATAAGCGTATTGGCAATCAGGAACAGCTGACAGATAGCATAGTCTTCAGGCTGGTAGTCGCTCAGCCCCCATACCCCGCCAACGCCAAACGTGAAGAGCAGCCCGAGCAGGTTGAGCTCGCGCCAGTGCTGCCAGATGCTGATGGCGAGAATGCCGATGGAAAGCAGGAGATAGAAGGAGAACAGCGCCACAACGCTGCCGCCTCCGGTAGACAACAGCAGCGGCGCAAGGTATCCGCCGAGGCTCGCCAGCATGGCAAGGCTCAGCGCCTTTTGCAGCACGGCCAGCCCGACGCTCGCCGCGCAAATCACCACCAGCAGCGCAAACGCCAGCGTCATCGGCAGCATTTGCCACAGCCGGAATGCGCCAAAGACGGTTAGATAAAGCACGCCGGTCGCCCCGCCCTGGAGGATCAGCGCGTAGATCCGCTGCCTGTGCCGCAGCCGCCATCCAACGGCCAGCAGAACCATGGCAAACAGCGCCGTGGCGGCAAGACGCAGCTCAAGCGGAAACAGTGAATGTTCAACGGTATAGCGCAGCAGGAAAGAGAGGCCGAGGAAGAGCAGTACAATCCCCAGTTTTGCCAGCGGATTGCCCTGCATAAACCAGCGCGTCAGCGAGGACAGGATGCCGCCAAAGGCGGAAGGCCGTTTTGCCGCCGGTACAAGCGCTGGTTCTGCTTCAGTGACGGGCGGTTCGGGACGCCAGGGATCGACAGGTGCGGTAACGGCTTCTGCCACCGACGCTGGCGTCTCCACCGGCGCGGCGGTCTGCACCGGCTCCGGCGCTTTCTCAGTGACACCGCGCTGCTCAAGCGCCTCAATGCGCTGGCGAAGCCGGGCGATCTCCTGCCGCGCCGCCGTGCTTCGGTTAAAACCTATCACCGCGAGCACGGGTGCCACGACCAGCGCAAAAACCAGGAACAAACAGCCAAGGATGTAAAGCTCGTCCATGTTTCCACCTTCACCGTAAACGATCCGCTAAGATTGACACAAATCGTTGCATTTGCGCCATCTTAAAAGGTGAAAACCATTCTGCCTGCGCTTAGCTGCCGAACCAGACCGCAGCGGAAATCGCGGGCAGCGTGAGCACGCTCTCCTGGAACGTCGCTTTACCCTCTTTGATCTTCCACGTTTTACCGGCCAGCAGCGGTGAATCTTCCAGCACCACTTCACACGCCTCGCCCCGGTTGATCGCCACCAGCACACGCTGCTGGTTATAGACGCGGACAAACACCACCACGTTATCGTGGGCGTACATCACCTGACAGCCCCCGTAGCGCAGGGCCTGACTCTGCCTGCGCAGCGTCGCCATACGCTGGTACAGGCTGAACAGATCCTGATCCTGTTTTTCACTCTCCCACGGGAAGGTTTTACGGCAGAACGGATCGTTATTCCCCTCCAGCCCCACTTCATCGCCATAGTAGATGCAGGGTACGCCCGGCCAGGTAAAGAGCCAGGTCACTGCCAGCGGCAGACGCGCCACATCTTTACCCAGCAATGATTTAAAGCGCGCGGTATCATGGCTGTCGAGCTGGTTAAACATCCGCAGCTGCTGCTGATGCGACAGGCCAGCGCGATAGTTTTCCATCCACGCCATGCAGGTTTCGGCGTCGATATGCTGCGGATCGTAAGAGATATCGGTGTTAGCGAGGAAACCCCACAGCGGGAAGGTGAAGCCGCGATAGTTCATCGCCGCGTCTTCTGCATCAGCCTGCAACCACTGACGCGCGTCGCCAAAGTGCTCCCCGAAGACGAACGCTTCCGACCGGGCCGCTTTTGCCGACCGGGTAATGGCGGCGACATGTTGAAGGTTATTCCGCGCCCCACCTGATTCACCCAGCATATGCACCACGTCCAGCCGCCAGCCGTCCATGTTCCACGGCGCTTTCAGCCAGTGGCGCACGATGCTGTCGTCGTCGCCGTAGATCTCATTCACCAGCGATGGCGACTGGAAATCGAGCTTCGGCAGGCTCGGGTAGCCCAGCCAGTCCAGGGCGCGGCCATTCTCATCAAAACTGTACCAGTCACGCTGCGGTGAGTCCGGATTATGGCATGCGCCGCTCATCGACTGATTATGACGGTCAAACCACGCGTGAGAATCACCGCTGTGATTGAACACGCCATCAAGGATCAGGCGCATACCCTCTTTTTGCGTGTTGTGCCGCAGCCGCAGCAGCGCCTCGTCACTGCCAAACTGCTCGTCAACGTGGCGGTAGTCCTGCGTATCGTATTTGTGCACGCTTGGCGCTTTAAACACCGGGTTCAGGTACAGCGCCGTGACGCCGAGCGTTTTCAGGTACGGCAGTTTTTCGCTGATACCGTCGAGATCGCCGCCGTAAAAGGTCGATCCCCCCGCCTGGGCGGTCAGCGGCTCGTCCCATTTTTTCAGAATGATGTCGTGACCGACCGAATGATGGTAATAAACCTTGTCCTGATCGGCGGTGCGCTTTTCGCTGCGCGCAAAGCGGTCCGGGAAAATCTGGTAAAAGACCTGATCGTTAACCCACTGCGGGCCGTTATCCGGGTGATCCACGGCAAACTGCTCCAGCCGGGCCGGAGGAAAACGGCTGAAGCCCTGCGGGGTAAACCACAGCTGCCGGTCGTTCCACAGCAGCTTGAAGCCGTAGCGGCGACGCGGCTGCCCGCTGCGCAAATCGATATTTGCCCGCCACGCCGTGACGCCCGGCTGCGGCTGGCTGCGCACTTTGTGCATTTTCAGCGACGTTTCTTCGTTATCCACTTCGGCGCGCAGGGTCACGCGTTCAGGCTGATTGTCCCCTGCCAGCCAGAGCGTAATCACAAGGTTGTCTTTGTTTTGCTTAACAAATGGGGCAACCGGAAGGTGCCAGGCGTTTAACATCACGAATCCCCTTTGATGAAATTGACGTCACCTTGCCACAGGGTGATTAAAGATAGCTCATCGTGTTCGGGATTATTGGGGGAGGAGAACGGAGGAGGAGATTTTTTCAAGGGCAAAAGGGAGTGTAGGCCGGGTAAGCGCAGCGCCACCCGGCATTTTTACCTTACTGTGCTTCCGCCAGCTGACGATCGCGGCGACATTTAAACATCCAGCCCACCAGCAGCAGGACGATCCACGCGAAGCCCACGTACAGGGAAATACGGGTATCCGGGTGATAACCAATCAGGCCAATGATGAAGACCAGGAAGATGAGACCGACAATGGTCGTTGGCACGCCGCCCGGCACTTTAAACTTCAGCGCTTTGGCCTCTTCTGGCGACAGGCGGCGACGGAACGCAATCTGCGACAGCAGGATCATGATCCACACCCACACGGTGGCGAAGGTCGCCAGTGACGCAATCACCAGGAAGACGTTCTCCGGCATGATGTAATTCAGGTAAACCGAGAACAGCAGCGCCACGGTCATGACCAGCACCGTTACCCACGGGGTGCCGCGACGCGACGTTTTGGCAAACACCTTCGGCGCACTGCCCTGCTCCGCCATGCCGTGCAGCATACGACCCACGCCGAACACGTCACTGTTGATGGCCGACAGCGAGGCGGTCAGCACCACAAAGTTGAGAATGCTGGCGGCAAACGCAATGCCCATATGCTGGAAAGTCAGGACAAACGGGCTGCCGTTGGTGCCCACCTGGTTCCACGGGTAGATGGACATAATCACAAACAACGTGCCCACGTAGAACACCAGGATACGCATCGGCACCGAGTTGATGGCGCGCGGAATGGACTTCTCCGGATCTTTCGCTTCCCCGGCGGTGATGCCGATAATCTCAATACCGCCATAGGCGAACATGACCATCTGGAGCGACATGACCATCCCGAGCCAGCCGTTGCTGAAGAAGCCGCCGTTGCTCCACAGGTTATGGATGCCGGTTGGCTGCCCACCGTTGCCGATACCCCAGATGATGATGCCGAAACCGGCGAGGATCATGATAATAATGGTCGCGACCTTGAAGAAGGAGAACCAGAACTCCAGCTCGCCAAACACCTTCACGCTCATCAGGTTGACGGCGCAGATGATCAGCACCACGCTCAGTACCCAGATCCAGTGCGGCACGGCGGGGAACCAGACCCCCATATAGATGCCAAACGCTGTCACATCGGCAATGGCGACAATCAGGATTTCGAAGCAGTAAGTCCAGCCGGTGATAAACCCGGCCAGCGGGCCTAAGTTTTCTTGTGCGTAGCGGGAGAAGGAACTGGCAGAGGGGTTGTGAACCGACATCTCCCCCAGCGCACGCATGATGATATAGGCCGCCACGCCGCCGATGATGTAGGCCAGCAGAACGCTTGGACCGGCCATTTTGATGGCATCTGCCGAGCCATAAAAAAGACCGGTGCCGATAGCCGAGCCCAGCGCCATAAAGCGGATGTGGCGGGTGCTCAATCCACGTTTAAGTTTGTTAGTGCTTTCCATTAAAATCTTGCCATTCAACACGAAAAAAACAAAAAACCACGGGGCCTTAAGCCCCGTGGTTAAACAATTTGTTGCCGTTGATTAATGGGCGTTGGATGTCACCTGACGCCCTGCCGCACGGTCCCAGATAATCGCCAGAACCAGCGCTACAACGGAAGGCATCAGCCAGGCCAGGCCCTGCTCGGACAGCGGCAGACGCTGTGTCCAGGCTGGCAGGATTTCTGCAAATGCTGATGCTTTGATCCCGTCAAGGATACCAAAAATCAGGCTGATAAACATGGCCGGCGCAATAATTCGCGTCGAGTTATGCCACCACGGGCGGGTGAAGCTCAGCACCACCAGCACGATACATGGCGGATAGATCGCCGTCAGCACCGGAATTGACACCTGAATCAGGTGGCTCAGACCGAGGTTTGACACCGCCATGGAGAAGATGCCGAGGATAAACACCAGCGTGCGGTAAGAGAGCGGCAGATACTGGGCGAAGAACTCCGCGCAGGCGCAGGTCAGACCCACCGCCGTCACCAGACAGGCAAGGAAAATCAGCGCCGCCAGCAGCATGCTGCCTGCACCACCAAAGGTATGCTGCACGTAAGCATGCAGGATCGCCGCGCCGTTTGCGCTCTGATCGACCAGCGTTGCGCTATCTGAACCCAGACGGAACAGCGCCAGATACAGCAGCGTCAGGCCGACACCGGCCATCAGGCCAGCCCAGATGGTGTAGCGAGTCAGCAGGCGCGCTTCGGTCACCCCGCGGGAACGCGCGGCGTTAACGATAACGATACCAAACACCATCGCACCGAGCGTATCCATTGTCAGATAGCCGTTCACGAAACCGTTTGAGAACGCCGCGTTCTGATAAGCGTCCATCGCGGAGCTGATGGGCCCCGCAGGCCAGACGATGGCCGCAACCGCCAGCACGATCAGCGCCACAATTTTCAGCGGAGCCAGGAAGTTACCCACGGTATCCAGCAGTTTGCCGGGATAGAGAGAAACCAGAATCACGATGGCGAAGTAAATGAGGCTGTAAATAAACAGCGGCATCGCGCCGTCACCGGTCAGCGGGGCGATACCCACTTCAAAGGAGACGGTCGCCGTACGTGGGGTCGCGAACAGCGGGCCAACGGCCAGATAGCAGACGGTTGCCAGCAGAACGCCAGCCACTTTGCCAATCGGGGTGCTGAGGCTGTCCACACCGCCACCGACTTTCGCCAGCGCGATAACGGTCAGTACCGGCAGGCCCACGGCAGTAAGCAGGAAGCCAAACGCAGCCGTCCAGACGTGTTCACCCGCCTGTAAGCCAACCATTGGAGGAAAAATGATGTTACCTGCGCCAACGAACAGCGCAAATGTCATAAAGCCCAGCGCGATAATGTCACGCGATTTCAAGTGATGGGTCATAAAACCTTACTGCCTGTGGATGTGGTGTTGAATACGTTGAGATTTTCGCCATCCCTCACGGGACGATACAGCGGAAAATTTGCTCAATTTCAGCGGGATATGCTCCCGTCCTGGCGTGGCGAAGAATAGTTTTTCGATTTACCACGCAAATACAGTCGGTCTGACAGTATATGGGGGGCAATTTAAACGCTTATAACGTTTAAAGGCAAGAAGGGATCGTAAAACCAGAACAATATGCCAGCATGAAAATGCAGACCAACATAATATGCCATGTATAAGAAAAACTCATGGCTAATCATGCGAACAAAAAAGCACCAACCGTATAATATTCATCCGCGTTTCGCTTGACTGCAAAGCAAACGGGCCAGCATTCGCTGGCCCGTGGAAAGGTAGCCTGACACATCTGCCGTCAGGCGCTCTTTTTGGCAATTAATCGTTCCGGAATCACGAAGCTAAAGCGCGTGCCCTTCCCGAGGGTGCTTTCGATATTGAGCCGGCTTTCGTGGTGGCTGACGGCATGCTTCACAATTGCCAGCCCCAGTCCGCTCCCGCCGGTCTGCCGCGAGCGCGCCTTATCCACCCGGTAGAACCGTTCGGTGAGACGCGGGAGGTGTTCAGGCCCAATCCCCGGTCCGTTATCCTCGACGCTAAACTCAGCGCCCGCCGGGGTATGCTGCCAGCGCACCGCGATATGCGTTCCTTTCGGAGTATGATTCACGGCGTTATAGACCAGGTTTGAGATAGCGCTTCGCAGCTCATCTTCACTGCCGAGCACTTTCAGCGTGTTATCAACGTCAAAACTCAGGGTGTGCTGATTATGACTCAGCGTTTGGGCTTCGCGCTCCACCACCCGCAACATCATCGGCACATCAATGATGTCGTTTAGCGCCAGCGACGGGGCAGCCTCAATTTTTGAAAGCGTCAGCAGCTGTTTGACCAGCCCTTCCATGCGGAACGTCTGCTCCCGCATGGTATGCAGCGCTTTCTCACGCGGCGGCCCCTCAAGCGTTTGCTCCTGCATCATCTCCAGGTAGCCCTGAAGCACCGTCAACGGCGTACGCAGCTCGTGGCTGACGTTGGCAAAGAAGTTACGTCTCGCGCCCTCAAGCTGGTGCATCTGGGTAACGTCCCGCGCCACCATCAGCCACTGCCGATCGCTGTAGGGCATCACGCGGATTTCCAGATGGCGACCGTTATTGAGCTTCAGATTGTGCGGGCGCGAAAAATCCCGCTTTTTCAGATACAGCGTGAACTCGGGATAACGCAGAAGGTTCAGGATGTTCTGACCATTATCATCCGGCCAGCGCAGGCCCAGTAGCTGTTGCGCGAGGCCATTACACCAGAAGATTGTCCCTTCTTCTGTCGTCAGGATCACCGCGTCCGGCAGCGACTCCGCACCGCTGCGAAAGCGTTTGATCAGGCTTCCCAGCTCACGACGGCGCTTTTTGTTACGCATCTGCATCTGGTGCAGGCCGTAGAGTAGCGGTTCCCAGCTCCCGCTTCCCGGCGGGGGTGTCATACTTCTGTCGACCCACAGCCACCAGGAGAGACGCAGTAAATTCCAGAAATGCCAGACGAGCAATCCCGTCACGGCCACCAGTAAAAACCACGGCAGATAGCCAAAGATAGCCCCCAGAATGAGGGCCGGAATGCAGCATAAGATCAGTTCAAAGACGAGCCTTTTCCATGACAGACGTTCCAGCACGCGTCACACTCCTGTCATTGTTCAGAAACGGGTCGAGAAGCGATAACCCGTGCCGCGGACCGTCTGTACCATGCGATCGTGGCCGCTCAGTTCCAGTGCTTTACGCAGGCGGCGAATATGGACGTCAACCGTTCGGTCTTCGACATAGACGTTAGTTCCCCAGACGTTATTCAGCAACTGTTCGCGGCTGTAAACGCGCTCCGGGTGGGTCATAAAGAAGTGCAGGAGTTTAAATTCGGTCGGTCCCATATCGAGGGGATTTTCACCGGTCATGACCCGGTGTGAGGTAGGATCCAGGCTCAGCCCCTGCATCACAATCACCTCTTCCACCGCCATCGGTGAAATACGGCGCATCACGGCTTTGATACGCGCCACCAGCTCTTTCGGGGAGAACGGTTTAGTGATGTAATCGTCCGCGCCGGTTTCCAGACCGCGCACGCGATCCTCTTCCTCGCCGCGCGCCGTCAGCATTACCACCGGGATATCGCGCGTCATCGCCTCGCGTTTGATATGCTTGATAAACTGCAATCCGGAACCGCCAGGCAGCATCCAGTCCAGCAGGATCAGATCGGGCCAGGGTTCATTCAGCTGGTTCACCGCGCTGTCATAATCTTCCGCTTCAACCGGCTGGAAGCCATTTTGTTCAAGCACGAAGCACACCATTTCACGGATCGGAGCTTCATCTTCTACGACCAGAATACGTCTCGCCATACTTTGCCCTGTCTTATCGTATTTAAGTTACAAGTCTGTAATGCGGCGTCATTATGCGTCAGATTTATGACAGATTTATGAAAAACATTACCACTATAAATAGCAAACTGTTGTTTTATTACAGCGGTTATTTTCCGTTCCCCGAACGTTTATAATCCTGCTTTCTTATTATTGCCACGGATCTTTTATGCGCATACTTCACACCTCAGACTGGCACCTGGGTCAAAATTTTTACAGCAAAAGCCGCGCCGCGGAACATGAAGCGTTCCTGAACTGGCTGCTGGAGACGGCTCAGGCTCACGAGGTGGACGCGATTATTGTGGCGGGCGACATTTTTGATACCGGATCGCCGCCGAGCTATGCGCGTGAGCTGTACAACCGTTTTGTGGTCAACCTCCAGCAAACCGGTTGTCACCTGGTGATTGTCGCCGGAAACCATGACTCGGTGGCGACGCTGAATGAATCCCGCGATATTCTGGCGTTCCTCAATACCACCGTGGTGGCCAGCGCCGGACACGCGCCGCAGATCCTGAAAAAACGCGACGGCACGCCGGGCGCAGTGCTGTGCCCAATTCCGTTTTTACGCCCGCGCGATATCGTGCAAAGCCAGGCAGGTCTGTCCGGCAGCGAAAAACAGCAGCATCTGTTGCAGGCCATCACCCGCTATTATCACCAGCAACATACGGAAGCCTGCGCCCTGCGCGGCGATCAGGCCATTCCGATCATTGCCACCGGGCACCTCACCACCGTCGGAGCCAGTAAGAGTGATGCGGTGCGCGAGATCTATATCGGTACGCTGGACGCGTTTCCGGCGCAAAACTTCCCCCCCGCCGACTACATTGCCCTCGGGCATATTCACCGGGCGCAGATCATCGGCGGCTGCGAGCATATCCGCTACTGCGGCTCGCCCATTTCGCTCAGTTTTGACGAAACGGGCAAGGCCAAATCCGTGCATCTGGTGAGCTTCACCGGAGGCAAACTCAGCGCCGTTGAGACGCTTGAGGTGCCGGTCACCCAGCCGCTGGCGGTGCTGAAAGGCGATCTGGCCGCCATTACCGCTCAGCTTGAGCAGTGGCGCGGCGCAGCGCTTAATCCCCCCGTCTGGCTCGATATCGAAATCACCACCGACGACTACCTGTACGATATGCAGCGTAAAATACAGACGCTGACGGAAGACCTTCCCGTGGAGGTGCTGCTGGTACGCCGCAGCCGCGAGCAGCGCGAGAAAATACTGCTCAACGCCCAGCGTGAAACGCTTAGTGAACTTCGGGTTGAAGAGGTGTTCGCGCGGCGGCTTGCGCATGAAGAGGTGGACGAGGCCAGACGCACCAGGCTTAACGAGCTGTTTGCCCAGACCCTGCATTCCCTCCATGACGAGGACGAAAACGCATGAAAATTCTGAGCCTGCGCCTGAAAAATCTGAATTCGCTAAAGGGTGAGTGGAAAATTGATTTCACCGCGGAGCCGTTCGCCAGCAACGGGCTGTTTGCCATCACCGGCGCAACCGGCGCGGGTAAAACCACGCTGCTGGATGCCATCTGCCTGGCGCTTTACCACGAAACGCCGCGTCTTAATAAGGTCTCTCAGGCGCAAAACGACCTGATGACGCGCGATACCGCCGAATGCCTGGCGGAAGTAGAATTTGAGGTCAAAGGCGTTGCTTATCGCGCTTTCTGGAGCCAGAACCGCGCCCGCAACCAGCCGGACGGGAACTTACAGGCACCGCGCGTTGAGCTGGCTCGCTGCGAAGACGGCAAAATTCTGGCCGACAAAGTCACGGATAAGCTGGAACAAACCGCCGCGCTTACCGGGCTGGACTATGGTCGCTTTACCCGTTCGATGTTGCTCTCTCAGGGGCAGTTTGCCGCCTTCCTGAATGCTAAACCGAGCGATCGCGCTGAGCTGCTGGAAGAACTGACCGGCACGGAAATTTACGGCCAGATTTCCGCCATGGTTTTCGAAAAACACAAAGCGGCACGTAACGCGCTGGAGATGTGCGAAGCGCAGGCCGCAGGGGTTGTGCTGCTGAGCGAGGAACAGCAGCAGCACTTGCAGCAAAGTTTGCAGGCACTTACTGACGAAGAAAAAGTCCTGCTGGCACAGCAGCAAAGCCAACAGAAAGATTTTCAGTGGCTTACGCGTAACGACGAACTGATACGTGAGCAGCAGCGTGCAGCTGCTTCGCAGCAGCAGGCGCAACAGGCTCTGACGGACGCCGCGCCCCAACTGGCGAAGCTCAAGCTGGCGCAGCCCGCCGCCCAGCTACGTCCGCTATGGGAGTATCAGCAGGAGCAGACCACCCGCCTGGCGCAGACAACAGAGCGAATTGTTGAAGTAAATACTCGCTTACTCGACAGAGCGGTGCAGCGCTCGCGTATTCGCAACGGTGCACTGCGCAACCGTGAACAGTTGCAGACAGAGCACAAGGTACTGACGCAGTGGCTGACCGAACACGATCGTTTCCGTCAGTGGGGGCAGGAAATTGCCGGCTGGCGGGCGCATTTTACGCAACTGGGTCGCGATAAAAATCAGCTTGTTGCCCAGTCAGCGCGCATGGCTGAACTTCGTCAGAAGCTGGCTGAGATGCCTGAAAGTAGGTTGACGCTGACGGCTGAGGATCTCGCGACGGCAATGGAGCAACAGGCACAGTCGCGGGCGCTCCGCCAGCGTCTGACAGCGCTTCACGCTCGCTTTCAGCCGCTGCAAAAACGGCTGCGCCAGAATGCGGAAAGCGTGCAGAAAGCGCAGGCTGAGCAGGCTAAGCTCAATGAAACGCTGATCCTGCGGCGTCAGCAGTTCAAAGAGAAAAATCAGCACTATGCCGACCTGAAAGCGCTCTGTGAGCGTGAGGCGACAATCAAGGATCTTGAGAACTATCGTGCACAACTCGAAGCAGGTAAGCCTTGCCCGCTCTGCGGTTCACGCGAACACCCGGCAGTTGTGCAGTATCAGGCGCTTGAACTGACTGACAATCAGCGCCGCCGCGACGCGCTGGAGAAAGAGGTTGCTGCGCTAAAAGAGGAAGGATTGCTGGTGCTCGCGCAGGTGAATGCGCTGACCCAGCAGATCCAGCGCGAGACAGAGGAAGCACAGGCTCTCTCTGAGGAAGAGCAAGCACTCACTAAAGAGTGGCTGGAGGTCTGCGCCTCCCTGAACATAGCGCTGAATATTCAGGATGATATTGCCCCCTGGATGAGCGAACAGGAACAGTATGAACGCCAGCTGTATCAGCTCAGCCAGCGTCTGACGCTGCAAAACCAGCTCAATGAACAGGAAGGTCAGGCGCGCCAGTACCAGCAGCAGCTGACGGCGACGCGTCAGGCGCTGGCGGCCTCGTTACAATCGCTGTCGCTTAGCGTGCCCGATGAAGGGGCTGAAAGCGCCTGGCTGAGCGCGCGCGAAAGCGAATATACCCTGTGGCAGGAAAAACAGGCCCAGCACGGTACGATTCAGGAAGGTATTAACGCCCTGATGCCCATTCTGGAGACGCTGCCGGTTACCAATGATGCAGAAGCCGACGCGGTTATCCCTGAGAACTGGCGCGGCATCCACGACGAATGCGTGTCGCTGCAAAGTCAGCTCACCACCCTACAGCAACAGGAGACGCTTGAGCGTGAACGGCTCCAGCAATCACAGGCTCAGTTCAACGCCGCGCTGACCTCGAGCTGCTTTGCCGATCGGGACGCATTTCTCTCCGCCCTGCTGGATGAAACGTCGATCCACCAGCTTGAACAACAAAAGCAGACGCTGGAAAACCAGCTCCAGCAGGCCACGGCGCTTTCGGTGCAGGCAAGCCAGCAGCTTCAGGCGCATCAGGCACAGCGCCCCGAGGGGCTGGAAACCGATGCCGCAACGCTTCAGGCGCAGTTACACCAGCTGGCGCAACAGCTTCGGGACAACACCACGCATCAGGGGGAGATCCGCCAGCAGCTCAAACAGGACGCCGATAACCGTCTGCACCAGCAGGCGCTTATGCAGCAGATTGAGGAGGCGGCGCGTCAGGCCGACGACTGGGGCTATCTCAATGCGCTGATAGGCTCCAGCACCGGCGATAAATTCCGTAAATTCGCCCAGGGGCTGACGCTGGATAATCTGGTGTGGCTTGCCAACCAGCAGCTCAACCGTCTGCATGGCCGCTATCTGCTTCAGCGTAAAGCCAGCGACGCGCTGGAGCTGGAAGTGGTCGATACCTGGCAGGCCGATGCGGTACGCGATACCCGTACCCTTTCCGGCGGGGAGAGTTTCCTGGTCAGTCTGGCGCTGGCTTTAGCGCTTTCCGATCTGGTCAGTCACAAAACGCGCATTGACTCGCTGTTCCTGGATGAAGGATTCGGCACGCTCGACAGCGAAACGCTGGACACCGCGCTGGACGCGCTCGACGCGCTGAACGCCACCGGGAAAACCATTGGCGTGATCAGCCACGTAGAGGCAATGAAAGAGCGCATTCCGGTGCAGATCAAAGTGAAGAAGATCAACGGGCTGGGATATAGCAGGCTGGACAGGGAGTTTGCGGTGCAGTAAATGGGGGGATGATGCGCTCTGGTGCCCTCACCCTGGCCCTCTCCCACGGGGAGAGGGCACAAACATCAAAAACGGTTTTGCGTTTATTCCGGCCAGAGCCACGCCGCGCCGCGCACTCCGCTGGAATCTCCGTGGACGGCTTTGCGGATCGGCGTTTCGCACTCGCCGCCAAATACCCACTGTTTCACCAGCGTTGGCACCGTGGCGTACAGCCGGTCGACGTTGCTCATGCCGCCGCCCAGTACAATCACGTCGGGATCAAGAATATTGATCACATGCGCCAGTGACTTAGCCAGCCGCATTTCGTAGCGGCTGAGCGCCAGTTCAGCCACCGGATCCTGCTCCTCAACCAGACGCATAATCTCGTTACCTTTCAGCGGCTGACCGCTCAGACGATGATAATCGGTGGCAAACCCCGTGCCGGAAATAAAGGTCTCAATACAGCCCTGCTTGCCACAGTAGCACGGTACTTCGGCGCGGTATTTGAGTTCATCTTCGTCCATCCACGGCAACGGATTGTGTCCCCACTCGCCCGCGGTGCCGTTGCCGCCAATATGCGAGCGCCCACCGAAGGCCACGCCCGCCCCGCAGCCGGTGCCGATAATGACCGCAAATACGGTCTGCGCGCCAGCCGCTGCGCCATCCACGGCCTCAGAGACCGCAAGGCAGTTAGCGTCATTCGCCAGACGCACCTCCCGGTTCAGGCGTTGGCTTAAGTCTTTATCAAACGGCTGACCGTTGAGCCAGGTGGAGTTGGCGTTTTTCACCACGCCGGTATACGGCGAAATGGAGCCGGGGATCCCCATCCCGACCGTGCCCGTCTCGCCCGTTGCCTGCTCTGCCATATCGACCAGGCGGGCAATCGTCTCTATGGTCTGGTGATAATCATCGCGCGGCGTAGGCAGACGGTGGCGAAACAGTTGCTCCCCCTGCTCGCTCAGCGCAATAACTTCTGTTTTGGTGCCGCCCAAATCAATCCCAATACGCACAAGACACTCCTCATTATTTTGATTATCAACAGAGTAGAAGCCCGCTTCCCGATTAGCAATGCAAGCGATGCGACAATTCGTTATCATGCCCGCTGATTTAACGACAAGGCCGTGGAAATTATCATGCTGTGGTTCAAAAATTTGATGGTTTACCGTCTCAGCCGCGACGTTTCGCTGCGTGCAGAAGAGATGGAAAAACAGTTAGCCGCTTACTCCTTTACCCCTTGCGGTAGCCAGGATATGGCAAAAACTGGCTGGGTTCCGCCAATGGGTTCTCAAAGCGATGCGCTGACCCACGCCAGCAGCACGGGGCAAATCATCGTTTGCGCCCGTAAAGAAGAGAAGATCCTGCCGACGCCCGTGGTTAAGCAGGCGCTCGAAGCGAAGATCTTCAAGCTGGAAGCTGAACAGGGCCGTAAGCTTAAAAAAACCGAAAAAGATTCGCTTAAGGATGAAGTGCTGCACTCGCTGCTGCCGCGCGCTTTTAGCCGCTTTAGCCAGACCATGATGTGGATCGACACCGTGAACGGGCTGATCATGGTGGACTGCGCCAGCGCCAAAAAAGCGGAAGATACGCTGGCGCTGCTGCGTAAGAGCCTTGGCTCATTACCGGTGGTACCGCTGGCGCTGGAAACGCCGATTGAGCTGACCCTGACCGAGTGGGTGCGCAGCGGGACTGCCGCGCAGGGCTTCCAGATCCTTGATGAAGCAGAGCTGAAAGCGCTGCTGGAAGATGGCGGCGTGATCCGCGCGAAGAAACAGGATCTGGTGAGCGACGAAATCGCCGTGCACATTGAAGCGGGCAAAGTGGTGACCAAACTGGCACTCGACTGGCAGCAGCGCATTCAGTTTGTGATGTGTGATGACGGCTCCGTGAAGCGCCTTAAGTTCTGTGATGAACTGCGCGATCAGAACGAAGATATCGACCGCGAAGATTATGCTCAGCGCTTTGACGCAGACTTTATCCTGATGACCGGCGAGCTGGCGGCGTTAATTCAGAACCTGGTGGAAGGTCTCGGCGGCGAAGCGCAGCGCTGACAGGCAAAACGCATGCCGGGTAAGCGAATGCGCCACCCGGCATGCTTTTATTTCAGATAGCGGCACAGATAAGAGGTTGGCTCTGCAACCTGCAAATGGAACTCGCTGTGGCCCGGCACGTTGAAGACCTGCCCGGCACTATAGACTTTCCACTCCGTTTCACCCGGCAGCAGGACGTTCAGCGCGCCGCTGACCACCGTCATCTCTTCCGCTTCTGCGGTGCCAAAGGTGTATTCCCCTTCCGCCATTACGCCGACACTGGCGCGGCCAGTGCTGCTGCTGGTAAAACCAATGGATTTCACTTTACCGGAAAAGTATTCGTTACTTTGAAGCATGAACTGGCCCTTATATTTATTGAGAAAAATCCACTATAGGGGCCATGCTCATGACCTGTCACGCAAAATCATTACACCAGTAATTCTGACGCCAGGCGCGCCATCAGGACGTTAGAGAGCAGCACCGGAACATCCAGCGCCTTTTGCAGTAAATCACGATGCCGCTGATGGAAGCCCAGGCAGTCGAGCATCAGGACATCCGCCCCTCTGTCGATCAACTCCTGCCCGGCCGCAATCAGCTTCGCTTCGCTGTCCCAGAACGGGTTTGCCAGCGCGTAAAGCGGGGTGTGCTCCAGCGCGGCCCACTTCACCGTCTGGTTATCCAGCAGTTCCTCAACGGGAACGATGACCCCAACCTGATGACCATCAACAATTGAGGCCACCAGCGGGGGGATAATCCGCATCGGTTCGAGCAGAATGGCATTACGCGCGCTGAGTCCTTTAACGGGTGCCGTGCTCATCAGCAAAATAACGTCATAGTCCTGATTGTCGAGCACTTCGATCACGCCCTGTAGCGCGCGCTCGATTTTCTGGCGTGACACATGCGCCAGTTTACCGTCACTGAGTAACGTTGCCAGGGGATCTTCCCCCTCTCCGACCGCGTAGTCTTCCATGACCTCTTCCCGACTGAGCTTCCCTAACAGACTGAGATGCGTAATTTGTTGTTCAGAGACATGCTCGGTTAAGAGCGGTAATACTTCGCTTACAGGCACCACACCAATCGTGAGGATCGCCAACGTCGCCTTCATTTTGATCGCCTTCCGTTACTACCACAACTGCCACACAAGTACAGGCTCACTACGCTGCACTGTTCATTTTTTCAACAAAACAGCACCAAGGGTAGCAGGGGATCTCTACACCGTAATGTAAAGATCGACTGGCCTTTCCGAATCCACCTGTAATAACTAAATATTAACTGCTGCTTAACATCAGCGATATGTTAAAAGTGTGATTCAGGCACGGTTGTAACGAATTCGGATTCCTGTCAGGACTTCTCAGGATCCTCATAGCGCCGTTTCGCATCCAGCGCTTCCTGTTCGGTTTCATGTTCGCTGATCAGCGAATCAGGTTTAGGGTGATCGGCACGCAGCTGGTACCAGGTTACGGTCTGATCGCCGTTACCTTTTTCAACGGTAACGATGCGGGCTTCACGTGGATAGGGAGGTCTGGTTGGCATAGCTCATCCTTTTTTTATGTCTGAGCTATGAGTATAGACGGCTGTTAGCTGGCGCAAGCCAAACGCAGGGCGGTAATAATCTGAATCGCAACTTTCTCGGGTGACGCTGACGCATCCACAACGTGGTGTGCCGCCTCGCGGTACAGTGCATCGCGTTCGGCAAGGACGTCGCTGACCTCTTCACTCAGCGGTTTCGCGGTCAGCGCCGGGCGCTGTCCCTCTTCCGGAAACGCCTCCAGCCGCCCCACCAGCGTAGAGACCGGGGCACAGAGGTAGATCACGACACCCTTTTCGCGCATAAACTGGCGGTTATACGGTGCCAGAATAATGCCCCCACCGGTCGCGATCACGGTTGACGGCGCGGTCACCGCTTCCAGCGTGGCCGTTTCACGCGCACGAAAGCTCTCCCAACCCTCATCTTCAACGATATCGGCGATGGTCTTACCGGCATTCTCCTGGAGCCAGTGGTCAGTATCGACAAACTGACTCTGGCACAGACGCGCCAGCTCCAGACCAACGGTGGTTTTCCCACAGCCGCGAGGGCCAACTAAAAAGATGGGTGGGTTCATAACCAGGTGTTCCCCTTGCTGCCGGATAACTGAAGGCTGTAAAGAAATGATTGCAGTAGATGTTGCGCTAACTTTACTGCAAAGCGGTACGGAATGACAAGCCTGTGGAAGCCACACTGTACCACAAAACCGCCCGGAGGTGGGCTACGCCGGGCGGCGCTTCACTTCCAGCAGCCATTTATCCAGCTCGGCGGCAAACTGCTGGCGATCGCGCTGCGACAGGCTGTCCGGCCCACCGGTTTGCACGCCGCTGGAACGAAGCGTATCCATAAAATCACGCATGGTGAGCTTCTCCCGGATCGTTGCCGGCGAATAGCGTTCTCCGCGCGGGTTCAGCGCCGCCGCCCCTTTCGCCAGTACATCGGCAGCCAGCGGGATATCCGCGGTGATCACCAGATCTCCTGCGTCACACAGGCGTACTATCTCGTTATCCGCCACGTCAAACCCGGCCGGAACGCGCAGAGAACGGATGTATCTGGAGGGCGGCACGCGGATATTCTGGTTCGCCACCAGCGTCAGCGGCATCTGCACGCGCTCGGCAGCGCGAAATAAAATCTCTTTGATGACATTCGGACACGCGTCCGCATCAACCCAAATCGCCATAGTCTCTCCCCATTATGATTCTGGTGACTATTGTCGCCTGCATTTCGTTGTTAAGCTATCAATGAGAGATAACAACGCATAATAACGGAGAGACGTGATGGATAAGAAAATCGGGTTTATCGGCTGCGGAAATATGGGCAAAGCTATCCTCGGCGGACTGATTGCCAGCGGGCAGGTGCTGCCGGGGCAGATTTGGGTCTATACCCCATCCCCGGATAAAGTCGCGGCGCTGCGTGATGAGTATGGTGTCAACGCTGCCGAAAGCGCACAGGACGTGGCTCAGGTGGCGGATATTGTCTTTGGCGCCGTTAAGCCGAATATCATGATTAAAGTCCTGAGCGAGATCACCTCCAGCCTTAACAAAGAGACCCTGGTGGTATCGATTGCCGCAGGCGTGACCCTCGATCAGCTCGCCCGCGCGCTGGGCCACGACCGTAAGATTGTTCGCGCCATGCCAAACACCCCGTCGCTGGTGAATGCCGGTATGACATCCGTTACCCCGAACGCGCTGGTCACATCTGAAGACGTGGCGGATGTACTGAATATTTTCCGCTGCTTCGGCGAAGCGGAAGTGATTGCCGAACCGATGATCCACCCGGTAGTCGGCGTGAGCGGCTCTGCCCCGGCGTATGTCTTTATGTTTATCGAAGCCATGGCCGATGCCGCCGTACTGGGTGGAATGCCGCGCGCGCAGGCCTACAAATTTGCAGCGCAGGCGGTGATGGGTTCGGCCAAAATGGTGCTGGAAACGGATAAACATCCGGGCGAACTGAAAGATATGGTGTGCTCACCGGGGGGCACAACCATTGAAGCCGTGCGCGTGCTGGAAGATCGCGGGTTCCGCTCCGCCGTGATCGAGGCGATGGAAAAATGCATGGAAAAATCAGAGAAGCTCAGTAAGTCCTGATGCGCTACGCCGGGCGTCAGGCGGCCACTTCGGTGCGGCCCCGTCCGGCATTTTTGGCTTTATAGAGGGCCACGTCCGCCGCCTTTAGCCATTCACGATAGTGGGTGAACTGCGCCCCCCAGGGCGCAACCCCAACGCTGATACACAACCTCGCCATAGGTGCTCCGTGCAGCGGCATGTTGACCAGCCGTTCGTGGACGCGCGACATCGCTGCAATCGCGCTGTCGGCAGGCGTGCCGGACATGATCACCGCGAACTCATCCCCGCCAAAACGGCCAATATAATCGCCTGAGCGCAGGGTCAGCTGAAGCTGGCGCGTGATGGCGACAATCGCTTCATCCCCCACGTCATGCCCCCAGGTGTCGTTGATCGTCTTGAAGTGATCGATATCGATGAGCAGTATCGTCGCCTGTCGATGGCTTCGACGGCAGGCCTCAAATTCGTTACGCAGCAGCGTTTCCCAGTGACGGCGATTGAACACGCCGGTCATTCCGTCGCGGGTACTCATCAGCTCAAGCCGACGCTTATGCTCTGCCAGACGGATCGCCGTGCGGTGGCTGAGCCAGGCAAACAGTATGGGATAGACCACCAGCACGGGGAGCGTCAGCCACAACGACAGCGGTTCAGAGGTCAATACCACAGGAGTACCCATGGATTGCACGGTCAACAGGGCAGACAGGGCAAGTAGCGCGAATCCTGTCAGAAATAACCGGCATCCCCCCGATCCCATCATATTCATGCCGATCATCACGATCAGCGCCGCCGTTGGTAGCGCATTGAACCCTGTTAGCCCCATCCAGACACCGGCAATAATGGCATCGATTTTCAGATTAACAATTTCACTGCTGTGGGGTTCAGCCGAACGAAAAGCCAGCTGCCAGGCCAGATGGGGCCAGACAAAGACCCAGCCCACCAGCAATAACCACCAGACGCCGGAAAGAAACTGGCTCACCAGGACGCTGGCAAGCGGAACAAATAGCGCCGCCAGACCAACGATGCGTGCCAGCCGTATTCGCCGGGCAAATCGCAGACCGGAACGGTATGAATCATCCTGAGAAAGCTGCTGGTGCCACGCTTCCCGAATGTTCTCGTGATTGTCATAAAACTCATCATTCATCATTTTTGGGAATATTCTGAAACATTTTCCCAAATTATAGAGAGGGGGATAGCGGGGAAAGTATGAAATTTTGGGTGAGCCACAGTCGTGACTCACCCGTTAGCACTACGCCTGTTTTTTGAGGCACGCGCTCATAAACTTGCTGCGATCGTCGCCTTTCAGCATCTGCTGTGTCGCCTGGGCGTTGCACTCACGCATTTTTTGCTGCTGTGGGGTCAGGCTTTTTTCACCGGGTTTAGCCGCACCATTTTTAAGGCAGTCGCTCATGTACGTTTTACGGGCATCCCCTTTCAGGCTTTGCGATGTCGCCTGTTGGTTACAGGTCGTCATGCGCTGCTGCTGGGGCGTTAACGTTTTCTCTTCCGCGTGTGCTGAGGCGATCAGACACAGGCCAGAGAGCAGGGTAACCAGTATTGTTGTTTTCATTGCACCATCCTTTATGTGAAGTTCCACGTTAAGTCTGGCTCGTTACGGGAAAAAAACCACCCTGCGCCCCTGATTTTCGCCGGGCTTCCCGGTTATTTCAGCCCTGTAGCGACACAATGATCATTATCCGGTTTCGCCGGAAGGGAGGCGGTAATTAATAGCAGAAATTTTGCGGTGAAAAGTGTGCTCTGTCTCAATTTAATTCCCCCTGCATAAATGTGTAAAAATAAAAACAGAGCGACGCCAGGCATCCTGCATGACAATTCTGTGACACGTCATTTCACCTCAGGCAGGTTAGCTGCGAGGATGCCTTAAAAGCTTCTTTACGTATTGCTGAAGCAGCTCCGCATCTTCCGCAGGCACCTGGGAATCAGGACGCGCTTTTTCCAGCGCGCCTTCAACGTTGTCGATCAACGCCTCCTGCTCCGGCTTTGCCATCTGTCGCAGCAGCGCCGTCACAACGATTTCCAGCGCCTCGACCTGGGCAACCAGCTCTTTCGACTCTTCTTCCTTTTGGGCAAGCTTAACCAACAACTCAGCAATGAGATTTTTCATGGTGCTATTTCCTTATGTGATTTCCTCTGAAATTAACACCCTCACTGAATAATGAAAAGCATGGATTGGCTTTATCTTATGCAAAAGTGACGTCGCTGCCAAAAAAGATATTTCAGCGCGAAAGCGAAACGTTTTTCTAAAAGAAAGGCGCCGCATTTCGTTATATAAAAATGCGGCGTTCATAAGAATAAATAATATATTATCGTGTTTACCGGGCCGACTTAGCCTCAGCGATTCGCCTGCGACGGCGCAAGGCAAAGGCCAGTTGAATAATATTCAGAAGTACCACCACCGCCGTCGCGGCAAATACCCAGCGGAAACCCGCCATCGCCGAGACCGAGGCGCCGATAAGCGGGCCCGCTACGTTGCCTAAATACATGAACGACTGGTTGTAGCCAAAAATGCGGCCGGTTACCTGGTCACTGGAATATTTCACCAGCAGCGTCTGAACAGCGGGCAGCATGGCGCCATCTGCGAAGCCAAGCAGGAAGCGCAGGATGCCGAGCTGAAGAGGTGTGGTGACGAATGACATGGCAAAGAAAAGGATCACCGCAATGATGAGCGTTGCCATCAGAATACGTGCCGTACCGATCCTGTCGCCCAGTTTCCCCAGACGCGGAGCAGACATCAGCGCCGACACGCCCGGCACCGCGGCAATCATCCCGCTCAGAAACGCAATGTTGCTGCTGTCCGGCGCCATCGACTTGATAAACAGCGCCAGAATCGGCCCCACCGAGCCGTTACAGAGCTGGATCACCATCGTCGTCACAAAGAGGCTAATCATCAGGCCAGGATAAGGCAGCGAGGCGAAAACCGCTTTTCCGCTCAGGCGTTCGGATTTACTGACAACAGGCCGCCCGCCCTCTTTAATCAGAAAAAGGGTGACCAGAAAGCTGATCGTCAGCAGGATCGCGGTAATGATAAAGACCGCACGCAGCCCGACATGGTCAGCCAGGAAGCCGCCGAGCAGCGGGCCGCCAATGACCCCGCTGATCTGGGCGGTGGAAAGCGTGCTGAGCGCCCAGCCGCTTCGCTCACGCGGTACCTGTGAGGCCACCAGCGCCATGGCATTCGGAATGTAACCGGAGGTCAGCCCCATTATCGCCCGCAGAATAAACAGCTGCCAGACGTTGGTGGCGAAGGCCTGGAGCAAAATGGCTATCGCCATCCCCAGCGAGGCGCGGAGCAGCATCAACTTGCGCCCCTTGCGATCCGCCAGGCTGCCCCACATCGGCGACACAATGGCGGAGACCAGAAACGTCACGCTGAACGTCAGGCCGGACCACATCGAGAGCGCTTCATGGGAAGTCACTCCCAGCTGCGACACATACAGCGGCAGGAAGGGCAATATCTGGCTGATAGCCAGTCCGGTGAAGAAGCAGCCGAACCAGACTGAAATGAGATTAACTTTCCAGGATTCCATAACAGAAATAGTCTTCATTTTTAGGCGAATTCGCCGACAGATTAGCAAGTTACGCGCAATGACATAGCGCCAGAGATGCGGCCTTGCAGACTTTGGTGTTTTATCTTCCCAGTCATCATATTTGTGAAATAAGTCACAATTTATCCAATTTTTGGCGGAAGATTATGCTTCATCGACATAATCCATAGCCGCGCATCCCCAGATGGAAATGGTTGGCATGGGCGGCATTATAGTCCGGCCCCAGACCGTTACCGTAATAGCCACAACTTGCCGAGAGCAGGGCCTGTAGCCAGGGCTGCGTCTTTTCCGCTTTCCAGCCGTTCAGGACGGTAACGCGCTGTCCATTTGCCAGCCTGAAAGCGCTGATATCCAGCGCATCCGCCGTGGCATGTTCGCTGCGCCGCGCATCCGGGCGGCTGTAGATATTGCGGCAGGCGAAGCTGCCCAGATGTTCAATACGCGTAAGCTCGCTTCCGGTCCAGGTTTTGGTGAGCGGTCGGGCCTGCTGGCTGACAAACAGCGCCGAACTTAACGCCAGCGGACAACTGGCCAGAAAGCTGCTGTTCAGGCTCACCGGGCCAAAATCGCGCACGCGCACCACGTTACTCAGCGGACACTCACCGGCGCTGTCAGCGACAGCCTGGGTACGGATAAGCTGGCGTTGATTCGCCTGCGCTAACAGGCTTTCGCATGCCTGCGGTGTTAAACGTCGAAGTTTAAACTGGGTTATTTTTCCGGGCGGATCGTCAAGCGTAAGCGGCACGAAAGGATTGTAATACGGCGGCAACCAGCGGTAGCCCACCGTGGCGATCCCGGCAATAACAATAAGAATAAGCAGACCTTTTCCTTTCACGCGCCCCCCTTCAGCATCCCCAAAACATTATGGCAGAAGGCCGCGAAACCCGCCGGGCATCGTGGTATGTTATGGGCTTTTCGTCAGACTGGAAGAGAGTGAGATGGCAAAGCAGCGCGTAGGTATTGTCTTTGGGGGAAAATCGGCAGAGCACGAGGTGTCATTGCAATCGGCTAAAAATATCGTTGATGCGATTGATAAAAGCCGTTTTGACGTGGTGCTGCTGGGCATTGATAAACAGGGCCAGTGGCATGTTAACGATGCCAGCCAGTATCTGTTACACGCTGACGATCCGGCGCACATTGCCCTTAATCCTTCTGATGTCAGCGTCGCAACGGTTCCAGGCGTGGAACAGGGACAGCTTATCGATGCCGGGAACGCGCAGGCGCTGGCACAGATTGACGTAGTGTTCCCTATCGTTCACGGCACGCTGGGCGAAGACGGCTCCCTGCAAGGCATGTTGCGGATGGCAAACCTGCCGTTTGTCGGTTCCGATGTGCTGGGCTCTGCCGCCTGCATGGATAAAGACGTCACAAAACGTCTCCTGCGCGACGCCGGTCTGAATATTGCGCCGTTCGTGACGCTCACTCGCGCCAACCGCGATAAACACAGCTTCGCGCAGATCCAGGCGCAACTCGGCCTGCCGCTGTTTGTGAAACCGGCGAATCAGGGCTCGTCCGTCGGCGTCAGCAAAGTCACCAGCGAAGCGCAGTTTAACGATGCCGTTCGTCTGGCCTTTGAGTTTGACCATAAGGTGGTGGTTGAGCAGGGAATTAACGGTCGTGAAATTGAGTGCGCCGTACTGGGCAACGACTTCCCGCAGGCGAGTACCTGTGGTGAAGTGGTACTGAACAGTGACTTCTATTCCTACGACACCAAATATATTGACGACAAAGGTGCCCAGGTTGTGGTTCCCGCCGCGCTCGATCCTGACGTTAACGACAAGATCCGGGCGATCGCCGTTGAAGCCTATCAGGCGCTGGGATGCTGTGGGATGGCGCGCGTCGACGTGTTTCTGACGCCGGATAACGAGGTGGTGATTAACGAAATCAACACCCTGCCGGGCTTTACCAATATCAGCATGTACCCGAAGCTGTGGCAGGCCAGCGGGATAAGCTATCCGGAACTGATCACCCGCCTGATTGAACTGGCACTGGAGCGCCACGCCGCTGACAGCGCCCTGAAAAGTTCCGTTAACTAACGGTTAGTCAGCTTTCTCTGCCGTCGTCGTCTCATCGGGACGACGGCGGATAATAAATCCCGCCAGCCAGAAACTGATTACCCAGGTTACCAGCCCAACCGCATAGGTTTGCCAGCCTTTCGCTTCAAATCCCAGCAGCCCGACAACACCATTGAGAATAAAGATCAGCCCGATCGCAAAGGCGTAGTAATGCCAGTCACGGCGTAATTTGGAAGTGAGCTTCATGACAACTCCGGCAGAAAAAAAACTATCCTCTCACAGTTCGATAAAGGCGTCTGTGGCGGATACGTAAATTCTGAAATGCAGCGCAGTTTCACTTATGTTATCAATTTGTGACGTGATGCAGAAATCGACAATCCAGGAGAAATCCTGAGCCGAATTTCCCACGATTCTGATATTGACAAATGCTATGACCTGTCACACTCACCCTGTACGACGCGTATTAAACAGAGTGATATTTTCGGGAGGTCTTATGGCAGACTTTACATTGTCGAAACCGATTTTTGGCGGAAAACAACCAAAAACCTCCACGGCGGGGAATATTGCCTATGCCCTGTTTGTTCTGTTTTGTTTCTGGGCAGGAACCCAACTGCTGAATATGCTGGTGCATGCCCCTGGCGTGTATGAGCATCTGATGCAGGTGCAGGATACAGGCCGCCCGCGCGTTGAAATCGGTTTAGGCGTGAGTACCGTATTTGGACTCATTCCCTTCCTCGCGGGCAGCATGGTTCTGGGCGTGATTGCCCTTGTCCTGCGCTGGCGCAACCGCCACTGATTACAGTCCCATACAGCGTGCCCGACGATCGTCAACGCGTTTCGCGAACCAGGCGGTCGTCAGGTTACGCGTGATCTTCGGGCTTTCCAACTGAATGCCTGGCAGAATGGCTCTGGGTAATGCCTTTCCACTTTTCTTCTCGGCCAGCGCAAAGACCTGCTTATACAGATCCGTTTTCTCAAACGCCAGGCTGTCGCCCTTCTCCAGCTGTCGGCGAATGTCGCTGTTGCTCATCTCCAGCTTCGTCGAGAGTTTTCGCACCGCACGTTCGGTGGTCCCGGCCTCACTGCTGCCGTAAGCAATGAGATCGCCGTCCAAAGCGAGCTTCACACCGCTGGCGCGGCTTACCGCATTCTGGAAGGCTGCATTTCGGCTGGCATACCAGCCCGCGTTAAAGTCGGCAAAGCGATACAGCGGTTTATCGTAGTTGGCCGGATAATTCAGCAGGTGATACGTCCCAAACCACAGCCCACCGCGCAGGGAGAAGACCTCCTGACGTACCGTACCGTCGATATCCCACGGATAGCCGTCGGTATGCTTTTCCGCAAATGCGATACTGACCTGCATCGGACCGCCGGTATGCACCGGATTTAGCGAGCCAAACAGCTTCTGCCCCATCGGCACCATATTGATGAAATCATCGAAAATGGCGCTAAGCTGTTTCTCGGTTTTCACCGTATCCAGCCGTTCACTGTAGCTTTTACCGTTTGGCGAGGTGATTTTAAGGGCGGTATGCACCAGGAAAACCGGGATATGCATCGATTCGGCCCGGCGGTCGATCTCCTTCCAGGCGATTTTGTTCAGGCCAGGCACTACAGGATCTGACTGATACATCGATTCCTGCTGCGCCACCGCGAGCACCGAGCAGATATTCTCCTCGGTAGGCGCGATCTTCTGGCTTTTGAAGGTCGCTGCCAGCGCATCAGCCCACTCACTGCGATCCTTCACGCTGGCGGGCATCTTTTGCCGCACCACGCTCGCCACATCAACGGGCTTCTCCCCTTCTTTGAGCGGGGCAGCCCCTTTTTCGGCACAGCCCGCCAGCACAAAAGCGGCGAGTAACGTCAGCGGTAATGCACGTGGTACGGCAAATGGCATAGCAATTCCTTTTTAACCTAATGTATGGGTGACTTCCTGCACGTCCTTATCGTCCAGCTCACGCTCGAAACTGCGTAAACGTTTGTAGATGGACATCAGCTCCACCAGCGTAGTCCAGGAGCTGATCAGATACTGGAACGAACCGCGAACCTGACCAAAGACGTTGGTGATTTGGGTCATCAGACCGAGCGTAATCGTACCCGCAACGATGGACGGGAACAGCAGGAACAACCCGAAAACGTTATCAACCTGAAGATAAAGAATGCGCGCGATATTGAAATACATGTAATGGAAATAGAGGCGGAAATAGTTACGACGTACGGCGCCAAACAGCTCACGCACGGTAGGCGGTGACGCACGGTTGGCATCGTCTTCGCCATACACCAGTTCTTTACGGTAGGCCGCTTCCACGCGCTGGTTTTTAAACTCCAGCCCCGGCAGCTTGATCCCCACCACCGCCAGCAGCCCCGTTCCCATCAGCGACCAGACAATCGCAGCAATCACCAGGCCGTATGGCAGATGGCCGACAATCGGCAGCTCCGGAACGTGCGACGAGAGCGTCACCAGCACCGGCAGGAAGGCGATCAGCGTCATGATGGCGTTGATAAAGCTCACGCCCATATCTTCCAGAGTAGAGGCAAAACGCATGGTGTCTTCCTGCACACGCTGTGCGGCACCTTCGATATGCCGCAGGTGCTGCCAGTGTGCCATATAGTGTTCGTTCATCGCGGTACGCCAGCGGAACACATAGTGGCTGACGAAAAAGTTATTCATCACGCCAATCACCACGGCGATAAGGGCGATGCCGAGGAAGATCCCCACCTCATGGTAGAACTGGTTAATGGTCACTTTATGCGGCGAACTCAGCGCCGTCTGGATCAGATCGTAAAATGGCGCATACCAGGCGTTGACCGCTACGCCCACTTCCACCAGGAACCAGGTGACAAAGATGATTAACGACGTGCCGAGAATCGACCAGTATTGCCAGCGGTGAGGAGAATAGACAAACCAGAACATGGCAAAAAGCCCTACGCAGAGCACGTAATAAGCGTAGAAAAGCAGATAGCTCATGGACCAGAAGCGCGCTGCGCTAATGGGAATATCGCCCGTTGCCCCCGTAAGACGGGTCAGCCACGCGCCGCCACCGGCCTGCCAGAAAATGACAGCCAGCAGTGCCCAAATAAATGCCGACAGGAAAAAGGGCCCCGGCTTTGGGAAAAAAGACTTAAACATTGTGCTTCCTTCTTGTTGTTATGGCTGTTGCTGTGTTCAACATATCGCCACACGAAACCTTGCCTGTGCCAGCCTCCCGGCTCAGGCAAAAAAGTGAGACCTGCGGGTGAATTATTAGTTCGCTTCACAGTTTTCAGGAATTGTTTCGGTGCGTTTCATTCGCAACAGCGATCGTAGCGTCTATCATACGGTCGATGTCACAAAATGGGAGCCACGCCGCAAGTAAATTGTTCAAATTTACCCACGGTTACGTTTTTCTCGCTATCGTTATGCAAATCGGGCCATTGCCCGACGCCGATTAGTAGTATAACTACCCGTAACTTTCCTTATTCACTTGATGGATGCTTTTCGTTGAAACGTTGTCTGCTCTCTATCGCCGCGCTGTGTGCGGTGAGCCTGTCCACCGCCCAGGCAGCACAGCCTCTGACGGCCCCGGTTCTGGCCTCTGACATTGCCGATCGCTACGCGAACCTTATTTATTACGGCAGCGGTGCGACGGGAATGGCGCTGGTCGTGATCGACGGTAACCAGCGGGTGTTTCGCAGCTTCGGTGAAACACGACCGGGAAATAACGTTCGTCCGCAGCTGGATTCCGTTATCCGTGTCGCATCGATAACCAAGCTGATGACCAGCGAAATGCTGGTGAAACTGCTCGATCAGGGCGTGGTGAAACTCGACGATCCACTCAGCAAATATGCACCGCCCGGCGCTCGCGTTCCGACATATCAGGGAACGCCGATCAGACTGGTGAATCTGGCGACCCATACCAGCGCCCTGCCGCGAGAACAGCCCGGTGGCGCTGCGCATCGCCCTGTCTTTGTCTGGCCAACCCGCGAGCAACGCTGGAACTACCTGAGCACAGCAACCCTGAAATCGGCCCCGGGCTCGCAGGCCGGCTATTCTAACCTGGCGTTTGATCTGCTGGCCGACGCTTTAGCGACGGCGTCGGGTAAACCTTACCCTCAACTGTTTGAAGAGCAGATCACGCGTCCGCTCGGGATGAAAGATACCACGTACACCCCTTCCCCGGACCAGTGCAAGCGTCTGATGGTGGCGGAAAAAGGGGCCAGCCCGTGCAATAACACGCTGGCCGCCATTGGCAGCGGTGGCGTTTACTCTACGCCTGGCGACATGATGCGCTGGATGCAGCAGTTCCTCTCATCGGATTTTTACGCGCGCAGCAATCAGGCCGACCGAATGCAGACGCTCATCTACCAGCGTGCTCAGCTACGACGCGTCATTGGCATGGATGTTCCAGGTAAAGCCGATGCCCTCGGCATGGGCTGGGTGTATATGGCGCCAAAAGATGGCCGACCTGGGATTATTCAAAAAACCGGTGGAGGTGGCGGATTCATCACCTACATGGCGATGATTCCGCAATCAAACGTAGGCGCTTTTGTGGTGGTCACCCGGTCGCCAAATACACGCTTCGTGAATATGAGTGATGGCGTAAATAATCTGGTGGCCGAGCTGAGCGCCAATAAAGCGCAGGTGCTTACGGCCTCTAACTGATCTCAATAGTCCGTGGGCAAACGGTTGATACTGATCAGTTTGCCCCGGCTCATATTGATGTAGTTCCCCTGCCGCAGCGCCGCCAGAACCTCAGCAACGACCGAACGAGAAATACGCGTGCTACGCTGAATATGATTCATAACACCAATTTTTGAACGTAGCGTGTCATCCCACTCGGCCATATTGATCAGCATCGCCCGGATTTGGCTATAGGAATTATTTCCGACCAATTGCATGTCACGTTTTCCCAATAAATGGTTAAGCCATGACAGCCAGCAGAAAGCCTCTTGCCAAAGTTGCGCGTCCTGAATGAGCTGGTACGCGTCAGATGCCGGTAAATAAAATCCGGTACAAGGCGTCTGTGCCATCAAAGAATATTCAAGATAGTTTTCATTTATCCATGCGCTTAAACCGTGGATATACGGTGCCCGCGCAATACCCATAAGTAATTCGTCTGATTTACGGTGGACGGCCGTCAGGCCGGATTGTATGACAACGGTCAATGGTTCATCATCATTATTGCCGGTCGTTATTAATTGTTGTGGTTCGATCTTAAATGGGGTACCGGCGACTTCCAGACACTTTATGAGCCGGCTTAATTCAGAAAGTGGCTTCGCATTAACGTTCATGCATACCTCAAGTCATCTGTATATGTCGGTTCTTTATAATTTTTAAAACACATAAAAAAGCGGGGGAAAAATCCCCCGCGCTTTCTATATTACCAGGTGTATTTCACACCCAGGTTTGCTCCCCAGTTCTGGTCAACGTCGCCGCCGCCCAGATAAGTCGCATCAGTGTAAGCACTGAAGTTTTTCGTGAAGCTGAACTGAGTGCCCAGTCCCACGCGAACCGCAGAGCCTTCCACGCCGTTATCAATGCTGTCATTGTTGATATCAGCATTGTTGTCGGCATCGTCATACACGTAAGCCAGTTTGAAGTAAGGCGTTAATGCCTGCTCGCCGCCGTAGTTGAAGGTATAACCTGCATCCACGCCGAGTTCATAACGCATACTGTCGTAAGACTGACCATCGATACGCATGTCGTTGCTTAACTGGTAGTCATCACCGGACTGGAACAGGCCAGAGATCGCCGCGTAAGGCGTGACGTAGCCAGACAGGTTTGGTTTCCAGTCATAGCCCAGTTTCATCCCGAAACCAACGGCGTCAGTCGTGGTATTACCGTCAACATACTGACCGTTGCTCATGGTAGCAGAGAGGTCGTTGTTGAAGCGGGTGTAGCTCAGGGAGCTGTCGAGGAAGATGTCGTTCATGAACTTCGCCGACGCGTAGATCATCGCAGTCTGGCTGTCCTGATCGACCTGACCAGTACGATCGCTGATATCACCCTTCGCGAAACCAGCCGCACCACCGACAATCCACTTCGCGTTATTACCGTCGATCTGAGTATCCAGACCTACCATAATGCCGCTTACGTCCTGATCGTAGCTAACGGTGCCATTATCCGCGTCAAAGTTGCCGCCGAAATAGCTCACCCATGCGCCGCCGTTATCTGCCAGGCCATGACGGCTGTTGGTCAGACGGGTACCCACGGTATCCTGTTGCAGATTCCAGATGTTGGTATTAGCAGAAGGAATGCTCAGCGCCATGTTGGCGTAGTCAGTCAGCTCTTCCTGCTGGAGAACAACGGTGTCGCCCTTCTGCTGCGCCTGATAGGTGTATGCACCTAAATCAGCTTTGTTTGCCGCAGTAAAGCTGGCAGCGGTATCCGCGTTATTGTCATAGACGCGAACGATCTCTTTGTTTTCGTAGTCAGCTACGGAGCCTGCGCCGTTTTCGTAGTCAGCTACGGAGCCTGCGCCGGTCGCATCGTCGATGCGCACTTTATAGTTACCGGCAACGTCACCGTTCACCGCCAGATGGCCGTCAGAGTTCAGCGCGACAACACCATAGTCGTAGTCCGCTTTAGAGCGATCGTTGGTGATATAGCGTGCGTTGTTCAGGTCGCTGTTCAGCACATAATCACGGCTGGCAACGTTAAGCACACCGCCATCGGTCAGCACCATATTGTGCGTATCAACCTGACCCAGACCCAGCGCCAGCTCTGCACCGTTGTCCACGGTAATGGTGTTGGCATACAGCTCAGCTGTCTCTTCAGTGAGTGCAGCACGGCTGTAGCTATCCAGATACAGGCTGTCGGTAGCCACACCACCGCTGTCGCCAATATTCAGGCTAGACGCATTGGTCAGGGTGATGGAATCTGCCAGCAGGCCGGAGTTTTCAACATTGACCTGAGACTGGTTGTTCACCGTCAGCGCGTCGATGTTGGAGATCTTACGGGTATCCCACTCGGAACCGTTATCCAGCGCCACGTTGAACAGGCCGCTCTGATAAACTTCTTCACCTGCAACATGACCGTTGCTGTCAAAGGTAGAATCAGGCCAGATGCTGTTTGGAGAAAGCGTGTGCCAGTCTACATCGCTGTAGCCTTCACCATACATCTGCGCCGTGCCGATGGCTTCAACGCTGGACTGCGCGGCGCCAACCCATTTACTGCCGTTGGTCAGCGTGACATCCAGCTTGTCGGTATCATCCCAGCCGTTGGTAGTTGGGTTATAGACGCCGTCATCGGTGGTATCCGTTGCCGGATCGCCATTCTCGTAGAAGTTGTTATCAAAGGTGCTGGCGAAAAGGATGTCGCCGGTAATGGTAGAGTGATCGAAGGTAGCGGTGGTCTGCATAGCGTTATCAGACGCGCCAGCAACAACGATCAGCGCCGCATCATCCGCAGCCGTGGCGTTGGTTTCACCGTAGTCGCTCGGCTTCGCCGTTTGACCGTAGAAGCCACTGGTACCCAGATCGCTGTACGCACCAGAGGTCAGCACAGAATCTTTCACCACCAGCGTATCGGTAAAGATATTGCTGCTGTTAGCAACCCCTTCAACACCGTCGTATGGCGTGTTATCCAGCTCCTGATAACCCTGCGTCAGCGTGATGCCCGCGATATGGGAGTTGTTCTGAATAACGATATCAGATTCAACGTCCAGCGTGATCGCGTTACCCAGACCATAGGTGTCCAGATAATGCGTTTCAGTGGTTTCACCATTGACGACATCGTAGGCGTAATGCTCGTAGGTATCGTTGATGGTGGAGTTATCAACAGTCAGGCTAAAACGATCATACTGGGTATGAGTGGTACCGTCAGTATCCACGCCATCTGCACACGTCGTGGTCATACACTCTGACGTGATCATGCCGTTAATGGTGCTGTTAGAAATACTCAACGCGTTCGCACGGCCATTGACACCATCATCAAGATAGTATGTCGAAATAACTCCGTTTACGGTTGATTTATTGATGACTGGATAAATGTCACCATCATGTGTGGCATCTGAATAATCCCAGTCAGCATAACCATAATACCAGGGCGTGGACGCGGTATTGTCATAGCCAAAAGTATTATATGTTGTGCCGGATATATCTTTCGCATTGGCCTGAGAAGCGATAGCCAGTGTGCAGGCTAATGCAAGTTGTGATACAACCAGTTTCTTTTTCCATATTTGCATTGGGTCATCCCTCCTCAGGGACGTAAGCAAGTTTGTCCATCAAATCATTTAGCAACATTAAATTGCGGAAGGAATTATGCAGTTTCACTTCGAAAAGGTTCAATGAATGATTCCATTAAGTCCGTATTCAGACAAATAAGCTTATAAACCCATGGAAATATCAATCATTATGAATAAATATTATAAATTCAAGTGATTGCAAACCACTTTAGTTGCTTCGGCACATATAATAAAAAGCAATAAATCATTTATATTTATAATCCCGAACCAATATAGAAACCTCACCAATATTAAACACCACGCTGAACACCAGAATAAGTTTTATAATATAGACAAAATACATACAGCGAATATTAGTCGATTTCGAAAATCTAAAAGACAACTTTAGTAAAACACCGCTCCCTGCTTTCAGGTACACTATACCTCTTTGTTCCACAAACATCAGGCATACCATGACCGATTTAATTGCACGTCCCCGTCGCCTGCGCAAGTCTCCCGCACTGCGCGCCATGTTTGAAGAGACAACACTGACCTTAAACGATCTGGTGTTGCCGATTTTTGTTGAAGAAGAGATCGATGACTACAAAGCCATCGACGCGATGCCGGGCGTGATGCGCATTCCTGAAAAGCATCTGGCCCGCGAGATCGAACGCATTGCGAATGCGGGCATCCGCTCGGTAATGACGTTCGGTATCTCCCACCACACTGACGCGACCGGCAGCGATGCCTGGAAAGAAGACGGCCTCGTCGCACGTATGTCGCGCATCTGCAAAGAGAGTGTGCCGGAGATGATCGTCATGTCCGATACCTGCTTCTGCGAATACACCTCTCATGGCCACTGTGGTGTGCTGTGCGATCACGGCGTGGACAACGATGCGACCCTGCTGAATCTGGGCAAGCAGGCGGTAGTTGCCGCCGCTGCGGGTGCGGATTTCATTGCGCCTTCTGCGGCAATGGATGGGCAGGTACAGGCGATCCGTCAGGCGCTGGACGCTGCGGGCTTCACCGACACCGCCATCATGTCCTATTCCACCAAATTTGCCTCCTCTTTCTACGGCCCGTTCCGTGAAGCAGCCGGCACGGCGCTGAAAGGCGATCGTAAAACCTATCAGATGAACCCGCTGAACCGCCGCGAAGCGATTCGTGAGTCTCTGCTGGATGAAGCCCAGGGCGCTGACTGCCTGATGGTGAAACCTGCTGGCGCATACCTGGATATCCTGCGCGACATTCGCGAACGCACCGAACTGCCGCTGGGCGCCTACCAGGTGAGCGGCGAGTACGCGATGATCAAATTCGCCGCGCAGGCGGGTGCCATCGACGAAGAGAAAGTGATCCTCGAAAGCCTGGGGGCGATCAAACGCGCGGGCGCGGATCTGATCTTCAGCTATTTCGCGCTGGATCTGGCTGAGAAGAAAATTCTGCGTTGATCCGCTTTAGCGCCGGGTAACGACTTCGCCTTACCCGGCCTGCTCTCTGCGCTAATCTTCACCAAACTGCAATACAAACGACATCTCCTCCTTCTACTGTCTGGGCAAGACGGCAGGAGGAGTGATCAATGTTTAGTCTCGACAGCGTTCTTGATGACCTTTGGCCTCAGGCGAGGCCCGCACCCTGGCAAAAAAGTCTGTTAAAAAGACTGCTTCACGAAGACGAATTTCAGCAGTTTGCCGCCAGCCACCGTCACCTGAAAGGGCTGGATATGGTGGAGCAGGTACTGGAACACCTTGATATTCACTGCTCCGTTTCCGCCCGCGACCTCGAACAAATCCCCGAACACGGCCCACTCATTGTGATAGCGAACCACCCCACCGGCACCCTGGATGGGCTGGCGCTGCTGTATGCCGTTTCCCGCGTGCGCCGCGACGTCAGGGTTGTTACCAACAGGATGCTGTCCCACCTTGAGCCCCTCAGTTCATTATTTATTCCCGTAGATAATATGGGCGGCAGAACCGCAAAAGCTTCGCTGATACAGATGGAGCAGCACCTGCAAAACGCCGGCGTGCTGATCTTCTTTCCGGCGGGCGAAGTTTCCCGCCCAACGCGCAAAGGCATCCGCGATAAAAAATGGCATCCGGGCTTTATCAAGCTGGCCGGCAAACTACGGGTGCCGCTACTCCCGGTACATATCCAGGCGCACAACAGCCTGCTGTTTTATGCCAGTACCCTGGTCTCGCCAACGGTATCCATGCTGCTGCTGATGCAACAGATGTTTCGCCGCCGTCACAGTCAGCTGCCGATCAAAATCGGCCAGCAGATTGCCTGGAATGACCGGTTTAGTTCTACCCTTTCATCGCGTGAGATGGCCGAGCAGTGTCGTCAGCACGTGATACGTCTTGGCAAGGGATTGCCTGGCGTCTTTAAAACCCAGTGCGCCATTGCCCGCCCGGAAGACAGGGCGACGCTCAAGCGCGAACTGGCGCAGGCCGAGTGTCTGGGCAAAACCAGCGATGGTAAGGCCATCTATCTTTGGCAGCGCAACGGGCAGGAAGAGGCGCCTCTGCTGCGCGAGCTGGGGCGGCTGCGCGAGATTGCCTTTCGTGCCGTGGAGGAAGGCAGCGGGAAGCGCCGGGATACCGACAGCTACGATGATGACTATCTGCACCTTATTCTGTGGGATGACGATGACCTGGAGATTGTCGGCGCGTACCGCTTTATGCCAACGGCCATGCAGGTGGAAAAGCGCGGCGTCGAGGGGTTGTACAGCTACAGCCTGTTCCACTACGACGAAAAAATGCAGGACATACTTGAGCACGGTATTGAGCTGGGGCGCAGCTTTATACAGCCGCGCTACTGGGGGCGTCGCGGTCTGGACTATCTGTGGTCAGGCATTGGCGCCTATCTGGCACGCTATCCCCATTACCGTTACCTGTTTGGTCCGGTGTCCATCTCCGGCGGCTTACCGCCTGCCGCACGGGATCTGCTGGTGGCGTTTTATCGTCTCTGGTTTCCGGCCAGCCATCCCTTAGCCGCCTCGCGTCAACCCTACCCGGCCTCACTTCCGGACGTGCTGGCACAGTTTGGCGGAGTGGATTACGTGGATGACCTGACAAAGCTGAAATCCCTGCTCGGCAACCTGGGTTGCGGCATCCCGCCGCTCTACAAACAGTATTCCGAGCTATGCGAACCCGGCGGCGTGCAGTTTATCGATTTCGGCAGCGATCCGGCGTTCAATAACTGTATCGACGGGCTGGTGCTGGTGGATCTGTGTTATCTGAAGGCAAACCGCTATCAGCGGTATATAGAAGCACACCTCTAGCTCCGTTGCCCGGTGGCGCTGCGCTTACCGGGCCTACAATTAAACGTAGGCCGGGTAAGGCAACGCCGCCACCCGGCAATCAAGGCGCACGGTAAAACGGTTTATCCCCCAGGATCGTCGCCCGCTGCATAATCCTTCGCTGCGGCAGGTAATCCGCATTGGCGTAATGCTGCGTGACGCGGTTATCCCAGATCGCCAGATCGTTCTCCTGCCAGCGCCAGCGCACCTGGAACTCCGGTTTGGTGATGTGTGCGAACAGGAAGCCGAGCAGCGCCTCACTCTCTTTTTCCGCTACGTCCACGATACGCGTGGTAAACCCTTCATTCACAAACAGCGCCTGCTTTCCGGTCACCGGATGGGTACGCACCACCGGGTGCAGCAGCGGGGGATGTTTTGCGACCGCATCCAGCCAGCGCTGGTGCTCCTCTTCGCTTTTGCGGTACTTGTACTCCGGGAACGATTTTTTGAAGTCATGCTCCGCCCGCAGGCCGCTCAGCAGGGTCTGGAGCGGCGCGGAGAGCGCCTCAAACGCGGCAATCCCGCTGGCCCACAGCGTATCCCCACCCGTCTCCGGCAGCTGTTTTGCTGCCAGAATCGCCCCGGCTGGCGGTGTGTCGATAAAGGTAACGTCCGTGTGCCAGTTGTCATTATCGGGCGGGTTATCGTTATGGGTGTCCAGCACGATAATTTCCTCCACCCCTTCCGCATGCGGGTAGACCGGGTGGATATGCAGGTCGCCAAAACGCAGGGCCAGCGCGCGCTGCTGCTGTGGGGTAATGGCCTGTTCGCGCAGGAACACCACCTGATGACGCAGCACCGCGTGGTACAGCTGCTCAAACTGGTTATCGCTCAGCGGACGGGTTACGTCCAGGCCCGACACCTGCGCGCCAATATATGGCCCCAGCGGGGTAATGGTCAGTCGTTCACTCATTGTATTTCTCCATGCCAGGGCGTCAGGCGACGCTGTAGCGCGCGCAGTCCCAGTTCTAATCCAAAGGCAATCGCGGCGATCACCGCGATCCCTGCCAGTACCACGTCAGTCGCCAGGAACTCTCCCGCCGACTGCACCATAAACCCAAGGCCGCGCGTGGCGGCTATCAGCTCTGCCGCCACCAGCGTAGACCAGCCCACCCCAAGGCCGATGCGCAGCCCGGTCAGTATCTCCGGCAGCGCGCCTGGTAAAATGACGAACAGCAGTATCTGCGCGCGGCTGGCGCCGAGCGACTGCGCCGCACGTATGCGTACCTGCTGCGCACTTTTTACGCCAGCCAGGGCCGACATGGCTACCGGCGCAAATATCGCCAGGTATATCAGTAAGATCTTTGACGTCTCGCCGATGCCAAACCAGATCACCATCAGGGGCAGGTAAGCCAGCGGCGGGACGGGACGGTAAAGCTCTATCAGCGGGTCGAGAATGCCGCGTACCGTCGGGCTCAGTCCCATCGCGATCCCCACCGGAACGCCAATAATGACCGCCGCCAGCAGCGCCACCAGAATACGCATCAGACTGGCGCCTAAATGCTGCCAGAGCGTGGCATCCATAAAGCCCTGCGGCCCGGCGATAGTAATTAGTTTTTCCAGAACCTGGCCTGGCGGGGGCAGAAACAGCGGGCTGACCCACTGCTGCGCGGCAACCGCCCACCATACCGCCAGCAGCACCACCAGCGTGCTGAGGCTTAAGGTGAGCTGGCGAGAGAACGGCCAGCGTAAGGCAAGGCGCGTCCGCCGCGTTTTTTCACTGAAAACAATGCTCATGAGAACGCCTCCCGTTGCTCAAACACGCGGCTTAAGACGTATTCACGCTGTTCAATAAACAGCGGATCGGATTTGATGCTGCGTACCGGCTCTCCCGCCACATAGCGGCGGGCAAACTCAAGCGGCAGGCGCTCCAGCACGCGTCCCGGCCCCGGTGAGAGCAGCACCAGCTCCGTCGCCATAAACACGGCCTCTTCGATATCGTGGGTGATTAACAGCACCTGCTTGCCGGTTTCGTGCCACAGGCGCAGCAGCAGGGTTTGCATCTGCTCGCGGGTGAAGGCATCCAGCGCCCCGAAAGGTTCGTCCAGCAACAGCAGCTGTGGGTTAGCCGCCAGCGCGCGGGCGATCCCGACGCGCTGACGCTGCCCGCCTGAAAGCTGCCAGATAAAGCGTTTTTCAGCCCCCTCCAGCCCGACCTTCTTCAGCATATCGCGCGCCGTATTCAGGCGCTGTTCACGCGCTACACCTGCCAGTTGCAGACCAAACGCAACGTTTTCCTGAACGTTTCGCCACGGGAGTAATCCTTCATTCTGAAAGACCACGCCGCGCTCTGCGCCCGGCCCCGTTACCCGTTTTCCTTCCAGCTGGATCGTGCCGTGCTGATACGGTACAAACCCGGCGATCAGGTTCAGCAGCGTCGTTTTCCCGCAGCCGGACGGCCCCAGCACCACCAGCAGTTCACCTCTGTCCAGCGTCAGGTTGATCTCTTCCAGGGCGGGTTTGCCGCCGTAATCGGCAGACAGGTTTGTAATGTTCAGCATTGCAGCCCCCTTATTTCACAAAGCGATCGGTCACGAACTGGCTGTAATCCGTCGCCACCGCAGGCACTTTGCCCTGCTCTTTCAGGAACGTCGCAGTGTCGACAATCGCTTTGCTCACCGGCCCGTTCAGCTGCTGGATCTGCTGCGCAGGCGTCAGATAGGTGTTGCCTTTTACCAGCCCCGGCACGTCAGCTTCCGGCACGCCGCTCAGACGTGAGAGTTTCTCCAGGTTGGCGGGCTGTTTCAGCCATTCATCCGGGTTGCTGATGTATGGCTGCTGTGCGTCGATGGCGCTTTTGGCGAAGGCTTTCACCACTTCAGGGTGTTTCTCGGCAAAGTCCTTACGTACGACCCAGACGTCAAGGGTTGGCGCGCCCCACTGCCCCACTTTTTCGGAGTCGGTCAGCACGGTGCCCTCTTTTTCCAGCTCGTTGACGGCGGGCGCCCAGACGTATGCTCCATCGATGTCGCCACGCTGCCAGGCGGCAATAATCGCCGGAGGTTGCAGGTTAATGATCTGCACCTGGCCCGGCTTAATGCCCCAGTGTTTCAGCGCTGCCAGCAGGCTGTAATGCGTGGTGGAGATAAACGGCACCGCGATGCGTTTGCCGATCAAATCTTCGGGTTTCGTGATGCTTTTCTTCACCACCAGCGCTTCGGAATTTCCGAGCTGCGACGCCAGCAGGAAGACTTCAATCGGCACCTGCTGGCTGGCGGCCACCGCCAGCGGGCTGGAGCCCAGGTTGCCAATCTGCACGTCGCCCGAGGCTAACGCCCGCACAATCGCCGCGCCGCTGTCGAACTTGCGCCAGTCGACATTCGCCCCGCTCGCTTTGGCGAAGGTGTTATCCGCCTGCGCGACTTTCGCCGGCTCAGCGGAAGTCTGATACGCGACGGTGACGTCCACCGCCTGCGCCTGAAATGCCCACAGCGCCAGTGCGCCGAGTAATGTGATTCGCGATGAAATTGCCATAGTGCCTGCTCCCCTTGTTGTTATAAGGGCAGTATTTCCGGCGCGAGAAATTTGATAAAGGAATAAAAAAGAATCGCTAATGACGATTAGTTTTTAGAAAAAAAGCGGGAAAGGATAGTGAATTTTGTGCGGTTGTTTCGCCGGGTGGCGCTGCGCTTACCCGGCCTACGGTTCGTGCAATTTGTAGGCCGGGTAAGGCGCAGCCGCCACCCGGCAAAGACCTCAGCGCTGAACCGTCAGCGCAGCAATATCCTGCGGCGTGGTGCGACAGCAGCCGCCAATCAGCTTCGCACCGGCATCCAGCCACTGCGGTAAATACCCCGCCAGCGTCTCGCAGGCGTCACCATGGTGATGCCAAGTTTTGCTCACCGCATCATAATGCTCGCCGGAATTCGGATAGACCACCAGCGGCAGCGACGTCAGGCTGTGCAGATGCGTCAGCGCCGCGGTGGTGTTTTCCAGCGCGATACAGTTGATCCCCAGCGCGACAACCTGTGGATAGCTTTCGAGTGCAGAAACGACATCCCGCAGCGGCGTCCCGTCACTCAGATGCTCGCTGTCACGCAGGGTAAATGAGAACCATGCCCGGGCGCGAGGATACGCCGTCAGCATCGCCGCCAGCACCTTAATCTCCGGGAAAGAAGGCAGCGTTTCACAGGCCAGCAGATCCGCACCCGCATCCAGTAGCGCCTCCACGCGGGGACGGTGGAACGCGGTGAACTCTTCAGCGCGACGCACATAATCGCCGCGATATTCAGATCCATCGGCAAGGTACGCGCCGTACGGCCCTACCGACCCCGCCACCAGCAGCGTGCCCGCCTGCGCATTCTCTGCCAGGTACGCTTCCCGCGCTTTGCGTGCCAGCTCTACGCTTTTGCCAATCAACGCCCGGGATTGCGCCTCGTCCAGCCCGCGTGCGGCAAAGCCCGCAGGCGTGGCCTGATAGCTGGCGGTGATCGCCACCTGTGCCCCCGCGCGGTAATAGTCGAGGTGCACGTCCCGGATCAGCTCCGGGTTTTCCATCAGCACTTTGGCCGACCAGAGGCTGTCGGCAAGGTTACAACCGCGCGCTTCCAGCTCCGTTGCCATCGCCCCATCCAGCACGACAAACGGCTGGTTTTCAAGGAGGGCGGTAAGCGGATTATTCTGCGACATGTTCAGGCTCCTGCGTGGTCAGGTTTCGGGTCAGGTAGTACGCACCATAACACAGGGCGACAAACGGAAGCCCGCAATAAAGGGCAATACGCTGGCTGGGGTCAAACCACAGGCCGACGCAGGCCACCAGACAGAGGATAAAGCCAAGCACGGGCACCAGCGGATACCATGGCGCGCGATACTGCAACGCCGAAAGCGGCTGCCCGGACTGCACGTGACGGCGACGAAACACAAAGTGTGACGCGCAGATGCTGATCCACACCGCCACCACCGCAAAACCGGAAATGGCTGACAGGGCCACAAACACCGTATCCGGCGCAACCACGCTGGAGAACAGCGCCAGCACGCCACCCAGCATGGAAACGGAGAGCGCCGTCAGCGGCACGCCGTTTTTGTTGACGCGGGCAAAGCAGCGTGGCAGCGTTTTCTCGTTAGACAGAGACCACAGCATACGGCCAGAGGCATACAGGCCCGAGTTCGCCGCCGAGAGGATCGCCGTCAGGATCACGAAGTTAAAGATATCCGCCGCATACGGAATGCCGACCTTTTCAAACACCACCACGAACGGGCTTTTCTCCACGCCAGCCTGCTGCATCGGGATCAGCGCCGCCAGCACAAACACGGTGCCAATAAAGAAGATGATGAGCCGGGCGATGGTGGTGCGAATAGCAACCGGAATAACCTTGTGTGGGTTTTCCGTTTCTCCTGCCGCGATGCCGATAAGCTCCGTTCCGGAGAAGGCAAAGTTGACCGCCACCATGGTCATCAGGATCGGCAGACCGCCGTGCGGGAACCAGCCTTCGGCAGTAAGGTTGCTTAAGCCCGGCGCCGGTGAACCGTCCTGCATCGGGATAAAACCGAAGATCGCCGCCCCGCCGAGAATAATGAAGGCGATGATGGTGATGACTTTCACCAGCGAGAACCAGAATTCCCCTTCGGCGAAGAAGCGCGTGGAAATGACGTTAAGAGCAAAAATCACCACGCAAAAGACGACGCACCACGTCCAGACAGGAACCTGCGGGAACCAGTACTGCATACAGAACCCGGCTGCGGTAAAGCTCGATCCCAGCGCCACTGTCCACGTAAGCCAGTAGAGCCACGCCACGGTATACCCTGTCGCCGGGCCGAGATAACGAGCGGCGTAGACGTGAAACGCGCCGGTTTCCGGCATCGCTACGGAAAGCTCGCCCAGACACTGCATAACCAGCCAGACCACCAGCGCACCAATAAGATACGCCAGCAGCGTGCCCGCCGCGCCGGTTGTCGAAATGATGTATCCGGTATTGAAGAATAACCCTGTGCCGATAACGCCCCCCAGCGAGAGCATAATCAGGTGACGGGTTTTCATGGTGCGCTTAAGCTGCCCGTTTTGTTGTTCTGTTTGCATATTACCTTCTAAACGTATGGACATCTAAACATCCAAAGAAGGGTGTTATACCGCGATTGTTAACAAAAAGCCACCCGGCACGACTTCGGCGCAATTATTGGTAAATCTTTAAATCAGTTCTATAGTCGACACAGTTTCTTCTTCACCAGGACTCACTATGCGATTTAACGGACTGACCAAAGGTTTCTTTATTCTCATCCTGGCCCTTGTTACCTGGGCTTTCTTTGACGTGCTGTCACCCTATTTCTCGGCGATTCTGTGGGCCGCGATCCTGACCATCATTTTCAACCCGGTGAAAAACAAATTGCGTACCGCGCTGGGCGATCGCAACGGGCTGGCTTCCCTCCTTACACTCGGCATTATCTGCCTGATCGTGTTTATTCCGTTGATGGTGATCCTTTCCTCGCTCGCGGTGGAACTGAACATGGTTTACACCAAGCTGCAACAGAACAACACGCAGTTCCCGGAAGTCATCGCCGGTATTTTCAACCGACTGCCGGACTGGGCCAGCGGCTTCCTGGCGGATCACAACCTGACCAACGCCGCGCAGATTCAGAAAAAGCTTTCCGATGTCGCGTTACAGGGTGGACAGTATCTGGCGGGAAGCGCGTTCCTGATTGGTAAAGGGACGTTCGGCTTTGCTATTAGCTTCGGCATTATGCTGTACCTGCTGTTTTTCCTGCTCAAAGACGGGCCCTATCTGGTGCGCCAGATCCTCGACTCGCTGCCGCTGTCTGACTTCGCCAAACAGCACCTGTTCGCTAAGTTTGTCGGCGTCTCACGAGCCACGGTAAAAGGTACGGCGGTCGTGGCAGTGGTTCAGGGTACGCTTGGCGGTATCGCCTTTGCCATCGTCGGTATTGACGGTAGCGTACTGTGGGGAGCGCTGATGGCGTTCCTCTCCCTGGTGCCCGCCGTCGGCTCGGCTATCGTCTGGGTTCCCGCCGCGATCTTCCTGTTTGCCACTCACCAGCTGTGGCAGGGTCTGTTCATTGTGGGCTTTTTTGTCATTATCGTCGGGCTGGTGGACAACCTTTTACGTCCGCTGCTGGTGGGCAAAGACACCAAAATGCCGGACTACCTGATACTGATCACCACGCTCGGCGGTATGGAGCTGTACGGCATAAATGGTTTTGTGATTGGGCCGCTGATTGCCGCCCTGTTTATCGCCTGCTGGAACCTCTTCTCCGGCCGCGACCACGCAGGCAACGCCGAGGAGCTGGACGCAGACTTTATCGAAGAGGGAAAAAACCCTCCGGATCTCTAACGAAACGCGTTTTGTCAGGCGGCCCTGTGCCGCCTTTTTTTTCGCGATAAATCAGGGGTTTTCTATAATCTGAAATGAACGCTCTTCCACATTTGTCGTAGAAGGATCCAACAGGTGCGAATCGCCACGATCACAAACTGGGCCTATGGTGTCACGGTGTGCCTGACCATTGCCTCCGGTATCGTCATGCTGATGGCTTCCCATGCCGACAACGTAGAGCGTCAGGCTGTTAAGCAACGACAAATTTTTGACCAGCTTACGGAAGAGATTGAAGCAGAAACCTGGATGCTCTCCGATTTAGCGCGCCTTTACGCCATCAAAAAAGAGCCCGATGTGCTGAAAGCGTACCAGGCGAAAGAAGGTGAACTGAAGAATATTGAACACAAAGTGGGACAGTTAAAAGATACGGGCGCAACGGGCGAAGAGCTGGCGCTGCTGTATGAAGGGCTGAAGATTGTTGATGGCCTACAGGATGAACAGCAGGCAGCAATTGCCAGCGTCGCCCGGGGTGAGGAACAACAGGCCATTGCGTTACTCTTCGGCAAAATCTACGAACTTGAAACGGAACGCGCCCAGAGCAAGATTGACCATTTTCGTATGCTGCTGGATAAGCGCATTATTGCCGATGTCCAGGCGGCGACCAACACGTCGAAAACGCTGCGTACCGCCTCAGAGGTGATGGTCGGCCTGACCGCCCTGCTCTTCTTATTCGTGATGGGCTTTATTCTCAAGCACCGCGTGCTGCGCCCGGTGGTGCGCCTCAGCGATGTGGTTCACCGCCTGGCCTCACAGGATTACGCCGTCGAAACGCCCAATTTCAACCAGGTCGATGAGATAGGCGATATGGCGCAGGCCATTCGCATTTTCCGCGAGAACGGGCTGGCAAGGCAGCGGCTTGAAAAAGAACGCGACGCAGACTGGGCCATCCGCGAGCTGCTCGCACGAATGACCCAGCGCTTGCAGGGGTGCGAGAACGTCAGCGACGTGATTGAGGTGGCAGAGCTGTTTGCTCCCAACATTGCGCCGGGTATCGCCGGACGTCTGTATATCATGGATCGAAACCCGTGGGAGATGCGCTGTGCGGCGGAATGGTTATCTCCACAGGGAGAAAAAAATGCTTTCCACCCCGATCAATGCTGGGCCATACGCCGTGGTCAGAGCCACCCACCGGTCAACGGCGAGCCGGATATCGGTTGCCAGCATCTGCCTGAATCACAAAAAGACAGCTCACTGTGCGTGCCGCTCATTGCGCAGGGGGAAGCCATTGGTTTGCTGTCGTTTCAGAACATCACGCCTGAAACAGCGCCGTCCCGCGCATATCTCGAATTAATGGCGGAAGCCCTGGGTCTGGCGCTGGCCAACCAGCGTCTGCGCGATGCCCTGCTGGAAAAAGCGCTATTCGACCCGCTCACCGGCTTGCGTAACCGCCACCACCTGGAAGATACCCTGCGCACTCAGATAGCTCAGGCAATGCGCAATGATGAGCCGGTGAGCTGCATGATGATCGACATCGATCACTTTAAAAGCATTAACGATCGCTTCGGCCATGAGGCTGGCGATCATGTGATAAAGAGCGTGGCGACAATTGTTCAGCGTGCCGTGCACGATGCCGGCCTGGCCTTCCGCTTTGGTGGCGAAGAGTTTCTGGTGCTGCTAACGGGTGCGGATGAGGAAGCGGCTCACGCCTGCGCAACTGAGATTTATAACGGCGTCCATACGCTGTCGCTGCGCTATGGGCTTGCTGAGATTGGCCCAGTGGATGTGTCGATCGGGATCGCCAGTTACCCGCAGCACGCCCAAAGCGACGACCTGCTGCGCGCGGCAGACGTGGCGCTTTACCGGGCGAAAGAGCTGGGGCGCTCGCGGATCGTCAGTTTCAGTATGCTGGAGACGGGTTAACCGAAACTCAGTGCAAATGACGTCAGAGGTACGCGCACTCTCTTATTCCCTCACATTGAGGGTGCGTTATCATTCTTTGTACAAATAAATTCATCTTAACGATGCCACCATTGATAAAAAATGGGGGTGCGTAAATATATCAATAAATCAAAGCGATCATTTTTTAAACCCGGGTGGCTAATTACACTGAGTTTTAATGTTTTAAAAAACGTAAGCTCCAGCCAGAGGTCTGCAATCACGGGGCAAACAACGATTATCCATTTGATTTTAATACATTTAATGAAGTATCGTTTGCAAAAAGCCGTGGCGTTCAACAAAATAGACAAACTTATAGGATAAATAACTTATAATTCTTATACTTCTGTTAAAAAGAGGAGGCCAATATGCGAATAATCCTAATGCTGTGCTGCTTTTTGGTACAAAGTTTAAGCTGGGCTGGCGAACTGCCAAAGCCTGTGGGCAAACCCATCTTAACCATTACCGGTAATATAGAAAATACGAACGAAAATGGAAAAGCCGTTTTTGATATTGCCAGCCTGGAAAAACTGGGGATGGTGAGTTTCCAGACGACCTCTCCCTGGTATAATGGCCGCACGAAGTTTGAGGGTATCCCGATGCGCAAACTCATGGAGTATGTGGGTGCTAAGGGTTCTGTTCTGAATGTGGTTGCACTCAATGATTATACTACCGTCATCCCTCTCAGCGACTTCCAGAAATACAACGCCATCCTGGCGTTAAAGGTCAATGGCGAATATATGCGCATCCGCGATAAAGGTCCGTCATTCATCGTCTACCCTTATGACAGTCTTCCTGAACTCAATAATCAGATTTATTACTCGCGATCGGCCTGGCAGGTCAGCAAAATGAAGATTGAATAGTAGTTCAGGAGAACATAATGAACAGGATACTGGTTGGTATCATTTTTTCTCTTTTTATCACTACGGGATATATAGCCTTTCTTGTCTACGACCGTCAGCAGGAGTTGCAAAAATTGACTCACTACACTGAGTCCTGGTCTGTAGCTCAACTGGTATCTGAATATTACCGATTTGAATCATGGATTGGACTGTACGCAACCGAGACTGATGACGTTACGGTAGACCAGGTTCGCATGCGCCTGGAAATCATGCTGAGCCAGAATGATTTATTGAAAGAGGGCGGCCTGGGTCGTTATATAAACAGCGCGAAAGCGCATCAGGTGCTCGCCTTACGCCTGGAAAATATACTGAACTATCTGGATGGTCACCTTGAGAAAATGAGCCGTTCAGAGTTAAAGCTCTATCTGAAAAATATGCATTTACTGGATGCACCGCTAAGCCAGCTTTCATCAACGGCTTTAACAAAAGATGTTAATACAATCAATGAAACTAACCTAAAAATACAGGTTCTATATTATATTTATTCAGCACTTTCGCTGTTACTGGTTATTTTAAGCTTCATACTGGGCTTTTTGATTATCTATCAAAATAAAAACATTCTCAAAGCACATACACAGGTTAAAACTCTGGCTGAAGAACTTCAGCTGTCCAAAGAAACCCTGCAAATCCAGAATACAAAACTGGAATACGATGTTTATCATGACTCCCTTACCGGCATGAAAAACCGTCTTTTCTTCTGGGATGATCTCAATAAACTTAATCTACAGGCTGAGGAAAAACATATTTCGGTCACGGTGATGTTATTCGATTTAGACCGGTTCAAAGAGGTGAATGATACCTACGGTCATGATGCTGGCGATTTACTGTTACGTGAGGTATCCACGCGCCTTAACGCTTTGAGCCGCTTTTCAGAGACATTTTATCGTTTGGGCGGTGACGAATTTGCTTTTCTCTCCAGTGGCTTAACCGAAGCCGCAGCCGTTTCACGCGCGCGAGAAATCAGTGATAGCATCAGCAAGCCCTATACAATTAATAATCAACTCATCAAAATAGCCACCTGTGTGGGTATTGTTTTATCGGATAATGAACGACGTTCAGATTACCTTTATAAATTTGCCGATCTGGCGCTCTATGAAGCCAAGAAAGAAGGTTCTCAGCAAATCAAAGTCTTCCGCCAGCGAATGCTACAGAAGTTGCAGGAAAGCAGAACCCTTGAAAATGATATGGCAAGAGCAATAGAGAATGATGAGTTTATTGTTTATTACCAGCCTATTGTGAATTCCGTCAGCAAGGAAATTTACGGCTATGAAGCGCTTATTCGCTGGATGCACCCCGTCAAGGGGATGCTCTCCCCGGATAGCTTTATTTTCGCCGCTGAAAAAACAGGCATGATCAACGAGATAGGTAAAACTGTACTTAAACTGGCCTGTAGGGAAGCGGTCTCCTGGGCTGTTCCGGCCAGGATCTCCGTGAACGTCTCGCCTGTTCAGTTAGGCAGCAAATCATTTATTAATACGGTGCAGTCCGTTCTGGCTGAGACCGGGCTCCCGGCTAACCGTCTTGAGTTAGAGGTCACAGAGTCTTCCCTCTTCAGTGACAGAAATAACCCCATTGCGATCCTCAAAAAACTACGCTCACTGGGCGTAAGAATTTCTATTGATGATTTTGGCACGGGTTATTCGTCGCTCTCCAGACTCAGCGAACTGAATTTTGATAAAATCAAGATCGATAAATCTTTTGTCAATCCGATATCTACGCAGGAAGATGCGCTTAATATTGTGAAGCTGATTACCGGTATGGCTAAAAGCCTTAATATGGGCGTCATTGCCGAGGGCGTTGAGACCGAAGAGCAGCTTGAGCGGCTTCAGGCTCTGGGTTGCGAGCTTGTGCAGGGATATCTTTTCAGCAAACCACAGCCTCAGGTCGACAGCAAAATTAAGAGCGGCCAGGAATGATCCCCTCTCCTCAGCCCGATACCAACCGGGATCACATTTTTCACCCCTGGGTATTCACTGACAATAACCAGGTGTTATCATTCACCCCGTAAATACCTATCAACTCAATCCGAGGCTTTGATGCTGGAGAATGTAATCATCCGATAATCAGCTTCCCGACCTTTCCAGGCCGGACTGATTATCAATGCGCCGAAATCGTATGCGGACACCGCTGTGTGTTTGCACGTTTTGCACATGATGATTAAACAGGTTTTCCAGTATGAATTTATCCCGTCAGGAACAACGTACCTTACACGTTCTCGCCAAAGGTGGCCGTATTGTGCACGTCCGCGATACCTCCGGCCGCGTCACCGCCGTTGAATGCTATAGCCGCGAAGGGCTACTGCTGGCTGACTGCACGCTCGCCGTTTTCAAAAAGCTCAAAACCAAAAAGCTGATCAAATCCGTTAACGGTCAGCCCTACCGCATTAACACCACCGGGCTGAACAACGTTCGCGCTCAGCCTGATAATCGTTAAGGAGAGGATGATGGATATCCCACGTATTTTTACTGTTAGCGAAAGCGAACACCGCATTCATAACCCCTTTACACCAGAGAAGTACGCGACGCTGGGCCGCGTGTTACGCATGAAGCCAGGCACACGCATTCTCGATCTCGGCAGCGGCTCGGGAGAGATGCTTTGTACCTGGGCACGTGATTACGGTATTACCGGTACCGGCATCGACATGAGCCCGCTCTTCACCGCGCAGGCCACGCGGCGCGCAGAGGAACTCGGCGTCAGCGAACGCGTCCATTTCATTCATAACGACGCGGCCGGCTACGTCGCGAATGAAAAATGTGACGTGGCGGCCTGCGTTGGCGCAACCTGGATTGCGGGGGGCGTAGCCGGGACGATGGATCTGCTGGCAAAAAGCCTCAAGCCCGGGGGAATAATGCTCATCGGCGAACCGTACTGGCGTCAGGTACCCGCGACGGAGGAGACAGCCCAGGCCTGCGGCGTCTCGTCGATCGCAGACTTTCTCACTCTGCCCGGTCTGGTTGCGTCTTTCGATCAACAGGGCTATGACCTGGTTGAAATGGTGCTGGCTGACCAGGAAGGCTGGGACAGGTACGAAGCCGCAAAATGGATGACCATGCGTCGCTGGCTGGAGGAAAACCCAGATGATGACTTCGCGCAGGAGGTTCGGGCGGAGCTGACGATAGCGCCTGAACGTCATGTGACGTACACGCGGGAGTACTTTGGCTGGGGGGTGTTTGCGTTAATGGCGCGATAATATGGCGCTGGCGGTATAGCCTTTAGGGTTATGCCGCCGTTCAACTTCTTTGAGGTACAAAACGATGACGCGAAAATGTGCAGCCATTAGCAACATTTGCTGCCATGATCTGAGAATGAGATTTACTGGAATGCAGGGTAACTATTTTATTTAGATGGTGCGATAATAGGAACATAACACAACCCATCCAACCATTGATAAATATACATATTTTCTTGTTTCATCTTTATAAATGCCCCCTTTTGTGCCCCCACCTTGTTTTTCATGCGACTCGATGAGGTTTTCATTGAGTCGCCAATCTCACCAGTTTCTTCACAAACCGTGCAAATCTTCTCGGCTCTTGAAGACCCCCTCACTGCCGCGAATGACTAAGAACAATATTACTTACTTCCCGATAAGAGCAACTTTTCATTAATCCACATGCTCTTCTGGCATGAAGGATATCTGTCACGGTCAAATATGGTACTTGTCCCTGTGAGCTAAATCCTCTGCGATCAATGCGAACCAGTTCGTACTTATCTACCAGGAAGTTGACTGCATCGGCCAGGATAATCCCAGCATCAATATGTTCCTTAATTACAGTTTCATCACTGAACGGCGTGTCGTTCAGTGTCAGACCATAGTGCTGTTCAAGCAGACGAGTAAGTAACATTTGCCAGACTGCAACGGGCGACAGGCAGGGCTTCGCCGCCCGCGAAATTGTAGCAGGTAGATTTTTCATGTTTGCTCTCGTGAAATTTGTTAGCGTTGAGTGGGATAAATGGCGATGTATACGTAGCCGCAACTACCAAGGGTATCGGCTTCGCAGGTGAAACCGTTGTGGTACAGAGTGACACAGTGGGCATGGCGAGAATTCATTTCACCAGTGGTCAGCATCGATTCCATCTGACGGATAAAATGCGGAAATACGATATCCAACTTCAGGCATTCGGCGTCACTGAACTTACCGGTGATACTAGCCCGGTCAGCCAGATAGTGCAGCCGGTTGCCTTCCTGAACTAATCTGACTCCAAGCCGTGGAACAATATCGCTTTTTATCCCCCATTCATGGGCTGGTATTAATGACATGAAAACCTTCCTTTAAAGCAAACTAAGTTCAGCAAAAGACACCACCTCGTTTCCGATTACAAGATGATCCAGCACGCGCACTTCCACCAGTGCCAGCGCTTTCATAATCCTCTGAGTAATATGTTTATCCTGCTGGCTGATTTCTGTCGTACCAGACGGGTGGTTGTGAGCCAGAATGACCGCAGCAGCGTTATGTCTCAGGGCTGATTTAACCACTTCGCGGGGATGCACTTCGGTATGGCTGAGCGTGCCGGTAAACAGTGTTTCTCGTCCCAGCAGGCAGTGTTGATTATCGAGATACATCACGATGAAGACTTCCCTCTCCAGGTGCGCCATCTGCAGTTGCAGCCAGGTTTTTGTGAGGCTGGTGGAGGTAAATGACTCACTCGGTTGACGCAGGTATTTCTCAACCAGTCGTAATGCCCTTCGCATTACGCGCTGCTCGTTTACCGGAAACACCGGCGATAAATTGGATACAGACATAATGGTTCCTTAAAACAAAAGGCCCCGCTGGTTTTTTAGCGGGGCCTGAAGAATGATAAAAAGTTTCATGACGCGAGATGCAACATATTCTCGGCCATCACCCACAGAGCACGATTGAGCTTCACATCTCCGTCGATACCGTTTACCGAACGGGTATGAGCACGCTTACCGCTGATCGTGCGCCCCGAAAGACCACCTTTAATCAGGTTTTCCTGAATACGCTGGTAAGTGGTCCACAGGTCGTTGCTCTCGTCCTGCCAGCGACGTGGCGAAAGTATCTGCGATTCCGTCACCGGTTGATGCTCTTCACCAAAGCGATAGGTTAATGCTGCTTTCGCCATTGCCTGCTGTGCGGGTGGCGGCAACAAAAGCGACTGCATGGCATCGCGTTTCTCTTCTACGCGGTCAAATATCCCCAGTACTTCGTAGGCTCCTTCAATGACTTTCTCGACTACGTTGCCTTTGTGCGGCACCCGCACCTCACCGAAACTCTCCCCGCATACCAGCCCGTTCTGGCATACGGCACGAAATAACCCCGGCAGCATCTGGTAAGAGCTGGAACCATCATGGCTGTTCAACAGGATAATTTCTGGCACCTGTTTGCCGGTAATTTGTCCTTCCCGGCGCAGACGAAGCATGTGTTTCGTGTGCTCTCGTTTACTTTCATCCCGGACGCGGGTCTGGCAGGCAAAGAACGGACGAAACCCTTCACGTTGAAGGTTATTCAGCAAAGTAATAGTGGGAATGTAGGTGTAGCGTTCGCTCCGGGATTCATGCTTTTCTTCGCTGAAGACGCTTGGCACATAATGGGCCAGTTCGTCGCGGGTTAATGGGCGGTCACGACGTACAAGGTTGACTGCACCAAAGCGGCTGGCTAAACGTGTCATAGTTAATTCCTTTAAAAATGGGCATAAAAAAGCCACTCCACTGGAGTGGCTTCGGATGGAAGATAAATTATTCAGGGAGAAGCTGGTGGCTGGTCTTGCTGTGGCGACAGTTCACTGTCAGGTAATGTCGGCGGAGTTAGCTTGTCGATCTGGTAATGTTGTAATCGCTGCAGAATAAAGGGTTTACTGTACTGGAAGTATCGAAGACACCATTCGTACTTCACGACTCGCCTTATGATCAGAGGCAAGCGTTCATACGCTTTGCTGCACACCGATAAAACAAAGGCATCATCATTAATTCTGTCCTCTGCTATTGCAGCCAGCCCTTTGATAAAGGAGCGCTTCAGCTTTTGTCGAGAATTAGCTTTCAGGTGAACGTCGGAAGGCGATAGTACGTGTGATCCAGGAGCTTGCACACAAACCGTGTTGCCAGATAGGGGCTTTTTCAGGCAAGAGTGGCGAGTTTTTTTATGAGCCTTATCAGGCTAAGGGTCATCAGGCTGGCTCCCAATGTTTGGCATACGACCGACTTACTCCTTAGCAGAGTGAGTCCTGCAACGCTAAAAACAACGGGCCAGGTCAGATCCAGTGATTGTGTATCTATATCGTCAGGGAATTTCGGGTATTTCATAGGACTGTCCATAATACGTCCGGTATCGCGGGTAGCGTATACCGGACCGGGTAAATAATTAGGGGAGATCGACGGAAGCTATTTCCTCAGAAGCGTTTGTGGGACCACTGTAAACGCCGACGTATTCATTTAGAGGGAAGATAATTACTGCATTATTCTTCGGATCAAAAGTGCAACCATTTAATCCTGCAATTGCAGCAGTTTTCCCTGAGTTTTTATTTTTCACAATCAGTTTATTGTCTGCACAGTTGCTGGCTTTAACAAAACTCACTACATAACCGTCCTGCTCAGCGACGGTTTCAGTCGTCGTTAGTTTTGGCTCAGGGCTACGTCCTGTCTGCCCACTTACGCGCTCGCGGCTGTAAGGAACATATTGAACAGCGTCGTTACGCATGGTTGGCGGGTCGTTGTTCATGCTCAGGTAAACAGGGCAGTCAGCAGCGCCCACTGCACAGCTCTTACTGAAAATAGTACGAGACGGCCAGCCTTTAGTGCCAATGTAGGCTGCACCAGTTTCATCCAGGCAGTAAGTTTCCTCCCATGCATAGTCTTTATTTTGGCCCGGCATGGTGCGGGTGGTAATAAGGCAGGTCAGAGCTTTCACTGGCTTACCGTCGTAGCGGATAAAGTTTTGCTCCAGCGGTGCACCCGGGTACAGCAGGGGCGATATGTTTGCAGCCGCAGCCTTATTTTGCGCATCAACCGAAGCACTGGCCTTTCCGCTATGTTTTACGTTCACGGCCTCGTTGTTCATGTCCCGCAGCATTTCGCCGCCTTTTTCTGTCAGAAAGAAGGTATAGCGCTCAGGATGAATGTTCCCCTGAATAGTGATAGCAGAGCTGAATGCCGGGAGCGAAAGGGTGCAGACTAAAACCAGGCGTGAAATGAATGTCGCCATAAAAGATATCCTTACTGATGATTAACAATGTGGGAGCATGAGTTACTGGAAGGGGTGATTAATGGCTGATGCAGTCTTCCCAGTTGAGGTCCGACAGAGCGTCCCTGAGCCCTGCGGTTTTGAACGGGTGAGATACGGGTTTATTCATCCGGGTGATTTCAATTTGCCCATGGTTGCCTGTGTTTTTGAGCGCTATAAAAGCCGCCTCATCTAGCGGGTAATGAACAGCGTTGATATTGATTCCCATGGATTCTTGTCCATTATCTGGTATATCCATTGGCTCCTTATCAGACCCGCTGTAGCTCACTATCAAATTGCTGTCCCGGCAGGTGATCGTCATACGTTCTCCGGCGCTATTGTCGGCGTTAAGTTCAAACTCCATCGCATTGACAGTGCCAAACCAGTTGCCCCATTGCTGCTCCTGGCCCATGGCGTGCACAACACAGCTAAACAATGTTGCACCGAAAAGAAGTACAGATGTGATCTTCAACATAGAAATTCCTTACTATTGTTTTACAAACGAAAAATGGCCTTTTGTAGTACAAAGGGCCATTCGATCGTATGCATTTTGTCCGGGGCGGGATAATCGTTATTACTGATCAGTTACCAGGAATTGATCGTTATTATCTATGCAAATAACGATCAATAATTCACTATCGATAGGTAGTGACTATCATTATTTGAAGTATCGATCGGTGTTGCAGATCAATGCGGTGAGACACTCCAGAATCTGTCCGGAATGATCTCACCGTGGTAATACAGGTCTGAAAAAAAATGGGATGCGTCAGAACGCGGGGATGCTCAGTCTTCGTCCTTGTCACCTTCCATCATCGCTTTTTGCAACCTCGTCCAGATTTTTTTTGAGGTTGAGCCCGGATTTTTATCTGGCATCGGTGCTGAGTGTTCATCACTGCGAGGTAATTTCCCCATACGTTTCAGAGCTTCCCCAATGGAAATATGCGTAACCTGGCCATCGCTGGAATTATCAGTAGGAGAGGCGTGCAGTACCGTTGCATTATGAGTTTGACAGTCCTTTTCTTCCTTTTCCGTTATTTCATTGACCGGAGCATATTGGCTATAGGACTGTATTTCCGGTATGAAGGACATGTTACTGATAGTAGCAAGCTCGGTAAGTGTTGTGACTGTAAATGGTTCAGAAACGGGATTGGGCGCGGATGTTTTATTCTTTATCCGGGCACGCAAAGATGCTTTTCTTTCTCTGGTATCAGAAGTTGCTCTGTACTGATGTACCTGCCATGCCTTTTTAAAACGTTGCATAAATAGTTCATCTTTTAAAAACAAATAAATGAACAAAAAATAAAACTTAACAGCCATGTATTTTTCAAAGGAGCCTGACGGCCTCAGCATGGACAGCATACTGCTGTTAGTAAAAGGTGCCGGATTGGTTTCTCCTGTATAATGCCCCTCACGGTCTTTTCTCCGGGTATTCATTCGACTTCTATCTTTCTGAATGTATTTCCATGCCCAGTCGCATTTTTTCTTGCTTTTTGGTGAAAGAGGGAAATTTATACTCGAAGGATAAATTTCCTCCCACTTGTTACGAATCTGGCGCATCAGATCGAGCCTGGCTTTAAGGGTCGCAGGTGCACGGTCAAAAAAATCCTCTATAACTGATAGACGCTCTTTATTATCGACAGGGTAAGCATCCAGTTCCAGTTTATTGTAAAGGGAATCATGTATATTGGGATAGCGTTGGTTCCTTATTCTACCAACTATAAAAACGTCCAACTCAAGCAATTTGAATGAATCGTGTATCTGGCTTTTGATAAACAGCCATGTGAAGTAGCAAGCATCAGGTGATTTTTTTACCCAAGAAAATTCAGATGCGGGTATCTGGAGTGATTTAAACTCATTAAAATCTATTGTGTAGATCCTCTTAACCTCATTATCTTTTATCAGTCGCACAGCCTGATTAATTGCCTCTTCAGCGATTTCAATATTACTGCCAAATATGTCATCTGCATTGTAAATGTTTTTAGTTGATGCCAGTTTATTGGTCAGTATGGCCAGATCCTGATCAGATAGATACCACAAGAATAATCTCATGGCCCTCCTGTTATTTATTATTGCACTGTGCAGTGAATTTTCCACAAGTTACGTCCTGTAATACGTTTCGATTAAATTTCAATCATCATAAGGTCAGGTATAAAAATAGTCAAAAAAGAAGAGTGAAAACTAGTTATTTTCATAGCTATAAACGTAGTTTTTTATGTAGTAAAAAATGTAGTACATGACTGGCCTGTAAGTCTCGTAACGTCAGGGCTTTTACCATATTTATGGATGTGATTTCAGCATGGATTTCTGCTTCCAGTTTATCAAAGTGTGACGACAGGGTGACTTCTGAGCATCTGCAGTAAAAGGTTGCAGCTTTTCAAATGCTGCCCAGATCACTGGGAATGTAAAATCGTACATACGCGACCAATGACATGAAAGGATGCCGACCGGTGTCCTCCTGATAAATTACGGAAACATGTCATGAGCACTATTAATATTCACGAAGATAAATTCGTTAGCATGCAGTTCATTACTGAACTGACAGGGTTATCTGATAAATGGTTTTATAAGCTGGTGCATGAAGGTAAGTTTCCAAAGCCGGTGAAGTTTGGTCGCAGCTCCCGCTGGATTGAAAGTGAAGTAAAAGAGTGGATCGAGGAGAGGATTAAATTATCGCGTTCTGGTTCTATTGTAATCTTTAATGAGGAAAACAAGTAAGCCCTTTCCTTATGAAAAACCAGCTAACTTCGGAGTGAATTCTAAATATAGAATGTGAATATCTCCTGGAATTCAGCGGTCGTTTAATACACCAGTTGTGTTGGTATGGTAATATATACTCATCAGTACATACCTGCTATACATGCGTAATATAAACATCAACACCAAGTATCACACTAAAATAAGCAACAATAATTACCACATAAACTTCATTAATATCACATCAGTGATATATGTCCGATACGTTTATCAGTTAAACATGGCATCTACACTCTAACAATCTGAAGTGATATCACTCCCATCCTTTAAAACATTATGGCATCAGCAATGATGCTCTTCATTCTGAGAAAAGAAACAATGAATAATATCTATACACTCAATATGAACCATGCACCATTCAACACTCATTACTTACATCGATTGTCGAATGTCATTCATAACGCTGTGCGTGAACATCCAAGAACAACAGCCATTCGTGTTGACCTTCATGTACCCAATTATAAAGATACCGGTGATAGCATTTCTTGCATCATCGATATGAATAAAGGACTCATGTCCCGTTTTATTGAAGCACTTGATGCCCGTATACAGATATTCCTGAAGAACAAAAGTAAAAATGGCATGAGAGTCTATCCGTGCCATTTACGCTACGCCTGGGTTAAAGAAATTGATAAAGATAAAAGTGATAAACCACACTGGCATGTGGTGTTATTCCTCAATAAGGATGCCTTTCTCGGTCTCGGTGATTATACGGGGAATGATTATAACGTGGCCTCTATGATTCAGGCTGCATGGTTGAGCGCTTTAAAGCTACCTTTAGCTACTGAATATTTAACGCTGATTCACTTCCCTGATAATCCCTGTTATCACCTGAATATCAATAATCCTCCAGCCTACTCTGAGTCATATAACGGTTTAATGTACCGCCTTAGCTATCTGGCAAAGGAACGTACGAAAGTATACAGCAATGAGGAACGGTCATTTGGCTGTAGCCAGTCTTGATCGAACAGGGGCTGGTCAGGGTGTTACCGCCAGCCACATCTCTCAACCAAACACAAAGCCAGCTAACCATGCTGGCTTTTTTATTTTTCTCCGGAGTTCATGATGAATTACTTCGTTTTAGCCACTCATGCCGTCACCGCAAAGGGCGAATGGGTTACACCAGAATCTGTTCAACAGGTTGATTTTGATTCAATGTATTGTATTTACTGCAAACTGCAGATCGGCGTTCAAGTTGATCCACTGACATCTACAAAAACGTTTGTGCACCTACCGGGACATATCAACAATGTTGCTCGGCTCAAAACATGTCGATTTAACAAGCTACAAACAGCACCAGAGCAAACCTCGCTAAAAATCATCCCAACTTCGGAAAAGCCCATTCGACCTACCAACACGAAGATAAGGCAATGGCGATGCTGCTGGTGCCATGTTTGTTGGCATGGAGAGAAGATATGTCCTCAATGTGCTGACTGGATCTATGCAACTGATGTGTAAGAGCTGTATCGATTGCTTGACGCCAAAAAGCGGAAGTTATGCCAAGTAATTATTAAAACAACATCCGGCTCCAAAAGACCTATTGAAATGCGGTCAGCAAAACAGATACATTACGCACGTTGTTACCTTGTATCACCAGGATGTCGTTGACTGTGTTTTTTAGCCGTGAAGTCATTTCCAGAATCGTGCTTATCATCATGGCTGTTGCCGTGCTGAGCAGTTCGCTTATGGCAAAACCACAGGCTATGTATAACGTTCAGGATACAACGTCTGTCAGTGAGCATCAGCACGACAGCGATGAGCCGCTGAATGAACACGATCCGCTACTGTTCCACTCGCACGGTAATGTGCATCACCTCAATGCCGATCATTCCCACGATCTGAACAAGCTCTTCACTCTGACTGCCTTGCAGGCCTGGAACGCAGGTATGCGCGCGACGTTTGCACTGAGTTCAGAACAAATTCTGCGAATGCCACAGGCCACCCCCGAACGCCCTCCGAGATCCCTGTCTGCGTAATAACTGCTGTTAATTCGTTATTATTCAAACTGTAAGGATTTTGTATGAACACCTGCCTTAATTTACAAGGCCGGTTGAGCGGTGGCCTGTTTTCGACTCAGGCGCGTTCGGCTTGTCTGTTTTTCTTATTGTTATTGCTTTTCTACAGCCAGGGTGCGGCCGCACATGGCGTAGCCGAAGGCGACAAAGGGTACATTCAGGAAATCACCGGGATTAACATCATCCCGTTTATCTACCTTGGCGCGAAGCACATGGTCACCGGCTACGATCATCTGCTATTTCTGTTCGGCGTGATTTTCTTTCTCTACAAAATGCGTGATATCGGGCTGTACGTCAGCCTGTTTGCTATCGGGCACTCCACGACGCTGCTTATTGGTACGTTCTTTGATATCAGCGTCAGCGCCTATCTCATTGATGCCATTATCGGACTGTCCGTGGTCTACAAAGCCCTTGATAACCTTGGCGCATTCCAGCGCTGGTTTGGCTTTCAGCCTAATACGAAGATGGCTACGCTTATCTTTGGTTTCTTCCATGGCTTTGGCCTGGCGACCAAAATCAAGGAGTTCGAAATTTCCCCCGATGGCCTTTTCGTCAACCTGATTGCCTTCAATGTCGGGGTCGAGATAGGTCAGCTTCTGGCGCTGAGCGCCATCCTTATCATCATGAGTTACTGGCGGCAGACGGCGAGCTTTTTCCGCCATGCCTACACCGCCAACGTAGTGATGATGAGCGCCGGTTTCCTGTTAATGAGTTACCAGATTTGTGGCTACATTTTAGCCTGAGGGAGAAAAGAGAATGTATAACACCGATTTACCGACCCGCGCAGAGCTGCCGTCTGCGATGAAGCTGATGCAGTCCACTATTCTGGCGGCTATCGTCGCTTTGACGCTGCTGATAACCATCGTGATGCCTTCAGAATACGGTATCGATCCAACGGGCGTTGGCCGTCTGCTGGGCCTTAAACAGATGGGCGAAATCAAAACGCAGCTGGCGGAGGAAGCCGCCACGGACAAACAGGCGAGTACGAGCCAGTGGGGACAGTCAACCACTCCGGTGAATGAACGTCCGGTGCCGGATAACCCGCCGACAATCACGCAAAACAACTATCCGGAGCTGAGCGTTCCGGCGACAACTCGTGCGCCAGAAGCCCCAACTGCCGGTTCTCAGCGCAATCAGCTGTTAATTACTCTGAAACCGAATGAGGCGGCTGAAGTTAAGATGGAAATGCGTAAGGATGCCCGGGTGACTTACCAGTGGACAAGCTCTGGACCTGTCAACGTGGATGCACACGGCGATCCGGTTAACGCACCGAAAGGGTTTTACCACGGCTATGGTAAGGACCGGCAGATAACCTCAAGGGATGGTGTGTTGCAGGCCGCCTTTGACGGTAAGCACGGCTGGTTCTGGCGAAATCGTGGTTCACAAACGATTACTATCCAGCTTGATACCAATGGCGAATACCAGAGCATTAAGCGCGTAATCTGATTAATCAGGCCCGCATTATGCGGGCCTTTTTACACACTTCGGCAATACAAGACTTTACACTCCAGCCTCTTACATCCCCCCCAGGGGGATGCTAATATTTTTAAACCGTTGTCACTGTCCATTGAGAGAAGCACTCAGCGATGTACCTGATGTTTAAACGTTCACCCCGTTATATTCTGATGATTGTCATCATGGCCGTTGGCATGATGATGTCGTCGATGGGCACGTTTGCGTCACACGGTACCAACGGCCTGACAGGTTACGAGATGAATCTGCATGATGCAGAAGTCACCATGACAGTGCAGGATCACTCCCACGACTCGGATATCCCTCAGTCTGGTCACGCAGGCCATCATCAGACAGACCATTTCCATGAAACCCCTCAGCAGCCGCCCTCTGTGGAGATCACCCTCTCTCCTATAGCAGACAGATGGTTGCCGCTCGCCGATCTTCGCAGCCCGGTTAAGGCTACGGACATAATTTACCGCCCTCCAAGCACCCGCAAGATCTGATCGCTGTTGCCGGTAGCAGTTTGCTGCCTGGCGTTTACCAACTTCAGATTTAGCGGAGAAGCTATGTACACAGACTCCATACAGGCGCGTCGTGAGATTGCGCGTAATTTTACTGAACTTAATTATCGCATTAACCCTCTGCACTGGCAGACACTGTGCATGGGCGTGAATCGCGATCTCCAGGCCAAAAAACTGCGTCCGAACGTCCCTGTTCCTTCGCGGCGTAAGGTCATTCCGTTCCTGAAAATGATGCACAAAGAAACGGGTTCGATGCTGAAAGCTATTCTTGCTTTTGGTTTCGATGGTCCCTGGACCTCCAGCGGTGGTTCTTTTCGTCTGGCGCGAGAAATTGGGTTCGACATTGCCCACCATGCGAAAAATATTCACCACAAAAACGGTACCGTCACCTTCCTTGAAATTGGTGCTGCCTGGGCAGGTTTTCGTGCTGAAGAAGCGACCAGCCATCAGGCGACGATTTCCGGGCTTGCCCAGAGTTTCAGGGAGCAGCTTGGGGAGAGTGCATTCCTGCATTTCACCAATCTCACGCCATGGCACGAATCGCTGCCAAAGGGGGTGACTGAGCATCCCTACGTGACGGCAGCCGGTCTCTGCGCACTGGAAAATCGCGGCGTTCAGGCCGGTGGGGTCGATATTATTTATTCCCAGGCCGCAGCCTATTTCGAGCAGGACTACACAACGTTCCTTCGCAGCGCAGCCCGTCTGCTGAAAGGGGATGGCGTCTTAATCTTCAACCATGATCCTGTTCTGGCGAGCGCGATGGATGAAGTCGCGTGGGAGCACGGACTGCGGCTGGTCAGACGTAAGCAAATGGGCGGAATGAATGGCGCGATTGCCCGTTATCACCGGCTTCGTTCATCCCCAGTGAGTCAAATGGTTTTCCCCGGCGTAAACCGGGAACAGGACGATGAAGTGGTCTGTGAATCACTGGTTATGTCGGCACTTCGTCGCAGCGTGGAGGTGTAACGCCCGATATGTTGACGCGCAGACATTTTCTCACCACCACAGGAGCGTTGCTGATGACAACATTACTGCCGGGGGAAACCCTGGCAGCCTCTCTGGCCGAAAAAGTCAGTGATACATGGCAAAGAATTATTGCTCGCCGCACTGCTAAGGAGACGATAACGCCGGGCTGGATTTTGCAGTCGCTCGGGCTTCAGCCGGGCTCAACGGAACTGCGGAGAGCCATTTTTGAACTGGTCAGGCGCGTGCCCTATCAGCTTGGGTCATGGAATAACCAAAGCATGAGCCTGTTTGAGCAGGGTTTTGGCGACTGTCGTCATAAAGCCGCCGCGGCCGAACGATTGCTGGTTGCCGGTGGGATTACGGCGAAGAGAAAACTGGTGCAGTTTGACTGGGCTGATTTACCCGTTCCTCCGGAAATACTGGCTATTTTGCCGCAAACCCAGGGATTTCATGACACAGTAACTTTTGAGTTAAACGGGAAAACCTGCCTGTTTGATGCCACCTGGGATATCGCCCTGCGCGGCGCGGGCTTCCCGGTGATGCCTTCCTGGGATGGCAACTCTGATACCTGGTCGGTGACCTCCCGGATGTCGACGCAGCAAACCGTACAGATGCCACAGCCCGGTCAGGATATTTACAGCGCTAACCAGATGAGCTGGCCTCAGCGCGAGAAAACCATGGCCTTCAATCAGGCGCTGAATAGCTGGCTGGACGACGTTCGGGCTAACCGTGATGACTGGTGCACCATCGTCCATAGCGATGTTGAAGCCACGCGGCTGAGTCTGAAAACCTGCCTGGGACTTCTGAGTTAACACCTTTCTCGTCAGAAGGGGCTTCGCAAGGAAGCGGTGATAACACCTTCGACACTCTTTATGCTGCTTCAGGTATAACGCTGGGATACCTGAAGCTTTTTTTATTCTAAATATCAGATGATTGGTCAACTTCCTATCCTCCCCACCAGGATAATGCTTGTCATTTTTTTCAGGTCGCTCTATGCTTTCAATATCCCCCCCAGGGGGATATAAATTTAAGCCAAGAGAATTCCTGATGCTCAATATTCTATCTAATCGTACCTATCGCCACCTGTTTATGGCACAGGTTATCGCCCTTATCGGCACCGGTCTGGCGACCGTCGCGCTGGGTCTGTTAGCTTATGATCTCGCCGGAGACAGGGCCGGTGCTGTGCTGGGTACCGCGCTGGCGATCAAGATGAGCGCCTATATTCTGGTTGCGCCGGTGGCGGCAGCCTTTGCCGACAAATTCCCGCGTCGCACTATGCTGGTGACGTTGGATCTGGTTCGCGCTCTGGTGGCTATTGCGCTGCCGTTCGTCACCCAGATCTGGGAAATCTATATTCTGATCTTCGTACTTCAGTCTGCCTCGGCGGCGTTCACGCCAACCTTCCAGGCAACTATCCCGGATATTCTTCCTGACGAACGCGAATATACGCGGGCGCTGTCTTTGTCGCGTCTGGCCTACGATCTGGAAAGCGTTATCAGCCCAATGCTGGCGGCGGCGCTGCTGACGGTCATGAGCTTCCACAATCTGTTTGCCGGGACGGCGGTCGGGTTCCTCGCCTCTGCGGCTTTGGTTGTTTCCGTCACATTACCAAAGATGAAAGCGTTAACGGTTAAACGCAGCATCTATGACAAAACGACGCGAGGCATGCGTATCTTCCTGAAAACACCAAGACTGCGTGGCCTGCTGGCACTCAACATGGCCGTAGCAGCGGCGAGCGCGATGGTTATCGTCAACACCGTTGTTCTGGTTCAGGCTGATTTTGGTTTCTCACAGCGATCTACCGCCATTGCTCTGGCCTTCTTCGGTGTGGGTTCCATGGTGTCGGCGCTGGTTCTCCCAAAACTCCTCGACAAAATGAGCGACCGCATGCCGATGCTTGTGGGGACCGCGCTTTTAGTGATTGGACTTGGGCTGGGTATTTTCCTGAAGGATTACGTCACGCTGGTTGTGCTGTGGGCGCTGCTGGGTGTGGGCTATTCGCTTTCTCAGACGCCAAGTGGTCGCCTGCTGCGCCGCTCATCAACGGCTGAAGACAGACCTGCGCTGTTTGCTGCCCAGTTTGCACTGTCGCATTCCTGCTGGCTGGTCACTTATCCGCTGGCCGGGTGGGTAGGTGCCACATGGGGAACACAGGCTTCGTTTGTCGCCCTGACTATTGTGGCCGTGCTGTCGCTGCTTGCCGCCGTACTGATCTGGCGTCCTGAGCATGAAGCTTACGCTCAGATTCACCGTCATACCGATTCAGACACAACCCATGAGCATGATTTCGTCATCGACGATGAACATCCGTCATGGCCGAAGAAAGATAAGTAATTAACCCAAAAAGACAAAGAATCAGGAGAGGATAAGCCGATAAAAAGTGTGACCCTGGCGTTGATACACATTATCTTATCCCCTCCACCTGGAGAGGATAAATCATGACCGTTCACGCATCACACCCTGACATTATTAAAAGACTTAAACGTGCCGCAGGGCACCTGAAAAGTACCATCCAGATGCTCGAAGATGAAAGAGCCTGTCTGGATATCGCCCAGCAACTGCACGCAGTGGAAAAGGCGATAACGAATGCGAAGCGTACCTTAATTCATGACCATCTGGATCACTGCCTGGAGGACGCCCTTCATGCCGACCACAGTGAGTCTGATAACACGCTTAGCGAATTTAAAGAGATAACTAAATATCTTTAAGGCAAGCGAAACATGACTGATTTTTCTGCTCTTTTACAGCAAGGCGTGGCGAATGCCTGGCTGTTCATCCCCAGTGCGATCCTGCTGGGTGCGCTTCACGGACTGGAGCCGGGACACTCCAAAACGATGATGGCCGCGTTTATTGTGGCTATCAGGGGAACGGTGAAACAAGCCGTATTACTGGGGCTTGCCGCGACCATTTCTCATACGTCTGTGGTCTGGCTCATTGCTATGGGCGGGATGTACATCAGTCAGAAATTCACCGCCGAGTCCGCTGAACCCTGGTTCCAGCTGATTTCAGCCATCATCATTCTTGTCACGGCGGCATGGATGTTCTGGCGCACCTGGCGCGGTGAAAAACTGTGGAAAATGGAGCAGGAAGAGGAACATGGCCACGGCCATCACGAACATGACGAAACCCGCATAATCGATACCGGCCACGGCAGCGTTGAACTCTCTATTTTCGAGGAAGGGCAACCGCCTCACTGGCGTTTACGCACACTCAGCGGCAGGAAATGGGAAGCCAGCAATATCTCTGTGGCCACAAGGCGGGGGACTGGAACGTATTCTCAGGTTTTCGACTTCGTTGAAAAAGACGGGTTTATGGAATCAGTCCTGGCAATCCCTGAGCCACACAGTTTCGATGTGCGCCTGTCTTTAGGCCATCGTGGGCATGTACACGATTATGATGTGGAGTTTCGCGAGCATGAGCACGGTCACGACCATGACCACTCCGCGCTGGAGGGGCTGGATGTTAATTCCCGCGAATACCAGGACGCTCACGAAAAAGCCCATGCTAACGACATCAAAAAACGTTTTGCCAATCGCAGCGTAACCACAGGGCAGATTATCCTGTTTGGGCTAACCGGTGGACTCATTCCTTGCCCGGCGGCCATCACCGTTCTGCTGCTGTGCATCCAGGTGAAGGAATTTACGCTCGGCGCTGCACTGGTACTGTGTTTCAGTATCGGCCTGGCGATTACGCTGGTTTCTGTGGGTGCAGCGGCGGCGTTTAGCGTTCGCCAGGCAACCAAACGCTGGAGCGGTCTGGATACTCTGGCACGCCGAGCCCCATACTTCTCAAGCGTACTGATTGCCCTTGTCGGCATTTACATGGGCTACCATGGCTGGATCGGCGTTACCCGCTGATTTTCTCTTGTAAAAGCCACATGCCTGAACCCACCGACCGGTGGGTTTTTTTATCTCTGAAGCCTGTCACATTTTTATCCCCCCGCAGGGGATAGCAATTGAGCTTTTATAGACGCTCATTTATGATTAAGTTATCCCCCCTGGGAGGATGTGAAATCATAAATGGAACCTGCTATGCAAAAACAATACTTCAGTCATATTCGTCGCCAGTTCGTCAACGTCACCGGCGTATTGCTCGCTTCATCCATCGCCATTCCAGCCCTGGCAGCGCAAGGCGGTTTCTCCGCAGAGAAAGATCCAGTCGCCACTGAGCGCATGTATGCCGGTCATAAGGTTCAGCAGGAAAACAGTCAAAGCCGCATTCAGGCCGTGTCGTCAATGCACGAAGGGGCGTGGATCACGCTGGAAGGCAATGTCATCAGCCAGCAGCAGGAAGAGTGGTACACCTTCCGCGATCCAACCGGAACCATCAAAGTTCGTATTCCGCAGAAAGTCTGGAACGGGCAGCACTTCGATGCGCAGGATCTGGTGCGGGTGAGCGGGCAGATAAGCCGTGAGAATGGCACCACGAGCGTTAATGTTGAAGTGATTAAAAAGCCTTAATGTGAAGAGTCATTAGAACTGTGAGTTCAACGGGTCGATGGAACGCTATCTTTATAGCAGCATATGCCAGTTCAAATACCATTAACGCTTTCATTCTAATACCTCACATTTGAATAAACACATATGTACAGGCAAATTTTTTAAATACAAACAGCCTTACTGCTACCCGAGCAGTTTGCTGATGCCAGCTTACGGGCGATGGCCTGTACGTCGTCCTGTTGGCTTAACCAAGCCTGCTCAATTACCTGAGCAGCCCAAGAAGAAATATGCGGAGATAAGCGGTAGTGAACCCACTTGCCCTGCTTGCGATCCAGCAATAGGCCACTTTCCCGAAGCATCGCCAGATGACGAGAGATCTTAGGCTGCGACTGTTCCAGCGCCGTGCAAAGTGAAATCATCTCCAATTTTGCTAATCATAGGTTTACAACAATGAATGAGAGGATATTATCACTAAGAGTGTTCATCATGGATGAGAGGAAAATGAGTTCGACACAGCAAGATTACCTCTACAGACAGTTCTTTCGGTTAAAAGTACACGAATGTATGGGAGACAGTTTTCAGGCGCTCTTTTCGAAGGTTATGCAATACGCAACTCCTGGCTTTCAAGCTGTTTCCCCTTGGGGAAACTGGGGAGATGGCGGGAATGATGGGTGGATTGCTCATGAAGCTCATTACTTCCAAGTTTATGGGCCTAAACCTTCAAATCAAACCAAAGAGCTAGAAGCTGTTAATAAATCGATTGGCGACTTTGATAAATTAGTCGCCAAATGGGGGAAAGTATCAAAATATACTTTTGTAATGAATGATTATTTTAAGGGTATTCCAGCACCTGTTGGACTTTCATTAAATTCGCTTGCAATCAGTAAAAGTCTTAATCACGCAGGTGCAATGGGCGGGATGGAGCTCCTTCAAAAATTTATGTCATTATCTGAGGGTGAAAAGCAAGATATTGTAGGTTTCATTCCTGAGGTTGATTTGGATTTTACAGATAGTCGAGCTGTTGGCGAAGTGTTGACTTTTTTAGCACAAAAATCTTCTTCACCCATAAATTTTTTAAGTGAAACCGCCCCGGACTTCGAAGATAAAATAAAAATAAATGGTATTACAAAACCAATAAAGAGCAGGCTGGAATCTTTTAGTTATCAACTATATTTGATAAATGAATTTTTAGATTCTGTTGATAGCGGTCTTGAACAAACTATAGCTCAAGAAGTTAAAGAAACTTATGCAAAAAGCAAATTGGCGATAACTGAAGATAACCACAATTATGCAGATTTAAGATACACTTGGATGATAGATAAACTCCTTCCCCCTCAAGTTACCACAAGTGCGGTCGCGAGTTATCGATTTGCAGCAGAGTTAATTTTAGCTAAATATTTTGAGACATGTGATGCTTATGAACATCCAAGCAATGCTTCTGCCACATAAGCATGTTAGGTTTAGTAACTCCCTAATTGCGATTGCAGGATACACCCGTTCGTTAATTGATGGACCGGTATCCATAGAAGAACTATGGACAAAAGTAGAGCGAAAAAATAAATCAACGATAATCACGCCCTCTTTTACACAATTTATGCTTGCCGTAGACATTCTTTTTTGCATCAAACAAATAATGCTAGATAACGAAAACAGAATAATGCCAATATGCAGCATTGATGACAAATTACAAAATAAGGAAAGTTAAATGAAGTTAATTCGCTTAACTTGCGATCAGCCAACCTTTCATCCAGTGCATTTCAATGACACAGGGCTAACGTTGATTATTGGTGATAGCTCTAAAGAAAAAGAAGGCAGTAGTAACGGAGTCGGCAAGACACTTATTCTCGGCCTCGTTCAACATTGCTTAGGCGCTAATGCTGATAAAAAATTAACTTCAGCAGTTCCAGATTGGTGGTTCTCGTTACTTTTTTCTCATAATGGAGTTGAATACTTAATATCTAGAACGGGAAATGGGAAAAAATTATTATTAAATGACAAAACAATATCTCTAAAAGCATTTAAAGATCTATTAGACAAAATAGGGATATTTAATCTTGAGAATAACATTCCGTATTTATCATTTAGATCTTTATTTAAGCGTTTTTCGCGATATACCAGAGATGACTGCATCAGTCCAACTAGGACAAAAAAGGAGCAAGACTTTGAAGCATTGCTTCGCACCGCATTTCTTCTCGGCATAGATCATAATTTAATATTATCCAAAAGAAATAATAAGCAAGAACTGGATAAAGTAAGTCAATCCCTAAAAAATTGGCAAGACGATGATATTCTTAAAGACATGTTTAGAGCAGGCTCTCAACCTAAAGTACGCTATGAATGGCTAGAAAGAGAGATCCCAAGACTGCAAGATGAACTTAATACATTTCAAGTTCACGAGCAATACAGAGCTATTGAGAATGAAACAAACAGTTTAACTATAAAATTACGAGAAGTTGAAAAAAATAAAAATATAGCTGAATTTAAAGTTAGTAATATAGAAAAAACTTTATTATCACACCCTGATATTTCAAGAGAAGATCTTCTTGAACTGTACAATGGCTTACAAGAGATTTTCAAGCCAGAAACATTGGCCCATTTTGAGTCAGTTGAAAATTTTCACAAATCATTATCTTTTAACAGAAAGAAAAGACTTGAAAATGATAAAATAAAACTTTTGTTAGAAATTGAATCTCTTAAAATTGACATTAATGATATTTCGGCATTACGTGATTCATATTTGGAATCCCTGCAAGGCAAGAAAGCATTTGATGAATACGCAGTCATAGCGAGACAACTGGCTGAATTTAAAGAAGAAAAAGAAAGGCTGCATGATTATTTAAATTTCTCTATTAACCTTCAAAAGAAAGCTCAAAATCTAAGAGAAAGAAAAGTTGAACAAGACAGATTAGCGGTGAACTATGCTTCTACAAATCCTCTTTCAGAATATGATAAATTTTTTGCTGAACTCGCAGAAATAATGTACCCGAGGGTACCAGCAGGAATAGTTTTAGATGTTAATACTGGTGACAACAAAATCCGTTATGATCTAAGCATCCAAATCGAGGGTGATGATTCGGATGGGATCAATGATGCTAGGATATTATGCTTTGACTGGTTAGTATTTACATGTGGCGAAAACCATGCCATGGATATGCTATGGCATGATAATCGTCTTTTTGCCGATATAGATCCAGGTGTTCGCGCAAGATGGTTCTCTTTTGTCAATCAGTCATTAAAACGAAGCGGAAAGCAATATATAGCATCTTTAAATACTGAAAACTTTAATGCTATGGAAACAACTTTATCTGAAATCGAAATGTTAGAACTGAAATCAAAAATTGTCCTTACTCTTCGTGGTGATAAAGCAGAGAATAAACTTCTCGGCATTCAATTTGGAAGTAAAAAGTAATCCTCAGGCAGGCACTGCCTGCCGAGTATCAGTTGCTTGCTCGTTATCGGTAGCAGTATTAACCGACCTCGAGACTCAAAATTCACTCTCATCTTTTTTCTGTAATGCCACACCAAGGCTATCAAACAATTTTTCTCCAAGAGCTTGTGCGTGATCCAGCAACATTTCTAAATCTTGTTCGGTGATCACTACCGAATTACCTTCTTTATCTTTTCCGCCACGATGGACTAAATGATTACGCTTTTGTGTAGCTATTTCTATCGCATCTATTGGCCACTCTTTATGTACATTAATATCAAATGTAGCTTTATAACGACCTACAACTTTGTTTGTACTATGCCAACTTGCACTAATCAGATGTTCTTTGATTGCTTTAATCAATTCCGCCCTCATGTTTTCAATAGATTCTCCTTTGAATGGCAAAGCCAATATTTCTTTACTTACCTTAAATTCCGTCTTACCTTTTTCTATGAAATCTTTAAGGTATGAGTCATTTTTATCTATGGAGTTAATAAACAACTCAACATAAAGAGTTTCCAAAGCTGTAATGACGTTAATGTATAAGATGCTAAGCAGATGTTCTTTTTGCTTATCTTTAAATTCGCCTTTAGCCAGCATTTTTATTCCATCAATGCTTTCAACGAACTTAGAAAAGGGTTGTTCGGAAGATGTAACAGCATCGTACAAGTCTTCGTCGTACCAATCATTAATATTATTTGAATTACCTGACCACTCGTAGCACTGTTCTTGTAAATCATTAACTAGTTCTTGGATATAATCAAATTTCACGTACCCTTCAAACATCGCTTGCAACTCTTCACTTGCTTCGTATGGGCCACCATAAATGTAAGCATATCCGCCTTCACGGGATTCATACGGACAAGAGTTTGCGGGATCTTCGAAATTTTCAAAAAACCAATTCCGCATAACTTCAAGTTGATTTGCTTTACTTATATATTGCAGAGATTCGAGCGGGACTTTTTTACCATTAACATTAAAGACAACTTTCACGATACAACGCCTCTTTGAAAAAGTTATAACATTTTGACTCACTCCTCAGTGACTAACATAGCATGATTTTCATCTCTAACCTCCGCAGATCTTCACATCCTACGGTACAACAAAAAATTTGCGTAAAGCATTAACTTCGAAGGCAAAAAATAAACTCACGTTGGTTCAGCCTCTTCGATGAGAAGAGGCTCTACTTGCCCCTTACCACTCTATCAAGCAATCAAGCTAATAGCTGCATAAGCTAGGGGTTAGCTGGAATTTGCCTACTTGACCGATGAAATCTGCATACCACTGCATCATCTCCCTTCGCCCTTCTAGATACAACGCATGGTTATACGTCCCTCGAATCGCGTTCTTATCAACATGCGCAAGCTGGGTTTCGATCCATGCCGTATTGAACCCTTCCTCGTGCAAAATCGTACTCATCGTGTGACGGAAACCATGCCCCGTTACCTTCCCCGTATACCCAATCCGTTTGAATACCTGATTAATACTCGCTTCGCTCATCGACTTGCGGGGATCATTACGCCCTGGGAACACCAGCGGATATTGCCCTGACATAACTTTGAGTTGCTGTACGATTTCCAGCGCTTGGGTAGAGAGAGGCACAAGATGGGGCCGCTTCATTTTCATTCGTTCGGCAGGAATTTCCCACACCGCTTTTTCAAGATCAAACTCACTCCAGAAAGCACCTCGGAGCTCACCGGTGCGTACTCCCGTAAGAATCAGCAGACGTGCTGCAAGAACAACTAACGGGCTTCCTGTATAGCCTGCGAGAGCTTTAAAGAAGTCTGGTAACTCCTCAACAGTAAGGAAGGGATAATGCTTCGATTCATGCCCTGACATCGCGCTGGTTAGATCCGCTGCAGGATTGTATTCCGCACGACCGGTGACGATGGCGTAACGAAAAACTTCGCTGCAGCGCTGGCGAACCTTCTTGGCCTTCTCTGTCGCGCCACGGTTTTCCATTCGACGTAGCACATTCAGCAGAACCAAAGGTTTGATATCATTCACCGGCTGCTGGCCGATATAGGGGAAAATATCTTTATTGAAGGCTTCGATAATGTCAGAAGCATACCCTTCTGACCATCGGCTCACCTTCGTTCCGTGCCATTCAAGCGCCACTGCCTGAAACGTATTATTGAGCTGGACATCGCGAACCAACTTTTCTTCTTTCTTAGCAAACGATGGATCGATACCCTCGGCCAGTTTTTTCTTGGCTTCATCTCGTAGTGCCCTCGCTTGTGCAAGGGACACTGCTGGATAGACACCAAAAGCCATACGCTTCTCTTTTCCATTGAAGCGATACTTCATCCGCCAATATCTGGAACCAGAGGGAACAACCTCAAGATACAAGCCAGCACCATCTGCCAGCTTGTAGGCCTTCTCTCTGGGTTTAGCGGCGTCTACCTGCCGTGCATTTAGCTTCATTGGGGGCATCTCCCTGGACCGAACACAGAATGCCCCCACTTATGCCCCCAACTGTAACTTGATTCCGGTTGAGTCCAGTTGATAACAGGAGATAAGATACGGGCTAGAAACCGCATTATACGGGCTTTAAGTTGATTTCGGTAGACTTGAGAAGAGTTTGAAATGGTGCCGATAATAGGAGTCGAACCTACGACCTTCGCATTACGAATGCGCTGCTCTACCAACTGAGCTATATCGGCCCTGAAAGGCCGGTTACGAGCGTAACCACGGGGCAAAAGAGTAGATCTAACCGGGTGATGCGTCAATGCCCTTTTGAATCAAACGGCTATTTTTGCATCACCCGCGATTATTTACCCACGAATCGTATCATCACCGTAGCCGATCCACTTGTAGGTGGTCAGTGCTTCCAGCCCCATCGGACCGCGGGCGTGCAGCTTCTGAGTGCTCACAGCCACCTCCGCGCCCAGACCGAACTGGCCGCCATCGGTGAAGCGCGTCGAGGCATTCACGTAAACCGCAGACGAATCCACTTCATTCACAAACCGATCGGCATTGCGCAGGGTGCGCGTCAGGATCGCGTCAGAATGCTGGGTTCCGTGTTCACGAATGTGCGCAATAGCGTCATCGAGATCCGCAACTACCTTCACGTTCAGATCCAGCGACAAATACTCATCGTCGTACTGCTCCGCGTTAACCGGAACGACCTTCGCCGGACCGTCTTTCAGCAGGGCGAGAGCGCTCTCGTCCGCATGCAGCGTGACGCCACTTTCCGCCATCTGCTTGCTCAGCGCTGGCAGGAAGGTACTGGCGATGCCCTGATGCACCAGCAGCGTTTCCACCGTATTACAGGTGCTTGGACGCTGTGTTTTAGCGTTGACGATAATCTTCAGCGCAGGTTCTACCTCCGCGGTGTCATCCACTACGATATGGCATACGCCAATACCACCGGTGATCACCGGAATGGTAGATTGCTCACGGCACAGCTTGTGCAAGCCCGCGCCGCCGCGTGGGATCAGCATGTCGATGTATTTGTCCATGCGCAGCATCTCGTTGACCAGCGCACGGTCGGGGCTTTCAATCGCCTGCACGGCACCCGCCGGTAAACCACACTCCTCCAGCGCCTGCTGAATGACGTTTACCGTCGCGGCGTTGGTGCGCCAGGTCTCCTTCCCGCCACGCAGGATCGCGGCATTACCGGTCTTCAGGCACAGGGAGGCGACATCCACCGTCACGTTTGGACGCGCTTCGTAAATCACCCCAATGACGCCAAGCGGCACGCGGCGACGCTCAAGGCGTAATCCGCTGTCGAGCACCCCACCGTCAATCACCTGCCCTACCGGGTCGGCGAGGTTGCACACCTGACGGACGTCGTCGGCAATACCTTTCAGACGCGCCGGGGTCAGCGCCAGACGATCGAGCATCGCTTCACTCAAGCCGTTGCGACGCGCTTCCAGCAGATCCTGCTCGTTGGCGAGCAAAATTTCCTGCGACTGAGATTCCAGATAATCAGCGATTTTTTCCAGCACGCGATTTTTCTCGCGGCTGGAAAGGAGCGCCAGTTTATAAGAGGCGGCTTTCGCGGCTGCGCCCATTTGTTCCAGCATGTTCTGGCTCCTTAACGAATAATCATGTCGTCACGATGCACTGCAACCGGGCCATATTCATAGCCCAGGATGGCGTCGATCTGCTGGGAATGGTGACCAGCAATCCGACGCAGCGCGTCGCTGTTATAACGACTTACGCCATGAGCGATGTCGCGACCTTCAAGGTTACGGATTCGGATCACTTCACCACGCGAGAAGTTGCCTGTCACGCTTTTAATTCCTTTTGGAAGTAACGAGCTTCCTCTTTCCAGAATAGCGGCGGTCGCGCCTTCATCCACGGTCAGTTCGCCAGCCGGGGGCGCACCAAAGATCCAGCGTTTTCGGTTTTCCAGCGGGGACGCCTGGGCGTGGAAGCGTGTGCCCACAGAGATGCCTTCCATCACATCACCGATCACACCCGGACGGCTGCCCGCGGCGATGATGGTGTCGATACCGGCCCGGCACGCCACGTCCGCGGCCTGGAGCTTGGTGCCCATGCCGCCTGTCCCCAGACCAGAAACGCTGTCACCCGCAATGGCACGCAACGCATCGTCAATGCCGTGAACGTCTTTGATCAGTTCAGCCTGTGGATTAGAGCGCGGGTCAGCGGTAAACAGCCCCTGCTGATCGGTCAGAAGCAGCAGCTTATCGGCCCCTGCCAGGATCGCCGCCAGCGCAGAGAGGTTATCGTTGTCGCCCACTTTGATTTCAGCGGTGGCAACAGCGTCGTTTTCGTTAATGACCGGAACGATATGGTTATCCAGCAGGGCACGCAGCGTATCGCGGGCGTTCAGGAAACGTTCTCTGTCTTCCATATCCGCACGCGTCAGCAGCATCTGCCCGACGTGAATGCCGTAGATGGAGAACAGTTGTTCCCAGAGCTGTATGAGTCGGCTTTGTCCCACGGCGGCCAGCAGCTGTTTGGAGGCGATCGTCGCGGGGAGTTCGGGGTAGCCCAGGTGTTCACGCCCGGCGGCAATCGCCCCGGAAGTCACAATCACAATACGATGCCCTGCGGCATGCAACTGAGCGCACTGACGTACAAGCTCAACGATATGGGCACGATTCAGGCGGCGCGATCCGCCTGTTAACACACTGGTACCGAGTTTTACCACCAGCGTCTGGCTGTCACTCATGATTCTCTGCCGTTCAACAATAAGGGAAAATGATGTCAGTCAGACGTTTTAACAGGTGTCAGCTCCGTTGCCAACTGCCTTAGCGCATGACCCGTCACTTTGTTGCGCGGGATCAGGAAGCGTAGCGGCAGATTTTGACAATTTTATTACCGAAAAATTAAAACATACTTTTTTAGACATATTCTTACTTTGTCATAAAACTTTCACCCACGAACGATAAAACCCTTCCTGTTTTTCACGGGGTAATAAGTCGAATCTTATTACTCAGCGAATATTAGCGCGTTTTTATAAAATCAGGATTGAAAATGAAAAAGAGCACTCTGGCATTAGTGGTAATGGGCGTAGTTGCTTCCGCATCTGTTCAGGCAGCAGAAGTTTATAATAAAAACGGGAATAAACTGGACGTGTACGGCAAAGTAAAAGCAATGCACTACATCAGTGATGATGACGCTAAGGATGGTGACCAGACTTACGTTCGTTTCGGCTTTAAGGGTGAAACGCAGATTAACGATCAGCTGACGGGCTACGGACGTTGGGAAGCTGAGTTCGCAGGTAACAAAGCTGAGAGCGACTCTTCTCAAAAAACACGTCTGGCATTTGCCGGGCTGAAACTGAAAGACTTCGGCTCACTGGATTACGGCCGTAACCTGGGCGCGCTGTATGACGTCGCCGCATACACCGATATGTTCCCGGAGTTCGGCGGTGACGGCCTGGCACAGACCGATAACTTCATGACGAAACGCGCCTCCGGTTTGGCCACATACCGTAATACCGATTTCTTTGGCCTGGTTGACGGCCTGAATATGACCCTGCAATACCAGGGCAAAAATGAAAACCGCGACGTGAAGAAGCAAAACGGTGACGGCTTCGGTACCTCCCTGAGCTATGACTTCGGCGGCAGCGATTTTTCTGTGATTGGTGCGTATGCCAGCTCCGATCGCACTAACGATCAAAACCTTCAGGCACGCGGCGAAGGTAAAAAAGCAGAAGGCTGGGCAACCGGTTTGAAATATGATGCCAACGATATTTATCTGGCCACTATCTATTCCGAAACCCGCAATATGGCCCCTATTTCCGGTGGCTTTGCAAATAAAGCGCAAAACTTCGAAGTGGTCGCACAATATCAATTTGACTTTGGTCTGCGTCCATCTCTGGGTTACGTGCAGTCTAAAGGCAAAGATATCGAAGGTATCGGCGATGAAGATGTCGTGAAATACATCGACGTAGGTGCTACATATTATTTCAACAAAAATATGTCTGCGTTTGTTGATTATAAGATCAACCAGATCGATGACGATAATAAACTGGGCGTAAGCAGCGATGATATCGTTGCGCTGGGCATGACCTACCAGTTCTGATGTTGTGGTAATAAAAAACCGGCGCTGAGCCGGTTTTTTTGTGCCCGGTGACGCTGTGCTTACCGGGCGTACGGGATAGTACATTTTTCATGCCGGGTAAGGCGTAGCCGCCACCCGGCGCTGTGACATCATCAGGCTCTCAGTTTCACCGCTTCGCTGGAAAAATCGTCCGCAGGCTCCAGCTTCAGATCCAGCGTTGCCAGCAGGTCACGAGCTTTGCCGTGAAATTCTTTTAGCGTATGCTCCAGACGATCGATCACTTCCTGATCTTTGATGCTCGTCGCCTGCCAGTGCCCGTCTTTATTAAACAGGCCAAACTGATAGCTATAGGTAAAACGGTTTTCCTGTGCTTCCATTTCCATCCACCAGCCCCAGAACTCACGTTTTTCGGGTGCAGGCTTCACGTTGACGCAAACAGCCAGGCAGTCGAAAAAAAAGCGATTCTCTTCACACTGCTCTTCTCGAATATACGGGCCAAGAGCCATGAACTTCTTAATCAGTCTACTTTTCGGGTGTCCACTCGGTAACGTCATTGCGATCTCCTTTTGTGAAGCACTGTTTTACCAAACCAACGAAATTTAGCAAACTATTAACACAATCTCTGCGTGATCCAGCGTGTGATCTCTTTCAGCGCTTTGTCAAAATTCTGGTACACCGGGCTGAAGGGTACCTCCAGCAATTTACCATCAGAAGATGACGACGTGATTAAGCGTGACTCCTCTTCCGGGCTAAACGGATCGTTCTTCCAGAAACCGGACATCATCGGGGTTGGGCAGCGGCGGCCGAGTAAGCCCTGCGTTTTTAATGAATAACGATTAAGTTCAATGCGCAACGCTTCGTCTGAAGCATCATGCATGCCAAGTCGGCTCGCCAGCACGTCCAGATACATCTCAGGAATGCTACCCTGACGCGCAGGATCGCTTAACAGAGCATGCACCACCGGGCCAAGACAGGCGACGGCCTTCAGGCGTGAAGATTCAAGGTAGGCAAGCCGTACCGCGACGTTAGCGCCAAAGCGGAAGCCAAACGCGCCAACCCGGGTGTGGTCAACCCAGGGGATATTCTCCAGCGCTTTTAAAGCATGCTGGTGCAGCAGGCTGGAGTCTTGCGTAAGTTTCCATTTGGATGAAAAACCAATGGAAGGCATATCAAGCGTCAGCATGGCGATTCCGTTTGGGGCAAAGTAGCGCTCATACAGGCTGTAATAGTCAATTTGTAACGAGTCCAGTCCACCGCACATTAGAACCGTCGGGAACGGCCCTTCCCCCTCCGGCATATGCAGAAATCCGGTCACCGGGCTGCCACCGGGAATGGCGAACTCAATTTCACGCATCCGGCCAGGCAACCGCTGCGCGGCCTCTTCATAAGCCCGGTTTGCCAGCGCCTGGGCCTGCTCTGCCAGTTCGTCGCCTTTAAGATGCGGATATGCAGCGATGCTGTACAGATTTGCCGCATGCAGCCAGTGCTTTCCGCTGAAAGTGGCGTCTTCTTCCTGGCTCGCTTTTTGCTGCCAGAGCATGGCCTGCTTTGACCATTCGTAGATCCAGTTTCCACCACGGTAGCCCACCACCGTATCGTAGAGATCGCCGTCGGTACGCTCGGACTCACTCATCACGATACGCGCCTGCACGTCGAGGATTTCACGCGGATCGATGCCGCGCCAGATCCACATCAGGCGGTTAATCATTCGATACCAGTGGGGCACGTTCTTACCGTCTAACGCTGACTGAACGGCAGGCATTGTCCCCGGATTAAACCGACGCACCAGCGTCGACGTTTCAGGGTGCTTGAAACGGGGTTTGAAGAGAGTTTCGGTAAGATTCGCCTGCGTCATTGCGTTGCCTCCATGGATACGTCATATGAAGACCATTGTAACGCGTGGCAGGGTAAAAAGAACAACGCCCGGCATAACCGGGCGTGTAAAGTTACGTACTGAAATTAACGGCCAGAGATAGGCGGTACGAAGACCACGCCCATATCCCATGGCTGTTCAATCCAGGTATCCTGCGGGATATCAATGACGTAATCATCAACCAGTGGGCGACCCGCTGGTTTCGCAAAGATCGTGACGAAGTGCGCTTTTGGATACATTTCGCGGATAGCCACCGCGGTACCGCCGGTGTCCACCAGATCGTCGATAACGATAAAGCCTTCACCGTCGCCTTCCGCGCGTTTCAGCACTTTCAGTTCGCGCTGGTTGTCGTGATCGTAGCTGGAGATACATACGGTATCGACATGACGAATACCCAGCTCACGTGCCAGCAGCGCCCCCGGTACCAGACCGCCACGGCTGACGGCAATAATGCCTTTCCACTGTTCGGAAGGCATCAGACGCGCAGCCAGTTTGCGTGCGTGAATCTGCAACATGTCCCAGGTGACGACGTATTTTTCGCTCATGTGAAGTGTCCCAGCCTGTTTATATACGGCTTAAAAAAATGAGGGTGAACCAGGTTGCGCGAGATTATAGAGATCTGACGCACTAAAAACCAGTGTTACGCGCCATGAGCCTGAGTTTTTACATGCTTAATGCTACCAGCCACGGGAGAAAGTGGTATTCTCAGTTGCATCTCGCAAGCCTGACTTGTGGTAACGATTAACCTGCTAACCCTGTGACCTGCAACATTGTTTTGCAGCGCAACGACAAGGAGACCTATCGTGTCTGAACTGTCTCAATTATCTCCACAGCCACTGTGGGATATTTTTGCCAAAATCTGCTCCATTCCGCACCCTTCCTATCACGAAGAACAGCTTGCCGAACATATTATGGGTTGGGCGAAGGAAAAAGGTCTGCACGCTGAGCGCGACCAGGTTGGCAATATTCTTATCCGCAAACCTGCCACCGCAGGTATGGAAAACCGTAAGCCAGTGGTATTGCAGGCGCACCTGGATATGGTTCCGCAGAAAAACAACGACACCGTTCACGACTTCACAAAAGACCCGATTCAGCCGTACATCGACGGCGAGTGGGTGAAGGCGCGCGGCACGACCCTGGGCGCAGATAACGGTATTGGTATGGCTTCCGCGCTGGCCGTGCTGGCTGACGACAGCGTTGAACACGGTCCGCTGGAAGTGCTGCTGACCATGACTGAAGAAGCGGGCATGGATGGCGCGTTCGGTCTCCAGGCAAACTGGCTGCAAGCGGACATTCTGATCAACACCGACTCCGAAGAAGAGGGTGAGATCTACATGGGCTGCGCGGGCGGGATCGATTTTATCTCTACCCTGCCGCTGTCCCGCGAAGCGATCCCTGCTGGATTCGAGACCTTTAAGCTGACGCTGAAAGGGCTGAAAGGCGGTCACTCCGGCGGTGATATTCACCTGGGCCTGGGCAACGCCAACAAACTGCTGTCGCGTTTCCTGGCGGGCCATGCCGCTGAACTGGATCTGCGTCTGGTGGACTTCAACGGCGGTACTCTGCGTAACGCGATCCCTCGCGAAGCCTTCGCTACCGTGGCGGTGCCTGCGTCGAAAGCGGACGAGCTGAAAAACCTCTCCAGCGTGTATCTGGAGATCCTGAAAAACGAACTGTCTGCAAAAGAGAAAAACCTGACGGTGGTGCTGGAGTCCGTTACGACGGATAAAGCCGCGCTGACCGCACAGTCTCGTGACACGTTCGTCCAGCTGCTGAACGCAACGCCAAACGGCGTTATTCGCAACTCTGACGTGGCGAAAGGCGTGGTGGAAACCTCCCTGAACGTGGGCGTGGTGACCATGGGTGACGACAGCGCAGAGATCATCTGCCTGATCCGTTCCCTGATCGACAGCGGCAAAGAGTACGTTGTGAGCATGCTGGAATCTCTGGGCACCCTGGCCGGTGCGAAAACGTCTGCAAAAGGCAGCTACCCGGGCTGGCAGCCGGATGCAAGTTCTCCGGTCATGGCACTGGTGCGTGAAACTTATCAGCGACTGTTCAACAGCACCCCGAACATTCAGGTTATTCACGCGGGTCTGGAGTGTGGTCTGTTCAAGAAACCGTATCCGGATATGGACATGGTCTCCATCGGGCCAACCATCACCGGGCCACACTCCCCGGATGAGCAGGTTCACATTGAAAGCGTCGGTCACTACTGGACGCTGCTGACTGAGCTGCTGAAAGCAATTCCTGTTAAGTAATTAGCCGTTTGATGCCCGGTGGCGCTACGCTTGCCGGGCCTACGATTAGCGTAATCTACAGTCCCAACACCAGTTGACGCTCCAGCTGCGGATCCAGCAAGGTGACGTGCAGCCCCACCAGCCTCACCCCTCGTCCGCCCCGCCGTTCTTCCCACGCCTTTTTCGCCGTCGCGATAAGATCCTCTTTGTTGAGGCGTGGCCAGACGTGCTCCTGCGTCGTCTGCTGAAAATCGTTAAATTTCAGTTTGATGCCCTGTCGGGCAATAAGCAGATCCGGTTTGACCTTCAGTAAGCGTCGTTCAAGCTCAGGATAAAGCTGTTCCGTAATAATGGTTTCACACTCGGTCCAGTCATGGATGTCTTCGCTCAGCGTGCGTTCAACGCCGACCGATTTACGCAGCCGTTCGTTGTTCACATCCCGGTCATCAATGCCCTGACTGCGTTCCCACAGTACGCGGCCAAACTTGCCAAAACGCTTAAGCAGCAGCGCCAGATCGCTGCGCTGAACATCTTCGCAGGTGCGTAGCCCCATACTTTCCAGCTTCGCGGCGGAGACTTTGCCCACGCCGGGGATTTTGCTGAGCGGCAGCGTCTTTAAAAACGCCGGAACCTCTTCCGGAGTGATGACGTACTGGCCGTTGGGCTTATTTAAATCGGAGGCGATTTTGGCGAGAAATTTGACCGGCGCGACGCCTGCCGATGCCGTCAGGTTCAGCTCGTTAAAAATAGTCTGGCGGATCTCCTGCGCCATCAGGGTGGCGGAGCCGTGGCAGTGCACGCTGTGGGTGACATCCAGATAGGCTTCATCCAGCGATAACGGTTCAATCAGTGAGGTGTAGCGGGAGAAGATCTCCCGAATGTGGCTCGATGCTTCTTTATAGGCATCAAAACGTCCGGGCAAAAGAGTCAGATGCGGGCACAGTTTCAGCGCCATCGCTGTCGGCATGGCGCTGCGTACACCGTATTTGCGAGCAGGATAGTTGGCGGTGCTGATGACACCGCGCTGAACCCGGCTGCCGCCAATGGCGATCGGAATATCCCGCAGCGCCGGGTTGTCACGCATCTCCACTGCGGCAAAAAAGCAGTCCATATCGACATGGATTATTTTGCGCATAGTAAGCCCTCACTTATTACTGGATAAGTATACAGTAAACAAATGAGGATTGAGAAGTGCGCGCAGGAATTGTCGGGTGGCGGGGTTGCCTTACCCGACCAGGAAGACTAAATAATGCGTTGCTGCTCGCGAGCCATCCGCTTTTTCCGCGCATCGCACGGTTCCGGACAATCGCACACTTTTTCCATTCCGATGGAAGAGATGCCTCCGCAACTGCCCTGAATGCTTTTACGCTTGATGATCCAGCCTAAGGACATGCCGAAGATCACCAGCACAAACACCGCAAAGGTCGCCAGAAAAGTCAGCATAATCAGCCTCCGAAATCATCAAGCATGATGTTCTCATCTTCCACGCCAAGATCTTTTAGCATCTTAATCACGGCGGCGTTCATCATTGGTGGACCACACATATAGAACTCGCAGTCTTCCGGTGCCGGGTGCTGTTTGAGGTAATTTTCATACAGCACGTTGTGGATGAAGCCCGTATAGCCTGTCCAGTTATCTTCCGGCTGCGGATCGGATAGCGCCACATGGAAGGTAAAGTTAGGGTTATCACGCGCCAGTTGTTCAAACTCATCGTCATAGAACATTTCGCGCAGTGAACGCGCCCCGTACCAGAAGCTGATCTTACGCTTGCTGCCAAGTCGTTTGAGCTGGTCAAAAATATGCGAACGCATCGGCGCCATACCCGCACCGCCGCCGATAAAGACCATCTCCGCGTCAGTATCTTTGGCAAAGAATTCGCCGAACGGGCCGGAAATCGTCACTTTGTCGCCAGGCTTGAGGGACCAGATATACGACGACATGACGCCAGGAGGGGCATCAGGCACATTCGGTGGCGGCGTGGCGATACGCACGTTGAGCATAATAATGCCCTTCTCTTCCGGATAGTTAGCCATGGAATAGGCGCGAAGCGCGGGCTCTTTTACCTCGGAAACAAAGCGGAAGAGGTTAAATTTATCCCAGTCTGCCCGGTACTCCTCAGGCACATCGAAGTCAGCATACGCGACGGTGTGTGCCGGACAATCAATCTGGATATACCCACCCGCACGGAACGGGACGCTCTCCCCTTCAGGGACACGCAGCTTGAGCTCTTTGATGAACGTGGCTTTGTTATCGTTAGAGATAACTTCGCACTCCCATTTTTTCACGCCGAAGATCTCCTCCGGCAGCTCAATCTTCATGTTCTGGCGCACAGCGACCTGGCACGCCAGACGGCATCCCTCTTTCGCTTCACGCTTCGTGATATGCGACAGTTCCGTTGGCAGAATATCACCGCCGCCCTCTTTGACCGTCACACGGCACTGGCCACAGGAGCCACCGCCGCCACAGGCAGACGAGACAAAAATCCCGTTGCCGGAGAGCGTGTTAAGCAGCTTATCCCCTGCCGGGGTACGGATCTGATTCTGCGGATCGTCATTGATATCAATGATCACATCCCCGGAATTGACCAGCTTCGCACGCGCCGCCAGGATCAGCCCTGACAGCACCAGTACTATCAGCGTGAACATCACCACGCCAAGAATAATTTCCATCTGTTAGCCCTTATAGCTGCACACCGGAGAAGGACATAAAGCCCAACGCCATCAGGCCGGTGGTGATAAAGGTGATCCCTAAGCCACGAAGCCCCGCAGGTACGTTGGCATATTTCATTTTTTCACGGATCCCCGCCATGGTGACAATCGCCAGCATCCAGCCGATACCGGAACCGAAGCCATACACAACCGATTCACTGAAGTTGTAATCGCGCTGAACCATAAACGAGACGCCACCGAAGATGGCGCAGTTCACGGCGATCAGCGGCAGGAAGATCCCCAGCGCGTTGTACAGCGACGGGAAGTATTTATCGAGGATCATCTCCAGGATCTGAACAAGCGCCGCAATCACTCCGATAAAGGTGATGAAGTTCAGGAAGCTAAGATCAACCCCCTCCACCAGCGCGCCATCGCGCAGCACGAAGTTGAATACCAGGTTGTTAATCGGAACGGAAAGCCCCAGCACAACGGTAACTGCCACGCCCAGACCAAATGCCGTCGATACCTTTTTAGAAACGGCAAGGAACGTACACATGCCCAGGAAGAAAGCGAGCGCCATGTTTTCAACAAACACCGCGCGCACAAATAAACTCAGGTAATGAGCCATTGTCGGTTACTCCTTTTCCTGCTGTTCAGGCTTCAACGTACGAATCAGCCAGATCAGCAAACCGATAATGAAAAATGCGCTTGGGGCCAGCAGGAACAGGCCGTTCGGCAGATACCAGCCGCCGTTCTGTACCGTATCCAGCACCGGAATGCCAAACAGCTTGCCGCTGCCAATAAGTTCGCGCAGGAAACCAACCGTCAACAGGATCACGCCGTAACCCAGGCCGTTGCCAATACCGTCCATAAAGCTCGCCAGCGGTGGCATTTTCATCGCATAGGCTTCAGCACGCCCCATCACGATGCAGTTGGTGATTATCAGGCCGACAAACACCGAAAGCTGCTTTGAGGTTTCATAGGCGAAGGCGCGCAGGAGCTGATCGACCACGATCACCAGCGAGGCGATAATCGCCATCTGCACGATGATCCTCACGCTGTTGGGTATGTGGTGGCGGATCATTGAGATAAACATGCTGGAAAACGCTGTCACCAGCGTTACCGCCAGCGTCATGACCACCGCCGTTTCCAGCTTGGTGGTCACCGCCAGCGCCGAGCACACCCCCAGCACCTGTAGCGTTATCGGGTTATTGGCTAACAGCGGGCCAATCAGCACCTTTTTAACTTCTTTCAGTTCACCCGTATCAGCCATTATTCAGCGCTCCTTCACGTACATTCTTCAGGAAGGGACCAAAGCCCAGTTCACCCATCCAGAAATCAAAGCTGTGCTGCACACCGTTAGAGGTGAGCGTGGCGCCGGAAAGGCCATCAACGGCAAATTCATCGCCGGGACGCGCGCCCCCTTTCACCACCTTCAGTGCAGGCTGGCCGTTGTCGTCGAGCACTTTTTTACCAACAAACTGTGCCCGCCAGTTAGGGTTCTCAACTTCGCCCCCCAGCCCTGGTGTTTCGCCCTGATCGTAATAAGTAATGCCTTTGACCGTACGACCATCGGTATCCAACGCCACAAAGGCGTACATCATTGACCATAAACCGTTGCCATAGATGGGCAACACGATTTCCTGGATGCGCTTTTGCTCGTCACGGACGAGGTAAATCTCCGCGACATTGCTGCGGCGCTTAATGCCTGCCGGATCCTGCGAGGCGTCAAGCGTGGTGCTCATCTGCGGATCTTTTAGCGCCAGCGCCTGGTTGTATTTCGCCGGGTCTTTATCCATTAACTCCCCGGTTTTTAAATCCACCAGCCGTGCGGTAATACGTTCGGCAAACACCGCTGCGACGTCATCCTTCGTCATGCCTTCCTGCATCAGCCCGGCCACGGCCAGGATGTTACGCTGTTTATCCAGCGCTCGTTGCTCCTGCTGTAGCGGTTTTAACCCTACGGCAGAACCGGCCACGACAATGGAACAGACCAGACACAGTACCAGCACCACCAGCAGCGTTTTGCTGATGCTGTCGTTATTTTTGATCTCAGCCACGCGCCTTCCTCCGCTTAATGTTGGCGCGCACGACCAGGTAGTCGAACAGCGGCGCAAACAGATTGGCAAACAGAATGGCCAACATCATCCCTTCCGGATAAGCCGGGTTGACCACGCGAATCAGTACACACATCACCCCAATGAGCGCGCCGTAACACCATTTACCTCTGTCGGTAAACGAAGCCGAGACCGGATCGGTGGCCATGAACATCATGCCAAACGCAAAGCCTCCCAGCACGAGGTGCCAGTACCACGGCATGGAGAACATCGGGTTTGTGTCTGAACCAATGAAGTTGAAAAGCGTGGCGGTGAGTACCATCCCGAGCATGACGCCTGCGACAATGCGCCAGGACGCCACGCGGCCAAAGAGGATGATGGCCCCGCCGATCAAAATCATCAGGGTAGACACTTCACCGATGGAGCCTGGAATATTGCCGATAAACGCATCAAACCAGGTGACAGGCTGTCCGGTTGCATTATTGACCAGCGTTTCGCCGCCGCCAGCCGCCCACTGTGAAAGTGGCGTCGCGCCGGAGAATCCGTCTGCTGCCGTCCACACCAGGTCGCCCGAGATTTGCGCCGGATAAGCAAAGAACAGGAACGCGCGCCCTGCCAGCGCCGGATTGAGGAAGTTGCGTCCGGTCCCGCCGAAGATCTCCTTGGCAATCACCACGCCAAAGCTGATCCCCATCGCCGCCTGCCAGAGCGGCAGCGTTGGCGGAACAATCAGCGCAAACAGAATAGAGGTAACAAAGAAGCCCTCGTTGATCTCATGTTTGCGAATAATAGCGAACAGCACCTCCCAGAAACCGCCGACGATAAAGACAGTCATATAGATGGGGAGGAAGAAGACAGCGCCCAGCGTCATCATGCTGATCCAGCCGGCATCTGCCGCAAAGCTCACCCCCAGCGACTGCGCCAGACGATAGTGCCAGTCAGACTGAATCACCTGCGCCAGCTGCTCTGCATTGTACATATGGTGCAGCGCCGGAATAGTTTGCAACCCAACGTTATACATCCCCCAGAACATGGCCGGGAAGACCGCAAACCAGACCAGAATCATCATTCGCTTGAGGTCGATGGCGTCGCGAACGTGCGCCGCCCCTTTCGTCACCAGACCCGGCGTGTAGAAAATGGTCGTTGTCGCTTCATACAGCGGGTAGTACTTTTTGAGCTTCCCTTCGGTAAAGTGCGGCTCAATTTTTTCAAAGAGGTGTTTTAAGCCCATGGTTATCCTTCCTGCTCAATGCGGGTTAACACCTCGCGCAATACGGGTCCATATTCGTATTTACCTGGACACACATAGGTACACAGCGCCAGATCTTCTTCGTCCAGCTCCAGACAGCCCAGCGCCTGGGCACCGTCGGTATCGCCGGCCAGGAGATCGCGCAGCAGCACGGTGGGCAGAATATCCAGCGGCATCACGCGTTCGTAGTTGCCAATCGGAACCATGGCGCGCTCACCGCCGTTGGTACTGGTGGAGAAGTTAAACAGCTTACGACGCAGGAAGTGGCCGAGCGTGGTGCGTGTTACCGAGTATTTTTCTGCGCCAGGCAGCACCCAGCCGAACAGCTCTTTCTCGCGTCCTTCAAGCACCACGCTCACCTGAAGATGGAAACGACCCAGCCAGGCCATCGGGCCTGTTGCGTGCCTGCCGCTCAGCACCGAACCGGAAATAATACGGTTTTCACCCTCTTTCGTTTCGCCAGCCAACAGCGCCGTCAGGTCTGCCCCAAGCAGCGTGCGAACCAGACGCGGTTGGGTTGCCTGAGGGCCGCCGATGGCAATAATGCGTTCTGCGCACAGCTCACCCGTGGTGAACAGCTTACCGATAGCGATCACGTCCTGATAATTAAGATGCCAGACCTGTTTCGTCAGGCTTACCGGCTCCAGGAAATGAATATGCGTTCCCACCAGCCCGGCCGGATGCGGGCCGGCAAATTCATTAAAGGCCACCTGCCCTTGCGGATGCCCGCCCAGCTTACCGCCGCTGGCCTGGCAGACATGCACTTTGCCCGGCGTCAGTCGCGTTAACACGGTGAGGCCGGCATCGAAAGCGTTTCGTTCCGCCAGGATAAGAGGCTGCGGATCTGCGCTGAGCGGGTTGGTGTCGATGGCCGTGACGAAGATAGCGGCCGGCACAGTGCCAGGCACGGGCGTTTTGCTATAGGGGCGCGTGCGAAGCGCCGTCCACAGTCCCGACTCCAGCAGTTGCGTCTGCACCGCGTCGTGGCTGAGGGTGGCAAGATCGGCGGCGTCAAAACGCGCAAATTCGCGTTTCTCATCGCCTTCAATTTGAATAACAACCGATTGCAGGACGCGACGCTCACCACGATGGATGGCGACAACGGTGCCGCTGGCTGGGGCTGTAAACATAACGCCAGGATTTTTTTTATCCTCGAAGAGCGCCTGGCCTTTTATTACGCGATCGCCTTCCTGTACCAGCATCGCGGGACGCATGCCCACGTAATCATCACCTACAATAGCGACATGATGAATACTGGCGCCGGTGGTAACGTGCTGTTCAGGCACGCCAGAGATTGGCAGATCGAGTCCTTTTCTGATTCTAAACATGTGGTTAGCAGGTATCCATGAACAACAATCCAGAGAGGCCGGAGTGTATCATTTTCGGCCCTGCCAGGGGCAGCAAATCCGCCGACTGGCGCGCCGAAATGCGAGCTATTGCGCAAAGTTCCTGGAGTCAGGACAATGTGAATGGGTTATAAAGTAAAACTAATTTGTAAACGCAAAGGTTGGCTCTTGCGAAAATCTCCATCGGTGCTAATGTGAGCGCTCCTGTCCAGATTAGTCTGATTTCGGGTGTCTTTTGCCGTTCTGGCAAGTTGGTCATTGTTTTATCAAGGAACCAGTAGTATGCGTAAAATCGCATTGTTCATTGCGATGCTTCTGATACCGTGCATGTCGTTTGCCGGGCTGCTTGGCAGTAATAGTTCAACGACGCCGGTCAGCAAAGAGTATAAACAGCAGTTGATGGGATCCCCGGTTTATATTCAAATCTTCAAGGAAGAGCGCACACTCGATCTGTTTGTCAAAATGGGCGAGACGTATCAGCTGCTCGATAGCTACAAAATCTGTAACTATTCTGGCGGGCTGGGGCCGAAACAGCGCCAGGGTGACTTCAAAAGTCCGGAAGGGTTTTACAACGTTCAGCGTAACCAGCTAAAACCGGACAGCCGGTTCTATAAAGCGATTAACATCGGTTTCCCCAATGCCTTCGACCGTGCACACGGTTACGAAGGGAAATACCTGATGATTCACGGTGCCTGCGTGTCAGTCGGTTGTTATGCGATGACGGATTCCGGCATTGATGAAATCTTCCAGTTTGTCACGGGCGCACTGGTCTTCGGCCAGCCGAATGTTCAGGTCAGCATCTATCCGTTCCGTATGACGGATGCGAACATGGCGCGCCATAAGTACTCTGTTTACACAGATTTCTGGAAACAGCTAAAACCGGGCTATGACTACTTCGAGCAGACCCATAAGCCGCCGGTAGTATCCATCGTCAATGGCCGTTACGTGGTGAGTAAACCGCTCAGCCATGAAGTGGTTCAGCCGCAGCTGGCGTCAAATTACGCGGTCCCCGAGACAAAATAGCGCCCACTCGCCTGGCATGATCTTTTGCCAGGTTTCGTTGCCGGTCAGCGGCTGCGTTGCAATGACAGTGACCACATCGTTCGGTGTGGTCTCCTTCTGAAAATCAATTTCCACATCCTGATCGAGCAGCGTGGCGACGCCAAACGGCGCACGTCGGGTGATCCAGAACAGATTCGTCGAGCAGAACGCCATCACGTAGCGCCCGTCAGACAGCAGCATATTAAAGACGCCCTTCTCGCGTAACTCAGACGCCAGTGACGCTATGTACTTAAAAACGGCGGTCATGTTGCCGGGCGTACGGGGGTAGCGCTCGGTCAGCTTGTGCAGCAGCCAGCAAAATGCTTTTTCGCTGTCCGTTTCACCGACAGGACGGAAATTGCCGGTTTCCAGCGACTTATAGCCCGAAAGCTGCCCGTTGTGCGCATAGGTCCAGTTACGGCCCCACAGTTCACGGGTAAACGGATGGGTATTTTCCAGCGCCACTTCGCCGCGATTTGCCTGGCGGATATGGGCGATCACCGAACAGGATTTAATAGGATAGTCCTGCACCAGTCTGGCAATGGGTGAGTTAAAGCTGGGTTGTGGATCTTTAAACGTGCGACATCCTTTGCCTTCGTAGAAGGTAATACCCCAGCCGTCTTTATGCGGCCCGGTTCCTCCACCGCGCTGAACCAGCCCGGTAAAACTAAAGCAGATATCGGTTGGCACATTGGCGCTCATCCCGAGCAGTTCGCACATAGATCACCTCCACAACAGCGGGGGGCACCGGCGCCCCCCAGCGAAGTCTTACTTAACCATCTCTTTTTCGATCAGTTGGATCAGGATGTGGATCACTTTGATGTGAATTTCCTGAACGCGATCCGCATAACCGAAGTGTGGTACACGGATTTCAATGTCCGCTGTACCGTCCATCTTACCGCCATCTTTCCCGGTAAGGGTGATCACTTTCATGCCCTTCTCACGCGCGGCGGCGATCGCTTTGATCACGTTAGCAGAGTTACCGGATGTGGAGATACCCAGCAGCACGTCGCCTTCACGGCCTACGGCTTCAACGTAGCGGGAAAAGATATGGTCGTAACCGAAGTCGTTGCCTACACAGGAGATGTGGCTCACGTCGGAAATCGCAATCGCCGGGTAGCCCGGACGGTTTTCGCGATAGCGTCCGGTCAGCTCTTCGGCGAAGTGCATGGCGTCACAGTGGGAACCGCCGTTACCGCAGGAGAGCACTTTACCGCCGGCTTTGAAGCTGTCGGCAAGCAGGACCGCCGCGCGCTGAATAGCGTGAATATTGGCATCATCTTTCAGAAAATTCGCCAGCGTTTCCGCCGCTTCGTTCAGTTCGTTACGAATAAGATCCTGGTACATGAGGATAATCCTTCAGTATTGATGAAATAACACAGTGGAGTGTACCGGATAGCAGTAAAAGCGAGAAGCTAAAGCCATGCGAATCGTCCGGCGTTTTGATTTTTTGTGCCGGCTAAAACGCGAACAATGTGAACCAGGTTGTAATTATTTTGTAAACATATTGCTAAAGGAAATGACATCAACTACAACCATATCATCACAAGTGGTCAGACCTCCTACAAGCAAGGGAGCTTTTCTTTATGATGATTTTGAGCATTTTCGCAACCGTTGTGCTGCTCGGTGTGTTGTTCTATCACCGTGTCAGTTTATTCCTGAGTAGCCTGATTCTTCTGGCCTGGACGGCTGCACTTGGCGTCGCTGGCCTGTGGAATATCTGGGTCCTTGTTCCCCTGGCCATCATTTTGCTGCCGTTCAACCTGACGCCGATGCGTAAGTCAATGATCTCTGCGCCGGTGTTCAGGGGATTCCGTAAAGTGATGCCGCCGATGTCGCGTACAGAGAAAGAAGCGATTGACGCCGGTACAACCTGGTGGGAAGGCGATCTGTTCCAGGGCAACCCCGACTGGAAAAAGCTTCACAACTATCCGCAGCCGCGTCTGACCGCCGAAGAACAAGCCTTTATTGATGGTCCGGTAGAAGAAGCGTGCCGCATGGCAAACGACTTTGCCATCACTCACGAAATGGCCGACCTGCCGCCTGAGCTGTGGGCATACCTGAAAGAGCATCGCTTCTTCGCGATGATCATTAAGAAAGAGTACGGCGGTCTGGAATTCTCCGCTTACGCTCAGGCTCGCGTACTGCAAAAACTGGCGGGTGTCTCCGGGATCCTGGCGATCACCGTTGGCGTGCCAAACTCCTTAGGCCCGGGCGAGCTGTTACAGCATTACGGTACAGAAGAGCAGAAAGATCACTACCTGCCGCGTCTGGCGCGTGGTCAGGAAATTCCGTGCTTCGCGCTGACCAGCCCGGAGGCAGGCTCCGATGCCGGCGCAATTCCTGATACCGGCGTGGTTTGCATGGGCGAATGGCAGGGCCAGCAGGTGCTGGGTATGCGCCTGACCTGGAACAAACGTTATATCACTCTCGCACCTATCGCCACGGTGCTGGGCCTGGCGTTCAAACTCTTTGACCCGGAAAAACTGCTGGGCGGTGAAGAAGAGCTGGGTATTACCTGTGCGCTGATCCCAACCTCAACCCCGGGCGTTGAAATTGGTCGCCGTCACTTCCCGCTGAACGTACCGTTCCAGAACGGTCCTACCCGCGGTCAGGATATCTTTGTCCCGATTGACTACATCATCGGTGGCCCGAAAATGGCCGGGCAGGGCTGGCGTATGCTGGTGGAATGTCTGTCTGTGGGCCGCGGCATTACCCTGCCGTCGAACTCAACAGGCGGTCTGAAATCGGTGGCGATGGGGATTGGGGCTTACGCGCATATCCGCCGTCAGTTCAAAATCTCCATCGGCAAGATGGAAGGTATCGAAGAGCCGCTGGCGCGTATTGCGGGCAATGCCTACGTGATGGACGCCGCAGCCTCGCTGATTACCTACGGCATTATGCTGGGCGAAAAACCCGCCGTGCTGTCAGCGATTGTGAAGTATCACTGTACCCACCGCGCACAGCAGTCAATTATTGATGCAATGGATATCGCAGGCGGTAAAGGTATCATGCTCGGCGAAGGCAACTTCCTGGCGCGCGGCTATCAGGGTGCGCCAATTGCCATCACCGTGGAAGGGGCAAACATCCTGACCCGCAGCATGATGATCTTCGGCCAGGGTGCGATTCGTTGCCATCCGTACGTGCTGGAAGAGATGGCTGCCGCGCAGAATAATGATGTGGATGCCTTCGACAAACTGCTGTTCAAACATATCGGTCACGTCGGCAGCAACAAGGTGCGCAGCTTCTGGCTGGGCCTGACGCGCGGGCTGACCAGCGCGACGCCAACCGGCGATGCGACCAAACGTTACTACCAGCATCTGAACCGTCTGAGCGCCAACCTGGCTCTGCTATCTGACGTCTCAATGGCCGTCCTGGGCGGTAGCCTGAAGCGTCGCGAACGCATCTCCGCCCGTCTGGGTGATGTGCTGAGCCAGATCTTCCTGGCCTCTGCGGTGCTGAAACGCTACGACGATGAAGGCCGTCAGGAAGCGGATCTGCCGCTGGTGCACTGGGGCGTGCAGGATGCGATGTATCAGGCCGAACAGGCGATTGACGATCTGCTGGCGAACTTCCCGAACCGCTTCGTAGCGGGTGCCCTGCGCGCGGTGATCTTCCCGACCGGTCGTCATCACCTGGCGCCGTCCGACAAGCTGGATCACAAAGTGGCAAAAATCCTCCAGGTACCAAGCGCAACCCGCTCTCGTATTGGTCGGGGTCAATATCTGGCACCTACCCCGCATAACCCGGTAGGTTTGCTGGAAGAGGCGCTGCTTGACGTGATGGCCGCCGACCCGATTCACCAGAAGATCTGCAAACAGCTGGGCAAAAACCTGCCGTTTACACGACTGGATGAGCTGGCAAAACAGGCGCTGGCGGGTGGCATCATCGACAACAGCGAAGCTGCGATTCTGGTGAAAGCCGAAGAGAGCCGTCTGCGCAGTATTAATGTGGATGATTTCGAACCTGAAGAGCTGGCGACACAGCCGGTAAAGCTGCCAGAGAAGCACCGCAAACCTGAAGCGGCATAAGGCCTTTTGCTCCCACAAACCCCGCCCCGCGCGGGGTTTTTTATTGCCACATTTTCTGGTAATGACGTGCTACAGTGTCAAAAAGTGTTTATTAAGGAGCCTGTATCGTGCCTGGTTTAAAGATTTCTGTTTTGCAGCAACCTTTAGTGTGGATGGACGGCCCCGCCAACCTTCGCCATTTTGATCGCCAGCTGGAAGAGATTACCGGACGCGATGTGATTGTCCTGCCGGAGATGTTTACCACAGGTTTCGCGATGGAGGCAGCAAAACAGTCCCTGCCGCAGGACGAGGTGGTGGCCTGGATGCACGCCAGGGCGCAGGAAACAAATGCGCTGATTGCCGGTAGCGTCGCACTCCAGACCGGGCGCGGACCGGTCAACCGCTTCCTGCTGGTCGAGCCGGAAGGAAAAGTCCATTTCTACGATAAGCGCCACCTGTTCCGCATGGCGGATGAACATCAACATTATGAAGCCGGAAGCGAACGCGTGGTATTTGAATGGCGCGGCTGGCGTATTCTGCCGCTGGTCTGCTATGACCTGCGCTTCCCGGTGTGGTCGCGCAACCGCAACGATTATGACCTGGCGTTGTACGTCGCCAACTGGCCCGCCCCACGCTCCCTGCACTGGCAGGCTTTACTGACCGCGCGCGCGATTGAAAATCAGGCTTATGTCGTTGGCTGTAACCGCGTGGGAACGGACGGCAACGGGCATCACTATCGCGGTGACAGCCGGGTGATAAGTCCGCAGGGTGAGATTATTGCCACCGCCGAGCCGCATCAGGCAACACGAATTGACGCTGAGATCTCGTTAATGGCGTTAAAGGAGTATCGGGAGAAGTTTCCGGCCTGGCAGGATGCAGATCCGTTTAGCATTGGTTGAAAAAAAGCCGGGTGACGGCTGCGCCTTACCCGACCTACAAAAAGCACAGCGTAGGCACGGTAAGCGCAGCGCCACCGGGCGTTAATTAACTCACCAGCGCCTGCCCGTCTTTGCGGCTTTCCGTCGCGGCCACGTAGTGCCCTTCCGGCATACGGTAAATCACCTGCGCACCGCCGAAGTTATAATCCTGAAGCGGATCTTCCACCACGATCTGATGCCCGCGCTCGCGCAGCGCCGCGATAGTATTGCGATCGAACGTTGATTCGACGATCACCTCCCTGCCCTGCACCACGCGCCAGCGCGGTGCATCGATTGCCGCCTGCGGGTTTTGCCCGTGCAGCATAATGCGCAGCGCCATCTGCATGTGCCCCTGCGCCTGCATCGGGCCGCCCATCACGCCGAAGGACATCAGCGGCTTGCCGTTGCCGTCCATCGCAAATCCCGGAATGATGGTGTGGAACGGGCGCTTGCTGCCCGCCAGCGCGTTCGGGTGCGCAGGATCCAGCACAAAGCCGCAGCCCCGGTTTTGCAGGCTGATCCCGGTATCCGGCACCACGATCCCTGAACCGAATCCCATATAGTTGGACTGAATAAACGAGACCATCATCCCACTCGCATCTGCGGTGCTGACGTAAACCGTCCCGCTCTGCGTCGGCGATCCGTACACAAAATCAGAGGCGCTATCGTGGTTGATAAGCGCGGCGCGCGACTTCAGGTAATGGTCACTCAGCAGCTCTTTTGCCGCGAACGCCATATGTTCTTCATCCGCAACGTAGCGGTCGAGATCCGCCAGCGCCAGCTTCATCGCCTCGATGGAGAGATGAAGAGACTGCACGGAATCCGGGTGATGCTTCTCAATGCCGCACTGCTCAAGAATACCCAGCGCGATCAGCGTGGCGATCCCCTGACCGTTTGGCGGCAATTCCTGAACCGAGCCGCCCGCGAAGTCGCGCGACAGCAGGTCTACCCAGTCCACGCGGTGGTTTGCCAGATCCTCTGCCGTCAGATGCGCACCGTGTTCTTTGGCAAAGGCGGCAATTTTCTGCGCCAGCTCGCCGCGGTAAAACGCGTCGCCGTTGGTTTTCGCAATCAGCTCCAGCGAGTTCGCCTGCGCCGGGTTACGGAAGATTTCCCCCACGCGCGGGGCGCGGCCTTCCGGCGCGAAGCAGGCGCTGAAGCCCGGCTGATCTTTCAGCTTGCTATAGCCTCGCTGCCAGAGATGACCAATCAGCGGCGAGACGGGAAAGCCGTTGCGCGCGTAGTCAATGGCAGGCTGCGCCAGCGTGGTCAGCGGCAGCGTGCCGAAGCGCTCCGCCAGCGCGACCCAGCCGGATACCGCTCCCGGCACGGTCACCGCGTCCCAGCCAATTTCCGGCACTGCGCTTTTTCCGGCAAACAGATCCGCATGCCAGCTGGCCGGCGAGCGGCCTGATGCGTTGAGGCCGTGAAGCTTTTCACCGTCCCAGACGATGGCAAAGGCGTCGCTGCCGATCCCGTTGCCGGTCGGCTCAACCACCGTCAGCGCCATCGCGGTGGCAATGGCTGCATCGACGGCATTGCCGCCCAGTTGCAGCATCTTCATCCCCGCCTGCGCCGCCAGCGGCTGCGACGTGGCAACCGCGTTATGGCCCAGCATCGGCGGGCGGCGTGAATCGTAACCGGACGTAAAATCAAGCGCTTTGGTCATCATGACTCCTTAGTCGTGGCGCGGATCGAGCGCATCGCGCAGCCCGTCGCCGAGTAGATTAAAGCCCTGCACGGCAAGGAAAATCGCCACGCCGGGGAAAATGGACATCCACGGAGCCTGCTCCAGAAACCCTTTCGCGGTGTTGAGCATGGAGCCCCAGGACGGATTTGGCGGCTGCTGTCCCAGCCCCAAAAACGACAGGCTGGCTTCGGCGATAATCGCCGAGGCGATCGCCAGCGTGGCCTGCACGAGGATCGGCGACATCACGTTTGGCAGGACGTATTTAATGATGATCCAGCGATCCGGCAGGCCAATCGCCCGCGCGCCGTCGATATACTCTTCGTTGCGAATGGCGATCACCTGGCCGCGCGTCAGCCGGGCGAAGATCGGCATTGCCGAGAGACCAATGGCGATCATCGCATTCGTCAGGCTTGGGCCCAAAAATGCCCCCAGCGCGATCGCCATGATCAGGAACGGACAGGCCAGCAAGGCCTCAATAAAGCGCGAGATCACGCCGTCCCACATCTTCTGGAAGTAGCCCGCCACCAGCCCCAGCGGCACGCCGATGACCACGGCAATAATGACCGACATACAGCCCGCCATCAGCGAGGTGCGCGCCCCCCAAATAATGCGGGATAAGATGTCACGCCCCAGCTCGTCGGTGCCGAACCAGTACATCGCCGACGGCGCTTTGCGCACCGCCAGGAAGTTGGCTTTGACCGGGTCGAAGGGGGCGATCCACGGCGCCAGCAGCGCCACCAGGACAAAAAAGCCCACCACAAGCGCGCCAATCACCGCGCTTTTATTGCCGAGAAATTTCTTCAGCACCCGGTTCTGCGCGCGCGGCAGCGTGGGGGCAACGGTTTGCGTCGTCAGTTCCGCCATGGTTAACCTCGCATTTTCGGGTTGATAAGGACGTAGAGCACGTCGGCCAGCAGATTGAGCATCAGGAAGCCGATCGCCACGATCAGCACCACGCCCTGCACCACCGCATAGTCACGATTGAACACCGAGTCGACGATCATTTTGCCAAAGCCCGGAATGGTGAAGACCTGCTCGGTCAGCACCGCGCCGCCCAGTAGCTCGCCGAACAGCAGCGTGGTGAGGGTGATTACAGGCACCAGCGCGTTGCGAAAGGCGTGCTTCAGGATCACTGCTTTCGGCAGCAGCCCCTTAGCGCGCGCGGTGCGGATGTAATCCGCCTTCAGTACCGCAATCATCGACGCACGGGTATGGCGCATCAGCGTCGCCGCCAGTCCGGTTCCGAGCACGGACGCGGGCAGCAGCAGCGTGCGCAGGTTCTGGATCGGATCTTCACTGAATGGCACATAACCGGACGCAGGTAACCATTGCAAGTTCACCGAAAAGACCAGAATCAGCAGGATCCCCAGCCAGAAGTGCGGAATTGATATCCCCGAGATCGCCACAAAGTTCGCCCCATGATCGACCCAGCTGTTTTTATTCACCGCCGCAAGGATCCCCATGCTGATGCCAAACACCAGCGCGATGATCATCGCCAGCAGAGAGAGCTCCAGCGTGACCGGCAGCTTGCTGGCAATCAGCTGCGTGACCGGTTCATGCGTGCGCAAGGAGACGCCCAGATCGCCCTGCAGCGCGCGCGTTAGCCAATGGAAATACTGCACGGGGATCGGCGCATCCAGATTAAGCTCAGCACGCAGTTGGGCAATGACCGCCGGATCGCGCTCCTCCCCGGCCATGGCGATCAGCGGGTCGCCGGGCAGCAGCTTTTGCAGCCCGAACACCATCATGCTCACCAGCAATAGCGTCGGGACGGCCAGCAGCAGACGTTTGCAAATCAGTTCCAGCATGGGTTCTCCTCAGGACGTTTATTTTGCCAGCGTCAAACCGGCCAGACGCACGATGCCGTCCGGGTACGGCTTAAAGCCCTGCACGCTTTTGTTCAGGCCAAAAATGCGCGGCTCGAAGTAGAGGTAGGCAATCGGCATGTCGGTCTGGAGTTGCTTCACCACCTTGTCGTACAGCGGCTGGCGTGCGGCCTGGTCGGTGCTCTGACGCGCCTGAGTCAGCCATTCATCGATCTGCGCGTTACTGTAGCGGCCGTCGTTCAGGGTGCCTTTACTGTTGATAAAGCCGTAAATGCTGCCATCCGGATCCGGGCGCCCCGACCAGCCGGAGAAGCTCAACTGGTAGTCACCGCTCTGCTGGCGATCCAGCAGCGTGGCGAACTCGGTCATTTGCAGGTTCAGGTTAAAGCCCGCCTCTGCCACCATCGCCTGCAATACCTGTCCCACCTGCTGCGAGGTTGGGTTGTTTGGCACCAGCAGATTGACGCTCAGCGGCGTGGTCACACCGGCGGCTTTCAGCAGCGCTTTGGCTTTATCGACGTCGCGCGGCGGGACCGGCAGGTTAACGTGGTACGGGCTGACCGGTGAAAACGCCTGATTTGCCGGGGTGTAGAGCCCTTCAAAGACCACCTGGTTTAACGCATCGCGATCGATTGCCTGAGAAAATGCCTCGCGCACGCGGGCATCTTTGAACGGATCGTTGGCCGGCACCTTGCCGTTGTTAATATTGAAGGTGATCCCCTGATAGCCCAGACCGGTGACCTTCGCCAGCGCCAGCTTGCTGTCGGCTTCGACGGTTTTGACGTCGCTGGCGGCAATGCCCTCGGTCAGGTCAAGATCGCCCGCGCGCAGGTTCGCGAGACGCACGGAGGCATCCGGGATCGGCAGATAGATGATTTTGTCGAAGTGATAGGCGTCTTTGTTCCAGTAGTTGTCGAAGCGGGTCAGAACGATGCGGTCCTGCGACACGCGGCTGTCGAATTTGTATGGACCGGAGCAGACGGGATGGGCGGCAAAGTCAGGCTTTTTCGCCGCATCGGGTGCCATCATCGCGCCCGCGCGGTCGGTGAGCTGCATTAGCAGCGCGGCATCCGGTGTTTTCAGGTGCAGCGCAATCTGCATCGGGCCGGTGACCTCGACCGATTCAACGGATGAGATCTCGCTTTTACGCAGGGAGCCTTTGAGGGTCAGGGCGCGGTCGAGGTTGTATTTTGCCGCAGCGGCATCAAATTTTTCACCGTCGTGGAAGGTCACACCTTCGCGTAGATCCATAGTCAGCGTTTTGCCATCTTCGCTCCAGGCCCAGGATTTTGCCAGACCCGGCACCACTTTCAGGTGCTCGTCGACGTCCACCAGCCTGTCGCACAGGGAGGCAAACACGAAACGGCCATAGTAGGTGCGCGCCAGATGCGGGTCGAGCATATCCGGGTCGGCCCCCAGGCCGATCCGCAGCACGCTTTCAGAATGGGCGGGCAGCGCCGCGCCAAGCAACATAACACTTCCCAGTACGGTCAAAAGAGAATTACGCATTGTCATTATCATGAGTTCCTTGAAGGAAGGGAGGAGTGAGTGGCCGCGTGTTCAAACAGCGCGCGGCGGCGCAGAAAAGCGGCGGATGGCGGTGCGATCTGGATAACGCTGCGATCGCGATTGATCTCCTGCCAGCGATGGCAAGCAACCTGACGTCCGCCGTCGAGCACCTGATTAATCGGCTCGATCTGGCGACATTCATCTGTAACGTAGGGGCAACGGGTGTGGAAACGGCAGCCGGACGGCGGGTTAGCCGGGTTCGGTAAATCACCCTGCAACAGCGGCGTATCCCGCGCTACGCCTGGCTGCATTTGCGGCGCTGAGGCAATCAACGCCTGGGTATAAGGATGCAACGGTGCGTCGAAGATGTCGTCGACGGTGGCCAGCTCGACGATTTGCCCAAGATACATTACCGCCACGCGGTCGCTCATATGACGGATAACCGCCAGCCCGTGGGCGACGATCACCATCGTTAGCCCCAACTGGTGCTTCAGGCTTTCCAGTAAATTAACCACCTGTGCCTGAACGGAAACGTCCAGCGCAGAAACCGGCTCATCACCCAGCAGTAGCTTTGGGCCTGACGCCAGCGCGCGCGCAATGCCGATACGCTGGCGTTGCCCGCCGGAAAATTCGTGTGGATAACGCCCGGCCCAGGCCGCGGGCAAGCCGACCGTCCTGAGTAGCTCGGAGACGCGGTACTGGCGATCCGTTTTTTTCATGTTCTGGTGCAGCCACAGCGGCTCACCGACAATTTGCTCCACCGTCATGCGCGGGTTCAGCGAAGCGAAGGGATCCTGAAAGATGATCTGTAGCTCACGCCGGAGCTGGTTCAGACGGGCGCCCGAGGCGTGGGTGATCTCCTCACCCTGATAAAATACCCGCCCTTCGCTGGCGCCCAGCAGGCGCAGCAGCAGACGACCAAGGGTGGATTTCCCGGAACCCGACTCGCCGACAATTGCCAGCGTTTCGCCAGGCATCACCGACATCGAAACTCGGTCGACAGCGGTGACAAAGCGGGCCGGCGTAAACAGTTTTTTCGGGCCGGGGAAAAGCTTGCTCAGATCGCGGGCTTCAAGAATGGGCATAGTCATGCGGTCTCTCCCAGGGCAATGTGGTGTTCGAGCGGCACGCGGAAGCAGGCAACCTGATGGCCCGTACCGAGCGTAGTGAGCGGTGGTTTTTCAGCATGACAGCGCGTCTGCGCGAAGGGACATCGGGTGGCAAAGCGGCAGCCTTGAGGCATGGATTCCGGCAGCGGGACCGATCCGGGAATAGTTGATAGCTGGCCTTTACGCGCACCCATAGAAGGAAGGGAACCCATAAGGCCAATGGTATAGGGGTGCTGCGGATCGGCAAACAGGGCTTCAACACTCCCCTGCTCCACTACCTGTCCGGCATACATCACCGCCACCTGCTGCGCGACTTCAGCCACCACGCCTAAATCGTGGGTGATCATCAGCACCGCCGTGCCCGTTTCTTCTTTTAAAGTATTGAGCAGGGAGAGAATTTGCGCCTGAATGGTCACGTCCAGAGCGGTAGTGGGTTCGTCAGCAATGAGTAGTTTGGGATGGTTTATCAGCGCCATCGCAATCATCACGCGCTGGCGCATACCGCCGGAAAGCTGATGCGGGTAAGCCTTAAGGCGCATCTCTGCTGCCGGGATCTGCACCTTCTCCAGGATCTGTAGCGCAACCGTCATCGCCTCAGCCCGGGAGATCGTTTGATGGCGCATCACCGCTTCACTGAGCTGATCGCCAAGCGTGAAGGCCGGGTTGAGCGAGGTCATGGGCTCCTGGAATATCATCGCCAGCTCGCTGCCGCGCAGATCGGCATACTCCCGCGGCGAGAGCTTGCGCAGATCCTGGCGGCGGAAATTCATCTCCCCGCTGACGATCCGGGCGCTGGCAGGTAATAACCCCATCAGCGCCAGGGAAGTGATGCTTTTACCGCAGCCGGACTCGCCTACCAGCGCCAGCGTTTCTCCCGCCCTGACCGTCAGCGAGATATCGTCGAGCACGCTCACCGGCGAGCCCGCGAATTTAACGTTGAGGTTTTGCAGCCGCAGTACGGGCGTGGAGTCCTTAAAGGGTATCGTCGTCATAGCGTGGAATCGTCCTCAAGGTGGATAGCCTGAATCAGGGCGGTTTGCAGGCTGAGCAGGTGTTCGCGCATGGCGGCAGCTGCTTCGTTAGGCTGGCGATGAATAATCGCTGACATGATTTTGTGATGGTGGTCGTTGTAGCTATCGACACGTTCAGGGGTGCGGGCAAGTTCGCGTAAATGCTGCCAGCCAGGCTCCCGGCGGACGGCATCTATCGCATCAAAAAGCCCAAGCATCAGGCGGTTACCTGCTGCCTCCGCAATGGCGCGGTGGAAGGCGCTATCCCACAGTTCGTTGAGATCGCGGTCATCCGGGCTGACCTTATTAATGCGTTCCAGCATACGCTGCATGAGCGCGAGGTTTTCCCTGGTGGCACGCAGTGCCGCAAGTCGGGCTAAGCCGGGTTCGAGCTGTAGTCGAGCTTCCATGACTTCCAGCAGGTTGGTTTGCTGAACCAATCCCTGAAGCGCCAACGGCTCAACCGGGGCAGATGGACCAATGAAGGTACCCTTGCCCTGCTTGCGCCAGATACGCCCTTCCTCTTCCAGCACGTCCAGCGCGCGACGCACTTCACGTCGGCCTACGCCGAGAGTGTCCGACAGCTCACGTTCAGTGGGCAGCGGAATGCCTGGTGTTGACTCGTGCTGGTTGATAAGCCCGCGCAGCTGCTCAAGCGCGGTACTGGAATTAGCTAAAAACCGTGAAGGCTTTTCCATATTGGTTCGCTCGCTTTCATCATTGCTTTATTTTTATTAATAATAAGTTATTGATATGACGCAGAACTTAACGTGCTAGTAATTAAGCAATTAACGAACCAATAGCGTATTGGTTCGTTAATTTTCTGAAAAATGATCGGTAACCGAATGATTTCCTACCAATTATTTTACATAATCATTACATAAGAAGATGGGCGCGAAGGTAAGGATGAGCAAAAAACGCACAAAAACAGTGCAAATAACGCACTAAAATCGTGCATTTGTTAATAAAATGCACCGTATTTATTAACTTTTTGTTAATGGAAATAAAAAGAGGAATAAACAATATTCGAGGGACTATAAAACGACGAAAGCCTGAATCATTTCTGACTCAGGCTTTCTGAATAGTGGCGGAACGGACGGGACTCGAACCCGCGACCCCCTGCGTGACAGGCAGGTATTCTAACCGACTGAACTACCGCTCCACTGTTCCCGTTTGGGGAACGAGGCGAATATTACGGTTTGCCTCTGAACTCGTCAACGCTTTTTCTCAGGTTTTGAATCGTTTGCTGCAAAATTCACCCAAACGGTGATTTAACAAACGTTTCAGCACATTTTCACGTGCGCCACAGACAGCTTCCGCCCTTCTTCTGCACTAAATCGAGACGAGATTCATGGTTCATCAGTTCTTCATCACTGGCTAAAACAACCCGCAGGCGATTCGCCTGACGCACAATACGCTGAATTCCCCCTTCATCCCGCGTCTGCTGGGATTCATTTTCCATACTGAATTTCATCGACGTTTGCCCGCCGGTCATGGTCAGGTAGACATCGGCCAGGATCTGGGCATCGAGCAACGCGCCGTGCAGCGTTCGCTTGGTGTTGTCTATCTCATAGCGAGAGCACAGGGCATCAAGACTGTTACGCTTGCCGGGGAACATCTTCCTTGCCAGCGCCAGGCTATCCGTGACTTTACAGAACGTATTCGTCTTCGGAATATCACGGTTGAGCTTGCTGAACTCATAGTCCATAAAGCCGATATCGAACGACGCGTTATGAATGACAAGTTCCGCACCTCTGATGTAGTCGAGAAATTCATCTGCGACGTCGGCAAAGGTGGGCTTATCCAGCAAAAACTCATCGGCAATTCCGTGAACGCCGAACGCTTCCGGGTCCACCAGCCGATCGGGTTTAAGGTAAACGTGGAAGTTGTTGCCCGTAAGGCGACGGTTCACCACTTCAACGGCACCAATCTCAATGATTTTGTGCCCTTCGTAGTGGGCGCCAATCTGGTTCATACCGGTGGTTTCGGTATCAAGAACAATCTGGCGAGTAATTGCAGTGCTCATAGCGGTCATTTATGTCAGACTTATCGTTTTACTGAACGTTTCAAATACAGGAAGTCTACCAGAGATGCGTAAACAGGTAGAAATTTTCACCGATGGATCTTGTCTCGGTAACCCAGGGCCCGGCGGCTATGGCGCCATTATGCGCTATCGCCAGCATGAAAAAACATTTAGTGAAGGCTATTTCCTGACCACCAACAACCGCATGGAGTTGATGGCGGCCATCGTGGCGCTGGAAGCGTTAAAAGAACATTGTGACGTGGTGCTGAGTACCGACAGCCAGTATGTCCGCCAGGGCATTACCCAATGGATCCACAACTGGAAAAAGCGGGGCTGGAAAACGGCAGAGAAAAAACCCGTCAAGAATGTCGATCTCTGGAAGCGTCTTGATGCCGCCCTCGGTCAGCACGAAATCAAATGGGAGTGGGTAAAGGGGCACGCCGGTCATCCTGAAAACGAACGCTGTGACGAGCTGGCTCGCGCGGCGGCATCCAACCCGACCCATGAGGATGCAGGTTATCAACCTGAATCCTGATCACGGTTTTTTGTACTGCCGCGTGGCCCCCACGGTCTGGCGGATCCGCGTTTTTGATTTGCTTTGCTTCATCGGGTTGAGCGTAAGGGGGATCGTCCTCTTACGCGCGACAATAAATTGCATGCAGCCCAGCGCGGGTAAATGGGTGCTTAATAAGACCCCGCCTTTACGCGTCCAGGGGATGACCTGAAAACCCCCGTAGCTTAGCACTTCGAAATTTAACAGTGAAAGCCAGTCCAGCTGGCGCATCATGGTAAACATCCTGCTGTTATAAGGCGGCGTGCGACGCAGAACGGGCGTCAGTTTACGTAGCCCCATCAGACTCAGCGGATTAAAACCGCTCAGGATCAGCCAGCCGTCATCAATCAAAACGCGGTCGGCTTCCCGCAGCAGACGATGGGGATCGCTGCACCAGGGCAGCGTGTGGGCGAGCAGACAGGCATCAATGGATTTTTCCGCAAACGGCAAATGCAGCGGATCCGCTTTCACCTGAACCGGGGAGCCATTAAGCGATACGCTAACCTGATGCGAGATAGCGCAGCTTTCGGTATTGATTTCTGCGCTCAGATTGCCAATCTTAAGCAGGTGAAAACCATACATTTTCGCGAGCCAGGGTTTAAGCTGAAGTTCTAAGGCCTCGCGATAATATTCACCCCAGGGCAACTCTGCCCAACGTTCCGGTGGTGCGACAGTCTGAGGTATCCTTGCCGGTTTCATCAAAACACCCGCCACGCTATAAGAGGTAATGCATGAATCTTATCAGTATTTCCGCCTTTCAGGACAATTACATCTGGGTTTTAGTCGACGACGATCGCAGATGCATCATTGTTGATCCAGGCGAATCCGCACCGATCCTGCACGCGATTAAAGAAAACGGCTGGCAGCCGGAGGCGATCCTCCTTACCCATCACCATCACGATCATGTCGGCGGTGTTCCCGATCTCCTTGCACGCTATCCCCATCTACTCGTCTACGGACCAGCAGAGACACAGGATAAGGGTACGACGCAAGTTGTTGAAGAAGGCGAAAGTATCCTCATCCTCGGGTGGGAGTTTTCCGTATTTGCTACGCCAGGTCACACTTCCGGTCATCTCTGTTTCTACAGCAAACCTTATCTGTTTTGTGGCGACACGCTGTTTTCTGGCGGCTGTGGAAGGCTGTTTGAAGGCACGCCAGAACAGATGTATCAATCTTTACAAAAAATTAATGCGCTGCCAGCCGACACCGTAATTTGTTGCGCACATGAGTATACATTAGGGAATATGAAGTTTGCTGCAAGCGTGCTGCCTGAGGATCGGGCGATTCAGGATTATTACCAGAAAGTGAAGGAGTTACGTGCAAAAAACCAAAAAACACTCCCCGTAATTCTGAAAAATGAGCGACAAATAAATTTATTTTTAAGAACTGATGATGTTGATTTAATTAATAAAATTAATCAAGAAACAAATTTGTTACAACCTGAAGCGCGATTTGCATGGTTAAGGTCAAAGAAAGACAACTTCAGATAATTGCGGGTTGCCTTTTCAAAATTTCGCCGTTATCATCGCTCGTCTTTTAAGCAACTATTGACACACACATGAAGGCAAAAGCGATATTACTCGCCTCTGTCCTGCTTGTAGGTTGCCAGTCACAAAACGGCAGCAACGTACAACAGCACGCACAGAGCCTTTCTGCGGCTGGTCAAGGGGAAGCAGGGAAGTTTACGAGTCAGGCGCGATGGTTGGACGATGGGACATCCTTCGCGCAGGAACAAGACTTGTGGGCCTCTATTGGCGACGAGCTAAAGATGGGAATTCCGGAAAACAGCCGGATTCGCGAACAGAAACAGAAGTATTTGAGAAATAAGAGCTATCTCCACGATGTAACATTACGGGCAGAGCCGTATATGTACTGGATAGCCGGGCAAGTTAAGAAACGTAACATGCCTATGGAACTGGTACTACTACCCATAGTGGAGAGCGCTTTTGACCCGCACGCGACGTCTGGCGCCAATGCAGCAGGCATCTGGCAGATCATTCCGAGCACAGGGCGAAATTATGGTTTAAAGCAGACCCGCAACTACGATGCGCGTCGTGATGTTGTCGCTTCAACGACAGCCGCTCTCGACATGATGCAACGTCTGAACAAGATGTTTGACGGCGACTGGTTATTGACCGTCGCGGCGTATAACAGTGGTGAAGGTCGTGTACTGAAGGCAATGAAAGCGAATAAAGCGCGTGGAAAATCCACAGACTTCTGGTCGCTCTCACTGCCACAGGAAACAAAGATTTACGTACCGAAAATGCTGGCACTGGGCGATATTCTCAAGAACAGCAAACGTTACGGTGTACAACTGCCAACACCAGACGAAAGTCGTGCACTGGCGCGTGTCCGCCTCAGCAGCCCGGTTGATATTCAACAGGTTGCCGATATGACGGGTATGTCGGTAAGTAAGCTTAAAACCTTTAATGCAGGTGTTAAAGGCTCCACGCTGGGCGCTAGTGGCCCTGGCTATGTGATGGTTCCGCAGAAACATGCGGAACAGTTACGAGAGTCTTTAGCTTCGGGTGAAATTGCAGCCGTTCAGTCCACGCTGATCGCTGATACGTCGCCTGTAAGCAGCCGCAGCTATAAGGTGCGTTCAGGTGATACGCTTTCAGGTATTGCATCACGTCTTGGCGTGAATGCGAAAGATCTCCAGCAGTGGAATAATCTGCGCGGATCTGGTCTGAAAGTGGGTCAAACGCTGACCGTAGGTGCAGGTAGCAGTGCACAGCGTCTCGCTAAAAACAGCGATAGCATTACCTATCGCGTACGTAAAGGCGACTCGCTGTCCAGTATTGCTAAGCGTCACGGCGTAAACATCAAAGATGTGATGCGCTGGAACAACGATACTGACAACCTGCAACCTGGCGACCAGCTGACGTTGTTTGTGAAAAACAGCGCTACGCCAGATTCCTGATAGTACGATCGCTTGTTAAAAAGGCACCGATTCCCCTCGGTGCCTTTTTTATTTATCCCGCTTTTTGCGCTTCAGCCATAATGGTGTCGCTGGTAAACGAACCATCATCATGCAGTTCAAAGTACGCCTTCACGTCAGCAGAGGCGCTCTCCTGATACAATCGGATCGCCTGAGTCAATGCCTCGGGTGTGCGCATCCGTGCAATCCATGATGTGAACTCCAGCGGCAAACGGTCGGTTATCAATGAGCGTGAAATCAAGCCGGCTTCGGTGATAAACGTAAGCCACTCTCCACTGGAGTAGTTTTGCACGTGCGAGGTATCACGCAGCGCTTCAACCGTCTGGAGCCAGATATTTCGTACTGGATGTCCGGGAGACATCACGTCCATGATGATGAAGATTCCGCCCGGTTTGAGCACGCGTTTCACTTCCCGTAATGCCTGCCCCACATCATGCCAGTGGTGTGCAGAGTAACGGCTAATCACAACCTCAAACGACGCATCCTCAAAGGGTAAAGATTCAGCGTAGCCCTGGCGCGTCGTGACGTTATTCAGCCCTTTCGCTTTCGCCGCTTCAGCAACCACATCCAGCATCTGGCTCGATAAGTCATATGCCGTCACCTGAGCAACCTGCTGTGCGGCGGTAAAACTGGCGTGCCCCGCCCCGCAGCCTAAGTCCAGCACGTGCGCGTCAGGAAACGCGGCGAGCCGTTCGCCGAGACGCACCAGGTCGCGGCCAGAGGCGTGCACGGCGCTGCTCAGGTAGGCACTTGCCTGAGAACCAAACTGTTTTTCGACGTTGTCATGATGGGAGTGTGTTGTTGTCATGTTGCTGTCCTTTTATGGGTTAAAAATAAAGGGCAGCACCCGCACAGGCCTGCCCCACGGCAGACCTGACGCACCATTATTTATCAGGTTTGCCGGGACTGAATTCAACTAGTAGAGGATTATGATCGGAGGCGCGCGTCACCAGAACGGAGGCGTCGTGCACGCTTAAACCCCGATAGAAGACAAAATCGAGAGGACGACCAAACGCTTTCTTGCGCTGGTCATCGTTAAAACGAACTTCACGCAGCGACATTTCACGCGCGAAGCGGTACAACGCGTTCATACGCGGACGGCTCCAGGCATTGAAGTCCCCGGCCATAATGATCGGCCCACTGTGATGAGCAATCTGATCGCCAATGGGTAGTAACTGCTTACTGTACACATCAACACCCAGGCTGAAGTTCACCGCATGAATGTTTACCACCATCAGCAGACGGGTGTCGGGCAACGGATAGACCGTGACCAGCGCCGATTTTGCCAGACGCAGGATTGGCTCACGTTCACGCAGCGGGCAGCAATAGACCGGATGTGCGGCTGAAAGGGTCATCACCCCAGAAGGATGCTGTGGCAGAACAAAGGCAGGCACCTGATCGGCTGCAAGATAGTTTGTCGTTGCAAACCTGACCAGCTCAGGCGTGGTTTGCGCCTCCTGTAACAGAACCAGATGCGCATCTTTACCAAAATTTTTAAGTACGGATAACCACTCCGCACGCTGTTGTTTAAAGATGTTCCACACCAGTACGCGAATTTTTTCGTCACTGCTTAATGGCGTGCCCGCTGGTAATGCCTGACCCAGGCTCGCAAACGACCCCGGAGGCAAGATCCTCTCCGCGGGCATTCCGGCAACATAACGCATGGCATAGGTATTTTTTCGCACTTTTGGAAACGACCTCTGTAACATGAACCAGCCCGGAAAACGGACTGGTTCTAATGTTATAGGGATTTTAGGTCACACTTTCAACGCAATTACTGAGAAACCGCTTTCCAGTTTTGTAAGCAAGCACTTACTGATACTTATCCAAGCGCGATACGAGCGGGTTTATCAAGCCGTCCACTCAGACCAATAAGCAGGAAAGCGACAAGCACAATTACCGCACCAATCCATGGCGTTTGGGTTAATCCAACGTGTTCAACCGTCTGCCCGCCGATAACCGATCCGAGTGCGATACCGATATTGAATGCGGCGATATTCAGGCCGGATGCGACATCCACCGCATTGGGCGTATAGCGTTCGGCTTTCTGTACAACATAGACCTGCAATCCCGGTACGTTACCAAACGCGAATATTCCCATAACCAACACAGTTACCAGCGCTGCGTATTGTATCGACGCGGTGAACTGGAAAATCATCAGCAGGACAACCAGCGCGGCGAAGATAAATTTTAGCGCCGGTACCGCACCATGCTTATCTGCAAGCTTGCCGCCCCAGATATTGCCGATTGCGACGGAGATACCGTAGCCCAGTAAAATCCAGCTCACTGCGCCCGGAGAAAAACCAGCCAGTTCCTGCATCATCGGTGCAAGGAAAGTGAACGCAGTGAACACACCTCCATAACCCAGAGCCGTAACGGCATAGATCAGCAGCAGGCGCGGGTGTGTCAGAACCTTAACCTGATCGCTCAGGCTGGCACTCGCGCGCCCCGGAATACTGGAGGGCACCAGCAGCAGGCTGGCTACCAGAGCAATCACGCCCAACAGCGATACCGCAAGGAAGGTTTCTCGCCAGCCCAAATGTTGCCCAATAAACGTTCCTAACGGCACGCCGGTGACCAGCGCGACGGTTAAGCCGCCAAACATAATCGCAATGGCTGACGCCGCTTTCTCTTTTGGCACCAGGCTGGTTGCAATCGTGGAGCCGATGGAGAAGAAGACACCGTGTGCGAGGCCAGTCAGCAAACGGGCAATGACCAGAGTGGTGTAGTCCGGAGCCTGCCACGCCAGAATATTGCCGGCGGTGAAGAGCACCATCAGGGCAACTAACAGTTGTTTACGTGGAAAGCGTCCAGTCAGTGCGGTCAGCACAGGCGCCCCAACAGCGACGCCTAACGCGTAAATAGATACCAGCAGCCCGGCAGAAGGCAGCGAAATGGCGAGTTGTTCAGCAATAGTGGGAACAAGTCCTACAATAACAAATTCGGTCGTGCCAATTGCGAAGGCACTGATCGTCAGGGCAAGAAGCGCCAGTGGCATAAATACTCCGTCTCTTCAGGATTAAGATGACAGGCAGTATGCGCCAGTGTTTAAATAACAAAAATGGTTAGAATCTCAATAGAATTTTGCGGATGATGCAATAATGAAAGCCACATCGGAAGAACTGACTATCTTTGTTGCCGTTGTTGAAAGCGGCAGCTTCAGCCGTGCGGCCGAACAGCTCGGGCAGGCGAACTCCGCCATCAGCCGCTCGGTGAAAAAGCTGGAGATGAAGCTCGGGGTAAGTCTGCTCAACAGAACAACGCGGCAGCTCAGCCTGACGGAAGAAGGTGAACGTTATTTTCGCCGCGTACAATCCGTTTTGCAGGAGATGGCGGCAGCTGAGACGGAAATAATGGAGTCGCGTAGCACTCCGCGTGGATTGCTACGCATTGATGCGGCGACGCCGGTCGTGCTTCATTTTCTGATGCCGTTAATCAAGCCATTCCGGGAACGTTATCCGGAGATGACTCTGTCCCTGGTCTCTTCAGAGACGTTTATTAACCTGATTGAGCGTAAAGTTGATGTGGCGATCCGCGCGGGAACCCTGACGGATTCAAGTTTACGCGCTCGCCCACTGTTCACCAGCTACCGCAAAATTATCGCGTCACCGCAATATATTGCAGAGCATGGCAAACCGGAGACCGTTGAGGAGCTGAAGCAGCACCTGTGCCTGGGCTTTACGGAACCTGTCTCGCTGAACACCTGGCCCGTGGCCTGTCATGACGGACAACTTCATGAGATCACTTGCGGACTTTCGTCTAATAGCGGAGAAACGCTGAAACAGCTTTGTCTTGAAGGAAATGGGATCGCCTGTTTATCAGACTATATGATTGATAAGGAAATAGCTGCGGGTCAGCTTGTAGAACTGATGGCTGACAAACGCTTACCTGTAGAGATGCCTTTTAGCGCAGTGTATTACAGTGACAGAGCGGTAAGTACGCGCATACGCGCTTTTATCGACTTCCTTAGCGAACATATAAAAACAGCTCCCGGAGGAGCTGTGTGAGGGTTTAAGGGTACAGAGGAAGGGCTTTTATTAATCCCAGTCTGGTGCTAACCCTTCCGGGCTGACCAGACGATCGTTGCATTCCAGTGCAGCGATCGCGTTTTTATCTTCATCATCAAGCTGGAGATCCCGCGCTAACAGGTTACTTGCCAGGTTTTCACGTTTGGTTGAAGACGGGATCACGGCATAGCCCTCACCCATCGCCCATGCCAGGATCACCTGTGCGGCTGTCGCATTGTGTTTTTCAGCGATGCGTGCAATCACTTCATCTTTCAGCGCCTTACCATATGCCAGCGTCATGTACGAGGTGATGTGAATACCATGCTGTTTCGCCCATTCCACGACTTTGTGGTTTTGCAGGTAAGGAGAGAGTTCAATCTGGTTGGTGGCAATATTTTCTTTACCCACTGCGGCAATGGCCCTTTCCATCAACGGGATGGTGAAGTTAGAGATGCCAATTTTACGCGTTAAGCCCTGCTCTTTCGCTTCCAGCAGCGCCTGCATGAACTCCTCCACAGAGACGGCATCGTCAGGTGATGGCCAGTGGATCAGCGTCAGATCAACATAGTCAGTACGCAGCTTTTTCAGACTTTCCTTCAGGCTTGGGATCAGCTTGTCTTGGCCGAGATTCTCAATCCAGATTTTAGTGGTGATGAAAAGTTCGTCGCGCGGTACGCCACTCTCTTCGATGGCCTGGCCTACGGCAGCTTCGTTATCATAAATCTGCGCCGTATCAATAGCACGATAGCCCAACTCAAGTGCGGTTTTAACAGATGCAATAACAACATCGTCTTTCAGGCGGAAAGTGCCCAGACCCAGTGCAGGGATAGTCATATGATTCCTCAATCGTTATGTTCATAAACTGAGGAGAATTATCGCTGTAGTTGTTATGACGAAAAAGATCGTGAAACGCAGAGGATTTTTGCTAATTTCGCAACAATCAAACGACAGATAAGAAAAAAGCCCTGAGCTAACGCTCAGGGCTTTTAATAAGTGGCGGAACGGACGGGACTCGAACCCGCGACCCCCTGCGTGACAGGCAGGTATTCTAACCGACTGAACTACCGCTCCACCGAATACTTCTGTAACCACCGGATTAATGCACCGGCTTACTACTTAATTTGATGCCTGGCAGTTCCCTACTCTCACATGGGGAGACCCCACACTACCATCGGCGCTACGGCGTTTCACTTCT